>Ga0256832_1000011_pt1 | contig 142490 bp, 134 predicted proteins | sample 134614metaG_FD_190534 | JGI IMG/M metagenome (GOLD analysis project Ga0256832, IMG submission 190534) | Hydrothermal vent microbial communities from Lau Basin, Pacific Ocean - 134-614 | ecosystem: Environmental > Aquatic > Marine > Hydrothermal vents | place: Pacific Ocean: Lau Basin...
GGACATCACCGATGATCGGCATGGTGATCTTGCCGTCCGGACGCACCGGGCCGGTCACCGACAGCTCGGCGTTACGCCACACCGATACCGCAACCACATCGTCGACACCGATGCGGTAGGGAGCCACCGGTTGCGAACCGCTTTCTATGGGTGAAACCACTTCAGGGGAGCCGGCACATGCCGCGAGCAGCATCGTGGCCGAGATCGACAACGCAAGCAAGAACCGCCTGCACAGCGAGACATCACGTAACATCAGCATCCGTTGCCACAACCCGAGAAAGAGTCATCAATATCCTCAACATCCCTTTGGTCGGTCCTATTTTAGGAGCTATGGTTTTCCATAGCAAGCTCAGCGTTTATACTTGTCTCCCGGCGCAGAGGGACCTCGCAGTGCGGTCGGGAAGTCGTGGACGACCGGCTTCGGAGCGCCTCCCACGCTCACCGGTTCGAGGCGAAAGTGATTGGTTGCCGAAATACTGAAACGGCGAATCCCAGGATCCGGCTGAATGGTTGGATAAGGTTTTTCGACAAATCGGCCAATGCCCAAAGTACACGCCAGGACGGCGTTCTTCCTGACCCTTCTCTATCTGGCGATGATATTCGTTCGCCCTCAGGAGTTCGTGCCTTCGTTGGAAGGTTTTCCTCTATTGCCGGCCCTGATGGCCGTCGCACTGTTTGCCTGGCTGCTGAGCGATCGAAAGACCGTCGACACACAGCAGCTTGCCGCCCTGACCCTGCTGTTTGTCTATACCATCCTCTCCGTTGCCCTCTCCGGATGGGTCGGAGGGATGGTGCCGGCGGCGGGGAAGCTCATCCCGGTCTATGTCCTCTTCCTGCTGGTCGCCAGCACGACCATCACCCCCGAGCGCCAGCGCCAGACCATGTGGGTGTTCGTCGGGGGGGCTGTGATGATGGCCGTACACGGTATCCAGCAGAAGTTCACCGGCGTGGGATGGACCGGGGAGGTTGCACTACAAGGCAGGATGCGTTACATCGGCATCTTCAACGATCCCAACGATGTCGGCCTGCTGCTGGTCTGCTCCCTGCCGATGGCATTTTATCTGCTCCACCACTACCGCAGCATCTTGGTGAAGGGATTGCTAACCGGACTGATCGGAACCATCCTCTATGGGATCGTCCTGACCAATTCACGCGGCACCACATTGGCGACAGCGGTCATCACCGGGCTCTATTTGTGGCGCCATCACGGTGTATTCAAAACCGCCATCTTCGGTGCCGCCGTGATTCCGGTCATCCTGATGATGTCCAGCCGCATCGACACCATCAGCGCCAGTGAGGAATCGGCCCATGGGCGTATCGAAGCATGGTACGAGGGATTCCAGATGCTGAAGTCGAACCCCCTCTTCGGCGTCGGCTTCGACCGCTTTACTGAACACCACTTTCTCACCGCACATAACTCTTTCATGCTGGCCCTCGCGGAGCTGGGGGTCGTCGGCTACACCCTCTGGTTCTCGTTTCTGCTCTCATGTGTCGCGATGATGCATCGGCTGCGCGCTCCCCTCGCCCCCAAGCAGAACGAGCTGGAAGAGCTGATAACCCTGTACAGTGAGGAGAACGGCCAGAGCACCCATCATGAAGAGGAGGCAGAGCAGGCTGCTCCCTCACCTCCTGTAGTCGCAGCAGAGGACGGCGCGATTGCCAATGTTCTCTTCTTTTCTTTCATTGGATTCGCCACCTCCGCCTTTTTTCTCAGCCGCACCTACGTGGTCGTGCTGTTCGTGCTTTGCGGAATGGCCGTGGGGCATTACCTTGGTGCCAGACAACGTACTCCCCAATTGCCCGAGTACGGATTCTTCAGCCATTTTGGCCTGTGGATGACCATTTCGATGGTTTCCATCGTGCTGCTCTATATCGTTACCAAGGTGCTCATGTTGGCGGCCTGAATCAACTATTGACAAGGAAGTTATCGATGGTACATCAACCCAACCTGCTCAACGCCCTGTTCATCGCCCTCTCCTTGCTCATCCTGGGGGCAATGATGGTAATCTGGCGAGAAGCCCGTAAAAGGGAGATGCATCGCTGGATGGGTTCCTATCTCCGGCGCTCTCGCCGTCCCCGGCATAAGGGACCGACCCATGTCCTGTTCTGTTTCGTGGATCACTACGAGCCCATGTGGCAGGGAGTACCGTACGAACAGGAAGTGGCCAGGGTCAGTCGTTGGGTCGAGGAATACCCCCGGCTGGCACGCAGACACTCGGATGCCGATGGCTGTCATCCCAAGCACACCTTTTTCTACCCGGAAGAGGAGTACCGGCGGGAACACCTCGATGCAATCAGTGATCTGTGTCGTCAAGGTCTGGGGGAGCTGGAAGTCCATCTGCACCATCACGACGATACCGAGGATGGATTGCGGGAAAAACTCTCCCGTTTCACCCGGCTGTTGCAACGGGAGCACGGTGCCATGAGCACTTTCCCGGGAAGCGACCACCCCGCTTGGGGATTCATTCACGGAAACTGGGCGCTGGACAACTCCCTCGCCGACGGCAGCAACTGCGGGGTCAACAACGAGCTGATCATCCTCCGGGAAGAGGGCTGCTATGCCGATTTCACGCTCCCATCCGCCCCCAGTAGTGCACAGACCCGCAAGATCAACGCCATCTACTACGCCAAGGATGATCCCCTGGCGCCGAAATCCCATGACGATGGGCAAGACGTGCAGGTGGGCGGTGAACCCTGGGGGGATCTGATGATCATCCAGGGACCACTGATGCTGAACTGGAAGAGGCGCAAATGGGGTATCCTGCCGCGTATCGAGAATGGTGACATCCGCTGCGTCAATCCACCGACCCCGGACAGGGTGGATCTCTGGGTGGAGGCGGGCATTCACGTTCGGGGCCGCCCCGAATGGCTGTTCATCAAGGTCTACACCCACGGAACCCAGGAGCGGGACATGGACTGCCTGCTGGGCGAACCGGTGGACCGGATGTTCGACTATCTGGAGCGGCGTTACAACGACGGCAAAGAGTATCTGCTCCATTACGTCACGGCCCGTGAGATGTACAACATCATCAAGGCCGCAGAGGCGGGAAAAAGCGGTGACCCGGGAGACTACCGTGATTTCATCCTCGAGCCACCCGCCAACACCCGACCCTCCTGATGAGCATCACCGCCAAGGTCGTCCACTCGCTGAAGTGGCTCACCGTCACCAAGCTTGCAGCCCAGCTGCTGCGGTGGGGCGTCACCTTCGTCGTCATCCGCCTCTTGATGCCGGAGGACTACGGCATCTACGCCATGGCAGACGTGGTGATGTATTTTTTCGGCCTCTTCAGCGGCGCCGGAATGGCCTCCGCCCTGATCCAGGTACGCAGTTTTTCCGTTACCCAGATGCGTCAGGTTCTGGGACTGTTGCTTGTGGTAAACCTCTCCCTCGCCCTCCTGGTGTTCTTTCTGGCTCCCTGGATTGCCGACTTCTACCAGGAAGAGCGGGTCATTCCCGTGCTGTACGCGATGATGCTCGGCTTTCTCACCGTGGCGATCGAGACCCTGCCCACGGCGATGCTGGAGCGGGAGATGCGTTTCAAGAGACTCTCGCTGATCGAGCTGGCCGCGGCGACGCTGTCTGCCTTGGTCACGTTGCTGCTGGCGCTGGCAGGTTTTGGCGTATGGAGTCTGGTTTTCGGCCACCTCAGCGAACTGCTGTTGCGGGCGGGGCTGAAATTTGCCGCCCATCCGGTCTGGATCCTGCCGCAGTTCCGTTTCGGCGAATCGCTCCATCTGATGACCTTTGGCGCCACCAAGACCCTCACCTTTCTCGCCTGGTTTCTCCTGGTCAGCGTCGATACCATCATCGGCGGCCGATTGTGGGATACGGAGACACTGGGAATCTATGCCGTTGCCCTGCAGCTGTCATACATCCCGATGAACAAACTGGTTCCTCTGGTCAAACAGGTGGCCTTTCCAGCCTACTCCAAACTGCATCAAGGAAACGACCAGCTCGCCCCATACGTTCTCAAGGCCAACGGCTTGATCATGGTGACCGCCTTCCCAATATTCTTCGGCCTTGCCGCTACCGCCCCTGCCCTGGTGCCCTTGCTGTTGGGAGAGAAATGGTTGGGTGTGATTCTGCCAGCGAGCCTGATCCCTCTGATGCTCCCGCTGCGAGCCTCTCAGGAGCTGATGGACCCCGCCTTCGAGGCCAGCGGCCAGCCGGAAGGCGCACTGAAAAACTGGTTGATCACGCTGGCGATAATGACTCCGATACTCTATCTGGGCGCCCTTCACGGGGGGATCAGCGGAATCTCCTGGGCCTGGGTGACGGGAATTCCCCTGTGCTATCTGATCACCTCATACCGGGCGATCCGTTCTCTCAATCTTCCCGCCGGCCGATTCGCCGGCACGGTTCTCAGGCCACTATTCCCAGCCTTGGTGATGTTCATCTCCATCCGCTCGTTTCACCAATTTGCGGAAGGCGAACTCACACTCCCCGGCCTGTTATTGTTGACCGAAGTTCTGCTGGGTGCCGCCGTCTATCTCCTCCTGGCCTGGTTCCTTTGCCGTCGGGAGCTGCTCCATCTGAAAGAGCTGACCGGCCGGTGAACCGCGTACCCCGTTGACGTCATGCGAGACCTTTCCAACGGCTCACCGCTAGCTATATATCGAGATCGGCCTCCCCCAGATACCATGCTTCCCCGTGAATAGCCTCCAGCAAGTCACGCTCCAGGGTCGGGCCCGGCAACACCCCGGCCCACCCCTCGACCGATCGGGTAAGGAATCCCGCACGCTGAAAACGCCGGATCATGGTATCCGTACCGACCAGACCGATATTGATGACCAACGCCTTGGTGCGATACATCTCTTGCCAGAATCTGTCCAACAGCGGTCCGAACCAACGCTCCGACGATACCTGGACATCTCTCACCTCCAGCACGTCACCCTGGCGAGTAAACGAGAGGTACCCCCGTAACTCCCCTTCCTCGTCAAAGAGAGCAAACATCCGCGAACGGACGGCCGGCTGACTGTGGCGCCATCGCAGATACTCCACATCGTGAACCGTGCCGAATCGAATGGAGCTGGATCGCCCCTCCCAGAACTGCTGCCAGCGTGCGTCCGCTTCATCCAGCAGTTCCACCCGGCAACCTTTCGGAGCAGCGCGCAGGGACACCCGGTTTTGTATCAGCAGAAGCAGATCCACCCCCGCTCCAACGGTCGCCGCGAGGGGGATTGGACGCAAATGCCGCCGCAGCTTTCCGAACGATCGGATCAGCCGCGCACCATTCCAGTTCCGACCCACTTCCCTGTAGCCCATCCGTTTGAACACCCCCCGGGCGGCGGAGTTGGGAAAGGCAAGCAAAAACCCGATACCACTCTCCCAGACCTGTTCGGAGACGGCACGCTGCAACCGGAGGGCCGCTCCGTACGAGCGATATCGTCTGTCGATGGCAAAATCGATGGCCAAGCCACCCAGGTGACGCTCCCCCTCGATTACAAACTGTCGCGGCATGACCGAGGCACAGCCAATGACCCCGCCTTCATTGCCTTCCGTAGCCACCCAGGTGAGTGCCGGCCCGGCGGGGTTCTCCCGGTAGAGCCACTCGAACCTCTTTAGGCAGATATCGCGGGTGATATGAGGAAGGTTATCGAGCCACAGGCGCATGATGCCGGCACGATCCCCTTCGTCATCGGGATCGGCACGCCGAACATGGAGTTCCGGTGACCTCCTGCCGCTCGTGGTGATCAGGAGAGACGGGGCCTTTCGGATGGAACGCTCTTTCTTTCCGCAAACACGTTCCAACCGAGGAAGCGAACCGTTACCGTTGCTTTTCTCCTTTTTTCCCGGTCCGCTGGGGGAATACGATGGATGCTCAGGCAGCGCCGGTTTCCCACCCTTCTCACTTCGCAGAGATTGCTCCATGCCACGACCTCCCTGTGTGGTAATCGATACCGTCAATAGCTGGTGGTCTCCGTTTCACTTCGTCCTTTCAGTACCTCTGTTTTTGTTGGACGGGAGTACCACCGCCACCCCATCCTGGTTAACTATAGCAGATAACCCTGGCAAAGCGGAAAGGGGGCTCTTTTGCATACATCCCAGCCCGGCGCATTGAAAAAGCGACGCGGTACCTTTTGGGGAAAACTCTCCACTTGTGCGATAATGATGCCGCTGGAAAAACGGACGAAGGGAATCGCTGTAGCAGGGCAGCAAGCACCATGGAATGGAGCAGAACGTGGACAAGGAGAGCACGCTGAATATCGTACATGCAGTCCTTTCCCTGGATTGCGGCGGTCTCGAGCGGCTGGTACTCCATCTGTGCCGGGAGGGTATTCGCCAAGGGGACAGGGTCACCGTTCTCTGCCTGGACAAACCGGGCGATCTGGCGCAAGAGGTGCGTGGTACGGGGGCCGAGGTGATGACCCTCTCTCGCAAGCCGGGCCTCATGCGCCCCGGCGAGGCGATCCGCCTGCGGAAGATCCTCCGTGAGCTTTCCCCCGATGTGCTCCACTGCCACCAGATGGGCGCCGCCCTCTACGCCGGAAGCATGGCCCGCAGCCTGCACATCCCGGCGATTCTCCACACCGAACATGGCAACCACGGCTACCAGGGATGGCGGCGCAAACTGCTGGCCTCCATCGCCTTCGCCTTGCCCCACAGGCTCTACTGCGTATCCGGGGAGATAGCGGACAACCTGTCCAACATTCCCTTCGTCCGATCTCCGGCCATCCAGTTCAACGGAATCCCGATACCCTCTCCTTCCGAACTGCGCCCCGATCCGGAACGGCGTAGCAAGCTCGGGATCGGAGCGGAGGACTTCGTAATCGGTTCGGTGGGCAGGTTGGTGGAAATCAAACGCCAGGAGCGGCTGGTGAAGGCGGTCGCTGCTCTGGCGAAGCGAGGCCGCAGCGTCCATCTGCTGCTGGTGGGTGACGGCGCCTGCCGTGCCGCGCTGCAGAACCTGGCGGAGAACGCGGGAATCGGGGATCGGGTACATTTCACCGGATTCCAGATGGAAATCCTGCCTTATCTCAACCTGATGGATATTTTCGTTTTGAGCAGCGACTCCGAAGGCATGCCCATGGCGCTGCTGGAGGCATGGGCCGCGAAGAAGCCGGTCGTGGCCAGCGCGGTGGGGGGGCTCCCGGATCTGGTCTCCGAGGGTAGCAATGGAATGCTTTTCCCTCCCGAGGATCAACGGCGCCTGACCGAACTGATCGAGATGCTCATGGATGCGCACGAGCTGCGCACTCGGCTGGGCGAGAATGGCCACGCAGAGGTGGTCTCCCGCTATAGTGCCACCCACACGGCCGATGCCTACCGCTCGGCCTACCTGGAATTGCTGAACGAACGGGGCGCTGCCAGCCTGTTCGGTGCACTGCGAAAAACCGGACCACACGAATGACGGGCGAGAAACTGAAGGTCGCGGTCGTGGGCTGTGGCCAGATTGCCGATGGCCACATCAGCGAGATCCAGAAGCTGGACAACGCAGAGGTGACGGCGCTTTGTGATCGCGAGCCGCTGATGGCGGAACAGGCTGCCGTCCGGCACGGCGTTCCTGGCCACTACCGGCTTTTCGAGGAGCTGTTGGAAAAGGAACGGCCCGACGTGGTGCATATCACCACGCCGCCCCAGTCCCATCTGCCGCTGGCCATCCAGGCAATCGATGCCGGCTGCCATGTCTATGTGGAAAAACCGCTCACCCCGCGCTATGAGGAAACCGAGAGGCTGATCGCCCACGCCGAGAAGAAAAACAGAAAGCTGACCATCGGTCACATCTACTACTTCGATCCCCCTGCCCTGGCACTGCGGGATCTCTATGCCAGCGGTGCCATCGGCGAGGCGGTGCACGTGGAGAGCTTCTACGGCTACAATCTGGCCGGCCCGTTCGGCAAGGCGATTCTGGGAGACGGCAAACACTGGGTACACCAGCTACCGGGCAAGCTGTTCCACAACAACATCGACCACCTGCTCAACAAGGTGCTGGAATTCGTCGATGACGAGCGTCCGATGGTGGTCGCTCATGGAGAGGTTCGGCGAACCACCCGTTTCGGTGACATCCGGGACACCATGCCCGATGAGTTGCGGATCCTGATCCAGGGGGAATCCACTTCTGCCTACGCCACCTTCTCCTCCCACGTCAAACCGGCCGCGCACTTCCTGCGTTTGTATGGAACGAAAAACATCGCCCATGCCGATTTCGTGGCTCGCACCCTGGTACTGGAGCAAGAACCCTCCCTTCCCAGCGCCCTGGGCAGACTGCTCCCCGCCTTTGGCATGGCAAGACAGTACCGCCGAGAGGGGTGGCGCAACGTGAGGCGTTTCCTGCGTTCCGATTTCCACTTCTTTTCCGGAATGAATACGTTGATTTCGCGATTCTACGACAGCATTCTCGACGACGCGCCGTTGCCGATTCCGTATCGTGACATTCTTCGCATCGGCTGGGTCATGGAGGAGATATTTCGGCAGCTCGACGGATTGGGAGAGCACTCATGAGCGTCCTGGTAACAGGTTCGAATGGATTTCTGGGCTCCGTGCTGGTAGAGCGGCTCATTGCGCAAGGAACGAAAGGGATTCGCTGCTTCGTCCGTGAAGGCAGCAACCGGAGCCGACTCGATCGCCTCCGTGAACGTCATCCGGAAGCGGAAATCGAGTACTATTTCGGAACGCTGAACTCCGCCGGGGATCCAGTCGGGGCGGTAGAAGGCGTCAGCAGGATCTATCATCTCGCAGCCGCGCTTGATGGAGCGCCGGCGGACATGTTTCTCAATACCGTGGTGGCCACCAAGAACCTGCTGGAGGCGGTGGCAACCCACAATCCCTCCGTGGAGATGGTGCATGTCAGCTCGTTCTCCGTCTATGGCGTCGCTGATCTGCCGGCCGGCCACATCCTTACCGAGGAAACGCCGCTCGAGAAACACCCGGAAAAACGGGATCCCTATGCCTTCGTAAAATGGTACCAGGAAAAGATCGTGATGGAGTATCAGAAACGGCTCGACTTTCCTCTGGTGGTCCTGCGGCCCGGCGTCATATATGGACCGAACGGGGGGGGCATATCCGGCAGGGTCGGCCTGCAGCTCGGGGGACTGTTCCTGCATCTGGGGGGCAGCAACCGGATTCCCTTGAGCTATGTGGAGAACTGTGCGGACGCCATCATCACCTGCGCTGAACAACATGGCTGCGGCGTGGCCATATACAACGTCCACGATGACGATCTCCCCACCTCCCGTGCCTATTTGCGGAGCTACAAGAAAAAAGTAAAACGGCTGCGTTCCGTTCCGGTTCCCTATCCTCTGCTGCAACTCATCTCCAGGGGAGTGGAGTGGTATCACCACTACTCCAGGGGACAACTGCCGGCAATCTTCACTCCATACAAGAGTGCCAATCTCTGGAAGGGCAATCTGTTCGACAACAGCAAGCTCAAGAGCACCGGCTGGCGCCAGCGAATCCCGACCGAAGAGGGAATGGAAAGAACGTTCAGCTTTCTCGCGGATGCCGATGCCGAACGTGGAACGTGATTCGGCCGGCGATGGGCACCATTCCCGGCCCGTCGTCCGTTCGACACTCGATGTTCCTACTCACCGGTAGCGCGATCCGGAAGATCGACAAAACGCATGAAATAGTCGTTCAACTGGCTTGCCTGGTGTTTCCGGCTGAACTCGGAGATATCCATCCGGTCTCCCTCGCCGCTCGCACTCCTCCAGCCGGTATCACCGGCAGCGATCCTCTTCTCCAGCCACGCGGCAACCCCCGGAACATCGTCGGGAGTGAAGTGATTGTCCGGGAAATAGCGCCGCACGATCGCAGCCGCTTCCCCTTCCGGCATGATGGCAAGGATCTCCCTGCGCATCGCCAGATATTCGAAGAGCTTGGCCGGCACCACCCGCTCCGCCCCATCCACATCGCTCAGTAACAGGCAGAGCACATCCGCCGAGGCCATCAACGAGATGGCCTCGGCATGATCACCGTAGTCCCGCAGCTCGACCCTGCAGTCCAGTGCTTCCAAACGCTCGAGCAACTTGAGCTGGTGGGAAAGTTTGCGACCCATGAAAATCAACTCCATCTCTCCCACCAGTTCAGGCCTGTCGCGAGAGAGCCGCTCCATCGCTCTCACGAAAGGCTCCACGCTGGTCAGATTCCACAGTGTACCGGTATAGACGATACGGAATTTCCCTTTGTCACCCTCATCACCACGATCCCGATGCACGGAGGAAAAATCCTCTTCATCGAAACCGTTGTAGATACAGATTCCCGGCAGGTTTTCGACTCCCAGCTCGACCGAGCGCTCCAGTATCCGACGGGTACTCGCTTTCGTGGTGGCGACGATGCCATCGGCACTCTTCAATACCTTGCGCTTCATCCTGCGTTGCACGAACAGCGAAACGGCGTCTCTGCGACTGTTCTCCCGGTAGGCGTTGCTGAGATCCCATTCATCACGAAAATCGAGGACCAAGGGGATCCCGGTCCTGCGTTTCAACCAACAGCCAAGCAGCAAGCTCGAATAAGGAGGTGCCGTGGCGAAGATGAGATCGTGGGGCTTGTTTCGTAACAGACGCAAAGCCTCCCTGCCGGCGCCAGGCAGCCAGAGCACCTGGGGATCCGGCTGTAGCAGCATGCCGCCAACCCCTCGTAACGCACCCTTGAACAGCCGGGTGAAGGAGAAACCGGCCCTCCCCTGCGACCGGACTCCCGCCAACCCATCGTGTCCAGAGGAAACCTTGGCCTTGTAGCGGTAATCCGGCTCCAGGGTGGGCGCTTCATGAATCACCGTGTCGGGTGGGATATCCTGCTTCAGGGTCTCATCGAATACCGGGACCGATGGATTGGAGACCGTCAACACGGTGATCTCCCAGCCATGACTACGCAGATACTTGATGAATTTTACGGGACGCTGCACCCCCGCCCCTCCCACAGGGGGAAACAGGTAGCAGATGAACAGGACGCGCTTCTTCCAGCCCTCGGCCCCATCTGCAACGATGGAGTTGTCGACGTTCATATCCATTTGGATAGCCTCACGAATCTCCCATCATGCATATTGTCGGCGATGGTCCCGACGATGGTCGGAGCCCATCGATGATTGTCATGGAGCAAAACGATGTCCCCACTCCGCGGCCTGTAGGCTGCACCCCATGCCTCCGCTTGCGCCGTCGACTCCATCCGATAGTCACGGGGATCGACGCTCCACAGCGCGATGGTCATTCCCGCCCGCCACAAACCCAGCTGCTTTCCCAGCGACAGGCTTCCCTTGGGGGGACGCACCAGTCGGCAAGGGCGCCCCGCCATCTCTTCCAGCAGATCCTTCGTTCTTCGGACCTCGTCGAGAAATTTGGCCGTACCGGTCTGCTTCGGATCGGAATGGGTAAAGGAGTGATTACCGAGGTCATGGCCGGCAGCGACTATTCGTTTGACGATATCCCGATATCGGACGGCTTTCTCGCCAATGAGGAAAAAGGTGGCGACGATTCCCCTGCTGTCCAGCAGATCGAGAAGCGGTGGGGTAGTACCGGGCTCCGGACCGTCGTCGAAGGTGAGGGCGATTTCGATACGACCCCCATCACCACCATCGTGCGATGGCCCTTTTACCAGGAACAACCTTCCCGGAAGAAGCGCCGAACAACAACGCTTGATACATTGGCGGACGGGATTCACGACCACGACTCCACCGCGGCCGCGTTCAAAAGAGGATACCGTTCAGATGATACCACCCGCGGGAGGATGCCCGTACTCTCGTCCATTTGCCTCTCCCTGGCAACGCCGCGTCACACCACCCATCAAGGATGCCAAGCGACAGGATCTGGGACAGGGTTCCTGACGAATGGCGAAATCAGAGGATACACATGAAACAACATGGCCTTCCCTGCCCTTCCCTTTGTTTCGATTCCGGACAAAAAACGGAACAGCGAACGTCCCGTTTTCGGAGCTTCCAATTATCTATGAGTAAATGTCCCTTTGCAACCAAAGAAACGACGTACCGAGAACGGGTTCACATTCGTCATCCCGGCACGGCGGGGAAAACGACACCGTATCCCGAAGGACGGTGAGGAATTATAATGATCGGAAGAGCACCGGACTTTGAGGCACACAAGGAATGTACGCCGTCGATCTGATCGAGTCGGAGGAGCAGCTGAACTCCTGCAAAGACGAATGGGAGGAACTGCTCCAGGAGGCCCGATCGCATGAATACCACCACCACCCGGACAACGTTCTCCTGTTGCTGAAGCATCTCTTCCGGGATATCCGCCCGCGGATCTTTTTGGTTCGCAGGAATGGATCGCTCTGCTGCATCGCACCTTTTTTTCTCATGCGGGGGCGGTTCAGCCTGAAATTGGGCTCGATACCATTGTGGAGCCGGCACGTTCACCAATACAAGCTCCTTGGTACGGAACTCGTCTTCGGTCGCGATGCAGAACCCGCTCCCTGCCTGCGTGCCCTTGCCAAGACCCTCTCCGAACGCCGCGGAGAATATGAGCTGGTCTATCTGGAGAGTCTGGCCCGAGAATCGCCGCTCTACTCCCTCGAAAATCCCCTTCCGGGGTTCGCTCTCTATCCAGCCAGCATCCGACGGAACGTCGTGCGGGGGTTGCGCACCAGCAACAGTTTCGCGGAATATCTCGCCACCCTTCGAAAGAAGAGGCGCTACAATCTGAAGCGCAACCTGCGCAAGCTGGAGCAGGCCACGGAAGGGAATTACCATATGGAAAAGGTAACCGATGCCGACCAGGTGGAGACCTTCCTGAGTGCGGTGGACCACGTCTATGAACGCTGCTGGCAGCGGCACTCCTACGGAGCCTACCGCTATCTCACCGAGGGCAACGTGGCCTACCATCGGGGGCTGGCGAGGCTCGGCTGGTTGCGTTCCTATCTCCTCTACTGCCGCCACGAACCAGTGGCCTACATCATCGGATACCAGTATCGAGGGCGCTACTACTACGAATATATCGGTTACGACCAGGCCTGGAGCGACCTCAGCCCGGGAACCGTACTGACCTATCTGATGATCGAGGATCTCCACACGCTGGATCGACCGGAGCTCCTCGATTTCGGCTACGGGGAGAATCAATATAAACAGATATTCGGCAACTGCAGCCATGAGGCCAACAACAGTTATCTCGTCTGGCGGAACTCTCCCATGCGAATCGCCATGAAGGCACAGCTCGGCCTTTCACGCCTCTATTGCTCCATATCCCCCGTTCTGGTTAAAACCGGTCTGGACAAACGGATACGGAAAAGGCTGAGACAACGATGAAATGGTGGGGAAAATGGGCCGCCAGCTACACACTCGCCCATCTTCCGGGGGGAGCTTCGCTGTACCAAAAGATGCTCAGGAAGTTCGGTGAGCTGGCGGACGTCGCCTCATCCACCCGCTTCGAAAACATGAAAACGCTGCTGCACATGTCCCATCGCTGGTGTGGATCCCTCGAGGGATTACGTGCGGTGGAGCTGGGAACGGGCTGGATCCCAGCGGTTCCTCTCGGTTTCGCGCTTTCCGGGACAAGGGTGGAGACCTTCGATGTGAAGCACCTGACGGCCCCGGACCTGTTTTCCGAAACGCGTCGTATCATCGCCGAAGAACATCTGCATTCGATATCACGCGCTTCCGGCACTCCAGAGCAAACGGTAAGACAACGACTGAAAAGCATCGAGCAGGCGGCAACGCTCGGAGAAGCCCTGCAAATGCTGGGTGGCGGATATCACGCTCCCTGCGACACCACCGCCCTGCCCTTTGCCGACGGCGAGGTGGATCTGGTGATCAGCAACCTGGTATTGCAGTGCATTCCCAAAGCGACCCTGGCGGATGTCCTCGCCGAATCCCGGCGTATACTGAAACCCGGCGGGATCGCCGTGCACCGGATCCGCATGTCCGACGAATACGCCGGACCCGGCTCCGGACGCAACCATCTGGAATATCTCAAGTACCCCGAGCATGTCTGGGACCGCTGGTTCAATCACCCGCTCAAGCATCTCAACCGGTTGCGTGCGGGACAGTTCCTGGAGCTCTTTTCGAGAAACGGGTTTCTTTGTCGGGAGTGCCGGCGACACATCGACCACGGCAGCATCCCCGTACTGCGACAGCTGAAGCTGGCACCCCCCTTTTGCGAAATGAGCACCGAGGAACTGGCCACCGTCGGCATCGACGTGGTACTGGAAAAAAACGATCCATGAACCCCAGGCCGAGAGAGGTCCTTGAAGACAACCACACCATGGAGAGGAGAAACCACCTCTCGCAGGGTGAAACGGGACACCTCCCCTGCCGGACACTCTCCGAACACCGGAATCATGGTGAATCGCTCCTCTCCGAGAAAGACCATGTCACAACGATTTTTCAATGTCACTCTCAATAGTTGGAACCCTCATGTCGATTACTCGATTTGGCAAGGAGACGATTCCTGTTCCTGGAATTCGGGAACGAGAAGGAAAACCACCCCGATGCAGTGCAAGCCGGCGCTTGCCGAACAGGCTGTCGCCTCCGGAACTCGCCCCGCTGCGGCGAACCGGCGTGTCATGGAGGAAACATGGTCTCCGGAATCCCGGATTGTGTGAGGAATGAGACCCGTTTCACGGTAACGAATTGTCAGTACAAGGAAAATCCTTGAGAATCCCAGCCCGCGCGGGAGAAACACACTGTGATATGAGAAGCGCCGACCCAGTGGGGCCGAGAATACTCATCCGATTCGAGACAAGGTCATGCCCATGAAAATCGCACCGAAACTTGGCACCCTCATCCTGCTGCTGCCCATACTGATTGGCTGCCAGACGAGTGGCTCTTCGCTCAATGAGCTGGTCGACAGGCTACCCGCTCCCCCTCCGGAAGGCGAGGAGGTGCCGAAAGAAGGGAACGGCAGCGGAGAACTCTTCGCCAATCTCGGCCCCTGCCGGCCAAGTGGTTTTGGAACCGACTATCCGGTGGGGCCGGGCCAGCCCTACTCCAGCCTGTCCGATGTACCGTGGGACGAACTGGGGCCGGGCGATACGGTCCGCATCCACTACCGGCCGACCCCTTACCGGGAGAAGATCGTCATCCGCACGGACGGCAGCGAAGAGCAACCCATCCGGATATGCGGTGTCGCCGGTCCCGAGGGGCAAAAACCGATTCTGGACGGTGACGGCGCGGTGAACGATCCCGATGACAGGGAGGCGTATGGCAGCTACCGTCCCATGGAGGGTCTGGCGATGGTGATGCTCTGGAACCGGGATTATGACCTCAAGGTTCACAACATCGTCATCGACGGCCTGCATATCCGCAACGCAAAAAACAACTTCCGCTATACCCGGATGAACGGCAGCACATCCCGTTATGAGGATGGCGCAGCCTGTATCCGCATCCAGGCGGCCGACAACGTCGTCATCCGCAATAACGAGCTGGAAAACTGCGGCAACGGAATCTTTACCATGTCCCAGGAGTACAACGAGGCCTCCCTGACCCGCAATCTGCTCATCGAAGGGAACTACATCCACGGCAACGGACAGCCCGGCAGCTACCTGGAGCATGGCGTTTACATCCAGGCCATCGGCGTCACCTACCAGTACAACCACTTCGGGCCGAACGCAGCGGGAGCCGAGGGAGCGACCCTCAAGGAGCGGGTGGCCGGCTCCGTGATTCGCTACAACCGCTTCGACAGTGGCAGCACGCGGGTGCTGGATCTGGTGGAGGTGGAGGATGCCGCCCCCTGGTACCTGGAGTCCGCCTACCGCCGGTGGGCCGGCGACAACGGCGAGGGCATCGATCCCGAACGTCTGGAAAAGGTGCGGCGTGCAGAGGCCGCCTACCGCAAGACCTACGTCTACGGAAACCTCATCCGTCACGTCGGCAGCAAGACCCCGGCCGCCAACCTCATCCATTACGGGTGGGACAACGATCCGGAGTATGCCCGCAAGGGTACGCTCTACTTCTACAACAACACGCTCGTGCTGCTCAACGACCGGGAGGACAGCTGGCGTATCCGGCTGTTCGACATGTATCCCTATGACGAATCCCGGGGCATCCCCGCCGAGGAGAAGGTGTTGGCGTTCAACAACATCGTCTATCAGGCCGCGGAGACCCCGGGCGCCACACCCAGCTATTTCTGCCTTGGCCGTGACAGCGGCACCATCGAAGTGGGGGTCAACTGGATATCGAACGGCTGGAATGCACCCGGTGTCCAGGAAGAATGTTATGGACAGGAACTGCGCCCGGTCATCACGGGCACGGAGAAACTGCTCGACACCTCCGGCGAACCGGCACCGGTGAACCTCGAGACACTGGAACCAGTGGCCGCCTCCCCGGTACTCGGCCGTGCCCAGCAATTCCCCAAAGAGATAGGGGCGCGATATGCGGTCGAAATGCAGTACCACATGGACGGCAGGGTAGAACCCCGCCCGTCGGCAGCCAACCTGGGAGCCATCGAGGGACCCTGAGCAGGGAACGGAAAGAGACCCTGCCGGAGGAGGGGGACTATCCGTTCCCCTTCCCCCCTCTTTTCTTCACTTCGGCATCGCGCAACCGTGAAGCGACCTTGTCCAGGACGCCGTTCACGAACTTGTGGCCCGCCTCACCACCGAAGGACTTGGCCAGCTCCACCGCTTCGTCGATGACCACCCGATAGGGGATGTCGGGGCGCCGAAGCAACTCCCAGGTGCCCAGCCGCAGGATGGCGCGCTCCACCGGATCCACCAGTTGCAGATCCCGGTCCAGGCAGGGGGTCAGTTCATCGTCCAGCGAATGGCGGTGTTGCACGACGCCATGGACAAGCTCCCGGAAATAGTCGACATCTACGCCGCTCATGGGGTGATCTGCGACGAACTGTTCGCATATCTCGCCAATCTCCTGGCCGGTCATCTGCCATTGGTAGATGGCCTGAACCGCCCGGCTGCGCGCCCTGCTCCGCTTCCTGCTCACTGCTCCAGCCGTCGCAGCAGATTCACCATCTCGATGGCGGAAAGTGCGGCTTCGCCCCCCTTGTTGCCGGCCTTGGTCCCGGCACGCTCGACGGCCTGCTCGATGGTGTCCACGGTGAGCACACCGAATGCCACCGGCATCCCGGTGCGCTGACTCACCGCCGCCAGCCCCTTGGCGCACTCTCCGGCCACGTAGTCGAAATGGGGGGTGGCACCCCGAATCACCGCACCCAGCGCCACGATGGCGTCGTACTTGCCGCTCTCCGCCATCTTCTGTGCAACCAGGGGGATTTCATGGGCCCCCGGCACCTTGACCACCTCGATGTCGCTCTCTTTCGCGCCGTGGCGCAACAGGGTATCGATGGCACCGCTCTGCAGACTCTCGACGATGAAGCCATTGAAACGGCTCACCACCAGTCCGAAACGCGCGCCGTTCACCACCAGTCCACCTTCCACCGTCTCGATACTCATTCTCCCTCCTCGCCTTCCAGGACGTAATCGGTTATTTCCAGCCCGAAGCCGGACAAGGCGTGCAGATGTTTCGGCGTACTCATCACCTTCATCTTGCGCACCCCGAGATCCAGCAGAATCTGGGCCCCAATGCCGTAGGTTCGCAATTCGTCCCCCTCCGCCCTGTCGGCCAGAACCGCACCGCTGTCCTGCAACTGATAGTTGCGGATGCGGCGAATCGTCTCCGCCTCCGACTCCGGCTGACGCAGGATCACCACCACTCCGTTTCCCTCGTCATGGACGTAGCGCAAGGCGTCGTCGAGCGCCCAGCTACCCGTATGCCGGCGACCGGCGAACAGATCACACAGGCTCTCCTGCATGTGCACCCGTACCAGTGCGGGCCTTTCGGGATCGATCACCCCCTTGACCAGGGCCACGTGCAGGCGATCGTCGCTCAATTCCTTGTAGAGTTTCAGATCGAATTCACCGTAGGCGGTGGGCATCCGGCACTCCGCGACCCGTTCGATGGTCTGCTCGTTCTCCAGCCGGTATTTGATCAGATCGGCGATGGTGCCAATCTTCAGGCCATGTTCAGCCGCAAACCGCTCCAGGTCCGGGCGGCGGGCCATGCTGCCATCCTCGTTGAGCACCTCGACGATCACCGCTGCCGGCTCGAAACCGGCCAGGCGCGCCAGGTCGCACCCCGCCTCGGTGTGTCCCGCCCGGATGAGCACCCCCCCCGGCTGCGCCATCAACGGAAAGATGTGGCCGGGACGAACCAGATCCTCCGGCCGGGCGTCGGGGGCCACCGCCGCCCGCACGGTCATCGCCCTGTCCGCCGCCGAGATCCCGGTGGAAACCCCTTTCGCCGCTTCGATGGAGAGCGTGAAATTGGTGCCATGCTTCTCGTTGTTGTCCCGCACCATCAGGGGCAGGTTCAACTGTTTGCAGCGCGCCGGGGTCAGGGTCAGACAGATCAGGCCACGCCCGTAACGTGCCATGAAATTGATGTCCTCGGGCCGGACCCAGGTGGCCGCCATCACCAGATCACCCTCGTTCTCACGGTCCTCATCATCCATGATGATGACCATCCGACCTTGACGAATGTCTTCAATAATTTCTTCTATAGTATTGAGCCGCATCGGATTCTACCGGCCACCTCCGATCATGCCCGCTGCCACCAGCTTGTCCATGGTCAACTCCCCGCCCGCATCCGCGGCCGCCCGTTCACCCAGCAGCAGCCGCTCCAGATAGCGGGCGATTATATCAACCTCCAGGTTGACCCGATATCCGGGCCGGTACTCTCCCAGGGTGGTCTCCCGCAGGGTATGGGGCACGATGTTCAGCTCGAACTCCGCGCCGACCACCTGGTTGACGGTGAGGCTGACCCCGTCGACACAGATGGAACCCTTACGGGCAATGTATTTGGCCAGAGAGGTCGGTGCGGCGATGCGAAACCTCACCGAATCCCCAACATCCCGCCGCTCGACCACCTCACCCGTTCCATCCACGTGGCCGGTCACCAGGTGCCCGCCCAGCCGGCTGGAGAGCGTGAGCGCCTTCTCCAGATTCACGGCAGCCCCCACCTCTTTTTCACCCAGCACCGTGTGCTCCAGGGTCTCTGCCGAGACATCGGCGTGGAAGAAACCCTCCTTTGCGAGGGAAGTCACCGTGAGGCAAACACCGCTGACCGCGATACTGTCCCCCACGCCGACGTCCGCGAGATCCAGCTTCCCGGTGGCGATGCGCAACCGCATGTCTCTGCCCGTGGACTCCCTGGCGGCCACCTTTCCCGTTGCTTGAATAATTCCTGAAAACATAATCTTGCGATGAAAATATAAAGTCAATAATCAATGGATGCAACGATCCGCCAGTCCTCGCCGACGGGTCGGATCTCCCGGATCTTCACGCCGATCCGCTGCTCCATTCTCTCCAGACCGGGCAGGTGAAACAGACCCTTGGCCGCGGAACCCATCAGATGTGGCGCCATGTAGATCACCAGCTCATCGATTAGTCCCGCCTGCAGCATGGCACCACTCAGGGTGACCCCCGCCTCCAGCATCACCTCATTGATCTCGAGACCAGCCAGGTAGCCTAACACCTCCTCCAGATCCAGGCCACCGGGAAGAAGCGGCACCGGTACGATGCGCAGCCCGGCAGCCAGCAGGGGCTCGAAGCGCGAAGGGATCTCTCCCGGGGCGGTGAACAGCAGGACCTCCGCCGGCGACGAAAGCAGCCGGGCCCGCGGTGAGATGCGCAATTCCCGGTCCAGTACCACCCTCAATGGCTGACGGACCGGAGCGGAAAGCCTTGCATCGAGCGCCGGATCATCGGCCAGTACAGTACCGATTCCGGTAAGGACGGCGGAGCTCCTGGCGCGCAACCGATGAACATCCTCCCGCGCGGCGGAGGAGGTGATCCATTTGCTCTCCCCCGAAGCCATCGCGGTACGTCCATCGAGGCTCATGGCCAGCTTGCAGCGTACCCACGGTCTGCCCCGGGACATACGGCTGACGAAGCCCGGGTTGAGCCGCTCCGCCTGCTCCCGCAGCAAACCGGATTGCACCTCGATCCCCGCATCTCTCAGCGCGGCCAACCCCTGCCCCGCGACCTTCGGATTGGGGTCTTCCATCGCGGCCACCACGCGGGCGACACCCGCCTGCCGCACCGCCTCGCTGCACGGCGGCGTCCTGCCGTGATGGCAGCAGGGCTCGAGGGTCACGTACAGCGCCGCGCCTCGCGCCCGGTCCCCCGCCTGACGCAGTGCAATCACTTCGGCATGGGGCTCCCCCGCACGCCGGTGCCATCCCTCGCCGACCACCTTTCCGTCCTTCACCACGACGCAACCCACCCTGGGATTGGGATCGGTGGTGTAGAGCCCCTGCTCCGCCAGCCGCAGGGCCCGCTGCATCATCAACCGATCGAACTTCTCCATGCCTGTTTTCGACCATCGTGAGGACGTGCTAACATAACGCGATACCTACCGACAACAATCAGCAGAAGTGGACATCCCATGAGTTCCGCCAACGACGCGACAGAGAGAAGACGCTTTACCCGCATCCCCTTCATGGCGAGAGTCATCCTGTCGAACAACCGCGGGATCTGGCACGGCGATCTGGTGGACATCTCCCTGCGCGGCCTTCTGATGTCGCGGCCGGCCAACTGGGATGACACCATCGACGATGAATGCCGGGTGGAGATCTCCCTGGAGCGGGGAGGACCCTCCATCCAGGTCAACGGTCGGGTCGCGCACATCGACGAACAACTGTTCGGTCTCTGTTTTCAACAGATGGACGTACGGAGCGCCGCCCGCCTGCGCAAGCTGATCGCCTTGAATCTGGGGGATGAACAGCTGTTGGAACGTGAACTCGCCGAACTCATAAAGGCGCATCTTACCACCTGAGCCGCGAGCTGTCCGATCATCCCCTCCAGGAAAGGCGCACGGTGAAGTATCTCATCACCCCGGTAACGCCGCTCGAGCAGAACTGCAGCCTGCTGCGGTGTGAAGCGACCGGTCGCGCCGCGATCGTGGATCCCGGTGGGGAGATCGAGCGCATCGTCGCAATGGTGCAACAGCAGAAGGTGGAAGTAGAGCGAATCCTGCTGACCCATGGCCACTTCGATCACGTCGGTGGCGCGGGAGAACTCGCCGAGCGGCTCTCCGTTCCGGTGGAGGGTCCCCAAGAGGAGGATCGTTTTCTGCTGGAATCCCTTCCCCGGCAGTGTGAGATCTACGGTTTTCCACCGGCGGAACCCTTGCAGCCGGATCGCTGGCTCGAAGAGGGCGACCAGATACGGTTTGGTGAGCAACGGCTCGAGGTGCTGCACTGCCCGGGGCATACGCCGGGTCACGTGGTCTATTTCCATCGGGGAGAGCGTCTGGCGCTGGTGGGAGACGTTCTGTTCAAGGGCTCCATCGGCCGCACCGATTTCCCGCGGGGCGATCATGCCACCCTGTTGAAGTCGATTCACGAAAAACTGCTGCCCCTGGGAGACGACGTGCGTTTCATCCCTGGCCATGGCCCCATGTCCACCTTCGGCGAGGAGCGGAGAACGAACCCCTTCCTCTGAACGAGACTGCGGGATGGCCGTTCGGAACAGGTGTCGAGCAAATCCCGGCCGCCGCAGGGATGCAGCGGACGGTCATTCGATGGAAGGGCTCTTCCCCTCAATGGTGTGGGTAGAACGGTGAATCACCGCGTAGCGGCTTCGTCCCTGACAGGCGGAAAGCGCGCCACATACTCGGTAGCCAGAAGGGGATTGGAGCCGTCCGCTGGTGATCACCGAATGTCCACCATCTGCGCGTATGGCAAGCGTAAGCGGCAGGGCCATCCCGAAGTTCCCCCAATCCCCTTCTGCCGACCATCTTCGGGCGCGCTCTCCGCCTGTCAAGGATGATTCACCGCTCTACCCACGCGACTTGGGAATAACCCGGTGAAACGCTATCTCATGAATTCGAACAGGGAGAGCCCCTGCATCTTCAGATAGACCTGCTGTGCCGCCTCCATCCCCACCATCTGCAGGTTGAGACGACCCACCGCTTCGGCATAATCCAGGTCTTCGAGGCTGGATTTCACCTCTTTCAGACTCAATAGAGAATCTTCGTTCATGAAAATCTGGCTGTCCACGCTGTTCAACCGGCTGCCGATACTGGCAGACACGTTGAGAAAATGCTCCAGCGCATTGTCCAGCTCGCCGATGGAACGGGTGATCTCCATGTTCGCCTTGACCTGATCCGACGCCACACCGGAAGAGAGATTCAAGGCATCCGCCAGGCGCTTGACCGTGGTAAAGATGTCCTGACTGCCGGATGGCTTGACGGTAAAGGTATCCACCCCGACGGTGGGATCCCCACTGACGGTCACCGCCACCCCGTCGAACAGGATCTCGTCTCCCGGCGTAAAGGGTTGCGGGAAACCCGCCACCGGTGTCCCCAGTGTATCATCGGTCACCAGCACCTGACCCGCGGCGGGAAACGAAATGGTGTAGTCGTGGCTGGTATAGAGGGAGATGTCGTCCACCCTGCCGGCATCGATGGTCGCCGTACCGGTATTGGCGGGATCGTATTCGGTAACGAAGATCTTGTTTCCGTTTTTGATGCGCATGAACACATCGGAACCGGCATCCCCGTTGGCGACGTAGAAATCAGGACCAATCTGCAAGCGCCGCTGACCGTCGTCGCCGTTGTAGACCACGCCCCCTCCCGATTTGGCGAAAGGTGGGATGCTCCCGCGGTTACCGGCGAAGATGTATTCGCCGTTGGCATCCATGGTGTTGGCCATGCCGAGCAGCGCCTCCAGCCGGGTATAGACCTCTTTCGCGATGGAACGGCGATCCAGCTGGGAGAGCGAACCGTTGGCCCCCTTTACCGCCAGCTCACGCACTCTCTGCAACGTATCCACCACACCCTTGATTATCCCCTCCTCGGAGGCCAGTCGGTTTTTCACCTCGCCGGCATTGGACTGGTACTGCTCCAGGATGTCGATGGACTCGTGCAACGAATGAATTCGTGTGGCGGCGACCGGATCATCGGCTGGTGTCAGGACCCGTTTGCCGGTCGCCATCTGCTGCTGGGTCTTGCTCAGTTTACTCTGCCTGTCGAGAATCCCGTTGATCGCCGTAAACTGAACCTGTCGGGTGGAGACTCTCATTTCGGCTACCTCCTCACTGCACCAAGCAGCGCATCGAACATCCCCCGGGCGGCGGCGATCACCTGGGCAGAGGCCTGGTACGCCTGCTGGAAACGCATCATGTTGGCTGCTTCTTCGTCCAGATTGACTCCCGAGATCGTTTCTCGGGCGTTCACCGCCTGGCGCAGCAGCGTCTGCTGGGCCTGGTTTGCGATATCGGCCTGATGGGTCTTGGTACCGATATCGGTGATGATGCCGGCATAGGCGTCCAGAAAGCTGGCGGTTCCGCCCAGCATGCTGTTGGCGGTCTGAAGCTTGGCCAGACTCAGCATGTTACTGTTGTCACTCACGCCCTGCGCGTTGTAACCGACGGTGAAGCGATCGCCCAGCCCGGGTTTGCCATCGATACGCACCTCATAGCCATAGCCCAGCCCGTTGTCCGCGACCACATCCATACCCGTAGCCGGATCATAGGTGTTTGGCCCGGAGATCAGCACCGGAGAGCCCGGCGTGGTGTTGTCAAAGATCCGATACTGATTGGGTGTTACCGCATCGAACTCGATCAACAACGGTGGCGTCAGGGCAACGGGTGTGGTAGTGAATTCCGGTCCGGTGGTATCCGAGATACCACTCAGGGAAATCTGTCCGCTGCCGATGTTCGCCAGATCGGCCTCCACCCGCAGCGGAGCGGCTGCGGCAATCTTCGCCGTGTCGTCGATGGCCACCTCCAGCGAACGGGCCATGCTCCTCGTCGGCCGAATCAGGAACGAATCCCCCGCCGCTGCCGGCCCGGAGGCGAGGTCGATGGAGAAGCCGTCGGCAGAGGTGAAGGGAAAGGTGGTGATGGGGCCCTCTCCCCGGCCATCGGAGAGCCGTGTCAGGGTGAAGTTGGTGCCGTCGAAACTCAACCTGTAGTCGCTGTCACTCAGCAGGTTGGGATCGGTGATGGTTGCCGTGACCGTGGCGGCCGAACCGTTGTTGCTGCTGGCCAGCACCTCCGGGGCGCCCACGGAGAAGAAATCCTCTCCCAGCTCGGAGTTGAGGTCCATTCCCTTGCGATGCTGGGCATTGAAGGTCTCACTCAAGGCAACGGCAATCCTTCCCAGCGCGTTTTCACTGGGATCGAGGACCTCCTTTCGCTGGTCCAGCAACCCTCCCAGTCTGCCACCGCTGAGCAGGGAGGTGATGTTCACCGTCGTGGCGCCATTGGCATAACCCACATCCATCTGGCTGGAGTCGTAGGGGTTGGGGATGACGCTCAGCTCCTGGGCCTCGGTATCGGCCACCAGCGCCTGCCCCTTTCCGATATAGACATTGATGGCGAAATTGCTCTGCTCGACGGTCTGAACGTCGATATATTGCGAAAGTTGCGTTATCAGCTGGTCCCGTTTGTCCATCAGGTCATTGGGCATACGCCCGCTGTATATCCCCGGAGAGCGGGAGATGGCCATGTTGAGAGAGGCAATCTCCCGGGCCAGGCTGTTGACCTCGGGAACGATGTTGGAGACCTCGATATTCACATTGTCGCGCAGCTCATTCATCCGCCGGGACATCACATCGAACCGGTTGGCGAGACTCTCCGCCGAGGTCAACATCACCTGCCTCGCAGGGATGGATGAAGGGTCGTTGGCTACCCCCTGGGCGGCGGCGAAAAAGTCCTGCAGCGCCGGTGTCAGCCCCGCCTGGGGGTCGGCCAGCAGATTGTCCATCTGCGACGCATATTCGTATGAAACCTCGAGATAGCTGGCCCTGGTGGTGTTGGTCACCACCTGTCCATTGATGAAAGAGTCGTAGACGCGGCGGACATTGACCACGTCGGCGCCGGTCCCCAGGTAACCGCCGGGAGAATAGACCGGCTCCCGGTTGCTGATCTCCGCCCGCTGGCGGGAATACCCTTCGGTATTGGCGTTGCTGACGTTGTTGCTGGTGACCGTGAGAGAGCGCTGCGCTGCAAGCAAGCCGGAAATACCGATGTTCAGGGGATTACTCATTCTTCGTCTCCTGCAAGCGCAACTTCATAGGAATCTATCGGCCCGGCGGCAGAAAACTTTACCCTCTCCACCGCTGCGGTGAGGATCGGACCCTCCAGAATACGCAAAATCTTGTCGGCGTACTCCGGATCGGTCGCATAGCCGGCCCGATGCAGCGCTCTCACGAAACCACGATCGTCCCCGCGATGCTGCAGCGCCTCACCATAGCGGGGATTGCTGCGCAAGAACTGCACGTAGTCGGCAAAACTGTCGGCAAAACTGTCGTAGACCCGGAATGCCGCCCTTTGCCGGACCATCTGCCCATCCAGATACTCCAGGGTATCGACGCCGGTCCGTTCCCCCTTCCAGCGCCGATCGGCCTTGATGTTGAACAGGTTGTGACTGCTGACGCCGGGGGCCTGCTGGATGATCTTCTTTCCCCACCCGGTCTCCAGCGCCGCCTGTGCCAGCAGAAGTTCCGGACTGACACCGAGCCTGCCCGCCGCCTGGCGGGCCTGGGGCCAGAGGTGCTCGACGAACTCCACCGGGGAATCGAACTTCACCGGATCCTTTGCGGGAGCAACGGCCGCTGCGCTCTCCATCCGACCGCCGGGCTCCGGTTTCACCACGGCCCGGAAGGGAAGCCGTTGCGGAACCGGGTAGCTGGCAGGCTGAGCGTCCATCACCCCGCCAGCACGGCCACCCTTCCCAAGCTGTTTCACCAGCATCTCTGCGATGCCGATCCCCCCCTTGTCTGCCATCTCAATCGCCAGTTGGCTGTCGTGCATCTCCCGATAAAAATCGAGCTGCTGGCTGTCGAACAAGGGATCACCGAAACTGCTGTCCCGAACGCTTTTCAGCATCATCTGCATGAACAGCGCCTCGAACTGCCGGGCGACAGCATCCAGCGCCTTGGCCGAGTCCCGGCGGGTCAGGTTGCGCAGCCGGGAGAGCCCTTGCAGATCGGTGTAGATATCGGGAGGAGTGGAGATCACGCCGTCACCCCCGCCCGGATGGTTTTGCGGTGATCACGCCGCTCGGCGGCTGGATACGAGATGTATCTTTGTCGGGTCGATAACATCTTGCTCGATCCTCCGGGGTTTCCCATGATTACGGTCGCATACAGAAGAATTTCAGCGGTCGAACGGATCCCGGGGGCTATATCACAATCAGCTCGGCCTGCAACGAGCCGGCGCTGCGCAAACCCTCGAGGATGGCCACCAGATCACCAGGGGCCGCCCCCACCTTGTTGACCGCCTCCACCAGAGAATCCAACGAAACACCGGGATCAAACAAGAACATCCGCTTTCCTTCCTGGTTCACATCCACCGTGGATGAGGGAGTCACCACCGTTGCACCTCCCGACAGCGCCCCCGGTTGGCTGACCTGCGGATTTTCCCGGATGGTGACGATCAGATTCCCGTGGGAGATGGCCGCCGGCTTCAGACGGACATTCTTGCCAATGACCACGGTTCCCGTACGGGAATTGACGATCACCTTCGCCGGGGCTTCATCGGGAGTCACCTGGATATTCTCCAGCACGGCCAGATAGGAGACCCGCTGGCCGGCATCCACCGGCGCACTGACCCGGACCGAAGCGGCATCCTGTGCCACCGCCGTACCCGGCCCCATGGTCTCGTTGATCGCCTTGGCCAGGCGGTGCGCCGTGGTGAAATCCGGCCGGTGAAGATTGAAGATCAGGGATTTGCCCCGGGCAAACCCGGTCGGCACCTCTCTCTCCACCGTCGCTCCGTTGGGGATCCGTCCGGCGCTGGGAATGTTGATGGTAATCCGCGAACCATCCTGCCCTGCAACACCCAGTCCGCCCACCACCAGATTCCCCTGGGCAATGGCATAGATGTTTCCATCTGCGCCCCGCAGCGGGGTCATCAGCAGCGTCCCGCCGCGCAGGCTCTTGGCATTACCGATGGAGGAGACCGTCACATCGATGGTCTGGCCGGGCTTCGCGAAAGGAGGTAGATCGGCATGCACACTCACCGCGGCCACGTTCTTGAGTTGCAGGGTCTGGTTCGGCGGCAGGGTGATCCCGAACTGTGACATCATGGACTTCAAGCTCTGAGTGGTAAACGGCGCCTGGCTGGTCTGATCCCCGCTGCCGTTCAATCCAACCACCAAGCCGTAACCGATCAACTGGTTGCTGCGCACCCCAGCGACGGAGGCGATGTCCTTGACCCGCTCCGCCTGAAGCGGCCCACAGAGAACCAGCGCCAGCAACAGGACAACGAAACCAGACAAGATCTGTTTGCCAGTCATGCTCCAACCTTCCAATAGCCTTCGCCATAAAATTAGCAAGGACCGCGCCAGGACAAGAATATCGGAAAGATTCAATCGGTTGCAGCAAAATCGTCCGCCCGCCACCCACCACATACGGCAGTTTCTTGCCGCCCGACCAAAACCGTATGCGCAAGGGGAAACGGAGTGGCGGAGGATTTGTAGAGAAGAAAACACCATCCGGGAAACGACGTCCGGGTTTCAGAATGAAGCAACACACAACCGGCATGCCCCCCAGCGAACACCCCAACACCGCCCCATCCCCGAGGACCCCGCCGACTTGGCTTCAAAGAAAACTGTTCGGCTCACTCCTGAAGCCCGCCATTCCTGCATTGAAAAACGGGAGTTTACGAATGCAAACGACCGTTTTTCGCCTTGAACTGACGAATTTCAGGGGCGATCTGATTCGACGTTCAACGTCAACAAATCACCCTCTTCCGTTTTTTCTCTCCGGCATCGGCGCCTCGTGGGGCAGGTGCACCTCCTCCAGACGACCCGCCGCAGGATCATTGAAGGTCTCGATGTCTATCTTGTCTTCCGCCCTGGCGACCACGGTGGTAATCACCGCATCTCCGGTCACGTTGACCGCGGTACGCATCATGTCCAGTATCCGATCCACGCCCATGATCAGCGCGATGCCCTCCACCGGCAGCCCCACCTGATTGAAAACCATCGCCAGCATGATCAACCCCACACCCGGCACGCCCGCCGTACCGATGGAGGCCAGAACCGCCATGCCGATGACAGTGACATAACCGGTAATTCCCAGCTCCACGCCATAGACATTGGCGATGAATACCGTCGCCACCCCCTGCATGATGGCGGTACCGTCCATGTTGATGGTCGCACCGAACGGGACCACGAACGAGGCAGTGGAATTGTCCACCCCCAGGCGCTTCTCCACCGCCCGGAGTGTCACTGGAATGGTGGCGTTGGAGCTGGAGGTACTGAAGGCAAAGATCTGGACCGTACGCATCTTCCTCAGGAACATCAGCGGATTGAGCCGCCCGAGGAACTTCAGCAGCAACATCAGCGTGCCGGTCATATGAAGCAGCAACACCAGCGCCACCACGCCGAAGTAGCTGATCATGGGCAGAATCATCCCCAATCCCTGTTGCGCAAAGGTCTTGGCCATCAAGGCAAACACTCCGATGGGCGCGACGTGCATCACCAGGTTCACCAGCTCCATCATGACGTCATTCAACTTGTCCGCGCCTTCATAGATGGAGCGACCCCGCTCCCCAATCATCAGGATACAGATGGAGAACAGGATGGTGAAAAAGATGATCTGCAACATATTGCCTTCCGCATAGGCCGCCACCGGATTGGTCGGCACCAGATCGATGATCACCTGCGTCAGCGGAGGCGCCTCCGGTGCGGTAAACTCCGTCGTCCCCCCTTGCAGCTCGAAACCCTCACCCGGTCCAACCACCACCGCAACCGTAATCGCCAGCGTGATCGCCAGCGCCGTGGTCAGCAGAAACAGCAAAAATGCCCGTATCCCCACCCGTCCCAGAGTGGAGACATCCCCAATGCCACACACCCCGCAAATCAGTGAAAAGGTGACCAGTGGCACCACCAGCATCTTCAGGGCATTGATGAACAACGCCCCAACCACATGGAACAGCCCGTCCACCAGATAGTCCTGCACGAACGCCACATCCCTGGCAAAGGCGTTGATCAAACTACCCACCACCAGACCCGCAATCATCCAGATCAAGATGGTCTTTGTCATGTTATTGTTTTGCATGGATATTCTTTGCTCTTCTCCACGACACCGAAGAGGCAGATATGACACCACCTCGATTGGAATGTCAAATTCTGCTGGCCAAAAAGGCGTGCCCTGCGAAAACCAGGGGTTGCAGTGCACTTCACTGGTGCGAATCAGCACCGCTGGTTCTGGATCGAGGTGGTTTCCCAGCCCACGGTGTCACCGATCTGCCGCCGCACGACCACCAGGTCGGCGCAGGCTTCGAAGCGGCAGGCTCGGCTTCGGAGGTCCGCAAGGCGGGTCACTGCCACCTGCCAATAAGCGAACGCGTTTTTACGGTCCGGGTGCCGGGTGCGGATGAGGGCGCGGTGGATTGGGACGGATGCGGGTCCCGTCATCGGTCAGGCAGCCATTGCCGGCGACCGTGGAGGACGCGGAGGATTTGTAGCTCATCCCCCCTGATCCGGTAGACCAGCAGATAGGGCGTGCCGGTCACCACCAACTCACGGGTCCCACCTACCCGACCCACCCGGCCGAGTTCCGGGTGTTCGGCCAAATCTGCGTTGCCGCGTTTCCGTATGCGGTCCAGCATCTCCCAGGCGGCGGTCAGGTTTCGTTCCGCCAGCCAGTCGAATGCTTCCCAATGTCGAGCTCGGTGCGCTTCAGCCAGCGGATTTTCACACTGGCCGCGTCCCGTATTTCTGCGCCAAACGTTTCTCTAGTCCGTCGAACAGCTCGTCGGCAGTGAGCCACTGGGCATCCGAGCGATCTGCTTCAGCCAGGGCCTCATGCACCTGTTCCCGGAACCAGCGATCGTATTCGGCCGCCTCGTGTGCCTGGCGCAATGCCTCGGCCCGGTCCGGGCGTTTTTGACCGGGCTGATCGGGGTCGTAGTCGCGGGCATCAGTGGTGAACTGGCGGATGCCGATCTCGGCCAGGTAGCGGGCCAGGCTGTCCAGGTGCGCCCAGCTCCGAGGCTGTTTCGTCTTGCGCGCGGCCAGAACCCGCTCGATGCCCCCATATCGGACGACCAGCGACCAGCGGGAACCGTGAGCCACGGCGGTGGCCTCGCGCACGGCGCCAACAGCAACCAGCTCGCGCAATGTGGTGTGGGTAATGATTTCGGTACTCATTTTGGTCGCCTCGATGGCAGTCTGGAGGTTCCTATCAATTATAGATCGGCCTTCATCTCTTCGGCCAGCGCCCAGGTTTCTGAACATGACAGCCGTTGCGCGCACTTACTGTTGGCTCTGGAGGCATTCGGGAGACTTTACTGTCCGGAGTAGCGAAAACCCGCCATGGGCGTGGGGAAGACCCGCCGAATCTGGTGGTGTGCTGATCCAGGTTTCAATCCGCGCCCGTCCCGAAGGACGGGCGATACATCCTTGCTCCTCTATCTACTCCGCCGCCCCTAAAAGTTTCAATCCGCGCCCGTCCCGAAGGACGGGCGATACATCAACGCCAAGTTAGGGAAACATGGCGCGATGAGTTTCAATCCGCGCCCGTCCCGAAGGACGGGCGATACGTGATCTCTGAGCTGCTGCAGTATGATGATTTCCAGTTTCAATCCGCGCCCGTCCCGAAGGACGGGCGATACGCCAGACATGAGATATACCGCGATAGCGGTAGGCGTTTCAATCCGCGCCCGTCCCGAAGGACGGGCGATACCGGCCAAAAAGGCGGCTGAAGCGGCCTTGCTTGAGTTTCAATCCGCGCCCGTCCCGAAGGACGGGCGATACAGGTTTATAATTCTTGACCAAATCCCTGCGATATTTTGTTTCAATCCGCGCCCGTCCCGAAGGACGGGCGATACAAAACGTGATCTGACAACCAACCTATCTAACCCTTTGTTTCAATCCGCGCCCGTCCCGAAGGACGGGCGATACGTTTTCTGGGTCTACAGAGTAGACCCTTACTTTTTGTTTCAATCCGCGCCCGTCCCGAAGGACGGGCGATACTGTCTCTGTTTGGCCATAAGTGGCCCCGGATTCAGTTTCAATCCGCGCCCGTCCCGAAGGACGGGCGATACCAAAAAAGACTTCATCGAGCTGGTCACCTTCTTAGAGTTTCAATCCGCGCCCGTCCCGAAGGACGGGCGATACTCGGATATGTGTTATGACCGCTGATCTGTGGACTGTTTCAATCCGCGCCCGTCCCGAAGGACGGGCGATACGGTAAGGGGACTGTTAAACAAACAAGGTCTGGAGTAGTTTCAATCCGCGCCCGTCCCGAAGGACGGGCGATACCAGCAGCAGGTATACGACGCACTATCAGAGGCGAGTTTCAATCCGCGCCCGTCCCGAAGGACGGGCGATACCCGAGCGTGCCGGTACGTGCGACTGCCTCACGGGTGTTTCAATCCGCGCCCGTCCCGAAGGACGGGCGATACTGTCTTCCGGTGCTCATATGCATTCGACTCATCGAAGTTTCAATCCGCGCCCGTCCCGAAGGACGGGCGATACATGGGTTATGAGAGGTTGTTCATGTGTATTCTGGTTTCAATCCGCGCCCGTCCCGAAGGACGGGCGATACAATTTGTCAATTTTTTACGGGCGGTATTGAGACTGGTTTCAATCCGCGCCCGTCCCGAAGGACGGGCGATACTATGGCCGTCTTGATTGTGGGCTATGATTTTGTCGTTTCAATCCGCGCCCGTCCCGAAGGACGGGCGATACGGCAAAGATTATTAACAGGGGTGCTTTAATAATTCTTTGTTTCAATCCGCGCCCGTCCCGAAGGACGGGCGATACTGCCCCTTTGCAGGGCGTTGTTCAAAGAGATTTTTCTTCCACTGTTTTCGCGAACCGGAAGAAAATGGATTTGACGATGCGAATGCATCATCGGGAAGAGGGTCATATTTTCTCGAATAATCATTGCCTTGCCCAAGACGCGAACACCCGCCGTTTCCAGCCATAGCTACAGGTTCGCGCTCCTACACCATCAGCGGACCATCGAAGTCCACGGCCTTGAATCTACCATATTCGATGACGTTTTTCTCCAGCGGCTGTTGCAACCGATAGAGTCGAAGATTGTCTTCCTCCTCATCTATCTCGTCGAGCAGGGCTCTCTCCAGAATCTCGAAGGTGGCCTGATCGACACGGCATTCAAACACGGATTTTTGCACTCGCTGGCCATAGTTCTGACAAACTTTCGCGACACGCCGCAGTCGGCGGCGGCCTGCCGCTGTCTCGGTGGAAACGTCGTAGGTAACCAGTATCAGCATGGTGTCATCCTATCGATGCAGGTAGGGAAGATATCCTTCCATGTCTCCACGAAGAACCCGGGCCAGAAGGCGGGCCTGGACGTGGGGAAGCAAACCGAGCGGAACCTGCTCTTCGAGCAATGGATGTTTCAGCACGTCCTGCTTGCGCTCCTGCCATGCGGCGATGACGGCTTTCCGGCCATCATCGTTGAGAAGGACGGAACCGCCTTCCCGGAAGTCGAAATCGCTCTTCCCGATCTGGCCCCGGTTGACCAGGGTCAACGCCAGCCGATCGGCCAGGGTGCTGCGAAACTCTTCCATGAGGTCCAGGGCAAGGGCGGGACGTCCTGGCCGCAATGTGTGAAGGTATCCAAGCTGTGGATCCAGCCCGACACTTTCCAGGGCAGATCGGCAATCGTTGAGCAGCAGGGCGTAGAGAAACGACAGCAGCGCATTCATGGGGTTTCTTGGTGGCCGTCGGCTCCTGCCATCGAATGAAAAGTCGGCTCTGGCCTGTGGGCGAATGGCCAGATTGAATGCCTGGAAATAGATCCGGGCACCATCCCCTTCATATCCACGTACCTTGTCCAGGGTATCGGCGTACGCCAGTCTTTCGATGATCCGACCGATGCGATCAGCACCGTCGGTCAGTCCGGCGTTGTCACCCTCGTCCTTGCAATCACGTGCTGCCCGGCGTAACAGTTGCCGGCTGTTACGCAACTTTCCGGCAACGAAGCTCCGCGCCAGATCGAGCGTCATCTCTCGATCATCGATGGCCTTGTGCTGCGCCCGGCGCAGAAGGACGTTGCCGTTGACCGGACCTTCCAGCCGAGCGCCAAACCGGCCACTGCGTGTCAACCAGACGACGCTGCGGCCCTCTTCCGCACAACGGTGAAGCAGTGCCGGACTCATCATGACGTGGCCGAAACAGACGAAACCTCCCAGATGATGCAATGGCACCTGAAGACGTTTTTCGTCTTCCACCATGACGCATACCGTCTCACCCTCCAGACGCAAATAGGCCTCCGGTGTCGTGACATAGAGTGTATTGAAAAGCTGCTTCATGTCTCATTTCCAGGCTCGAAAAGATGGAGACGCAGTTCGTGCAACCTCGATCCGGTGGAGACCAGTTCCGGCTGGCACAGGTCGATCAGCGAGCACCCCCGGCAACGGCGCCGATCTTCCGGTGGCTTTGGAACGAGCCCTGCCTCCAGCATTTCCCGGACCGAGTTGGCGATCTCGATTACCCCTTTGCGCAGCTCGTCCGTTATGACCACCGGTCGGCGACGTCTCGATGAGTGGTGATAGATGGCCCCTTCCGGAACTACGTGGCCGGTCATCTCTTCCAGACAGATCGCTTGCCCGGCCAACTGGATCTCGTCGTGTATCCTTGCCCGGCGAGGACCGTGCTTGTATTCCACCGGATAGGGAGTTCCGTCCGGAAGAAACTCGACCACGTCCGCTTTTCCCACCAGCCCAAGCTTTTCACTGTAGAGCGGCAGGGCCCGCTCGACACGAATCCCACCCTCCAGACAGCTTTCGGGTTCATCCACCCTTTCATGTACCGCCCTTCCCCGCAAGGTATGCAGGTTTTCGTCGAAGCTCTGTTCAACGTGGATCAGGGCACACTGCCGGGGACAATAACTATAGTGCTGCAAGGCGGAAAGCGGGACGGCCAATGGCGTTTCAGTTGCGTCCATCGTTCACCAGGCTGCGGAATGCGTCATCTCGATCTCCCCATTCTGTTCCACCACCTGCCCCGCTTGCGCCGGGCCCTTCCCTCTGCGGCGTGACGGCAGCTTGCCCCAGCGACTGTTCACCGCTCTGGCAAATCGTCACTCGTTTCATGGCGTTCTCCTTGTCCGGATACCGGTATTGCCTTGCTCCTTCTCACCCGACCATCCGCTCCACCGTCACCCCGGCTGGCAGGTCATCACCGTAAAGGGTGACATCATAGTCGGAAAACTCACGGGGAACGGATACTCCCTCCTTACGCTCGATTTTCACCCGATCGAACAGGGAATAGGCGGGGGCATTTCCCAGCCTGCTCTCATGGCGAAACACATACAGTCCTCTGGTCGCCATTTCACCGCGGGCCGCGGATCGATCATGCTCGAACATATTGATCAGCGCCTGCCACAGAAGCTCCAGATCCTCCTCGCCGAAACCGGTCTGATCCGCAAGATGGGCCGATACGAATCCGTGCGCCACATAGAGGCCATAGGGAACGGTAAACTTCCGTCCCATGGTGCGGTTATCCCCTTCCTGTTTCTCCGCCTCGGCACGAGTGGCAACCGCCATACGGGTAATCGAGTGCTCCTGGGAGATCACGGGATCCACGGAACGGGCAAAGGTGAGCTGCACCGGCCCCCTCACCTGACCGCAGTTGATGCCGGTGGACATGACGGCACCAAACGTCCTGACGTCGTAGAAGTTCTTGCACATCCAGGTGCGGGCGTCGTCCACGGCATCTCCCCCCTTGCGCCCCTTCTTTCCATCCTCTTCGATCAAATCCGCCCGGCCGATGCCTTCATAGGCGCGACGATGCTGATCGTTGAGTATCGCTTTCTCCTTGACGTAGATCTCGAATGGCGGCTGCTCCTCCTTTACCAGCCCTACAAAGTTGCGCACCTTGCGTTTGAGACAGACATCGGTCACCAACCCCTTGCCGGTCTCGGCATCGACGCGGGGCAGGTTGCCCGCGTCGGGATCGCCGTTGGGATTGCCATCCTTTACATCGAACAACAACACGAAATCATAACGGCTCTGAATGCTCATTCCTTCTCCCCTTCTGTTTCAGATGCAGTGGTCTTGTTGAAAAAATCCTGGCGCTGATGGTAGTAACCGATGGCAAATCGCCCCTGATCGGAAAGGGACAGCACCGGCGGAAAATCGGAGATGCCGTCCATGATCTCCCCGAGCAGCCGTTCGAAATTGACGACACGCCCACGGTTCTCCAGCTTGCCCAGATGGTGATTCTTCAGTTTCAGCAGAGTGGAAAACACACTGACCGGCGTGGCGGATGCCGCGCCGTAATAGCGATCCCGGATGGTGGCCTTGGGATTGACTGCCTCTTCCTGGATCTTTTCCAGCACCGCGAACAGTCTTCCCAGGCGATAACCCGGATTGCGGTTATCTTTGTCGAGAGACACGGTAATCTCCTCCTTGCTGTCAGATGAATGGAACCGGGCCTGCCGGTTCAGACAGGCCTTGATCAGAGCCGCCCTGCGGTAGCCGACCGAACGCTCCGCTCGATTGCGCCTGACGGCGGCCGCGAGCAGCGCCTGTGGATAGGGCAGCCCGGTAAGGATGCTTCGCATGGTCTCCCCCGCCAGATTGGGGGGAATATTGTCCGCCTTTTCCCGAACAGCGACGGATTCCAGCAAGCGCAACAGCGGCAGATAGGGGGGATCGCGATCGCTGTGCACGATGGCCAGGTCATCGAAGTGCTGGCGGATACGTCCCGCCAGTCCGGCAACGGTGGTCGCCTCCCAGAAGCGGATGGCGATACGGCTGGCATTGGGGGCGAGACCCAGCACGTAGAAGCGGGTGTTGCCTTCGTCGCTGCTGAGCAGGCCATGCTCGATGGAGCGATAGAGGCTGGCCACCGCACGAACGTTGCGATCCGGGTCATCCTTCGGTGGTTCGCCAAACATCTCGGCAAAACCGGTCTCCAGCGCCGTCTCCCGCTGGGCCCAGAATACCGTCGACGCATCTCCAACCTGAATACGCTGTGGCGATCCCTTGCGCAACAGGTGATTGAGCGCGGTGGTATAGGCGAACGCCGAGCGCCTGCCAACCGGGGCATTGTAACCCTGCGACTTTCCATACGATGTGAAGGCATCCAGATTGAAGCTGACGATATTGGCGCCAGATGTCTGGGCACCCCATACGCCTTTTATCGATGTATGCAACCGCTCGATTTGTGCCGGCTCTCCGGTAATCAAACAGCGGCCATCGATGTTCTGCCGGGCGAGCTCTTCGCGCAGCCACTCGACGACCGCCGGACGCTGGCATACCAGTTCCATATCTCCCTGAATCCGGAAGGTCATCACCGGATTGGTGAGCAGAATCTCCTCCCACGCCGGGCTTTGCTCCAATACCTTCCAGTCCGGTTTCTCCAGAAACGTCAGAACCGCCTGCACTCCGCAATCCCGGCGCACCGATTCGGGCAACGTTGCTATCTTCTCCACGAACGCCTCGTGCTGTTTGGCGATCCGCTCGGGCTTCCCCTTCGCCGTTTGGACCCCGAGCAGGTATTCGGCGTTGTCCCACAGCAGGTTGGCGGCGATACCGGAAGTCTTTTTGATCCCCTGCGGCACGAGGAAGGCCCGGGCTCTCTTTCTCCTCCCTTCTCCTTCACGGGTATCTTCAATCTGGACCACCTCCCCTTTCTCATCGATTTCGATGATGAACGGAAGCTCTTTCCATTCGAAACCAAACTCGGCCAGGCCGGAGTCTCCATCCCGGCTCTTGCGTTCGTAGTAGTCATAAAGCGCTTGCAGGATCATCCCCTCACCTCCTCGCTCTCCCAGTCCGGAACCTCGATTGTGCCGGCCTCCATTCGAGCGAGGAAGAAGCGGGGCTGCGGATCGGACGGGTCACGGTAGTCGAGGTCGTATAGCATCCATCCCAGATCGCGGGTCTCCTCTATGGGTGCTGGACACTCCTTTTGCGGATCGACGAGCCGAAAATCGCAGGAGAACTCCCGCGTACCCAGGTAGGGCTGATTGAAACACTGCCCCTTGGCGGCCCGTCGCTCGAACATCTTGCAGAACTTCACCAACGTATCGGGGGAGGCGGCATCCCTTTCCTGCTGGGTGGACGCCGCAGTATCACGCATCTCGAGTTCGGCATGAATACGGTATTTCACGTCACGCAGGAAGAGACCGGCGCGCTGCTGGCGGTCATCCTCCACATACTGTGCGAGATTCCCGCTTCCCTTTTTCATCGCCTTCCTGACGTTGCCGATAGGTATCACACCACCCACTTCGTTGCGACGCAGGTTGATCCACTTGATGGGGTTCATCACCTCGATGCGGCGTACCCGCCACCGGATGGCGGGTTTCCAGAGTATCGCCTCGAACACGGCGCGGGCCGCCGAGGGCGTGATGACGTCGTAGGAGACCCGCTCCACTTTCATCTCCGGTCGGGTAAAACAGGCGAAATCGCCTTGCACTTCCAGACAGAATCGGTTCATGGTTCGCTCCTCAGCAAATCAGTTGTTCAGGCGGCAGGCGACTGTCCGCCAACAACAGGCCGACCTTCGGGTCGTACAGGGTGTCCGAAGACTGGACATGGATGCCGGGACAGATCTCCCGGATGTCCCCACCCTCCAGTAGCGCCTTGAAGTGGTACTCACTCACATTTACGGTGTAACGTTGCAGCTTGCGCATCAACCAGCGTTCCGGCCCCTCCTTTTTCAGCTTTCCGAGAAGCACATCGTTGTTCCCATACCGCACCAGAACAGGCCGGTAACCGGACTCCTCTATCAGCCGGAAGCGGTTGGCCGCGGTCCGAAACTGGACACCGAGATTGTCGTCCGGTTTGAGCAACTCCTCGATCCCTTCCTTGTCGAGTGATGGCGCCTTCACGTAGAAATGTTCGAAGTAGCGCCGGAAACAGTCGCGGCCCAGCGGATTGCCCGGCCGCTCTCCGGCAAACAGCGAGACGGTGGTCTGTTCGGCCCGCCGCAGGTGACCGGGCGGCGCCGGTTTCGGCGGCACGAACACCACCACCCTCCCCTTGCCGGGCAGACGGCCCTCGCGGTTGCAACGCCCGGCCGCCTGGGCGATGGAATCCAGACCGGCCATTGCCCGATACACCACAGGGAAATCCATATCCACTCCGGCTTCCACCAGCTGGGTACTGACCACCCGAACCGGCTCACCCCGCCGGAGGCGCTGCTTGATCTCTGCAATGACGTCAGAGCGGTGCTGACCACACATCAGGGCAGAGAGGTGATAGGTGCCCTTGGGCATCAAGGCATGCAGGGTGCGGGCATCACTCCGCGTGTTGACGATGGCCAGCACCGACTGGTGATGGCTCAACTCCTCCGCGAGCCGTTCCCATTCGATCGGAGCCTGAAAATCGGCGGGCAGCTCCACCTCGACCCGCTCGAGTTCGGCGTAGAGCTCATCGGGATCGCGCATGATCTCCCGCACATTCTCCAGCCCCTTGAACCGCCAGCCGAAGCCGCTGCGGCTGTGCAATGCGGGCTGGGTCGCCGTGGAGAGGATGAAGCTGACACCGTAATGGCGGGCAAGCAGGTTCATGCAGCCCAGAATCGGTTGCAGAAACTCGGGAGGCAACAGCTGGGCTTCATCCAGCACCACCACACTATTGCAGATGTTGTGCAACTTCCTGCAGCGGCTGGTTTTCGCCGCGAACAGGGATTCGAAAAACTGTACGTTGGTGGTGACGATGACAGGCGCATCCCAGTTCTCGGCAGCCAGTCGGCTCTTTGCATCTTCCTGATCCGGATCCAGATTGCTGTGATGCTCGACGACAGCCTCGCCGAAAATCGATCGAAAGACATCAGCGGTCTGCTCGATGATGCTGGTGTATGGGATGACGTAGATGATCCGCTCCAGGCCATGGCGCTTTGCATGCTCCAGCGCAAACGCCATGCTGGAGAGGGTCTTTCCGCCTCCGGTGGGCACGGTCAGGGAAAATATCCCCGGCTCCCCCTGGGCGGCTTCCCGGCATTGGTGGAGAATCTCCCGGCGCAACCGGTTGACCGGGGTATCAGGTGCTCTGGACGCCAGGCGCCGCATGTAATTGTCGAACCGCTCTCGCAACTCGTCCAGAGCAGGATAACCACCCCGCTGCGCCCGCTTTCCCGGATCCATGAACGCCTCGGTATCGAGGCAGTCTGCGTCTCTCAGGCAAGAGAACAGCATCCGCACCCAGAGAGCAAACCCTGCAGGGCCGCCCACCGGGCGGGTCTGTGGTGACTCTCGTTCGAGGATGTTCTTTGAAACGGCCCGCAACGGCACCCGTTCCAGCAGCTCCTTGCGTGCCAACCGGTGTTCCAGCACCCCGCCCGAGTCGCTCTCGATCTTCCTCCAGTCCGGGAGACCGGCATGATGCCCGGCGATCAGATAGGCGAGAACATGCCCCCGGGAACCCAGCCGGTCGACCGCATAGAGCGCTCCGGCGGTGGAGTGGTCAACCCGTCCCGGGCCGGTTTCGATATGGGCTTCCGGATCGTAGCCGCTGGAACGCCTGATGTAGGATTGAAATTGCGGGCTGAACTTGCCCAGATCGTGCCAGTAACCGGCGAGAGCGCCCCAGTCCCGACTACCGAACTTCGCTGCGAAGCGCTCCGTCAACCGGGCCACCCCCGTCAGATGCTCCTCGAGCTCGTGTATTTCCCAGTCACCTTCGAGCTGGCGAACGTGAGCCAGGGCGATACTACCTTCCGAACCCATGACTGTTTCTTCTCCATCCCGGCGCACAGATATACAGGCCGTTTCTGACCGTAACGGCGATACGAAAAATTTGCCTGGGCATGGTATCGGGCCTTGCCGATACGCACATGCGGGGGGATATCCTGGAATTGGGAGAGTCTCTGCTCTCCTCTATTCTGTTCAGCTTGTTATTCGAGCTCGTTCAATCATACTCCCCATTCAGGTACATTAGCAAGTGGCTATTTTACTAAGACAAACGATGATAAAGCCTCATTCAGAGCGTCCCACACGTCCCGGATCGAGGTGCGGGTCGCGGGTGATGGTTGCTCCATTGGCATAGGCGGCAGCATCAAGCCAGCCGCTTTCCGAAACCTACATCCGCACCCGCTGAACCACCTCCAGAGATACCGGTATTCCCAGCTCGGTCTGCACGGCCTGCTTGAACTGGCGCAGTTCCTCCTTGCCCAGCATCTCCCGGACCACGAGGTCGCACTTGATCACCAGCACGTCGGCATGCTCGAGAGTGACGTTCTCGATCCGCACCTCCTTGCCGGAAACCTCGTAGTGCTTCCGGTCGAGCACGGAGAGCACGCGGGAGTCGAAGGCCATGTTGGAGAAGGAGAGATAGAGCGGGATGGCGACGATCATGGCGCTCACCAGCGCATAGCTGAGTCCCTTCCTGGCGCGCCGGATGGGGGCGAAGCCCATCACCAGGAAGGTGAGAGAGGCCGCGAAGACGATGCCCACGAAGTTGGTCAGAAACAGCAGAAAGGCCTGATAGAAAACGTGCAGGTCCATCCAGCCGAGACCGATTCCCGCCGTGGCGAGAGGCGGCACCAGGGCGACCGCAATGGCGACGCCGGCGAGGGAGCCGGTGATCTTTTCGTTGTTCTGTGCGTAGGCGGCAGCGATGCCGGATGCGATGGCGACCATCAGGTCCAGCAGAGAGGGGCTGGTTCTGGCCGAGATCTCGTTGGTGAGGGTTTCGAGGGGCAGTAAAATGGTAATCGTGGAGGCACTGAACAGGGCAATGGCGACCCCGGTCAGTACCGACCGCATCGCACCGAAGAGGAGGCTCTGATCACTGCGCAGCACTCCCATCGAAACAGAGACGATGGGTTGCATCAGTGGAGCCAGCAGCATGGCGCCGATTACCACGGAGGCGCTGTCGAGGAACAGCCCCACCGTGGCAAGGATGGCGCTGAGAAACATCAGGACGATGTAGGCCGGCTCGATCCGGCCGCGGCTGCGCAGCTCGGCGAAGAGATCCCGGTAGCGCTCTTCGCTGGCGTGGGTGAACAGCGGCAGGCTCTTTTGTACGTAGTTGACCTCTTCACTGGTGGTCGGCAGACCGGAGAGACGCAGCGTCTCCTTTTCCGAGGCGTCGGTTTTTACTTCTGCCCAGAATCCGTCGCTGGCGATCAGCCGGACCGCGCGATGTTTGACTTCGAATTCGACGGGGGTCCGGGTGACTTTCTCCCCGTCGATCATCACTTCGAGTGGCGGTTCACTTTCAATACGCAGGCGTTCGGTTTTTATCAACCCCACGGAATCCGGAAGCTTTCCGTTTCTCGTTCTTTTGAAAATGGCGGCGTAGAGATAGTGAAGATAATCCACGATGGATTTCGGAGAGAGCAGCAGGGCCGCAAGTTTGCCGTCACTGACGGAGAGATGTTCCTTGATCAGGGATGAAGCAGCGGTACGGTTGTCATGTTCGATGATGACGATACCGACGGCGGCGGTATCGATCTCCTGCTCTTTCGCGGTCACCAGACGGACCTTGCTCTGGTGCAGACCGCGCAGCTTCTTGAACGCCTGCAGCAGCAACCGGAGACGTTCCCGCAACGAAGCCTCCCGGTAGATAGCGGTGCTGTAGGTGAGTGGCGGCGCATCGCCCACCAGCGCGCCCCAGAGCACGATCTCCTCCCCTGCATGGAGGAGATCGAGCGGCCGGGGATCCTGTTCCAGCGCCAGCTTCAACGCCTCCTCCGTATCCCTGGGGATCTGGAAGGTGGAACGGAGGGTATCTTGCTGTTTCTGGGCCAGCAACCCGACGCTGAAACCAAGCTCACCGGCCCTTTTCAGTACCCGCTTGATCTCCGCCGCATCGCCGCAAACGATGACCCGATCCCGCTCCGTGATGGAGGATTCGTCGAAAAAGCGAACGATGGAGAGAAAACGCAATCGATCTGCGTACGGGGTCGCCCGAATCTCCTCCGCCATCTCCTGACACTGTTCCCCATAGACGAAATAGACGCTTCCTTTTTCTTCTTCCTGCATAGATAGTCCTTTTTTTCGGGAGAGCGGGCCAGCGCGATTCGGCACATTATAGCGGATCCGAATGATCAGCTCCCCCTTTACGGTGTACGCCGGGTGGGATATGCTCGGCAGAGTTCCAGCAACGGGAGTGTCCCATGGTGTTGCGTACCTTCACCCTGTTTTCGCTGTTTCTTCTCTCCGCCGGTTTTTCTTCAGGCATCACCGCTGAGCCGGAGCATATCAAACCCAACCAGCCATACTATGCCGATGAATTCACCAGGGATGGTGAAATCGCCAGGCTGGGAGAGGAACGAAATTACGAAGAAGTATTCAAGAACTACGAATATTACGAAGCGATTTACGATGAACTCAAGCGCCCGGTGATATTTCGCGCATACCGGAGAGGAGAGGTGTCCTGGTCGGAGCGCTACTTCTACGATCCACACGGAAAATTGATCAAGAAAGAGATCGTCCGGGAGGGAAAACCGACCGAGACCCGCCGCTTTGATGGCCCGTAATCAGCACCGCACGGCTGCACTGCGATCCAGGCTGTCTTGAAATCCGGGAACGGTGGTATTCATCCGGTCCAGATACCGGAGGGGATCGGTCGGCGTCCCCTGGGCGGTGCGCTGTATTCGTAGAGCCAGGCCGATACCGCTCCGCCACCCTTCAAGGTCACCCGCCTTTCGACCCTCCTGTATTCATGGGGATGGGGATCCTCACGGGAACAACCTTCATAGGAATCCAGTATGTCGAACAGCGGCGCAGACCGGCGAATCCGGTAGAGCTCGCCCCACACTCTTGGTTTCGTTCCCTCCCTCCACACCAGTGCGGGATAGCCATCCAGACGGTAGAGTTTGCCAGGAACGCTTCCCTCGCAAATGAAATCCACATACTCCTCGATCAGGTGGTGCATCGTTCCCCCCTTGCCCCGTTTGAGGGTTCCATACACGAAAAGATAGCATCCGCCTTTCATTGCGCCTTTCTCTCCTCTTTCCGTTACCAAAGATGGTAACCTGTCGGTAACCCGCTACAAGAGGCGATACCATGCAGCACGAAGAAGAGCATCTGAAAGAACCGGGTCACGATCTCACCAAGGAGCATGAGGATCCATTCCTCGAGAAACTGCACGCTATCATCCGCTTCGCCATCAAGATACTGGCCGTGCTGATGGTGGCAGTGATCGTATGGGGGATTGGCGATGTCATCTATGTCCTCTACCAGCGCCTCACCGCCCCTCCTTTCCTGCTGTTGAGCATCAACGACATTCTCGCCACCTTTGGCGCCTTTCTCGCCGTACTGATTGCCATCGAAATCTTCATCAACATCTCCATGTACCTGAAGACCGACGTCATTCCGGTGAGGCTGGTGGTGGCCACCGCGTTGATGGCCATCGCCCGGAAGGTGATCATCTTCGATTTCGAGAAGATCACGCCGCCCTTCATCCTGGGCACCGCCGCCGTGGTATTCGCACTCGGGATCACCTACTGGCTGATCTCCAGAAGGATCTGACCCCCGCCTGTATGGCGACCCCGCAACGTTGAAAACCATAGACACCCATACCCACCTGCTCAGTTCGTCGGTACGCTTCGACCGGCCGTTCGATCGGGTGATGCTCCGCCTGTTCGGACGCAGCCTGGGCATGGATCCCGCGAGCCTGAAGGAAAGTCCCTGGGAAAGCTATGTCGCAACGCTGGCCAGGGCAGTGCGACAATCGAGATTCGTGGAGAAGAGCTGTCTGTTCGGGGTGGATGGACGTGTGGACGACAAGGGGCGGGAGATCGATCGGGACCGCACGGTTTGCGCCAGTAACGAGGATCTGCTGGAGGTGACGCGGCGCCATCCCGACCTGTTCATCCCCTTTTTCTCTATCAACCCGTTGCGCTCCGACGCCCTGGAGCGGATCGATCGCTGCGTGGAGGCAGGCTGCCGCGGGGCCAAGTTTCTGCAGAATTACTGGGGAGTCGATCTCAACGATCGGCGGCTGGTTCCCTACTACGAGAGACTGAAAAGGCATCGGCTTCCATTGATCGTCCACCTCGGCAGCGAGTTTGCCATCGCCTCCGAACGCTCCCTGGAGGGAGTGGAGATGCTGGAGCTGCCGCTGGCGACCGGCGTTACCGTCATCGCTGCCCACATGGGGCTGGGACAGATCAATCACCGGCTGTTTCCCTGGCGCAACCTGTCGCGCAATCCGGTCTGGTTCGACAGGGACTATTTCCGCCTGCTGGAGATGCTGGAGGAACGTGCCAATCTTTACGCCGATCTGGCGGCGATGCTGATCCCGCTGCGTGCCCGCGCCCTGCACCATCTGGCAGAGCAGAAACAGGTGCATCACAAGCTGCTGTTCGGCAGCGACTACCCGGTTCCCTTTCTGGTGCGTTTCAACACCCACGGCCTGCCGCGGCAGAAGGTGGCACGCATCCGCCGCATCGAAAACCCCTTCGACCGCTATGTCTCACTGCTGCTGGAATTCTTTCCGGAAGAGAATCCGCTATGGACCAATCATCACAAGATCCTGCGAACGGAAAACGAAACGGCCTGGTGAATCGCTGAGTCCGGAAGCGGCTGCCCGGAGTGTCACTGCAAGGAGAACCGGGGCCTTGCGGCGCGAACAGCCCTTTCCCGGCAATGTCGGGAATCAGAGTTCCCGCCGGCCGGAGAGCGCATGGGAGAGGGTATCCCCATCCACATACTCCAGCTCCCCGCCCAACGGTACGCCGTGGGCGATGCGGGTCACCCGGATCCCCAGCGCCCGTAACCGTTCACCGATGTAGTGGGCGGTGGCCTCTCCCTCCACCGTGGGGTTGGTGGCCAGGATCACCTCCCTGATCTCCCCCTCACGGCAGCGCTCCTCCAGCCTGTCCAAACCGATATCCTCCGGTCCGATACCGTCCAGCGGAGAGAGATGGCCCATCAGCACGAAGTAGAGGCCACGGTAGCTGCCCGACTGTTCGATGGCCTCCACGTCGGAAGGCATCTCCACCACACAGAGCTGGGAGCGATCCCGGCTGCTGCCGGCGCACAGCGGACAGGTGTCGGTCTCGCTCAGGATGCGACAGCTCCGGCAGTGACCGATCTCCTCCACCGCCTGTTCGAGGAGTGCCGCCAGCCGTTTGGCCCCTTCGCGATCCCGCTCCAGCAGGTGGTAGGCCATCCGCTGGGCCGACTTCGGCCCCACGCCGGGCAGACAACGCAGTCCTTCGATGAGTCGACCGAGAAGCGGGCTGACAGCCATGACAAATGAGAGAAAAACCAGCAGGTCAGAACGGCAACTTCATGCCGCCTGGCAAATTGAGACCGGCGGTCATGCCAGCCATCCGCTCCTGGGTGCGCTTCTCGATCTGGCGTACCGCATCGTTGACCGCGGCGGCGAGCAGGTCCTCCAGCATCTCCTTGTCCTCCTCCAGAAGGGTGTCATCTATGGAGACCCGTTTCACGTCGTGGCGTCCGGTCATCACCACCTTGACCATGCCACCACCGGACTCCCCGGTCACCTCCATGTTGGCCAGCTCCTCCTGGGCCTTCTGCATCTCGGCCTGCATCTTCTGGGCCTGTTTCATCAGGTTTCCTAGACCGCCTTTCATCATCAAGCTTCCTCAACTCTAGTGAAATTTCAAACCATTATACGGGAAACCGCTCAATCCGCCGGCCGGATGGTCTCCGGCGGAACACGGGCGTCGAACAGCTCCACCATCTTCTGCACGTTGTCGTCCTCCGCGATTGCCCGTTCCGCCGCCCGCTGGCGCTCGGCCTCCCGACGCTGGTGGATGAGCGCGGGACTCTCTCCCTCGCTGGCCGTACACTCCACCACAAGCTTGAGGGGCCGGCCGAAGTGGCTCCGCAACGCCTCCTCCAGACGGGCCCGGTTCCGCTCACTGAGCAGGTGTTTGTGCTGCGGCAGCAGCGCCAGTTTCAACACATCCTCCTCTTCCCCCTGCCAGATGCAGTTGATGGCCAATTGGTGAGCCATTCCCTTGAGTTTCAGCGCCGCCACCGTCTCCGCCCACTCCGCGTCCCCCTGGGAGGGCGCGGGAGCGGAGGGGGCCGGGGCAGCCGCCCTTTCCGGCCCGGCGGCCGGTGGTGGGGGTGGAACCGGCTGCGGAGCGGTTCCGGGCACGCTCTCCACCCGGGCAGGTGAAGTGGTCTGCGGGCTCCTCTCTTCGTCTCCACCGGGCTGGAATGCCAGCATGCGCAACAGGATCATCTCGAAACCGCCGCGCGGATCGGGTGCCAGTGCCAGATCCCGGCGCCCCAGCAGGGCGATCTGGTAGAACAGCTGCACGTCCTCCGGCGTCAGGACAGCGGCCAGGCGGAGCAGGCGCTCCCGCTCCGGAAGCGCCTCATCCAGCGCCTCCGGCAGTGTCTGTGCCAGTGCCAGTTGATGAAGCGTGGAGATGAGCTCGGCCAGCGCCGCCGAGAAATCGGGCGTGTTCTGCGCCAGCCGTTCCACCGCCGTCAGCAACGCCATTCCATCTTTCGCCGCCACCGCCTCGAGCAGCTCGAAGAGATGCCCCTGCTCGAGGGCGCCCAGCATGGCGGTCACCTCTTCCTCCTTCACCTCTCCACCACCATAGGCAATGGCCTGATCCAGCAGACTCAGCGCGTCACGCATGCTGCCGTCGGCGGCCCGCGCAAGACGGTTCAGGGCCGCTTTCTGCCAGGGGATACCCTCCCGATCGAGGATCTCCGACAGATGACCGCCAATCTGATCGGGCAGCAACCGCCGCAGGTTGAACTGCAGGCAGCGGGAGAGCACGGTCACCGGCAGCTTCTGGGGATCGGTGGTGGCCAGCAGAAACTTCACGTGGGGGGGTGGCTCCTCCAGGGTCTTCAGCAGGGCGTTGAAGCTGTGGGTGGAGAGCATGTGCACCTCGTCGATGAGATACACCTTGTAACGCCCGCGGACCGGCGCATACTGGACGTTCTCCAGCAGCTCCCGGGTATCCTCCACCTTGGTGCGCGAAGCTGCGTCCACCTCCACGAGGTCCACGAAACGGCCTGCGTCGATCTCGCGACAGGCACTGCATTCGCCGCATGGTGTGGAGCTCACCCCCCGCTCACAGTTGAGGGATTTGGCCATGATCCGGGCGATGGTGGTCTTGCCCACGCCACGGGTGCCGGTGAACAGAAAGGCGTGATGCAGGCGATCGTTGTCCAGGGCGTTGATCAGGGGACGCAGCACATGCTCCTGGCCCACCATCTCGCTGAAGGTGCGGGGCCGCCATTTGCGTGCCAGAACCTGATAGCTCATGAAATCGTTGCAGTCGGACGGTGGCGGTCGAACCAAGGGCGGCGGCCCGCACCAGCTACTCCCCGGCACCCGCAGTCTCCGCTACCGCTGCTCCCTTCCGGGCCTGACGGGGTTCACGGGCTTGCGTCGCGAGGGAGCCGATACGGGCCACCATGACGAGCGTACATTATCCCCGAAGCGGGACGGTTCCACAATCCGCCGGTCAGGAGGCGCGGGAAAGGACCTCTTCCACCACCTGCCGGGTGCGCTCCATGTCCGCCCTCTCCAGCGTGGGATGCACCAGGAACATCAGCGTGGTCTCACCCAGCTCCCGGGCAACCGGCAAGGGTTGCTGTGGCACCAGCCTGCTCTTCTCGAAGGCCTTTTCCCGGTAGATCTCGGAGCAGGAACCACTGAAACAGGGAACCCCCGCCCCATTGATCTCCTCCATGATGCGATCCCGGCTCCAGCCCCGCCTCAGCCGCTCCGGTCGAACATAGACGTAGTATTTGTACCAGGCGTGTTGCAGATGATCGGCAGGCTCCTCCACGCGTAACGCCGGGATACGGCGGAACCCGTCGCTCAGGATGGCGGCGTTGCGGCGCCGTATTTCGCTCCACTCCGGGAGTTTGCGCAGCTGCAACCGGCCAATGGCCGCCTGCATCTCGGTCAAGCGCCAGTTGGTACCGAAGGATTCGTGCAGCCAGCGGAAACCGGGCGGATGCTCGCGCTCATAGACCGCCAGATAGCTCTTGCCGTGATCCTTGTAGGCCCAGGCACGCTCCCAGGCCTCGACGGAATCGGTGACCAGCATCCCCCCTTCTCCGCCGGTGGTCATGATCTTGTCCTGGCAGAAGGAAAATGCCGCGGCATGCCCCAGGGAGCCGACCGGGCGTCCCCGGTAGCGGGCACCGTGGGCCTGGGCACAATCCTCGATCACCTTGAGCCCCCTGGCCTCCGCCAGCTCCATGATCGGGTCCATGTCGCAGGGCCATCCCGCAAGATGCACGGGGATGACGGCCCGGGTATCAGGGGTCAACACCTTCTCGATGTTTTCGGCAGTGATGGTGCCGGAGACGGGGTCCACGTCGGCGAACACCGGCCGGGCACCCCGCATCACCACCGCACTGGCGGTGGCCAGAAAGGTACGCGGCGGGACGACCACCTCGTCGCCTGGTCCGACATCCAGCGCGTGCAGGGCCAGCTCCAGGGCCACCGTTCCGTTGGCCACCGCCACTGCATGACGAACGCCGCACCACGCCGCAAACTCGCGCTCGAAGGCGCGCCCCTCCTCTCCGGTCCAGTAGTTCACCTTGCCGGAGCGCAACACCGCTTCTGCCGCGGCGATTTCATCTTCTGCAAAGAAAGGCCAGGGATTCATGAGCATTCCAGGGAGGCGGGAAACCGCCGCATGGTTCCCGCGACATATCGTTTTTCGGTAACTATTCAGCTCACCCCTGAAATCCGCCATTTCTGCGTTGAAAAATGGTCATTTACACTCGTAAACTCACATTTTTCGCCTTGAACTGACGAATTTCAGGGGCGATCTGAACAGTTACCACCCTTTTTCAATACTATGTGAATAGTTACGTTTTTCGTTGGATTTCGGGACCACCACCCGATTTACGCGCCGGTGAGCGGCCCCCTCGGAAAGAGAACGGATGATAACCACCGGGGACGATTTCCACAATAGCCCTCGCCCGCGGGCGAGGGCGGCCCACGGACGTGCCAAGCCGATCCGGTTTGCGCCGCTAGACGAAATCCATCAGGCAGACCGGTTGCCGGCGGCTGCCCCAGTCACCGGGCCGGGCCTCGAATACGCCGGCGCAGGGGGTACCGCAATCCTTGCAGTTGCCCTCGGGCGTCAGATTCCACTCGGTGAGGAAGTAACCGTTGCGTCCAATGAGAATCTGGTGACACTGGTGACAGTAGGTGCTCTGCCCGGCCGGGTCACAGACGTTCCCAGTATAGGCATAGCGGACACCGTTCTCCATGGCGATGGTACGGGCCCGCTCCAGGGTCTGCACCGGGGTGGGCGGCACGTCGAGCATCTTGAAAGCGGGATGGAAGGCGGTGAAATGGATCGGCACGTCCGGTCCCAGCTCTTCGACCACCCACTGGGTCATCTTCTGGAGCTCCTCTTCGGAGTCGTTCTTGCCAGGAATGAGCAGAGTGGTCAGTTCCAGCCAGACATCGGTCTCGTGCTTGATGTACTTGATGGTATCCAGCACCGGTTCCAGATGGCCGCCGGTCAGTTTGAAATAGAACTCCTCGGTAAATGCCTTCAGATCCACGTTGGCGGCATCCATGTGCCGGTAGAACTCGGCGCGCGGCTCGGGACAGACATACCCGGCCGTCACCGCCACCGACTTCACCCCCACCTCGTGGCAGGCCTGCGCCACGTCGATGGCATATTCATGGAAGATGACCGGATCGTTGTAGGTATAGGCGATGCTGCGGCATCCCAGCGCTTTGGCCGCCCGGGCGATGGTCTCCGGCATGGCGCGGTCGGCCAGGGTATCCATCTCCCGGGACTTGCTGATGTCCCAGTTCTGACAATACTTGCAGGCCAGGTTGCAGCCTGCCGTCCCGAAGGAGAGGATGGGCGTGCCCGGCAGGAAGTGGTTGAGCGGTTTCTTTTCGATGGGATCGATACAGTATCCGCTGGATCGCCCGTAGGTGGTCAGGACGATGGCGCCATCCTCGGCGGCACGAACGAAACAGAGCCCCCGCTGCCCTTCGTGCAGCTTGCAGTAACGGGGGCAAAGGTCGCACTGGATGCGCCCATCATCCAGTTTGTGCCAATATTTGGTGGGGAAGCGATCCATCAGTGATTCGTTTCCAGTGGTCGTGGTTTCCATGGGGATTCACCATCTTGCTGAACGGGTAGAGAAGCGTCTGTCGCCCCGGCCCAAAAAACCGGGGGGCCGGGTCTATAAAATGGGGGCGACTTTCGATCGCTTCAAGCGGCTCGCGAATACTTGAACCGCCCGCCGCAAGTCCCCATCTACTGGATGAGAAACGAGGAAAAACAGGATGAGCAAGATCAGGCAGCCCGCAGTAGCGGGGATGTTCTACCCGGCGGAACCCGAGACACTGCGCAGGACAGTGGAGAGATATCTGGCCGAGGCCAAGGCGCTACCAGACAGACCGAAGGCGATCATCGTCCCCCATGCCGGCTACGTCTATTCCGGCGCAGTGGCAGCCAGTGCCTACAAGGCGGTGGAGAATATCGCCGACCAGGTGCGGCGGGTAGTCCTGCTGGGTCCCGCTCACCGGGTTCCCTTCCGCGGGCTGGCGCTCAGCAGCGCCGACTGTTTCGCCACACCTCTGGGAGAGGTGCCGCTGGACAAGGCGGCCGAAAGTGATCTGGCCGATCTGCCGCAGGTGAAGGTTTTCGACGACGCCCACGCGCTGGAGCACAGCCTGGAGGTACAACTTCCCTTTCTGCAGGAGGTGCTGGGTTCGTTCACCCTGGTTCCCCTGGTGGTGGGCGATACCACCGACGAGGCGGTGGCCGAGGTGCTCGAAAGGTTGTGGGACGGGCCGGAAACCCTCATCGTGATCAGCTCCGATCTGAGCCACTATCACGACTACGAAACGGCCCGACGCCTGGACGAAGCCACTTGCAAGGCCATCGAGCATCTGCAGCCGGAGGCAATCAGACCTCACGACGCATGCGGCCGGCTGCCGGTGAACGGCCTGCTGCTGGCCGCACGTCGTCACGGGCTCAAGGCGACCACCGTCGATCTGCGCAACTCCGGAGACACCGCCGGACCACACGACCAGGTAGTAGGCTATGGCGCCTGGATCTTCGCATAATCTCACGGCGGAGGAGCGCCGTACCCTGCTGACGGTGGCGCGACACTCCATCCAGCACGCACTGGAGCACGGTTCTCCACTACCCGTCACCCTTTCCCGTTACCCGGAATCACTTCGGGTGAAACGGGCCACTTTCGTCACTCTGAAACAGCGGGAGCAGTTGCGAGGCTGCATCGGGACGCTGGTGGCCATCCGCCCGCTGGTGGAGGATGTGGCGCAAAACGCCTATGCCGCCGCCTTTTCGGACCCCCGTTTCCCCCCCTTGAGTCCCGCAGAGCTGGAATCCCTGCGTATCGAGATCTCGGTACTCAGCCCTCCCGAGCCGATGACCTTCTCTTCCGAGGCGGATCTGCTCAAGCAGTTGCGTCCCGGCGTGGACGGTCTGATCCTGGAAGAGGACGGCTATCGTGGCACCTTCCTCCCCAGCGTATGGGAATCACTGCCGCGACCCGAGCAGTTTCTCCAGCACCTGAAGCTGAAGGCGGGCCTCCCTTCCGACTACTGGTCCGGCACCCTGCGCGTGCAGCGCTACACCACCGAATCCTTCAGCGAGTAGCCGCCTCCGTTCACCGCTTCTGTCCCACCAGCATCGCCTCGTCGCGAAAGCCCTGGCGGAGATCGCCTACCCGGCCTTCCTCACGATAGAAGAGCAGATGCAACGGAGCGAACAGCCGCAGCAGTTCGTTCGGGGCCAGCCGGTAGGCGGGATCCGACGGCCCGCGATCGCTCACCGCCTCCCGCACGAAGGTCTGGTAGAACAGCAGGCCACCCGGTACCAGGGCAGCCGTCAGATGGGGAATCAGCGACCGGTCGAGAAAACGGCTCACCACGATCACCTCCGCCGACTCCGGTGCCGGAGGCCGGGCCACCACATCGCGCACCTCGGTGGACAACGTGAGTCCCAGGCCGGTGGCGCGCTCCCGCAGCCGCCGGATGGCTACCACGCTGAAATCCCAGGCGGTGACTTCGAACCCGCGTTGCGCCAGGAACAGGCTGTTGGCACCCAGTCCGCAGGCCGGCTCCAGCGCCCGCCCCCGGGGGGGAAGCAGATGGGCATTCTCGCGCAACACCGCCACTGGCTCCACGGAAACCGGCGCACCTTCCCGGTATCTGGCATTCCACTCCTCGGCGTCCATCGGCGGTCCCTCAGCGCCGCCAGAAGGCCGGCGTCAACAACACCAGCAGGGTGAAGATCTCCAGCCGTCCCAGCAACATGGCAAAACAGAGCATCCATTTGGCGGCATCGTTGATGTCGCGATAGTGCAGTCCCACCTCTCCGAGACCAGGCCCCAGATTGTTGAGCGACGCTGCCACGGCGGAAAAGGCGGTCACCTCATCCAGACCGGTCATCATCAGCCCCAGCATGATGAGGCTGAACACCGCCACATAGGTGGCAAAGAACCCCCACACCGCCTCGATCACCTGGGGAGACAACGGCTTGCCCCCCACCTTGATGGGAATCTGTGCCGTGGGATGGATCAGCCGCTTCAGCTCACGCATGCCCTGCTTGAAGAGGAGGAGGAAACGGATCACCTTCATCCCCCCGCCCGTGGAGCCCGCCGAGCCACCGATGAAGCTGATGAAGATCAGCAGCACCGGCAGAAAGCCCGGCCAGGCGAAATATTGCACCGTGGTGAAGCCGGTGGTCGTACCGATGGAGACCACCTGAAACAGGCCGTGGTGCAGGGTGCTCCAGAAATCCGGAAAGGTCTCCATTGCATGGAGATAACCCACGGTGATCACGCTCACCACCGCGAGGATGAGCAGATAGGTCTTGCACTCGGAATCGGCCAGATAGGGCCTGATGCTGACGGAGCGCCAGGCAAGGAAGTGCAACGCGAAGTTGATACCGGAAAGCAGCATGAACACCACTGCGACCAGTTCGATGGCGGTACTGTGGAAATAGCCGATGCTGGCGTCATGGGTGGAAAACCCGCCGATGGCCACCGTGGAGAAGGCGTGCGCCAGCGCATCGAAGGGCTCCATCCCCGCCAGCCAGTAGGCAACGGCACAGGCGACGGTGAGACCCAGATAGATGTACCACAACGCCTTGGCCGTTTCGGTGATGCGGGGGGTGAGCTTGTTATCCTTCATCGGCCCCGGCGTCTCGGCGCGATAGAGCTGCATGCCACCGATGCCGAGCATCGGCAGGATGGCCACCGCCAGCACGATGATCCCCATGCCTCCGAGCCACTGCAACTGCTGCCGGTAGAAAAGGATGGAGTGAGGCAGATTGTCGATACCGACGATGACCGTCGCACCCGTGGTGGTCAACCCCGAGATGGACTCGAACACCGCATCGGTCAGACTCATGCCCGGAATGTTGGAGAGCGCCAGTGGAATGGCCCCGGAGACCCCCAGTACGGTCCAGAACAGGACCACCACCAGAAAACCGTCCCGCAGGCGCAGCTCCTTGCGGCGGTTGCGGACGGGAAACCACAACAGGCTCCCCATCACCAGGATCACCACGAAGCCCAGCAGAAAAGGGTGCAAGGCCCCATCCCCATAGATGAGGGACACCACCACCGGCGGCAACATGGTGGTGCTGAACAGCATCAGCAACAGACCGACGATTCGCTGGATGACCAGGGGTTGCATCGGGAATCCCGCCGGCGTCAGAGGTATGTCACGTCCACCTGGAACAGCCGCTCCACCTCGGGAATATGGCGCTTGTCCACCAGGAACAGGATGATGTGATCCTCGGGCTGGATGACCACGTCGTGATGGGCGATGATCACCTCGTTGCCCCGCACGATGGCACCGATGTTGGTGCCGGGAGGGAGCTTCAGCTCGTCCACCCGGCGCCCCACCACCCGCGACGATTCGGGGTCACCATGGGCCACCGCCTCGATGGCCTCGGCCGCGCCGCGCCGCAGGGAGTGGACCACCACCACGTCCCCCCGCCGTACATGGGTCAACAGGCTGCCGATGGTGGATTGCTGGGGGGAAATGGCGATGTCGATATCGGTGCTCTCCACCAGATCGACATAGGAGACCCGGTTGATCAGGGACATCACCTTGCGGGCCCCCAGCCGCTTGGCCAGCATGGCGGAGAGGATGTTGGCCTCGTCGTCACTGGTGAGACCGCAGAACACATCGGTATTCTCGATGTTTTCCTCCTGCAACAGCTCCTCGTCGGCGGCATCGCCGAGCAGGACGATGGTCTTCTCCAGTTCCTCGGATGCGATCCGCGCCTGCTCCTGATTGTGCTCGATGATCTTGACCTGATAGTTGTGCTCCAGCGCCTTTGCCAGCCGCTTGCCGATGTTGCCGGCGCCGGCGATCATGATCCGCTTGTAGGGCTTGTCCAGGCGGCGCAGCTCGCTCATCACCGCCCGCACGTGCTTGCGGGCGACGATGATGAACACCTCGTCGTCCACCTCGATCACGGTGTCTCCGTCCGGGATCACCGGCTTGCCACGGCGGAATATGGCCGCCACCCGGGTATCCACCCCGGGCATGTGTTCACGCAGGGTACGGAGGGCGTGCCCCACCAGCGGTCCCCCGTAATAGGCCTTGACCGCCACCAGTTGCACCAGCCCGCCGGCGAAATCGAGCACCTGCAAGGCCCCCGGATGCTCGATGAGCCGCTGGATGTAATCGGTCACCAGCTGCTCGGGGCTGATCAGCACATCCACCGGAAAAGAGTCCTGGGCAAACAGCTCTTTCTTGTGGGCCAGATATCCCACGCCACGCACCCGGGCAATCTTGGTGGGGGTATGAAACAGGGTATAGGCTACCTGGCAGGCCACCATGTTGGTCTCGTCACTGTTGGTCACCGCGATGATCATATCGGCGTCGTCCGCCCCGGCCCGGGCCAGGATATCGGGATAGGAGGCCCTTCCGGCCACGGTGCGGATGTCGAGGCGGTCCTGCAGGCTATGCAGGCGCTCCTGCTCGGTATCCACCACCGTGATGTCATTGGCTTCACTGGCCAGATTCGCCGCCAGCGACGAACCCACCTGGCCGGCCCCGAGGATGATTATCTTCATGGCAGGCAACCACTCAGCGAGTTGTGGGGAACCGGCAGCAACACGACTCCCCGTCGTTCATGTACGCGCCACCCTGCGGCCGACTGGAAAAGGGAGGACCGCTCCTCCCGCATCTCCTTTTCCCGGCCTCGATATCTCCGTCAGTCGGAGCTCTTGCCCGCCAACTCCCGGTGATCGATGCCCAGGGTGCGCAACTTGCGATAGAGGTGAGTGCGCTCGATCCCCGCTATCCGGGCCACCTTCCCTACGTTGCCACCCATCTTGCGCAACTGGTATTCCAGATAGGCTCTCTCGAAACGCTCTCTCGCCTCGCGCAATGGTAGATCAAATTCGGCCTGATAAGTAGGGGTAGTACCGTGGAGCGCGCTGTTCGCCCCCAGCGCGGCCTCCACCTCGTCGCGGTCGATGTCGTCGCCGTTGCCCACGATCAGCAGCCGCTGAACCAGATTGGTCAACTCCCGCACATTTCCGGGCCAGGAGTAATTGCGCAGATAGTTCTGCGCAGCGACCGTGAAGCTGCGATAGGGCAGGTTCTCCCGCGTGGCGAAGAAATCGACGTAGAAGGCCAGGAGTTCCGGGATATCCTCGCAGTGCTCCCGGAGCGGGGGGATGTAGAGAGAGAGTTCGTTCAGCTTGTAATAGAGATCCTGACGGAAGCGCCCCTCGTTGACCATCGCCTCCAGATCGTGGTGGGTGGCGGCAACCACCCGCACGTCGGTCCGCACCGCTTCCAGGCCGTTGACGCGATGGAAACGGCGATTCTGCAACGCACTGTAGAGACGGGCCTGGATGGAGGCATCCATCTCGGCGATGTCCTCCAGAAACAGCGTACCGCCATTGGCCTGCTCGAGACGCCCGAAACGCACCCGATCATCACGCTCGCTGCCGAACAGCTCTTCATTGGCATCCTCGCCGTCGAACGAGGCCATGCTCACCTCGATGAACGGCCCTTCGCGGCGCGGACTCAGTTCGTGCAGATAACGGGCGAACAGCCGCTTGCCGCTGCCCGGCTCCCCCAAAAGCAGAACCCCGTTGTCGTGCGCGGCATACCGGCCGATCTGCTCCCGCAACTTGTGCATCAGGGAGCTCTTCCCCACCGGCTCGATACGGTGGTGGGAGTAGCGCCGCAGATCGATGTTTTCCTTGCGCAGCTTGTCGGTATGCAGCGTGTTCTCCACCGTCAGCAGCAACTTGGCCAGCGACAGCGGCTTTTCGATGAAGTCATAGGCACCGAGACGAGTGGCCTCGACCGCCGTCTCCACGGTGGCATGGCCGGACATGATGATCACCGGCATATCGAGGCCGTTCTCGCTCGACCACTCCTTGAGCAGGGTGATCCCGTCCACGTCCGGCATCCAGATGTCCAGCAGCACCAGGTCAGGACGTCGCAAACGTCGCGCCCGCCGCGCCTCCTCGGCATTCTCCGCCACCGAAACCTCGTAGCCTTCGTCTTCCAGGATCTCCTGGACCAGATGACGAATCTCCGGTTCATCGTCCACGACTAATATGTAGGGTGTACTCATGCCCGTTTCTCCCTTATTTGGGCAGGAGCGGAAGATTGGCTGCGCACGGCCGCCAGCGGCAGGCGAACGACGAAACAGGCGCCACCCGCTGGCAGATTCTCTGCGCGAATCAATCCGTTGTGCTCCTCCACTATCTTCTTTACCACAGCCAGTCCCAACCCAGTTCCCTTGGGTTTGGTCGTAATATAGGGTTCGAACAGATGGGCCATGACATCATCCGGAATGCCGGGGCCGTTGTCTTCGACCCGCAACTCCATGAAACGGCCATCCTGCTCGTCCCGCCAACAGGTGCGGATGGTGACCTCCGCATCTCTCTTTTCCGCCGCCGTCTCCAGGGCGTTCTTGATCAGATTGTTCAACAACTGCCGCATGCGGCCGGAGTCGGCCTCCACCGGTGGGAGATCCGCCTGCAGATCAATGACGAAACGGGGCCCGTCTCCCCCCCGGTAGAGATCCACCACCTCCTGAATCAGCTGATTGAGGTTGAGCGGACGCAGATGGATCTCCGGCGTACGAGCGTAGTCGGAGAAGGCCTTGACCATCTCCTTCAACGCTTCCACCTGCTGCACGATGGTGTGCGTGGAGCGATCCAGCAGCTTGGCATCCTCGGGCGGCATGCTTGCCAGATATTTTCGCCGCAATCGCTCGGCCGAAAGCTGGATGGGGGTCAGCGGATTCTTGATCTCGTGGGCCAGACGCCGTGCCACCTCACTCCAGGCCGCGTCACGCTGCGCCTTGATCTGGGTGGTGATGTCGTCGAAGACAATCACGTGATCGTGCAACAGATCGCTCATCCGGCGCAGCACGGTGGCCCGGCACATCAGCACCCGCCGTCCGGTGCTTCCGAACAGCACAACCTCTTCCCGCCACTCGCTGTCCCCCTGTGCCGAAAGGTGCGGTACCAACGCCTCGGCAAAGGGTTTCAGATGGGGGAAGCGCTCTCCCAGCGAGCAGAGCTCCTGGCCGATCAGTTCCTGTAGCGGCAGGTCGAGAATCGCCGCCGCCGTGGGATTGGCCGTGTGGATCACTCCGTCGGCCCCGACGGTCAGCACCCCCGAGGAGAGGCGCTTGAGGATCGCCTCCAGATAGGCGCGCTGGGTCTCGATATGGTGCTGGCTGCGCTGTGCCTCGTCACGCGCCTCGGCGAGCCGTTGGGTCATCTCGTTGAACGATCGGGCCAGATGACCGAACTCGTCGTGACTGCGCACCGGGAGGTGCCGCTGGTAGTCTCCGGCCGCAACCGCCCGGGTTCCTTTCACCAGGTCCCGGATCGGCGCCACCAACCGGTGAGCGTAGAAGAACGCCGCCCACACCGCGGTCAGGATGGTCAGCAGCAGGACCAGCGAAAGGGTCAGCGTAAAACTGTACTTGAGCGGTTTGCGCAGATAAGTGAGTTCGGTGTACTTGGTATAGGCCTGCTGAACACTGGCGGCCAACGTGCTCATGCGCGGCGGAACGGCATACATCGCCTGCAGGATGCGCGCGTCCCGCAGCACCAGCGAGGGAGGCAGGTTGACCGCCACCCGGACCCATGCCCTGCTCTCATCGAATGGCTCCAGCCCCACATATGGCCGTCCCTGACGCAACTGCACCAGGATCGCCTCATTGGGGGGGGTTGGCGCCAACCGATCCAGTGCTCCGAGAGTGGCGGTCACCGGATGGCCGGTCGCGGTGAAAAGCGCCAGTTCCTCGGCCCCGCTGCGCTGACGCAGCTCATCGAGCAACAACGTCAGTGACCGATTCTCGGTATGGCCCAGCTCTTCCGCCAGCCGCTCGGTGGTATGCAACAACTCCCGCATGCGGGCGTTGAGCGCCGCACGGCTCAGCTCCAGGCTGTTCTGCAACGCCTCCTCGATGGTGGCATCGAACCAACTGTCCACCCCCCGGTGAATGAACGCCAGGGAGAAGTAGTACATCACGGAGACCGGAGTGATGGAGAGGACGATGAACATCGCCACCAGACGCAACTTCATCCGGGATCCCGCAGCGTGCCTCCGATACTGGGATACCAGCTGCTGCAACTGATAGAGGATGAGACCGAGCAGCGCGACCAGCGTAACGATGTTGATCCCCAGCAGCGTGGTGTAGTACTGGCTGAACAGGGTGGAATCCCTGGCCGCGCCGATCATCAGGTAGAGGGAGGCGAGCAGCAGGACCACCAGCAACACCAGCAGCCGCGGCCCGGTAACGAGCCGGGCAATTCGGCGCAGCAAGGGGATCAGAGTCGCGGTTTCCATGTGTACCACTCACTGGTCAACCGCCATCGGGAGGAGAGATAGGCCAGCAGGCGCAGCGGCGTCGGCAGGGATTCGATATCCAGCGCCACCCGCATGCGGGCGAGGTACTCCTTGCCCGGTGGCAGCAGGTTCTGGTCGAGAAGCGGAAGGTCCTTCAGCTTCCCCAGCGCCTCGAGAGCCGCCTCCAGGCTCTGGTAGCTGGACTCGGTACCCATATTGAGATTGTCCAGCACGTAGTGTTGGGCAAGCGCGAAATAGCGCAATCGGTAGCGTTGCTTGATGACCGCGACGGTCTCATCCCACCACGGCCAGTCCCGGTGCCGAATCAGCTCGATGCGCAGCTCGATGGTCAACGGGACGCCGTTGTGCAACGCGTCGAGCACCGGCCTGGTCAGGCTGTAATGGATATCGGCGTTGACGAGATAGACCTTGTTGTCGAGATAGATGTTGGCGCTGCGGATGGTGAAGGGGGCCTCTTCGGCAACCCCCAGCGCGGGCAGTGCCAGGACCACGAGGAGCAACAGGAAAGGTGCCTTTAGACAGAAAAACCTCGAGGATGGTCGCCCGCAGAGCGGCATCCGCACACCCGACCAGGGGTCAGCGCTCTTTTTGCAGGCATGCATAATAGAAACCATCCATCTGGTGCTCATCGGGTAGAACTTGCCGTCCAACGGTCATCACCCTCCCCCACTCACCCGTAATGGGCAACTCCCTGGCGTCGGGGTGATTCTCGACGAAATCCGTTATTTGTCGCACATTTTCCCGCTTCAGGACAGAGCAGGTCACATATAGAAGGATACCCCCTGGATTGAGCAAAGACCACATGGACTCCAGAAGTTGTTGTTGTTTTACAACCACTTCCGGAATATCGTCTGCTCGCCGCAACACCTTGATGTCCGGATGGCGCCGGATGACCCCCGTCGCCGAGCAGGGGGCGTCCAGCAAAATCCGATCGAACGGATTGCCATCCCACCATGATGCGGGATCACGGGCATCCCCCTCCACCAGATGGGCGCGGAGCCCGAGACGACGCAGATTCTCCTCCACCCGCTGCAAGCGTTTCCGTTCCACATCCACCGCCACCAGCTCGGCGAGCCGGGGCTCCCGCTCGGCGATGTGGGCCGTCTTGCCGCCGGGAGCGGCACAGGCATCCAGCACCCTTTGTCCCGGCCGCAGGTCCAGCAGATCGACCGCCAGCTGGGCCGCCGCATCCTGCACCGAGACCTCCCCTTCGGAGAAACCCGGCAGGGCGGCGACATCCCATGGCCGACGCAACACCACACCGCTCTCCGTAAAAGGTGCCGCACTCCCTTCCACCCCCGCCAGACGAGCCCGCTGCAACCAGACACTTCGCTCCACACGAAGCCGGTTTACCCGCAACACCATCGGCGGCTGCCGGTTGTTGGCCTCTGCAATGGCGCGGTACTCGTCCGGCCAGTCGGCCCGCAACATCTCGAACAACCACCGGGGGTGGGCCAACGCAATCGCTTCGTCCCGATCCACCTCGGCGAGGGTTTTCTCCCGCTCGCGCAGAAAACCGCGCAACACTGCGTTGACGAGGCCTCTGGCCCACGGCTTGCCCGCACTGCGGGTGAGCGCAACCGTCTCCGACACGGCCGCGTGGTCCGGGGTACGCAGATAGATGAGCTGATAGAGTCCGAGCAGCAGGATGATACGGATGTCACGGTCCCTGGTCTTGAGCGGCCGCCGGAGATGACGCGAGGCACAGGCCTCCAGCCGCGGCAGAAAGCGCAACACACCAAAGCACAACTGCTGGGCGAACGCCCTGTCCGCCGGCTGCGCGATCTGCTCCTGAAGTTCCGGGAGCAGCGAGGAGAGAGAACGGCCCTGACCCAGGACCTGGGTCAGTATCCGGACGGCCGCGGCCCTTGGCTTCATGATCCGAGGCGGGTGCCGGGGTGACGCAATTCCGGATGACCATTGAGAAAGGCGGCGGCTTCGAGCGGCTTTCCGCCGGCACTCTGCAGGCGTTGCAGACGCAGCACCCCCTTCCCGGTGGTCACGTCGATCCCTGCCTTGCCGGCACGGAACACGGTCCCCGGCACCCTGTCCGCGGCCTCGGCCAGTGGCTCGGCCTGCCAGATCCGCAGCGTCTTGCCGTCGAGGGATGTCTGTGCCACCGGCCAGGGGTTGAATGCCCGAATTCGCCGGTCGAGCTCCTCCGCGGATGCGCTCCAGTCGAGGATCGCCTCGCGCTTCTCCATCTTGGGGGCGTAGGTGGCCGCCGCTTCATCCTGGGGGAGCGGCTGAACGGAACCCTCCGTGATGCGCTCCAGGGTATTCAACAATGCTTCGGCCCCCAGCACGGCGAGCCGGTCATGCAGGGTTCCGGCGGTATCCCGGGGATGAATCGGAGTGGTCATCCGGTAGAGCACCGGCCCGGTATCCAGCCCTTCCTCCATCTGCATGATGCTCACTCCGGTTTCCCGATCTCCAGCGAGGATGGCCCGCTGGATCGGCGCTGCGCCCCGCCAGCGCGGCAGCAGCGAGGCGTGGATGTTGATGCATCCCATGCGGGGTGCCTCCAGCACCGGACGCGGCAGCAACAGGCCATAGGCAACCACCACCATCAGATCCGCTCTCATGTCGCGCAACAGGCGCTGCTGCCCCGGATCCTTGAGGGAGACGGGTTGATACAACGGGAGTCCATGGGCCAACGCCACCTCCTTCACCGGGCTGGCCTTCAGCCTGCGGCCCCTGCCGGCCGGCCGGTCGGGCTGCGTATAGACCGCACGGATTTCGTGCCGTCCCTGCCCCAGCAAGGCGTTCAGTGCCGCCACGGCGAACTCCGGCGTTCCGGCAAAGATGATTTTCAGGGAAGTGGTCATCGATGGATGGCTGCGGCGGGGAGCTACATCCGCTGACGCGCCTGTTTTTGCAGCTTTTTGCGAATCCTCTGCCGTTTTATCTCCGAAAGGTAGTCCACGAACAGCTTGCCCTGCAGATGATCCATCTCATGCTGGATGCAGACCGCAAGCAACCCCGAAGCCTCGAGCTCGAACGGTTCGCCATGGCGATCCAGCGCCCTGACCGTCACCTGGCTGGCGCGTTCGACCGGTTCGTAGATCCCGGGTACAGAAAGGCATCCCTCCTCCATCTGCTCTTCACCGGAACTGGAGAGGATCTCCGGGTTGATGAGCACCAAGGGCTGGTCTTTCTTTTCGGAGATGTCGACGACCAGAAGCTGCAGCGGCACATCCACCTGGACCGCCGCCAGGCCGATACCGGGGGCATCGTACATGGTCTCGAGCATGTCATCGATCAAGCGGCGAATCCCGTCATCGACACGGTCTATGGGCTGCGCCACCTTGCGCAGGCGGGCATCGGGGTAGTGGAGTATGGGTAACAAAGCCATCGGTGGAAAATCGGGTTACAGTCAAGAATTATCATACTCGAACCGATATGAATTGTAACGTGGCAACTCCATAGGGACTGAAAATCGTGCTGAAATTCAGACAGCTATCCATCGGATTGACGGCCGCCGCCCTGCTCTTCTCATGGTCGGCCGCTTCTCTCGCGCAAAAGATCGCCCTGAATCCGGGACATCCCGAACGATATGTCGTGGTCAAGGGAGACACACTGTGGGACATATCTGCCCGCTTTCTGCGTGATCCGTGGCTCTGGCCCGAGGTATGGCAGGCCAACCCGCAGATCGCCAACCCCCACCTGATCTATCCCGGAGACACCATTACGCTGGAGATCCGCAACGGGAAACCGGTGCTCCGGCTCCAGCGCGGACGCAAGGTGGTCAAACTCTCCCCGCGGATACGCAAGCAGCCGCTGAGCCAGGCGATCCCCACCATCGATCCGGAGTCGATCCGCCACTTTCTGAACCAGGCACGTGTGGTGAGTGAAGAGGAGCTGAAAGCAGCCCCCTACGTCCTCGGCGGTGTGGAGAAAAGACTGTTGACCGGCAGCCCCGGTGAGAAGATCTATGCACGGGGCATCTCTGCCGGCGGGGCCATACGTTACGGTGTCTACCGGGTGGGTGAGACCTACCGAAACCCCAAGGACAAGAAAGAGATCCTGGGGCACGAAGTGGTCAGGGTGGCGGATGCCGTGATGGACCGTGGTGGGGACCCCGCCACACTGCGTCTGCTCGACGTGAAACGGGAGATCCGTGCCGGCGATCGTCTGCTGCCGGTCGCCGAAGACATGGCCTCAGCGCCCTACTATCTGCCCCATCCACCCGAATCCAGCATGAAAGGGCACATCATATCGATTTTCGATGGGGTCTCGATGGTTGGCCAGTACCAGGGAGTGGTTCTGGATCTGGGCCGACGGGAAGGAATCGAACCGGGCCACGTACTGGCGGTCTATCAATCCAACGGCGAGATGAAGGATCCCGTTACCGGGAAAATGGTCCGTCTGCCGGACGAGCGGGCCGGGATCCTGTTGGTGTTCCGCACCTTCGACAAGGTAAGCTATGCCTTGCTGATGCAGTCCACCCGCCCCATCCACCTGATGGATACCGTACGTGCACCGTGAATCCGCTACCGAAGAAGGAGCCCTCGCCTCTCCACTGGCTGCTGCTGTGGCGGGCACCGGGCGTCGGTGCGAAACTTTTCCATCGGCTGCTGGAGCATTTCGACACCCCTGAGCGGGTCTTCGAGGCCGATCGAGAGGAGCTGCGCTCTGTCGGGGTCAGCCGTCCCGATACCCTGCAATCCCTGCTCGACCCGGAAGAGGGAGCCGTCATACCGGACCTGGAGTGGCTGGAACAACCGGGAAGCCAGCTGTTGACCTTCCACAGCGAAAACTACCCTCCCCTGCTGCGCCAGCTTCCGGATCCTCCGCCACTGTTGTTCATAAAAGGAGACCCGACGCTGCTGGGAACCCCTCAACTGGCCATCGTCGGCAGCCGCAGCCCCTCTCCCGGCGGTGCCGAGACCGCTTTTGAATTCGCCCGCCATCTCTCCGCCTGCGGCCTGACCATCACCAGCGGCCTGGCCCTGGGTATCGACGCCGCCGCCCACAGGGGGGCGCTGCAAGGCCAGGGGTCGAGCATTGCGGTCATGGGAACAGGGCTCGACCGGGTCTATCCCGCAACTCACCGGGAGTTGGCACATGAGATTGCGGAATGTGGCGCGCTGGTATCGGAGTTTCCCATCGGCACACTCCCTGCCAAGGCCAACTTTCCGCGCCGGAACCGAATCATCGCCGGCCTCAGTCTGGGAACCCTGGTGGTCGAGGCGGCCATCCATAGCGGCTCCCTGATCACTGCCCGTCTGGCCGGAGAACAGGGCAAGGAGGTCTTTGCCATCCCCGGTTCCATTCACAATCCGCTGGCCAGGGGATGCCACCGACTGATCCGCGAGGGGGCCAAGCTGGTGGAAACCGGGGAGGACATCCTGGAAGAGCTGGCGGGCGTCATCCCTTCTGCCATCGAAAACGGCCACGCTGCGGAACAACCCGCCGCCACGCCCGTCGAACTGGATAGAGAATATACCCGATTGCTCGAGATCATGGGCCATGATCCGGTAACGGTCGATACTTTGGTCGATCGGAGCGGATTGACGACAGAGGAAGTTTCCTCCATGCTGTTGGTACTGGAATTGCAGGATCATGTGGCATCCATGCCGGGTGGTCTCTACAGTCGGGTCGACAAGAGGACATGACCATGAAAGAAACCGTACTCGATGTGCTGATGTATCTGTTCGAGAACTATATCTATGAGGAGGTGGAGATCGAACCGGACGAAGACACACTGCGTACTGAGCTGAGCGCCGCCGGATTCCAGAACGGCGAAATCGAAAAGGCGCTCGGTTGGCTGGAGGGGTTGGCCAACCTGCAGGACAACCTCACCGACTCCCCGCTCTGCAGCCACTCCATCCGCCTGTATACCAAGGAAGAGTGTGAAAAACTGGACCGCGAGGCGCGCGGGTTTCTGCTCTTTCTCGAACAGGTGGCGGTGCTGGACCAGGTGAGCAGGGAGATGGTCATCGACCGGGTCATGGCGCTGGAGACCAACGACATCGATCTGGAGCAGCTGAAATGGGTGGTACTGATGGTACTGTTCAACATGCCGGGCCAGGAGGCCGCCTTTGCATGGATGGAAGATATGGTATTTAATGAGATGCCTGTCGACCTGCACTGAATGAAGATCGCCGTACCCACCCGCGGGCCGGAGAGGCAGTGCCGGAAAGAGGCCTTCCCCCGCGGATGGGTACAGTAACGAAGTAACGACCCATGCCCGCTGAAGCGGGCTTTTTTGAACTCATGAGCAAAAATCTGGTAATCGTGGAATCGCCAGCCAAGGCGAAGACCATCAAGAAGTATCTGGGCAAGGAGTTTGATGTCCTCGCCTCCTATGGGCACGTGCGGGATCTGCTGCCCAAGGAGGGTGCCGTCGACCCTGCCCACGATTTCGCCATGAAATATCGGGTGATCGAGAAGAATGCCCGCCACGTGGACGCCATCGCCAAGGCATTGAAGAAGGCCGATGCCCTCTACCTCGCCACCGACCCGGACCGCGAGGGCGAGGCCATCTCGTGGCACCTTCTCGAGATCCTGAAGAACAGGAAGCTCCTCAAGGACAAGAAGGTGGGGCGGGTGGTGTTCCACGAGATCACCAAACGTGCCATCGAGGAGGCCATCCAGCATCCCCGGGAGATCTCCCAGGATCTGGTGGATGCCCAGCAGGCCCGGCGGGCGCTGGACTACCTCGTGGGATTCAACCTCTCCCCCCTGCTCTGGAAAAAGATCCGCCGCGGCCTCTCTGCCGGGCGGGTGCAAAGCCCCGCGCTCCGCCTGATCGTCGAGCGCGAGGAGGAGATCGAACGATTCCAGTCGAGGGAGTACTGGACCATCGAGGCCGACGTGGCGGCCAAAGGCCAGCAGTTCCCGGCCAAGTTGAGCCATTTCGAAGGTGAGAAGCTGGCCCAGTTCAGTATCACCGACGAAAAACGGGCCCGGGAGGTGGAACGGACGCTCGAGCAGGCAGCCGGTGGCAAGCTGCAGGTGGTCAAGGTGGAAAAGAAGCAGCGGCGGCGCAACCCGGCGGCCCCCTTCACCACCTCCACGCTGCAACAGGAGGCCGCCCGCAAACTGGGTTTCACCGCTCAGCGGACCATGCGCACCGCCCAGCAACTCTATGAAGGGGTGGACATCGGCGGCGAAACCCTGGGCCTCATCACCTACATGCGTACCGACTCGGTGAACCTGGCGCAGGAGGCACTGGAGGAGATCCGTTCCCTCATCGGGAAACGTTACGGAAAGGAGAACCTTCCGAACAAGCCGCGCACCTACAAGACCAAGGCGAAGAACGCCCAGGAGGCCCACGAGGCGATCCGCCCCACTTCGGCCCAGCGGCTGCCGGAGGAGCTCAAGAACCATCTGAGCAGCGATCAGTTCAGACTCTACGAGCTGATCTGGAAGCGTACCATCGCCTGCCAGATGATCCACGCCACCATCGACACCGTCAGCGTGGAGATGCAGGCCGGCGATCCCGGCAACCTGTTCCGTGCCACCGGCTCCACCGTGGTCAGTCCTGGCTTCATGTCGGTCTATCAGGAGGGCAAGGATGACGTCAAGGAGAGTGAGGAGAAGGAGCGCCTGTTGCCACCGTTGAAAGAGGGTGACACGGTGGATCTGCTCGCCATCCGGCCCGAGCAGCACTTCACCGAACCACCTCCGCGCTACACCGAGGCCAGTCTGGTCAAGGCCCTGGAGGAGTATGGCATCGGTCGTCCTTCCACCTATGCCAGCATCATCTCCACTCTGAAAAACCGCGAATACGTGGAGATGGATCGCAAGCGGTTCATTCCCACCGACGTGGGCAGGGTGGTCAACCGGTTTCTCACGGAGCACTTCACCCGCTACGTGGATTACCACTTCACCGCTCATCTGGAGGATGAACTGGATGAGATCTCCCGCGGCGAGCGAGCGTGGATCCCAGTGCTGCGCGAGTTCTGGGAGCCGTTCATTGAGCTGGTCAAAGAGAAGGAAAGCAGTGTCAGCCGCAAGGATGTCACCCAGGAGGCGCTCGACGAGGCGTGTCCCAAATGTGGCAAACCGCTGGCCATCCGTCTTGGCCGTCGCGGCCGCTTCATCGGTTGCACCGCTTTCCCGGAGTGCGACTATACCCGCAATCTGAACGGCGACGACAGCTCCAGCGAACCGGAGGTGGTGGAGGGGCGCAGCTGCCCCGAATGCAACTCTCCCCTGCTTATCCGCCAGGGGCGTTATGGCAAGTTTATCGGTTGCAGCAGCTACCCCGACTGCAAGTACATCGAACCGCTGGAAAAACCGGAGGATACCGGAGTCACCTGTCCACAGTGCAATCAGGGCACCCTGTTCAAACGCAAGTCCCGCTCCGGCAAGACCTTCTACTCCTGCTCCCGCTATCCGGACTGCACTTACGCCATCTGGAACGAACCGGTAGCGGAGCCGTGCCCGAGCTGTGGCTGGCCCATCCTCACCATCAAGACCACCAAGAAACGGGGAACGGAAAAGGTCTGCCCCCAGAAGGATTGCCGCTTCGCCGAGCCCTATGAAATCGAGGAGATGGCGAACACCGGGTGAGCCAATCGAACTTTACGCTCCATCTGGCGGCCCGAACCCTTCACCAGGGCGGGATCGTCGCCTATCCCACCGAAGCGGTCTACGGACTGGGGTGTGACCCTCGTAACCGGGAAGCTGTCTGCCGCTTGCTGGCCCTGAAAAGGCGCCCCATGCATAAGGGCCTGATCCTCATCGCCGCAGAGTATGCCCAACTGCTGCCCTACATCCGGCAGCCGTCTCCCTCCCGGAGGTTGTGGCTGGAGCAAAGTTGGCCGGGACCGGTGACCTGGCTCATCCCGGCACGAAGCGGTGTCCCCCGCTGGCTGAGAGGGAGACATGCCACCATCGCTGTGCGGGTCACCGCCCATCCCCTGGCGGCCGCCCTCTGCCGGGCCTTCGGCGGCGCCATCGTCTCTACCAGCGCCAATCCGGCCGGTCTGCCGCCGGCACGTACACCGTTCGCCGTACGGCGCTATTTCGGCGACCGCCTGGATTCGGTGATCCACGGTGAAACCGGTTCCTCCCGCAATCCCACCGAGATCCGCGACCTCGCCGACGGCAGGGTCCTGAGGCCGTCCTGAACCGAAGGAGAAACAGATGGCTGCAACCAACCGCCCCCACCCCTCTGCACGCCTCGGAATCGTTTCACTGATCACCGGAATCGTCGGTTCCGGCATCGCCTATCTGGGACTGTGGGTCGAGTCGGATATCGTCGGCCTGGTCGGCTTCAGCCTGGTGGGGATCGCCGTCGCCGGTGCCGTGGGCTCACTGCTCTGGAACGTGGTCTGGAGCATCAGGAAACGGTTTTCCGGCAGGAGTTGATCCCGGGACGGCCGGCTCAACATCGATAGGGAGTGGGATCGGGAACCCCGGCCTGCTGGAATCCCTTCGCCCGCAACCGGCAAGAGTCGCACACGCCGCAGGCCCGCCCCTGCTCATCGGCGGCGTAACAGGAGACGGTGAGAGAGTAGTCCACACCGAGCTCTGCACCTTTGCGGATGATCTCCGCCTTGCTCAACTCCATCAAGGGAGTCCGGATACGAAAATGTCCCCTCCCCTCCACCGCCGCCCTGGTGGCCAGATTGGCCGTTTGCTCGAAGGCCCGCATGAACTCGGGCCGGCAGTCTGGATAGCCGGAATAGTCCACCGCGTTGGCGCCGATGTAGATCTCCCACGCCTCCAGCACCTCCGCCCAGCCCAGGGCCAGTGAGAGCAGCAGGGTATTGCGGGCCGGCACGTAGGTCACCGGGATTCCGCTGGTAGGCCGGGTCGGCACCTCGATGGTGGCGTCGGTCAACGCCGACCCGCCGATGGGCCTCAGGTCCAGATGGAGGATCTTGTGCTCCTCCACACCGATGCTCCCGGCCACCCGGCGGGCCGCGGCCAGTTCGCTGCCATGCCGCTGACCGTAATTCACGCTCAAGGCGTAACAGCGATATCCCTCGGCGCGGGCGATGGCCAGCGCCGTGGCAGAATCCAGGCCACCGGAGAGAAGCACCACCGCCTTCTCCTTGCTCATCTGCCCCGCTCCTCTCCCCACAACAGTTTGTGTAGCTGAAGCTGAAAACGGACCGGCAAGCGGTCTTCCACGATCCAGTCGGCGAGCTGCACCGGCGGTAACCGGCCGCTGGCCGGGGAAAACAGGATCTCGCAACGGGAGGGAAGATCGTACTCCTCCATCCGCTCCTTGGCCCACTCATAGTCTGCGCGATCGCAAAGGACGAATTTCACTTGGTCCAGAGGGCTCAACAGGGGAATGTTGGCATAGCGGTTATGAGCAGCCTCACCCGAACCGGGGGTCTTGAGATCCATCACTTTCACCACCCGCCCATCGACCCCGGCGAGGTCCAGCGCACCGCTGGTCTCCAGGGAAACCTCCACGAATCCTGCATCACACAGACGGGTCAGCAGCTCGGGCGCCCCCGCCTGCGCCAACGGCTCCCCGCCGGTCACCGTAACGCGCTGCACCCCCATCGCCACTGCCTGCCCCACCACCTCTTCCACCGGCATCTCTCTCCCACCGCCAAAGGCGTAGCGGGTATCGCAATAGCCGCAGCGCAACGGACATCCGGTGAGACGAATGAACACCGTGGGAAAACCCGCGCTGCGCGACTCCCCCTGCAGGGAGCAGAATATCTCCGTCACCCGCACATGGCTCTCACCCGCCATGCTACTTCTTCAGGTATTTTCTGGCCTCTTCCGCCTCGGGGCTGTCGGGGAAACGGGCAATCAACTCGGAAAACTGCTTGCGTGCTGCGCTCTTCTTGCCCAGCTCCCGATAACTGAGACCGATCTTGAGCATCGCCTCGGGTACCTTGGCGTTGTCGGGATGTTGCTCGATGAGCTTGCGGTATTCGGCAATCGCCTGCTTGTAGGCCCCCCGCACATAACGAATCTCGCCCAACCAGTACTGTGCCTTGGCGGCATAGCGCCCCTCTGGATAGGTCTTGAGATAGCCGGCGAATCCGCTCACAGCCTCGGGATATTCCAGTTTACGTAGGTGGGCAAAGGCCTGTTGATAGGTCTGTTGTTCCTGCAGACCAACAGCAATCTCTGCTTCCGTACCCCCCTCGGCTGGTTGCTGCGTCACCCCTTCGCTCCCCCCGCTCGCGGCCGCGCGCTCCAGCTTGCCGATGCGATCATCCAGATCACGGTAGATCTCGTTCTGGCGCCGCTGGATCTTCTCCAGCTTGTACCCCTGCACCTCCAGCTCCCCCCGGATGGAACGGATCTCCTGCTGCAACTGCTGCAGACGAAGATACATTTCGCTCTGCTGCTCCATCAGACGCTCCAGCCGGATGATGCGCTCCTGGAGTTCGCGCTTGCTGACCGCCTGGGCCGGGCCTGCGCCCAGCAAGAGCACGGTACAGAGGATTGCTGTCAGATAACGGTACACGGTGGATTCTCCTCCGGATCAACGTCCGGGATAGCGCAGCACGGCCCGCCGGTTGAGGCGCCAGGCGGATTCATCGTGCTCGAAGGCGACCGGACGTTCTTCACCGAAGCTGATCACCTCCAACTGGTTCGGCGCCACCCCTTGCAGCATCAGCAACTGCCGCACCGCATAGGCCCGCCGTTCACCCAGGGCCAGATTGTACTCACGCGAGCCCCGCTCGTCGGTGTGCCCCTCGATGGTGATGCGAATTTCGGGATGAGAAGCCAGATACTTGCCATGGGCCCGAAGCAGATCGCGGAACTCCGGCGCGATCTCACTGCTGTCGAAAGCAAAATAGATGGTGGTACGCGACAACAGAGAGTCCTCGTCCAGCGCCTTGCCACGGCCGGCATCGTCACGCACCATGCCCCGCCCTTCGAGCTGATTGGCGACACCGCGGGCCGAAGGCGTCGATACCTCGCCCTGCTCCACGGGGGCCGTGGCACTGCAGCCAACCACCCCTGCGGTGAAGAGCATTATGCTCATCCAATAGAACAGATTTTTCATATCGTTTTACTCCTGTTGTTGAATCGGGTTGGAATCAGGGCATGGGAGACCATGCCGGCTCACGGACGTCTCCCCTGGCAAACCTCAGCCGCTGACGGGAACGGGAGTCCACCGACGCCACCTCCAGCACTCCCCTGCCTTTCACCTCGTTGGCATAGAGCACCATGTCGCCATTGGGGGAAAAGGTGGGTGACTCACCCAGGCGGGTATCCGCTACGATGGTCAACTGACCGCTCTTCAGTTCGAGAACGGCGATCTGAAAGCGTCCGCGGTCACCATGCACCATCACCAGTTTGCTGCCATCTGGAGAAAAGGAGGCACGGGCGTTGTAACTACCCTCGTAGGTGACACGCCTCGGTCTGCCGGTAGGACCAGAGGGTCCTATGGAAACCTGGTAAATCTGGGGACTTCCTCCCCGATCCGAAGTGAATACGATGGAGCCGCCATCGGGAGACCAGGCCGCCTCGGTATCGATGGCCCTGCTGGTGGTGATGCGGGTCACCTTGCGGCTGCCCAGATCCAGAACGTAGATGTCCGCGTTTCCATTCTTCGACGAAGTGAACGCCAGCTTGCGCCCATCCGGTGACCAGGCGGGGGCGCTGTTGATCCCCTTGAAGCTGGCCACACGGGTGCGCTTGGCGGTTCCGACATCCTGTATGTAGATGGCCGAGCGGCCCGTTTCGAAACTCACGTAGGCGAGACGTTGGCCATCGGGAGACCAGGCGGGAGACATCAGCGGCTGTGGCGCATCCAGGATCACCTGCTCGTTGTAGCCGTCCGCATCGGCAACAGAGAGCGCGTAACTGAACGAACTCCCTTTGCGAATGGCGGTGACATAGGCGATGCTGGTGCTGAACACCCCTTTCCGGCCGGTCAGCTTCTCGTAGATGATATCGCTGATCTGGTGCGCGACCCGGCGCAGGCCCTGACGGTTGGTGCGAAAACTGTAACCCGCCAAGGACTTCCCCTTGTAGACGTCGAACAGGTGGAACTTGACCTGATAGCTGTCCGGACCCAGCAGCTGCAGACTGCCGATCACCAGATTGTCCACCCGCACCATGCGCCAGTCGGGGAAACGCACCGCCGCCGCTTCGTGGGGCCTGCTGGGCAGGTCCGCCTCCGCCAGGGGAGCGAAATATCCGCTACGGGCCAGATCCGCGCCGATGATGCTGGCCATCCGCTCCGGCGGCGTACCGGGAGCACTCCAGCCAAAGGGCACGATGGCAATGGGCATTGCACCCCTCACGCCCTGGGTAATCTCGATGGTAAGCACCCCATGGGCCGCTCCCGCCGCGAACAGACAGCAGCAAAGCAACAACGCCCTCAATACGGAAAACTCTCGTCTTGACTTCATGATCTCAGACACTACTTCTTGAAATTGAAATTCAGCTCCGGAAAACCGGGCAACATGTTCGGATCGGGAGGCAGCGGCAAGGGAGAGGCCTTTCGCACCGCAGCCTCCACCGAGCGATCGAAGACGCTGTCACCACTGCTCCTTATCGTCGCCACCACCAGCACCTCCCCACTGGGCGCCAGACGGATCCGTACGGTGGTGGACATGCCGGGTCTGGCCGTCGGCGGCTCCAGCCACCGGCTCTCCACCTTGGCCCGGATTTTGCCCATGTAGCGGGCGATCAATGCCTGGTTCTTGCGCCGGGATTCTCCTTCCAGGAACGCCTCTTCCTCCGCCAGCTGACTCTTCAAAGCCTCTTCACGACGCCTGCGCTCCGCTTCCCGACGCTTCCGTTCCGCCTCGGCCTCTTTGCGTTTCTCCTCTTCCGCCTTCCTGCGCCTGGCCTCTTCCGCCTTTCTCCGTTTTTCCGCTTCGGCCTTGCGGCGCTTCTCTTCTTCGGCCCTTTTGCGCTTTTCCTCTTCGAGCTTGCGACGTTTCTCCTCTTCGGCCTTGCGGCGCTTCTCCTTCTCCAGAGCGATGCGCTTCTGCCGCTCGGCCTCCTCGCGTCTCGCCTGCTCCTCCTGCCGTCGCTTCGCCTCCTCGGCCTTCAATCTTTCCTGTCGCTTTCTTTCGGCCTCCTGCTGCCGTTTGCGCTCCAGCTCCTGCCTCTGGCGTTCCTCGTCGCGCATCTTCTCCACCCTGGCGGGAGATTTCAGCTCCGACTCATTCACCAGGGTTGCCTGGATCGCCGGCGGCGCCCCAGGCGGTTCTGTCTGCCACCAATCGAACCGAATCAGCAATGCGCCAATGAGTCCCACATGAAGCAGCGCTGCAACAACCCAGTAACGCCTCATGACGCGCCGCCGTCCCCTCCTATCGCCGATTGTCGGTGAAGGGTGTTTCGGTAACCATCCCGATACTGGGGGCGCCGGCCCGCTGCAACAGCGCCATCGCCCGCACCACCGCACCGTAGTCCACGTTCTTGTCCCCGCGCAGTAAAACCGGCACATCGGGCCGGCGTCTCATCACGGCGGCGACCCGCTCCATCAGGGTCTGCTCGTCCACGGGCTGATCCGCCTTGTCTCCCAGGTTGAGAAACAGCTCTCCCGCGCCATTCACGGTGACCACCAGAGGTTCCTTGTTGCTCTCCTCGATGGGCTCAGCCGTCACCTGAGGCAGATCCACCTTGACGCCTTGAGTCAGCAACGGCGCGGTGATCATGAAAATCACCAGCAGCACGAGCATGACGTCGATGTAAGGCACCACGTTCATCTCTGCGATGGGGCGCTTGCGGACGCGTCGCTGACTCATGGGACAACCGGCTGTTCGCCTCCTTTCGGCTGGTTGAAACGCAGCAGAATGGAGATGAACTCTTCGATGAAGTTGTCATAGCGGTTCGCCAGCCGCTCTATCTCCGCGGTGCTGCGGTTGTAGGAGATGACCGCGGGAATCGCTGCGAACAGGCCCATCGCCGTGGCGAACAGCGCCTCCGCAATCCCTGGCGCCACCATGGCCAGCGTCGCCTGCTGCACATTTCCCAAGGCGGTAAACGAAGACATGATTCCCCACACGGTCCCGAACAGTCCCACGTAGGGACTCACCGAACCGATGGTTGCCAGAGAGGAGATGTTGGCCTCCAGCTTATCCAGCTCCCGATTCATGGCGAGCCTCATCACCCGTGCGGCATTGTCTTTCAGCATCTCCCGGTCGAACACCGGTTGGCGGCGTTGGAACAGAAACTCCTTGTAGCCCGCTTCGAAGATCGAGGCCATGGCCCCCAGCCGTTCCGATGAGCGCAGCGCGCGATTGTAGAGATCGCTCATCCGCTGCTCCGATCGGAAACGTTCCTCGAAGGCTTGCGCCGCACGCCGGGCCTGGGAAAGTGTACGACGCTTGTAGAGTATCAATCCCCAGGAATAGATGGATGCCAGTAGCAGGATCAGCATGATTGCCTGAACCGGTATGCTGGCGTTGAGCACCAGGTGGGCCAGAGACAGTTCGGAGCTCATTCAGCAGGATTCCTTTACATCGGTGCCAGTGGCAGGCTGGATGGTTTCCCGTATCCGGGTGGGAAGCGCCCGGGGTCGGAAGGTCCCGGCGTCGAGACTGACGATCCTGACTCGTCCCCGACACAGCAGCTCTTCCTTTCGATAGATATTCTGCTCAAAATCGATGCTGACACGACCACAATCGTATACGTAGCTCTTCACCTGCAACCGATCGTCGAGATGTGCCGGCTTGAGATAGTCCAGCTCGGCCCGACGTACCGCGAAGATCAGGCCCTCTTCGCCCAACCTGACCTGCTCGTATCCCAATTTTCTCAGCCACTCCGTTCGGGCACGCTCCATGAACTTGAGATAGTTGGCATAGTAGACCACCCCTCCGCTGTCGGTATCTTCGTAATAGACCCGAACCGGCCAGCTAAATTCACCTTCGACGATCAAGAAAGCAGCCTTTACCTTTTCACACGTAAACGCATAAAACGAGAACTGTATTCATATTCCCGTTCGCAGGCAAGCCGAAAAAGAGGAAAATGTGACGCAGGCAGGTAAAAAAGGCCATCCTTGGCCCTCCCCTGGGGGGGTGCGGGGAGCCCGCGTCCTTGCGTAGAAAGACATCTACCTTCAGCAGATAACCGATCGGCGACCGGCCAAGCTCCAGCTATTTCAAACCCACCCTTCGGTTTGAATCGAGCCGTCTTCACCGGGAACTCCTTTCCCATAACGGCCGAGGCCCGCCGCCAATCTTACCCCGGTTGTAGCACATGACGTGCCATATCTAGATAATCCTTAATATTCAATAAGTTGAAATAAAGCCTTCGATCCCGAGCCTGACCAGCCCAGCCTGTTTCGTCGCCTGAAGGCAACATGCCGCCCGTTGCTTGAAGCATAACATGTTGTAAATATTGAACTAGACGACTGTCGCCAAATAGAGACTCCAACGACACCATATTATCAGCATGCACCAATTTGTGAAGCCGGTCGCACCCCAAACGCCCTGCCCAGAATGTTGGAATATAATGCTAATAATATGAAATAAAATGAAAAATATGCAAAATAGGGCGACAACGGATGATTCGTCACCATTCCGACGACTGTGACCTATATTCGTCATCCGACAACGCGATGGTTCCAGTAGGGGGGCGCCAACCCGTTTGGCGTTTGGGCGAAGGGATGATCACCATTTAGCGGCGCGGCGGCCTTCGCACTTTTTTCGGTAGAGCGGGAAAGGAAAGAAACAGCACCTATTCGAACAGTGTTTCTACCGAAAAACCCTCCTTCTCCAGAATCTGCCGCAAGCGACGCAAGGCTTCCATCTGGATCTGCCGTACCCGCTCCCGCGTGACACCGATACTCCTACCGACCTCTTCCAGAGTGGAGATTCCCTGTCCATCCAGCCCGAAGCGGCGGGTAACCACCTCTCGTTGCTTCTCGTTCAACTGCGACAACCACTCCTCCAGGTGGTTCTGCATGTCGTCATCCTGGAGGATCTTGGCGGGGTCGATGTTGCCCTCATCCGGGATGGACTCCAGCATGGACTTCTCCGTATCCCGACCAAGCGGCTCGTCCACCGATGCGATACGCTCGTTGAAGCCCATCATTCGCGAGACCTCCTCCGGGGATTTGTCGAGGAAGCGGGCTATCTCCTCGGGGCTGGGCTCCCCTCCTTCCATCTGGGCAAGATGCCGTGCCGCCCGCAGATAGACATTGAGCTCCTTGACCACGTGAATGGGCAGACGGATGGTTCGCGTCTGATTCATGATCGCCCTCTCGATGGTCTGGCGAATCCACCAGGTGGCGTAGGTCGAGAAACGAAATCCGCGCTCCGGATCGAACTTTTCCACCGCCCGAATGAGGCCGAGATTGCCCTCCTCGATGAGATCCAGCAACGGCAGCCCTCTGTTCAGATAGCGACGGGCAATCTTCACCACCAGGCGAAGGTTACTCTCGATCATGTGATTTCGCGCACCCTCGTCACCCTTTTGTGCAAGACGGGCGTAGTGGATCTCCTCTTCCGCTGTCAGCAGGGGGGAAAACCCGATCTCGTTCAGGTAGAGGTGGGTGGCGTCCAGCTGTTTTTCGGGGGGAGCTGCAGTAAAGGAGGGTTCCAACGGATCGATCTCTGCCTCGGGTAGCGGTTCTTCCACCAAAGAGGGAACATCATCGTCCCCGGACTTCTCATCCGCCGGCTCCACATCCTCGTTTTCCCACTCTGTAGGAGTCTCACGATTTCCTGGCATTTTCTCCTTTCCCTAATACTTGGGCAGGTAACGTAGCGGATCGACAGGTTTTCCATTCCTCCGGATCTCGAAGTGGAGCATCACCCGGTCTGTGCCGCTGCTACCCATCTTGGCGATCTGGGCCCCCTTCGCTACCTGTTCTCCTTCCTTGACGAGCAGCTCCCAGTTGTGCGCGTAGGCGCTCAGATAGTGATTGTCGTGTTTCAAAATAATAAGCTTTCCATAGCCGATCAGTCCACTGCCGCTGTATACCACCTTTCCCGCCGCGGCGGCGTAAATCGGCTGCCCCAGCCGTCCCTTGATGTCGATGCCGGAACGAAGCCGACCGGAACCATCGGTGATCAGCCTGGGCCTCCCCGAGACCGGCCACTGCCATTCGATGGGAGAAGCGCCTGCTGCCGCAGGCCGGGCTGGAGATTCCGGAGCCGGAAGGGACAGCGCTCTCCCGACCGGTGGTGGCATCTCCCTTCTCTGGCGCGGATATGCCTTCGCCTGGGGAGGCGGCGCAGCCGGCGCCTCGACCGTTTTGGTTCCGTTTGCTGATCCTCCTCGCCCGCGCCATTTTGCGAAATCGGGGGGCGGTGCGATCCGGATACGTCGACCAGGATAGATGGTATAGGGGGGAGAGAGCCCGTTCCACTGCGCAACCAGCCGATAGTCCTGGCCATAGGTCCACGCAATGGAGTAAAGGGTATCTCCGGGCTCCACGGTATGGTAGCGAGGGTGCCAATCCAGCCGTGAACCACGATCGCCGACCAAAACCGGATTGCTGGCACATCCGCCGAGCAATGCAGGCAGGATCAGCCACATCCTGAACAGCCAACGTTTCATGGCTCTTTCATTCGGGGAATCCAGAAGGAAATGCCGGCCGAAGCGAGATTCACCTTGCAAGACGACCCGTCAATGGTTTTTCAACACTAGATAAGCGACCACGCCAACCACCACCGTCGCCCAACCCAGATAATCAACGTAGCTGTGCAACCGCTTCTCCATCGGCTCGCCGCCCCATTTCATCAGTAGCGCCACCAGATAGAATCGCATCCCGCGACCTATGAAGGATGCTACCACAAATGGCAGAAACGGCATCGCCATGGCACCGGCCGCAACGGTGAAGACCTTGTAGGGAATGGGTGAGAATCCCGCAATCAGGATCGCCCAGAATCCGTAGAGATCGAACCAGTGACGCGCCTGTTCGAACTTGGACCAGTACCCGGACTCATGCAACAACGGTTCGATGAGTTCGAAAAAGAATATGCCGAGTACGTAGCCAAGGATACCGCCGGCAACGGAGGCCAACGTGGTCAACAAGGCATACCGCATCGCCCGCTCCGGCCTGGCCAGCGCCATCGGCGCCAGCATGACATCGGGAGGAACGGGGAAAAAGGAGGATTCCGCAAAACTCAATCCACCGAGAAACCAAGGCGCGCGCGGATGCCTCGCCCACTGCATCACCCGCCCATACAGAGAAGAAAACAGCTTCACCCCTACCTCCGTCGATACGATGAAAACGGGCTGGTGACCCTTTACGGCCGAACCCCCCGCAGGAGATATATACCCGGGACGACAGCCACTTCAACCTGTGATTTCTCAGACATTCGATTTACCGACAAACGATGACAAAGCCTTGATTCCTGCGGGCCAATCATCCGGAGACTCTCTGAAAGAGGCTTTTTGTCGTTTGTCTTGATATTGACCCGGCAACAATATATCGGCTCCAGCACTCAATCCCGAACCAGCGGGACGAAGTTGACACTCTCCAGCGTCTCGCAGTGACACTCGTTCCCCCGCCGGGTGATGCGCAACAGCTCCTGTTCACCATCGGCCGTAACCACCGGAATCACCATCCGCCCCCCTTCGGCAAGCTGAAGCAGCAGCGGCTCCGGGATTTCCGGCGCCGCCGCGGCCACCAGGATACCATCATAGGGAGCCGGCTGCTCCCAGCCCCTGCTCCCGTCACCCACCTTCATCTGCACATTGTAGATGTTGAGGCGATGCAGCAGGATGCGCGCCTTGTGCAGCAGGGGAGCGATCCGCTCGATGCTGTACACCTCCTCCACCAGCTGCGCCAGGACGGCCGTCTGATAACCACATCCGGTTCCTATCTCCAGCACCTTGCGGCAAGGGCGCCCGTTCAGCAGCGCCTCCGTCATGAAGGCGACCAGATAGGGTTGGGAGATGGTCTGGCCATGCCCGATAGGGAGTGCCGTCTCCTCGTACGCCCGGCTGGCCAGCGCCTCGTCCACGAACAGATGGCGGGGAACGGAGCGCATCACCGAGAGCACCGCGCTGTCCCGAATGCCCCGCTGGCGCAGCTGCCGGGCCAGCCGGTCACGGGTTCGCTGCGAAGTCATGCCGATCCCGGAGTGAACGTGGCGGTTCATTGCAGTTTTTCCACCCAGCGCGCCAGGCCATCCAGCGCGGTATAGCAGGTCAGGTCCACTTGCAGCGGGGTGATGGAGACCCGCTTGTTGCGGATGGCAAAAAAATCGGTCCCCGGACCGGAATCCTGTTCTCCACCCGGCGGCCCCACCCAGAAAATCCTCCTGCCCCGCGGATCCACATCCTCGATCATGGGTTCCGCCTTGTGCCTGTGTCCCAGACGTGTCACCTCGAATCCCGCAATCTCCTCCCACGGCAGATCGGGAACGTTGACATTCAGGATGGTATCGGCCGGCAAGGGCTCGCGTCTGAGCCGTTCCACCAGCTTGCGGGCGACGATGCAGGCGGTCTGGTAGTGCCTGGACTCATGACCCGCCAGCGAGACCGCCATTGCGGGGAGCCCAAGAAATCGCCCCTCGGTGGCTGCAGCGACGGTTCCGGAATAGAGCACATCGTCACCCAGATTGGCACCGGCATTGATGCCGGCCACCACCATGTCGTGCTCCTCTTCCAGCAGGCCGGTCACCGCCAGATGGACACAGTCGGTGGGAGTCCCCTCTACGCGATAGAATCCGTTCTCCTGCCGAAAGGCGCGAATCGGGTTGTCCAGGGTGAGGGAGTTGCTGGCCCCGCTGCGATCCCGATCGGGCGCCACCACGGTCACGTGCGCCAGCTCCGACAGGGCCTCGGCTAGAGCAATGATACCCTCGGCGTGGTATCCATCGTCGTTACTGACCAGGATTTTCATCTAAGCTATCTTCTATCCGCACGTCCGCTGGAGAAAACCGCGTTATTTTCGCATACTAGAGGCCAAACAGTAACCGCAGCTCCCTGGCGCCAATACCGGCCCATTCATTGCGTATTGCCTGCCGAACTCTCGCACGGGGAAAAGCAAGCGACCACAGCTGGAAATTCTTTCGATGAACAAGTCAAAAAAGCCTTCCGTCGGCGACGATACCCGCCTTTTCCGCGAGGCGATGAAAGGGGTCCGCCCATTGCGGCTCGATGAGAACCGATTCACCCCACCAAGACATCCCCCGTCACCCCTCCCCCGCCAGAGAGAGGCGGACGAGCAGCGGGTGCTGCATGAGATGATGACAGCCCCGGTGGATTTTGCCGAGGTGGAGAGAGGCGACGAGTTGCTGTTCCTCCGTGAGGGCATCCAGCATACCGTACTGCGCAAACTGCGACGGGGCCGCTTCAGTCGCCGTCTCGAGCTGGATCTGCACGGCATGACGGTGCCGGAAGCCCAACGGGCGATAGCCGATTTCCTCCGTCTCTGTCAGACGGAAGGGATCTCCTGCGCACGTATCATTCACGGCAAGGGGCTGGGTTCGAGACAGCAGAAACCGGTACTGAAGAATCAGGTCAACCACTGGCTCCGTCGGCGTGACGAGGTGTTGGCGTTCTGCTCCGCCCGACCGGAAGATGGCGGCACCGGGGCGCTCTACGTCCTCATAAGAACCAGAGGCTGAACGATCCACCGGGCAACCGGTCCCCTGGCCCGCGAATGCTTCACCGGTGAAATATCCGGGCTCAAAGGCGGGGCACCACCTCTCCCAACAGGCGACATACCTGTTGCATCCCTTCGCGGAGATGCTGTTTGATCAATCCCATGGAGATGCCCTCCCCACTCCCCCTGCCGGCTGCCCAGTTGGCAACCACGGCGCAGGCGGCATAGCAGAGATCCAGTTCCCGGGCGAGCGCCGCTTCCGGCATGCCGGTCATTCCCACCATGTGGCAACCGTCCCGTTCCATCCGATCGATCTCCGCCGCGGTTTCCAGACGGGGGCCCTGTGTCGCCCCGTAGGTCCCGGAATGGACACTCTCCAGCCCCGCCTCCCCCGCAGCCCAGATCAACAAGGCGCGCAACTCCTCGCAGTAAGGGTGGGTGAAATCGATGTGTACCACCTCGGTCAGCCCCTCCTCGAAGTAGGTGTTGATACGCGACCAGGTGTAATCGATTATCTGGTCGGGAAACGCCAGCTTTCCGGGGGCGTACTCAGGAGCGATTCCCCCCACCGCATTGACGGCGATCACCTTCTCCACACCGATGCTCTTCAGCGCCCAGATATTGGCGCGATAATTGATCTTGTGGGGTGGAATGGTGTGCCCCGAGCCGTGGCGCGGCAGAAATACCACGCGGTGCCCCTGCAACTCGCCATGAATCAACGGCCCGGAGGGTTCACCATAAGGCGTATTGACCACCTCCCGGCGTACGATCTCCAGGCCATTCAGGGAGGTCAGCCCGGTACCGCCGATGATTGCCGTCTCAGTCACTTCCACCCTCCTTTAACGCGAAGATCCCCGGGAGATTGCGCAGATAGCCCTTGTAATCCATTCCGAACCCGAATACATAGCGGTCTTCCACCTCCAGCCCCACGAAATCCGCCTGCAATCCCGGGGCCTTGCGCCCGTGCCGTTTCTCCACCAAAGCGGCGAGATGGATCTCGGCGGCTCCCTCCTCCCGACAATACTCCATGATGGCTGCCAGCGTATGTCCTTCATCGAGAATGTCGTCCACCACCAGCACCGTACGACCCGACAACGGGCCCCGCGGTCTCGCCAGCCAGCGGATCACCCCGCCACGGGTCTCCGCCCCATATCGGGTCGCGTGGATATAGTCGAGTTGCAGCGGAAAATCGAGCCGGGTAAGCAGCTGTCCGGTAACCACCACGGCACCGGTCATCACGCAGAGAACCAGGGGATTCTTGTCGGCCAGGACGGCGGTAATCTCCGATGCCATCCGATCCAGTGCCGCATCGACGGCCTCGGCGGAACAGAGAGTTTCCGCCTGCCGATAGACCTCGTATGCCTGTTGCGGGGTCATGACGTCCATCGACCTACATCAGCGGGCCGTAGAGCGGATCGCCTTTTTCGGGCGAAAATGAAACGACCTTACGGACCCGCTGGACCTGGTCATGCTCAGGATTTATTCGTAGTGCGTCCATAGACGAATGACTTTTATGACGTGCTCTTCCTCATAAACTTGATAGAGCAGTCTATGCTGAATGCTGATCCTTCGTGAATATACGCCGGACAAATCACCCACCAGCTTCTCATATGGTGGTGGGTTTTGATATGGATCTTCTTCAATCAAATCCAAAAGCGCCTGAGCTCTTTTCTTCAAGCCGGAAGCCGATATTTTCCTTGCATCCTTCTGTGCTTGCCTGGTGTATCGTAACGCCCAGCTCACCAGTCGAGCTCCTTGGACAATTCCGAAATATCTTCCTTCATCCCCTCTTTTATCGACTCTCTCATTCCCGGAACAGAGAGCAAGTGAAGAGTTTCCGCAATAGCATTCCAATCTTCTTCGGAAATCAGAACGGCATTGCTTCTTTTTCCCGTGATCACAATGGGTTGATGGGTTTCCGCAGCCTCATCGATCAGGGTGTACAGCCTGGAACGGGCTTCCGTGGCATTCAAAATGGTCATGATAGTTACCTCCCCCATACCCGTACGATAATGCGTACGTGATGTCAAGGGCTATTTTGAACATAACGACGGAGCTAGTAGGTGAAGGTCACCGTAGCGGGGTCCATCGCCTCGCTGATCAGGTAGGCCGCGCCCACCGCCTCCCTGATCTCCGGGATCAGTTCTCCCTCCGCCGCTTCCAGGGTGGTGGAACACACCTTGAACACCGTTCCGGCATCAGCGGCCTCGCGGATTACGTCGTATATCGTACGGCTGCTGCCGGGCTGTATGGCCACCCGCTCCGCCACTCCTTTCCTGGCCAGTTCGCCGGAACGGCCGGTCAGGATCACTTCCACGTCATACTCCATCGTTGCGGCCATCGACGCCTGCAGCAAAGGGGGAGCGAGCTCGCAGGAACTGGATGGATCGCTGTTCGACATGATGATCAACAATTTGTCCGGCATGGCAGCCCCCTCCAGATATCAGGTAACGACTCCCCGCAGAAACAGGGGCAATTGAGCGTCGATTCTCTTCACCGCCCGGACACCCTCCTCGATCGCCTCGGCGGCACGATGAAAATCCATCAAGCCGATGTTCTCCACCACCGGCGCAATCAGCAGGTTCGGAGGGTCGCCGGCCATACGGCTGCGGCTGATGCGCATCTGCATGATATGGATACTGCCGGAGACCACCTCGAAGATGGAAGGCTCTCCGCCGACGGCTCCCAGCAGCTTCTGCTTCACACCCATCTCCCACATCCGCGCGGTGATCTCCCGGGCACTGGCAAACCACGATTCTTCGTCGTCATCCTCCTGTTCCGGCTCCTCTCCATCGTTCAATGGAATGGTCCGCTGCAGAAAGAGATCCACTGCAATCACCAGCTCCGCGCCCATCGCCCGGCAGAGGGAGACCGGCACCGGGTTGACCAATCCCCCGTCCACCAGCCAGTGACCGTTGTGATAGACCGGGGTGAACAGTCCGGGTAACGAGGCCGACGCCCTCACCGCCTGCATCACGGAGCCTTCCCGCAACCACACCTCCAGGCCATTGTTCAGGTTGGTGGCAACCGCGCCGAAAGGTAGCTGCAACTCCTCGATTCGCTCCACGCCATAGTGTCGGCGCAGCTCCTCGAACACCCGTCGTCCCTGGATGACACCCCCCTTGCTCAGGGTGAGATCCAGAAAGCCGACCACGTCCTGCCATTTCAAGGCCCTCACCCACTCTTCCAGCCGGCCCAGCTGACCAGCGGCATAGGCAGCCCCCACCAGTGCACCGACCGAGGTCCCGCACACCATGTCCACCTGGATGCCCCGCTCCTGCAGCGCATTGATCACGCCGATGTGGGCCCACCCCCGCGCGGCACCGCCGCCAAGAGCCAGTGCAACGGTGGGACGGCGTTTCCCCCGGTTCATCGATCCGGACGCTCCGGCTGCGGCATATTGCCGCCATCCGCGGCAATATGCAAGGTGCGGGTGGGAAATGCCACCTCCGCTCCATGCTCGGAAATGATCCGGTAGATACGCAACAGAACCTCCTCCTTGACCCGATGGTATTCGGTCCATACCGTCGTGCGGGTGAAAGTATAGATGAAAAAGTCCAGTGAGGAGGGACCGAAGGTGTTGAAATGGACCATCAGGGTCTGGCTCTGATCGATCTCCGGATGGGTCAGCAACATCTGGCGCACGTCAGTGAGAATGGGCTCCATCTTGTCCGCATCGTCGTAACGGATGCCGATGGTCTCCTTGATGCGGCGATGGGTCATGCGCGAGGGATTCTCCACCGCGATGGAGGTGAAAGTGGCGTTGGGAATGTAGAGCGGCCTCTTGTCGAATGTGCGGATACGGGTCAGGCGCCATCCAATCTCTTCCACCGTTCCCTCGATCTGCCGGTCCGGTGAGCGCACCCAGTCTCCCACGGCGAAAGGCCGGTCCAGATAGATCATCAACCCGCCAAAGAAGTTGGCCAGCAGATCCTTGGCGGCGAAGCCGACCGCGATGCCGCCGATGCCACCAAAGGCGAGCACGCCGGAGACACTGTATCCCAGGGTCTGCAGAATCACCAGAACCGCGGTGATGATTACCGAGATGCGCAGCAGCTTGCCGACGGCATCCACGGTGGTGACATCCAGCTCCTTGCCCTGCTCCTCGGCCCGGTGCAGCAGATTCTGCTGTATCTGTTTGACCAAACGGACCAGGAACCACGCCAGCAGTACGATGACGCCGATGTCGCGCAAGGGATCCACCGCATCGAACAGGGGAGCACCGGTCTTCTCCCCCACGATGTGCGCCGCAAAGGCGATGCCCTGCAACCAGATGAACAGCCGCAGGGGACGCCCCACCGCGACCACCAGGGCGTCATCCCAGATGTTGTCGGTCTGCTCGAACAGACGGTGAAGCCGCTTGAGAAACCGTTTCACCACGAAGGCGAGCAGCAGCGCCAGAAACACCACCACAAACACCTGGCCAATCCAGGAGGCATCCTCCGGCAACGTGTCCAGCAGTTTGGCAAAGTATTGGGTATCGAAAGGCAGGGTCATTGGCATGGCTCCTGGAACAGCATTCCCTCTTCCCCGTTTCCCGTAAACCGGGCCATCTTCTCCACGGCCTTCTTCCATTGCGGAGCGGCCAGCAGTTCCTGACGCGCCGGCGCCGGCCGTCCATGCATGCGGGCCAGCCGCAGATGGCTCAAGGGAGTATCCGGCCAGCGGAGCTTCTCCACCACCATCCCGGCACCCTCCGGATCGTTGCAGACGAGGATCATGTCACAACCGGCCGCCAGTGCCGCCTCCGCCCGAGCGAGAATATCCCCTGCGACGGCGGCCCCCGCCATGCCCAGATCGTCGCTGAACACCGCCCCCTGGAAGCCGAGCCGGCCACGCAGAACCTCCTCGATCCAGAAGCGGGAAAAGGTGGCAGGCAGACGATCCACGTTGCGGTATATCACGTGGGCCGTCATCACCGCCGCCAGGGCGTTGTCGGCGAGCCGGGCGAAAGGAACGGCGTCCTCGGCCAGGATGGTTTCGAAACTCCGCTCATCCACCGGAACATCCACGTGGGAGTCGGCGACCACCGCACCATGGCCGGGAAAATGCTTGCCGGTGGCCGCCATGCCCGCCTCCCGCATCCCGGCCAACCACGCCCGCGCCAGCCGCGCCACCACCTTCGGGTCGGAGTGGAAGGCGCGATCTCCGATGACGCCGCTGACTCCGTGGTCCAGGTCCAGCACCGGGGCGAAACTGAAGTCCACTCCCACCGCACGCAGCTCACTGGCCATCAACCAGCCGGCGAGCCGTGCCGCCTCCCTCGCCGCCCCGGGGGTGCGGTCGTGGAGCTCCCCGAAACGACGCACCGGCGGGAGCAGGGAGAAACCCTCCCGGAACCGCTGCACACGCCCCCCTTCCTGATCCACTGCCACCAGCAGATGGGGCTCGCAGAGTGCATGGATCTCTCGCACCAGCTCCTCCAGTTGTTCCGGCGATGAGAAGTTGCGGCTGAACAGGATGACCCCTCCCACCGCCGGGTGGCGCAGCAATTCGCGCTCTTCCCCGGTGAGCGCCTCCCCCTGGAGATCCACCATCACCGGCCCGAGTCCGTGCCGCTTCGTGGCGCGATGGGAGTCGGTGGAGTGGCGTATCGGCATGGAAAACGATTCCTCGATGACGGGAAGCTACGCTTCGATGGTGACCCGGGTACCCACCGGCACACTGTCGAACAGGGCGATGACATCGGCGTTGCGCATCCGGATACAGCCATGGGAACACGGGATCCCCATCGGTTCTTCATCCGGGCAGCCGTGAATATAGATGAAACGGCGCATGGTATCCACGTCACCGAGGCGGTTTCTGCCCACCTCCATACCGCTCAGCCACAGGATGCGGCTCAGGATCCAGTCGCGACCGGGATGACGCCTGCCCAGCTCGGGGGAGTAGATCTCTCCGGTGGGGCGGCGGGCCACGAACACCGTCCCTGCCGGGCACCCTTCCCCAATCTTGGCGCGGATCCGGTGCAGACCCCGCGGCGTGCAGTGACTGCCGATGCGCTCTCCGGGGCCCTTGCGCGCCGTGGACACCGCCACATCCATGCGCAGCGCCCCCTTCTCGAAGAGCCGCAGACGCTGCCCGGCAAGAGTGACGACGATATGGAGCGATTCAGCAGGGCTCGTCACGCCACTCCCGGTAAGGATGGGAAACGAGACAGGTGTTGTAATAGCGGGGATCGTGGGAGACCTCCTCCCCCACCCATTCGGGAAGGTCGAAAGACTCCCCCTCCTCCTCCAGCTCGATCTCCGCCACCACCAGTCCTTCATTGGCGCCGGTGAACACATCGACCTCCCACAGATGCCCGCTCGATGGAACCCGGTAGCGCACCTTCTCGATCAACGGCTTCTCACAGAGCTGATCCAGCATCTCCTGCGCCTCTCCCATGGGAATGGGATAGTCGTATTCCAGGCGTCTCACACCCAGGGTGGCACTCTTGATGTTGAGGGTGGCCGTATCACCCGCGACACGTATACGGATGGAACCCCGCTCCGAACCGGCCAGATAGCCCTGACGGATGACGGTGCCGCCGTCCGCCTGCCGGCGCCAGCGGTCATCGCGGACGAGGAACTTCCGCTCTATCTCGGTCCCCATGGCGCACCCGCAGCCTTTTTACTGCTGGTCGGAGCCCACCACGACCCGGATATCGATCCCTTCCGGCAAACCGTCACCACGAGTGACGATCTGGTTGCCGGGCAGAATGTGCCCCAACCGCACCGCTTCACGGGCAAAACCGGAGCGGTACCGGATCAAGGTCTCCACCTGCTGACCGGATGCGGCGCTCTCCCCGGCCCAGGAGATGAAATAACCCTTGCCGGCGAGCCGTTCGCTCACCTGCTGCTCCAGACCGGGAACGCCGGATGCGTTGACGATCTCCACCCGGATTCCATCGGGTGAGGCAACTGTCTGCGGTTCGGACGAAGAACTGCTTTCAGCTGGAATGATCACCGCTTCCGCGCCGGCGCTGTGCGCCACCTCGTCGGGAAGATGAATCTCCTTGTCCCCTTCACCGGTTGCAGCCTGAGGCGAATCCAGCTCGGTTATCTCCACCACCTCGGCGTCCGGCAGCTCTGCCACCGAAACATCGCCGGCTCCGGCGGACTCATCGGCAGGCAGCACGATCGCCCCCTCCGGCAGAGGTTCCCCTTCGTGAATCACCACCCGCTCCCGGGTCGGATCGTCGGGCAACACGGTGAGTTTCTGATCCTCGCCTTTCGGCGCAAGCACGGAACAGCCCCCAAGGGTGACGCAGAGCAGAGCGAACATCGGATATTTTTTCATTTTGAATGATTCCATGTCTTAGTTAACAACCTATTCCCAAGGATTGGCCGGTGTCGGAATGGGGAGTACCCGGTTCAGCGGCGGACGGTTCGACAGCGCTCCCACCGGACGACATCCGGGCCTTCATTATATCCCGAAGCCCCTGCCCGCGAAATCACAGCGTCCACGGCGGCATTCAGCGTTCGAACAGCGCAATGGACTCCACGTGCGCCGTGTGGGGAAACATGTCCATCACTCCGGCACTGACCAGCCGATAACCGTGACGCTTCACCAGCTCACCGGCATCCCTCGCCAGGGTGGCCGGGTTGCAGGAGACATAGACGATTCGTGTCGCCCCGAGCCCTCTCAACCAAGGCAGGATCTCCAAGGCGCCACTGCGCGGTGGATCCAGCAGAATCTTGTCGAATCCCTTCCTTCCCCAAGGTGTGGCACTCATCTCTTCGGTCAGATCGGCCGCATGAAACGAGACATTCTCCAGTCCGTTGCGAGCGGCATTCTCCCGCGCCCGACGCACCAGGCCAATGTCCCCTTCCACACCGGTCACCTCGCCCGCCAGGCGCGCCAGGGGCAGGGAGAAATTGCCGATACCGCAAAACAGATCCAGCACCCGCTCATCGGGGCGAGGATCGAGCAGGGAGACCGCCCGTTTCACCATCGCCCGATTCAATTCACTGTTCACCTGGGTGAAATCGGTGGGAAGGAACTGGAACTCCAATTCGAATTCCGGCAGCCGATAGGCGAGCCGCGATCGATCGGGCCAGAGGAGAGAAACGGAATCCGGCCCCTCGGGCTGCAGATAGATGTGCAGGCCACTCTGCTCCCCAAACGCCTGCAGGCGAACCCGATCCTCTTCGCTCAGGGAGTCCAGATGGCGGATGACCAGGGCCGCCACCTCGTCACCGACGGCCACCTCGATCTGGGGAATCCGCCGACAGCCCTGCAGGGAGTGGATCCATTCGGCGATCTCCTGGATCCGCCCGCCGATTACCGGGTGAAGCACCTCGCAACGGGCCATGTCGACGATGTAGCCGCTGCGCTTCTCCCGGAATCCCACCAGGACCCGTCCCTTGGCCTTCACGAAGCGAACCCCCAGTCGGGCCTTGTGCCGATAACCCCAGCGGGGTCCCGTCAAAGGGGGCAGAATATCGGGGGGCTCCAGCCCGCCGATGCGCTGCAATTGCTCCATCAGGGTCCGCTGCTTGGCCGCAATCTGCGCATCGGGGTCGAGATGCTGGAGGGAACAGCCGCCGCACCGCTCGAACCATTCGCAACGGGGAGTCACCCGCTCGGGGGATGCCTCGATCACCTCGGTCACGCACCCTTCGTCGTTACTGCGACGACGTCCGGTGTAACGGAACATCACCCGTTCCCCCGGCAGTGCCCCTTCGACGAAAACCACCTTGCCGTCGATACGGGCCACGCCGCGCCCATCATGGGAGAGCGAATCGATGCGAACCTCTACCGGCTCCGCCGGAATGCGTCTCCTGCGCGCCATCTCTCCATCCCTTCCGGGCTTTATCAACCCGTGCTCTTCGCAGCCGAACCGAACACTCCGGTGGAGAGATAGCGGTCCCCCCGGTCACAGATGATCGCCACGATCACCGCGTCACGCATCTCCCGGGCGAGCCGCAGGGCCGCCGCCACCGCTCCTCCCGAGGAGACTCCGGCGAAGATCCCCTCCCGGGATGCGAGCTGCAGCGTCGTCTGCTCTGCTTCCTCCTGGGTGACGTCGAGGATGCGATCCACCCGTTCCGGTTCGTAGATGGCAGGAAGATAGGCCGGTGGCCAGCGGCGGATACCGGGGATGCTGGCCCCCTCCGCCGGCTGCACCCCGACGATCTCGATGGAGGGATTCCGTTCCTTGAGATAGCGCGACACCCCCATGATGGTCCCGGTGGTCCCCATGGCACTGACGAAATGGGTGATCGATCCCCCGGTGTCCCGCCAGATTTCGGGAGCAGTGGTTTCATAGTGAGCCAGGGGATTGTCCGGGTTGGCAAACTGGTCGAGTACCCGGCCCTTGCCTTCCGACTCCATCGCCTTCGCCAGATCCCGCGCACCCTCCATCCCCGCCTCGGCAGAGACCAGAACGATCTCGGCACCGTAGGCCTGCATCACCAGCCGCCGCTCCACGCTCATGGTCTCCGGCATGATCAGTACCATCCGGTAGCCTTTGATGGCTGCGGCCAGAGCCAGGGCGATCCCGGTGTTGCCGCTGGTGGCCTCGATGAGGGTATCCCCGGGCTGGATCTCCCCACGACGTTCCGCATGCTGGATCATGCTCATCGCCGGACGATCCTTGACCGAACCCGCCGGATTGTTCCCTTCCAGTTTCACCAGGATGGTATTGCTTCCGCTCTCGGGCAGACGCTGCAGACGAACCAGCGGCGTGTTGCCGACGAATGATTCGATGGTGGGAAAATTCATCATCGAATCAGTGTAAAACAAAGTGGGGAGAAATCCTATTGTTCCGGCCGCCACTCGGGCGTAAAGTATAGGGCAGTTTCTGTCTCAGCCGAATCGACTGGATCATGGAATATTTCAGTGACAACTCTCTCTCCATCGGCAACACGCCGCTGGTGCAGATCAACCACATCGTCGATCCCGCAAAGGTGCGGGTGCTGGCGAAGATCGAAGGCCGCAATCCATCCTATTCGGTGAAGTGCCGTATCGGTGCGTCCATGATCTGGGATGCCGAGAAACGGGGGCTGCTGAAACCGGGTATGGAGATCATCGAGCCCACCAGCGGCAACACCGGGATTGCGCTGGCCTTCGTGGGGGCTGCCCGCGGATACCGCGTCACCCTCACCATGCCGGAGACGATGAGCCTGGAGCGGCGCAAGGTGCTCAAGGCGCTGGGGGCCGACCTGATCCTCACCGAAGGGGCCAAGGGGATGCCGGGTGCCATCGCCAGGGCGGAACAGATCGCTGCCGAGGGCAGCGCCCGCTGGTTCATGCCGCAACAGTTCAAGAACCCGGCCAACCCGGCGATCCATGAGCTGACCACCGGCCCGGAGATCTGGAAGGCCACCGATGGCGAAATCGACATCCTGGTCGCCGGCGTGGGAACCGGTGGTACCATTACCGGCGTGTCGCGCTACATCAAGCGGGGATGCCTGGGGAAAGATATCCTCTCCGTCGCCGTGGAACCGGCGGCGAGCCCGGTCATCTCCCAGCGCCTGGCGGGCGAGGAGCTCAAACCGGGGCCCCACAAGATTCAGGGGATCGGTGCCGGATTCGTTCCCGACACCCTCGATCTCTCCATGGTGGATCGGGTGGAGCAGGTGGAGGACGGGGAGGCCATCGAGTATGCCCGCCGTCTGGCGCGAGAAGAGGGAATCCTGTCGGGTATCTCCAGTGGCGCGGCAATCGCGGTCGCTGCACGGCTGGCGGAAGAACCGGAGCACGCCGGGAAAACGATGGTGGTGATCCTGCCGGATTCGGGTGAGCGCTATCTGTCCTCGGTATTGTTCGAAGGTATCGTTTAGGAGAGGGGAAGGCAATGAACGTAGAGATGATGTTGATGGCCGCCATTGGCCTTCTCATCGGCATCGGCGTCGGTTTTGTCGTCGGCCGCAGCTCGATGGCGAAGGAGGCCGAACAAAAGGCAGAGATCGAATCCGAGCTTTGGCAGACCAAACGCGAGGTAGAGGAGTATCGCCATCAGGTCAACAACCACTTCGAAAAGACCGCCGAGCTGATCGGCGGCCTGACCGACAGCTACAAGGAGATGACCCAACGTTACAAGGCGGTCTATGAGCACCTTGCCCAGGGAGCGCAAACGCTGGCCAGCCGGGAGGTGGGCAAGAAGCTGGCGGCCTCCACCATCGATCAGTTGATCTACGAGGCCAACGAGGAGATACACGTGGCGGAGAAAAGCGCCAGACTCCCGGCTACGCAGAGATCGCCGAAAAAAGAGGGCCCACCACCTCCCCAATCCGGGCCGACGAAGAGCGCGAAAAAGGAAACGGCTTCCGGCGCGCAGAAAAAAAAGAAGCCGGCGGAGAGCAGGAAAGGGGAAAAAGCCGGTAGCCCGGAGGGAAAGCAACCCAAAGAGGGAAAGGACGGGAAAGCCGACAAGCCGCAGGAGAAGCGGGTGAAAGAGAGCAAAACCGTCAGCACCTCCGATGAGGCGAAAACCCGGCAAAATGTGGATTCCGGAGACGCCGGAAAGCAAAAATCCGGAGAGGCATAAACTGTTTCCAGCACTCTCACGACTTCCGTGGCGAAAAGCCGGAGGCTCGGCGCTGTCCGTCGGACTGTTTCTGCTGGTTGGCGCCTGCAGCCAGAACCCGCTGGTGGAGAAACCGCAGGATATCGTCCCCTTGCATCAGCCCGGTGACAGAAAACTCTCCTGTCGCGAGATGGATCGGCAGATCCAGGCGCTCTACCGACAGGCTGCAAAGCTGGCACCCAAAGGCTTCCACGAGGATCAGAGCAACCGCGCCGCTGCGGCGGTGGGCGCGCTCGCCTTTTCCCCTGCCTACCTCCACATCCTGAACAACGAGTTGATACACAAGCCGAAGCAGCGTATGCGCATTGCCGCCATCAGTGACCGGATCGACCTGCTGCAACGCTACAAGGCCGAGAAGCACTGTTACGAATCCCGATGACTGCACCCCCCGTTCTCTACACGGTCCTGCCCAGGGATCCGGCGGCCCATCTGTTCGAAGTGACCTGTACGGTGCAGGACCCCGATGCAGCGGGACAATGCTTCTCCTTGCCAGCCTGGATCCCGGGCAGCTATCTGATCAGGGATTTCGCCCGCCACGTCATCCGGCTCGAGGCGATGGCCGACGGCCGGCCGGTGGAGGCGACCAAGCTGGACAAGCAAACCTGGCGCTGCGCCCCCTGCCCCGGTCCGCTCACCCTGCGTTACGAGGTCTATGCCTGGGATCTCTCGGTGCGAACCGCGCACCTGGATCAGACACACGGTTTTTTCAATGGCACCAGCCTGTTCCTGAAACCCCACGGCCAGGAATCGCGCCCCTGTGTCGTGGAGCTCCGCCCGCCCGCCGGACGGGTGAAGGGAGAGTGGAGGGTAGCGACCACCCTGCCCCGCGACCGGGATACACCGGCCGGGGACTTTGGTTGTTACCGGGCGTCCGGCTACGAGGAGCTGATCGATCACCCGGTGGAAATGGGCTGCTTCACCCTGGGACGGTTCGAGGCGGGCGGGGTGCCCCACGAGATCGCCATCACCGGACGGCATCGGGCGGATCTGGAGCGTGTCTGCGGCGATCTACAGCGTATCTGTAACCATCATATCGACTTCTTCGGCGAACTCCCGCAGATGGATCGCTATCTCTTCCTGCTCACGGTGACGGGCGAGGGGTATGGCGGCCTGGAACACCGAAGCTCCAGTGCCCTGCTTTGCAGCCGTCACGACCTGCCACGGCATGGAGAAGAGGGGATCGACGAGGGATACCGCTCCTTCCTCGGCCTTTGCAGCCACGAGTATTTCCATCTCTGGAACGTCAAACGGATCCGGCCGGAGGTCTTCTCTCCCTGCGACCTGGAGCGGGAGAGCTACACCCGTCAGCTATGGGCATTCGAGGGGATCACCTCCTACTACGACGATCTGGCGCTGCGACGCTGCGGCCTGATCTCCGCCGAATCCTATCTGGAGCTGCTCGGCCGGACCATCACCCGGGTATGGCGCGGTGCCGGCCGCTTCCGGCAGTCGGTGGCCGAGTCCAGTTTCGACGCCTGGATCAAGTTCTATCGCCAGGATGAGAACAGCCCCAACGCCATCGTCAGCTACTACGCGAAGGGAGCGCTCATCGCCCTGGCGCTGGATCTCACCATTCGGCTGGCGAGCGACGGGCAACGCTCACTGGACCACCTGATGCGACTGCTGTGGCAGGAGTACGGGAAAAGCGGTCGCGGCGTGCCGGAAGGGGCCATCGAGAAACTGGCGCAGCGGATCGCCGGCACCGATCTGGGGGAATTCTTCCGGCGCTATCTCTACGGCACCGAAGACCCACCCCTGGACGCTCTGCTGGCCCGCTTTGGCGTCGCATTCCACCTGCGCCCGGCCGACTCCGAGCGAGACAAGGGGGGCAAACCCGGCTCAGGCGGCAAACCGCGCACCGTACTCGGCGTACGTTGCAGCGAGCAGAAAGGGGCCTTGCAGATCGGCACGGTGGCGGACGGAAGCGCCGCACAGCGGGGGGGACTGGCTGCGGGGGATCTGCTCTGCGCCATCGACGGCCTGCGGGTCACGGCTGCCAATCTGGAACAGCTGCTCCAGCGCTATCGCCCCGGGGAGCAGGTGACGGTCCATGCCTTCCGCTACGACGAGCTGATGCAGTTCCAGGTCACGCTGCAGAGCGCACCGGCGGATACCTGCTTCCTCACCCTGATGGAAGCGGATGACGCCACGAAACGGAGACGAAACGCCTGGCTCGGTACAGACGACAATAGAGGAAAAAAGCGGTGAAGATGTCCGACGGATGGCCTGCTCCGCGGCGGCACCCATGGTCCCCTCTCCTGCTCACCGCCATCATCCTGATCCTCTCCCTTCCCGGCCACAGCGCCGAACGCCCCGTCATCCTCAACCGGACGGCTGCCATCGGCCCGGCGGAGTTGGCAATCATCGTCAACGAAAGGGATCCGCTCAGCCAGAATATCGCCGCCTACTATCAGAAACGGCGCGGGATCCCCGAGCAGAACATCATCCGCATCGCCTTCAAACCGGGAAATGCGGTCATGTCCGAGGCGGAGTTCGCCCGCCTCAAGGCAACGGTGGACGCCAAGACCCCACCCTCGGTGCAGGCCTATGCGCTGACCTGGATGGTTCCCTACCGGGTGGGGTGCATGTCCATCACCACCGCCTTCGCGGCGGGTTTCGATCCCGCCTACTGCGCCACGGGATGCAAACTCACCAAGCGCTCCCCCTATTTCAACTCCGACAGCAAGCGGCCTTTCCAGGAGCTGGGCCTGCGCCCCACCATGAGCATCGCCGCCGTGAATTTCGACTTCGCCAAGGCATTGATCGACCGGGGAGTCGCCTCCGACGCCTCCTTCCCGAAGGGAACCGCCTATCTGTTGCAGACCTCCGACCAGAACCGGACGGTACGCGTCAACAACGTCGATCAGCCCCGCTCCGAACAGCTCACCGAGCAGGTGAGACTGGAGATTCTGAAGCAGGACTTCATCCGCAACAAGCGGGATGTGCTGTTCTACTTCACCGGCCTTGCCAAGGTGCCGGTATACAACACCAATCGCTACCTCCCCGGTGCCATTGCCGACCACCTCACCTCCGCCGGAGGGATACTGACCGGCAGCGGCCAGATGAGTGCCCTGCGCTGGCTGGAGGCCGGCGCTACAGGGAGCTATGGCACGGTTGTGGAGCCCTGTAACTTTCCCACCAAGTTTCCGGTGCCCGAGATCGTCATTGGCCGCTATCTGAAAGGGGAATCGCTCATCGAAAGCTACTGGAAGAGCGTCGCGATGCCGGGACAGGGGATCTTCATCGGCGAGCCCCTGGCGAAACCTTTTGGGGGATTCCGAACCACGCTCCAGGGAAATCGGCTGACCGTCTACTCCCCCAATCTGCCATCCGGGAGCTATCGGCTCTATGGAGCCACCTCACCCAAGGGACCATTCAGTCTGGCAGCCAGCGGCGAAACGCTGCTCCCCAGTCCCCATCAACTCCAGTTCACGGTAGCCAGGAGATACCCCTTCTACCTGCTGAAGCGGATCACCCGCTGACCACCCGCTCCACCTTCTGGAATCCGCGCGGCAGTTTCCGGCCGCGACGACCCCGTTCTCCGATGTAGTGCTCCAGGTCTCTTCCCCTGAGGGTGATGTGGCGCCTGCCGGCATGGATGGTCACACTCCCGCCGGGGGGAACCACCGCCACCCCCTTCACGAACTCCTCCCGCGCCGCCTGTGCAGCAGGCGAGATACCGATCATCTTGTTACCCTTGCCCCGCGCCATCTGCGGCAGCTCGGCCAGCGGAAAGAGCAGCAACCGGCCGTCGCTGGTGGCCACTGCGACCATCCCCTCCTCCGGCTGCTCCACCGGAACGGGAGGCAACGGCTCGGCACCCTTGGGCAGGCTCAGCACGCTCTTGCCCGCGCGGTTCTTGGCATGGAGGTCGCCCAGCCGGGCAATGAAACCGTAGCCGGCATCCGACGCCAACAGATAGCGACGCTCTGGCGGCCCGAGCATCACCGCCCGAAAGCCGGCGCCCGCCGGTGGAGTGACCCGCCCGGTCAACGGCTCCCCATGACCGCGGGCGGAGGGAAACTGATGGGCCGGCAAGGAGTAGGTCCGGCCGGTGGAATCGAGGAACACCGCCTGCTCGTTGCTGCGTCCGGCAGCAGCGGCGAGAAAGGCATCCCCGGCCTTGTAGCCCAGGCTCTGCGGATCCACCTCGTGCCCCTTGGCGGCGCGCACCCAACCCTTCTCGGAGAGGATCACCGTGACCGGCTCGGCACTGATCAAAGCGGTCTCGTCCAGTGCCTGCGCCGCGCTGCGCTCCACCAGCGGTGAGCGGCGTGCATCCCCGTATTTCTCGGCATCCGCCAGCAGCTCCTTGCGGATCAGGGTCTTCAGCCGCCGGCTGGAGCCCAGGATCTTCTCCAGCCGTTCCCGCTCCGCCACCAGCTCCTCCTGCTCGCCACGGATCTTCATCTCCTCCAGCCTCGCCAGATAGCGCAGCTTCAGCTCCAGGATCGCCTCCGCCTGCCGGTCGGAGATCCCGAAGCGGGCCATCAGCACCGGCTTGGGCTCCTCCTCGTTGCGGATGATGGCGATCACCTCGTCGATATTCAGATAGGCGACGAGCAACCCTTCCAGAATGTGCAGCCGCTCGTTCACCCGATCGAGCCGGTACTGCAGGCGGCGACGCACCGTCTGCGTACGGAAGGTGAGCCACTCCGCCAGCATCTCCCGCAGGTTACGCACCCGCGGCCGGCCGTCGAGACCGATGACGTTCATGTTGACCCGGTAGCTGCGCTCCAGATCGGTGGTGGCGAACAGATGGTTCATCAACTGCTCCACATCCACCCGTCGGGAACGGGGGGTGATCACCAGACGAGTCGGGTTCTCGTGATCCGATTCGTCACGCAGATCCTCCACCAGGGGCAGCTTTCTGGCCTGCATCTGCGCCGCGATCTGCTCCAGCACCCTCGCTCCAGAGACCTGATAGGGCAGCGCGGTGACCACGATGTCTCCGTTCTCCTGCACATAGCGTGCACGGGCGCGGATACTGCCGCTACCGGTTTCATAGACCTTCCGGATCTCGGCGCGGGGGGTGATGATCTCCGCCTCGGTGGGAAAATCGGGTCCCTGGATGTGTTCGCAGAGCTGCTCCACGGTGGCCTTCGGCGACTCCAGCAGACGGATGCAGGCACCGACCACCTCGCGCAGATTGTGCGGCGGGATGTCGGTGGCCATCCCCACCGCGATACCGGTGGCGCCGTTGAGCAGCACGTTGGGCACCCGGGCCGGCAACAGCGCCGGCTCCCGAAGGGTGCCGTCGAAGTTGGGAACCCACTCCACCGTCCCCTGCCCCAGCTCCTGCAGCAGCAGCCTGGCGAAGGGAGAGAGGCGGGACTCGGTATAGCGCATCGCCGCGAAGGATTTGGGATCGTCGGGCGAACCCCAGTTCCCCTGTCCATCGATGAGCGGGTAGCGGTAGGAGAAATCCTGCGCCATCAGCACCATCGCCTCGTAGCAGGCGGAATCACCGTGCGGATGGAACTTGCCCAGCACATCGCCCACCGTGCGCGCCGACTTCTTGTGTTTCGAACCGGCGCTGAGCCCCAACTCCGACATGGCATAGACGATGCGTCGCTGGACCGGCTTCAGTCCGTCGCCGACATGGGGCAGCGCCCGGTCGAGAATGACATACATGGAGTAGTCCAGGTACGCCTTCTCGGTGTACTCGCGCAGGGGGAGCCGCTCGATCCCTTCGTGGTTCGGTTCGATCTGTTCCGTCATGGTTCTCTTCCACCTCACCGGGAAAACCCCCGGAAACCGTCACACAAACGGACAAATGGTATCAGAAAACCGACGGCGGCTCTTTCTCAGCCGGGAAGGCGGACCGTGGCCGGTTTCTGCCGGACCGCCCTTTTCCCGGTACCGGGGAAGGGATGGTCGAGACACGAGTTCTTGAAACGTTCCCGGCCCATCGTTTTTACACTCCGTTAGTTCATCTGTAACATGATCACATGCCGGTCGCAAAACGAATCAGGGCGCTGCGCGAATCCCGAGGACTTTCCCTGCGGGGATTGGCGGAGTCCTGTGGCGTCAGCCCTGCCACCTTGTCACAGATCGAACAGGGTCAGACCTCTCCGTCGGTGGCAACGCTGGAGAAGCTCGCCCACGGTCTAAGGGTCCCCATGGCCGCCTTCTTCACCGATACCGAAGAAGAGCGGGCGGTGGAAGTGCTCAATCTGGAAGACTGTCCCATCTTCACCCTGCGCGGCAATGCCGAGCTGATTCCTCTGGCCGCGCAGCGTCACCACTCCAGTTTCGAGCCCATCATCGTGCGTCTGGAGGCGGGCGGCAATCTGGCGGAGCAGCCTTTTCTGGTGGGGAAGGAGTCGGAGTTCGTCTGGATCCGTAGCGGGCGGGCCATTCTCTATTTCGACGGAGAGGAGATCGAGGTGGAAGCGGGCCAGGCGGTCTACTACGACCCTCGCCGCAACCACAACTGGCGCAACCCGTCCGACGAACCCTGCGAGCTGCTTTTGATCAGGCAGCGTTGATGGCCAATTCCGGGAATACCGCGAAAACCTTGCCCTCCATCGCTCGCGTGCCGATCCATCGACAGACCAGCGGCTCGTAGCCGGTGGTCCGTCTACCGATATCCAACAACCTGAAACACCGGTTACTCCCACTCGATGGTGGCCGGCGGTTTTCCCGAGATGTCGTAGGTCACCCGGGAGATGCCGGGGATCTCGTTGATGATGCGGTTGGATACGGTGGCGAGCAGTTCGTAGGGAAGGTGTGCCCAGCGGGCGGTCATGAAGTCCACCGTCTCCACTGCGCGCAGGGCGATGACGTAGTCGTAGCGGCGTCCGTCCCCGGTCACTCCCACGGATCGCACCGGCAGGAAGACCGCGAAGGCCTGGGAGACCTTGTCGTACCACCCGTGGTTGCGCAGCTCTTCGATGAAGATGGCATCGGCGCGGCGCAGCAGGTCGGCGTAGCGCTTTTTCACTTCTCCCAGGATCCGCACGCCGAGCCCCGGTCCGGGGAAGGGGTGACGATAGACCATGTCGTAGGGCAGGCCCAGCTCCAGCCCCAGTTTGCGCACCTCGTCCTTGAACAACTCCCGCAACGGCTCCAGCAGCTTCAGCTTCATCTGCTCCGGCAGGCCGCCCACGTTGTGGTGGGATTTGATTACATGCGCCTTGCCGGACTTGGCGCCGGCGGATTCGATCACGTCCGGGTAGATGGTGCCCTGGGCCAGCCACCGTACGTTTTTCAGACGGGCGGCCTGCTCGTCGAACAGCTCGATGAACAGATGGCCGATGATGCGCCGTTTCTCTTCCGGGTCGGTGACCCCCTCCAGGGCGTCGAGAAAGCGTTGCTCGGCATCCACCCGGATGACCCGCACTCCCATGTGTTCGGCGAAGGTGGCCATCACCTGATCGCCTTCGTGCAGGCGCAGCAGCCCGTTGTCCACGAACACGCAGGTGAGCTGATCGCCGATGGCGCGGTGCAGCAGGGCGGCGACCACCGAGGAGTCCACTCCGCCCGACAGTCCCAGCAGCACCTCCTCCCCGCCCACCTGTTCACGGATCCGGGCGATGCTGTCCTCGATGATGTTGCCCGGCGTCCAGAGCGGCGGGCAGCCGCAGATGTCGTTGACGAAGCGGCTCAGGATACGGGCGCCCTGCTTGGTGTGGGTCACCTCGGGATGAAACTGCACACCGTAGAAACGGCGCTCCTCGTCGGCCATTCCGGCGATGGGCGCGGCGTCGGTGGAGGCCATCAACCTGAATCCCGGCGGCAGCTCCGTCACCCGGTCGCCGTGGCTCATCCAGACGTCCAGCAGGCCGTAGCCCTCGGGACTGGTATGATCCTCGATGTCCCGCAGCAGGCGGGTGTGACCGCGGGCCCGTACCTGGGCATAGCCGTATTCGTGGCGATCGGCGCTCTCCACCCGCCCGCCGAGTTGGGCTGCCATGGTCTGCATACCGTAGCAGATCCCCAGCACCGGCACCCCCAGTTCGAACACCACCTCGGGGGCGCGCGGGGTCTCCCCCTCGGTGACCGACTCCGGACCGCCGGAGAGGATGATGCCGTGCGGCGCGAACCGGCGGACCGCCGCGTCGCTCATGTCGCAGGCGTGGATCTCACAATAGACCCCGGCTTCCCGCACCCGCCGGGCGATGAGCTGGGTGTACTGGGAGCCGAAATCGAGAATCAGCAGGCGGTGGCGATGGATGTCGGCGCTCATGCTTCAGAGCCGGTAGTTGGGTGCTTCCTTGGTGATCTGCACATCGTGGACATGGCTCTCCTTCATTCCGGCCCCGGTGACCCGGACGAATTCCGGCCGGGTGCGCATCTCGTCGATGGTGGCGTTGCCGGTGTAACCCATGCTGGAGCGCAGGCCGCCGAGCAGCTGGTGGATGACCGGTTGCAGCGGCCCCTTGTAGGGCACGCGCCCCTCGATCCCTTCGGGGACCAGCTTCTCCGCGTCGCCGCCCTCCTGGAAGTAGCGGTCGCTGGAGCCCTCCTGACCGGCCATCGCCCCCAGTGAACCCATGCCGCGGTAGGACTTGTAGGAGCGCCCCTGGAACAGCTCCACCTCGCCGGGAGCCTCCTCGGTGCCCGCGAACATGCCACCGATCATCACCACATAGGCGCCGGCGGCGATCGCCTTGGCCAGATCTCCCGAATAGCGGATGCCGCCATCGGCGATCAACGGCACCCCGCTCTCCTTCAGCGCCTCCGCCACGTTGCTGATGGCGGTGATCTGCGGCACCCCCACCCCCGCCACGATGCGGGTGGTGCAGATGGAGCCGGGACCAATCCCCACTTTCACCCCGTCGGCGCCGGCGGCCACCAGATCCCGTGCCGCCTGGGCGGTGGCGATGTTCCCGCCGATCACCTCCACCCCGGGGAAGTTCTGCTTCACCCAGCGCACCCGATCCAGCACCCCCTGGGAGTGGCCGTGGGCGGTGTCCACCACGATCACATCCACCCCGGCCTCCACCAGCGCCGCCACCCGCTCGTCGGTACCGGCGCCGACGCCCACCGCGGCCCCCACCCGCAAGCGGCCCTGTTCGTCTTTGCAGGCGTGCGGCTTTTCGGTGGCCTTCTGGATGTCCTTCACGGTGATCATGCCGCGCAGCTGGAACTTGTCGTTGACCACCAGGATCTTCTCGATACGGTGGGCGTGCAGCAGGCGCACCACCTCGTCACGCTCCGCCCCTTCACGCACCGTCACCAGCCGCTCCTTGGGGGTCATGATGGTGGTTACCGGCTCGTCGTAGTGCCGCTCGGAGACGAAACGCAGATCGCGACTGGTGACGATTCCCACCAGATCCTCGCCCTCCACCACCGGAACGCCCGAAATGTTCTCAGCCCTGGTCAGCGCCAGCACCTCGCGGATGCTGGTCCCGGGTGTCACCGTGATCGGCTCCTTGATCACGCCGCTCTCGAACTTCTTCACCCGCCGGATCTCGCCGGCCTGCGCCTCGATGGTCATGTTCTTGTGGACGATGCCGATGCCCCCCTCCTGGGCCAGGGCGATGGCCAGGCGCGCCTCGGTGACCGTATCCATGGCGGCGGACACCAGCGGAATGTTGAGCTCGATCTTGCGGGTCAACCGGGTTCGCAGGCTCACTTCGCGCGGCATGACCCTGGAGTGGGCGGGGAGCAAGAGAACATCGTCGAAGGTCAACGCTTCCTGAACGATTCGCATGGGCGGGATTCCAGATTCAGGTCCAAACGGATAATCGGCACATTATACGGTTTGTCACCATACTGGTAAACTTGCGTCATGGAAACGATCGCAAGCGATATGGCGCCGGAGGAGGGTTTCCGGCAGGTACTCAGTGTCTCCGAACTCAACCGCGAGGTACGCTGGCTGCTGGAGGGGGCCTTCCCCCTGCTCTGGATCGAGGGGGAGATCTCCAACCTGGCCCGGCCCGCGTCCGGCCACCTCTATTTCTCCCTGAAAGACAGCAAGGCCCAGGTGCGGGGCGCCATGTTCCGCAACCGGGCCATCCACCTGGGTTTTCGGCCCGAAAACGGCATGCAGGTGCTGGTACGTGCCCGGGTGGGTCTCTATGAACCCCGCGGCGACTACCAACTGCTGGTGGAGCACATGGAAGAGGCCGGCGACGGAGCCCTGCAACGCGCCTTCGAGGCACTCAAGCGGCGCCTGGACCAGGAAGGGCTGTTCGCCGCCGAGCACAAGAAACCGCTTCCCACCCTGCCCCGCTGTATCGGGGTGATCACATCCCCCAGCGGTGCGGCCATCCGCGACATCCTCAGCGTGCTGCGGCGCCGCTTTCCGGCCATCCCGGTGATCCTCTATCCGGTGGCGGTTCAGGGGGAAGGAGCTGCCGGAGAGATCGCCTCGATGATCGAGCTGGCCGGAAGACGGGGAGAGTGTGAGGTCCTGATCGTGGGGCGCGGCGGAGGCTCGCTGGAGGATCTGTGGGCCTTCAACGAAGAGGTGGTGGCTCGCGCCATCCACGCCTCCCCTCTGCCCATCGTCTCCGCGGTGGGCCACGAGATCGACTTCACCATCGCCGACTTCGTGGCCGACCATCGCGCACCCACCCCCTCGGCCGCGGCCGAACTGCTGAGCCCTGACGGCGGTGAGCTGCAGGAGCGCACCGCCCGGCTGGCCGTGCGGTTGCGACAGGCGATGAAGCGACGGCTGACCCTGGCAGAGGAACGCCTTCGCTGGCAGAGCGCACGTCTCAAGCATCCCGGCAGGCGACTGCAGGAGATCGCCCAGCGCCTCGACGAGTTGGAGCAGCGGCTGAGGGGCGCCTGGCGCCACCAGCTTCGCCACCGGCACGCGGAGCTCGACCGCCTGAGCGCCCGTCTGCGACAACAGACTCCGGCCCATCGCCTCCGGGAACTATCAACAAAATGCGATATCGTCCGAAAACAGCTTTATTCGGGCATCTCCCAGCTGCTGGAAAACCGTCGTCAGCGGCTGCTGATACAGACTCACCGGCTGGATGCCATCAGTCCGCTGGCGGTGCTGGGAAGGGGTTATGCCATCGTTCACAGGCTGCCGGACGGCGCCATCGTGCGCAGCAGCGGGATGGTGAAGAAGGGAGATCGGGTGGAAACCAGGCTGGAAAGAGGGCGCATCCGCTGCCGGGTGGAGGAGACCATCGATGAGTAAGGCTTGGCCGGGCTGGTGGTTGGGCTGGCTGCTGCTGTTCTCCGGCGCCAGCGCGGCGATCGAACTGCCGCGTCCTGCCCTCGTCCCGGGAGGCGTGGCCATCGTGGCGCTTCCGGCCGATGGAGAACGGCCACCCCGGGCGTGGTACCGGGACAGGCGGGTCATGGTGGTCCGCCAGGGAGAGGGCTGGTATGCAGTGATCGGTATTCCCTTGAGCGCCAAGCCCGGCCGGCACACCGTGACCGTGAAGGGGGCCAGGCAAGACCACGTCTCATTCACCGTGAAAGAGAAGAAGTACCGCGAACAGCACCTGACCATCAAGAACCGGCGGATGGTCAATCCCAACGCGAAAGATCTGGCGCGTATCCGGAGGGAAAAACAGGAGATCGGCGCCGCCTTTGCCCATTGGCGGGACACCCCGCAGGTAGACGCCGGTTTCATCCTGCCGGTGGACGGGCCGCTGAGCAGCCCGTTCGGGTTGCGCCGTTTCTTCAACGGGGAGCCGCGCAAGCCCCACAGCGGGCTGGATATCGCCGCCTCAAAGGGGACCCCTGTCCGGGCCCCCGCCCCCGGTGTCGTGGTGGCCACCGGGAACTATTTTTTCAATGGAAACACCGTTTTTATTGACCACGGTCAAGGACTGATCACCATGTATTGCCATATGAATCACATCGATGTGGCAAAAGATGATGTAGTAGTAGAGGGACAGGTCATCGGCAGGGTTGGAATGACAGGCCGTGTCACCGGTGCCCATCTGCACTGGTCGGTCAGCCTCAACGACACCCGCGTCGATCCTGAACTTTTTTTGACCGTCTCCAGATAACAGAGCCAGGGGGGAAACTACGATGACGCAGGTCGTCCTGTTCGAAAACGAAGAGCACAAGAACATCCTGCTCGAGGATCACTCGGAAGGCGAGATGGTACCCGCCAACCAGCACCTGATCATTCACAAGGGCAAGGGGATGTTGCTGGATCCCGGTGGCCACAAGATCCACTCACAGGTCTATTCCGATCTCTCCGCCGAGTTGTCACCCAACGACCTGAAATATATCTTCTTCTCCCATCAGGATCCCGATATCGTCGCGGCCGCCAACTTCTGGTTCATGATGACCCCGGCAGACGGCCTGATCTCCGAACTGTGGCTGCGCTTCGTCGCCCATTTCGGCGTGGACCGGATGGTGTTCCACCGCATCAAGACCATCCCGGACCGTGGACAGTACCTGGATCTGGAGGGAGTACAGCTTTCCATCCTGCCCGCCCATTTCCTGCATTCTGCCGGCAACTTCCAGGTCTACGATCCCATCTCCAAGATCCTCTACTCCGGTGATCTCGGTGCCTCCATCGGGGTCGGCTACCGCATCGTGGAGGACTTCGAATCCCACATCAAGGCCATCGAGGGGTTTCACCGGCGCTACATGCCGACCATCCGGGTCTATCAGCTCTGGGCGAAGATGGCCCGCAAGCTGGACATCGAGACCATCGCCCCGCAACATGGAGCGGTCTATCAGGGCAAGGAGATCGTCAACCAGTTCATCGACTGGGTGGAGAATCAACCTTGCGGCCTGGACGTGATGGAAGACTACTACGACCTCCCCTGAGAACCATTGTTCGCACCGCGCAACTTCATTAAGTTATAATTTCTTTATCAAAGGCAAAGGGCGCTTCTGACAAGCCGGAAGGAGTTCCGTGGCGCCTGCGATCGACAACCTCTGGACAACCACTCGGGGAACACATGTCACAAATCACACTGTTTGAAAACGAAGAACACAAGAACGTATTGCTCGAGGACTACGCCGATGGGGAGATGATCCCGACCAACCAGCACGTGATCATCCACAAGAAAAAGGGCATGCTGCTGGATCCGGGCGGTCACAAGATCCATTCCAGGGTGTTCTCCGAGCTCTCCACCCTGGTGGCACCGCCGGATCTGAAGTACCTGTTCTTCTCCCATCAGGACCCGGACATCGTGGCGGCAGCCAATTTCTGGTTCATGATGACCTCTGCCGAGGGTCTCATGTCCCAGCTGTGGACCCGCTTCGTCGCCCACTTCGGCATCGACCGGGTGGTGTTCAACCGCATCCGGACCATTCCCGACGAAGGGATGATCCTCGACCTGGAGGGAACGGAACTGTTCATCATTCCAGGCCATTTTCTCCATTCGGCCGGCAATTTCCAGATCTACGATCCCGTCTCCAAGATCCTCTATTCCGGCGATCTGGGCGCCTCCATCGGTACCGAATACCGCATCGTGGAGGAGTTCGAGTCACACATCCCCCGCATCGAGTGGTTCCACCAGCGTTACATGCCCACGGTGAAGGCGCTTCAGCTCTGGGCGGCCATGGTCCGTGAGCTGGACATCGAGACCATTGCACCCCAGCACGGAGCCATCTACCAGGGCAAGGAAAACGTCAACCAGTTCATCGACTGGGTGGAAAACCTGAGCTGCGGCCTGGACCGGATGGACCACCTGTTCCGCATCCCCACGGCCCGGTAGAACTCGACTCTTCCCTCTCGTGGTACGTGCCACGAGAGGGGCCCTCCCTCTCCTCGCCGGAACAAACCTTCTCTTCAGACAATCGTTTCCCCTATCCCCTATAATGCAATCAGGAGTTTGCCGACGGGACGTGATGCGGTCATGACGACACCCCCTTTCGAGGTCTCCGTTGCGGAGCTGGTATGGCAGAACCGCTACCGATACGGGGAGGAACGCATCATCGACGAGAGCTGGCGGCGCGTCGCCAAGGCACTGGCATCGGTGGAGCCCAGGGAGCAAAGGACCTGGGAGGAGCGGTTCCACGCCTTGCTGGAAGGCTTCCGCTTCCTGCCCGGCGGACGCATCCTCGCCGGTGCCGGCAGCGGGCGGGAGGTCACCCTGTTCAACTGCTTCGTGATGGGGCGCATCGACAACTCCCTGGAATCCATCTTCGAGAATCTGAAAGAGGGTGCGCTCACCATGAAGCAGGGGGGCGGTGTAGGATACGATTTCTCCACCCTGCTGCCGGCGGACGCCGGCAACGGCGAGGCCACCCCCGGTCCGGTGGCTCTGATGCAGATCTGGGACGCCATGTGCGAGGCGTTGCTCTCCACCGCCGCCCGCCGTGGCGCGATGATGGGCACACTGCGCTGCGATCACCCCGACATCGAGCGGTTCGTCGACGTCAAGCGGGAGGCGGGGCGGCTGCGCAATTTCAACCTCTCGGTACTGATCACCGACGAGTTCATGGAGGCGGTGAAAGAGGATCGGGAGTGGCCGCTGCTGTTTCCCGCCGACCTGCTGCCGGAGAGCGCCGCGCAACGCCACCCCGAGTCGATTCACAAAGCATGGGCAGGAACCTCCCGTCCCTGCCGCATCTTCCGGCGGGTACGGGCGCGATCCCTGTGGGACCGGATCCTTCGGGCCAGCTACGACACCGCAGAGCCCGGGGTGCTGTTCATCGATCGCATCAACCGGATGAACAACCTGGGCTACCGCGAGTGGATCTCCGCCACCAACCCCTGTGGCGAGATCCCGCTGCCTCCCTACGGCGCCTGTGATCTGGGCTCCATCAACCTCACTCGTTTCGTCCGCGACCCCTTCACCCCCAACGCCCGGCTGGATCTGGAAGGGATACGCGCCACCGCGGCGCTGGCCGTCCGCTTCCTGGACAACGTGATCGACCTCTCCCGCTTCCCCCTGCCCGCCCAGCGGGAACAGAGCCACGGCAGCCGCCGCATCGGGCTGGGCATCACCGGGCTGGCCGACACCCTCATCCTGCTGGGGCTTCACTATGGCAGCGAGGCGGCCCGGGAGTGCGCCGCGTCGGTCATGGAGACCATCTGCCACACCGCCTACCGCACCTCCGTGGAACTGGCGAGGGAGAAAGGCCCCTTTCCGTTTCTGCAAATCGAGCGCCACCTCGCCCGCCCCTTCATCCGTTCCCTGCCGGCGGAGATCCGCGAGGCCATCGCCCGCCACGGCATTCGCAACAGCCACCTGCTGGCCATCGCCCCCACCGGCACCATCAGCCTGCTGGCCAACAACATCTCCAGCGGCATCGAGCCGGTATTCGATTTCCATTACCGGCGGCGCATCCGGGTGCGGGGAGAGGAGTACCGAACCTTCGAGCTGAGCGACCACGCGCTGCGCCTGTGGCGCGAACGGCATCCCCAGGGGCCTCTGCCCGATCCATTCGTCCACGCCAGGCAGCTCTCACCGCACCATCATTTGCAGATGCAGGCGGCGCTGCAACCCTTCGTGGACAACGCCATCTCCAAGACCATCAACGTCCCTGGAGAGACCGACTTCGACACCTTCCGCACCATCTACCAGGAGGCGTGGCAACTGGGACTGAAGGGATGCACCACCTACCGGCCCACTCCCGTGCGCGGTGAAGTGCTTTCGCCGGCGGAGTTCTCCAGCGGCGCCTGCTGCCGTCTGCCGCCATCCGGGGCCTGACCAAAGCGGTGCAGCGGCTCCCGCACCCGGTTGATGAAGCGCTGGTGCCGGCGGGCGCGGTGCTGGAGATGACGATAGACCTGCACCTTGGCCAGATCGGTGACCAGTGCCGATGCAACGGAATAGTCCCAGATCAGCCCGATCTCCGGCCAGCTGATGGGGGTGATGAGACCCATACCTCTCATTCAACCGGTTCCATGCGCCGAGTGCTGCTACCTGGGTTACAGCGGTATGCCGGCGCTCACCCCTGCTCCCCCTGCCAGCGCCACTCCCGGATCTCCGGCATGTCCTCGCCGTGGGTGGTGATGTACTCGCGATGCTCCACGAGCCGGTCACGCATCTGCTGGCGCAGATGGCCTGCGCGGTCGCGGAGCACCGGAACCCGGTCGGCTACGTCCATCACCAGGTGGAAGCGATCCAGGTCGTTGCGTACCACCATGTCGAAGGGGGTGGTGGTGGTTCCCTCCTCCTTGTAGCCGCGCACATGCAGGTGGTGATGGAAGCGGCGCCGGTAGGTGAGCCGGTGAATCAGCCAGGGGTAGCCGTGAAAGGCGAAGATCACCGGCACGTCGGTGCCGAACAGGGCGTCGAACTCCGCATCGGACAGGCCGTGGGGATGCTCCTCCCGCGGTTGCAGGGTCATCAGATCCACCACGTTGACCACCCGGATGCGCAACCCGGGGGCGTGACGGCGCAGGATCTCCACCGCTGCCAAGGTCTCGATGGTGGGCACGTCACCGCAGCAGACCATGATCACGTCCGGCTTACCCTCCTGATCGTTACTGGCCCACTCCCAGATGCCGATCCCCGCGGAGCAGTGCTTGATGGCCGCCTCCATCCCCAACCACTGCGGCTCCGGTTGCTTGCCGGCAACGATGACGTTGACCAGATTGCGCGAATTGAGACACTGGTGGGTCACGTAGAGCAGACAGTTGGCATCCGGCGGCAGATAGACCCGCACGATGTCGGCCTTCTTGTTGACCACGTGGTCGATGAAGCCCGGATCCTGGTGGGAGAAGCCGTTGTGGTCCTGCCGCCAGACGTGGGAGGTGAGCAGAATGTTGAGGGAGGCGATGTCGGCCCGCCACGGGATCTCGTTGCACACCTTGAGCCATTTGGCGTGCTGGTTGAACATGGAGTCCACGATGTGGATGAAGGCCTCGTAACAGGAGAAGAAACCGTGCCGCCCGGTGAGGAGGTAGCCCTCCAGCCACCCCTGGCAGGTGTGCTCGGAGAGGATCTCCATCACCCGCCCATCCGGCGAGAGATGATCGTCGTAGTCGTAGCGCTCCGCCATCCACACCCGGTCGGTCACCTCGAACAGGGCGGAGAGACGGTTGGAGGCGGTCTCGTCCGGTCCCATGACCCGGAAATTGGCAGCCTCCCGGTTGAGCTTCATCACATCCCGCAGATAGGTGCCCATGCAGCGGGTGGCCTCCCCCAGCTCGGCGCCGGGCCGCTCCACCGGCACCGCATAGTCGCGAAAATCGGGCAACCGCAACGGCTTGAGCAGCAACCCGCCGTTGGCGTGCGGGTTGGCACCCATCCGCCGCGTCCCCTCCGGGGCGAGGGAGGTGATCCCGGGGCGGGGTGCCCCCCGCCGGTCGAACAGCTCCTCGGGACGGTAGCTCCGCATCCACGCCTCGAGGATGGCCAGATGTTCCGGCGTGGCGGCATCGGGGATGGGCACCTGATGGGCGCGCCAGTACCCCTCCACCCGCAGGCCGTCCACCTCCTTCGGGCCGGTCCACCCCTTGGGGGTACGCAGGATGATCATCGGCCAGCGGGGCAGGCGCCGCTCTCCCTTCTCCCGTGCCCGCCTCTGGATGTCGCGGATCCCGGCGAGGACGGTGTCGAAGGTGGCGGCGAGTTGCTGGTGCACCGCCTCTGGCTCCTCGCCGGCCACCACGTAGGGGTGGTAGCCGTACCCTTCGAACAGCCGGATCAGGTCCCGCTCGTCGATGCGGGCGAGAATGGTGGGATTCGCGATCTTGTAGCCGTTGAGATGCAGCACCGGCAGCACCGCTCCGTCCCGCGCCGGGTTGAGGAACTTGTTGGAGTGCCAGGCGGTGGCCAGGGGCCCGGTTTCCGCCTCCCCGTCCCCCACCACGCAGAGGGCCACCAGCCCGGGATTGTCGAATACCGCGCCGAAGGCATGGGCCACCGCGTAACCCAGCTCTCCCCCTTCGTGTATGGAACCCGGCGTCTCCGGCGCGCAGTGGCTTGGGACACCCCCGGGAAAGGAGAACTGCCGGAACAGCCGCCGCATCCCCTCCCGATCCCGGGAGACGGCGGGATAGAGTTCGCTGTAACTCCCTTCCAGCCAGGTGTTGGCCACCAGCGCCGGCCCGCCGTGTCCCGGCCCGGTGATGAAGATGACATCCAGATCATCCCGCCGAATGAGGCGGTTCATGTGCGCATAGAGCAGGTTCAATCCCGGCGTGGTACCCCAGTGACCGAGGCGGCGCGGCTTGATGTGCTCCGGCCTGAGGGGTTCCTCCAGCAACGGATTGTCCATCAGGAAGATCTGCCCCGCAGAGAGATAGTTGGCGGCGCGCCACCAGGCGTCTATCTGCCGCAACTCCTCCGCGGAAAGGGGTCCGTCGGGGGATGACTGGTTCATGGCTTGCCTCCTTTCTTCATCCGGTTCTTTGCAGAAGATGCAGGGTGTGTCGTGCGATCACCTGCTCCTCGTCGGTGGGAATGCGCCAGACCGACACCCCACCGTGGGGCAGGCTGATGCAGGTGCCGTTGGCATTGTTGGCCTCGGCATCGAGGGTGACCCCGAGCCAGGCGGCCTCGCGGCAGATCCGTTCGCGGACGTAGGGGGCGTTCTCGCCGATGCCGCCGGTGAACACCAGGGCATCCAGCCCGCCGAGGGAGGCGGCCAGGGAGGCGATGGCGCGATGGGTGTGGTGCACGAAATAGTCCACCGCCTCCCCCGCTTCGGGACGCCTGTCGGCCAGCAATGTCTCCATGTCCCCGCTGATCCCTGAGAGCCCCAGCAGCCCACTGCGCCGGTTGAGCAGCGTCTCCACCTCCTCCGGCGCCATCCCCGCATGCTGCTGCAGCCAGAGCACCACGCCCGGATCGAGCGCCCCCGGACGGGTGGCCATGGGGATCCCGTCCAGCGGTGTCATCCCCATGGTGGTGGCCACCGAGCGACGCCGGTGCAGTGCGCAGAGGCTGGCACCATGTCCGAGATGGGCCACGATCACCCGGCCGTCGGCCCGCTCCCCGAGGTAGTCGGGCAGCACCGAGGCGATGTACTCGTAGGAGAGGCCATGAAACCCGTAGCGCTGGACGCCCCGTCCGAACCAGCGGCGCGGCAGGGCGAAACAGCGCTCCCGCAGCGGCATGGTGCGGTGGAACGCGGTGTCGAAACAGGCCACCTGGAACAGTCCCGGCCGCAGCCGTTGCAGCAGGTGGGCGATGGCCAGATTGTGCGGCATGTGCAGCGGCGCCAGATGAACCAGCTCCCCCAGGCGCCGGAGCGCCCTGCCATCCAGCGGCACCGGTCCGTCGAAGTCGGTGCCACCATGCACCACCCGGTGTCCCGCGGCCACCAGCCACAGATCGGGGACGGCCCCATCCCACCATCCGAGCAGATGGGAGAGTGCCTGCTCGTGGTCTGCCACCTCCACCGTCTCCTCGGCCGCTTCCCCGCCGTCGGCGCCACGCAGCCTGAAGCCGACCCGGCGGCCGCCCACCCCTCGGTACTCCCCGGACCAGCGCCGCCGGGGATGTGTCCCGTCGAGGGTGAACACCCCGAACTTGAGGCTGGATGAGCCCGCATTCAGCGTGAGAACGGCCTCTTGCGCGCTCACCTCACCCATCCGTGCCCAGAACTTCCAGCAACCGGTGGTATGCCTCCTGGAACTTCACCACCCCCTCCCGTTCCAGCTGCTCCGCCATCGCCTCGAAATCGAGCCCCACGGCAGCCATCGCGTCGAAGATCTCCTTCGCGCCATCGAGCCCCTCCTCCAGCCGCAGCCCGGGCCGGCCGTGATCCCGGTACGCCTCCAGGGTGGCGAGCGGCAGGGTGGTCACCGTGTGAGGCCCCACCAGGGCATCCACATACTTGACATCCGGATAGGCGGGGTTCTTGGTGGAGGTGCTGGCCCACAGCAGCCGCTGCACCCGGACACCGGAATCCACCAGCAACTGCCACGCGGTGGTGTTGCGGAGCTGCTTGAAGGTGCGGTAGGCCATCCTCGCCGCGGCCACCGCCACCTCCCCCTGCAGGGCGAGGGCGTCGTCGGTACCCTGCTCCGCCAGCAGACGGTCGGCCAGGGTGTCGATGCGGCTGATGAAGAAACTGGCCACCGAGGCCATCCCTTCCACCGGCTCACGGGCGGCCACCCGCTCCGCCATCCCCGCACGCCACGCCTCCGCCACCTGGGCATAGCGCAACGGACTGAAGAGAAGGGTGGCGTTGACGTTTATGCCGCGGCGGGTCAGCTCCCGAATGGCATCCAGCCCGGGGGTGGTGGCCGGGATCTTGATCATGAGATTGGGCCGATCCACCGCGCGCCACAAGCGTTCCGCCTCGCGCACGGAGGTTTCGGCGTCGTAGGCCAGATCGGGAGAAATCTCGAGGCTGACGTAGCCGTCCAGCCGGTGACTCTCCCGGTAGACCGGCTCCAGCGCGTCGGCGGCCAGGCGGATGTCCTCCAGCACCAGCGCCTCGTAGCGCGCCTCTGGCTCCCGGTACCGGGTGCGCAAGGTGCGCAACGCCTCGCGGTAATCATCGGTCTCGAGGATCGCCTTGGCCAGGATGGCGGGATTGGATGTGAGGCCGCAGATCCCGTCCTCCTCCATCAGCCTGCGGAACCAATCGCCGGTGAACATCCCCCGCCTCAGATCGTCCAGCCAGGGGCTCTGGCCGAAACGCTTCAGCTCCTGCAGCGGGTTCATACCGCAATCCTTCTCGGGGGAAGGCCCAGCCCGGCCCATTCAGCCGATGCCCTGCATCCTGGTGGAAAAGGGAAGCCCATCGCTCACTCCTGTCTCGTCGCCTCGTCTCACCGGTCGAAGAAAACCGGCCACCTTCTCCCCCATCCCTCTCCTGTTAATTTGGACCGGACACCGGCTTTTCAATGGGCGGGGAGTCGATTCCACAGAAAGTTTCGCATCCGTACCACTCGTACCCTCATGTACTCTTGCGGAACACCCTTCGCCTTTCGCTGAACAGCAGTTCGGCAATCACCACCGCCAGATAGCCCGCACCGATCCAAAGCAGGCTCTCCCTGGCGTTGTTCCACAAATAGAAACCCAGGGCCCCCAGGGAGAGCGAGGTGAACAACATGCCGGTCAGCGGATAGATCGGAGGGATGTCGATCTCCCGGCGCAACCGCCAGGCGGAGAGATGGATGGCGAAGAAGATGATGAGAAAGGTGGAGCTGGAGAAGGAGGCGATGATGGTCAGATTACCCAGGTTGACGAACAACAGCGTCACCGCAGTGATGGTGATCAGGCTGAACCAGGGGATGTGATTCTGCCGACGGACGAAGGCGAACGCCGCCGGCAGTTCCCGCTCCCTGGCCATCACCATCCCCAAACGGGCCGTACCGAACAAGGTGGCATTGATGGCGGATGCGGTGGAGAACAGCGCCGCCAGGCCAATCAGGACGAAGCCCGCCTGGCCGAGAAAGGGCTTGGCAGCTGCCGCCAGGGCGTATTCCCCATATTTTTCGATCTCTTCTGGCGTCAGATTGCCCACCGCCACCAGCGATACCAGCACATAGACCAGAATGGTGATGACGATGGCACCGAAGATTCCCCTTCCCAGATTGCGCTGTGGATCCTCCATCTCGTTCACCGCATTGGGGATCAGCTCGAACCCTTCGTAGGCTACGAATATCAATGCCGCCCCCAGCAGTACGCCGGAGGCTCCGTGATCGAACAGGGGAGTAAGATGCTCTATATCGATGAACAGCATGCCGATGACGGCAAAGAGCACCAGGATGAGCACCTTGACGGTGACGATCAGCAGCTCGCTGGTGCCGCTGGCCTTGACGCCGTAAAGGTTGATGCCCAGGAAGGTGAGCAGGATCAGCGACTCCAGCAGATGATGCGTGGCAGCGTTGGCCTCCCCCTCGCCGCCGAGCAACGCTGCACCATAGACGCCGAAGGTATAGGCATAGAGCGCCAGCGTGCCGATATATCCCGCGAGCAGCAACCACCCACCCAATCCCGCTACGTTGGGCTGACGAAACGCCCTCTCCAGATAGGTGAAACTCCCGCCATCGGACTGGAAAGCCAGCCCGAGCCGCACATAGGCCATTCCCGTGATCAAGGCGATGAGACCGCCAACGGCAAAGGCCAACGGCGCGGCGTGACCGGCTTCAGCGATGGCAAGCCCCAGCACCGAAAAGATGCCGCCACCAATCATCCCCCCCACCCCCATGGCGACGACCTCTTTCAGGGAAAGCCTTTCCTGTTCTTGTTTTCCAGCCAATGTCCCGATCCCCTGTAGCAATCTCCCGCCGGGGAGGCGTCCACCTTCACCTCAGGCGAGGTGAATTGCGATGTCCTCCGGGGAGGTCTCCAACAGAACCTGGTGGGCCCGTTCCACTTCCGAAAGGGATCCGTAGACCACCGTCAGATAGCGTCCGGAATCGATCGCCTTTTCATAGCAGCGGGCGCTCTTTCGGGTCGCGCCGACGGTGTAGAGCATCTCCTCGGTCAGACTGGTCTCGCTTCCACTCATAGTAGGGGTCATAGACATCGGGGACATTCTTGTACCATTCGTCCCAACGATAGGTGAAGCCGCTGACGGTGAGAGGTTTTTTCAGGAAGAAACGGAACAGAGCGCCTGCAGCCGCTTCACCAGTCGCTCGACCCGGCGCATCGCTCTCAGATAGGCGGTGCGAAAGGCATCGTGCTCTTCCTGCACCTCCGCGTGCAGCGCAGCCTGCTTTCCGTGCTCCTTCTCCAGCCTGCTGCACTCACCGGCGTCGTCCCGCCCCTCTTCCAGGTAGCGGTTCAGCAGTTCGTCGTGCTCGCGCAGCCGCATTTCATGATTCTCGATCACGTCCGTCATGTGCGCTGCCACTTCCCGGTAATCCGGCAGCTCTCTCTCCAGCTGGTACAGTATCGCTTCGATACGCCGTTGGGTCTTGAGCCAACCAACGATGTCCCTCTTCCACCGTTTGTGCTCTTCATGCCACCCCTTCGACTCTGCGCGCATATCCTCTACCCGGCACCGCTGCGCATTCCAGTTCATGCAAGGATACCCCCCGGGCGGAGATTGCCACCCAATCGCCAGTTGTTTGCCCATCGCGTTCCTCTCACCTCTGCTGCCAACCGATCCATACACGAACAGCGGGGAATACCCGCTGCGCCTGTCATTCGTCCCGGTCTCAAAAAACCCTTACCGATTCCGCCCCCTGCCAGCCGACGGCGTGCCGCCAGTCGGTGGCATCCCTCTGACCATACTGGAGCAACAGGAGGGTTTTGCCCTCCATGATGGCCTGGTGCAGGTACTCCAGATCCTCGTCCGGGATGCCCATGCGGCGCATGGCATTGGTCAGGCGGGTCGCCAGCGCGGCGCCCGCTCCCACTCCGCCGCCCGCCACGGCGCCGGCGACGGTATCCACGAAGGGGCCCAGCACCAGCAGCGGCCCAATCCCCGGAACCACGAACAGCCCCGCTGCGCCGGCCACGAGCCCTGCCAGCGCTCCCCAGAGCGCGCCCTGTTCACCCCAGAAGCGGAACCGTTCTTTCTCGTCCTTGTAGGATATGCCGAGAAAGTCGTCACCATGGCCACCCGCCCGCTGCAGAATGGAGATCTGATCCATGGGGAAGTCTTGTTCGATGAGCCTCTCCGCCGCCTCCCGGGCGAGACGGGGATCATCGAATACCGCTGCCAGAATGGTCATTTTGCGCCGCCCTCGCTGTTGCCACGAAACCTCGACGATTTCCTGTTACATGGATCCCTCGGCGCACTTTTTCAAGGGCAGGCGTGCCAATTCAGTAACTATTCAGCATGATACTGAAAGAGGCCGGTAACTGTTCATTCCCGTCGGCCGCGCCAGATGGAGACCCAGAGCCATATCCCTCCGAGACAGGCGCCGATGACGCCGAGCAACACGAACAGGGAGTAACCCATCACCGTGGGGCCGCTGTCCGGTGCCGTCATCACGATGGAAGTGCCGATGATGAAGGCGGCCGTCACCATTCCCACCGAAATCCGGCTGGCCGCGCGGTCCAGTTGATGTCCGAAGTGATCGAGCCGCGTGACATCCACATGGACCTGCAGGGCGCCACGCCGCGCCATGCGCAGCAGCCGGCGCAGATCCCGCGGCAGTCCCGTCAACAGATCGAGGGTGCTGGAGAGGTTGTCCCAGCCCTGCTTGAGCAGGCTGGAGGGCAGGTAGCGCTTGGTGATCAGTCGCTGCAGGAAGGGAGAGATCTCCACCACGATGTTGAAATCCGGGTCCAGTTTTCTGCCCAGACCATCGAGGGAGACGTAGGCCTTGAGCAGCATGGCGAGGTCGGGCGGCAGATCGAGCTGGTAATCGCGGAACAGTGCCATCAGGTCGGTGAGCATGACGCTGAAGTTCAGCTGCCTGAGGGAAAGCCCGTGGTAGGAGTCGAGAAACGCCTCCAGATCGTCGCCGAGGCGGTCGGTGTCGAGGGCGTTGAATCCTCCGGTCCACTCCTGCAGCACGTCGATGACATGATCGGTCTCGCGCATCATCAAACCGTAGAGCAGGTCGGCCACCTGCTCACGGCGGCGCGGCGAAAGGGTACCGACCATGCCGAAATCGATGAAGGCGATCCGGTTGTCCTGCAGATAGAACAGGTTCCCCTGGTGGGGATCGGCGTGAAAGAATCCGTCCACGAGGGTCATCTGCAGCATCGCGTTGACTCCGCGCCGGGCCAGCAGGGAGCGATCCAGCCCTGCCGCCTCGATGGCCTCCAGGTCGCGCGCAGGAATGCCGTCGATGTACTCCTGGACGTTGAGCCGCTCGCAGGTCCACTGCCAGTAGATGCGGGGGATGACGATCGCCTCGTCGTCGGCGAAGTTGGCGGCCACCCGCTCGGCGGCTCGGGACTCGTTCTCCAGATTGAGCTCCCGGCGCAGGGAGCGGCTGAACTGACGGACCATCTCCACCGGATGGTAACGCCGCAGCTCCGGGATCTCCGCCTCGGCGATCTCCGCAAAACGGGCCAGCAGGCTGAGATCGGCCCGCACCGTCTCCTCGATCCCCGGCCGGCGGATCTTCAGCACCACCTCGGAACCGTCGGCAAGCCTGGCGCGATGTACCTGGGCGATGGAGGCGGCGGCCAGGGCCTCCTTCTCCAGGTGGACGAAGACCGTTTCCGGGGGTTGTCCCAGATCCTCCTCCAGTTGCGCCCGCAGCTCCTCGAACGGGACCGCCGGGACCGCATCCTGCAGCTTTTCGAACTCCTCGATCCATTCCGGGGGAAACAGATCCACCCGGGTGGCCATCAGCTGCCCGAGCTTGATGAATGTAGGACCCAGTTCCTGGAGAACCGCTCGCAATCTCTCGGGTGCGGTGATCTCGTTGAACTCCCCTGCCTCTTTCCAGTGGAGTATTCGCCCCGCCTGTTCCAGGAGCCGGCCGATGCCCAGACGGCGCACCAGCTCCCCCATTCCGTGGCGGATCAGAACCGAGGCGATGTTGTGCAGACGCCCCAGATCACGTGCCGCCCCCAGTGCGTCCCAGAGCATCAGGGTTTGTCACCCTTTTCCTTTTTTCCCTCTGCCATGGCCAGCAGGGTCTCACCGAGTCCGGCCAGGATGCCGCGCGCCAGCTGGCCGATGCGGTTGGCCATCTCCTCTCCCACCTCTGCGGTCTCCACGCCCACCTCACGCAACCGGTTCTGCAACTTTTCCATGTTCTCGGCTACATGCTCTCCGATACTGGTACCGCTGTTGCGGGCATGCGCCGCCAGATCCCCTGCAATGCCTCTGACCACCTCTCCGCCGCTCTTCGCGGCGCGCTGGATGGTACCGACGAAGATCTCCTCGAGGCTGTCCAGATCTTCCAGGGAGCGCTTCAGCTCCTTGGTGCTGAACTCGCTCATCCGTCCGGCCGCCTCCTCGATGGCCAGACGGAGCGCATCCGCGGTCTTGATCAACGCCTGTTCGAGCCCTGCCGCTGCATCGCTCAGACCGCTCTTCAGCTGCTCGCTCTCCCGGGCCACGGCATCACCCGCCCCCTCCATCACGGCATCGGCGACCGCCTTGATGCGTTCACGATCCAGCTTCCCCTCGCTCAGCGCCTTCAGGGTGATGTCGCGAACCGCGGCCTGGATATCCTCGCCGCGTTCCACCGCCTCCTGCACACTCTTGCGCAACTCTTGCAGATTCTGTGTATCTTCTTTTTTCTCCGCCATCTTCATCGACTCCTCGTAATTCGACAGGCTACCGGTTCAAATCTCTTCCTGGATCACTTTAGTCCAAAAACCTCATCCGGTCTCCAGGTTTTCACTTCAAAAGACACAAGCAAAGCATCACATCAACGCCACGTCCTTGCGCCGCAACAGACGGTAGGCAACCATCTTCACCGCATCGTTGAACAGGAACCACGCCAGCACGTAGGCCCAGATCCACCCCGCATACTCCCAGCCGATGGGAGTGATGAGGAAACCATACACCGCGATCAGTGTGCCCAGGATCTCGGTTCCAAAGGTGGCGAAGAACAACAGCGGCGAGGGAAAGGGCCGCTGCCAGAACCAGCCCTCCACACGGGTGATGTAAAGGGTGCTGTGTCCCGCCACGATGAGCTTGAGGAACAGCAAGCTCTGGATCATCTCCTCTGAAAAGGCCATCTTTTCCAGGAAATAGAACAGCAGGAACGAAGAGATCACCCCGCTGACCCCCAGCACGGTGGCAACGGTGAGAAGCTCCGTCATCTTCCAGCGCACGGGCCGCTTGTCCACCTTGGTATGGTCATAGGCGATGGCCAGGATGGGGATGTCGTTGAGCAGCGCCAGCAGGATGATCATCAGCGCGGTAAGGGGATAGAAGTCGAACACCACGATGCTCAACGCCATGAACAGGATGATGCGGATGGTCTCCGCGATGCGGAAGATGGCATAGCTCTTCATCCGTTCGAAGGTGATCCGGGCCTGCTTGACCGCCTCGTTGATCACGTTGAGCCCGGGAGCGGTGAGGATGATGTCCGCCGCCGCCCGCGCCGCATCGGTGGCATTGGAGACCGCGATACCGCAGTCCGCCTTGCGCAGCGCCGGGGCGTCGTTGACCCCGTCGCCGGTCATCGCCACGATATGGCCCCCTTTCTGCAAGGTGTCGACGATACGGTATTTGTCTTCCGGCACCACCTCCGCGAAGATGTCCACCTCCTCGATCATCTCGATGATGGCCGACTCGTGGGTGTGGAGGAACTCCCGCTCCAGCAGGCTGGTATCGTACATCTCCCCCACGCTCTCCATCACCTCCTGGGCAAAGCGGCGTGCCTCCTTGCGGCTCACCTCCGGTTTGAGACGAAGGTAGATGGCAGTGGCCAGCACCTCGGAGAGGGCGAGCAGTTCGCTGCCGGCGCTGCCCGACAGTTGGCTGGAGTTCATGGTGCGCGGCTTCAGCCCCAGCAGACGACCGATCTCGCGCGCGATGGCGGTGTTGTCCCCGGTCACCATCTTGACCATGACCCCGTAACCGCGCATCTCCTCGATCACGCGTCGTGAATCTCCGCGAGGGGGATCGTAGAGCGGGATCAGCCCAATCAGGTCCAGCGGCTTGCCACCCTCCTGGCGTCCCACCGCCAGGGTGCGATACCCCTTCGAGGCGAGCAGGTCCACCATCTGGTTGACATTGAGCGCCTCCCGCTCGGGCAGCTCCGCCATCTCCAGCAGCACCTGGGCGGCTCCCTTGACCGCGACGAAGCGCTCACCATCCTTCTCGACCACCGCCTCGGTACGCTTGCGGATGGGATCGAAGGGGGCGAACTCCACCTGCCGCCAGGAGCGCCAGTCGAGCTGGGGGAAATGCTCATCGATGTAGTGGAAGATGGGCAGCTCGATGGGATCCCGGTTCTCCAGCCGGGAGGCCAGCGCGGCGATCAGGAAGAGCTCCTCCTCCCGGTGCGAGCCGAACACCACCGGCGAGGCCACCCGCATCTCATTCCTGGTCAGTGTCCCGGTCTTGTCGGAGCAGAACACGTCCACCCCCGCCAGCTCTTCGATGGCGGTCAGACGGCTGACGATGGCCTTGCGCCGCGCCAGGTTGACCGCCCCCACCGCCATGGTCACCGACAGCACCGCCGGGAGGGCCACCGGGATGGCGGCCACCGTGAGCACCATGGCGAAGCGGGCAATCTCTATGAAGGGCTCGTTGCGGAAGAGCGCCACCATGACGATCAGTATCACCAGCACGAGGGTGATCAGGATGAGATAGTTGCCGATCTGGATCACCATCTTCTGGAAGTGGCTGCGCTCCTCCAGACCGGCCTTGGCCACCAGCGCCACCACCGAATGGAAGTTGGTGTTCGTGCCGGTATTGACCACTACCGCCAGCATCTCACCCTGCTTGACGATGGTGTTGCCATAGGCGACCTCATTGACCTTCTTGCTCACCGGCAGGGATTCACCGGTCAATGCAGACTGGTCCACCAGCAGGTAGTCGCCCTCCAGCAGCTGGACGTCCGCCGGGACGATGTCACCGATCTTGAGCTTGACGATGTCGCCCGGCACCAGCTCCCGGGCCGGCACGGTGTGGAACCGGCCATCCCTGCGCACGATGGTCTCGGTGGCGAGGCGCTGCTTGAGCGCCTTGAGGGCGTTGAGTGCGCGATGCTCCTGAAAGAAGTCCAGTCCGGCGTTCACCAGCAGCATGATGGTGATGATGACGAAATCCTCCCACTTCTGCACCGCGGCGGAGAGGATCGCTGCAATCTCGATCATCCAGGGGATGGGTCCCCAGAAGCGGCGGGCGATGCGGTGCCAGAGTGGCTCCTCCTTCTCCTCGATCTCGTTGTAGCCGAACTTCTCCAGCCGCCGGGCGACCTCCTCGCTGCTCAATCCCCTGGCGGGATCCACGTGCAGATCCTGCAAGGTCTCGTCCACCGCCTGACGGGCGTAGCTGTCGGTGGATTTCATCTCTCCCTTCGCCCCTGGAGCACGCTTTGCCATGTTTTCTCTCTCCCCATGACGCTGGCTGTCCGCACGCTTCTAACCTATGCTCCTAACTATTGGGATTGAATCCGTCCGTTGCAACCACCACTGGAGAGGATCATGAACACACTGAAACTGCGTTTCGTGGCCATCGACACCCACAAGGAAAACGTCGTCTATCTCCATCGTGAATGCCCCATCTACCGTACCGAGGGATTCCAGGCGCTCAGCAAGATCGAGATCCACAAGGCGGACGACGGCACACCCATCATTGCGGTGCTCAATGTGGTGGACGACGACTCCCTGCTCAAGCCGGACGAGCTGGGGCTGTGCGAGCAGGCGTTCCGCCAGCTGGGACTGGAGGAAGGGGCGCCGCTGCGCATCACCCACGCAAAACCCCCCGTCTCCATCGAAGCGGTGCATCGCAAGATCGCGGGAGAGACTCTTTCCTACGAGGACTACCTGGAAATCGCCCGGGACATCGTCGCCAATCGCTACTCCAAGATCGAGATGGCCGCCTTCCTGGTGGCCTGTGCAGAGACCGGCATGGAGCGGGAGGAGGTACTCCATCTGACCCGCTCCATGATCGAGACCGGGGAGCGCCTGAAGTGGGGGGAACCGCTGGTGGCGGACAAACACTGCATCGGCGGCATCCCCGGCAATCGCACCAGCCTGCTGGTGGTGCCCATCGTGGCGGCCCACGGCATGCTGATCCCCAAGACGTCGAGCCGCGCAATCACCTCGCCTGCCGGTACGGCCGACACCATGGAGGTGCTGGCACGGGTCAATCTGGACATGGACCGGCTGCACGAGATAGCGCGGCAGCAGCGGGCATGCCTGGCCTGGGGCGGAACCGCCCGGCTGGCACCGGTGGACGACATACTGATTTCAGTGGAACGCCCCCTCTCCCTGGACTCGGCGGGACAGATGACCGCCTCCATCCTCTCCAAGAAGGTGGCCGCCGGCTCCACCCATCTGCTCATCGACATCCCGGTGGGACCCACGGCAAAGGTGCACAACAACGCCACCGCCCTGCACCTGCGCAAACTGTTCGAATATGTGGGCGATCGTCTGGGCCTCCATCTGGACGTGATCCTCACCGACGGCCGGCAACCCGTCGGGCGTGGTATCGGCCCGGTGCTGGAGTGCCGTGACGTGATGCAGGTGCTGGACAACCATCCCGAAGCACCGGCCGATCTGCGGGAGAAGGCCCTGCAGCTCGCCGGGCGGATCCTCGAGTTCGATCCGGACGTACGGGGCGGTCAGGGTTACGTCATCGCCCGTGACATCCTGGATTCCGGCCGGGCGCTGCAGAAGATGCAGGCGATCATCGATGCCCAGGGCAGGAACGATACCCCTCCGAAACTGGGCCATCTGCAGCAGCAGATAACCGCCCCGCGGGATGGCGTGGTGCAGGCGATCGACAATCAGCAGGTGGCACGCATCGCCCGGCTGGCCGGCGCGCCGATGGACAAGGGAGCCGGCGTGGACCTGCACAAGAAGATGGGCGATCCGGTGGAACAGGGAGAGCCCCTCTACACCATCCACGCGGAATTTCCCGCCGATTTCCAGTTCGCCCGCGAGACCGCCGGGCAGGCGAGCGGCTACCGGATAGGAGAAAAAGGATGAACGAACCCCTGGTGCTGTGCTTCCCCGAATACCGTGAACCCGGCCAGCGGCTGGCCGATGTCGCAGGAATCGCCGCCGCCAATGTGGAGATCCACCACTTCCCCGACGGAGAAAGCCGGGTGCGTCTGCCGGTGGATCTCCCCGAAGAGGTGATCCTCTGCCGCAGCCTTCACCAGCCGAACGACAAACTCATCGAACTGGTGCTGGCCGCCGCCACCGCCCGCCGGCTCGGCGCCCGGCGGCTCACGCTGGTGGCGCCCTACCTCTGTTACATGCGCCAGGACAAGGCCTTCCACCCCGGAGAGGCCATCAGCCAGCGCATCATCGGCGAGCTGCTGGCGGAACACTTCGACCGGCTGATCACCGTGGATCCCCATCTGCATCGGGTTCACCATCTGCGGCAGGCGGTACCGGTGGAAGAGGCCATCGCCCTCACCGCCACCGAACCCATGTCCCGGTGGCTGGCGCAAAAGATGGATGACCCGCTGATTCTCGGTCCCGACGAAGAGTCGGTGCAGTGGGTCGCGGCCATCGCCCGGCATGACGGCCTGGACTACCGCGTGGCGAGAAAGGAACGACTGGGAGATCGCACGGTGCGCATCACGCTGCCGAGAGACGGGTTCACCGGACGCCACGTGGTCCTTGTGGACGACGTGGCCAGTACCGGCCACACCCTGGAAGCGGCGGCGCAGGCACTGCTGCCCCATGATCCGGCCAGCATTTCGGTACTGGTGACCCATGCCCTCTTCCTGGAAGGCGCAATGGAGCGGTTGCGTCAGGCAGGCGTCGGACGCATCTGGAGCTGTGACACCATTCCGCACCCCACCAACGCCATCCAACTGGCTGCGCTGCTGGCAACGCCCCTCATCGAACCGCGGGAGCCGCCGGCCGAACCGTAATTGTGATCCGCCGTTGCCCCCCGCAATCGGGAAAGCCCCGGACGGGGCTTCCCGCTGCTACCGCCGCCGGCGCCGCGGCCGCGGAGACTCGAAATTCACCCGCAGTGGCTTGCCGTTGAACTGCTTGCCATTCAGGCCTGCGATGGCGGCCCGGGCCTCGTGCCCCTCCATTTCGATGAAGCCAAAACCCTTGCACTGGCCGGAAAAGACATCCGTCACCAGCTCTGCCGAACGAACCTTGCCATACTCCGAGAACAGCTCCTGCAGATCCTGTTCTCTGGTACTGGCCGCCAGATTACCGATAAACAATTTCTTCAACTCAACATCCTGTGGAATCTTTGATTATTATTGCCCCGGCAACCAAATATTTGCATCTTCAGCCATCCTGTGTCCGTCTCTGGCAAGGCATCGAAACGCCGCTGTAGCAGGGCACTACAGCAAGTTTCGATAACGCCGCCCAGAGACGGACACAGGATGGCCGCTCATCAATTCTCAAACAGTCGGGACGTCGGGTCCGCGCCAGTTCTGCGTTGCAGCACTTGGAAACAGCCACCACACCATTCCCTGCGCGCTGCGCCTTGACCTGACGCACACCCGACGTCCTGAAGGTGCAAATATTTGGTTGCCGGGGCAATTTAATCCACCAAACGAAGAACCCCGCCTGAGCGGGGTTCCCCATACCGATTGTCCGCTAAGGCTGGACTCAAACAGCGGTAACGCTGGTAGCCTGCGGACCTTTGGGACCGTTCTCGACTTCGAAGGTCACGGCCTGACCTTCACTCAGGGTCTTGAAACCCGAGTCCTGGATGGCGCTGAAATGCACGAATACATCCGCCCCGCCATCATCCTGCGAAATGAAACCAAAACCCTTGGATTCGTTGAACCACTTGACAGTACCTGTAGCCATATAACTATTTACCTTGACTTGTAATTTAAACAATGAACGTGTGTTGCTAACAGGTAATGAAATGGGGGAATCGGGGAAGTAACACGGGAAGTGAACTACCTGGAACACCAATAACAGAATCTGTAGCAGACTGCATTATAGGGGAAAGCGCTCACCGTGACCAGCAAAACCTGCACCTTGCTTGTAATTTCCGGAATCCGTCTTCATCATATGGACAACCATCCATGACACACAAGGAGAATACATCGATGAATCTGCATGAATTCAAAGAGCTGGATTTCGGGGAAGCTCTGGATCTGCTGGAGAGCCGCCTGATCGATCTGAAAGGGGCCATCGAGAAGGCGGAGAAACAGCAAGAGAGCAAGGACGAGGCCACCCGTGCCAAGGCCCGGGAAGAGCTGGAGGCCCTGCGCGGCCGGCATGCAGACATCGAGGCCAAGATGGCCAGACTGAGGGAGATGAAAGCCGCGGAACTGGCGGGCGAAAAGGACAATCTCCTGGCCGAAACCTTCATGATATTCGATCAGATCGGGGAGCGGATCGACCGCCTGCTCACGCAGAAAGATTGATCAGCCGTTACGGGCTGGCGGGCCGACAAAGGACCTGCCAGCCCGCCACGCTCCACATTCCGACGCCAGGGATCTTGCCCGAAGCAAATGACCGCTACGCCAGCCGGCCCTTGACTCACTGCGTTCCAGAAATCCGCTCCGCAATGGCACGGAAACCCCGGAAACCTGCGGTGGATCCACTCCACGCTCAGGGGAAGAGCTGCCGACGAAGCAATCCGAATCCACTGCGGATTTCAGGGTCCAATCAGGCAGTCACCCATCATTTGACCGATTTCTCATACATCTTCACCGCCTTGTTCATCTCCTTCAATAGCGGCAGGTTGAGTTTGGCCGCCTTGGCCAGCCCCTCGGGGGAGGTGTCCACCTTGTCAAGAATCGGTTTGTACTCGGCCCACAACCCTTGCACCACTTCAAGCTGCTTGCGAATGGCGGGATCCTTGGTTCCCGGCAGACCCAGCTCACCGTCACCGTCGAACAAACCTTTCAGGGTGCGCTCGAAGAGTGCAACCGTCTTGTGCAGGGCAGCCTTGTTGGCCTCCACATCGATACCATTGGCCACCAGCAGCAGCTCCTTGGTCATCTTCTGGGTCAGCATGCGCTGCTTGCCGGCAAGGTTGATGGTGGTCGCCATGGCGGGATCCAGATCGGAACCGCTCATCTTGGCATACATCTGTACCGCCTTGTTCATCTCTTTCAACAAGGGCAGATTCTGCGCCGCCACCTTTTTCAACACCCCCTCATCGATCTTGCCGTTCAACGCCGCATCCACATTGGGCTTGAACTCCGCCCATAGTGCAGAGACCTTGCCAAGCTGCGCCAGGATCGCCTGATCGGTGGTCTTCGGCAGGCCCAGCCCGGCATCGCCATCGACCAGCCCCTTCAATGTCCTGTCGAACAGGTCGGCGGTCTTCTTCAGGTTGGCCTTGTTGGCCTCCACGTCGATACCCTTGGCGATGAGCAGGATCTCCTTGCTCATCTTCTGGGTCAACATGCGTTGCTTGCCGCCCAGATTGATGACGGTCCCCATCTCCTGCTTGCTGATGGCCAACACATTGCCGGACAGGCATGAGACCAGCAGCGCGAGCAGGACGAGACAGAATAGGTTCGGTCTGTTCATGGCAACTCCTTGTTTGTTTTTCAAATACCAGTAAAACCTCACATGAACGTTTCACTATAGTGCTCCGCCGGAGGGGCTCCTTGATGTAAGGCAAGAACGGCCGGAAATCGCACAAAATTTTTCCGGGAATGGGGTTGGCACCACACGACACGGTTGGACGGCGCCCAGCGAGGGTGGAAACCGCCGACTTTCGACCAAGGTTGTCTCCCGTTACGGTAATATTCACTTCCATGAGCGACACCGCACTCCACATCCTGCGCACCACCTTCGGCTTCGACAGCTTCCGTCCAAGTCAGGAGCCGGTCATTCGGCATCTGATCGGTGGAGGGGATGCGCTGGTCCTGATGCCCACCGGCGGGGGCAAGTCGCTCTGCTACCAGATCCCCGCGCTGGTGCGTGACGGTGTGGGGATCGTCGTCTCTCCCTTGATCGCGTTGATGCAGGATCAGGTGAACACCCTGCTTCAGGCGGGAGTACGCGCCGCATTCCTCAACTCCACGCTCTCCCCCGGGGAGACCCGCGCCGTGGAGCAGCGACTGCTGACCGGCGAGCTGGATCTGCTCTACATGGCACCGGAACGACTGCTGTCGCCACCGACGCTGGCGCTGCTGGAGCAGGCACCCATCGCACTGTTCGCCATCGACGAGGCACACTGCGTATCCCAGTGGGGACACGACTTTCGACCGGAATACATCCAGCTCTCCATCCTCCCCGAGCGCTTCCCGCAGGTGCCCCGTATTGCGCTCACCGCCACCGCAGACGAAGTGACGCGGCGGGACATCCAGCAACGGCTGGCGCTTCAGGATGGAAAACTGTTCGTCAGCGGCTTCGACCGCCCCAACATCTGCTACCGGATCGCCGAGAAACGAAATCCCCGTCAGCAACTACGGCACTTTCTGGAGGGACACGAAGGGAATGCCGGCATCGTCTACTGCCTGTCGCGCAAGAAGGTGGAGGAGACCGCCGCATGGCTCACCGAACAGGGCTGGACGGCGCTGCCCTACCACGCCGGCCTGCCGGCTGACATGCGCCAGCGCAACCAGGCACGCTTCCTCAACGAGGAGGGCGTGATCATGGTCGCCACCATCGCCTTCGGCATGGGGATCGACAAGCCGGACGTACGCTTCGTCGCCCACCTGGACCTGCCCAAGAGCCTGGAGTCCTACTACCAGGAGACCGGCCGCGCCGGGCGCGATGGACTGCCGGCCGACGCCTGGTTGGTCTACGGCCTGCAGGATGTGATCATGCTGCGCCAGATGCTGGAGTCCTCCCAGGCGGACGACGCCCACAAGCGCATCGAGCGCCAGAAGCTGGAGGCGATGCTGGGGCTGTGCGAGGTAACCACCTGCCGCCGCCAGGTACTGCTGGCCTACTTCGGGGATTGGCTGGAGCAGCCGTGCGGCAACTGTGACACCTGCCTGGAACCGCCGGAGACCTGGGACGGAACCGAGGCCGCCCGCAAGGCCCTCTCCTGCGTCTACCGCACCGGCCAGCGCTTCGGCGTCAACTATCTGATCGACATCCTGCAGGGCAGGGAGAACGAACGCATCCGCCGCTTCGGCCACCACCGCCTCAGCACCTGGGGGATCGGCGAAGAGCTGGACACCAGGCAGTGGCGCTCGGTGTTCCGCCAGCTGGTGGCGCGCGGCTACATCACCGTCGACATCGGCGGCCACGGCTCCCTGCGCCTGACCGACCGCTGCCGGCCGCTGCTGCGCGGCGAGGAGCAACTCAGCCTGCGCAAGGATCGGATCCCCGAGAAACGCAAACCGGCCCGGAAAAAGGCCACCCGCCAGCCGGTGGGCGATGCCGACAGGATCCTCTGGGAGGCGCTGCGCGCCCTGCGCAAACGGCTGGCCGAGGAACAGGGAGTGCCGCCCTACGTGGTGTTCCACGACAGCACCCTGCTGGAAATGGTGGAACTACGCCCCACCACCCTGGCCGGACTCAGCGCCATCTCCGGCGTGGGACAGCACAAGCTGGAGCGCTACGGGGAGCGGTTCATCGCCGTCATCCGGGAGCACGACGCCGGCTTCGAAAAACCCGCGGTCTGAGAAAAAGATCAGCCGTACTTCCGGCACAAACCCGCACTGATGTTCCGGAACTCCTCCCGCAACCGCTTCGGCTTCAGCACCTCCACCTGGTCGCCGAACGCCAGCAGCCACCAGCGCAGCTGCTGGCTGTCGTTGACCGTGGCCGTCACCTGAACCAGGTCGTCCCCTTTCGGGGTCATCTTCTGGTCATCGCTCAGCGGCGTCTCCTGCAGGTGCAGCGCAACCTGCCGTGCAAACAGCACGCTGATGTGGATCTTCCTGCTGCCGCTGCCCAGGTATTCGAACACCCCCGACTTCACGTAGCTGTCCAGATCGAACCCGTCAGGGGCCACCGCCGGCTGCTCCAGCAGCTCGCACGCCTCGAAGCGGTGCAGGGCGTAGTGGCGCGGATCCCGGTAGTCCCACACCGTGGCCACCAGATAGATCACGCTGTCGCGGAACACCAGCCCGAGGGGATGAAACCGGTACTCCGCCACGTCGCCATCCCGGCGGCGATAACGGCCGCGAAACTGCCGCCCCTCCAGCAGCGCCCCGTACACCACCGGGATCACCTCCGGGTCGATCCGCGCCGGGATCAGCGGCTGGTTGCGCGGCACGATGCGCACTTTCTCCGCCCAGCCGGTGTACCCCGCGTGATCCACCGACTCGAGCACCCGTTCGGAGCAGGCCAGGTAGGGACGAAGCTGGTCGATCACCGCCGGTGGCATCATCCTGCCCAGGAACAGCTCCGCCAGCTTGAAGGTGAAGGCCATCGGCGGATCGATGGCGGGAAAGTCGTTCACCTCGCACTCCCGGCTCCAGAACCACCCCGCCATATCGCGGTTTCCGTCCGACTGCAGGCCGGGGAACAGTCCGGCCAGAGCCTTCAGATCGCGCTGGATGGTGCGCTGCGATACCTGAAAACCCTGCGCCTCGAGACGGGTCATCAGGGTGCGGGTGTTGATCCGGGCCGGATAGCGGGGAACGTGCCGGAGCATCGCCCACTGCCGCAGCAGTGTGTTGGACATGGGCCTTTCCTTCTCTGATCGCGACATGATATGTCGCCACGGTGACGCGCCGGTCTTATTTTTGTCGCGCCGTTGTCGATAATAATCCCCGGATACCCGTCGATCAAGGCCCCCGCCTCCCGATCTGAACGGGTCCTGAGGAGAACGATCACCCTATGAGTCAAACCATCGACCTGACACCTGCACAACACCCCTGCGCGGCGATGGCCGCGCTCTGGTCCCTGCGAATCCTGGTGGATCTGAGGGGCTGGAAGAAGATGCGCGGCTATATGCAACATCTAACCGCGGACGGCGACCTGCTCCGCACCATCGGTCTGGAGCACCTGGAGGATGAGGAGATCACGCCGGCCGAATTCCTGCGGCAACTGAAGCGCCGGCGGGAGGAGTACCGCCGCACCGCGCGCATCGACGGCCTGTTTGCGGAAAACCTGCAGCGGCTCGGCGACCGGGTCGGGCTGAACGACACCGAACGGGAGCTGCTCGGCTTCGCCATCACCCTGCACACCCACACCGGACTGGACGACATCATGGACCTGCTGGGGGATATGACCAGCGGCAGACTGTTCGAGGCCCTGTCGGTGATCCTGGAGATCCCGCAACAAGCGATCAACCGCGCCCTGGCCGGCGACGGAATCCTCTCCCGCTCGGGCCTGCTGCGGCTGGATCGGCGCGGAGCGGGGCCGGCCCGCCGCAAGTTCGATCTGCTCTACGGCCTGGTGGATCTGATCTTCGAGCCGCACCGCGACACCCTGGCAATGCTCGAATACTACTTCAAACCGGCCGGCAAGGGAGAGCTGACGGAGCAGGATTTCGCCCACGTCCGGGCGGACTACCGGCTGCTCTCCCGCTACCTGCGCCATACCCGCGAGAACGGATCGCACGGCGTCAACATCCTGCTCTACGGCCCGCCGGGCACCGGCAAGAGCGAACTGGCCCGCACCCTGGCGCGGGAGCTCGGCATGGAGCTGTTCGAGATCAACACCTCCGACGACCGCGGCGATCCGATGCCCGGTCACGGCCGGTTCAGCGCCTACCAGCTCAGCCAGCAGATCCTGGCGCGGACGGAAAACGCGATGATCCTGTTCGACGAGATCGAGGATGTATTCAGCGACGACATCCTCCCCCTGTTCGGCAAGGTGAAGTCCCGCGAACCGCACAAGGCGTGGATCAACCGGCTGCTGGAGAAGAACCCGCGTCCGGCCGTCTGGATCAGCAATAGCATCGAACCCATCGACAGCGCCTTTCTGCGCCGCTTCGACTACATCCTGGAGCTGAAGAATCCGCCCCGGGCAACCCGGGAGCGGATCCTGAAAAAATACCTGAAAGAGAGCGCGGTATCGACCCACTGGATCCGGCGGGCGGCGGAGAACCCTCACATTCCGCCGGCACTGGTCTCCCGCGCCGCAAAGGTGGCCGCCGTCCTGCATGACGGCGAAGCGGCGGAAGCGGAGCAGGCGCTGGAGCGGATCCTCGGCAACACCCTCACCGCCATGGGCTACGGCGGCAAGCCGATTCCCTCCCGGAGCGGGGAGCCGGGCTACCGCCTGGACGCACTCAACCCGGATCACGATCTCGAACGGCTCCTCGAGGGGCTGCGGCGCAATCCGCAAGGCCGCATCTGCCTCTACGGACCGCCGGGCACCGGCAAGAGCGCCTTCGGCCGCCACGCCGCCCGGGTGCTGGAGAAGCCGCTGCTGGTCAAGCGCACCTCCGACCTGCTCGACCCCTACGTCGGCATGACCGAAAAGCATCTGGCCCGCATGTTCGACGAGGCCCGCGAGGAGGACGCCATCCTGATGCTGGACGAGGCCGACAGCCTGCTGCGGGAGCGCAGCGCCGCCCGCAACAGCTGGGAGGTCACCCAGGTCAACGAGCTGCTCACCCGCATGGAGGAGTTCGACGGCCTGTTCATCTGCTCCACCAACCTGATCGAGAGCCTGGACGAGGCCTCCATCCGGCGCTTCGACCTGAAGATCCGCTTCGACTACCTGACCCCGGAGCACGCCTGGATCCTGTTCCGCCAGACCCTCGGCGATCAGGGCACAGCCGAATCGCTCCGCGCGGCACATCGCGAACGGCTCTCCCGGCTGCCCAACCTGACGCCGGGAGACTTCGCCACGGCGATCCGGCAGAACCGGCTCAGCGGCGAACCCCTGACGCCATCGCGGCTGCTCGAGCACCTGGAGCGGGAATCCCGCTTCAAGAACCGCCGCCGCTCACGCGGGATCGGCTTCTGCGCCGACATTTGAGAAAGGCCCGCCGAGGGCCGACCACGACGAATCCAAACCAGAGGAGAACAAAAAGATGATGATATTCGTTTACGGAACACTGCTGAAAGGGATGTCGAGAGAACCGGTCCTGGAGCGCTGCCGCTACCACGGCCCGGCGATGATCGAGGGCGAACTGTACGATCTGGGCGCCTACCCCGGCGTCCTGCCCGGCGACGGCAACGTCATCGGCGAGCTGTACGAGGTGGACGACGCAACCCTGCACGCCCTCGACCGGATCGAGGGGTACGAACCGGGCCATCCCGAAGCCTCCCTCTATCTGCGCGAAACGGTGACGGCGCGGAGATTCAGCGACGGCGAGTCGGTCGAGGCCCGCAGTTACATCTACAACCACCCCATCGACCCCGCTCGCCGGATCCGGCACGGCGACTACCGGCGCCACCTTCTGGAGCAGGAGTCGGAGAGCCAGTGGATCATCGCCTACGGCTCCAACATGAGCAGCGAAAGAGTGGAGGAGCGCGTCGGGCCGGTCTCCGGCTGCATCACCGGCCACCTCGACGGCTACCGGCTGGTATTCAACAAATGCGCCTGCACCGGCACGGCCAGCTACGCCAACATCCGCTGGTGCGGAGAGTCCCACACCTGCCCCGCGGTCGCCTGGAAACTCACCCCAGCCCAGATCGCCGAGCTGGACCGTTGCGAAGGCACCCCGCACCACTACCTGCGCATCGGCCTCCCGTTCCGCGACAGCGACGGCAAGCGCCGCATCGTCCAGGCCTACATCGCCCACCCGGGCCAGCTCACCGGCATGGAACCCGAACCGTGGTACGTGGAGCTCATCCGCAAAGGCTACCGCGAGCACGGCTTCGATCCAACCCACCTGGAACACACCGGGGAGGCGACCGTATGAACCCCGCCGCCGCAGAAGACAGAAAAGCCGTCAAAACCTTCAACCGCTGCATAAACCGACTCAAGGATCGCACCCGGGGAATTCCGCGGATCCTGGAGTACCATGCACGCCCCCACATCGAAGAGATGCGCAAGCGGCAGAAGGAGATCATCGCCACCACCGAACCGCCCCGCAGCGCCCACTACCAGGAGCAGGAGCGCTACGAACGGGAGATGTTCAGCCGCATGGAAGAGGAAATCCTGCAGCGGGTGACAGACGAGGCGCTGCCCAAATACCACACCGATTTGGAGGAGCTGGAAACCGTACTGGAACGGCTCGCCGACCTGCGCCGGCGGCTGGAGAACCGCTTCCCCTCCATCCGCAGGCTCTACACCGGCAACCCCCGCTACAAGGAGTGGAAGGGATGCAAGGTCATCGTCACCAGCGACCGCAGCGTCCGCCAGAGCAACACCGCGGACCTCTCCTTCGGCCGCCGCCTGATCGTATTCAGCGACGGCAGCGGTGACGCCGACAGCGTCCTGGTCACCGACAACCCCTACCCCGTCGTCTGGCTGATGTACCGGCTGCTGCGCCAGGAAGGCAGGGGATTCATCGACTTCCAGAACAAGTTCGAACTGTTCGCCCGCATCGTGGAAACAGCGAAAGAGCAGATGGCGACGACAGAGTGCGACAGCGAATCGGAGGAACAGAAACTGCTGCTGCGCTGCCTGCAGGAGCCAGTGGAGATGGTCACCGAGTGCCGGGACTACGCCCGCAGGTGGATCGAGGAGTTCGAGGAGTACCTGCGGGAACAGCGGCAGAAACGCTCCCGTTGACGGGCAAAACGGTCATCATTAAAGAGTTCAGGAGATCCGGACGATTATGCGAGCTGTATATTTCGAAACCCTTACATCAAACGACTCTACGCAGATTTCTGGAAACAACGATGTGCATCAAAAGAATATTGGATGAATGGTATTACTTACTGAGAAGAAATGGCAATGGACTTGCCAGAGTTCTGAGGCCCGAAGATATAAACAACGGAAACATCACCGAAGCAATCAGAAATAGAGCTACCAATGTTATAAGGATAATAGATGGGATACCAAGGAAAGAACGATTCGATATTCTCAAGGCACATAGAAGCGAACTAGAAAAGATCGGCCTGTATTATTCAGCTGTACCAAAAAGCGGACATCTCAGGTTAGACAAGTTAAATTTCCCTGACGAGTGGGGAGAGGAGGTAGCCAGAAACGCCCTCAATAAGCGCAGAGCGGGAGATAGAGTTGGCTCCGGAAAGCAACTGCTGGATAGGACTGACAAAAGGCTTAATGCTATTATCGAATTTTGCAGCAACAAAGATATCGATCTGAACATGGATGGCTTTATCAGCTCTTTCAAGTCCACTGCCGATTCCTCCAGGGGCTTGAGAGTCGCCCCTCTAACGACGAACATACCAGCCGCAGCCCACCCCTTCCTCGACAGGGAATACCGCATCCAGAATACGGTGGTTTCGTTTTCCTCGAGTGAATCAAAGCTCGAGAATTTACTTGCCAGTAATGATAACTTCAAAACACGAATAAACGAGTTTCACCATGGATTTGATGCGGATAAAAGCACTATCGTCGTTGCCAACAACGGAGCAACCTCATTGTCGGCATACACGAATTTCGATCTCTATTCAATAACCAAGACGCGCATTCTGGGAAAGGTAGAATTGCGAACTTCAGTATTCGAGCTGAAAAAAGACAACTCGACCGCGTCGATATACAAGGCCATGACGCAGGCAATCAGCTATAGGTCAAAAAAGATTGCCAACTACGTATGGATTGTGGCGCCAGGATTCAACGAGGAACAGTTTGCTGGAAGTGATTTCGCAAGTATACGAAATCAGTGCATGCATCACGGAATCGGCATATTGGACATCGTGCTCAGCGGTGAGGCCGATATAGATAACATCATCAAGAGGTTGGATGCAAAAAAACAAGATATCGAGGACAGCCGAATTGCGAATCGAATACTCGAAGATGCCGAATGGAAATATTGTCCCATGTGCCATGACTACTCGAAGCGGCAAAATGGCAGTAGATATTGCGAACAATGCAGGAAAGAGATAGCAGCGATTATTGAGGTAGCCATGCCTGAAACTGGCAGACGGAGAGGTTGAAGAAGGCGGCGATGAAAAACCTGCAACATAAAACATCAGGACGAAAAGACGATATTCGAACGGTGAAACCTTGTCATCCCAAGCGGCCAGATGCGAGCCAATAAAATCATTTTGATGCCGTCATAGAATCATATTGACGAACACAATCCCGCTTGAGTACCATGGGAGTCTATGCCGAATCCAACCTGCACCAACCCGGACAGCCCGATAACATCGCTCCAGCTTGCGGACGTCAGCCAGGCCCAACGGGAGCGGCTCTCCCACATTGATTTCCGGCTTCGATTCCTGGGCACCATCGGTCGTAACGACCTGGTCGAGCGGTTCGGTATCAGGGAGGCCGCCGCCACCCGCGACATCGCCCTGTACCGCGAACTGGCGCCCCAGAACCTGATCTTCGACACCCGATCCAAGCGCTACCGGCAGACCGAGGCCTTCACCCCGCTGTTCGAATACCCCCCACAGCAGGCGCTGACTGCCCTGGCTCAGGGGTTCGGTGATGACTTCGTCACTTGCTACAGCCCCCACATCCCCTGCGAGGTCCCTGTCCAGCTCAATACGCCCGACCTGGAGATTCTCGCCGTCCTCAGCCGTGCCATCCACCAGAAGAAAGCCGTCGAGATGGATTACCGGTCCCTGAGTTCCGGCCTCACGACCCGGCAAATCGTCCCTTTCGTCCTGGTGGACAACGGCCTGCGCTGGTACGTCCGGGGGTTTGATCGCCTGCGCTCACGTTTTGGCGACTTCGTCATCAACCGGATCAGCAACCCGCGAATCATCGAAGATCCGCCGATCGAAGAGCACGAAGTCAAAGACAATGACATCCAATGGAACCGTATCGTCGGGCTGGAGATCGTCCCCCATCCCCGCCTGAAACATCCGGAGACAATCGAACAGGAATACGACATGGTGGATGGCAGACTCCGGGTCAACGTCCGGGCCGCCGTGGCCGGATATATGCTGCGGCACTGGAACGTGGATTGCACGAAAGATCACAGCCTGGAGGGCCCCGAATACCACCTCTGGCTCGGGAACCATCAGGCGCTCTATGATGTAGAGAATCTGGTGATTGCGCCAGGCTACCCAGTGGATGGGGATGAGAAGGAACAGGATACATGGAGCTGATCAACGCCAGGCAACCTGAACAGTTATTGAAAGCGATACGGGCAGCGGCCACGGAAGCCCCCGAAATGGCATTGGTAACCCCGGACGTATCCCTGTTTGCTTTCGACAGGATAATCAACGAGATCTTGGGCTTGGAAAAAGCTCGCTTGGTAGTACCGGGGGATACCGATGCGCTGAATCTACTGGGTGGCAAGGCAGACAGGGTTTTCCGAAACCGTCTGCAAAACCGCTGGCTGGCGGAAAACATGGCCAAGTGGCTTACGGATCATGCTGAACTTCGGGAAACCACCTCTGGCATACCACAAGGTACGCTCGTCCTGGCAGAGCAGAGTCACAAAGCGCGTTTTGGTCTGCTGGGCGCTTTTTCACTCACCAATGACGGCCTCGGTATCACGCCGGGAAACCCTTTGGGTCTGGTTCAAACCACGAGCACACCCCAAGAAGCCGAACAGTTGGCTGCGTGGTTTGAACAACAGTGGCAATCCCTACCGGCAACAACGCTTCAGTCCACGGCACTGATGAATGCCTTGTCCGCAATTACCGTAAACCAGTCTCCATACACGCTCTATGCGCTGATCCTGCAACACCTGTTCGAGGATCACGAAGGTACGCTGGATGAAGAAGCTGTCGTCAAATCAGCCACCGGCATTCACCAAACCGCCGTCTGGCAGAAGCTCTACAAGTTCCAGAAGGATGCGGTCGTCGGCGCCATCGACAAGCTGAACCGCCTTGGCGGCTGTATCATTGCCGACAGCGTGGGATTGGGAAAGACCTTCGAGGCCCTGGCGGTCATCAAGTATCACGAACTGCGCAATGATCGGGTATTGGTGCTGGCCCCCAAGCGGTTGCGGGACAACTGGACCCTGTATTGCGCCAACGACAAGCGCAACCCGCTGGTAGCTGACCGATTCAATTATGACGTACTCAACCACACCGACCTGTCACGGGAAAGGGGATTGTCCGGCGATATCGACCTCGAACACATCAACTGGGGCAACTACGACCTAGTGGTGATCGACGAGTCGCACAACTTCCGCAACAAGATCACTTACAAGGACCGCGAAAGCCGCTATGACCGGCTCATGTGCCGCATCATCCGCGAAGGTGTCAAGACGCGGGTGCTCATGCTCTCCGCCACCCCGGTCAATAATCGTCTGGCAGATCTGAAGAATCAGATCGCCTTCATCACCGAAGGGCAGGACGACGCCCTCCGGGATCACGGAATCAGGAGTATCGATGCCACCACGCGCAACGCCCAGAAACAGTTCAACCGCTGGCTGGATCTGCCCAACGACGAACGCACACCGTTACGGCTCGTGGAGATGCTAGGCTTCGACTACTTCAAGCTGCTGGATCTGCTCACCATCGCCCGCTCACGTAAGCACATCGAAAAATATTACGGGATTACCGAGACGGGAAAATTTCCTGAGCGGCGTCAACCGATCAACGTCAAAACTGATGTGGACGCCCAGAAGCTCTTTCCGCCCATCGAACAAATCAACCGCGAAATCCGCCGCCTGAAGCTGGCCGCTTACGCCCCTCTGCGCTACCTGCTCGACAGCAAACGCGAAGAATACGATGTCAAATACAGCACGCAGATCCGCGATGGAGAGTCCATCTTCCGCCAGGTGGACCGAGAAGAAAGCCTAGTGCAACTCATGCGCGTCAATCTGCTCAAGCGCATGGAAAGCTCGGTTCATTCCTTTGCACTGACAGTGGAGCGCCAGATAGCAGACGTAGAGGCCCTCCTCGCCAAGATCGATAACCTGGATACCCGGAGCATAGATGAACTGGATATCGGCAGCATCGATGTCGATGATCCAACCTTCGAGAGTCTGCTGGCCGGGCGCAAGATCAAGGTGCTGCTGTCCGACGTGGACCGCATCCGCTGGCGCCAGGATCTCACCGAGGACCGCAACCGCCTCGAGTCCCTGCTGGCTGCGGTGCAAGCCGTCACGCCGAAACTCGATGCCAAACTCCAGGCGCTGAAAGATGTGATCCGGCACAAAATCGAACAACCCATCAACCCTGGCAACCGCAAGGTACTGATCTTCTCCGCCTTTGCCGACACAGCCGACTACCTGTACCAGCAACTGGCGAACTGGGCGCAAACCGAGTTCAGCCTGCACAGCGCCCTGGTCACGGGTACCGGTAGCGTCAAGACCACGCTCCCAGGCCTGCGCAAGGAGATGCCTGCCATCCTCGCCGCCTTCGCTCCCCGTGCCAAGGAGCGGCCCGAAGAACTGGCCGATGAAGGCGAGATCGACCTGCTCATCGCCACCGATTGTATTTCCGAAGGCCAGAATCTGCAGGACTGCGACTGGCTCATTAACTACGACATCCACTGGAACCCGGTGCGCATCATCCAGCGCTTCGGGCGCATCGACCGCATCGGATCCCCCAACACCCAGATCCAACTGGTCAACTTCTGGCCCAACATGGAGCTGGATGAATACATCAATCTGGAGGCCCGCGTCAGCGGACGCATGGTGCTGCTGGATATCTCCGCCACCGGCGAGGAGAACCTTATCGAGGTCGAATCCGGCGACCCCATGAACGACCTAGAGTACCGCCGCAAGCAACTGCTCAAGCTGCAGGAAACGGTCATCGACCTGGAAGATCTTTCCACCGGCATCTCCATCACCGACCTCACCCTGTCCGATTTCCGCATGGACCTGGCCGAATACCTCAAGGAACATCCGGACACGCTGGACAATCTCCCATTGGGCACCTTCGCTGTCACCACCACGGTGGACGAAGACATCCCGCCGGGCATCGTCTTCTGCCTGGAAGTGGTCGGCCCTGCAGCCGAGCGCGTATTCGAACCCAACTACCCGCTCTCTCCCTACGCCTTGGTGCATGTCTCCATGGAAGGTGCCGTTCATCTGCCTTACACACAAGCCAAGCAGGTGCTGGATGCCCTCAAGAGAACCTGTTTCGGCAAGGATCTTCCCGACAGCGAGGCCATCGCCCGCTGGAGCCGCCAGACCAAAAATGGTGCCGACATGCGCAAGGCACAACGGCTGCTGGCCGAGGCCGCCGCCTCCATTGCCGGCAAGAGTCAGGAGCGGGCCATCGAGAGCCTGTTCAAGCCCGGCGGTACCCATGCCCAACAGGGCGAGTTTGCAGGGCAAGACGATGTGGAAGTGATTGGTTGGCTGGTCATTCTGCCGGAGGCCGATGCGTGAGCGTACAGCGCCTTATCAACGCCCTGGCACTGCCGGAAATCACGCGCGTGGAACAGCGGGTGCCCAAGACTTTGCTCAACGAGCAGGCTGCAGCCACCGCCGCCGACCGGCGCACCATCAAGGAAGGCATCGAAGCCCTGTGGTGGCTGGCCAGCCTCAAGCCCACCAATATCGGTGTACCATCATTCAAAGACGACCAGCGCGAATACCTGGAAATCGCTGTCCTGCATCTGACAACCCGCGACGCCGCGGTCAAAGGCGCAAAACTGACCCGCCTCATCGAACTGCTGCACCGCGCCATTCCCTATCCGATATTGCTGTTGGTGGAATCAGACATGACAGGGCTGTCCCTGGCCCACAAACGCTGGGCACAAAATGAAAAGGACAAGATGGTTCTGGAAGATGGCTATCCACACACCACTGCCATTTTTGATGCGACGACCGACGATACCCCGGACGCGTTCTGGAGCGACCTCTCCCTGGCCAACCAGCCACAGACCAATCTGTTCACCCTCTATCAGGGCTGGCTGGCCTGCCTGCTGGCCCTGGATGCCTGGCGGGAAACCGGCCAGTATCGAACACCCCGGAACATTGACCATCTGCCCCGACAACGCCAGTGCCTGCACCAAGCCCGCGAACTGGCAGAGGAAACCCAGCGTCTGCGTAAACAGGCCGCGAAGGAGTGCCAGATGGCGCGGCAGGTGGAACTGAATCTGAAAATCAATCAGCTCGAGGCGGAGCGCGCCGCGTTGCTGCAACAGCTAAGTGAGGAACCCTGATCCATGAGCATGGAAAAGATCACCCCGGACAGCCCGGAAGCCCAGTCCGCCGACCTGGTGGCTGAAAATATCGAAAAGCTTAAGGCCCTGTTCCCGGAACTCGTCACCGAAGGTCCGGAGGGGCTGTCGGTCAATGTGGATGTGCTCAAAGCTTTGGTAGGCGATCAAACCGTTACCGACTGTGCTGAAAAATACGGCCTTAACTGGTTCGGCAAGCGGCGCGCCCGCCAACTGGCGCTGACCCCCAGCATCGGCACCCTGCGCCCGGCACCGGAAGAGAGCGAAGACTGGGACGCCACACAGAATCTTTTTATAGAAGGCGACAACCTGGAAGTGCTCAAGCTGCTGCAGAAGAGCTATGCGGGGAAGATCAAGCTGATCTACATCGACCCGCCCTATAACACCGGCAAGGACTTCGTCTACAAGGACGACTTTCGGGACAATATCAGGAACTACAAGAAACTCACAGGGCAAGTGGACGAGGAAGGCTCACCCCTGACCACCAATACCGAAGCCAGCGGGCGGTTTCATACCGATTGGTTGAATATGATGTATCCGAGGCTGAAGTTGGCAAGAAACCTGCTTCGAGAGAATGGGGCAATCTTTGTTTCTATAGATGATAGAGAGGTCGCTAACTTACGAAAAGCTTGCGACGAGATATTCGGCGAGGAAAACTTCATTGCAAATGTAATATGGCAAAAAAAATATACAAGAGCAAACGATGCGCGATGGTTCTCGGATAATCATGACCATATTTTAGTATATTGTCGCAATAAGGAATCATTTCAGATCAATGGCCTTGATCGTAATGAAAAACAATTAAAAGCATATTCTAATCCAGATAATCACCCAAAGGGGCCATGGAAGGCTACACCTTTACATGCAAAGAGCGGCAGTAATACAAAACACTATACCTTCAAGAATGGTATAGTCTGGACGCCGCCAAAAGGCACCTTTCGGCGTTATAACGACGAATCAATGAGAAAAATGGAGGAGAATGACGAAATATGGTTCGGTGAGGATGGGAAACAGGTACCCCAGAGGAAGTCATTCTTATGTGACGTAAAAAGCGGAGTTACGCCCGTAACTATATGGGAATATAAGGAGGCTGGACACAATCACGAAGCAAACACCGTTATGAAGAAGCTCGGGCTCGGTGGAATATTCAACAATCCAAAGCCTGTCCGGCTTGTAAAATTGATTTCAAAGTTGGTCACTGGGTCACGTCAGAAACATATTATCTTAGACTTCTTCGCCGGTTCCGGCACTACAGGCCATGCGGTAATGGCGCAAAACGCCAAGGACGGCGGCAACCGCCGCTATATCCTGGTGCAGCTTCCCGAACCGCTTGAGCCGAAAAAAAAGGAACAAAAAACAGCCGCCGAATACTGCGACAAGCTGGGCAAGCCACGCACTATTGCCGAGCTGACCAAGGAACGCCTCCGCCGCGCAGCCAAGAAGATCAAGGAAGAACACCCGGATTGGGATGGGGACACCGGCTTCCGCGTCTTCAAGCTGGATAACTCCAATATCAAGGCCTGGAACCCCAATACCACTGATCTGGAGGCTGACCTGGCCGATCAAATGGAGCACATCCTGCCCGATCGCAGCGAGGCCGATCTGCTCTACGAGCTGCTGCTCAAGCTGGGACTGGATCTGTGTGTACCCATCGAGCAGAAGGAAATCGCCGGCAAGACCGTTTACGCTATCGGTGGTGGGGTGCTCATGGCCTGCCTGGCCAATAAAATTACCACCGAGGAAACCGAGACACTGGGGTTAGGTATCGTCGAATGGTACAAAAAACTGTCCCCCGCCACTGACGCCACCTGCGTCTTCCGCGACAGCGCCTTCGAGAACGACGTTGCCAAGACCAACCTTGCTGCCATCCTGGAGCAAGCCGGTATTGCCAATGTGAGGAGCCTATAATGAACAATCCCATCGATCCACCGCGCGTGGAAACGCTGCATGTAAAGAACTACCGCGCCTTGCGTGACGTGCGGTTGGAGAAACTGACGCCGCTGACCGTACTGCTCGGCCCGAACGGGAGCGGTAAATCCACCGTGTTCGATGTTTTTGCCTTTCTGTCGGAATGTTTCACTGAGGGATTGAAAAAGGCTTGGGATCGGCGCGGCCGTTTTAAGGAGCTTCGCAGCCGGGATTCGGAAGGCCCCATCATCATTGAGTTGCAATACAGAGAAGCCCCCAGAACACCCCTGATTACCTATCACTTGGAGATCGACGAAGAAAGGCGTATGCCGGTGATCACAAGGGAATATCTGCAGTGGCGCCGGGGACAACACGGCAAGCCATTTCGGTTTCTCGATTTCCATCTTGGAGAAGGGGAGGTCATATCTGGCGACAAGCCTGAACAAGACGATGAGCGTATTACCACTCCTCTGTCGGGTCCCGATGTGCTTGCGGTGAACACCCTTGGCCAGTTGGGTGAGAACCCCCGGGTGATCGCATTACGCAATTTTATTACCGGCTGGCATCTTTCTTACCTGTCCGCCGATGCGGCCCGTGGACGTCCCGAGGCAGGCGCTGAGGAACGGCTCTCGGCCACGGGCGACAATCTGCCTAATGTCATTCAATATCTTGGCGAGGAACACCCCGAACGACTTGAACAGATCTTCGAGACTTTGCGTCGTCGCATTCCGCGTATAGAGAAAATCAGCTCAAAGCCGCTCGATGATGGGAGCCTACTCTTGCAGGTGAAAGATGCCCCCTTTTCATCCCCCATCCTGGCCCGCTTCGCCTCGGATGGTACCCTGAAGATGCTGGCCTATCTGACCCTGCTCTACGATCCCGACCCGCCCCAGCTTATTGGCATTGAAGAGCCGGAAAACTATCTGCATCCCAGACTGCTACCGGAACTGGCAGAAGAGTGTTGTCTGGCCTCCGAACGCACCCAGTTGATCGTGACCACCCATTCACCCTTCTTTATCAATCCACTTCGGTCGGAGCAGGTGCGGGTGCTCTACCGTGCTACCGATGGCTATACCCGAGTGCAACGGGTAGCCGACATGCCGGGCATCAAGGAATTTCTCGACGAGGGGGCTTCCCTGGGCGAGTTGTGGATGGAGGGCCATTTCGAGGCAGGTGACCCCCTTGCGCAGGAGGATGAAGGATGACCCGCCTGGAGGTATTGGTGGAAGAGCCTTCAATGGAAGCCGCGCTTCGTGAAGTCATGCCCAAGATTCTACATGGGCGTGCTCACTGGAAATCCATCAACATGGGGAGCAAAGGTAAGCTATTGAAGGCGCTTCCCGCTCGCCTTCGAGCCTACCGGAAACGGATCGACAACGATGAAGATCTGAAGATCATCGTGCTGGTGGATCGGGACAGCAATAATTGCGAACAGCTGAAACACCGACTTGAAACTATTGCTTGCGAGGCCGGCCTCACCACCAAGACGGCTGTCAATGGCCAAGGCGACTTTCAAGTCGTCACCCGTATCGCCATCGAGGAGTTGGAGGCCTGGTTCATGGGGGATGTCGATGCCTTGAAAGCCGCTTTCACTTCCTTAAAGAGCGTCAACTTTCCCGGGAATTTCAGAAATCCCGATAACGGTGGTACTTGGGAGCGGCTGTACCGCTTCCTCAAGCACCACGGAATCTACCGGAAAAACTACCCGAAGATCGAAGCGGCTCGCAAGATTGCCAAGCATATGGAACCTGGCCGCAACCGCTCGCGCAGCTTTCAGAGCTTCCTGCAAGGCGTGGAGGCCTGCCTATGAAACTGCATTTTGAGCCCAACCTCGACTACCAGCTTCAAGCCATCGAAGCCGTA
>Ga0256832_1000012_pt1 | contig 131080 bp, 112 predicted proteins | sample 134614metaG_FD_190534 | JGI IMG/M metagenome (GOLD analysis project Ga0256832, IMG submission 190534) | Hydrothermal vent microbial communities from Lau Basin, Pacific Ocean - 134-614 | ecosystem: Environmental > Aquatic > Marine > Hydrothermal vents | place: Pacific Ocean: Lau Basin...
GCCGTGGGGGACAGCGCCCGTTTCACCATATATGAACTGGTGGACAGCGCCCTGGCCGCAGAGGCGGCGCGCAGCGTGCGGATTCTGCGGGGATTGCAGGAAGAGGGGGTGGAAGCGGTGCTGGTGCTTTGGGCACTTTCACGCGAGATTCGCCAGCTGGAGGGGATGGCTGTGGAGTTGGCCGACGGCGTTCCGCTGGAGCAGCTGTTGCACCGACACCGGGTATGGGAGCAGCGCAAGCCGCTGATTCGCGAGGGGCTGCGGCGGCATCCGGTGAGGCGCTGGCAGCAGCTGCTGCGCCGGGCTGCCCGTGTCGATCGGGTGATCAAGGGAGCGGAAGAGGGGAACCCGTGGGACGAATTGCTACAATTGATTCTATCGATGGCCGGCCGGCCACTGTTTGCGGGGCGCCGGATGCGTGGCAGGTGACCGGCTTGCGGTAGTTGAACGATGATCCATTCAGGAACTGCTCAATGAACGATACCGACATCAAGGAATATATGCATCAGGTGGGCCGCCGGGCCCGGGAGGCCGGTCGGGCGATGGCCCGAGCCGGTACGGCGGCGAAGAATGCCGCCCTGGAGGCCACCGCCGAGGCCATCGAAGAGGAGATGCCTCGGCTGCTGGAGGAGAATCGCAAGGACATGGAGGCCGGAGCGGAAAAGGGGCTGGGCTCGGCCCTGCTGGACCGGCTTGAGCTCAACGAGCAGCGGGTGCTGGCGATGGCCGAGGGGCTCCGGCAGATCGGGCAGTTGCCGGATCCGGTGGGAGAGATCACCGATCTGAAATACCGTCCCTCCGGGATACAGGTGGGAAAGATGCGGGTTCCCCTGGGGGTGATCGGCATCATCTACGAGTCCCGGCCGAATGTCACCGCCGACGCAGCGGCGCTCTGCCTCAAATCGGGGAACGCTGCCATCCTGCGGGGTGGCTCCGAGGCGATCCACTCCAACCGCGCCATCGCCTCCTGTGTCCATGCCGGCCTGGAGAAGGCGGGTCTGCCGCTGGATGCGGTGCAGGTGGTGGAGAGCACTGACCGGGCGGCGGTGGGTGAACTGATCACCATGCCGGAATATGTGGACGTGATCGTTCCCCGCGGGGGCAAGGGCTTGATCGAGCGGGTCAGCCGGGATGCCAGGGTGCCGGTCATCAAGCATCTGCATGGCGTATGTCACGTCTATATCGACGACCGGGCCGACCGGGAAAAGGCCATTCGGGTCGCCTTCAACGCCAAGACCCAGCGCTACGGTACCTGCAATACCATGGAGACCCTGCTGGTGGCCGAAGGGATCGCCGCCGAGGTGCTGCCCGAACTGGAGCGGATGTACCGGGAGAAGGGGGTGGAGCTGCGGGGCTGCGAAGCCACCCGGCGGTTGTTGCCGGAGATCGAGGCGGCCACCGAGGAGGATTGGGACACCGAGTACCTGGCCCCCATCCTCTCCATCCGCGTGGTGGCCGATCTGGATGCCGCCATGGAGCACATCCATCGCCACGGCTCCGGTCACACCGAGTCCATCATGACCGAAGACTACGGCCGCGCCCGCCGTTTTCTCACCGAAGTGGATGCCAGCTCGGTGATGGTCAACGCCTCTACCCGCTTTGCCGACGGCTTCGAGTATGGTCTGGGCGCCGAGATCGGCATCAGCACCGACAAGATCCACGTGCGGGGACCCGTCGGGCTGGAGGGGCTCACTTCGCAGAAATACATCGTTCTCGGTGACGGGCACATCCGAACGTGATCGGCGTCTTCGGCGGCACCTTCGACCCGATCCACTTCGGGCATCTCCGTCCGGCCCTGGAGCTGTTCGAGGTTCTCCAACTGGACGAGCTGCGACTGATACCGGCCGGGGTTCCGCCCCACCGCCGTGCGCCGTATGCCGATCCCGCCCATCGTCTGGAGATGTTGCGCAGGGCGGTGGCGGCCCAGCCCGGCTTCATTCCGGATGAGAGGGAGATCAGACGCAGCGGGCCATCCTACATGGTGGATACGCTCACCGAGTTGCGGGCCGAGCTGGGGGAAGGACGTCCTCTCTGCCTGCTGATGGGTATGGACGCCTTTCTCGGGCTCAATGGATGGCACCGCTGGCAGGAGATTCCCCGGCTGGCCCATCTGGTGGTGTCACACCGTCCCGGCTGGTCGCCGGAGCACCTCGACGATCACGGGGGGCCGCTGGCCGAGTTGGCGGGCGGTTCTCTGGTGAGCGACCCGGGCGCGTTGAGAGATTCTCCGGCGGGTTGCGTCTTCATGCACCCGGTCACCCAGCTCGACATCTCTTCCACCCGCATCCGCTCCCTGATCAGGCAACGGAGGAATCCCCGTTATCTGCTTCCGGCGGAGGTACTGGCCTACATACAGGAGCAACGACTCTATCGATGAAATCCATTACGACCGAACAACTCTGCAATCTGGCCGTCGAAGCGCTGGAGGAGCTGAAGGCGAAAGGCATCAAGGTGATGGATGTGCGCGGCAAGAGCAGCATCACCGACATGATGGTGGTGGCGACCGGTACCTCGGACCGCCAGGTCAAGGCGCTGGCAGACAAGGTGATCGAGAAGGTCAAGCAACATGACATTCAGCCTTTGGGGGTCGAGGGGGAACAGACCGGGGAGTGGATCGTGGTGGATCTGGTGGATGTGGTGATCCATGTCATGCTGCCGGAGGTGCGGGCCTTCTACAATCTGGAGAAGCTTTGGGACACCAACGCTCCGGAGTAAAGGATCCAGGCGGGAGAAGAGCCATCATGAATATCCATCTCATCGCGGCAGGAAACCGGATGCCGGAATGGGTGCAACAGGGATTCGCAGAATATGCGCGCCGTCTGCCGGCGGAGTGCCGGCTGCAACTGGTGGAGATCCCGGTGGCGAGGCGGGGGAAGAGCGCGGTTCTCTCCCGGCTGCTCGGGGAAGAGGCGAAGCGGATATGCGCCGCCATTCCCAAGGGGGCCCTGGTGGTTGCACTGGATCGGCGGGGAGCGATGTGGGACACACCGCAGCTGGCGGCGAAGCTGAAAGGCTGGCTGCAGGGTGGACGGGATGTGGCGCTGCTGGTGGGAGGACCGGATGGACTGGCGCCGGAGTGCCTGGCTAGGGCAGACGGCGCCTGGTCGCTCTCGCCGCTCACCCTGCCGCATCCGCTGGTGCGCATCGTGGTGGCCGAGCAGCTCTATCGCGGCTGGTCCATCCTGCAGAACCATCCTTATCATCGATGAGATCGGGGAGCGGCGGCAATCCATGCGTGAAGAGCTATTGATCAATGTGACACCGCGGGAAACCCGGGTGGCGGTGGTGGAGAACGGTGTGCTCCAGGAGATCTACATCGAGCGCGCCAGCCGTCGCGGCCTGGTGGGGAATATCTACAAGGGCCGGGTATGCCGGATTCTGCCCGGCATGCAGGCGGCTTTCCTGGATGTGGGGCTCGAACGCACCGCTTTTCTGCACGAGCGGGACATCCACCCGGGGACCGGCAACGAAGGTCGGGAGGAGGCGGAAAAGAACGGCTCCATCAGCGAACTGCTGCGGGAGGGTCAAAGCGTCCTGGTGCAGGTGATCAAGGATCCGCTGGGCAGCAAGGGTGCGCGCCTCAGTACCAACATCTCCATTCCGGCGCGAAACCTGGTCTTCATGCCGGGCAACAGTCATGTGGGTATCTCCCAGCGAATCACCGACGAGAAGGAGCGGGAGCGGTTGCGGGAGCTGGTGCAGCATTGCGCAGGGGATTTCGGTCCCGGTGGGTACATCGTGCGTACCGTGGCCGAGGGGGTCGGCGAGGAGGAGATCCGGGCCGACATGGCCTTTCTGCACAAGCTGTGGGACGCCATTCAGGAACGCAACGGCACCGAACCCCCGGGCACCCTGATCCATGAAGACATGCCCCTGGCGATGCGGATCATGCGTGACCTGGCCGGGGTGGAGCTGGAAAAGATCCGCATCGATTCCCGGGAGACCTACCAGAAGGTGACCAAGTTCGCCAGCAAGTTCATCCCGGAGCTGACGCCCCGGATCGAATACTATCCGGGCGAGCGCCCCATCTTCGACCTGTACGGGGTGGAGGACGAGATCCAGCGGGCCCTCGAGCGCAAGGTGGAGCTGAAGTCGGGTGGGTACCTGATCATCGATCAGACCGAAGCGATGACCACCATCGACGTCAATACCGGGGCTTTCGTGGGGCACCGCAACCTGGAGGAGACCATCTTCAAGACCAACCTGGAGGCGACCCAGACCATCGCCCGGCAGCTCAGGTTGCGCAATCTGGGGGGGATCATCATCATCGACTTCATCGACATGGAGAGTCCCGAGCACCGCAGCCAGGTATTGCTGGCGCTGGAGAAGGCCCTGGAGCGGGATCATGCCAAGACCAGCGTGACCGAGGTGTCCGAACTGGGACTGGTGGAGATGACCCGCAAACGAACCCGGGAGAGTCTGGAGCATGTGCTGTGCGAGGAGTGCCCCACCTGCAACGGGCGGGGTTCCATAAAGACCGCAGAGACGGTCTGTTACGAGATATTTCGCGAGATCATGCGCGAGGCGCGCCAGTTCGATGCGCAGCGTTTCATGGTGCTCGCCTCACAGGAGGTGGTGGATCTGCTGCTGGACGAGGAGTCCACCAGCGTGGCGGATCTGGAGTCCTTCATCGGCAAACCGGTGGTGTTTCAGGTGGAGTCCCTCTACACCCAGGAACAGTTCGACGTCGTCATGACGTAGGACCCGGCGGCTCTTGAAGGCGCTACGCTTCACCCGGGAACGAAGCACGGTGAGAACCCTTCTCAAACGACTGTTCGCCCTGTTCTGGATCACCTTCGCCATTCTGGTGGTGACGGGCGCCATCGCCCTGACTTCGGTGAGGGTGATACTGGCCAACGCCGAAGGTTACCGGGAAGAGGTCGTCGGCTGGCTCGGCAGGCAACTGCAGCAGCCGGTGACGGTGAGCGGTCTGGACGCCAGGATGCAGGGGCTGCAGCCGACGTTGCTGCTGGAGAACGTGCGTCTGCTGGATTCGCGGGGCGAACCGACTTCGTTGCAATTCCGCGAGCTCCGGGTGGGGATCGACCTGTGGAGAAGCCTTCTGAGGCAACGCGTGACCCTGGGGCTGCTCACCGTGGTAGGGGCGGAGATCTCGGTGCGGCGGGACCGGCAGGGCAAGCTGCAGGTGGAAGGCCTGGCGCTGAAACTGGATCGGCCGGTGAATACGGCGGCACCGGCGGATACCGGTGGGGCAGGGGAGTGGTTGCTGTCGCAATCCCACCTTCTGATCCGGGACAGCATCATCCGTTGGCAGGATGAGGGCCGTGACGAACCTCCCATGCGTTTCGAGATAGCCAAGATCGAATTGCGCAATCAGGGCCGGCGTCATCAGCTGGATGGTGTGGTCATGTTGCCGGAGGGGGTGGGTCGGACCATCCGCGTGGCGGCAGACTTTTCCGGCACCGGCAATGCGGTTCACGATTGGGGCGGAAGCTTCTATCTCAACGGGTTGGGAATACGACTGGGCCCGCTGCTGGAGATGTTCCGGCCGAAACGGATCACCGGTGGTGTCGGCCAGCTGGATCTGGAGCTGTGGGGGCGGTGGGAAGGAGGCCGTCTGACACACCTCCGGGGAGAGGCGGGGGTGCGGGACCTGGTGCTCCGCGCAGAGAAAGAGAGGATCTTCCGGCTCGGGTTGCTCAACGGCGTGCTCCAGTGGCGGCGGGATGAGGCGGGGTGGACGCTGGATGTTCCACGTCTGCGCGTGAACCGGGAAGGTGAAGCATGGCCGGACAGCCATCTAAAGCTGGTCGTGCGGGAAGAGGAGGGTTCCCGGCGCTATGATCTGCGAAGCAGTTTCCTGCGTATCGGTGATCTCGCCGATCTGGCCCTCTTTGTGGAGCCTTCTTCCGGCGAGTGGGGCGAGGCCGTGGCCGCCATGCGTCCCCGGGGCGATCTCTCGGATCTGCATGTGGAGTACCGCCCGCAAGCCCCCCTCGCGCAACGCCTCATCGTCTCTGCGCGGCTGCAGGGGCTGGCGTTGCAGGCATGGAAGAGGCTGCCGGCCTTGCAGGGGGTGAGCGGCATCCTGTGGGCCGACGGCGAATCCGGCGCCCTCCGCCTGGAGAGCGAAAAGGGGAGCATCGATTTCCCTCGCCTGGCCCGCAATCCGTGGCGCTTCGGGCGGCTGAAGGGTTTGCTGGAGTGGCAGAAAGATGGTGGCGGCTGGTATCTTTCGGGGCGTGAGCTGGAGCTGAGCAATCCGGATCTGAAGGCGAAAGGGGAGCTGGATCTGGTGGTGCCGGGTGGGGGCGTTCCGCCGTTCCTCGACCTGCGCATCGCTTTCAAGGAGGGGCGGGTCGTCCGGGCACCGAGCTACTTTCCGACAGCCGTCCTGCGGAAAAAGCTGCTCGACTGGCTGGATCGCTCGTTGCTTGCCGGCGAGGTCACCGCGGGCTCCCTGGTGCTCCACGGGCGGCTGAAAAAGGGGCTTTTCCCCTATCGGAAGGGGGAAGGGGTGTTCGAGGCGGGATTCAATGCCCGTGGTGTACGGCTCGAGTATCTGAAAGGGTGGCCCCGTATCGACTCCCTGAATGCGGACGTGCTGTTTCGCGGTGCCGGCCTGCGGATCGATGCCCGCAAGGGACGCATCATGGGCGTTCGTATCGATGGCAGCCACGTTCGCATCGACGACTACCATGACCGGATGCTGACGGTGCTGGGTGAGGCCAGGGGGGACGGCGGGCAGATGCTCCGTTTTCTGCGTGAAGCCCCCATTGCCGCCGAGGCCGAGCCGGCGCTGGCCCGCATGAGTGCGGCGGGGCAGGTGACGCTGGGTCTCTATCTCGGCATTCCCCTCCGCAAGCGGCCGGTGGAGTACCGGGGGACGGTGACTTTGCACGATAACAGCCTGCGCTATCGTCTCGGTGACGGATATCTGGAAGCCACCAACATCGACGGGAGGGTGCAGTTCGACCGGGATGGTTACCGGGCGAATTCCCTGGATGCATTCCTCTTCGATCGGCCGGCCAGCATCGAGGTGGCCACCTCCCGGGGCGAGGAGGGGGAGACGACGACGCGGATCGCCATCGACGGGCGGTTGTTGCCCGCCGCTTTGGCGCGACAGCTTCGCGTGCCGCTGCTGGAGCGCCTGGAGGGAGAAAGCGTCTTCCGGGCGGAGCTGAGATTCAACTACCACCGGCTTCGACCCGGGCCGCTGCTGGAGTTGCGGGTGGATTCGACACTGGAGGGGATCACCTCGACGCTTCCCGCGCCACTGGGGAAGCCGGACGAGGTCGCGGCTCCCCTGCACATCGACTGGGACGATGCCAGTCAACGGGTTCGCTTCCTCTATGGTGAGGTCCTGAAGGGGGACATCGCCCTCGGGGGCAGCGATGAAGGATCTCCTCCGGGAGCCGGGTACCTCCACTTCGGGCCGGGAGAGGGACGGCTTCCGGCGGGTCCGGTGTTGCGGATTACCGGCGCGCTGGAAGGGATCGCTCCGGGGGAGTGGCGGGGATTGTGGACGGATTTCCCCCGGTTCTCAGCCGGCAGCAAGGGTTACCTGCGCGGCCTGAAGGTGGATCTGGAACTGGAGCGGCTTCAGTTGGAGCCGTCCCGGAACGGTTCCGTTACCTCCGGCGAAAAGGGATTCAGAACCCTGGACCCCCGCCTTTTGCCGGCACTGACGGTGGGCATCCATGAGCTGAGATACCGCGAGCTGAATCTTGGTCGTCTGGCGTTCCGGACGCGGACGGGACCGGAGGGGGCGGTGGTGGAGCAGTTGGTGTTGGATGCGCCCTACATGAAGCTCCTGGGAAGGGGAGAGTGGCTGGCAGAGGGGAAGCAGCGGACGGTCGCCAAACTGGTCCTGACCGCGCCCCGGACTCACACCATGCTCGAGGCGCTGGGGCTCGCGGCGATGATCCACGGTGAGAATCTGCACATCGAGGGAGAGCTGGAGTGGCCGGGCTCGCCAATGGACTTTTCGCTGCAGGGGCTGCAAGGTGACCTCAATCTGGCCATCGGCAGCGGTTGGATCGAGAGCGTGGAGCCCGGCGCGGGACGACTGTTCGGCCTGTTCAGCCTGCAGGCGCTGCCGCGGCGTCTGACGCTGGATTTCCGGGACCTGTTCGGCAAGGGGTTCCGTTTCGATTCCATCAAGGGGGAGATCCGCCTGGAGGACGGGAATGCCATTACCAGGAACCTCCTGCTGGAGGGGCCCACCGCCCGTATCGCCGTCAGTGGCCGTACCGGCTACGTGGCGCGGGACTACGATCAGCATATCCTGGTGATTCCAGGGGACGGCTCCAATCTGTTCGTCGCCGGAGCGCTGGCCTGGGGGCCGCAGGCGGGAGCGCTCATCTGGATGGCGGAAAAGCTCTTGCGTCTGGACAAGGTGGCCCAGTACGTCTATCACGTCACCGGGAGCTGGGAGAATCCGGTCATCACCAGGGGACGGGAAAAAGCGGCGAGTGCTCCCCCCGGCGGGGAGTGATGTGATACTCTGACTGCCGCGCCGGAAACACTATCGTTCAATAAAGAGAATCGGGATAACAATCGAGTCAGTCATGAGCAAGATAGCAGCTATTCAAATGGCCTCCGGTCCCAACGTGAGTGCCAATCTCATCGAGGCAGGCCGTTTGATAGACCAGGCGGTGGCGGCGGGAGCCCGTATGGTGGTGCTGCCGGAAAACTTCGCTGTGATGGGAATGGAGGAAGGGGACAAGGTGGAGCTGCGCGAAAAGGAGGGGGAGGGACCCATTCAGGAGTTCCTGTCCCGCCAGGCGGCGCGGCACGAGCTGTGGATCGTCGGTGGAACCGTGCCCCTCGAGGCATCGACGCCCGACAAGATCCGCGCCGCCTGCCTGGTCTACGACGCCGAAGGCCGGCAGGTGGCCCGTTACGACAAGATCCACCTGTTCGATGTCTCCCTGCGGGAGAGCGGTGAGGAGTACAACGAATCGGCCACCATCGAGCCGGGGGACGAGCTGGTGGTGGTGGATACCCCTTTCGGGAAACTGGGGCTGGCGGTCTGCTATGACCTCCGCTTTCCCGAGCTGTTCCGCAATCTGGTGGAGCAGGGCGCCGAGCTGATCGCGTTGCCCGCGGCCTTCACCGCCATTACCGGCAAGGCCCATTGGGAGGTGCTGGTCAGGGCGCGGGCCATCGAGAACCTGTGTTACCTCATCGCCTCGGCGCAGGGTGGCTATCATGTCAGCGGCCGCCTCACCCATGGAGAGAGCATGATCGTGGATCCCTGGGGAGTGGTGCTGGATCGGCTCAGCAGCGGCTCCGGTATCGTGGTGGCGGAGATCGACTGCGAGCAGCTGCGCAACACCCGGCGCACCTTTCCCGTTCTGGAGCATCGGCGTCTGCCATGTCGTCTGTCGTGAACGATTCGCTGATCACCGCACAGGAGCTGCTGTTGCGGCCCGCCGGGATTGGCGAGAGGGAGCTCCAGTCGGTGCTCGATCGCATCATGACCCGCTCCGTGGACTACGCCGATCTCTATTTCCAGTCCAGCCGCCACGAATCCTGGGTGCTGGAGGAGGGGATCGTCAAGGAGGGCAGCCATGACATCGAACAGGGGGTCGGGGTTCGTGCGGTGAGTGGCGAGAAGAGCGGCTTCGCCTACTCCGACGAAATCCTTCTGCCCGCCCTGGAGCAGACCGCGGTTGCAGCCCGCGCCATCGCCCGCAGCGGCGGTCGGGGTGAGGTGCAGGCGTGGCGTCGAGTGGGAAGGGAGCGGCTCTATGCTCCCATCGATCCTCTGGACACTCTTTCTGCCCAGGAGAAGATCGATCTGCTCTACCGTCTCGATGCCGAGGCGCGCCGCCAGGATCCCCGGATCTCTCAGGTGATTGTCAGCCTGGCGGGAGAGCATGAGGTGATTCTGGTGGCCGCGAGTGATGGTACCCTGGCGGCCGATGTGCGGCCCCTGGTGCGACTCAATGTCACCGTGATCGCCGAGGATGGCGGGCGCCGTGAGCAGGGAACGGCCGGTGGCGGCGGCCGGGTCGGTTACGACTATTTCCTGCAAGAGGATCGGGGCCGGGAATATGTCCGCAAGGCGGTGCAGCAGGCCCTGGTGAACCTGCAGGCGGTGGAGGCTCCGGCGGGGACCATGCCGGTGGTGCTGGGCCCTGGCTGGCCCGGTGTGCTGCTGCACGAAGCGGTGGGCCACGGCCTGGAGGGGGATTTCAATCGCAAGGGCAGCTCGGCCTTTTCCGGGCGCATCGGAGAAAGGGTGGCCTCCGAACAGTGCACCGTGGTGGACGATGGAGCGCTCCCCGGCCGGCGCGGCTCCCTGAATATCGATGACGAAGGGGTCCCGACACAGCAGACCGTGTTGATCGAGAAAGGGATTCTCAAGGGGTACATGCAGGACAAACTCAACGCCCGGCTGATGGGGATGGCCTCCACCGGTAACGGGCGCCGGGAATCCTATGCCCATCTGCCGCTGCCGCGCATGACCAATACCTATATGCTGGCCGGCGAGCATGAACCGGAAGAGATCGTCCGTTCCGTGAAACGGGGACTGTATGCGGTCAATTTCGGCGGCGGCCAGGTGGACATCACCTCCGGCAAGTTTGTCTTCTCCGCCAGTGAGGCCTACCTGATCGAGAATGGCCGCATCGGTGCGCCGGTGAAAGGGGCGATGCTGGCGGGCAATGGTCCCGACGTGCTCACCCGGGTCAGTATGGTCGGCAACGATCTGGCGCTGGACGATGGCGTGGGGATGTGCGGCAAGGAGGGGCAGAGCGTACCGGTTGGAGTGGGGCAACCCACCCTGCGCGTCGACAGCCTGACCGTCGGGGGAACGGGCTGTTGATGGCGGTGTGCCGGCATAGCGGTGGTTCTTCCCGGGGGGAGGGCCACCGGAGAGCGGTTGCAGCGCCATGAACGAGCACATCATGGTGCAGCTGGCCGGCATCGGTCTGATAGCCATCGCCTGCCAGTGGTTCGCGTGGTGGGTGAAGCTGCCGGCGATCCTGTTCCTGTTGCTGGCGGGTATCGTGGCGGGGCCGGTCACCGGCTGGCTGGAACCGGATGCGCTGTTCGGCGATCTGCTGTTTCCTTTCGTTTCGCTCGCGGTTGCCGTCATCCTGTTCGAAGGGGGATTGACCCTCCGCTTCCACGAGATTCAGGGGCTGGAGCGGGTGGTGCGCAATCTGGTTTCCATCGGAACGCTGGTCACCTGGTTGATCATGGCGGTGGCGACCCACCTGCTGCTGGGTTTCGACTGGAATCTCTCCTTTCTCTTCGGTGCGGTGATGGTGGTGACCGGTCCGACGGTCATCGTGCCACTGTTACGCACCGTGCGTCCCAATGCCAAGGTCTCCAATATCCTGCGCTGGGAAGGGATCGTCATCGATCCCATCGGCGCCCTGCTGGCGGTACTGGTGTTCGAGTTCATCATCTCCGGTCAGGGGGGCAGCGCCCTTACCCACACCCTTGCGACCTTTGGTACCGTCCTGCTGGTGGGATTTGCCATGGGAGCCGTGGCGGCCTATCTGTTGGGATTGATCCTGCGCCACCATCTGTTGCCGGAATATCTGCACAACGTGGTCACGCTCACCGTGGTGTTCGGGGTCTATGCCTTTTCCAACGCCATCGCCGATGAGTCGGGGCTGTTGACGGTGACGGTGATGGGGATCTGGCTGGCCAACATGAAGCAGGTTCCGATGAAGGACATCCTGCATTTCAAGGAGAGCCTCAGTGTCCTGCTCATCTCCGGCCTGTTCATCATTCTGGCCGCGCGTATCGAACTGGAGCAGTTCGTCCAGCTGGGCTGGGGGGCGGTCGCCCTGTTTGCCACCATCCAGTTCATTGGTCGTCCTGCAAAGGTCTTTCTGTCCACCCTTGGTTCCTCCCTCACCTGGCAGGAAAGGGCCTTGCTCGCATGGATCGGGCCGCGGGGTATCGTCGCCGCGGCGGTCACGGCGCTGTTCGCCATCCGTTTGCAGCAGGAGGGCCATGGTGGTGCGGAGCTGCTGGTGCCACTGGCGTTCACCATCATCATCGGCACTGTGGTACTGCAGAGTGCCACGGCGGGTTTTCTGGCCCGGTTGCTCGGGGTGGCGGAGCCGGAGCCTCGCGGGTTCCTGATCATCGGTGCAAACCAGGTGGCGCGGGCCATTGGCCGGGTGCTTCGCCAGCACGGCTTCCGCGCGGTGTTGACCGATACCAACTGGAAGCATATCAAAGAGGCACGGCAGAAGGACGGGCTGGAGACCTTCTATGGCAATCCGGTGTCCGACTATGCGGACCGGCACCTGAACCTGGTGGGGATCGGGCGCATGCTGGGGCTCTCGCGGCAGAGCGACCTCAATACGTTGGCGGCCCTCAAGTATCGGCCGGAGTTTGGGCGCAAGGGAATCTATACGCTCCAGTCCAGCGCCGATGTCAACCGATCGGAAAAGCTGGTCGTCTCCGGAGAGCACCGGGGCTACGTCTTGTTCGGTGAGGATGTCACCTATTCGAAACTCGCCAGCCTGATGAGCAAGGGTGCCGAAATCCGCAGCACCCTGTTGACGGAAGAGTTCGATTTCGACGCCTATCGCCGCAAATATGGCAACCGCGCCATCCCCCTCTTTGCCTTGAGCCCCAAAGGCAAGCTGGAATGCTTCGTGGCAGGTGGGAAGTTGAAACCGCAGCCGGGATGGACGGTGATTGGACTGGTGCAGCCCGAGGAGCCCGGACAGGAGGGGGGTGACAAGGGTGCGCTGAAAAAGGAGAGGTGAAATGGTTGAACGGGTTGTAGAGAGACGGAAAGAAAAGGCGCGAATGGTTGCCAGGGAAGCATGTCGTTTTCCGATCATATTGCCGGTAATCATCGTGATGCTGATAATGGGATGTGCCACCAACTCTGCGGATCAGGCCGCGATTCAGGGCCAGGATCCCTGGTATATCCAGCATGCCTACGCCTATCTTTCCGCGCAGATGGGGGTGAAATCTCCCGCCGATGAGTTCCAGGTAAAGCAGGTGGAGCGTGACAGGCTGGGCAAGGTGCACCTGCGTATGGTGCAGCAGGTAGAGGGGGTGCCGGTATGGGGTCACGTGCTGCTGCTGCACATGGACGAAGGCGGTGCGGTCTATCGGGTCGATGGAAAGGTGTTCAAGGGGCTTTCCGGTTTCCAGCTGCCGCCGCTCATTGGCATAGACGAAGCGCTCCGCCGGGGCCTTTCGGCAGAGAGCGCGGATGAGCGGATCGAGAGCCACGGACTCTATCTCTATGTGGACAACATGGAGCGTGGTGTGGTCCCCATCTACGAAGTGGAGGTGACCGAGGGCTTGCGGCGCCGGTTCTTTCTGCTGGATGCCAGGAGCGGGGCGGTGGTGAAGCGTGTCGAGGGGAGTCCCGGCCGATGACGCTGGAGGGGAACTCGATTGCGAGCAAAATGAGGGGAGTGGCAGGGTGATGAACCGGAGGACGGGAGGCGTCATGGCACTGATTTTGTTGACGGCCTTGCCAGGGGGTGTGAATTCCCATGCCGGGGGCCGCTCCATTTCCGGGGCTCCTCCGTCGTTGACGGCGACGCGCCCGGCCCTGCTGCCCGCCGGGCGCTCCGAAGCCGGCAGACCGTTGAAACGGGCGGTTCTGCGCGCGGCCTCTGCCCCAGGTGTGGATCCCTCTGCCACCGGCAGGCAGATCCTGGAAGGGCTCGCTCGTGGAAGAGATGAGGGTATCCTTCATGCGGCGACCATCTCCCCCGTAATCTCCGATCGCCAGCGGGCCGCCATCCGGCGGCTCTCCACCCGGAGCGGAGCCCGCATCCACTTCGACCGGCGAAATGGAACACCCACCTTCATCCGCCTCGACCGGCCCGTGGAGGTGGCCATGCAGGCCGCCAGCCTTGCCGGAGACGGAGAGGCGGTGGCACGCCATTTTCTGCGCACGCAAAGGGATCTGTTCAAGCTGAAAGAGCCGGACCGGGAGATGAAGCTGCTGCGCCGGGAGCGGGATGCCGCTGGTGGAGAGCACCTCCATTTCCAGCAGCAGTGGCAGGGGGTGCCCATCTGGGGGCGGCAGCTGGCGGTGCATCTGGATGCCCGCAAGCGGGTCTATCTGGTCAACGGGCGATATGGACCCTCCCCCGAAGGGGCGGAAGTGGAACCCCGGCTGACACCGGCGGAGGCGCAAGAGGTGGTGCAAAGGCATCTCGGCGCGGGGGATCTGGAGGTGGAGAAGAATGTCCTGGTCCTCTATGACGGGGCGGACGTCAGGTTGGCCTACCGGCTGGATGTGCGGGCGGGCATCGGTCAGCGCTGGCGCTATTTCATCGACGCCAGGAGCGGTGGGGTGCTGCATCGGGTCAGTCTCGTCCGGGGCGGTCGGGTGGTGAACGCCAGCGGTACCGACGCCCTGGGCACCATCCAGCAGTTCACCGCGTGGGAAGAGGGTGGCATCCATTACCTGCTCGATCCCACCCAGCCGGAAAACGACGTGACCGACACCACCGATCCGGTCAACCGGCCGGAGGCCACCGGAGACACCTATATCTTCGATGCCGGAAACGGGAGTGGTGATCGCCTGTGGCAGGTGACCAGCGACAGCGCCGATGGAGGGTGGGACCGGGCGGCGGTCAGTGCCGCCTACAACACACGTCGGGTCTATAAATATTTCCGGGACACCTTCGGGCGCAAGAGCATCGACGACAAACAGATGAATCTGCTGGTGGTGATCCATTTCGAGCAGGATTTTCCCAATGCGTTCTGGAATGGCACAGCCATGGTATATGGCGATGGGGATAAACAGGTTCTCTCTCCCCTGGTTCGTTGCCTCGACGTGGCGGCCCACGAGATGACCCACGGAGTGATCGAGCACACCGCCAACCTGCGCTACGAGAACCAGAGCGGTGCCTTGAACGAATCCTTCGCCGATTTCTTCGGGGCGATGGTGGATCGGGACGACTGGACGATGGGCGAAGATTGTACGCTGGCGAGACCCGGCTATCTGCGCGATCTGCGCAATCCGGCCAACGGCCTGGATCCCCAGCCATCGCGAATGAGCGATTATCAGAACCTGCCGAACACCGAAGACGGCGACTGGGGTGGGGTGCATGTCAACAGCGGCATCCCCAACCGTGCCGCCTACCTGACCGTGGAGCGTATCGGTCGTGAGAAGAGCGAGCAGATCTACTATCGGGCCCTGCGTTTCTATCTGACCGCCTCTTCCCGCTTCATCGACGCCCGCCGAGCGCTGATCCAGGCGGCCGAGGATCTCCATGGGCCCGACTCGCCGGAAGTGGCGGCGGTAAGGGCGGCATGGGATGCGGTGGAGGTGACCGAAGGGAGCGCTGGCGAGCCGCCGTCGCCTCCTTCTTCTCCCCTCGAATCGGTGAAAGGGGATGAGTTGATGATCTATCTCCGGCCTCTGGATGGCACCGGGGATCCTCTGAGCGAACGCTTTGCTCCCTATCGGCGAAACCTTGCCAACGGGGCGGATGAACGGCTGGGCAGCATGCAGGCGTTCTATACGCGGCCTGCGGCCTATACCACTGACACCGCTACCCGCTATCTGTTTGTGGGGGAGGACAACAATCTTTACGAGGTGGATGAGAATGGGAGGATCCGGAGCATCACCACCACGGGGGAGGTCTACAGTATCGCCGTTTCTCCGGATGGGCGCCGTCTGGCATACACCACACCCGATGCCGCCGACGACCGGATCCACCTGGTGGATCTCGAGAGCGGGGAACTGCGGGACTATCCGGTGCTCCTGCCCGACTATCAGCGGGATACCGATGCCTCGGCGGGCCGGGTCCGTTACGCCGATTCGCTTGCCTTCGACTACAGCGGCGAGGTGATCCTGTTCGACGCCCTGGTCTGTATGCCGCGCCCCGATGAGGAGTGTGCACCTGGCGACGCGGATACCGGTTTCAACTACTGGACCATCGGTCTGCTCGATCTGGGGGAAGCCGCAGGGAGTTTCTATTACCCCTTTCCCGCCCAGAATCCCCTCTTCGATCTGGGATATCCCTCTTTCGCTCACACCACCAGCGACGTGATCACCTTCGATCTCCGCGAAAACGATGAGCAGTCCGGCAGTGTGCAGTCGTCCGGTATCGTCACCCTGGATCTGGAGCGTCAGGAGATGTACCTGGTGGCGGAGTTCGATCCCCCCAGCGACACCATCTGGGGTGTGCCCAGCTTCTGGGGAGACGACGAGGCCATTACCGTACAGTGGCCCGCCGATGGAGGAGGGAGCACCGCCGTGCAGGTGCCGTTGGGAGAAGGACAGCAACGTTGGCAGGGGGTTCCGGAAAGGGCCGGGCCCATAACAGGTGATCCGGCGGTTGCCATGCCGCTGATGCACCGGGCCGGGCAGCGTGTGCTGGAGAGAAGGCTGGAGGCGACCACCTCCCTGCTGGATTTCGGGGAGGTGTCTCCCGGCACCAGCCGTGGTCTGACCGTGGATCTGATCAACACGGGTAACACCCCGGTGGAGATCACCTCGATAGCGCTCGAAGGGAGCCCTCTCTTCTCCCAGAACGGTATCAATACCACCCTCGCACCGGGAGCCCGGCTGTCGGTGGAGGTGCTGTTTGCTCCGTCCCCGCAAAGTATCGGGACCCATAGCGGAAAGCTGGTGGTCACCAGCAACGCCACACCCGCCACGACGGTCGTCTCGGTGATTGGGATTGCCGCACAACCCGGATCGGGTGGCGGCGGAGGAGCGCTCTTCTGGGTGCTGGTCCTGGTACCGCCGCTGGTGGCGCTCCGCTTACGTGGCCGGGTGAGGCTGGCCGACGGGTGAGATGAGCCGGCAGCCGACTCTGTTCGTCGCCATCTCCTCCCACGGGTTCGGCCATCTGGCGCAGACCGCGCCGGTAGTCGACGCGCTGCGGCGGCGGCTGCCCTCCCTGCGGGTGGTGGTGCAGATGGCGGCGCCGAAAGAGCTGCTCGCCGGCTTTTTTCCATTTCCTTTCGAACACCTTTCCCGCACGGCAGATATCGGGATGCTGATGTCCAGCTCACTGGATGTGCAGGTGGAGGAGAGCGCTGCGGCCTATCTCGATTTCCATCGCGACTGGGAGGAGCGGGTGGAGCGGCAGGCGGAGTTGTTGAGACGGTATCATGCAGATCTGGTGCTGGCCAATGTCCCCTATCTGCTGCCCGTTGCTGCCGAGCGGTTGAACATCCCGGCCGTGGTGCTCTGTTCGCTGAACTGGCGTGACATCTATGCCGCCTATTGCGGGTCGCATCCGGGGTCGGCTGCCATCCTGCGGCAGATGGAAGAGGCCTACCGGTCGGCCACGCTGTTCCTGCAGCCGACACCGAGCATGGAGATGGCCTGGCTGAGCAACCGGCGCCCGATTGGTCCCGTTGCCCGTCGAGGCAGGGATCGACGCGAGGAGGTCGAACGACGTCTGCGGCTGGAGCCGGGACAACGGCTGGTGCTGCTCTCCTTCGGGGGGATCGCCTCGACGCTGCCGGTGATGGACTGGCCTGCTTTCCCGGGCATCCAGTTCGTGATTTCGGGCGGAGAGGCGGTGGAGCGAACGGGGTTTCATTCCTTTGAAACGCTGGGGATGCCGTACATCGATCTGCTCTGTTCGGTGGATGCCCTGATAACCAAGCCGGGGTATGGCAGCTTTGCCGAGGCGGCGTGCAACGGAACGCCGGTACTGTACGTTCCGAGGGATGGCTGGCCGGAGGCGACTTGTCTGACCGCCTGGCTGAAAGAGGTGCTTCCCTGTCGCGAGATCAGCCGCGCGGCATTCGAGAAAGGGACGTTCGTGGACGAGCTCCTCTCGCTGTTTCGGGAGCCGCCGGCAGTACCGGTGGAGCCGAGCGGCGTCGGCGAGGCGGCGGAGGCCCTGGCCACCCTGCTGAGTTGACGATCACCCCAGCATCAGTTCGCGCAGGTGGCGGAACAGGGCGCGCGCAGCAGCCGGAGGCTTGCCGGCTTCGCTCTCCCGGCGGGCATTGCGCACGAGGAGGCGGATCTGCCGGCGGTCGGCTTGCGGGTACTCATCGAGCAGTTTTTCCAGCGCCCCGTCCCCCTCGTCCAGCAGGCGATCCCGCCAGCGCTCGATTCGATGGAATCCTGCAGCGGCCCGCCGTTCCTGCTCCCGTTTCGAGGCGAGCGCCTGGAGGATGGCGTCGCTGTCACTCTCGCGCAGCAGCTTGCCGATATACTTGATCTGCCGCTTCCGGCCTCCGTGGGCGCGAATCCCCTGGGCCAGCGTTATCGCCTCACGCAAGCTTTCGTCCAGGGGCAGGGTTGCCAGTTGTTCGTTACGCAGTCCGACCAGCGTTTCTCCCAACGACTGAAGCGCCTTCATCTCGCGCTTGATCTGCGTTTTGCTCTTGCTCTCTTCCATCGCCCCGCTGTCACTTGAGTTGAGCCGGCAATGATGTATTGTTGCCGGTTTAATAAAATCATACACTTTGCATCCAATACGGCCAATCGATGCGGGCGTCCGCTGCCCGCCGCTACTACGGGATACCCAGCTGATGAAAAAGAATCCGGTTCCGGAAGATGTTGCCAGGCAGTTCGATGTGGAAGGTCTCCGCAAACTGGTGAGCGGACTGCTCGACGAGGCGCGCCGTTGTGGGGCAACGGCTGCGGAGGTGGGTGGCAACCTGGCGTCCGGGCTGTCGGTAACGGTGCGCAAGGGTGAGGTGGAGACCATCGAGCACAACCGGGACAAGGGGATGGGGGTCACCGTCTATTTCGGACAGCGCAAGGGATCTGCCAGTACCACGGAATTCAGTACCGAAGCGGTGAAGGAGACGGTGAAATCGGCCTGCGAGATCGCCCGCTACACAGCGGAGGATCCATGCCACGGGCTGGCGCCGGCGGAATCGATGGCGCGGGAGATCCCGGATCTGGATCTCTATCATCCCTGGGATCTGGCGGTGGAGGATGCCATCGAGTTGGCCAGACGATGCGAACGGGCGGCCTTGACGTCCGATCCCCGGATCAGGAACTCGGAGGGGGCGTCGGTGAACAGCCACGCCGGATTCCATATCTATGGTAACAGCCACGGTTTCCTTGGCGCCTATCCCACCACCCGCCATAGCGTGAGCTGCAGCGTCATAGCCACCCAAGGCGAGGAGATGCAGCGGGACTTCTGGTACACCACCGCCCGCGATGCGAACCGGCTGGAGTCCGAGGAAGCGGTTGGCCGACGGGCTGCGGAACGGGCCGTGCGCCGCCTGGGGGCGAGACGGCTCTCCACCACCCAGGTTCCGGTCCTGTTCAGCGCCGAGGTGGCCGGTACCCTGCTTTCCCATTTCGTTGGGGCTGTGCGTGGCAGTGCGCTCTATCGCAAGTCCAGTTTTCTGCTGGATCGACTCGGAGAGCCGATCTTTCCGGAATTTGTGCGCATCTATGAGCAACCCCACCTGAAAGGGGCGCTGGGCAGTGCACCCTTCGATCAGGAGGGGGTCGCCACCCGCCAGCGGGATCTGGTACGGGAGGGGATTTTGCAAGGGTATGTTCTCGACAGCTATTCGGCGTGCAAGCTCGGGATGCAGACTACGGGCAACGCCGGTGGTGTCCACAACCTCACCATCGCACCGGGAGCTTCGCCTTCCCTGGTTACCGAATCGCTGGAGCGGGATTCACTGCTCCGGCAGATGGACCGGGGTTTGCTCGTCACCGAGCTGATGGGACACGGTGTGCGCTTGATCTCCGGTGACTACTCCCGGGGGGCGGCCGGTTTCTGGGTCGAGGGGGGGGAGATCCAGTATCCGGTGGAGGGGATCACGGTGGCCGGTAATCTGCGTGACATGTTTCGCAATCTGGTGATGGTGGGCAGCGATGTGGACCTGCGTGGCAATCTGCGTACCGGTTCCTGGCTGGTGGAACAGATGACCGTGGCCGGGGAGTGATGGCTGTTCCGAATTCCAGGTCGATCCCGAAATGACGAAATGGAACCATCGGCTGGAGGAGGACGGTCATGACTCGCCGTGAATGTCATCTCGTATCTGGAACGGCTGTTTGAATATCCGGCTTTAGCCGAATCGTGTGGGTGGAACGGCGAATCATCCTTGACAGGGGGAGAGCGCGCCACATAATACCCGGCAGCCAGAAGGGGATTGGGGCCGTCCGGCTGGAGACCACCGGATATCCATTATCTGTGCGCATGGCAAGTGGAAGCGGCCAGGTCATCCCAAAGTGGCCCCAATCCCCTCCTGCCGACCATCTTCGGGCGCGTTCTCCCCCTGTCAAGGACGAAGCCGCTACACGGTGATTCGCCGTTCTACCCATACGATTTTGGGGAAGAGCAGAATATCCCGTGTCTCCCCGGACCGGCTGAATAAAGGGGAAATCATCGCGATGCGGCTCTGGGTCCTCGGCTTCATCCGCGATTCCTGCGCTGGAGAAAAATCAGCCGTCTGTCGATATGGACGGGTATGGCGCACGCAACACGACGGCACTTTGGCAACCATCTCCCCGATTTCTCACGTACCCATCGGGCAAAAGGAAAGGGATCGGAGACGACCGCCGCGGTGGTCGACCCCGAGCGGCTGCTCGATGCGGTTTCCCGTCACGCTGCCATCTGCGTTACCGATTCGCGGGGGATCCTGCTGCAGGTCGATGAGGGGATGTTCCGACTCACCGGCTACACTCCAGATGAGCTGCTGGGCCGGAGTTACGGCAGGCTGGTTTTCGGCGAGGATGGGAAAAGGTTCGAGAGAACGCTGTTGCGGAAGCTCGCAGCCGGCCGGAGCTGGACGGGTCCGCTGAGACTGAGAAGCCGGCAGAGGGAAGAGCTCTGGGTCGAGCTGAGCGTGACACCGGTCGATGGCGTAAGGGGGGAGGAATGCCATGTCTTCGTGCATATCGATATCACCTCGTTCAAACGGGTGGAGGCAGCCCTCCAGGCCTCGGAGGATCGTCATCGCGGACTGCTCGAGCAGGCCAACGATGCCATCCTGCTGGTGGACATGGATGGGTGGGTGGTGGCGGTCAATCGGCGGGCAGAGGAGATAACGGGCTATTCCCGCGAAGAGCTGCTGAACCTGCACATGCAGCAACTGGTGCCCGAGGGTTTGCGCCATCGGCTGCTGGACCTGCATCAGGAGGTGCTGGAGAAGCGGCGCGATTCGTTCCGCGGAGGGGTGTTGTTGCGCAAGGATGACAAGACGGTGCCGGTGGATCTCTCCTGTGCCGTCATCGAGAGCGGCGGGCAGCGGGTGATCCAGAGTATCCTCCACGACATCACCGAGCGCAAGAAGATGGAGGCGGAGCTGATCCGGGCGCGCGTCAGCGCAGAGCGGGCCAACCGGGCGAAGAGTGAGTTCATCTCCCGCATCAGCCACGAACTGCGGACTCCATTGAATGCCATCCTGGGTTTCGCCCAGCTGCTGGAGAGCGACCAGGAGCTCCCCCTGGCGGAGCCTCACCGGGAAGAGGTCCGCCAGATCCTGAATGCGGGATGGCATCTGCTGGAGCTGATCGATGACATCCTGAGTCTCTCTTCCATCGAGAGCGGTGGCCTGCGGGTGGCGCCGGTACCCGTGCCTGTAGCCGCGCTCCTGCAGGAGTGCCGGGACCTGCTCGAACCCTTGGCGAAGGAGCGCAACGTGACCCTGGCGCTGATGCCGGTACCGGACGATCTCCTGCTGCTCGCGGACCGGACGCGTCTCAAGGAGGTGCTGCTCAACCTGGGCTCCAACGCCATCAAGTACAACAAGATCAACGGCTGTGTCAGCTACAGCGTGGTGGTGGAGGCGGAAAAGGTGCGTATCAACGTGAGTGACACCGGGATCGGGATTCGCCCCGAGAAGATGCAGCATCTCTTCGAGCCGTTCGAGCGGCTCGGACAGGAGGATGGCAATATCCACGGCAGCGGCCTCGGGCTGGTGATCGCGCGCCGTCTGACCGAGCTGATGGGAGGACAGCTCGGGGTGTGGAGCGAGTTTGGCGTCGGCAGCACCTTCTGGGTGGATCTGCCCCGTGTCGTGGAAGCGTCCTGAGTCCGTGGTTCTTGCCCAAATCGTGTGGGTAGAGCGGTGAATCATCCTTGACAGGCGGAAAGCGCGCCACATACTCGCTAGCCAGAAGGGGATTGGGGCCCTTCCAGGTGGGGCCATCGGATATCCACCATTTGTGCGAATGGCGAGCGCAGGCGGCTCGGCCATCCCAAAGTGGCCCCAATTCCCTTCTGCCGACCATCTTCAGGCGCACTTTCCGCCTGTCAAGGACGAAGCCGCTACGCGGTGATTCACCCCTCTACCCACACGATTCGGGGAAAACCCGAGTCCGTTTCCTTCCGCCGGCTACCATTCCCCTTTCCAGAACTCCGGTATCGCCAGCGATGCCTTGTGGATCTCGCAGTTGTAGTAACGGGTGGGAAAGGGTTTGTTGCGGCTCGCCTCCTCGCGGAATCGGTCCAGGGGCGCGTTTTTCCCCGCCATGGTGGCACTCCACCAGCCGGAGGGATAGACCGGCTGCGGGAAATGGATGGTCTGCAGGTGGCTGAATCCGGCACTGCGCATCGCCTTGCGCATCTCCCGGATCAGCGTCTGGTGGATGAGGGGGGATTCACTCTGATGAACCACCATCCCGTCCTTGCCCAGGGCCCGATGACAGGCCGCGTAGAAGGGGGCGCTGAACAGACCCTCGGCCGGACCGATGGGATCGGTGCTGTCCACGATGATCAGATCGATGGAGCCGGGTGGCGCCTCCTTCACCCACTGGATGCCGTCGGCAAAGCGCAGCTCGGCGCGCGGATCGTCGTTGGCCTCGCATAGCTCCGGAAAGTAGCGCTCCGCGAGCCGGGTGACCCGCTCGTCGATCTCCACCTGTACCACCCGTTTCACCTCCGGGTGTCTGAGCACCTCGCGCAGTGTCCCGCAATCCCCGCCGCCGATGATCAACACCTGCTCCGGGCCGGGATGGGTGAACAGTGCAGGGTGGCTCATCATCTCGTGGTAGAAGAAGTTGTCGTAGTCCGAGAGCATGATGAAGCCGTCGATCACCATCAGGGTGCCGAAATGTTCGGTCTCGTAGATCTCGATGTGCTGGAAAGGGGTCTGTTCCTCGTGGAGTTTCTCCTTCAGCGTAAGAGAGAAAGCGCTGCCGGACTCGGGGCAGATCTCGGTAAACCACTCTTTGTTCAGCGTCATGGCAGATTCCGTCAACTATCGATGTCCAGGGAGGCCGGCCACAAGATACCGGATGTTCTGTTACACTTGCAACGATGGAACGGCTGCGAGACAAACGGATCCTGCTGGGGGTGACGGGTGGCATCGCCTGCTACAAGAGTGCGGAGCTGGTGCGCCTGCTGCGCAGGGCAGGTGCCGAGGTGCGGGTGATGATGACCCGTTCGGCCGAGCGGTTCGTCGGCCCGGTGACCTTCCAGGCGCTCAGCGGCCACCCTCCGGCCCTGGATCTGTTCGACAACGGGGATCCGGCAGTGATGGAGCACATTCGGCTGGCGCGTTGGGCAGAGGCCATCCTGATCGCGCCGGCTACGGCCCATACCTTGGCGCGGTTGCATCACGGGCTGGCGGATGATTTGCTCACCACCACCTGCCTGGCCAGTGAGGCGCCGCTGGCAGTGGCACCGGCCATGAACCGGCAGATGTGGCGTCACCCGGCGACGCAGGCCAACGTAGCGGCGCTCAGGGAGCGGGGGGTGCGGTTTTTCGGGCCGGAAGAGGGGGAGCAGGCCTGTGGCGAGGAGGGGCCCGGCCGTATGGTGGAGCCGGAGCGACTGCTGCAGGAGTTGGCGGCGCTGTTCGTGCCTCCTCTCCTGCGGGGTGTGCAGGTGATGGTCACGGCAGGCCCCACCCTGGAAGATATCGATCCGGTCCGCTATCTCGGTAACCGCAGTTCCGGCAGGATGGGCTATGCCCTGGCCGCTGCGGCGAGGGATGCGGGGGCGGATGTGACACTGGTCAGCGGGGTCACCCATCTGCCCGTTCCTCCGGGGGTGGATTGTGTCCGGGTCCGCACTGCGGCGGAGATGCATGCGGCGGTGTTGCAGCGGGCATCCGTATGTGACATCTTTGTGGCTGCTGCGGCGGTCGCCGATTATCGGCCGGTGCAGCGTCACGAGCAGAAAATAAAGAAGAACCAGGACCGGATTCAGCTGCTGCTGGAGCGTAATCCCGATATTCTCGCCGAAGTGAGCGCCTTGCCGAATGGACCATTCTGCGTGGGTTTCGCTGCCGAGACCGAGCGGGTGGCGGAACATGCGCGGGAAAAGCTGGAGAGCAAGGGAGTGGCGATGATCGCCGCCAATCGGGTGGGCGGGAGCGAAGGGGGGTTCGACAGCGAAGAGAATGCCTTGGAGGTGCTGTGGCCCGGAGGCGGCACGACGCTCCCGCTGGCACCGAAGACGGTCATCGCGACCCAGTTGGTGGAGCTGATTGCGCAACGCTATCTCGATTCGCGCGGCTGACGCATCGTGGAAATGTGAGCCAGTTCCTGGTGTACGGTAGAGATGTGCGTATTCTGGACAAGGTTTGATGTCCAGCAATAGCAATAAATAAATATTAAAAAGGGGGGGCGATGGACGATACTTGTCTTGTTGTATCTCCGGCTGCAAAGTCGACACAGAAAAGGGAGGCGTCGATGCAGAAGATCCAGTTGAAAATCCTCGATCCACGTATTGGAACCGAATATCCCTTGCCAGACTATGCCACAGATGGCGCGGCCGGAATGGATCTGCGTGCCTGTCTGCACGAGCCGTTGCGCATGGGCGCGGGCGACAGCGAGCTGATTCCCACTGGCCTGGCCATTCACATCGCAGATCCCTCGCTGGCGGCGGTGGTTCTTCCCCGTTCCGGACTGGGACACAAGCATGGTATCGTGCTGGGGAACCTGGTGGGGCTCATCGACTCTGACTACCAGGGAGAGCTGTTCGTTTCCTGTTGGAACCGGGGACAGAACGAGTATATCGTTCAACCCGGTGAACGAATCGCGCAGCTGGTGTTCGTTCCGGTGGTGCGGGCCGCATTCGAGGTGGTGGATGAGTTCGAATCGAGCCGGCGCGGTGCCGGCGGATTTGGCCATACCGGCCGTCATTGATACAGGGAGGTATCAATCATGTCACTCCAACCCCTTCAACAGACCCCCTCGCGCTATCCGGATCCGGTCAGCGCTTCGGTTTTCAAACCTTACGATATCCGTGGCGTCGCCGGACGCACCCTGACGCCGGAGAGTGTCTACAGCATTGGACGGGCCATTGGCGCCGAAGCCGCACTGCGGGGAGTCGGAACCCTGGCGGTGGGGCGGGATGCCAGGCTCTCCAGCCCGAGCCTGAGCAGGGCGCTGATCCGGGCACTGTGCGACAGTGGATGCGAGGTGCTGGATGTGGGACGGGTTCCCACACCGCTGCTCTATTTCGCCGCCCATCAGTATGCCAACAACAGTGGGGTCATGGTGACCGCCAGCCACAACCCCGCGGAATACAACGGAATGAAGATCGTGCTGAACGGCGAGGTGCTGCACGGGGAGGGGGTTCAGGCGCTGCGTACCCGTATCGAACGGGCGGATCTGGTGGACGGGATAGGGGCGTGTCGCCGGATCAGCGTCAGCGAAGCCTATCTGGACCGGATATCCGGCGAGATAGAGCTGGACCGGCCGCTGAGGGTGGTGGTGGATGCCGGTAACGGCATGGCAGGCGAGCTGGCCCCGAGACTGTTCCGAAGGCTGGGCTGTGAGGTCCACGAGCTCCATTGCGACATCGATGGCCGCTTCCCCAACCATCACCCGGATCCAACCGAGCTGGTGAATCTGCAGGATCTGATTGCCGCCGTTCGGGAAACGGGTGCCGACATCGGGTTTGCCTTTGACGGGGACGGGGACCGGATCGGGGTGGTGGACTCCGCCGGCAAGGTGATCTGGCCGGATCGTCTGTTGATGCTGCTGGCCATCGACGTGCTGAAGCGGCATCCCGGCGCGGAGATCCTGTTCGACATCAAATGCACCAGCAACCTCTACGGAGTCATCGAGCAGCATGGCGGGCGACCGCTCATGTGGCGCACGGGCCACTCGGTGGTGCGCACCAAGATGCAACAGGATGGCGCCCTGCTGGCCGGAGAGCTCACCGGCCACCTGTTCTTCGCCGACCGCTGGTACGGATTCGATGATGCGCTATACAGTGGAGCCCGTCTGCTGGAGATCCTGGCCCGTCAGCAAGAGAGCAGTGCGGAGTTGTTCGGCCGTCTGCCGGATGCGGTCAATACCCAGGAGTACAAGATCCCGGTGCCCGACGGCCGGCACTACGAGCTGATCGAGCGTCTGATGCAGCGGGTCGATTTCCCCGATGCGACCTCAATCACCCTGGACGGCTTGCGTCTGGAGTTCGCCGATGGATGGGCCCTGGTCCGCGCTTCCAATACCACACCGACCCTGGGCATCCGTTTCGAGGCGGAGAACCAGGCCGCGCTGGAGGCGATACAGAGACGGATCCGGGAGTTCATCCTTTCCGAGGCGCCACCCGGTCTCTCCCTGCCATTCTGAATGTCCGATTGGTCCTGAGCGACCGCTGAAGGCCATCCCCTGGGGGGAATCCGGGTCCTGTCGCTGTCCGGTGGGGGGGAAAATGTGGTATATATGCCGGCTTGTTTTTTTGGCAAACGGCACCGTCGTCCCATGAGTCTCGATCCCACTTCTGCAACCGATATCGCTCGCGTTCTCACCGTAGCGCTTCCCTATATTCGCCGTTTCAGTGGCAAGACCATGGTGATCAAGTACGGCGGCAACGCCATGGTGGACGAAACCCTCAAGCAGGGGTTCGCGCGGGATGTGGTGCTGATGAAGCTGGTGGGGATGAATCCCGTGGTGGTGCACGGCGGAGGACCGCAGATCGGGCGGTTGCTGGAGCGGATCGGCAAGGAGAGCCGGTTCGTGGCGGGGATGCGGGTCACCGACAGCGAGACCATGGATGTGGTGCAGATGGTGCTCGGCGGGTTGGTCAACAAGGAGATCGTCAGCCTCATCAACCAGCAAGGGGGGTGTGCGGTCGGCCTGACCGGCAAGGATGGCGAGATGATCCACGCCCGCAAGCTGAAGGTGACCAGAGAGATGCCGGAGCTGAAGGAGCCGGAGATCATCGATATCGGTCATGTGGGGGAGGTGGAGTCCATCGATGCTGCGGTGCTCCACCGGCTGGTGGGAGAGGATTTCATTCCGGTCATCGCCCCCATCGGTATCGGCCGGGAGGATCGCCAGAGCTACAACATCAATGCCGATCTGGTGGCCGGCAAGCTGGCGGAAACCCTGCAAGCGGAAAAATTGCTGCTGCTCACCAATACTGCCGGTGTGCTGGACAAGGCGGGGGAGCTGCTGACCGGCCTGACTCCATCCGAGGTGGACCGGCTGATTGCCGACGGAACCATTCATGGCGGGATGCTGCCCAAGATCCGCTGCGCTCTCGACGCGGTGCGCGGTGGCGTACGGGCGGCACATATCGTCGATGGCCGGGTGGAGCACGCCTGTCTGCTGGAGCTTTTTACCGACGAAGGGGTGGGCACCCTGATCCGGGGGGGGATCTGAGGGGTGGCGGCTTCATCGGCGAAACAGGGCGGGAAGCGCAAGCAGCAGATTCTGGAAAGTCTGGCCAGGGAGCTGGAGAGCAATCATGGAGGGCGGATCACGACCGCGGGGCTGGCTCGTGCCGTCGGGGTCTCCGAAGCGGCCCTGTATCGGCACTTTCCAAGCAAGGCGCGGATGTTCGAGGGGTTGATCGATTTCGCCGAAGAGACGGTGTTCAGCCGGGTGAACAGGGTGCTTGCCGAGGAGTCGGAGCCTGCCACCCGTTGCCGGCTGATACTTGGAATTGCACTCGGCTTTTCGGCCCGCAATCCCGGTATCACACGGATCCTGCTGGGCGATGCCCTGGCGGGGGAGCCGGAGCGGTTGCGCAAGCGGGCCGGTCAGTACTTCCGGCGCCTGGAGACACAGCTCAAGCAGGTGCTCAGGGAGGGAGAGGCCGCTGCCGGGCAGCGTATCAACCAGATGGAGCCGGAGGTGGGTGCCAATCTGATGCTCGCGGTGGTGGAAGGGCGAATGCTGCAGTTCGTGCGCAGTGGTTTTTCGCAGAGTCCCTTGACCCATTGGGCGGTACAGTGGGAGGGATTGAAACGGGCCTTGTTCACGGAAGAGAGGTGCAAATAGACGACAATGGAATAGGGTACCGAGCGGGTCGGGCGGTCGCTGTGATCTATTCCTCATAGATTTCCTTTATAATTCCCGAGACAATACGGGCCATACTCGATAAATGGCCCGAAATCAGATAATTAACATCTGCTAAATCACGGTTTGGAAAGGATGATGCATACCTTTCTTCTCGCCCTCCGCGGGAGGGGCCCATGCCAGGATGCCTGATGACCAGGCCCCCATTCTTGGACTTCGTTCCGGGTCTGATCAGGGTCCTGTTGTCCCTCGTACTGATGGTTCATCCTCTGACCGCCGTGGTCGGGGAGGAGCTCATCTACACCGCACAGCCGGGTGATACCGTGCAGAAGGTGATAGACAAATATGGCGTCGAGTCGCTGCAGGCAGAAGAACTGCGCCGCTTCAACAAGCTCGAGGGTGTCCGCCGGATCCCGCCGGGGACCAAGATCCGTTTTCGTCTTGGATGGTTGAAGGTGAAGCCGCTGGAGGCGCGCGCGGAGGCGGTCTCGGGTCCCGTGACCGTCACCCGGGCGGGTGAACTGAGCGCGGAGAAGGTGGTCGAGGGGAGTGGATTCAGGCCCGGCGATGTCCTGGAGACCGGGAAGGGTGGTAGCGTGATGCTGCTGTTCGGTGACGGTTCCCGACTCCTGTTGCAGGCGGAGAGCACGCTCACCTTCGAGGTGCTGGAGAAATATGGCGACCCGGATACACCCAACATTCGTCTCCATCTTCATCGGGGGCGGGTCGAGACCAAGGTGGCACCCAACGAATCGCCCGATCGTCGTTTCGAGATCGGGACCCCCGCCGGAAGTGCAGGGGCGAGGGGAACGAGCTTCCGGGTCGGAACCGATGAGGGTGCCCGGCAGCTGTTCACGGAGGTGACCCACGGAACGGTTGCGGTGGAGGGCGGGGGCAAGGAGCTTCCCGTAGCGGAACGTTTTGGTACGGTGGTAGAGGCGGGCCGGCCACCGATCCCGCCGTTGCCGCTGTTGCCCGCGCCCGATCTTTCCGGAGTGGAACCGCTTTATCGCCACCTGCCGTTGCAGATCGGCTGGAGCAGAGTGCCGGATGCAGTGGGTTACCGGGTGTTGCTCGTACCGTCGGGCGGGGGCGGCGTGGTCAGCGTCGATCGTCGGGTGGACTCGGCAGCGGTCGAATTGGAGAAGCTGGAGGATGGCGATTACCAGCTGATCGTCCGTGCCATCGACTCCCACGGTCTGGAAGGGCTCGATGCACAGAGAGATTTTACGCTCGATGCCCATCCGCTGCCGCCCCGGCTCGTGACACCGGCGCAAGGGGAGCGGTTGTATCAAGGCCGGCCCGAATTTCGTTGGCAGCCGTCGAGTGAAGCCGTTCGCTACCGTTTTCAGCTCGATGTCGAGCGTGACTTTGCGAATCCAGCGATGGATATTCTGCTTCCCTCAGAGGGTGGCTACGGATTGTCCGAACCGCTGGCACCGGGACGCTATTACTGGCGTGTGGCCAGTATCGACGAGAATGGAGAGCAGGGACTGTTTGGTACCGAGTCCGGTTTCGAGGTCTCCCTGCCTCCGCAACCACCGCGCGATCTCTCCATTCACAAGACGGCGCAGGAGCTGAAGCTGGGATGGCGGGCGGAAAAGAAGGGCTATCGCTATCAGCTACAGCTGGCCGCCGACCCCGCGTTCTCCCGGGTGTTGGTCGAGCGCGAAACCGCCCGGACGGAATTGACCCTGCCGAGACCGCAGGAGAAGGTCTATCTGCGCATGCGCACGCTGGATGACGTTGGTCATCCGGGTGAGTACAGCCGTCCCCTCGAGATCGTTCCACCGCTGGAAAACCTGATTCCCCTCTTCTTTCTGGGTACGGCCGGTCTGGTGTTTCTGCTGTGAAGAACCAGTACTGGCACAGGGTGATACCCATCAGGAAGTACCTTTCCCTGTCGCTCGGCACCGTCGTCGTCGCCATAGGGCTCCTTCTTTCGGGCTGGCTGACGAATCTGGACTACCTGGTGTACGACCACATCTTTCAGGTGGTACAGCGTCCCCCTTCCGGTGACGTGGTGATTGTCGCCATCGACGAACGAAGTCTCGCGCAGCTGGGGCGATGGCCCTGGTCTCGGGCGCTGCACGCCAGGCTCATAGAGCGGTTGAACGGGGCAGGAGTGAAAGCGGTGGCCCTGGATCTGATTCTGGCGGAGCCCGACCGGGTGGATCCCGCCGGAGATACCGAGTTGGCGCGGGTACTGGAAGAGAGTGGCCGGGTGGTGCTTCCGGTGGTGCCGGAGCCCACCGAGATCGATGGTCTGTTGCAGGAAACCCGGCCGCTGGAGATCCTTGCCCGCGGTGCCGCTGCGCTGGGACACATCGATGTGGAGCTGGATCCGGACGGCAAGGTGCGACGCAGCTATCTCTGGGCCGGTATCGGGACGCCACGGTGGCCGAATCTGGCCCTGGCGTTGCTGGATGTGAATCGGCCAGCGACGAAACGAGCGGCCACCGTTCGCAACCGGGTCGCCCGAGGGGGGGCGACGACCGCTTGGGTGCGGGATCAGATGCTCCTGATACCCTTTTCGGCGCGAGCCGGTTTCTTTTCCTATGTGGACATACTCGGTGCCGGTGAGGCGGAGCTGAAAGAGCTGTTTGCCGGGAAATATGTTCTGGTGGGGGCAACGGCGGCCGGTCTGGGGGAACGCTATGCGACGCCCGCGGGCACGGGTGCGCGTCGCGCCATGCCGGGCGTGGAGATCCTGGCCAACGTGGCCGATGTGCTGTTGCGTGGAGATGGTATCGTTCCGCTCGCTCTTTCCTGGCAGATCGCGGTGACGCTCCTGCTGGTGGCGCCGGTCTACCTGATGTATCGCGCAGCCGGTCCGAGATGGGCGCTGCCGGTGGCCTTTTTTCAGCTGCTGCTGGCGCTGGGGGTGAGCACCGTTTTGCTGTATGCGGCCCGCGTCTGGTTTCCGCCAATGGCTGCCATGCTCGCCATTGCGCTCAGCTACCCCCTTTGGAGCTGGCGGCGCATGCATGTCATGTTCAGCCAGTTGTTCCAGGAGAAGGAGCGTGCCGAAGTGACGCTGCACTCCATCGGTGATGCGGTGGTCACCACCGATGGTACGGGCAGCATCCGCTACATGAATCCGTCCGCGGAGAAACTGACCGGCTGGGACGACAGCGAGGCTCGGGGAAGACCTGTCGAGACGGTGCTCAGGTTGCAGGATGAGCGCGGGGTGGCGATTGGAAAATCACTGCTTTCTTCGTTGAGGAGCAAGAACGCGGTGGCGCTGTTTCCCGAGGGAACCACCATCGTCGCCAGGAACGGGAGCCGCTTCGACATCCACGGTACCGCCGCCCCCATCCACGATCACGGCGGCAAGGTGGTGGGTGGTGTGATCACCATGAGCGATGTGAGCAACCTGCGCCGTGCCGCTGCACTGCTGAGCTACCAGGCCACTCACGATGCACTGACCGATCTGCCCAACCGGAGCATGTTGCAGGACCATCTCCAGCGGGCCATCTCCCATGCGCAACGCAGCGAGCACCGTCTCGGCATCCTGTTCGTCGATCTGGACAATTTCAAAGGGGTCAACGATGGTCTGGGACATGCGGCCGGAGACCGGGTGCTGGAAGCGGTCGCAAAGCGGCTGCAGGATTGCCACCGGGGTGAGGATCTGGTGGCCCGGCTGGGGGGCGACGAGTTCGTGGTGGTACTCGATCATGTCGAGAACACCCGTCAGATCAGTGTTGTGGCGCGCAAGATCTGCGATGCGCTGGACCGTCCGGTGGAGATCGATGGACGCAGCTATTTCGTGACTGCCAGTATCGGCATCGCGGTCTATCCGAAGGACGGTGAAACGGTGGAAGAGCTGCTGAAGAATGCCGACGCCGCCATGTACAGGGCCAAGAGGAAGGGGCGAGGATACATCCAGTTCTATTCGCCGGAGATGAACCGTCAGGCACTGACACGTCTCGATCTGGAACGGCGACTGCGTTACGTACACAAGCGGGGGGAGATGGAGATCCACTATCAACCCATCTACGATCTGGACAAGCGCTCCATCACCGCCGTAGAGGCGCTGTTGCGCTGGCGTCATCCTGAAGAGGGGTTGCTGCCGCCGGACGAGTTTCTCCCCATCGCCGAAGAGACCGGTCTGATCTCGGAACTTGGGCGGTACGTGATTCGCACCGTCTGTTCCCAGGCGGTCCGATGGCGCAACGATGGACTCCCCCGGTTACGGATGGCGGTGAATCTGTCCCCCCGGCAACTGCTCGATCCCTCGCTGGTTGAGATCACCCGCAGTATCCTCAAGGAGACCGGAATGGAGCCGTCCGATCTGGAGTTCGAGATCACCGAAAGTTTGCTGACCAGCGATCTGGCGAGTGTCGCCGATACCCTCAATGCCCTCAAGTCTCTCGGTGTCAGGCTGGCGATCGACGATTTCGGTACCGGCTACTCCTCCCTCAGCCGGCTCAAGCATTTCCCCGTGGACAGCCTGAAGATCGACAAATCCTTCGTCCATGACATCCAGGCAGGTGCCTCCAGCGGGGTGATAGCATCCGCCGTGATTACCCTGGCACACAGTATGAATCTGAGTGTGGTAGCGGAAGGGGTTGAAAACAGATTCCAGTTTCAGCACCTGCGCTCCAGGGGATGCAACGAGATTCAGGGCTACTTTCTGAGCCGGCCGCTGTCGGCCTCGGCAATGACCACGATGCTCGCCGATGGTGATGTCGGCAGCGCCCTTCATTGAAGCCGCCCGCGCCCGGGAAACTCCTCCCGTTCCAGGCGGCGGACTTGATTACCGGGGCCGTAGCGGAATTTCAAAGGCCAAGTGAAGGGTTCGGGTCAGCCGGCTTCCCCGTGTGGATGTGCGTGCGCAACGACACCATAGCGCTTGCGGTAGTCATCCACCTTGTGGCGCCACTGTGCGAGTTCGGGCCGGGTGGTGAGGTAGTCGAGTAGTGCGTCCAGGTTGGCGATGCTGGCAACCGGGATTCCCATTTGCTGCTCCACCTCCTGGATAGCGGAACGATTCCCCTTTCCCCTCTCCTGACGGTCGAGGGAGATCACCACTCCGGCCGGTGTTGCGCCCGCTGCCCGAATGAGGGCGGTGGACTCCCTTACCGAGGTTCCCGCCGAGATGACGTCATCGACGATCATTACCCTTCCCTGTAACGGCGCACCGACGATGTTGCCTCCCTCTCCGTGATCCTTCGTTTCCTTGCGGTTGAAGGCGTAAGGCAGGTCGCGTCCATGGTGCTGCGCCAGGGCGATGGCAGTGGTGGCTACCAGCGGAATCCCTTTGTAGGCGGGGCCAAACAGCATGTTGAACTGGATCCCGGAGGCGATGATGGCTTCGGCATAGAATTCGCCCAGTCGGGCCAGCTTTGCGCCGCTGTTGAACAGGCCGCTGTTGAAGAAATAGGGACTCGAACGCCCGGACTTGAGCGTGAATTCCCCAAAACAGAGCACCTTGCTTTCGATGGCGAATTCGAGAAATCGGCTTTGATAGGTCTGCATGTGAATCGGTGAAACGCCTGGTTGGAACTGCCGATGATCTTACCCGTTCGCAGCCATGGGGTACATGCCGGACGGGGCACGGCGATCGCCGGGTGTGGGTGAGCGAAGTGGTGTACCCCCGTTTTTGCCAACAGGAGGAAGGTACTATATCATCCTTGTCTGTTTTTTGAGTGGAGCGGCCCTTGCCAAAGGGTTCCGTTCTGTCGGCTGGTGGATGCTGTCGCTCTGTCAGTCCCCCATCTCTCTACCGAGGAAGACAAATGAATATTCAAGACAATCGTGTGGTGACCATCCACTACAAATTGACAGACGACGAAGGAACCCTGCTGGACTCTTCCGAGGGACAGGAGCCGCTCACCTACCTCCATGGGAGCCAGGCCATCATCTCCGGGCTGGAGAAGGCGCTGACGGGAAGAGAGGAAGGGGACTCCTTCGAGGTCACTGTACAGCCGGAAGAGGGTTATGGTGAAGTCAACCCCGAGATGATCCAGACGGTACCGCGGGCGGCCTTTGGTGGAATCGAGAATCTGGTCCCCGGCATGCCGCTGCAGGCAGACGATGGCAATGGTAATGTCTATCACGTGATAGTCAGGGAGGTGAAAGACGAAGAGGTGACCATCGATGTCAATCACCCGCTGGCCGGCAAGGTGCTTCACTTCGATGTCACCGTGCAGTCGGTTCGTGAGGCTACCCCTGAGGAGCTGGCACACGGCCACGCACACTGAAGGTGGATTGGTTGCACCGTTCTGTCAGGCTCATGGCTTGCTTTTGGTGCTCTTGAAGTACAGTTGCTATCCTTTTGTCGATGGGGCCGTGGAACACGGAAGATGGAGCGGTACCCATGGGTCGGTACGACGGGTATCGGCCGGTTGATTCTCCGGGGAGAACGGGTTGATGAAGGAGACGGAAACAGCGGGCGTCGCTCAGTCCCGCCGGCAGCGGACGAGCGCCGTCGAACTGAAAGGAACCGTGTTTACCCTGCCGGTCCTCAAGCTGCATAGCACCGATCTCGCCGCCATCGAGCACGAGCTCAAGGTGCATCTGGCCAGGGGATTGAATTTCTTTCAGCATGCGCCACTGGTCATCGATCTGGCGGCGGTCGAGGAGCAAGCGGTGGAGCTGGATTTCGCCGCGATGGGGGAGATGCTGCGTCGGTTGCAGCTGTTTACGGTCGGAGTGCGGGATGCCGGCCCGCATCTGGCAGAAAAGGCGGTTGCCGCCGGACTGGCGGTCCTGAAGGGGGGAGTGACGACAAAAAAGGTGGCAGAAAAAAGCGTCGAGGAGCTGCCGGTTGCCACCGAAGTGTCGCCAAGGCGGACCCGGATCGTTCGCCATCCGGTGCGTTCCGGCCAGCAGATCTATGCCAAGGGTGGAGACCTGATTGTCCTCTCCTCGGTCAATGTCGGTGCAGAGGTGATCGCCGATGGCAACATTCACGTCTACGGAACCCTGCGGGGGAGGGCCTTTGCGGGTGTGACCGAGGACACCGGGGCGCGCATCTTTGCCCAGTCCATGGAGCCGGAGCTGGCCGCGATTGCCGGGAACTACCAGGTGTTCGATGAGCCCGTCTCTCCCTCCTTGCGGGGCAAACCTGCGCAGATCTACCTGGAGGGGGAGCAGCTGGTGGTGGCTCCGCTTTAGCGAATTGTCTGTATTGGTTTCAGCTCATCAGATAAGGAGATTGTTTTGTCTAAGGTAATCGTTGTGACATCTGGCAAGGGAGGGGTTGGCAAGACGACCACCAGCGCTAGTTTTGCGGCTGGTCTGGCCGGTCGGGGACACCGGACGGTGGTCATCGACTTCGACATCGGTCTGCGAAACCTCGATCTGGTGATGGGCTGCGAAAGGCGGGTGGTCTATGACTTCGTCAATGTGATCAACGAAGAGGCCAGCCTGAAACAGGCCCTGATCCGGGACAAGGTGGACAACAACCTCTACATCCTGCCCGCTTCGCAGACCAGGGACAAGGATGCGCTTACCCAGGACAAGGTGGGCAAGGTGATCGGCGAGCTGCGGGAGAATTTCGACTACATCGTCTGCGACTCTCCGGCCGGTATCGAGAAGGGCGCGTTGATGGCCATGTTCTTCGCGGACGAGGCGCTGGTGGTGACCAACCCCGAGATCTCTTCGGTACGGGACTCCGACCGCATTCTCGGCATGCTTGCCGCGAAATCGCTGCGTGCCATCGAGGGGGAGGAACCCATCAAGGAACACCTGGTGGTGACACGCTACTCCCCCGAGCGCGTGAACATGGGTGAGATGTTGAGCCTGGATGACATCCGCGAACTGCTGGGAATCGACCTGATTGGGGTCATCCCGGAGTCGGAAGATGTATTGCAGGCCTCCAACTCCGGTGTCCCGGTGATCCGAAACGAGCGAAGCAAGAGCGGCCAGGCATATCAGGACATGGTGGCCCGTTTTCTTGGTGAAGAGGTTCCCATGCGCTTTCTCGAAGTGGAAAAGAAAGGCTTCCTGAGCCGTATCTTTGGAGCATAGGCCGATGTCGATATTCGATTATTTCAGACGCAAGACCGCGAAGGGAACGGCCGCCATCGCCAAGGAGCGGCTGCATATCGTCATGGCCCACGAGCATCGGACGACGAAGGGCCCCGACTATCTGCCCGCCCTCAAGCGTGAGCTGATGGAGGTCATCTCGAAATACGTTCCGGTGAGCAAGGAGGACATCAAGGTCAATCTGGAGCGGCATGGGGATTGTGAGATCCTGGAGCTGAACATCGCCTTGCCGGAGGGCAAGGAGGAGACGGCGGCCGCCAACTGAGCAGCCGAGCCGGCTTTCCTCCTTTGCCCGGCGCGCGCGGCGTCATGTATCGTTGGCTGGTTGATGCTCGATCTCCACTCCACTCTCGTGACGACCCCGGTGGATTCCATCGTCTGTTGGGGCTGCTTAATCTTCGGTTTTCCCTTTCGCCCCGCCGTGGTGGAGGGCGGGGACGGAGCCGGGAGCGTTCGGTATAAAGGAGTTCGCCAACAATGAAAAGAGTCACCATCGTCGGTAGCGGCTTCGCCGCCCTGACCGCTGTTCGAGAGCTGCGCAAGAGCGGCCTGGAGGCGGAAATCACCCTGGTCAGCCCAAGGCCGGTGTTCGAATATCTCCCCGGTATCATCTGGATCCCCTCCGGGCTGCGCAAGGGAGATGACCTCCGCGTACCGCTGCAAAACTTTTTCCGGCGCATGAATGTCCGGTATCACCAGTCCTTCGCTACCGGGCTGGCCGACGGCGGGCGTACCCTGTTGACCGAGCAAGGAGAGGTCGGGAACGATGGTCTGTTGATCTGCTCGGGCGGACGTTTTCTGAAAAAGTTGCCCGGTATCGAACATGCCATTACCCCCTGCGAAGGGATCGAGGCGGCCGAACGGATCCGGGACCGTCTGCGGGCGATGGAGAGCGGGGTGATCGCCATCGGCTTCGGGGGTAATCCCAAGGAGCCGAACGCCATGCGGGGAGGCCCGATGTTCGAATTCCTCTTCGGCATCGATGAGCAGCTGCGCAGGGAGGGACGCAGGGAGCGATTCCGGCTGATCTTCTTCACCCCGGGTGAAAAGCCGGGGCAGAGGCTGGGTCCGAAAGCGGTGGAAGGTCTGTTGCGCGAGATGAAGCGGCGGGACATCGATACCCATCTGGGATACAAGATAAAGGGTTTCACCGAGAACAGGGTGATGACCGAAGGGGGTGAGTTCGATGCCGATCTCATCCTGTTCATGCCGGGCATGACCGGCAATCGCTGGTTCGACAACAGTGAATTGCCGCGTTCTCCCGGCGGGCTGATACAGGCCGATGAACACTGCCGCGTGGCGGGGATGGAACGGGTCTATGTGGCGGGTGATTCCGGCAGTTTCCCCGGCCCGGATTGGATGCCGAAACAGGCGCACATGGCGGATCTCCAGGCCAGGGCGGCGGTGGCCAATCTGGTGGCGGAATTTCGCGACCAGCCGGCCGATGCCACCTTCCGTGCCGAGCTGATCTGTATCGTGGACAGCCGGAAAAGCGGTATGCTGGTGGCGCGTACCCCCCGTCTCAATTTCATGTTGCCACCCATGCGACTGCTGCATTGGGTGAAGAGGGCCTACGAGTGGTGGTATCTTCGGCAGTACCGCTGAAAGTGTCGATTTTTTGCCAGGAGAGAACCGATGACCAAGAGCATCAAGGGGACCCAGACCGAGAAAAACCTGCTGATTGCATTCGCAGGTGAATCACAGGCCAGGAATCGTTATACCTACTTCGCCGGGGTGGCCAAGAAGGAGGGGCTGGTGCAGATTGCCCACATCTTCCAGGAGACGGCGGATCAGGAGAAGGAACACGCCAAGCGTTTCTTCAAGTTTCTGGAAGGTGGTATGGTGGAGTGTAGCGCGAACTTCCCCGCGGGGAAGATAGGGACCACGCTGGAAAACCTGCGTGCGGCCGCCGATGGCGAGGAGCACGAGTGGAGCGACATGTATCCCGCCTTCGCCAGGATCGCGCGCGAAGAGGGGTTTCCCGAGGTGGCCGCTGCCTTCGAGGCCATCTCTGTTTCGGAGAAACAGCACGAGAAGCGCTTTCGGGCGCTGGCGGACAACCTGGAGGCCGGCCGGGTGTTCAGGCGCAATGGAAAGGTGGTGTGGCGCTGCAGGAATTGCGGATATCTGCATGAGGCGGAGGAGGCGCCGGAGATCTGTCCAGCCTGTCTCCACCCCCAGGGCTATTTCGAACTGCTCGGAGAGAACTGGTAGGTTCTTTCATCGGTCCGGCACACGAGGCTGATAACGGTGTATATGGTTGCCGGGTCAATAGAACCGGGGCTCGCCCGGCGGTCGGGTCTTGAAACGGCGGTGGGCCCACAGGTACTGGTCGGGAATCTCCCGGAGTTGTTCCTCGACGACTCGATTGAGGCGGGTGGCATCCCGCAACGCGTCTCCCGAGGGGAAATCCCGCAGAGGAGGGGAGATGGTGATGCGGTACCCTTTCCCCTCCGGCAGGCGTCGATAGCCGATGGGCAGGACGGGTGCCCCTGAGAGTCTGGCCAGGCGGGCGGTGATGGTGAGGGTCGCGGTCGGCACCCCCATGAAGGGGGCGAAGATGGCATGCCGGCGTCCGAAATCCTGATCCGGCGCATACCAGCACACCCGGTTTTCCCTCAGGGCCCGCAGCATGGCACGCAGGTCGCGGTTGTCGATGACCCCTTCGTAGTATTTTTCGCGGTAGTGGCGCATGACGGCTTCGAAAAGGGGATTCTTGGCCCGTTTCACCAGGATCTGGAAGGGTAATTCCGTGGCCAGCATCCGGCCGCAGAGTATCATGGAGGTGAAATGCCCTCCCAGCAGGAGGACCCCCTTTCCTTTCCTCCACGCCTCTAACAGATGCTCCATCCCTTCGATACGGTAACGGGGTTTCAGCCATTCCTCGGAGGCCCACCAGCTCAGCATCGTCTCGAATACCGCGATTCCCGAGTTGCGCAGCGCCGACTTCACGAGCTGCCGTTGCTGTTCGCTGGAAAGATGAGGGAAGGCCATGGCGATGTTGGTGGTGACGATGCGACGTCTGCGAGGCAGCAGATAGCGGCTCAGGTCGCCCAGGGCGGCTCCCATTCTGAGCTGCCAGGGATAGGGAAGCAGTACCAGCAACCGGAACAGGCCAAGGGCTGCCCAGGTGGGCCAGTGGCGGGGTGCCAGAAAACGGGCCGGACGAAAAGGGGAATCGGATTGCTGCATCGACGATTGGGAAAAGTATCTTGTAGACCGCTGTATTGACACGGCAACAATATATATCGTATTCGGGGTTTCAGGAACAGCTGGAACAAGGCGCAGCTTGCAGGCAATGGTTGCTCCATCGGCGTTTTGCCGCCTTGCAGCAGACCGGCGCACGACGGCTGAATACGACATATATTGTTGCCGGGCTAATATAAACGGCATGGCAAGCGGGAAGCGAAAGGGAGGCCGATGATGGAGGTGAGGGTTCTCGGTTCCAGCGGCGGGGTGGGGACCGGAAAGGGTACCACTTCACTGTTGGTGGACAACGATATCTTGATCGATGCCGGTACCGGAGTGGGGCAGCTCTCCATCGACGAGTTGAGCCGCCTCCGGCACATCTTTCTGACCCACTCCCATCTGGACCATGTTGCCTACCTTCCCCTGCTGGGAGACACGGTTTTCGGCCTGGTCTCCGAAACCATCCGGGTGTATGCGTTGTCGGAGACCCTGGATGCGTTGCAGCGTCACATCTTCAACGATGTCATCTGGCCCGACTTTACCCGGATTCCGAATCGGCAGCAGCCGGTGTTCCGGTTTCAGTCGGTGAATAGGGGAGAAACCGTGGAGTTGGGCACCCGCCGAATCGAGGCGATAGCGGTCAATCATACGGTTCCGTGTATCGGATTTCGTGTGGCCTGTGGCGAAAAGGCGTTCGCCATCAGCGGAGACACCACCTGCAACGACGGTTTCTGGGAAGCGCTGAATGCCCACCCCGGTCTGGATCTGTTGCTGGTGGAGACTGCATTCAGCGACAAGGATGAAGCCCTGAGCCGACTGGCCCGTCACTACTCCCCCCGGCTGCTGGCCGCTGACCTGCAGAAACTGCGTCACCGCCCGCCCATCTACATCATCCACGCCAAACCGGGGGAGGAGTCGGCCATCCTCCGCGAATGCCGGGAGGCGCTGGCGGATCGGGAGGTGTACGGTTTGGCTGGTGGTGCGCACTTCACGCTATAATCCAGTCACCTGTTTGTTCTCCCGGACGCCTGGGATTCGGGAGACGGAACGTAAAAGAGACGACCATGTTTGACAACCTCAGTGAACGTCTGGCCCGAACCCTGAAAAACCTGCGCGGACAGGGAAGGCTGACCGAAGAGAACATCAAGGATACCCTGCGCGAGGTGCGCATGGCGCTGCTGGAGGCGGATGTCGCGCTCCCGGTGGTCAAGGAGTTCATCGCCCAGGTGCGCGAACGGGCGGTGGGCAAGGAGGTGATGACCAGTCTTTCACCGGGACAGGCGCTGATCAAGATCGTCAAGGAGGAGCTGGTCAGGGTGATGGGAGAGGCCAATGAGGCGCTCGATCTGGCCACCCAGCCCCCGGCTGTGATCCTCATGGCGGGTCTGCAGGGTTCCGGCAAGACCACCACCACCGGCAAGCTGGCCCTGTGGCTGAAGGAGCGGCAGAAGAAATCGGTGATGGTGGTCAGCGCCGACGTCTACCGTCCCGCGGCCATCAAGCAGCTGGAGACCGTGGCTTTCCAGGTGGGAGCGGAGTTCTTTCCCAGTGATACCAGCCAGCAACCGGTGGAGATCGCCCGGGCCGCCCTGCAGCAGGCGCGGACACGTTTCATCGATGTGCTGATCGTGGACACCGCGGGCCGTCTGCATGTGGATGACGAGATGATGGACGAGGTGCGACGGCTGCACGAGGTGCTGAATCCGGTCGAGACGCTCTTCGTGGTGGACAGCATGACGGGGCAGGATGCGGCCAATACCGCCAGGGCCTTCAACGAGCAGCTCGCCCTGACCGGAGTCATTCTCACCAAGGCCGATGGAGATGCACGCGGCGGGGCCGCGCTCTCCATTCGCCAGATCACCGGCAAGCCGATCAAGTTTCTGGGCGTCGGGGAGAAGACCGGCGCCCTGGAGCCGTTTCATCCGGAGCGGGTCGCTTCCCGTATTCTCGGCATGGGGGATGTGCTCACCCTGATCGAGGAGGTGGAGCAGAAGGTCGACAAGACGGAGGCCGAAAGGCTGGCGCGCAAGATCAAGAAGGGCAAGGGGTTCGATCTGGAGGATTTTCGTGCGCAGTTGCAACAGATGAAAAAGATGGGTGGCATCGCCGGGATGCTGGACAAGTTGCCTGGAATGGGCAATCTGCCGGCCGGGGTCAAGGAGAAGGTGAACGACCGGGACATGATCCGCCTCGAGGCGATCATCAATTCCATGACTCCAGGCGAACGTCGCCATCCCGAACTCATCAAGGGTTCGCGCAAGCGCCGCATCGCCGCCGGTTCGGGAACCCAGGTGCAGGACGTCAATCGCCTGCTCAAGCAGTTCAAGCAGATGCAAAAGATGATGAAAAAGATGTCCGGTGGCGGCATGGCGAAGATGATGCGAGCCATGAAGGGACGAATGCCCCCCGGCATGCCATTTTGATTGTCGTCACAAAAACGCGTACAATTAATCGTTTAACCCGGGCCGCCGGAATGGTGGCCAACACAGAGATTTCAACTGGAGAGCAAACGGGCAATGGTAACCATTCGTATGTCTCGGGGTGGCGCAAAGAAGCGCCCCTTCTATCATGTCGTCGTCACCGACAGCCGCAATCGCCGTGACGGGCGCTATATCGAGCGGGTGGGTTTCTTCAATCCGATAGCCAAGGGAAATGAGGAGCCGCTGCGCCTGGATATGGAGCGCATCAACTACTGGCTGTCTCAGGGCGCCAAGACCTCTGAGCGGGTTGCCAAGTTGATCAAGCGGCAGTCTGCCGCACAGACGACGGCCGAATAGCCCGTTCGGCCGATGGCGGAAGGTGGCGGAGGAGCCGCAACGCAGGATCGATATGGGCCGCATCACCGGCCTGTACGGGGTCCGTGGCTGGGTAAAGGTCTACTCCTACACGGAGCCGCGTGAGGCAATCATCGGTTACTCTCCATGGCAGGTGAATGTCGGTGGAGAGTGGCACGAGATGGAGGTGGCGGAAGGCCGGAAGCATGGCAAGGGGATCATCGTCCGTCTCGAAGGATACACCGATCGGGATGCGGCCGCCCGGCTGATGGGGGCCGATATCGCCTGTTACCGATCCCAGCTGCCGCAGACCGCCCCGGGTGAATATTATTGGGCCGATCTGGTGGGTCTGAAGGTGGTCACCCTCGAAGGACGGGAGTTGGGCCGGGTCGAGGGCCTGATGGAGACCGGCGCCAACGATGTCCTGGTGGTGAAGGGTGATCGGGAGCGCCTGATTCCCTATCTGACCGGGGAAGTGGTCATGGAGGTGGATCTGGCACGACGGCGGATGCGCGTCGAGTGGGACCCCGATTTCTGAGTACCGGCGGAAAAAGGATGCGGTTCGACATCGTCACCCTGTTTCCGGGGATGTTCGAGGCCGTCGAGGGGTATGGAATCACCGGGCGGGCGGTGAAGTCCGGCCTGCTGCAACTGAAGACCTGGAATCCGCGGGATTACACCCATGATCGCCATCGTACCGTGGATGACCGGCCTTATGGAGGGGGCCCGGGAATGGTGATGCTGGCGGAGCCGCTGCAAGCCGCGATACGGGACGCAAAAGAGGACGATGCTGCGCGGGCCAGGGTGATCTATCTTTCACCACAAGGGCGGCCTCTCGATCAGCAGAAGCTGGCGGAACTGGCTCGGCAGCAACGCATCATTCTGCTTGCCGGCCGCTATGAAGGGATCGATGAGCGGCTGATCCAGAGCGAGGTGGATGAAGAGCTCTCTCTGGGCGACTACGTGTTGAGCGGTGGTGAGCTGGCGGCAATGGTGGTCATCGACGGGGTGACGCGGCTGTTGCCCGGTGCTCTGGGGCATGAGGATTCGGCGCAGCAGGACTCCTTCGCCGCAGGATTGCTGGATTATCCGCACTATACGCGGCCGGAGCGGCTGGGAGGGATGATGGTTCCCAAGGTGCTGCTCAGCGGCGATCATCGGGCGATTGCCCGATGGCGGGAGAAACAGGCGCTGGGGCGTACCTGGCAGCGGCGCCCCGACCTGTTGGAAAAAGTGGAATTGAGCGAACGACAGCGAGCCCTGCTCCAGGAGTACGTCCGGGAGCAGCAGGCACGCGACAATTTGATAGAACCTGTCTCGGGAGAGAACGATGAGCAACATCATTGACCAATTGGAAGCAGAGCAGATGAACCGCGAGATTCCGGAGTTCGCTCCGGGGGATACCGTGGTGGTTCAGGTGAAGGTGAAGGAGGGTAACCGGGAGCGTCTGCAGGCGTTCGAGGGCGTGGTGATCGCCAAGCGCAACCGCGGACTCAACTCCTCTTTCACGGTACGCAAGATCTCCCACGGAGAGGGTGTGGAGCGTGTGTTCCAGACCTACAGCCCGGCGGTGGCGGAAATCACTGTCAAACGCCGGGGTGACGTGCGCCGGGCCAAGCTCTATTATCTGCGTGGACGCCGTGGCAAGGCCGCCCGTATCAAGGAGAAGCTGGTGAGCGGTGGCGGGGCGAAGAAAAAGGCTGCTCCGGCTGCCAGGGAGGAGACGGCTCCGGAGACCGATGATCTGACCCGTATCGAAGGTATCGGACCGAAGATTGCCGAGTTGCTCAAGGAGGCCGGTATCGGCGGTTATGCCGATCTGGCCGCGGCCGATCCGGAGAAGATCCGGGAGATCCTGAGCGAGGCAGGCGGCAACTTCGCCTCCCACGATCCGGAGACCTGGCCGAAACAGGCCGAAATGGCCCGGGATGGCAAATGGGACGAGCTGAAAGCCTGGCAGGACGAGCTGGACGGTGGTCGCGAAAAGGCCTGAGTCCTCTGACGGCCCTCGTGCTTCGGCGGAGGGCCGTTTTTCCATGGGCGCCTCGGTTGGAGGCGCCCTTGCATATCCGGGGGCTCAGGGGTGGCGGGGAACCATCAGCTGATCCTTCCCGCCCCCTTTTCCGGCATACGCTGTCTGCTGGGGGCTCGGATCGAGGGGGACCGGCTGGTGGCACTGGACTATCTGTTTGCCGACATCGAACCGGTCGAGGCCCGAACGCCTCTGGCCCGAGAGGTAATGGAGCAGCTGATGGCCTATTTCCGTGACCCGACCAGCCGCTTCGAGTTGCCGATGCGGGTGCAAGGTACCCCATTTCAACGGCGCGTCTGGTCCGCCCTGCGGGAGATTCCGGTTGGCGAGACCCGGACCTATGGCGAATTGGCGAAGTCATTGGGAAGCAGTCCCCGGGCCGTTGGCAACGCCTGTCGCAGCAATCCGTTACCCATCGTCATCCCCTGTCACCGGGTGGTATCCGCCCAAGGCCCCGGTGGATACGCCGGGCAAACCGGCGGACGAAACATGTTGATCAAGCGTTGGCTGCTGGCCCATGAAGCCTGCCAGAGGTGACCTGTGTGACGAGGACCGGGCCGAGATCGAGTCGTTCCTCGACGCGATCTGGATGGAGCGTGGTCTCAGCTCCAACACCCTTTCCGCCTACCGTCATGATCTCGAGGGACTGGCTCGCTGGTTGCGGACCAACCGGAGTTGTTCGCTGCTCACCGCGGAACGAGAGGCCCTGCTCGCCTACCTGGCAGCGCGTATGAACGAGGGGGCCAAACCCCGTTCCAGCTCCCGCCTGCTCTCCTGTATCCATGGTTTCTACCGCCATCTGGTGCTTTCCGGGCGGCTGCAAAGCGATCCCAGCGCCCGCATCGACGCTCCACGGATCGGCCGACAGGTGCCCAGGAGCCTGAGTGAGCAGGAGGTGGAGCGGCTGTTGAAGGCGCCCGACGTCGGTACGCCCCTCGGATTGCGTGATCGCTCGATGCTGGAGCTGATGTATGCCTGTGGCTTGCGGGTGTCGGAGCTGGTGCAGCTGCAGCTCGGGCAGGTGAATCTTCGCCAGGGGGTGGTTCGTATCACCGGGAAGGGGGGAAAGGAGCGGCTCATCCCCCTGGGCGAAGAGGCGATGAGCTGGCTGGAGCGTTATCTGGGCAGGGGCCGGGTGGAGCTGTTGCAGGAACGCCGAAGCGAGACGCTGTACGTCACTCAGCGGGGAGGTGGCATGACCCGGCAGGCGTTCTGGTATCTGATCAAGCGGTATGCCTCCAGAGCGGGAATCACCACGGAACTCTCTCCCCATACCCTACGCCACGCCTTTGCCACCCACTTGCTGAACCACGGCGCCGACCTGCGGGTGGTGCAGATGCTGCTGGGCCACAGCGATCTTTCAACCACCCAGATTTACACTCACGTGGCGCGCGCCCGTTTGCAGGAGCTGCATGCGCGTCACCATCCCCGGGGATGAACTTTTGAACCCCCGATTACTCGAATCTTTTTTCCAAATCAGGAATCGAACCATGAAACGAGTCTCTGTCATCCTCCTCCTGTTGGCTTCGGTCGTCGGTGGTCCGCTTCATGCAGGGGACAGCGCCGATGCGGTGATAAGGGCCGCTATCGAAAAGATGAGCGGCGGCAAGGTCAGGCCTGACTCCATTCGGCCGGCTCCCATCGATGGGTGGTATGAAGTGGTGCTGGGAACCGACGTGGTCTATGTCAGCGGGGATGGGCGCTATCTGTTGAATGGGGATCTGATTGCGGTCGAAAAGCGCCGCAATCTTACCGACGAGCGGCGTACGGCTCTCTACAAGGAGATCCTCGACCAGGTGGACGAGGCTTCGATGATCGTCTATGCACCGAAGCAGGTGAAACATACAGTGACCATCTTCACCGACATCGATTGCCCATACTGCCGCAAGCTGCACAAGGAGATGCAGAGCTATCTGGATGCGGGGATCGAGGTGCGTTACCTGGCCTTTCCGCGAGCAGGGGCAGGATCGGAGTCGTATAAAAAGGCGGTTTCGGTCTGGTGTGCCAAGAACCGGGAGGAGGCGATGACCAGGGCGAAGAGGGGTGAAACAGTGAAGTCCGAGAGCTGCAAGCACCCGGTGGATCGGCATCTGGCGCTGGTGCAGCGGCTTGGGGTCAACGCCACACCCACCATCTTCCTCGAAAACGGCCGCAGGATACCGGGTTACGTGCCTGCCCAGCGGCTGCTGCAGATCCTGGAGCAGGAGAAGTAGCGAGAAGTCGAAAAAAGAGGTTCCCGAAAGGGAGGTATGCGGGATAGTTGCAGCGTAATGGCCAGGGCGCCGTTGGACGGATAAGTGGGGACGCAGGCGGTATGTGACATGCCAGATAAGGCCTGCGCCGGTTTTTCGATCGATCCCCGCAAGGCGACGGGTGAGACCGGCTCTCCTTCGACCTGCCACAAGGGGGGGGCATCGCCGAAAGTCCCTTTTTCGTTTCTCCTGGCGCTGTTCCTTCTGGTGTGGCATTCGGAGTCCCCTGCGGTGGATCCTTCCCTGGAGTGGCGTACTTTGCGCACCCCCCATTTCCGTATCCACTTTCCCGCAGGCCAGGAATCTTTCGCGGGACGGATAGGTGAGATCGCCGAGCGCGTACACCGTATCCTCGCCCCCCGGCTTGGTTGGCAGCCGCAGCAGCCGGTCCAGCTGGTACTGTCGGATGAATCGGGATGGCCGAACGGTATGGCCTCGGTCTCTCCCTTCACCCGGATGCTGCTCTTTCCGATGGTACCCGACGACATCGGGGAATTGGCCGACAGTGATGACTGGTTCAAGCTGCTCATCGTTCATGAATACAGCCACGTGCTGCATCTGGATCAGGCCCGTGGAATCCCGGCCGGACTGCGCCGGGTGTTCGGCCGTAATCCGCTTCTGTTTCCCAACCTCCTGCAACCGGCCTGGCTGAAGGAGGGGTTGGCGACCCACATGGAAACCGACGACGAGGGTGGTTACGGGCGGGGGCAGAGTGCCTACTATCGCATGTTGATGCGCCTGGAGCTGTTGCGCGGGCTGAAACCGCTGCAGCAGGTGAATCTTCCGCTGCGCAGCTGGCCGGCCGGGGTCACGGACTATCTCTACGGAGTCTATTTCTACCGTTACCTGGCGCAACGGTACGGTGAGGATGCCTCTCGCAGGCTGGTGGAGGCATACAGCGACAATCTGATACCGTTCCGGATCGACAGCAATCCCCGCGGCCCGTTTGGCAAGGATCTGAAGGCGTTGTGGAGGGGGTTTGAGCAATGGCTGCAGGAGACGTTCGCTCCCGAGTTCGCGGAGCTCCAGCGGGAGGGCGTGGTGGCCGGGGAGCCAGTGGTCTCCCTGGGGGAGTGGGGCGGAATGGCCCGGGCGACAGGTGAGGGAGTTCTCTATTTTATCCACGATGACGGATACCGTCGGCCCTGGCTCGTGCGATGGGAGGCAGGAATCCGGCGGAGAGTGGTCGAGTTGCGCAAGGGGGCGCGCCTCGACCTGCATGAACAGGGCGGTGTGCTGATTACCCAGCCCGAGAGCTGCGGTTTGTACAACATCTACTACGACCTCTACCGCTACCGGGAAGGTGAGAAGCGGCTCCGGCGTCTGACCCGTTGCGGACGAATCCGCTGGGCTGCCTGGAATCCGCAAGGGGACCGGATTGCCGCGGTGAAGGGCACGGAGCAGGGGGTGGAGCTGTGGCTGCTGGATGAGGAGGCCCATCCCTTGCGCCGCCTCTGGCGGGCGGGACGCGAGGTGCAGCTCTCCCATCTCGACTGGTCTCCCGATGGCCGGGAACTGGTGGCCGCGGTGTGGCAGCGGGGAAGTGGCTGGTCCCTGCGCCGTTTCCATTTACAGGAGGAACGCTGGGAAACGCTGCTGGCCGACGGTTCGGTGGTGGGACAGCCGCAGTACACCCCGAGCGGTGACGGAGTGTTGTTCGTCTCCGATCACGGTGGCTTCTACAACCTCCGTCGCCTCGATCTGCTCGGCGGCGATTTGGAGACCCTGACCCGCGTCGAAGGTGGTGCGTTCTACCCCGTCCAGGACAGTGGGGAAGGGGCCATTTATTATGTGAACCAGGGGCCCCGCGGTCGAGTTCTCTACCGGCTCGACGGTTCACGTTCACTGCCCAGGATCCAGCGATGGTCGAAGGAGATGCCGGTACCGGCGGCGGTCGCCGGGACCGATCCCGTCGTCTCCAGCGATTATTCAGCCTGGGAAACGCTTCGCCCCCGTTACTGGTTTCCCCACCTGTTCTTCTCTCCCGACGTGGCGGAACTGGGCATGACCACCTCAGGGCAGGATGCGCTCGGGATCCACGGGTACACGCTGGATGTCGCGGCCGAGTCAAGAGGCCCTGCCTGGGTGGGCGCATTCAGCTATCGCTACAGTAACCGCTTGTCGCTGCTCGCCAGCCGTTACAACGATTATCGATTGAACGACCAGGCGGAGCTTGTCGGCATTCGGCGGCGGGATTCTCTCCAAGCCGGGATCGACTTTCCTTTCCGGCGGCTGGATTATCGCTGGAACCTTGGTCTGGCCGCCGCCGGCACGTGGGAGAGGGAGCTCTGGAGTGGAGATGGAGAGCCGACGGAACCGGCGCGGGACCGCCTGGCCGGTCTCCTGTTCTCGTTCGACGACAGCCGCTGGTACCACTATGCCATCAGTCGCAGTGACGGCCGGGAGATCAACCTGGCAGTGGAGAGCAGCGATCTGCCAGGGAGTGATTTCAGCGGTGTGACCACCATCGGCGAGTGGCGGGAGTACCTGCGGTTGGGGCGCAGGCAAGTGGCGGCATTGCGTCTGGTGTTCGGCTGGGGAAGCGAACGGCCGAAGCCGTTTCAGTTGGGTGGTGCCGGAGGAGCAGCGCTGGATGGAGCGGCGGTTGGTGATCTCCGGCTGAATCGGCGGAGATTCCCCCTGCGTGGCTATCCCGCCGGACTCGGGGCGTTGCGGGGGAGGCGCATGCAGCTGGCCTCTCTGGAATGGCGTTTTCCACTCGGTCTGATCGAGCGGGGTATCATGGCGCCGCCGGCAGGATTGCTGCAGTGGTCCGGGCAGCTGTTCGTCGACAGTGGTGCCGCGTGGGACGAGGGTGGCTCACCGGACCGCCGTTTCACCGGCGCCGGCATCGAGTTGCTGGCCGATGTCAATCTGTTCTATCTGATCGACCTGCGTCTGCGCCTGGGCTATGCCCACGGCTTCGATCGAGCAGGTGGGGATCGGTTCTATCTCAGTCTTGGAGACAGCTTCTGAGAGAGTGAAATGTTCCTGTCGAATCAGGACACACGCATTGCCTACCCGGATCTTTCGCCGGGTAAGAAAAGGAGCGGAGAGACGGCCCGTGCGGAGCGGGCGGGAGCGAACCGGCAAGTCAAGCAGATGATAAAAAAATTCTCATATAAGGTTTTGTCTATTTGAGAATTTCGATCCGCTGTGATAATTACTAGAGGAGTGGATCGTCATGACGCACTCTGATCGATCGTGACGCTCCGGCCTCGGGCTGCGATCCGAAGCGATATCTCTCGCGCCTGTAACGAAGGCTGACAAAAGTTTACAGAATTATTGCTGCTGTCAGCTATAAAATTGCCCATGGATGTGCAATTGTTTACAGGCAGGCATGCTGCTTGATTTCGGCAAGGAACTGTTGATTCATGAGCACCGAAAAATTCTCCCCGCGACTGTTGAGGTCGATCCTCGAAGCCGAAGGTATCGATACCAGCGAGTTGGATGGCAACGCCGCCGAATCCGCGGAGCACTCCTCATTCAGAAAGCTTGATTTGCTGGAGCGCAAAAGGGCGCTGAAGACCCTCGCCATGTTGATTGCCCAGTTTCGTACCGGATCGGACGAACTGTTCTCCTTTCCGATTGAAAACCTGCATGAAGTGCTTCGTCTGTTGGCGGAGCTGGCGGCCGAAGCAAAACAACAAGGGACGAATCAGGAAGAGAAAAGAAAGGCACTGCATGCTGCGGCGGCGATGCTGCGGAGAATGTTGCACATGCCGGATGCGACACACTACCGCGTTCTCGGGCTGGAGCAGGGCGCATCCCCGGCACGGATCTCCGAACACTATCGATTGCTGCATGAGCTGTTCTGGTTCGATGAAGCGATCGACCCGCAGCGCAAGAGCAGGCTCCGCATCTCCGAAGCCTATGCAGTATTGAAGGATCCGGAATCGCGTGAGCGATATGACGAGGATCTTGCCCGGCTTGAGCAGCAGCTTTTGCGCTCCGTTGCCGCCGGTGCGGGAAGAAGGAGGGTGTGGTGGGGGGTGGTTGCCGCGGCGTTGCTGGGAGTGGGCTCCGTTTCGTTGCTCTACCTCAATGGAGTCCGGAACGAAGATATCGCCAAGGGGAAACCAGCAGAGTGGCCTCAGGAACAGTCCGGGGAGATCGGCGGTACAAAACCGTCGCCAATAGCGGATGTGGACAGTGAGCGAGATGGTCCGCAAGACCAGGAGACGGTTTCAAGCAAGGGCGTGAGCTCCGAGGAAATTGGTGAAAAGACAACGGTACCGGAGGAGGTTCCGAAGGCGGCGGTGCGTGATTCCACAATGGAAAGGGCGGAGAGGAAGCCGCGTGAAGATCTGGTGAAACGCGTTGCCTCCGGGAGGGAGAAGGGCGTCCCTGCCGCATCGACTGCTGGCAAACCGGCGGGAAGCGTTTTCTCTCGACAGAAAAATGAAGCTCGGGAACCTGGCGAGAACGGGAGGATACGTCGATACCACATAGCACGTGCGTCGGATGCCTCTGCTTCGGGGGAAGCAACCGGTTACGGTGAGAGGGAGGCTGTTTTCCCCAAGGCGGAGAGTTCTCCTTCCGTGCCGGAGCCTGTGGACGCGCTCCTTGCACCGCCCCGAATCATACCGTCTCAGAGAGATGTATCCGTGGGCAAGGGGCATGAAACGGTAGCCACGCTTGCGGAGCCTCCAGCCCCCTCCGTGCCGATGCCGTCAGAAGGATCGGAGCCGGTGATGGTCGTCATTGGTTCTCCCTCTCTGAGTGTGAACGTGTTGAAGAAAGAGCAGGTGCGGGAAATCTTCCTGGGGCGTGAGCCGCGTCTGCCCAATGGCGATCGCGTTACGGTATTCGCACCGCGGGAGAACAGTTCAGCCGTGGTGAGATTCTACCGAGATGTCCTGGGAAAGAGCCCCAGGCAGCTTCGGATACATTGGGCGAAGATCCGTTTTCAGGGACGATATCACCCGTTGGAGCAGGTTGCGGACGATGAGATGGTCAGAGAACGGGTGGCCAGGGGCGGTAATGCCATCGGCATCGTGAGAAGCAGCGTAGTGGACGATTCGGTGAAGGTGTTGTTCGATCCCGACGAGAATCTTGAAAACAAGGGGAGCTGATATGGGTATGGGGCGTAAGATCTCGTTCGTTGTGGCGCTGATATTGATGTCGAATATGGGCGTGACTCAAGCGCTGGAGTTCGAAGGCTTTGGTAGTGTCAGTTATCACAAACATGATGAAAAGGGGCAGCATGCCAAAGCCAGTGCCGGGTATCCGGAGGGATTCACCCTCGGTGGTTTCGATCTGTATGCCTTTCAGCAGATAGGTGAGCAGACATCGGCATTTGCGGAGTTCATCATCGCCGATTTCGAGGAGGAGATCGAACTGGAGCGGCTATGGATTCGCCGCGACATCAATCCGTCACTGGCATTCAAGGCGGGTTTCATCGAGTCTCCTCTCGGATACTGGAATCGGACCTATCATCATGGGGGACAGCTCTTGCAGGACACCATAACCCGTCCTTTCTTTCTGCGATACGAAGAAGAGTTTGGCGCAATATTTCCCATGGTCTCGGTGGGTGTCGAGTTGTTGGGGAGCACCTCTTTTCCGGCGGGGGATTGGAGTTATACGGCGTTCTTTGCAAATGGGATGTCTCTCGATAGCAGTGTGGACGAAGGGAAATCGAAGATACACATAAACATGCTGGGTGACCCTGGGGATGAGAAGCTGTTCATCCTGAGGACGGCGTTCCTTTTCTCCGGAGCGCCGTTGCAGATTGGGTTCTTCGGAATGAACAACCCCGTTACCGAATCGGGAGAAGGGTCGGGTGCCAGGGCAGCGCTCGGTGACCGACTGGTATCGCAAAGAGTGGCCGGGGCCGACTTCCATGTCGCGGCAGGTGATCTGGAGATGTTTGGCGAGTACTACCATATCGACAACGAAGATATATTGAATGATGGCGCGAGTTATACGGCGTCCGCATATTATGTTCAGCTTGGATATCAGCTTACTGAGCGCTTGAAGCCGCTCTATCGGTATGTTGATTTGAATACGGATGAAAACGATCCCTATTTCCGTTATTTGGGCGTGGAAGGCCAGAGCCATCATGTCCTTGGTGTGAGATATGACCTTGATGAAAGCAACGCTTTGAAACTCGAGTTTCACCGGATGAACATGGGAGAGGAAAGCTTCATGCATTCACAAGTGCAATGGGCATTCCTCATGTTTTGAATAGAGTTAATATGGTCTAATTTTAACTTGGTCTAATTGTGTTGCAATGTCGCTTCGATTGTCGTTAAATTTGAGTGGCCCGGTGAGATAGTTTTTTCACCGGGCTCCCATCGCTTGAAAGGATTCTGCCTGTTCCCGTAACTGGCGCAAGTTTAAAGGAGTAAGCTATGCATGTCCTGATCACCGGAGGGGCCGGGTTCATCGGCTCCAATCTCGTCAGATATCACTTGAATCAAGGTCACAAGGTCCACGTCGTGGACGACTTGAGCACCGGCCGCAAAGAGAACATCCAGCCTTTTCTTCACGATCCTAATTTTCATTTCGACGAGGGCGATGTACTTACCTGGAGCGGCCTGGAAAGGGCGGTCAGCGGTGCCGATGTCATCTACCATCTGGCTGCCGTGGTGGGGGTGTTCAAGGTACTCAAGCAGCCTATAGAGGTATTGGCAATCAACATCGCCGGTTGCGAGAGGTTGCTGCGAGCGGCACGCAACAGTCATTGGCGTCCACGAGTCATCGTGGCATCGAGTTCGGAGGTCTATGGAAATCGCCCCATCGTCGATGGTCGGCATCTGCCTCTCCATGAGGAGCTGGAGTTGTTGATTACACCGGGCGTCAATACCCGCTGGAACTACTCCATCAGCAAGTTGGCCAACGAGGCCTTCGCCATCTCCTATGCCAAAGAACACGACATGCATGTAACGGCGGTGCGTTTCTTCAACGTTTGTGGACCGGGGCAGACGGGGCGTTACGGAATGGTGGTGCCGCGGTTCGTCAGCCAGGCGGTCAACAATGAGCCGATCACCGTCTTTGGTGACGGAAGCCAGACCCGTTCATTCATGGATGTGAGGGACACCGTCAAGGCACTGTTTGCATTGGCCGGTACCGAAGAGAGCGCCGGTGAGATCGTGAATGTCGGCAGTGACAGCGAGATCACCATCCTGGATCTGGCCAAACTGGTCAAGAAGCTGGCCGACAGCGAATCGCCCATTCATCATCTCGACTACAAGGATGTATATGGCGAAGGCTTCGACGAGATTGCCTATCGGCGTCCGGCACTGCGGAAATTGCAGAGACTGACCGGTTTCAAGTCCAGGTATGCATTGGTGGATACCATCAACCACCTGGTCGCACTTTCCAAGGCCGAAAAGGAAGTCGATGGCGACGTATCCCTGGTTCGTTCTCGGGCCTAATACGCTGCTCAGTCTGTGGGGCATGTTCCGCGGCCATGGCAGGAAAGAAGCCGCTGTGGCTGCGGCGCCCCATGTTCCTCTCCGGGACATCAAGGTGGACGTGGTGATTCCCGCTCTCAATGAAGAGGCCACCATTCCCCTTTGTCTGGCATCCATCGCCAAGCAGACCCTTCTGCCCAGACAGGTCATCCTCGTGGACGACGGCAGCGAGGACAACACGGTGGAATATGCGCGAACCATGGGGGAGATCTGTGGGCTCCCGTTGCGCATCATCCAGCGTGGCAGCCCCGCCGGCAAGACGCCCACACTCAAGCGCCAGGCCAGAGAGCTGGATTGTGATGTCGAATTGGTGGTCGATTCCGATACCATTCTCGAGTCTGATAACTATATCGAGAGGGTGGTGGAGATTCTCTATCAGACACCCGGGGTGGGTTGTGCCTTCGGCTGCGTTCTGCCCCTTCGGGACAAGGATCGGGTGAGGATGTTTGGAAAGGAGGAGGTGAAGCGATTCTTTTCACGACATCCCGGCGCCGTACTGCAGCTGGAGTCCGGCTGGAAGCATCGCACGATGAGAGCTCTCACCAATCTCTACCGCGATGTGCTCTACATGTTCGTGCAGCGGTTCATCAACCGGGGGCAAATGGCACTGTTTGGCTCCACCATAAATCCCGTGGGATGCGCTGTCGCCTACAGGCGCAACTATCTGGAAAAGGTGTTTGATCACTACGAACCGGTATTTGGTGACAACCTGACCAACTCGGAAGACATCTTCATCGGTTTTGCCTTGCTGAGCCGGGGTTATCGCAATGTTCAGGTCTGTGACGTTTACATGCGCTCCCAGGAGCCGGAAGCAACGCGCTTGCCGCGGCAGTTTTACCTCTGGTCTTCAGCTTTTCTGCAAAGCTGCTATTACCTGGACGATCTCGTTCGGAGTCCGTTCAGGCTGTTCAGGCGGCGCCGTCATGAAAGGCAAACGAGAAAAATCGCCGAAAGTATCAAAAGAAACCGGCGTCGTATCGACGACCCTTATAGGCAACCGTTCGGTGATCACGTGGCCCGCAGGCTGGGTCGTCCTATGGGGTGGGCGGTGTTTTTCTCCCTGGCGGAGAAGATCTTTTATCCCACGGCGATTGTGATCATGGTTTTGCTCGGACTGTGGGAGGAACTGACTGTAACCGTGCTGGCAGAGATCCTGATAACCACATCGGTCCTGGTCTTCATTGCGGAGGGACAGCGACTGGAGTATCTGTTCAAGGGATTGGCGGCGACCCCTATCCGTTACATGAGTCTGTTCTATGACTGGGTGACGGTGGGGCGTTTTGCAAAGGATATCTGGATAACCAAGAATACCCAGTGGCGAAAATGAACACGAAGGGAAGGTATCTGTGCGAGGGAATGGTGGTTCTTCTGGTATGGCTGGTTCTCCCGTCAGCCTGGGCGGCAGCGGTACCGCCAGACGATGGACTCAAGGCCGAGATGGCGGGAGAGTGGCGGAAGGCCATTTCCATTTATGAGCAAGCACTTGATAAGACACCCCAAAGGGGTGATCTCTGGCGTCGCATCGCCCAGATTCGGATCCGTCTCAAGGATATTCCTGGGGCAATCAGCGCCTTGCGAAAGGCCGTCGAACTCAATCCCCGAGATGCGGCGAGCCATTTCGACCTGGCTACTCTTCTATCGATGGAGAAAAAGCCGGAAGAGGCGCTTATCCATGCAGAAGAAGCAAAGCGTATCGAGCCGCGCAATGTCAAGTATCTCCGCACCCATGCCCAGTTGGCCAACTGGCTGAAACGCTTTCGAGAGGCTGCAGAGAGTTACCGGCGCATCCATTTGCTTCGTCCGGACGATGAAGCAGCGTTGAAAGATCTGGCGGATACGCTTTCCTGGGCGGGGCGGCACCAGGAGGCGGCGGATCTCTATCAGGACTATCTGCGCAGACATCCGGATCGGGTACCGCTCTGGATCGCTCTTTCCCGCGAGAAGGCCGGGATGGGGGATCAGGAGGGCGCCATCGACGCACTGAAGAAGGCATACGAGCTGAAGCCGAACGACGCGCAGATCAGCGCCGAGTTGTCGCGCATGTATGCCATGCAGAACGAACCGGAGAAGGCGCTGGTCTATGCGCGTCGCGCGTTGCGGATCCAGCCCGGAAATCTCGAATACCTGCGAGCGCATGCCCAGATCGCAAACTGGGCCAAGCGACCGGCGGAAGCGGCCGCCAGTCTGGAGAAGATCCTTGTCCGCAAGCCCGATGACCGGCAGGCTTTTGAGGCCTTGGCCAAGACCTACCAATGGGCGGGTGAGGCGGAAAAGGCCACCGCGCTCTATGAACGGCGGTTGCAGAGAGAGCCGGGCGATCTCGAGCTATGGCTTCAGGTGGCGGATGGAAAGAGGTTACAAGAGAATCTTGCCGAGGCTGTCAGTGTGCTGGAGCGGGCCTATGCCCGATTTTTTTCCCTGTCATCGAGTTTGCCCAATAGGCAGCGTCGCCAGGCGAGAAAGCTTCCGGTTCTGCTCTATCATTGCATAGCGGAGCGTGCAGAAAACGACTACTGGATTTCCGCCGATGAGTTCGCAGCCCAGATGGCCGAACTGAAGCGGAAGGGATATCAATCCGTCACCTCACACGATGTGGAGGGATACCTGTTTGGGAACAAGACACTCCCGCCCAAGCCGGTGATGATCACTTTCGATGACGCCTGCCGCAATCTCTATACGTACGCTTGGCCAATCCTTAAGAAAAATGGTTTCAAGGCGGATATCTTCATATTTACCGACGCTATTCGAGATGAGGCCGGTCAGCGGGCGAGCGTCGTTCAGCACCGTCATGGCAAAGAGACGTTGCTGGAGTACATGATCTGGCCCGAGATCAGGGAGATGGTCGCGGATGGTTTCGCTATCGGGGCCCACAGCAAGAGCCATGCGGACATGAAGAAACTCGACGAGCAGCAGCTGAAGTATGAGATTCTCTATTCCAAATTGCGGATCCTGGCCGAGACCGGCGTTGCCGTAACCGCTTTCAGCTATCCCTTTGGAAGTGGATTTCACCGGAAAGAGATACATGAAGAGCTACGTGAAGCCGGCTTCCACATAGCCTTTGCTGCCCATGGGGGAGTGGCGGATCTGGGACGGTCCAATCCGATGGAGATTCCACGGATCGAGATATGGGGCCCCCGACCAAGCAGCGATCCCGGCAGTCTCGGAGTTTCGGTCGTCCCGGATCCGGAGCGCCCATATGATCTGTTTCAGCACAGGATTGAGCCTGATGAGGCCGAAGCCCACTATGAGTTGTCCCGGCTCTATACGATGGCGGACGATGCCGTTCGTGCGCTGGAGGAGATCGAAAAGGCCCTGGCTCTGGATCCGGACAACCGTCGCTATCTGCGGGACATGACCCGACTGGCGAACTGGAACGACAGGCATGATCTTGCTCTCGAGGGGTATCGAAAGCTGGCGGCGATGGGGGAAGAAGATGATGAACTGCTTCTCAATCGGGCCAGGATTTCCTCATATACAGGGGAACTGGATGACTCGGCGCGTTTCTATGAGCGTTATCTCCGGTCACACCCGGATGATCGCGCAGCGTTCATGGAGCGGATCCGGGTGGAGTCTTGGCGAGGAAACAGCGGCAAAGCCATGGTCCTTCTGGAGAACTACCGGGCGCGTTTCGGGGAGGATGAGGAGTGGTTCAAGACGAAAGTGGATATTCTCTCCTGGGGAGAGCGGCCACGGGAGACAGAGATGGCTCTGAGACCCCTTTTGCAACAGAAGCCCGGGGATTATCAGCTCAATTTTGCCAAGGTACTGGCCGCCCATTTCGGTGGACGTCCTCGTGATGCCTTGAGAGGATTGCAGGAGCTGGAGAAGCATAATCCAGATGCCGATGACAACCGGTTGTTACGCAGGGTGGTGACGGCACCCTACCGACCGCTCGTTTCGCTTGACTCGGCCTACGTTACTTCATCGGAGAATCTCGAGGCATTGACCACTACTCTGCAGGCGGCTTATTCTCCGGCTCCAGAATTGCGGTTGGGTTTGAAGCTTGTTCGGGAGTGGTTTTCGGCCCGGCTTGGAAGTGGACTGGAGGCGATCGACGGAAGCAGCGGTGCGCAGTACCAAAACATCCAGGTTGGAGCCCGATACCGCTTTTCTCCCTTGTTGCTCGGTGATCTCCATCTGGGGCGCGCCACGGCGGAAGGAGATGGTATTCCCATCTCGACCGTGGGGCTGGATGTCTCACCTGCAGACGGGATGAATCTTCGTCTGCAGTACAGCCGGGACTATTTTCACGAATATTATTCCAGCTCCCCCAAAACCATCTCCCTCAATATCGAAGAGGAGGCGACCCGTCTTTATCTGGAGTGGCGCCCTGATTTCAACTACCGGATCTCTGCACAGTTGGGATACAGTCGTTTCTCTGATGAGAACAGCAGCAGACGTTTCCAGCTGTCGGTCCGACGGGCCGTGCTCAGAACCCAGCGCTGGAACCTGGATCTCGGACTCTCTTCAGGGGTGCTGGATTTCAGCGACAAGAAGGGCAATGGCTACTATGAGCCGGACTACTATCAGCGCTACATGTTTGCAAGCAATGTCTACTGGAAGGCTGGGGAGCAGGGAGGCGTTTCGGTATCGTTGGGTCTTGGTGCGGCGAAGGATGAATCGATGGAAGGGTTCAAACTGGCTTCGGAAGGAGACATCAGCGGCGAGTTCAGGCTGGAAGATGACTGGTGGTTCCGTTTTGGTATCAATGGGGTTCATAACGTTACCCGGGGCGGAGACGCCTATACGGGGAGCGGGATCAATCTTTCCGTCAGCCGGAGATTTTGAAGGAGAGGGGAGCTGCAACTCATGGACAGGAGTGGAATGGCAGCGTTGCTGTCATGCTTGTCGGTAGCGCTGTTCTCGATCTTCCTGCTGGCCTGCAACATAGAGTCGCTGGTTGCCGACGATGGCAACGGTGCCTGGAAAGGGAGATTGCTGCACATGAAGCTGGTGGACCGGGAGATCAGCGAATCCGACCTGAAAAGGATCAAGGGGCTGGGGTTTTCTGTGCTCAACGGTGAATGGGGAATGGATGCCATGCCGGCGGAGCAGCTGCTGGCGTTGCTGGACAGGATGCAAGCCCATGGTCTTCGGTTCATTGTCAATTTCTCCGATGGTGCAGCCTGGGGGTATGCACCGGGCGTCGTTCCCCCCTCCGAGCAGGCGCCACAGTGGCAAGGTGAGCGGGTCAAGGCCTACTTGGCACAGATTGTCCATCATCCCGCCATCTACGCCTATGACATCTCCAACGAGGCGGGAGAAAATCTACCCAATGGTGCGCGAATTCGTATTACCCTGGACCAGATGCGTCAGGCGGCGCAGGATGTGAGAGCGGTGGATGGCAAACGCCCCATTCTCGTCCGCATGCGCTATTGGGATGAAGAAGACGGGGATTTCAACTGGAGAAACCCCTTTGGGCCGAGAATCGCCGATATCGTGATGCTCAACCTCTATAGCAACTATTCACTGGACGGGGAGCGGGTGCTTTTGCCGAACATGGTCAGGGATTCAGCGCAGCAACTGGTGAACAAGATCCTGGCGGTGGATGGAAGGGTTCGTATCTGGATCAGTCTCGCTGCATTCGCCGATCCACCCAGCTTTCTGAAGCCTGCCGTCACCGATGTGAGAAGGGATACCCTGTCTGCCTCGGCGCTTCCCGAGGTGGAGAGCATCGGCTTCTTCGGTTGGGGATCGCCCTCCCGAGCCTGGTATCTGCCTCGTGACGGGGCCGACCTTCTGGGCTTCATGGGAGCCTCGGGGGAGTGATGGTTCAAGAGCGGAAGAGGCTCATCGATGGAGGTGTATAGGATGGTGTGCTTTGCCCATCCTACGGGTTTTCGGTGCACCCCTCCATATCGCAGTCCAGATACTGCTTGATGGTTGCGGCCAGCTCATTCTGCAGTTGCGGATCGTCCAGCGGCCGGTTTTCCCTGTCCGTGACGAAGAAGATATCCTCCGCACGGGCACCGATGGTGGCGATCTTGGCGTTCTGGATGACAATGCCATGTTCCCGCAAGGCGTGACCGAGGCGTGCCAGCAGGCCGGGCCGATCGGCCGTGACCACCTCCATGATGGTGCGCCGGTTGGCCTTGTCCGGCATGAAACTCACGCGGGTGGGGATGGGGAAACATTTCAGCTGGCGGGGAATGCGCCGGTTCACCTGTGCACTTCGTCGCTCCTGTTTCAATCCTTGCCGCAAGCTGGTCAGGATCTCCTGGTGCCGGCGTGAGCTGCTGATCGGTTCCCCGTTTTCTTCCAGGACGGTCAGCGTATTCAGGGTGTAGCCGTTGCGGGAGGTGATGATACGGGCATCGACGATGGTCAGGCCGGCCTGCTCCAGGAGGGATGCGGTATGGGCGAACAGGTTCTCTTCCACCCGGGTATAGATGAAGATCCCGGTGCCACCGCGGCGGGTGGTCTGGCGCATCAGTACCAGCGGCAGGTCGGTCTCCTCGCAGCCCAGGATGGCTCGCGTATGCCAGACGATTTCGTCGGCGGAATAGCGCAGAAAGTAGTCGTCGTCGAACTGTTTCCACAGGCTCTCGAAATCGGGATTGGGGAGGACATGCTGGCGTAGCTGCTGGCGGGCCTGCTCCTGGATGGTTTCGATCCTCTCTTGCAACAGGGGAGGGTTGTGGATGCCCCGGCGAAGCACCTGCTTGGTCGCGTTATAGAGCTCCACCAGAAGCGCGTCCTTCCAGCTGTTCCAGACGCTGGCGTTGGTGGCCCGCATGTCTGCCACGGTGAGCAGATAGAGGTGGTTGAGGTGGTCCACGTCCCCCACCTGGGTGGCAAATTCATGGATGACGTCCGGATCGCTGATGTCCTTCCGCTGGGCGGTCATGGACATCAGCAGGTGATTCCGTACCAGCCAGGTCACCAGGCCGGTGTGATAGGGGCCCAGCTCGTGAGTCGTGCAGAACCGCTCTGCGTCCACGGCTCCCAGCTCGGAGTGATTGCCGCCACGTCCCTTGGCGATATCATGGAACAGGGCGGCGATATAGAGGATCTCCGGGTGCGGGAGGTGGGAGATGATACGTGCGCAGAGCGGGAACTCGTGGGCAAATGCCGGCACGGTGAAGCGGCGCAGGTTACGCAGGGTGACCAGTGTGTGTTCGTCCACCGTGTAGACGTGGAACAGATCGTGCTGCATCTGCCCGACGATACGGCCAAACTCCGGCAGATAGGCGGCCAGGATGCCGTAACGATTCATTCGCCTCAGCTCGCGGGTGACACCGCGGGGCTGGCGCAGGATCTCCAGAAACAGCTTCCGGTTGGAGGGATCGGAGCGAAACCCATCGTCGATGAGGTGGCGGTGCTCCCGCACCAGCCGGATGGTGCCGGCTCGTACGCCGTTGAGTTCCGGATGCTGCTGCATGGTCAGGAACAGTTCCAGCAGCGCAGCGGGGTGGCGCCGGAACAGTTCGCTGTCGGTTGCTTCCAGAAAGCCCTTGCGGGCCTGGAAGTGGCTGTTGACGGGCACCGGCTCACCTGGCTCGTCGGCATGCAGGATCTCTTCCTGGAACAGTTGAAGCAGCATCTCGTTGAGCCGGCTCAGTTCCATCACGGTTCGGTAGTAGCGCTTCATGAGCTGTTCGACGGCCAGCTCGTGCTCGTTGTCGCGGTAGCCGAACTGACGGGCCAGGGTTCGCTGGTAGTCGAACAGCAGCCGCTCCTCGCCCCTGCGGGCAAGGGTATGCAGGCCGAAGCGGATTCGCCACAGGAAGGATTGCCCCTCCATCAACGCCCGATACTCCCCTTCGGTGAGGAAGCGGTGGGTGACCAGATCGTGGAGGGTGGTGGTGCCGAAGTGGCGTTTGGTGATCCAGCCGATGGTCTGGATGTCCCGCAAGCCGCCGGGTCCCCCCTTGATATTGGGCTCGAGGTTGTAGGCGGTGTCGTGGTACTTGTGGTGGCGCCGGATCTGTTCCTCCCACTTGGCGGCAAAGAAGGCCTTGCTGGGCCAGATGGCATCGGGGCCGGTAGCCCTTTGGAGCAAGTGGTGCAGCGATTTCGATCCGGCGACGAGGCGTGACTCCATCAGGTTGGTAGCGATGGTGATGTCCTCCACCGCAGCGGTGACGCACTCCTCCACGGTGCGGATGCTGTGTCCGATCTCCAGTCCCACGTCCCACAAGGCGGTCAGGAAGCGCTCCAGCCGCTCCTTCAGCGTGGAAATGTCGCTCTCGCCGAGGAGGATCAGGATGTCGATGTCGGAATAGGGGTGCAGCTCTCCCCGTCCGTATCCGCCCACGGCGATCAGTGCCAGTTCCTCCTCGCGGCCGTGGTCGAAGTGACTGTGCCACAAATACTCCATCACCCGATCCACCGCCCCGGCCCTGGCATGAACCAGTTGCTCCACGGGGGCTCCCTTGAGATACCGTCGCTCGAGTTCCTTGCGGGTCTCCTTCAGCAGCGAACGAAGCTCCGGGAGTGGAATGCCATCGTTCGCCAGTCGCTTCTCCAGTTCGAGTGGGGCGAGCGGGGTGGTCACCACTCGGTTTCTCCAGGCAGGAGGGTCAGCACCTCGACCCCCTCTTCCGTCACAGCGACCGTATGTTCCCACTGTGCCGAGAGACTATGGTCCTTGGTGACGACGGTCCAGCCATCCGCGAGCAGGCGCACGTCACGGCGGCCGGCGTTGACCATGGGCTCGATGGTGAAGGTCATACCCGGCTCCAGGGTGACACCGGTGCCCGGTTCCCCGTAGTGCAGCACCTGCGGCTCCTCATGGAACCCCCGACCGATACCGTGGCCACAATACTCGCGAACGATGCTGCAGCCGTTTCGTTCCGCATGCTGCTGAATGACGTGCCCGATGTCCCCCAGGCGAGCACCGGGGCGGACCATCTCAATCCCCTTGACCATACACTCGTGGGCGATGCGAACCACCCGCTTGGCCAGTACCGTCGGTTCTCCAACGAAGAACATCTTGCTGGTGTCGCCGTGGTAACCATCCTTGAGCACAGTGATGTCGATGTTGATGATGTCGCCTTTCTTCAGCTTTCTGGGGCCCGGAATGCCGTGGCACACCTGGTGGTTGACCGAGGTGCAGATGGATTTGGGAAAGCCGTGATAGTTGAGCGGGGCGGGGATGGCCTGCTGGACCCGGGTGATGTGGTCGTGGGCGATGCGGTCCAGCTCTTCGGTGGTGATCCCCGGTTTCACGTGCGGACGCAGCACCTCCAGTACCTCGGCCGCAAGGCGGCCTGCTACACGCATCTTTTCGATCTCTTCTTCCGTCTTGATGATGATACTCATGAATCTGTCGTCTATTTCGGGCAGTCGAGAGGTATTCCCCTGCCGGATGGACCATTACGGGACGCGCAACCGTCAGTCGAGGGTCTCTCCTGCCGGGTGTCTTGGGATTTGGAGGCGAGCCGTCGCCTTGAGAGGGGCGAGGCGAGGTCCTGTACAGGTCACAAAATGTCCGTGCGAATTGTTGTCATAATCGGATTATGGTATAAAGCGCACGCCCTGTTGGCAAATCCGGTCGTCGCACTTTGTGTGACCGGCCGCAAATTCACACACGCACCGTCACATGTACCTGGGTGCTCCCTTTTGGAATGAAGGGGGTTGGTATATGGGGTGTGTGGAGGCACAACCCTGACTGGAGAATTCGAAAATGTCCAATGTATCCATGCGTGAGATGCTGGAGGCCGGCGTTCACTTCGGCCACCAGACCCGTTACTGGCACCCCAAGATGGCGCCCTACATCTTCGGCGCTCGCAACAAGATCCACATCATCAACCTCGAAAAGACGGTTCCCCTGTTCGAAGAGGCGCTCAATTTCCTGAGCAGCCTGGCCGCGAAAAAGGGCACCATTCTGTTCGTGGGGACGAAGCGGGCCGCCCAGAAGGCCATCGAGGAAGAGGCAAAGCGCTGCGGGATGCCCTACGTCAATCATCGCTGGCTCGGAGGCATGTTGACCAACTACAAGACGGTCAAACAGTCCATCAAGCGGCTCAAGGAGCTGGAGACCATGCGGGAGGATGGAACCTTCGATCGCATGAGCAAGAAAGAGGCGTTGATGCTGAGCCGGGAGCTGGCCAAGCTGGAGCGCAGTCTCGGTGGAATCAAGGAGATGAAGGGGCTGCCCGATGCCTTGTTCGTCATCGACGTGGGCCATGAAAAGATCGCCGTGCGGGAGGCGCAGACACTGGGTATTCCGGTGGTCGGTGTGGTGGACACCAACTATTCACCGGATGGAGTGGACTACATCATCCCCGGCAACGACGATGCCATCCGCGCCATCCAGCTCTATGTCCGTCACGCCGCCGACGCCATCCTGGCGGGCCGGGCATCCGCCGCCACGGTCGGTACCGGTGAGGAGGATGAGTTCATCGAAGTGGAAGAGAGTGCCGGGGAAGTGGCCGCCGGTGAGCCGACCATCAAAGAGGAGCCCGCGGACAAGGGGCAAGACCCGGCCCCTACAGGCGGTGGCGACGATCTCACCAGGATCGAGGGGATTGGCCCGAAGATCTCCCAGATCCTGATCGACAACGGCGTCGATACCTATGCCAAGCTGGCCGCAAGGGATGCGGAAGAGATCAAAAAGCTTCTGGCTGCTGCCGGTTCACAGTACAACCGGGCCAATCCGGCCACCTGGCCCAAACAGGCGGAGTATGCAGCCAAGGGGGAGTGGGAAGCCCTGAAAAAGTGGCAGGACGAGCTCGACGGCGGACGGCCGGCCTGAAATCCGCTTCTGCTGAGACTTTGTCTTTCTGGTTGACCGCTCTCGGAATCATCAGGTGCGGCTCCGTGTTGCGAGGCAGTCATGTCTCAATCCGGATGCCGCTTCGGTTCCGCCGCGGTCGGTTCAAGGGCTGGACCAGATCTGGCTACAGCTCGGTGAGTTGTTGAATTTTAAGTGATCGTTTATGGGTTGCCCTCTGGGGCTCGTCGATTCAAAGCGTAGCAAGGTGGATTTGCAGGGATGGAACAACCATTTTCCAGGGAAGAAACGACGGATTCCAGGGGCGGCCGACTGGTTTTTCAGGATTTGATTGATATCTCGAGGTAAAAAATGGCTATAACAGCGTCAATGGTAAAGGAGCTGCGTGAGCGTACAGGCGCAGGGATGATGGAGTGCAAGAAGGCCCTGGTGGAAACCAACGGAGACATCGATGCCGCCATTGAGTTCCTGCGTAAGAGTGGACAGGCCAAGGCAGACAAGAAGGCCGGCCGTACCGCAGCGGAAGGGCGCGTGGTGATCGAGACCAGTGATGACGGCAGATCGGCGGCAATCGTGGAGGTCAACTGCGAGACCGATTTCGTCGCCAACGACGACAATTTTACCCGTTTCGCCGATGCGGTGGCCCGGCTGGTACTGGAGAAACGTCCCGCAACCCTGGAAGAACTGCTTGCAGCGTCGCTCGATGGCGGGACCGTGGAAGAGGTCCGCAGGGGGCTGGTGGCCAAGATCGGCGAAAATATCACGGTTCGCCGCTTCCAGCTGCTGGATGTCTCGGGCCAACTGGGGCAGTATCTACATGGAAACCGCATCGGTGTGCTGGTGGATCTCGAGGGGGGCAGCCCGGAGCTGGCCAAGGATATCGCCATGCACATTGCCGCCAGCAAACCGGTCTGCGTCAGCGCCGATGAGGTGGAACCCGCGCTGATCGAGAAAGAACGGGAGATCTTCAGGGCTCAGGCGGAGGAGAGTGGCAAGCCCGCCGAGATCGTCGAGAAGATGGTAACCGGGCGGATCAACAAGTTCCTCAAGGAGATCACCTTGCTTGGCCAGCCGTTCGTGAAGAACCCGGACGAGACGGTGGAGAAGTTGCTGCAGCGGGAGAATGCCTCCGTGAAGCGCTTCGTTCGTCTCGAGGTGGGTGAAGGGATCGAGAAGAAGAGCGAGAACTTTGCCGAAGAGGTAATGGCCCAGGTCAAGGGCGCCTGAAGCCGAACCGCGATGAGTGATACCGCCACGAACGAAGAACTCGTCTATCGCCGCGTCCTGCTGAAGATCAGCGGCGAGGCCCTGATGGGCGAGAAATCCTTCGGTATCGAACCCGGAGTGATCCGGCGGGTCGCACAGGAGATAGGGGAGATCGTGGCGGCAGGGGCCCAGGTGGGGCTGGTCATCGGCGGCGGCAACATCTTTCGCGGGATCGCACTGGCTCCCGTGGGGCTGCACCCCACCACCGCCGACCAGATGGGGATGCTGGCCACGATCATGAACGCCCTCGCGATGCAGGATGTGCTCGAGCGCGAGGGGGTGCCGGCCCGGGTGATGTCCGCGCTGGCCATGCCGGAGTTGTGCGAGATCCTCGAACGGCGCCGGGCCGTCCAGCATCTGGAACAGGGACGGGTGGTGATCTTTGCGGGGGGGACCGGGAACCCGTTTTTCACTACCGATTCGGCCGCTGCCCTGCGGGGAATCGAGATCGATGCCCAGCTGGTGCTGAAGGCCACCAAGGTGGATGGAGTCTATTCGGCGGATCCCGTGAAGAATCCGGAGGCGGTCCGCTATCGCCGGTTGAGTTACCGTCAGGTGCTGGAGCAGCGGTTGAACGTCATGGACATGACCGCGTTCGTGTTGTGCCAGGAAAGAGGAATGCCGCTGCGCGTGTTCGACATGAACAAGCCCGGGGTACTGATGCGTATTCTCAGGGGTGAGGACGAAGGGACGTTGATCGAGGCGGAATCCGGCGACTGAGGTGCCGGGTTGTCGAAGGTGGAGAGAGCTGATGATAGATGAAATCCGGGAAGATGCCGACAGCCGTATGGCCAAGAGCATCGAGGCCCTGAAACACGAGCTGAGCAAACTGCGTACCGGACGGGCCCATACCAGCCTGCTCGATCACATCACCGTGGAATACTACGGGAGCGAGATGCCGCTCAGTCAGGTTGCCACGGTGAAGGTGGAGGATGCCCGCACGCTCAGCGTGACTCCGTGGGAGAAAAACATGGTGGCTCCCATTGAAAAGGCCATCATGACCTCCGATCTCGGGTTGAATCCGGCCACCGCCGGCATGGTGATTCGGGTTCCCCTGCCTCCGCTGACCGAAGAGCGCCGCAAGGACATGATCCGGCTGGTGCGTCAGGAGGGGGAGAAGGCCCGGGTGGCGATTCGCAACATCCGGCGCGATGCCATTAACCATCTGAAAGGGCTGCTGAAGGAAAAGGAGATCAGCGAGGACGAGGAGCGCAGGGCCCAGGAGGCGATCCAGAAGCTGACCGATCGCTATGTGGACCAGGTGGAAAAACTGGTGGAGGCGAAAGAGAAGGATTTGATGACCATCTGAGCCGCATCCCGGCGGGATACCGATAACAAATCAGAAACATCTTTCCAGAGCCGTCAGAACATGTCCGACCCCGACCGAGCGACCAACCAGCCACCGGCATCCATTCCCCGTCACGTGGCCATCATCATGGATGGCAACGGACGGTGGGCGAAACGGCGGCATCTGCCTCGCATCGCGGGTCATCGGGCTGGAGTCAAGTCGGTGCGGCGGGTGGTGGAGCAGTGTATCGGCTACGGTATCGAGGCGCTGACCGTGTTTGCCTTCAGTACCGAAAACTGGCGCCGCCCGCAGGACGAGGTGGGGTTGTTGATGGAGCTTTTTCTCACTGCACTGGAGAAAGAGGTCCAGAAGCTGCATCAGAACGATGTGCGGATGCAGGTGATTGGGGATCGAAGCCGGTTTCCAACAAAGCTCCAGGAGCGGATCGCCGAGGCGGAACGATATACAGCAAGCAACCGCGCGCTGACCTTTACCATTGCCGCCAACTATGGCGGGCGGTGGGACATCACCCAGGCAGTGCGAAAGCTGGGGCGCCGGATCGAGTCGGGGGAGATGAGTGCGGATGCCGTCACCGAACAGTTGTTGCAGTCCGGTCTGGCGCTTGCAGAGCTGCCGGAGCCGGATCTCTTCATCCGTACCGGCGGCGAGCAGCGAATCAGCAACTTTCTGCTCTGGCAGCTGGCCTATACGGAGCTCTATTTTACCGATACCTTGTGGCCGGATTTCGGCAAGGAGAGTTTTGCCGAGGCGCTGCACTCCTTTGCATCCCGCCAGCGCCGGTTCGGGCGTACCAGCGAACAGGTGGAGGAGCAGGAGAGGGCGTTGTGAGCCGGTTCCTGCGGGAATCCCTGTTGCGAGCCGGCGCGTGATGAGAGCCGGCCGGAGGTAAAGGACAGCCCCGATGCAGAGCGCGAACTCCTCCTTGAAGCAGCGCGTCGTCACCGCCATGGTATTGATGCCGGTGGTGGTTGCCGCCATCCTGTGGCTTCCCACCCCCCTGTTTGCCGGGGTGCTGGCGCTTTTCGTCGCTCTGGGAGCGCTCGAATGGGCGCGCCTGGCCGGCCTTTCTTCCCCCTTCAGGTGGCGTTATGCGGTCGTCCTGCTGTTCACTCTGCTGCCTGTATGGTGGCTGTCCGCTTTTCCATTCGCCATCCGGATCCTGCTCTGGATGAGCCTTGGATGGTGGATTCTGGCTGCGGTATGGGTATTCCGTTATCCAGCCAGCGCGACGGCCTGGTCGGGAAGCGCATGGCGGCGTTGTCTCATCGGCTTTCTCATCCTGGTACCGCCGTGGGCCGCGCTGGTCGTTCTGCACGGCCACGGGGAGGAGGGTCCCTGGCTGATCCTGCTGCTGATGCTGCTCATCTGGGGAGCTGACAGCGGAGCCTATTTCGTCGGACGCAAATGGGGGAAAGACAAGCTTGCCCCAAGGGTCAGCCCGGGGAAGAGCCGGCAAGGGCTCTGGGGCGGCTTGCTCACCGCCGCTGTCGTGGCACTGCTCTTCGGACGCCTTTTCCCGATTCACGTGGAATATGAGATCTATTTCATAGCCATTTGTATCATCGTGGTGATGTTCTCTGTTCTCGGTGACCTTGTGGAGAGCATGTTCAAAAGGGATGCGGGTGTGAAGGACAGCGGAACCCTGTTGCCTGGTCATGGCGGTGTGCTGGATCGAATCGACAGCCTCACCGCCGCGGCACCGGTCTTCGCGCTGGCCACGCTGGGGGTCTGCCTGTGATCGGGGTCGCCATCCTGGGAGCCACCGGCTCGATAGGAACCAGCACCCTGGAGGTCATCGCCAGGCATGGTGACCGTTTCCGTCCGGTCGCGCTGACCGCCAACCGTCAGGTGGAGCGGCTGTTCGAGCAGTGCGTCCGACACCGGCCGGACTATGCAGTGATGGTGGAGAGGAGTTGCGCGCGGCGGTTGGAGGGGCTTTTGCGCCGAGAGGGGGTCGCCACGGAGGTGCTCTCCGGGGAGGAGGGGCTCGTGGAGGTCGCCCGGCTCCCGGAGGTGGACCAGGTGATGGCCGCCATCGTCGGTGCGGCCGGTCTCCAGCCGACCCTGGCTGCGGCAGAGGCGGGTAAACGGATCCTGCTCGCCAACAAGGAGGCACTGGTGATGTCCGGCCGGATCTTCATGGATACCGTGCGCAAGAGCGGTGCCGAGCTGTTACCGGTGGATTCCGAGCACAACGCCATCTTCCAGTGCATGCCAACGCAGCGAAAGGGTGGGCTGGCCGGCAATGGAGTCACCCGGATCCTGTTGACCGCCTCCGGCGGACCGTTTCGGGCTACGCCCCAGGAAGAGCTGGTCCACGTCACGCCCGAGCAGGCGTGTGCCCACCCCAACTGGGAGATGGGGCGCAAGATTTCGGTGGATTCTGCCACCATGATGAACAAGGGGCTGGAGGTAATCGAGGCATGTTGGCTGTTCGATGCCGCTCCCGATCAGGTGGATGTGGTGCTCCACCCCCAGAGTGTGATCCACTCGTTGGTGCAGTATGCCGACGGTTCCGTACTCGCTCAGCTCGGTAATCCCGATATGCGTACGCCGATCGCCCACGCCCTGGCCTGGCCGAAGCGCATCGATGCCGGGGTGGCCCCGCTGGATCTGTGCGCGGTGGGCAGGCTTGACTTCGAGGCACCGGATCCCGCCCGCTTTCCCTGTCTGCGGCTGGCCTACGAGGCGATCCGTGCCGGAGGGACGGCCCCCGCAGTCCTCAACGCCGCCAACGAGGTGGCGGTAGAAGCATTCCTGGATCGCAGGCTGGGATTCATGTCCATTCCCGAGGTGATCGAGCTCACCCTGGAGCGGGTTGACCCCTCTTCCGCCGACAGCCTGGCAGACATTCTGGCGGACGACGAGGCCGCCCGCCGCGTGGCGCTGAAACTTATCGCGGAGCGACCGGGTCAGAGCAAGGCATGAACGGTTTCCTGACCTCTCTGCTTTCGTTTCTGGTTGCCATCGGTATCCTCGTGGCGGTGCACGAGTTCGGCCATTTCTGGGTGGCACGCAGGTTGGGAGTCAAGGTGCTGCGCTTCTCCATCGGGTTCGGCAAGCCGCTGTGGCGGTGGCGGAAAGGGCCGGATGCGACCGAGTATGTGATCAGTGCGATCCCGCTCGGGGGGTATGTCAAGATGCTGGACGAGCGGGAGGGGAAGGTCGCCGTGGAGGATCTTCCCCGGGCGTTCAACCGGCAACCCGTGGGAAGCCGGATCGCCATCGTGGCCGCGGGTCCGCTGGCCAATTTCATCTTTGCGGTGTTTGCCTACTGGCTCGTTTTCGTCCTGGGTGTGGAGGGGCTCAAACCGGTGGTGGACGAAGTGCAACCGGACACTCCCGCAGCCGTCGCCGGCCTGCGCCACGGTGACGAGATCATCGCCGTGGATGGTGAAAGTACTCCGACCATGAACAGCGTGGTTCAGGCCCTGCTATACAAGGCTATCAAAGGGGAGAGCGTCACCCTGCGGGTGCGGGACAGCCAGGGGTTCGAGCGACAGCTGGCCCTCTCCCTGCCTCCCGTGGGGGAGGAGGCAGGTTCGCCGGACATACTCGAAAAGGTCGGTATCATCCCCCTCAAGCCGGTGGTGGAGCCGGTCATCGACGAGGTGCTTGCGGGGAGCGCTGCGGAGCGAGCCGGGTTACGACCGGGTGACCGGGTGATCGTGATCGACGGCGAACCCATCGAGGAGTGGAGTGAGCTGGTGGAGCGCGTCCAGGCCCACCCGGGGGTGCCGATGACCATGGTGGTCGAGCGTAGAGGGGAGCGCGTCGAGCTGGAGGTGATCCCGGAAAAGGTGAATGCCGGAGAGAGGGAGATCGGACGTATCGGTGCGGCGGTCAGGCCGCCCCCGGCACTGCCGGAGAGCTATCGGGCGGTGCTGCAGTACTCCCCCCTGCCTGCCGTCGCCGAGGCACTGCGCAAGACCTGGGAGATGAGCGCGATGACCGTCCGCATGCTGGGCAAGATGCTCACGGGGCAGGCTTCACTGGAAAATGTGTCGGGCCCGATTACCATTGCGCAATATGCCGGCTACAGTGCGGCGGTCGGGCTGGTACAATTTGTCGGCTTTCTGGCCATCATCAGCATCAGTCTGGGAGTGATCAACCTGTTTCCCGTGCCGTTACTGGATGGCGGACATCTGCTGTATTATTTCATCGAGCTGGTGAAAGGGAGCCCCCTGTCTGAGCAGGCCCAGATGCTGGGGCAGCGAATCGGAGTCGCGTTGCTGGCTGCGTTGATGGCGCTGGCGTTCTACAACGACATCGCCCGTCTGTTCAGATGAAAGAGCGGGGACAGGGTTCAGGTATCACGACGATGGATGACGCATGAAACGAACTCTATGGCTTGTTGTCCTGCTGCTGTCGGGTTTCGGGAGCGCAACGGCGTTCGAGCCTTTCCTGATCGAGGAGATCCGCGTGGAGGGACTGCAGCGGATCGCGGTGGGGACGGTGTACAACTACCTGCCGGTGAAGGTCGGGGACCGGCTGGACGAGCGTGTGGCGGAGCAGGTGCTTCGTGACCTGTTCAAGACCGGTTTCTTCGACGACATCAGGGTGGCCAGACAGGGTGATACGCTACTGATCCAGGTGAAGGAGCGCCCCTCGATCGCCAAGATCGAATTCTCCGGCAACAAGGATATCTCCACCGAGGAGCTGAAAAAGAGCCTCAAGCAGATTGGTCTGGCCGAAGGCCGGGTGTTCGATCGCTCCCTGCTGGACAAGGTGCAGCAGGAGCTGGTTCGTCAGTATTACAACAATGGCAAGTATGCGGTGCGTGTGGAGTCAAAGGTGGAGCCACTGGAGCGCAACCGGGTCGCCATCCATATCGACATCAGTGAGGGAGAGGTTGCGAAGATACACGGTATCAACATCGTCGGAAATCGCGCCTTCAGCGAAAAGGAGCTGCTGGACGGTTTTCAGCTGAAGCCGAGCGGTCCCTTCTCTTTTTTCTCGAGCAGTGACAAATACTCCAAGCAGCGTCTGGCGGGGGATCTGGAGACCCTCCGCTCCTATTACATGGACCGTGGATATATCAATTTCAGCATTACCTCCACCCAGGTCTCCATCACTCCGGACAAGCGCCATGTCTACATCACCATCAATGTCAACGAAGGAGAGAGATACAGCGTCGGTGACATCGCGCTGGGCGGGAAGCTGATCCTCCCCGAGCAGGAGTTGCGTGCGCTGATCCCCTTCCAGCCGGGGGACACCTTCTCGCGCAAGCTGGTGACCCAGGCCATCGATGCCATCACGGAGCGGATCTCCATGGAGGGATACGCCTTCGCCAATGTCAATGCCATACCGGAGTACAACCGTGAAAAACGGCAGGTGGCGCTGCGCTTCTATATCGATCCGGGCAAGCGGGTCTATGTCCGACGTATCCAGATCTCCGGTAACTCCAAGACCCGTGACGACGTGATTCGGCGCGAGATCCGGCAGATGGAGGCGGGGCTGCTCTCCATCGAGAAGCTCAATCTGTCACGGCGGCGCCTGAACCGGCTGGGATATTTTGGCCAAGTGAACGTCGAGACCCCCGCAGTGCCGGGGACGCCCGACCAGGTGGATGTCAAGGTGAGCGTGACGGAACAGCCCTCGGGCTCCTTCAGTGCCGGAATCGGCTATTCTCAGGCGCAGGGGGCATTGGTCAATGCCAGCGTCACCCAGAACAACTTTCTGGGAACGGGGACCTCGAACAGCCTGACCATCAACAACAGCAAGGTCAACACCATCTACAGCTTCTCCTACAACAATCCCTATTACACCAGGGATGGCATCAGTCGCGGTTTTCGCGCCTTCTATCGCGAGACCAACGCCGGGAACGCCAACGTGGCCCGGTATCTGACCGACGTCTATGGCGGGGGAGTCAACTACGGTCTGCCACTGAATGAGAACAATACATTTCGCCTTGGTCTGGATTATGAGCACACCTATCTGAAGACAACGGAGAACACGCCCCAGGAGTTTCTGGATTTCATCGGCGAAAATGGGGACAAGTACGATGTGTTCAATGCCAGCGTGGGCTGGATCTACGATACCCGCAACCGTGGCCTGTTTCCCACCGAAGGGGTGCGCAACCGCTTGAATCTGCAGGTGGCGGTGCCGGGCAGCACCCTCGAGTACTACAAGGTGGAGCTGAATCACAAACGTTATCTCCCGGTGGGAAAGAAATCCACCATTCTGCTGCGTGGTGAAGTAAACTATGGAGGGGGACTGAAAGGGCTGAGCGGGCCGCCCCCTTTCGAGTATTTCTATACCGGCGGCAGCCAGTCGGTACGTGGTTTTCAGGCCAACTCGCTGGGACCACGCCCTGCCGACGGCTCCAGCAGCCGATCGCTGGGCGGGGCCTTTGAGACGGTAGGCGGCGTGGAATTTCTCTTCCCCCCGAGCGAAGAGAGCGAGAGCCTCCGGCTCTCCTTGTTCGCCGATATCGGTAACGTGTTTGCCAGCGCCGACGATTTCGACGCTGGGAAGTTGCGCTCTTCCTACGGGGTGGGTCTGGTTTGGCTTACTCCGGTGGGCGTACTAAAATTGAGCTACGCAAAACCAATCTACTACGAGCCGGGTGATGACCTGGATGCGCTCCAGTTCACCATCGGCATGGGTTATTGAACCGAGTCCGCAAAACAGGTGTCTTTTTGAACAACATGAGAAAAGCAGGGCTGCTGCTGTTGGCCTGCTCCCTGATGGGATGGGTCACGGCGGAGGCGGCCGAGATCAAGATAGGTGTAGTCAGCCTTGGGCGCGTGTTCCAGGAGGCCCCCCAGGCACGCACCACCGCCAAGAAACTCGAAAAGGAGTTTTCTCCCCGCAAGAAAAAACTCGAGGAGAGCGAGAAAAGGATAAAGGAGAAAGAGGAGCGCCTGCTGCGCGACAGCGCGGTGATGAACGAGACCGAACGGCGCAAATCGGAGCGGGAGCTGCTTTCGATGAAGCGCGCGCTGAAGCGCTCCCAGGAGGAGTTTCGCGAGGATCTGAACATTCGCCAGAACGAGGAGTTCAACAAGCTGCAGCAAATCATTTCCCGTGTCATCGATGAGCTGGCCAAGGAGAAGGGCTTCGATCTCATCCTGGGTGAGAATGTGATCTTCGCCAGCAGCAAGATCGATGTCACCCAGGAGGTGCTGGATCGGCTCAACAAAGACAGCACCGCCAGATGACAGGGCCAGGTGGCGGTGGTTCCGTTTTTTCGTAAAAACAAGATGTTGTAGATGGCAAGTTATACGCTGGGTGAGCTTGCCGAACTGGTGGGCGGGCAGGTGGAAGGCGATGAAACGCTTCGTATCGAAGGGGTTGCCACCCTGGCTGGAGCTTCAGAGAGAGAGATCGCCTTTCTGGCCAACCCTCGCTATCAGGATCAGCTCCGGCAGACCCGTGCCGCGGCGGTGATTCTGCGGGAGTCCGATCTCGCTCTCTCTCCGACGGCCTCGTTGGTCACTTCCGATCCCTATCTTGCCTATGCACGAATCGCCGCGCTGTTTGCACCCTCCCCCGAGGGTCGCGCGGGGATCCATCCCACTGCGTGGGTCAGCGAAGAGTCTTCTGTTCATGAGTCCGCCTGGATCGGTCCCAACTGCTCGGTGGAAGCCGGTGTCACCATCGGTCCCAATTGTCGGATCGGGCCCGGTTGCTTCGTGGGAGAAGGTTCAGTCATCGGTGCGGACAGCCGCCTGGTGGCGAATGTCTCCGTCTGCCACGGGGTACGTATCGGAAGACGCGCCGTGATACATCCCGGCGTGGTGATCGGCGGCGACGGTTTCGGCTTCGCCCCTCATCGAGAGGGGTGGCAGAAGGTTCCCCAGCTCGGTGGCGTAGTGATTGGGGACGATGTGGAGATCGGCGCCAATACCACCATCGATCGGGGTGCGTTGGAAGACACCGTCATCGAAGACGGTGTCAAGCTGGACAACCAGATCCAGATTGCCCACAACGTGCACATCGGCGCCCATACGGTAATCGCCGGCTGCGCAGGCATCTCGGGGAGTACGCACATCGGCCGGCGCTGCGCCATCGCCGGCGGCGTGGGGATCGCCGGCCATTTGAACATCGCGGACAACGTAACCATCACGGCGATGTCGCTGGTTGTCAAATCCATCGAGAAACCCGGTGTCTATTCATCGGGAATCCCGGTGAGCGAAAATTACCACTGGAACCGGAATCTCGTACATCTCCGGCATCTGGAAAAGATGGCCGGCCGGCTCAAGACCGTAGAGCGTCGACTCGACAGCAGACCCCACAAGCAGGAGGATTGAATCTTGGAACGCATGGATATCTATCAGATATTGGAACACCTTCCCCACCGCTACCCGTTTTTGCTGGTCGACAGGGTGCTGGAGGTCGAGCCGGGGCGTTATCTCAAGGCGGTCAAGAACGTCACCTTCAACGAACCCTATTTCGTTGGTCACTTCCCGAGTCGCGCCATCATGCCGGGGGTGATGATCGTCGAGGCCCTGGCCCAGGCGGCGGCGATTCTGGGAGTCCTGACCCTTGAGGAGCAGCCCGGTGAGGATCTCTATCCGTTGCTGGCCGGGGTGGACGGATTTCGTTTCAAACGACAGGTAATCCCAGGTGACCAGCTCCTCCTGGAGGCGGAGTGCCAGAAGAACAAGCGTGGCATCTGGCGGTTCGAAGTTCTGGCCTCGGTGGAGGGGAAGAAGGTCACCAGCGGCGAAATCCTCTGTGCGGAGGGGCGGGCCGAATGAACATCGATCCCCGCGCCGTGGTCGATCCGTCGGCTCGTCTGGCGCCGGGGGTCAGTGTTGGTGCCTATACCATCATCGGTGCGGATGTGGAGATCGGGGCCGGTACCACCATTGGTTCTCACGTGGTCATCAAGGGTCCCACGGCGATAGGAGAGGAGAACCGCCTCTATCCGTTTTCTTCCATTGGTGACGATCCGCAGGACAAGAAGTACGGTGGAGAACAGACGCGGCTGGAGATCGGCGACCGCAACGTCATCCGGGAATATTGCACCATCAACCGAGGCACGGAGCAGGGGGGGGGCGTAACCCGTATCGGCAATGACAACTGGATCATGGCTTATGTCCATATTGCGCATGATTGTCTCATTGCCAATCACACAATATTTGCCAACAATGCCTCTCTGGCCGGCCATGTGAAGGTGGATGACTATGCGGTGCTGGGAGGGTTCACCCTGGTGCACCAGTTCTGCGCCATTGGAGCGCACAGTTTCAGCGGGATGGGCAGCACCCTGAGCAAGGATCTGCCGCCTTACGTAAGGGCCAGCGGCAATCCTGCAGTCCCCCGGGGCCTGAACAGTGAGGGGCTCAAGCGGCGGGGGTTCAGTGCCGAGAGCATCCAGACGCTGCGGCGGGCCTACCGGGTTCTCTATCGTTCCGGACTCGGCCTCGAAGAGGCTATCCGGCAACTTCGCTCCATGGCGCAGCAGCACCAGGAGGTAGCGGTGTTGGTGGAGTTTCTCGATCGTTCCCAGCGCAGCATCCTGCGCTGAGTCTCAGCCGGCCTGCTCAGAAGGTCGTCCCGTTCCATCCCCACAAGTGGCGCTCCGCATTGGAGAACTCGATGTAGATGCGGTCCCTGGCGATGCCGACCTCCTCTTCCAGCAGGGTGCATAGCGTCTCACTCAATTCCTTGGTTTTCTGTTCCGGCAAACCGATACTCTTGAGCTCCAGATACGCAAGTGCTGCATCATTACCTCCGAACAGCATCAGTGCCGGTGGCTCAAGGGAAGCCATTACTACCAAGACAAACGATAATGAACCCTAATTCAGCGAGTCTCTGGGCGGTCAGCCCGCAAGGCGCGGTGGCGCAGGCAGGGTAGGTTCCCTGTCAAGCCACCGCAACGCCGCGGATGGCTGCCCAGAGGCTCGCCCAAAGGGAGCGCCCCACACGTCCCGGCTCGGCGTTGCGGCTCTTGGAAAGGGCTTGGGCCATTCCCTGCGAGCCGCGCCTTGATCCGAGACGTGTGGGGCACTCTGAATTAGGGTTCATTATCGTTTGTCTTGGTGTTTTTCTGATTTTCCCAACTCCTTGGCGATCAACGCAGATGCCTTGTACAGCATCCTGCGGCCAGTTTCCTCTTCGATGTTCTGGTTGGTGCGAATGGTCAGATAGGGCATTGGAAATCTCCTGTGAAAAACGGTTTTCCTGAAAGATGGGAGAGATTCTACCCGATTCCATATGGCGTTGCGGCCAGGTCGATTGGCGGTTCAAAGTGGAACGCGATTGGGGTAACATAAACCATTTTTACCGTCCGACGGTCTTACCGCTTGCCGGAGGCCCAACGATCGTCGAGTCGGATTGAGCGTACAACCACTCTTTGCATCAGAACTGGAGAACAAAGATGCCGCTACGTTTGGCAGTACCGAAAGAGGTTGCTCCGGGAGAGCGTCGTGTCGCCCTCCATCCAACCGTCGCCGAGCGACTGATCAAGATGGGTGTCGAGGTGACCATGCAGAAGGGTGCCGGCCTTCCGTCCCACTTTACCGACGAGGATTTTGGGGGCGTGAAGATCGTGGGCACTGCCGCCACTCTCTACAAGAATGCCGATCTCATCTTCAAGGTTCAACCGCCGACCCTCAAGGAGCTGGATCACATCCGGGAGGGCGCGGTGATCGTGGGCTTCATGGCTCCCGGCAGGGATCCGGAGATTACCAAAAAGATGTGTGAGAAGCGCATCACCAGTCTGGCCATGGAGCTGGTGCCCCGCATCAGCCGGGCGCAGTCGATGGATGCCCTCTCCTCTCAGGCGGCCATCGCCGGCTACAAGGGGGCCCTGATGGGTGCCGACCTGGCGAGCGTCTTCTTTCCGATGCTGACTACGGCCGCAGGTACCATCCGTCCCGCGAAGGTGCTGGTGATTGGAGCGGGTGTCGCCGGTCTTCAGGCCATCGCTACCGCCAAGCGGCTGGGGGCCATCGTCGAGGCCTACGACGTCCGTTCCGCCACCAAGGAGCAGTGTGAGTCGCTCGGGGCCAAGTTCATCGATACGGGGGTCAAGGCGGAGGGCGAAGGAGGTTACGCCCGGGAGCTGACCGAGGAGGAGAAACAGAAACAGCAGGATGTGCTGGCCGAGCACGTTGCAAGGTCGGATGTGGTGATCACCACGGCTGCCATTCCAGGCAAACCCTCACCGAGAATCATCACCAAAGAGATGGTGGAGCGCATGAAGGCCGGGGCCGTGGTGGTGGATCTGGCGGCCGAGGGAGGGGGCAATTGTGAGCTCACCGAACCGGGTAAGACCATCGAATTCGAGAAGCGGGTGATCATCCATGGGCCGCTGAACGTGCCCAGCCAGACCCCGGTGCATGCCAGTGAGATGTATGCCAAGAATCTGTTCAATCTGATCTCTCCGTTCATCAAGGATGGCGAGTTGCAGCTCGACTGGGAAGACGAGGTGATCAAGAAGTGCACGCTGACCCATGGTGGTGAAGTGAAAAGCGAGCTTTGTCGCCGCCCATTGGAGGAAAAGAAATGATCGAAGGATTTACCGCGCTCTATATATTCATGCTGGCTGCCTTCACCGGCTACGAAGTGATCAGTCGGGTGCCGGTGATACTGCATACTCCGCTGATGTCCGGCTCCAATTTCATCCACGGTATCGTGCTGGTAGGTGCAATGGTGGCCTTGGGGCATGCCGAGACGGGGTTGGAGATGCTGATCGGCTTCATCGGTGTCATTCTGGCTGCGGGTAACGCGGTTGGTGGTTATGTGGCTACGGAACGTATGCTGGAGATGTTCAACAAGAGCAACCGGGGAGGGGCGGCCAAGTGAGCGGGTTCATCGAGATTGTCTATTTCGTTGCCGCGGTCGTTTTCATCCTCGGCCTGAAGAAGATGAGCTCGCCGGTCACGGCGCGTGATGGTATCGTCTGGGCAGGGGTGGCCATGGTGGCCGCGACGCTGGTCACCTTCTTCTCACCCAGCGTCTATGGTCACGGATTTTTCAACCTGCTGCTGATCGTGGTCGCCATCGCTGTCGGTTCCTACATCGCCTACAAGAGCGCGAAGAGCGTGGAGATGACCGACATGCCGCAGATGATCGCCATCTACAATGGCATGGGTGGCGGTGCAGCGGCGGCCATCGCTGCAGTCGAGCTGGTGCGTTTCGCTGGTGGGCACGACATCGGTGGCGGAACGGTGCAGCTGCTGGCCGTGCTGGGAGCCTTAATCGGTGCGGTTTCCTTCTCGGGATCGGCAATCGCCTTCGCCAAGCTCCAGGGGTTGATGAACAAGACCTTGCGCCTTCCTTCCCACCAGGCGTTGAATATCGCACTGTTCGTCGTCACCGTGCTGTTCGGCGCAATCCTGGCCTTCAGCGGGGAGGTCGGCGGCTTTACCGTGTTTCTATTCTTCCTCTGCGCCCTGGCGCTGGGGGTGATGGTAACCCTGCCCATCGGCGGGGCGGACATGCCGGTGGTGATCTCCCTGTTCAACGCCTTGACCGGTCTTGCCGTGGCCTTCGAGGGCTATCTGCTTGGCAACGCCGCGATGATCATCGCCGGTACGGTGGTGGGTTCCTCCGGAACCCTGCTCACGCAGTTGATGGCCAAGGCGATGAATCGCCCGCTCTCCAACATCCTGTTCAGCAGCTTCGGCAGCGCTGGTGGCGCAGGGGAAGAGACGGTCGAGGGCACCATGAAGGAGATCGAGGCCAGCGACGCGGCGGTGATGATGGCCTATGCCGACAAGGTGATCATCGTTCCCGGCTATGGCATGGCCGTGGCGCAGGCGCAGCACAAGCTGGCGGAGCTGGTGCAGTTGCTGGAGGACCGGGGGGTGACCGTCAAGTTCGCCATCCATCCGGTGGCTGGACGGATGCCGGGACACATGAACGTGCTCCTCGCAGAGGCCGGCATCGACTACGACAAGATCTACGATCTGGAGGAGATCAACCCCGAGTTTCCCACCGCCGATGTGGCTCTGGTCATCGGTGCCAACGACGTGGTCAACCCTGTGGCCCGCACCAATCCGGACAGCCCCATCTACGGGATGCCCATTCTGGATGCGGACAAGGCGAAGAACTGCATCGTCATCAAGCGGGGCAAGGGTTCCGGTTTCTCCGGTATCGAGAATCATCTCTTCTACGCGGAGAACACCCGTATGCTCTATGGTGATGCGCAAAAGGCCATCAGCGAGCTGATCGCGGGGGTCAAGCAGCTCTGATGGCTGTAGTACGGGGAAGGCGATATGACGGGATGGAGAGCGGTTGGTGTCGCTTGACCTCGGTTCACTTTGACAGTAGCGTATTCATTATATCGATATCATGATTGATTCGACCGCCCGTTCGAGACGGGCGGTTTTTGTTGGGAGACAGGTCAGTGGAATTGAGCGGTGCCGAAATCCTCGTCCAGTTTCTGAAGGATGAGGGGGTCGAGTATGTGTTTGGCTATCCCGGGGGTAGCGTTCTGCACATCTATGACGAGCTGTACAAACAGGATGAGATCAAGCATATCCTGGTGCGGCACGAACAGGCGGCGGCGCATGCCGCGGATGGTTATGCCCGCACCTCCGGCAAGCCGGGAGTGGTGCTGGTCACCTCCGGTCCGGGTGTGACCAATGCGGTCACCGGCATCGCCACTGCCTACATGGACTCCATTCCGCTGGTGGTCATCACGGGCCAGGTGCCCACTGCGGTCATCGGCAGCGATGCCTTCCAGGAGGTGGATACCGTCGGCATCACCCGCCCTTGTTCCAAGCACAACTTCCTGGTCAAGGATGTCCGGGATCTGGCGGTGACACTGAAAAAGGCATTTCACCTCGCCACTACCGGCCGACCCGGCCCGGTGGTGGTGGATGTGCCCAAGGACGTGACCGATCCCAACGTGAAGATCCCCTACAGCTATCCCGAAACCATCTCCATCCGTTCCTACAACCCGAAGGTGAAGGGAAATGCGCGGCAGATACGGCGTGCAGTGCAGTTGATGTTGTCGGCCAAGCGGCCCATCGTCTACTCCGGCGGGGGAGTGATTCTCAGCGGTGCATCGGAATCCCTCACCGAGCTGGCCCGCATGCTGGAGATCCCCGTGACCAGTACCCTGATGGGGCTCGGTGGTTATCCGGCGACCGACCGTCAGTTCCTCGGCATGCTGGGGATGCACGGTACCTACGAGGCCAACATGGCGATGCACGAGTGTGACGTGCTGATCGCCATTGGAGCCCGGTTCGACGACCGTGTCACCGGCAAGATCGAGCAATTCTGTCCCGAGGCCAGAATCATCCATATCGACATCGATCCCGCTTCCATCTCGAAGACGGTCAAGGTGGACGTGCCCATCGTCGGTGACGTGGACACCGTGCTCACCGACATGTTGCAGCTGCTGCGTAGCAGCGAATCCAGGCTGGATCCGGAAGAGCTGAAGAGGTGGTGGGAGCTGATCGACCGCTGGCGTGCCACCAACTGCCTGGCCTATGACCGGGAGAGCGAGCTGATCAAGCCCCAGATGGTCATCGAGAAGCTCTGGGAGCTGACCGCTGGAGAGGCCTTCGTCACCACCGACGTGGGACAGCATCAGATGTGGGCGGCCCAGTTCTACAAGTTCGACAAACCGAACCGGTTCGTCACCTCGGGAGGGCTGGGCACCATGGGTTTCGGCCTGCCCGCGGCGATGGGGGTGAAATTTGCCAATCCCGACGCGGATGTAGCCTGCGTCACCGGTGAGGGGAGCATCCAGATGTGTATCCAGGAGCTCTCCACCTGCTTCCAGTACATGTTGCCGCTGAAGATCGTCAACCTGAACAATCGCTATCTGGGGATGGTGCGGCAGTGGCAGGAGTTCTTCTACGGCAGCCGTTACTCCCACTCCTATATGGAGGCGTTGCCGGATTTCGTCAAGCTGGCCGAATCCTATGGGCACGTGGGGATGCGCATCGAAAAACCGGGGGATATCGAAGGAGCGCTGCGGGAGGCGTTGGCGCTCAAGGATCGTCTGGTGTTTCTCGATTTCATCACCGATCAGACAGAAAACGTCTATCCCATGATTGCCGCAGGAAAGGCACATCATGAGATGCAGATGTCACCCAAGAGTGTGTTGATCTAGCCATGCGTCATATCATCTCCATATTGATCGAAAACGAGGCGGGGGCGCTCTCCAGGGTAGCAGGGCTGTTCTCCGCCCGTGGTTACAATATCGAGTCGCTGAGCGTGGCACCCACCGAGGATCCCAGCCTTTCGCGCATGACCCTGGTCACCCGCGGCTCGGAAGAGATCGTCGAGCAGATCACCAAGCAGCTCAACAAGCTGGTGGATGTGGTGAAGCTGCAGGATCTAACCGAGGGCGCCCATATCGAGCGTGAAATGATGCTCATCAAGGTCAGAGTGGATGCCAATGGCTCCCGGGAAGAAGTGAAGCGACTCTCCGATATCTTTCGCGGCAACGTCATCGATGTGGGCCCTACCAGCTACGTCGTCGAGCTCACCGGCGACGGGGGCAAGCTGGACGCCTTCATCGAGGCACTGGGTGACATCCCCATACTGGAAACGGTCCGCTGCGGCTCCATGGGTATCTCCCGGGGAGAGAAGTCCCTGCGCCTGTAGGCTGACCGGGGTGCCACGACCGGCGTATCCGAAAAAGGTTTAATGAACGAGAAGGAAAGAGACGGAATGAACATCTATTACGACAAAGATTGCGACCTGTCGATCATTCAGGGGAAAAAGGTCACCATCATCGGTTACGGCTCCCAGGGGCACGCCCACGCCAACAATCTCAAGGAATCGGGTGTTGATGTCACGGTGGGATTGCGGGCCGGTTCCGCTTCCGCGGTCAAGGCGCAGAATGCCGGTTTGACGGTCAAGGATATCGACGCGGCGGTGGAAGGCGCCGACGTGGTGATGATTCTGGCACCCGATGAGCATCAGGCACTGCTCTACCGCAAACATGTGGCGCCAAACATCAAGCAGGGAGCGGCGCTGGCCTTTGCCCACGGCTTCAATATCCATTTCGAACAGATCGAGCCACGCGCCGATCTGGATGTGATCATGATTGCACCCAAGGGCCCGGGGCATCTGGTGCGCTCCACCTACACCAAGGGAGCCGGGGTGCCCACCCTGATTGCCGTCTATCAGGATGCCACCGGCAAGGCCAAGGAGATCGCACTCTCCTACGCATCCGCGAATGGCGGAGGCCGTGCCGGGATCATCGAAACCACCTTTCGTGAAGAGACCGAAACCGACCTCTTCGGTGAGCAGGCGGTCCTTTGCGGCGGGGCCACCGCGCTGGTCCAGGCCGGGTTCGAGGTGCTGGTGGAGGCCGGTTATGCACCGGAGATGGCTTACTTCGAATGTCTGCACGAGCTGAAACTGATCGTGGACCTGATGTACGAGGGGGGCATCGCCAACATGCGCTATTCCATCTCCAATACCGCCGAATATGGCGATCTGACCCGGGGTCCACGGATCATCACCGAGGAGACCAAGGAGGAGATGCGGCGCATCCTGCGGGAGATCCAGACCGGCGAGTTTGCGCGTGAGTTCATCCTGGAGAACCAGTCGGGCGCGGCCACCTTGAAGGCCAAGCGACGGCTGGGCAAGGAGCATCCCATCGAGGAGGTGGGAGCGAAGCTGCGTGACATGATGTCCTGGATCCAGGCGGACAAGATCGTCGACAAGAGCAAGAACTGAGAAATACCGGTTTGGTTCCGGGATGGGTGCCGGATCCTATCCCGCCAGCGAAGAAGAGGCTCTGACAAGAGAAATCCGGGGTGTAAGGTCGATGAGACCATCCCATGCGTTCTGAATATTATCCCCTGGTGGCTCGGGCAGGGTGGTGGTTCATCCTGCCCGTGGCGGCCGGAGGGTTCTATCTAGGGGTCATTCACGGCTGGTTGTTTTCGATTCCGCTGTGGCTCATGGCCGCAGCTATCGCCTTCCTCTTTCGTGACCCCGAACGGCCTGTTCCCGCCAAGCCGTTGGGGCTGGTCAGTCCGGTGGATGGACGAATCCTCGCCATTCGCGAGGGGGACGATCCCTATCTGCAACGCAAGGCTTGCTGTCTCCTGCTGGATACCTCGAGAACCGGAAGTTACACGGTGCGCTCCCCGATGGAGGGCAAGCTGCTGAAACAGTGGTATGCTGTACCAGGGGGGAAAAGGGCTGCCCGTCGCCTGCTGGCCAGCTGGATCCAGAGTGACGAGGGGGACGACATCGTCCTAGTGGTGCGCCCGAAACTGGGGTGGCTGCGCGTTGGAAGTCATATCGGACCGGGAGAGCGGGTCGGACAGGGCATGCGTTTCTGTTATGTACCGTTTGGAGCCAGAGTGGAGCTCTGGGTGCCGGCGGATACGCGCGTCGAGGTACAGCCCGGGCAGAAGGTCTTATCCGGTAGCGACGTAGTGGGCACACTGAATCATGGGAGCTGAGGTGGGCGAAGGACCCGGGGCAGAAAACGGTGGTGGAACCCGTCCGCGACGACGGGGTATCTATCTGTTGCCCAACCTGTTCACCACCGCCGCGCTCTTTGCCGGCTTCTACGGCATCATCGCGGCGATGAAAGGGCACTTCGAGGCCGCATCGGTGGCCGTGTTCGTGGCCATGGTGCTGGATGGGCTCGATGGGCGTGTGGCCCGTCTGACCAACACGCAAAGCGATTTCGGCGTTCAGTACGACAGCCTCTCCGACATGCTCTCGTTTGGACTGGCTCCATCCCTGATTATCTATCAATGGTCCCTGACCGGGATGGGCAAGCTGGGATGGCTGGCGGCGTTCATGTTCACCGCCTGTGCTGCGCTGCGTCTGGCCCGTTTCAATACTCAGGTGGAAGTGGTGGACAAGCGCTATTTCCAGGGCCTGCCCAGTCCTGCGGCGGCCGGTGTGGTTGCCGGGCTGGTGTGGGTGGGGTTCGACAACGGCATCACCGGCGGAGCACTCCGTATTCCTGCCTTCCTGCTTACCGTGTTGACGGCCATTTTGATGGTCAGTAATGTACGCTACCACAGTTTCAAGGAGCTGGATCTGAAACACAAGGTGCCGTTCATGGCGGTGCTGGCGATGGTGATGGTGTTCGTGTTCATCGCCGTGGATCCGCCTCAGGTGCTGTTCTTCCTGTTGTTGATCTATGTGTTTTCCGGTCCAGTGCTGACGCTGTTTCACCGGCAGCGGTTGAAGGCGTCGGCAGGCGACGAAAAGGGAGAGGGGAAATGACAGACAATCGGGCCGCTCCGGACCACACCGTATTCAGTAAGGGATTCGATTGATGTTTCATGGGAGCATGGTTGCCCTGGTGACGCCGATGCAGGCGGACGGGGCGTTGGATGTCGAGAGCCTGCAGCGGCTGGTGGAGTTTCATGTCCAGAATGGAACGGACGCCATCGTCGCGGTGGGTACCACCGGCGAATCGGCGACGCTGGATCACCAGGAGCACTGCCAGGTGATCCGCCAGGTGGTGGAGTTCGCCGCCGGGCGGATCCCGGTGATCGCCGGTACCGGCGCCAACTCCACCACCGAGGCCATCGAGTTGACCCGCTGTGCCATGGAGGCGGGGGCCGACGCCTGTCTGCTGGTCACACCCTACTACAACAAACCCACGCAGGAGGGGCTTTACCTGCATTTCCGTGCCGTTGCCGAAGCGGTGCCCATTCCGCAGATTCTGTACAACGTGCCGGGGCGCACCGCGTGTGACATGCTGCCGGAGACGGTGGAGCGGCTGTCGCACATATCCAACATCATTGGCATCAAGGAAGCGACCGGGGATCTGCAGCGTGGCCGCGAGATCCTGGAGCGCTGTGACGGGCGGCTCGATCTCTACAGTGGAGACGACAGCACGGCCATGGAGCTCATTCTCAACGGAGCCAGGGGAGACATCTCGGTGACCGCCAATGTGGCACCAGCGGCGATGCACGAGATGTGCGCCGCTGCCCTGGAAGGCGATCGGGAACGCGCCGAGACGCTGAACCGGCCTCTGGAAGCGCTTCATCGAGACCTGTTCGTGGAGTCCAATCCGATTCCGGTAAAGTGGGCGTTGTACGAAATGGGATTGATTCCGCCGGGGATCCGGCTCCCCCTGACCCCACTGGCAGAGAGGTATCATTCCGTCGTTCGTCGTGCACTTCGCGAGGCAGGGGTGATGGAGTGATCTCGGTCAGGACGGGGAGGTGGCGCTTTTCTCTGGTGGCGGCCGCCTTGATGCTGGTGGCTGGCTGCTCCAGCAGCGGCGAGAAAGAGATTCCCGACTATTTCAACGCCCGCGTGGTTCCGCCGTTGCAGCTGCCGGCGGATCTCGACAGCCCCTATCGTGCGCAGGAGATGCAATTGCCGGAAGAGGCTTTTCGGATGCAGTTCTCTCCCGATACCGATGTGGAGGCGCTGGCCAGGCCACCCCGACTCATCAGCGGGAACGACTCCTGAGCCCGGGGTGATTCGCGGGAAATGCGTTTTGCATCACTGGGGAGCGGCAGCAGGGGGAACGCGCTGCTGGTGGAAGAGGGGGCGACCTGTCTGCTGGTGGATTGCGGTTTTTCGGCACGGGAGACCGGGCGTCGTCTGGCCCGACTCGGCAAGCGGCCCGAAGAGCTGACCGCCATCCTCATCACCCACGAGCATTCCGATCACATCGGCGGCATGGAGGTGATGGCACGCCGCCACCATCTTCCGGTATGGATGAGCCATGGCACCTGGCTGGCCGGATCCTACGCCCACCTGCCGAGAGTGGAGCGTTTCGATTCTCACCAGCCGTTTGCCATAGACGGGCTTCGTATCGAGCCGTTTCCCGTTCCCCATGATGCGCGGGAACCTTGTCAGTTTCTATTCGACAATGGCCGGTGCCGGCTCGGCCTGTTGACCGACTGCGGCTCGGTGACTCCCCATGTCCAGGCCAAACTGGATGGGTGTGATGCGCTGTTGCTGGAGAGCAATCACGACAGCGGAATGCTCCGTGACGGCCCTTATCCACCTTTGCTCAAGCAACGGGTGGCGGGGCATCTCGGCCATCTCAGCAATGATCAGGCGGCGGCATTTCTGCGTCGGATGGACGTTTCCGCCCTGCGCCACGTCGTGGCCATGCACCTGAGCGAGCAGAACAACACCCCGCAGCGGGCGCGCGCCAGCTTCGCCGCGGCACTGGGTTGCGAAGAGCGCTGGATCGCCGTTGCCGATCAGGCGCACGGACTGGAGTGGCGGTCGATTTGACCAATGATGAAATACGAGGTTCGAAGCGAAAACGATGGAGAAACGGACTGAACTGTACGCAGGCAAGGCAAAGACGGTCTACACCACGGATGATCCGGAGCGGCTCGTTCTGGAGTTTCGTGACGATACCTCGGCCTTCGACGGGGAGAAGGTGGCGCAGCTGGCCCGCAAGGGGCGGGTCAACAACCGGTTCAACGCCTTCATCATGGAGCGGTTGCAGGCGGCGGGAATACCCACCCACTTCGAACGTCTGCTCTCCGAGCGTGAATCCCTGGTCAAGCGGCTGGATATGTTGCCGGTGGAATCGGTGATTCGCAACGTGAGCGCCGGAAGCCTCTGCCGCCGCCTGGGGATAGAGGAGGGACTGGATCTGGAGCCGCCGGTGCAGGAGTTCTTCCTGAAGAACGACGCCTTGCACGATCCCATGATCAACGAATCCCACATGATCACCTTCCACTGGGCCACGGAAGGGGAGATCAGGCGCATGAAGGAGCTGACCCGGCAGGTCAACGGCGTGTTGCAGACGCTGTTCGCCGATGCCGGTCTGGTATTGGTGGACTACAAGCTGGAGTTCGGGCGGTTCCGGGGCGAGCTGCTGCTGGGGGACGAATTCACTCCGGATGGCTGTCGGCTGTGGGACCGGGAGACGCGGGAGAAGCTGGACAAGGATCGCTTCCGGCAGGGGCTGGGTTCCGTGGTGGAGTCCTACGAGGAGGTGGCCCGGCGCATCGGCGTGGAGCTTTGAAGCATGGCGGGTGGCAGCTACACTTCGGAATCCATCCAGGTGCTCACCGGCCTGGAACCGGTGCGCAAGCGGCCGGGGATGTACACCCAGACGGAGCGCCCCGACCATCTCGCCCAGGAGGTGATCGACAACAGTGTCGATGAGGCCCTCGCCGGATTTGCCAGGAATATCGAGGTGATTCTCCATGCCGATGGTTCCCTCTCGGTGGAGGACGACGGCCGGGGCATGCCGGTGGACCTCCATCCGGAGCAGAAACGGCCGGGGGTGGAGGTGATCCTCACCACCCTGCATGCGGGAGGCAAGTTTTCCAACAAGAACTACACCTTTTCCGGCGGGCTGCACGGGGTCGGGGTGTCGGTGGTCAACGCCCTGTCCAAACATCTGGAGGTCTGGGTGCGGCGCGACGGGAAGGAATACAACATCGCCTTCGCCGACGGAGCCCTGGTCTCCCCCCTCGAGGAGGTGGGCCGCGTCGGCAAGCGCAACACCGGTACCACGGTGCGCTTCTGGCCGGATCCCGGATTCTTCGATTCGCCGAAGTTCTCCATCCCCCGGCTCAAGCATCTGCTCCGCGCCAAGGCGGTTCTCTGTCCCGGTCTGAAGGTCTCCTTCATGGACGAGAAGAGCGGGGAACGGATGGAGTGGTGCTACCAGGAGGGGCTGAAGGAGTATCTGCGCGGCGAGTTGAGGGGCGTCGAGACGCTACCCCCGGAGCCCGTCGGGGGTGAGCTGAAAGGCAACGACGAGGCGGTGGAGTGGACGGTGCTCTGGTTGGCGGAACCGGGAGAGCTGGTGACCGAGAGCTACGTCAACCTCATTCCCACCAGCCAGGGGGGGACCCACGTCAACGGCCTGCGTACCGGCCTCACCGAGGCGATGCGGGAGTTCTGCGAGTTCCACAACCTGCTGCCGCGGGGGGTGAAACTCGCTCCGGAGGATGTGTGGGAACGTTGCTGCTATATCCTCTCGCTGAAGATGCAGGATCCCCAGTTCTCCGGTCAGACCAAGGAGCGCCTCTCGTCGCGCAAGAGCGCCGCGTTCGTCTCCGGCGTGGTCAAGGACGCCTTCTCGATATGGCTCAATCAGCACCCGGAGCAGGGGAAAGCCGTCGCGGAGGCGGCCATCGCCAATGCCCAGCGCCGCCTGCGCGCAGTCAGGAAGATCGTGCGCAAGCGGGTGACCCAGGGACCGGCGCTGCCCGGCAAGCTGGCCGACTGCGCCTCCACCGATCCCGCCCGTACCGAGCTGTTCCTGGTGGAAGGGGATTCCGCCGGCGGATCCGCCAAGCAGGCGCGCGATCGGGAGTTCCAGGCCATCATGCCGCTGCGGGGCAAGATCCTCAACACGTGGGAGGTGGATCCAGCCCAGGTGCTTGCGTCACAGGAGGTGCACGACATCGCGGTCGCCATCGGCGTGGATCCCGGCTCCCGCAATCTGGAGGGCCTGCGTTACGGCAAGATCTGCATTCTGGCCGACGCCGACTCCGACGGGGCCCATATCGCAACCCTCCTCTGTGCCCTCTTTCTGCGCCACTTTCGTCCCCTGGTGGAGGCGGGTCACGTGTTCGTTGCCATGCCGCCGCTGTTCCGTATCGACGTCGGGAAGGCGGTCCATTACGCGCTCGACGAGGCGGAGAAGGAGGGGATTCTGGATCGCATCGCCGCCGAGAAGCCACGTGGCAAGGTGACCGTGACGCGCTTCAAGGGGCTGGGGGAGATGAACCCCATGCAGCTGCGCGAAACCACCCTCTCCCCCGATACTCGCCGCCTGGTACAGCTCACGGTGGCGCCCGGCGACGGTACCGAACAGGTGATGGACATGCTGCTGGCCAAGAAGCGGGCCAGGGATCGCAAGTCCTGGCTGGAGAACAAGGGCAATCTGGCGGAGATCCTCGACTGAGCCGCCCCGCTCAACGGCGAAAAAACAGCCAGAAAAGCAGACTCAGCAACAGGCTGATCACTATCGACGTGGTGACCGGGAAATAGAAGCGGAAGTTTTCCCGCTCGATGACGATGTCACCCGGCAGCCGTCCCAGGCCGATCTTCTGCAGCCAGGGCCAGAGCAGGCCGAGCAGTATGATCAATGCACCGATGATGACGAGCGTACGGGACATGTTGGTGGCCGTGCGATATCAAATCCACTTTCCTTCGAGATTATATCCCAGCGATGCGCAGATCGGAGGAGTTTTTCCGGACAGTCTTTATGCTTTTTTCGAACTTTGTGAAACATCGCATGGACCGATCCTCTCGCCGCAATGCGGCGGGTGGTGAGCCAAAGATGATGGCGAGTGATGGATACTCGTGTCGTCGATCAGGTCGGGCTGCAGGTGCTCGGGACGTGGAGTGGTTCCCGAGGCGGGTGCCCGTAGATCTCTCCGGGTTCTGGTTCCGGTGCGATGCGGATGGCCGATGACTGTCAGCTATCGACCGGAGGGATGCCGGAGAATTCATGGAGGGTTCGACAGGCGGTGAAGAGGAGCAGGGGGCGCAACGATCTTCCCGGCCACAGGCGCCGGACCCCTTCCGCATAGAGTTCCATCTGGGGGCGGTACTCCTCCGCCAGTCGGGGAATGGTCTCCGGAGTGGCGTTCTGGTGGGTCTTGTAGTCGATCAGCGTGACCTCTTTCTCCTCCACCAGCAGGCGATCGATGATTCCGTGCACCGTTTGCCCGTTCCGGTCGTACAGCAGGGGGACCTCGTTGTAGGTGCACAGATAGCGCCCTTCGTCGAACAGGGGGCGGAGGGCCGGCGCCTCGATCACTCCCCTCGCTTCCCGGTAGCACTCCGGGAGCAGTGGGGTTTCGGGCTCCAGCTCCAGTTCTCCGGCCACCCGCTGCAACAGGGCGGTTCTCTCCGTGCCCGGGTCGCGGCTCAGCAGCTCCAGCATCCGGTGGATGATGATTCCCCGCAGGCGGCCGTCGGGGTCGCCTGCCTGCTGCGGGTGTCCGACCTGACGGCTGGGGGCGATCTCCGTGCTCGAAGGGACGATGGTCAGCGGCCGGCGCAGGCGGGCGTCCGGAGACGGCGCCTCCGGTGAAGGGGCGGCGGCCTCTCCGGGCGGGATCTCCGGTGGCGTGCCGGAGCTGGCCAAGATTCCGCCCTTTCCTTCCGCCGCTTCCTCGAACTGCTTTTGGATGATGCCGTACCAGCCGTAATCCTCCCCGCGAGCGGGGGCGCAGCCGGAGATGTAGAGCAGCTGTCGGGCACGTGTGACCGCCACGTAGAGCAGATTGGCCTCTTCCCGCCGTTCTTCCTCCGCCTGTTTCTCGAGCAGGGAACGGGTCAACGGATCAGCCTCCCTTCGTTTGCCCGTCAGCAGGAAATGGCTCGGCCGTTCCGCGCCGGGGGGCCAGCGCACCAGGGCGCTCCAGCCGCGATTCCGGCGGCCGCCGTCGGCACTGTCCACCAGAAAGACCACCGGGGCCTCCAGCCCCTTGGCGGCATGGATGGTCATCAAACGGACCTGCGGTTCGTTGCTGTGTCCGGGGGCTTCGTCCGGTGCATCCTGCTGCAGCTCGCGCAGCTCCTGCAGGCGCAGGAGGAAGCGCATCAGGCTGGGATATCGGCCGCTGTCCACCTCCAGCGCCAGCTGCAGAAAACGTTGCAGATTGGCCCGTGCCCGCTGACGCAGGTGACGCGGAAAGGCGGCCTCATAGCGGGCAAGGACGTTTCCTTCGCTGAATATGCATTGCAGCAGATCGTGAACCGGCAGGCGGGCGGCCAGCTCCCGCCAGCGGGTGAGCCAGCGGCGGGCCCTGGCCAACGGCGTCTCTTCCGGAACGGAAACGTTTTGGAGCCGCTCCCACCAGCTTCCACCGGATTGGGTGGCCAGGGTGTTCAGATCCGCGTCGGTGCAGGCGAAGAGAGGGGAGCGCAACACCACCGCCAGGGAGAGGTTGTTGTGCGGCGTCCCCAGGATATCCAGCAGCGCCTCCATGTCCTTCACCTCCTGGCTCTCGAGCAGGGTGCCGCGATTGGCGCCGAGATAGGGGATCTCCGCCGCCCGCAGCGCCTGCTCGATGGCCGGGAGATGGGTCCGCCGGGCGATCAGGATCAGGATGTCACCGTGGTTCAACGGCCGTATCTTTCCTCCATCCTCGATGGGGGTGCGCGACTCCACCAGCGAGCGGATGGTAGTGGCGATCTGCTCTCCCTCACGGTAGTGGCGCCAATCCACGGCCGACTGGCGGGGTTCCTGCAGTGGATTGCGCAGCGTGTTCCTCTCCCGGGCGGCCTCCTGCTCCGGCTCGATCAGAGGCAGCAGTTCCACCCTTCCCCACAGATCCTCGCGGTGGGTCTCGTGGGGATGGAAGTGGGGAAGGGCGCGGTTCAGCTCTCCGCTGCCGAACAGGCGGTTGACGAAGTGCATGATGGCCGGGGCGGAGCGCCAGGATCGATTCATCGGATAACATCCGGCATCCAGATGTTCATCGAGCCAGTCGCGGGCGGCATCGAACAGCCTTGGTTCGGCGCGTCGGAAACGATAGATGGACTGTTTGCCATCCCCCACCAGAAAGACGGAGCGGGGACGATCCGCCGTCCTTCCCGCCGCCATCTCCTCCAGCAACGGCAGGATCAACCGCCACTGGGTGGGATTGGTGTCCTGGAATTCGTCGATCAGCAGGTGATCGATACGTTGATCCAGCTTGTATTGGACCCAGAGGGCGTTGCCGGTGGTGCTGAGCAGTTTGTAGGCCCTCCACTCCAGATCGGAGAAATCCAGCAGGCGCTGCTCCTCCTTGATACGTTGATAGTGCTCGACCAGCCGGTGACCGGCCAGAAACCAGGCCTCGGAGAGCTGCAGCGTCCGTTGCGCGGCCTGTTGATCGAGAACCTCCAGGATGGCCTGGCACAGCGTTTCATGCAGCTCGAAAAAGCGGGTCTCACCCGGCTCTCCCATGGCCTTGGTCCGTTGTTTGCTGGGTCTCAGGGCCCTCGGCTCCAACGCCCTGGTGAGGAATACCTCCGTCAGCTTTTCGAATGCCGATTCGATGGGGCGGCACTCCAGAGCATGGCAGAGGAGATCGCGTTGGGAGAGGTTGGTCCTGGTCTCATGAAGCGACAGGAGTTCGGCATACTCCCGCAGCGCCTTCAGCCGTTCGGATGAGAAAAAACGGGCCACCGGATCGCCGTCGGCAGCGAGGGGCAGCTGCGAGCGCAGCGTTTCTGCGGCATGGGCCACCGGATCTTCCCGGCCGTCGGTGAAGGCCCACCAGTCGCTGCGATGTCCCAGGAACTCCAGCAGCGCGTTCCGGGTGTTGAACAGGCCGTTGCAATGCAGGAACAGGCTCTCCAGCGCCTCGGCCAGCGGGGATTCGGGATGGCGAGTCGCCTCGCTGAAGAGGGCATCCCACGCCTCCTGTTCCATCATGCCGCTGCTCTCCAGCAGCTCGAACCCGGCCGGCACCTCCGCCTCCAGAGGGAAACGACGCAGGATCTCCTGGCAAAAGGCGTGGAAGGTGGTGGTACGGATGCCCAGCGGGGTGTGCAACAGCGTCTCGTACAGTGCTCTGGCCCGTTCCCGAATGTCGCCGCCGGCAGATATCCCCTGTTGTTGCAGTAGTTCGTCCAGCCGCTGGTCGTCGGCGATGGCCATCTCGAGCAGGCGCTGGGCGAGACGGTGCTGCATCTCCGCGGCCGCCTTGCGGGTGAAGGTGATCGCCACGATCCCATCGGGCCGGGCGCCGGCCAGCAGCAGACGGATCAGACGGGTCACCAGCAGCCAGGTCTTTCCGGTCCCGGCCGATGCCATTACCGTGGCGTTACGTGCGGGGGCAGCAGGGGCGAGGGGATCCATGGGCGATATCATAGCAAATGCAGTAATTTACCTTCTGTTTGCGGTTGTTGTATTCATGTCTGTGCCAAATCAACTCGCCGTTGTCTCGCTCATATGGTTGTTGTTATCATTCTTGCGTTTGGTACCAAATAGTCCTAGATTTAGAATAATAATAAAAGCAGGGAAGGTTCAGGATGAACGATTGTGGCCTCCAGGGAGCCGGGGTGTCGACAGGATGTCGCTACGGGATGGATTTCCGGCTTGGGAGCAGTAATCAGGGAGATGCGCAGGGATGACGGGTCGCAGGGAGTGCGGCGCTGGCTGGACTGCCAGGTAGGGATCGATTGAGGCGGCGGTGTGCCGCCTTTTTTATTTTTGACCGCCTTCCTGACGAACCGTTCTTTCCCATAGCTGCCGCCGGCAGATCCCCGCGAAGCCGCAGTGGTCGCAGCTGTACTCGTCTCCCCAGGCAGGCAGGGGGGTTCCTTCATGGATGGCGTGCAACAGGGAGATCAGCCGTTCCCCGATCCGTTTGGCGAGTTCCCTCAGTTCCTCCCCTTCCAGCACGGCCTGGGAACCGAGTTTCCGGCTGGTCAACAGCAAGTATTCGCAACGCTCCACCTCGTTCTCCAGGAGCAGGGCGTAGAAGGGCAGTTGGATCGACTCGCCCTCCAGGATCTGCTCCCGTTTGGCGATGTTGCCGGTCTTGTAGTCCACCACGGCCGCTCCCCGATCGCCCAGGTCCAGGCGGTCGATGCGTCCGCGAAGCATGATGGATGAAGCAGGGCCTCGTGCTTCGCGGGCGAGCTCCAGCTCCACCTCCTGTACCCGGTAGTCGGCGGCGCGCCGGAACTGCCACTCGACATAGCCCGGAATGAGCCGTCTCCACTGCTGCAGCCAGCCGCGGTGCTGGAAATTGTCTTCCAGATCGTCGGCGAACACCTGTTCGGCGATCTCCTCCAGCAGTGCGATTGCCTCTTCCCGCCGTTCCGGTTCGAACGGGCCGGAGAAGGGACCGGGCAATCCGGGGAGATCGCGATGGAAGGCCTCCAGGCAGCGATGGACACGTTCACCGAAATCCGATTTGGCCAGTGTTTCCCGAATGGGCTCGGGGGCGGCTAGCTTCAGACAGCGTGCGGCATAGAACTGATAGGGGCAATCCATCAGTTGCTGATAGGCACCGGCCGAAACGGTGCGTGGAGAGAGCGATGGAGGAACTACGGGAGCGGGCCTCTCCGTTGCGGCTGGCAGATGCTCGGTGTCGGAACGGAAGGGGACGGCCCGGGGGTTGTGGACCAGGAGGGAGAGCCCGTCGTCACCGAGATCGTGGCCGTAGCCGAGACGATGGAAAGCGCGCAGATTTTCCAGCCAGGGACTCGGCACGATGGGTTCCCCATCCTGCTCCCGGCGCAGCGTGAAGAGCAGGCGGGGCGCCGCCTGCAGGAGACGGCGAAACAGATGAAAGCGCTCACCCAGCCGTTCCTGGCGGGTGGGGAGGCCGAGTTCTGCCCTGACCGCGTCGTTGAAGAACGGGGAGCTGTTCCCCGGTCCGGGCAGGAACTCCCTTTCGGCAGAGGCGATGATCAGGGCATCGAACTGTCCCAGTGCGCTCTGGGACAGGTTCATCAGCTGTACCGGGCTGCCGGCGACGGGGGGGCGGAAGTGGGCACGCTCCAGATTGGTCCCCAGCCAGGTGCGAAAGGTCTGCCAGCTCATCTTCAGCCGGGATCCCCTGGCTGCTTCGGCCAGCTGTTCCAGCTGCTGGACGACACGGATCCCGGCCTCGTCCTCGATCAATGCCGCCCGCATGCCCAGTGTCTCCACACTTTGCAGCAGGGCCTTCATGAACTCCTGTGGCGGATGTTGCTTGTGCAGGCAGGCGAGGAGTGGGGCCGCCGCCTGCTCCAGCCGTTCCAGCAGTTGCTGGATGGCAGTGGCGTAATGTTCCGTCCAATCCGGCAGCAGGCGGCGCCGCCATTCCAGGTGCCGGCGGTAGCGGGCCATCCCCCGGGCAATGCGGCCGTTGGAAACGATATCCTGTTCGAAACGGTGGACGATACTGTCGAGATCGGCTCGTTCCATGTCATGGAAGGCGAAGGGTGACTTGAGCAGATCGAGCAGGGGCCGGTGATCGAACTCCTCTTCCACCGCCTCCAGCCAACGCTCCAGCGAGGCCGCGGCGCGGGTGGTGGAGAGCGCCCAGCCGGCGCTGTCCACGATGGCTACTCCTCCCTGTTCCAGCAGGGCTCGCACCTGCCGGGCCAGGCGTCGGTTCTCGGTGACGATTCCGATCCGGCGGTGGCCGGCGAGCAGCCAGCGCCGCACCTGGATGTCGACGGCCCGCGCCTCTTCATCGGCCTCGGCGGCAAGAAACAGGTGGAACCGTTCGGCTACGGGGCTGGCCGGATGACGCGCGGCGAACCGCAGGGAGCGCTCCCGCAGACTCCCTCCATCCCGGTCGTAGACGGTGTCGAGAAAGGCCGTCAACGGGGTCGTCCTCTCTGCCGTACCGGAGAGTCTGGCGGGGCTCTGCGCCAGCCGCTTCAGCAGGCGGCCAACGGCGTCGTCGGGGGGGATGTCGCCCCGTTCCGGGAGGTCTGCGCATCTTCCCTGAAGCAGCAGGCAGCCCCGCCGCCGAGCCAGCAATCGCCGCAGCCAATCCAGCTCTGCGTTGGAGAAATGGTGAAATCCGGCGAGAAACAGCAGGTGGTCCTCTCTTCCTTCCTCCGGTTTTCCGGCCAGTGCCAGCAGCCGGGCCGTAGCGGATTCCATCACCCCTTCGGCTGCCAGCTGTCGGTGCCAGGCCTGCCACAAGGTGTGAACGAGGGTCGCCTCGCGCCCGAGATGGGACTGCACCTCTTCGTTGGCCCGGTAGGCGGAGGAGAGCAGCCGGACGAAATCGGCATGGCTGGAAGGAGGGACGACCCGATGCAGCGTGAGTTCGTCGAACAGGTCGAGGAGGGAGTGGGCCAGTGCCCAGGCGGATCCCCTGCCATAGAGACGGGGATGCTCCATCAACACCTCGGTCAGCATCAGCTCCCGCTGCTGAGGGGTGAGCTGTGGTCGGGATGGCGGGGCGGCATGAGAGATGAGCCACTCGTGGAAAGCATGTATGTTTGGCCCGATCAGGGAGAAAATTCCCCGTCTTTCGGCATGTTCGAGCAGTTCCCGCCGCAATCGGGGAGCCGCCTGGAGATCCGGCAGCAGGATGGTGATACGGGAGAGATCCGGCAGCATCGGGAACGCGTGCTCGAGCACCACCTGCGCAATGGCCGCCGTAACGTCGCAGTCATAGGGGAGGAGGTAGAGCGAAGGGGAAACGGGATTTTCGTCGTCGGTACACATCCGCTCGGATATCACTATCTGGTGATTTCCTCTATTCTCGTCATTTGCCGGCGATGAAACGGCTTGCAATATCCTTTCACAAAGCTAAGCTTAAACCGTAAGGTTTCGTTGGGGAACAGGGGAGGTAGCCCGTGCGGTATGTGATGTCGGAGTTGGTGGGGGGATCGGGGGGCAAAGAATTCTTCGATTACATCCCCCCCGGTGACGCCCGGATAAAAGTCGTTCATGTTTTCGCGAACGATTACATCGACGCCCTCCAGTTTGGGTATCTCGACGAGAAGGGGGAGACGGCTCTGCTTCCCAAGGTGGGAGGGGATGGGGGCTTCGCTTACCAGTTCGTACTGGATGAGGACGAGTACCTCACCGGCATCTCCGGGCGGTACGGCTGGTATATCGACCAGATCTCCTTCCATACCAACAAGCGAAGATCGGAGACCTTCGGTGGTTCCGGGGGAATCACCGATTTCCGCCTGGAAGCGCCCAAGGACCATGAGATGGTGGGCCTGTTCGGCAGGAAGGAGTGGTATCTGGATGCTCTTGGTATCATTTCGCGCCGCCTGACCGAGGAGGAGATGGAGCGCTGTTCCAGCCCCCATGATCTCCAGAAAGTGGAGGGTATCGGCCCCAAGATCGCACAGCTTTTGATAGAGAACGAAATCCTGGATCTGGAAGATCTCTCAACGACTTCTGTTGAACATTTGAAGCAGATTCTTCGAGAGGCAGGGGCCCACTTCGCGATGGCCGATCCCACCACATGGCCGCAACAGGCGGCGCTGGGGGCCAAAGGGGAGTGGAAAAAACTGGCCGCGCTGCAGGAGGAGCTGATCCGGGGACGGCGGGCGCTGTAGCGAGGGGAGCCGTGGCTAGCCCGATCGGATGATCCGATCGAGGGGAAGGGTTTCCCGCCCGGTGTCGATGGTGACGACCCAAGGGCGTTCATCCGCGGCGAGCGGTTCCCGGTCGACCAGCTGGTGGTCCAGCACCGCCAGGGTGGCCTCCGAGGCATCCTTTTCTTCCCGGCTGCGTCGCAGGATGCGTGCCCGAAGGAGAGCGGTGTCGGCCTGAAAGTCCAGTATGGTGAAGGGAACCCCCAGCCGTTGCGCCAGTTTCCGGAACCTGTCCCGATGAGAACGTTTCAGGAAGGTGGCATCCACGATTACGGGGTAGCCGCTCTTCACTATCTGCTCCGCGAGTGTGTGCAGATGCGCATAGAGCCGCTGTGAGGTCCGGGGGGTGTAGATTCCCTGGCCCACTGCCGAATCACTGCGCGCCTCGGGAGCGAGGCCGAACATCCGTTTGCGCTCCACGTCGGAGCGGATTCGGATTGCACGCAGCCGTTCCAGCAACGGCTGGGTGAGATGGGTCTTGCCGGAGCCGGAGAGGCCATGGGTGATGAACAGGCGGGGTTTCGGCGGGCGGGTGTAGCGTTCCGCGAGTAGCAGATAGCGCTGCAATTCCCGCTCCTGCTCTCGCTGTTCCGCGGAACCGGAGGGCATCTGTGAGAGCCGGATACCCGCCACCTTGGCCCGGACCATGGCCCGATAGACCAGGTAGCAGGTGAGCAGGCGGATCCCGGGGTAGTCACCGCTCCGCTCCAGTTCCCCGTTGAGAAAACGGAAGGCAAAATCGCTTTTTCCCCGTTGTTCCAGGTCCATCACCAGGAAGGCGAGCTCGCTGATCACATCGATCCAGTTCAGGGAGGGGTTGAACTCGATACAGTCGAATACCACCACGCGTCCATCCAGCAGCACCATGTTTCCCAGGTGCATGTCTCCGTGGCACTCCCGGATATGGCCATCCGCCTTGCGTTCCGCCAGCGTTTCCATCAGTTGCCGGAACCGCTCTTCGCTCCACTGTGCCAGGGATTCGATGAGCTCCCTTTTCTTTTCGTCTGCAATGAGTTGCCTCAATGTGATAAAGTTGTCCATCGCGTGCCCGTGGACCACGTCCGGTTCGCCGAACGGGGAATTCGCATCCGCCACCGCGATGCGGGCGTGGAAGTCGGCGACATCGCGGGCCAGCTGGTCGATGTGCGACGGGCGGAGTTCATTCCGCTCCAGCACCTGATCGAGCAGGGCGTCGGATGGAAACTGCTTCATCTTCACCGCATATTCGAACGGGGTCCCCTTGCCGCCGATTACCGGGTGGCGGGGGGTGCCGGTAAAGGCCACCACTTCCAGATAGAGCATGGAGGCGAGCCGCCGGTTGAGGCGCAGCTCCTCCTGACAGTAATGGTGCCGCTTTTGCAGCGTGGAGAAATCGACGAAGCCGAGATTTACCGGCTTTTTGATTTTGTAAGCATAGTGTCCGGTGAGCAGTACCCAGGAGATATGGGTCTCGATGAGTTCGAAACCGGAGACCGGATGGTCATAGAGCGCGGGATTTTGCAGCGCCCGGAGGAACTCGGTCTGTTGGCGGCTGGTCATAGCGCGATATCGTGTGACGCAAACCCTTATACATAACATAGTAGCAGACAGCCTCAGATGGCTTCGAAAAAGCCCGGACACGGCCCGAAACGAAAAAAGAACGGAAATGGCAGGGGAGATACGCCGCCCCGTTGGCGACGCTTCGTGGCGCCGGTGACGGTTGCGTTGTCGCTGATGCTGGCCGCCTATGTGGTCCATCTCGATATCAACGTTCGTCAGCAGTTCGAGGGCAAGCGCTGGGCCGTCCCGGCCAGTGTCTATGCACGTCCCCTGGAGCTCTATCCCGGGCAGCGACTGACCCGCCGGCAGTTGGTCGAGGAGCTGCAGGCGCTGGGTTATCAGCGCGGTGACGGCCGGGAGATCGGCAGTTACCGGGTGGAAGGTCGCCGGGTGGCACTGGCGACCCGGCCATTCCGGTTCTGGGACGGACAGGAGTCCTCGCGGCGGGTGGAGGTGGATTTCGACGACAGCACTCTGATCCGGCTCCGGGAGGCGGACAGCGATCGGCCGTTGACCCTGGCCCGCCTGGAGCCGCGGCTGATCGGCAAGATCTACCCCAGCCATCGGGAGGATCGGATTCTGGTGCGGCTGGACGAGGTGCCACAAGCGCTGACAACCACACTGCTCGCCATCGAGGACCGCCGCTTCTATGAGCACCACGGAGTGGCTCCCCGCTCCATCCTGCGTGCCATCTGGGCCAATCTCCGGGCAGGCCGTACCGTGCAGGGGGGGAGTACCCTCACCCAGCAGTTGGTGAAGAACTTCTATCTGACCAACGAGCGTACCCTGCGGCGCAAGCTCAATGAGGCCATCATGGCGTTGCTGCTGGAGTACCACTACAGCAAGGATGAGATCCTCGAGGCCTATCTGAACGAGATCTATCTCGGCCAGGATGGACAGCGCTCCATCCACGGCTTCGGGCTCGCTGCCCGCTTCTATTTCGGCCGGCCGCTGCAGGAGCTGCGACTGTCGCAAGTGGCGACATTGGTGGGGATGGTCAAAGGGCCCTCTTTTTATGATCCCCGCCGCCACCCGCAAAGGGCCATCGCCCGCCGCAATCTGGTGCTCCGCACCCTGGCGCAGCAGCGGCTGATCGATGAAACGCAGTTGCAGGCGGCGCTCGAGGAACCGTTGGGGGTCATCCCGGGCACACCGAGCGGTGTCACCCGCTACCCCGCCTTCATGGAGTTGGTGCGGCGCCAGCTCTATCGGGATTACCGGGACGACGATCTGCGCTCCGAGGGGATGCAGATCTTCACCACCCTCGATCCCCTCACGCAGGCAGCGGCGGAGCAGGCGCTGGATGAAAGGCTGAATGCCATCGAGCATGAGCGGGGGATGGAGCGTGGGGTGCTGGAGGGTGCCGCCGTGGTCACCGAGCCTGCCAGTGGCGAGATTCTCGCGGTGGTCGGCGGACGGCGGGCCCGCTTCGCCGGATTCAATCGGGCGCTCAACGCCATCCGGCCCATCGGATCGTTGATCAAACCAGCCATCTATCTGACCGCGCTGGAACAACCGGAGCGCTTCACCCTGGTGACGCCGCTGAAGGACGAGCCGGTCACCCTCCGCTGGCCCAACGGCGATACCTGGTCGCCGCAAAACTACGATCACCAAAGCCACGGCGAGGTCCCCCTCTACCTCGCCCTTGCCCACTCCTACAACCTGGCCACCGTGCGGCTCGGATTGCAGCTCGGGGTGGAGAATGTGCTGGCGACCGTGCGCAAGCTGGGGGTCTACCGTCCGCTGAACGAGTATCCTTCCGTTCTGCTCGGTGCCGCCGAGCTCTCTCCGCTGGAGGTCACCCAGATGTACCAGACCATCGCAAATGGTGGCTTCCGCTCCCCGCTGCGGGCCATTCGCGAGGTGCTCACCGCCGAGGGGGAGCCGCTGCAGCGGTACCCGCTGGACATCGAGCAGGCGGCGGATCCCGCGGCGGTCTATCTGCTCGACCGCGCATTGCAGATGGTCGTTTCGGAGGGGACCGGGCGGGCGCTCTATCGCCGCCTGTCGCCGACCCTGGGGATCGCCGGCAAGACCGGGACCACGGATGGGTTGCGGGACAGCTGGTTCGCCGGTTTCACCGGAGATCGCCTCGCCGTGGTCTGGGTCGGACGGGATGACAACGGCAGCACCGGCCTGAGCGGCTCCAGCGGTGCATTGCTGGTATGGCGTGATATGATAGAGAAGACCGGCGTTCAACCGCTGATGCTGGTGGCGCCGGAAGGGATCCGCCAGGTCTGGGTCGAGCCCTACAGCGGCTTGCGCAGTCGGGAGGAGTGTCCCGATGCGGTGTGGTTGCCCTTCATCGATGGCAGCGCACCTGCGGATTTCAGTGAATGCGGCATCAGTGGACACGACAGGGGAAAAAGAGGCATCAACCCGTTGCAGCAGGGTATCGACCTGCTGAAAGGTATTTTTCAATGAGCTGGCTGAACGACAGAAAAGATCTCGCAGCGGTCCGGGTGGAGATCGTCCTGGCCGTGATCGGGGTCGCGGTGCTGCTTCTCTCCGGTTGCGCCGGACTTCAGCCCTCCCGACCGGAACCCGCAGCGCAAGTGCCGCCGCAGACCACTGCGCAGGAGGTGGTCGTCGCCAAACCCGCCACCCGTCCCCAAGTGACCCCGGAGCCGCTTCCGGAGCCACCGGCGCGGCCTCCCGCTCCCCCGGTCAATGACACCGTCCTGGCCCTGCTCAGCGATGCCGATGCGCTGGCCAGTGCCGGCAATCTGGATGCTGCGGCCGCCAACCTGGAGCGCGCCATCCGTATCGATCCCCGGAATGCATGGCTGTGGAACCGTCTGGCCCACATCCGCCTGAAACAGGGGCGCTATGCCCAGGCCGCCAGTCTGGCGGCAAAATCGAGCAGCCTGGCCGCAGGGGACAGCGCGTTGCTGAACGATAACCGCGCCATCATCGGGCAGGCGCGAATGCTCCGTCGATAGCGGCTGTGGCGGGCCTCTACTCCGTCGATAAATTGATGTCCGAGGCGCGCCGTCTGGCGGCCGAGTATCGACGGGCCACTGGCAAACCGCTCGCCATCAGTGGTGAAATCGCAGTGTTCGACGCGGCGCGCCTGCTGAATCTTCAGATCCCGGAGCCGCCCCAGCCGGGATACGATGCCATCGGTCGGGGTTCCCGCGAAGGGCTGCGCATCCTGATCAAGGCGCGCGCGGTGTTCGATGAGAGCCGCTCGGGCCAGCGCATCGGCCAGCTCAAGCTGGACAAGGAGTGGGACCGGGTGATGCTGGTGCTGATGGATGAGGAGTACGAACCCCGCGAGATCTATGAGGCGGAGCGCTCTGTCATCCTCGACTCCCTGAAGGAGCGGGAGGAGCGTTCGCGCAACCGGCGCGGCTCCATGACCGTGGCCCGTTTTCGCCATCTCTCCCGGCTGGTGTGGACGCGGGAAGAGGGAGAGATCACCGACGAGCTGTGGGAAAACTGAGCGCAACCTGGTCCAGCCGGGAGATCCTGGGGGCGGACGGCCCGTTGTCCCGGCATATTCCCGGCTTTACACCCCGGGAGCCGCAGCAGGAGATGGCGGAGGCGGTGGAACGGACCATTGCCGATGCCGGGGTGCTGGTGGCCGAGGCCGGAACCGGTACCGGCAAGACCTTCGCCTATCTGGTGCCCGCCCTGCTGAGCGGCGGGAAGGTCATCGTCTCCACCGGAACCAAGAACCTCCAGGATCAACTGTTTCACAAGGATCTGCCCGTGATCCGGGAGGCTCTGGAGCTGCCGGTGCGCGTGGCCATGCTCAAGGGACGGGGAAACTATCTCTGCACCTACCGGCTGGGGCTGGCCGAGGCGGAAGGGCGTTTCACCTCCCGCCAGCAGCTGGATCAGCTCTCCCGCATCCGTCGATGGAGCGGCCGCACCCGATGTGGTGATATCGCGGAGCTGGCCGAGATCCCGGAAGATGCCCCGATCTGGGGAATGGTGACCTCCACGGCGGACAACTGCCTGGGACAGGAGTGTCCCGATTTCGGTGACTGCCACGTCATGCAGGCCCGGCGCAAGGCGCAGGAGGCGGATGTGCTGGTGGTCAATCACCACCTGCTGTTTGCCGACATGGCCCTGCGAGAGGGAGGCTTCGGCGAACTGCTGCCCTCCGCCAACGCGCTGATCCTCGACGAAGCGCATCAGCTGCCTGACGTGGCTACCGGCTTCTTCGGCCAGGCCATCACCGGCAACCAGTTGTTGGAACTGGCCCGCGACACCATCACCGAAGATGGGCGGGAGGCGGGTGAGGATCAATCGGTTCGTCGGCAGGCGGAGCGCCTCCAGAAAGCGGTTCGGGAGATGCGGCTGGCCTTCGGGACGGAGCAGCGGCGTGCGCCGTGGCACGGCGTTTCTGGAGAGAGCGGGATGCAGCGGGCGGTGGCAGCGCTGCAGGATGCGCTGACGGAGCTGTTGGGTCTGCTCGAACCGCTGGCGCAACGGGGCAAGGGATTGGAGAACTGTGCCCGGCGATGCGCCGAGTTGTGCGAACGGTTCGAGCAGCTGACCGGTGATTCGCCGGAGGGGCACATCCACTGGTTCGAAACCTACCGGCGCAGCTTTGCCCTGCACCTTACCCCACTGGACATCGCCGGGATCTTCCGTGCCAAACTGGAGCGTCAGCGCGCCGCCTGGATCTTCACCTCCGCCACGCTGGCGGTGGGGGAGCGGTTCGATTACTTTTCCAGCCGGATGGGATTGAGCGATGCCGAGACCCATCGCTGGGACAGCCCGTTCGACTATCCCCGTCAGGCGGTGCTCTACGTTCCGGAGGGGATGCCCGATCCCGCCGTTCCCACCTTCACGGAGGCGGTTCTGAAGAGGGCACAGGAGGTGATCCGGCTCAGCGAGGGCAGGGCCTTTCTGCTGTTCACCAGCCACCGGGCACTGCAGTTCGCGGCCAGATGGCTCCAGCAGCGGGAGCAGGACTACCCCTTGCTGGTCCAGGGCGAGATGCCCCGCAGCCGGCTGCTCGAACGGTTCCGGGAGCTGGGCAATGCAGTGCTCCTGGGAACCAGCAGCTTCTGGGAGGGGGTGGATGTGCGCGGCGAGGCGCTCTCCTGCGTGATCATCGACAAGTTGCCCTTCGCCTCCCCCGGGGACCCGGTCACCGAGGCGCGTATCGATGCCCTGCGCCGTGGGGGCGGCAATCCGTTCATGGAGTTTCAGCTGCCGGAGGCGGTGCTGACCCTCAAGCAGGGGGCCGGACGGCTGATCCGCGACGGCCGGGACCGCGGGGTGCTGATGCTGTGCGATCCCCGTCTGCTGAGCAAGCCCTACGGACGGTTGTTCCTGGAGAGCCTGCCGCCGATGACCCGGACCCGCAGGCTGGAGGTGGTGGAGCGTTTCTTTGCGCTGTCGCGGGAGGCGGTTTCGTGAGGCTGCTTGCGATCGAGACCGCCACCGAGGCCTGTTCCGTGGCATTGTGGATCGGGGGAGAGGTGCGGGAGCGGTTCGAGGTGGCGCCGCGTCGCCACACCGGACTGGTGCTGCCGATGATCGAGCAGCTGCTGGCCGAGGCGGAGCTGACCCTCCCACAGCTGGATCTGCTGGCCTTCGGCCGGGGGCCGGGCTCCTTCACCGGAGTACGGGTGGCCACCAGCATGATCCAGGGAATCGCCTTCGCCCGCGATCTCGGCGTCGTTCCGATCTCCACGCTCACCGCCCTGGCCCAGGGTGCCGAGCGGGAGTCGGGAGCCGGGCGGGTGTTGGCGGCCATCGACGCCCGGATGGGAGAGCTCTACTGGAGCGCTTGTGTCGCCAGCTCCGGGATCATGCGACCTCTCGGCGAGGAGAGGCTGGTGACCCCGCAGACGGTTCCGGTTCCGGAGGAAGGGGAAGGCCAATGGTACGGCGTCGGCAGCGGTTGGGACAGCCATGGGACGATACTCCGGGAGCGGCTGCAAACCCGGTTGGCGGGGTGCCATCCGGGGCGCTATCCCCATGCCCAGGATGTTGCCCGGCTGGCGGTGGAAGCGGTCGCCGAGGGTGCCAGGCCGCTGCCTGCGGAGCAGGCACAGCCGGTCTATCTGCGCAACCGGGTGGTGTTCTCCTGAGATTGCCGAACCATACCCGGTGGACCGCAGGGGGGATCAATCGGTCGGCGGCGGTGGTGCGAGCACCTCGCGGCTGCCGTTGGACTGCATGGGGCTGACGATGCCGCTGGCCTCCATCTCCTCGATCAGGCGGGCGGCGCGATTGTAACCGATCTTCAGCCGCCGCTGGACGCTGGAGATGGAGGCGCGGCGGCTCTCGGTGACGATGGCCACCGCCTGGTCATAGAGTGGATCCATTTCATCGCCGCCGCCATTACCGCCATTGGCGTCGCCCCCCGGGAAAAGATCGCCTTCGCCGCCGCCGCTCAGGATTTCATCGTTATACTGGGGGATACCGCTCCGTTTCAACACCTCCACCACCTTGTGCACCTCGTTGTCGGAGACGAAGGCACCGTGCACCCGCTCGGGCACCCCGCGGCCGGGCGGCAGATAGAGCATGTCACCATGGCCGAGCAGATGCTCCGCGCCCATCTGGTCGAGGATGGTGCGTGAATCTACGCGGGAGGAGACCTGGAAGGCGATCCGCGTGGGGATGTTGGCCTTGATCAAGCCGGTGATGACATCCACCGAAGGCCGCTGGGTGGCCAGAATGAGGTGGATGCCGGCTGCGCGGGCCTTCTGTGCCAGGCGGGCGATGAGCTCCTCCACCTTCTTGCCCACCACCATCATCATGTCTGCCAGCTCGTCGATGATCACCACGATGTAGGGAAGCTCTTCCAGCTGGCCTGGTTCCTCTTCGAGTTCCGGGTTGAACAGCGGATCCGGGATTGGCTTGCCAGCGGCCAGCGCCTCCTTCACCTTGCGATTGAATCCTCCGATGTTGCGCACCCCGAGGGCGGCCATCAGACGGTAGCGCCGTTCCATCTCGGCGACGCACCAGCGCAGGGCGTTGGTGGCCTCCTTCATGTCGGTGACCACCGGAGCGAGCAGATGGGGGATTCCCTCGTAAACCGAGAGTTCCAGCATCTTGGGATCGATCATGATGAGGCGCACCTCCCTCGGCGTGGCGCGATAGAGGAGGCCGAGGATCATGGCGTTGACCGCCACCGACTTGCCCGAGCCGGTGGTTCCCGCCACCAGCAGGTGGGGCATCTTCCCCAGATCGGCCACCACCGGTTCGCCGCTGATGTCGTGTCCCAGTGCTACGGTGAGGGGGGAGGTGGCCTTTTCGTAAGGTTCCGACTGCAGGACCTCCGACAGATAGACGGTCTCGCGCTGCTCGTTGGGGATCTCCAGACCGATGGTGGTCTTGCCTGGAATCACCTCCACCACGCGCACGCTCATCACCGACAGGGAGCGTGCCAGGTCTCGCGACAGATTGGTGATCTTGCTGGATTTGACCCCGGGGGCGAGCTCCAGCTCGAAACGGGTGATGACCGGGCCCGGCTGTACGGCGACAACCTCCGCCTCCACGCCGAAATCGCGCAGTTTCAGTTCCACCTGCCGGGAGATGGCCTCCAGCGCCTGTTTCGACAGGGCCTTGCCGCTGCGCTGGGGAGGGTCGAGCAGTGAGAGGGGGGGGAGTTCGCCATCCAGACCCTCGGTGAACAGGGGAACCTGGCGCTCCTTCTCCCGGCGCGTGCTGGCCACCGGCTTGGGCGCGGGTTTTTCGATGCGCGGTGGCTTGCGCCGGGCGAGTTTCTTCTTGGTTTCCACCACCGACCGTTCCCGCTCCCGGCGGGCCTTGCGCCCCTCCTGCACGTCCCGCAGGCGAAAGAACTGCTCCTTGGACCATTCGATGGCGGTCAGTACCCGGCCACCGGTCTCGTCCATGAGCCAGAGCCAGGAGATGCCCGTGAACAGGGGGATTCCGGTCAGGAACAGCGCCAACAGGAACAGGGTCGCCCCCAGGAATCCAAACACACCCAGCAGCCCGCTCCCTACGGTGCTGCCCAGTACTCCTCCGGCATTGGTGGGCAGGGCGAGGGAGGGATCCGAGAAATGCAGGGTAGCCAAGCCGGCTCCGCCGATCAGGGTGAGCAGGAACCCCAGCAGGCGGATGCCGGTCTCCCTGGGATGGAGTCCCGACTCGTCGCCACGGCGGGAGAAGAGGAGCCAGCCGCTGTAACCGATCAACACCGGAATCAGGTAGGCCAGATAACCCAGCAGATAGAGCGCGATATCGGCGAACCAGGCGCCGGCGACGCCGCCTGCGTTGCGGATGCCGCTCATGGCACTGCTGCGGGACCAGCCCGGATCGGCAGGATGGTAGGTGATCAGGGCAATCAACAGATAGAGGGCGACGGCGCCGAACGCGACCAGCGCTCCTTCCCTCAAGCCCCGCGATACCTGTCGCGACAACGTCGTCTGTTGTTTCTTGAAACTCGCCTGTGCCACTCTCGACCTGTCCAGCGTTGTCTGAAATTCTGTATTATACTCGCTTGATACGTTTTTGCGCTTGATGGATTCAACAATAACGGAGCTTACCCACCATGAGTGATACCAAGCACTGCCGACTCCTCGTTCTCGGTTCCGGTCCCGCTGGTTATACCGCTGCCATCTATGCCGCCAGGGCCAATCTGGAACCGGTATTGATTACTGGAATGGAGCAGGGGGGGCAGCTCACGACGACCACCGAGGTGGACAACTGGCCCGGCGATCCCGACGGGGTCCAGGGGCCGGAACTGATGGAGCGGATGCGCAGGCATGCCGAGCGCTTTCACACCGAGATCATCTTCGACTATGTCACCGCCGCGGATCTCTCCCAGCGGCCGTTCCGCCTCACCGGCGACAATGGAACGGTATACACCTGCGATGCCCTGATCATCGCCACCGGTGCCTCGGCCATGTATCTGGGACTGGAGTCGGAGGAGGCCTACAAGGGCCGCGGCGTTTCCGCCTGTGCCACCTGTGACGGTTTCTTCTACAAGGGCAAGGATGTCGCCGTGGTGGGTGGTGGAAGCACCGCGGTGGAGGAAGCGCTCTACCTTTCCAACATCGCCCGCCATGTCACTCTGATCCACCGCCGGGATGCACTGCGGGCAGAGAAGATCCTGGCCGATCAGCTGATGGAGAAGGCGGCCAATGGCAACGTGACCATCGAGTGGAATCACGTGGTGGATGAGGTGCTGGGAGACGACTCCGGTGTCACCGGCTTGCGCCTGAAGAACACCCAGGACGGCAGCACCAAGGAGATCCCCGTGCACGGCGTGTTCATCGCCATCGGGCACCGCCCCAATACCGGGATCTTCGAAGGGCAACTGGAGATGGACAACGGCTACATCCGGACCGAAAAGGGGCGGGGACCCAATGCCACCGCCACCAGTGTTCCGGGTGTGTTCGCGGCGGGTGACGTGGCCGATCCCATCTATCGGCAGGCGATCACCTCGGCCGGTTCGGGCTGCATGGCCGCACTCGATGCCGAGCGCTATCTGGAAAACAAGGCGGGCCCCTGAGCAGGTTTCCTTGTCTGACCGTAACCGTCCGGCTCACCCCTGAAATCCGCGCCGAATAGTTACGTCTGACCTACAAGACAATCGATGGCTGCCCCTTACTGGATCGAGCGGGATGCGCCGGCCGACTGCTTTCCCGACGTTGCCCTGGCGCTGCGGGATCCGGACGGATTGCTGGCGGTGGGTGGCGATCTCTCCCCGGAGCGTATTCTCGCGGCCTATCGTCGGGGAATCTTTCCCTGGTACAGTGAGGGACAGCCGATCCTGTGGTGGTCTCCCGATCCCCGCGCGGTGCTTTTCCCCGAGCGCTTGAAGATCTCCCGCAGCCTGCGCAAGGTGCTCAACAAGGAGCGATTCCGGATCACTTTCGACAAGGACTTTCCCAGGGTCATCGCCGGTTGCGCGGCTCCCCGCAAGGGAGAGGAGGGGACCTGGATCACGCCCGGGATGGCAGAGGCGTACCGCCGGCTGCACGAGCGGGGTGCGGCCCATTCCGTGGAGTGCTGGGAGGGCGATGAGCTGGTGGGTGGGTTGTACGGTGTGGCCATCGGCCGTGTCTTTTTCGGGGAGTCGATGTTCAGCCGCCGCAGTGATGCGTCGAAGGTGGCCTTCGTCCATCTGGTGAGGATGTTGCGGCGGTGGGAATACGATCTGATCGACTGCCAGGTTGCCACCCGGCACCTGGCCTCCCTGGGGGCGGTGACGGTTCCCCGTGAGCAGTTCATCCGCATGCTGCGACGGTTGTGTGGCCAGGCACCGGCCGGAGAGAGCTGGAACCGGCCACTCTCCACGGCCGGGGAGGGTCAATAGGCGTTTTCGTGTACGAATCCCTTGGCCAGCGTCAGGATGATGATCTTCAGGTCGAACCAGAGTGACCAGTGTTCGATGTAGTAGAGGTCGTACTCGATCCGTTTGCGCAGATCGGTATCACCGCGCCAGCCGTTGACCTGCGCCCAGCCGGTGATTCCCGCCTTCACCAGATGCTTTTGCATGTAGAGTGGGATCTCGTCCTTGAATTTTTCCACGAAGACCGGTCGCTCCGGGCGGGGGCCCACGATGGACATGTCCCCCTTGAGAACATTGATGAACTGTGGGAGTTCATCCAGGCTGGTCCGGCGCAGAAAGGCACCGAACCGGGTGGCGCGCTTCTCTCCCGCCTTCGCCCATACCGCTCCGCTCTTCTCCTCCGCGTCCACCGGCATGGAGCGAAACTTCAGCATCTGGAACGGGGTGCCGTTCCAGCTCACCCGCTCCTGCCGGTAGAAGATGGGGCCGGGTGAACTGAGCTTCACCCCGATGGCGCAGAATATCATGACCGGGCTGGCGATGATCAGGAATATCGAAGCCAGGATCTTGTCCTCCAGTGCCTTGATGAAACGATTGAGTCCCTGCATGGGGGATTCCGTCAGATTCAGGATCGGCAGTCCCGCAATCTCCGCCACGGAGTGATTGATGAGACGAAATCCGAAGATGTCCGGTACGAAGCGGATGGTCAGGGTGCTGTGACGCAGGTCGTGAAGGATCTCTTTTATCCGCTGTTCGGCGGGGAAGGGGAGCGCCAGCCACACCTCGTCGATATCTTCCGTCTCGATGACCGCACACAGCTCGGGAATACCGCACTTGACCTCGATACCGTCGATACGCTTGCCGCACAGCTGGGCGTCGTCGTCGATGAACGCCACGATCTCCAGCCCGGTCCAGGTCGCTTCCCGGATCCGTTTGGCCACATCCCGACCCAGATTTCCGGCGCCCACGATGACGATGCGTCGCTGGTTCCACCCCTTGCGCCGCATCATTCGCAGGATCTGCGCCAGCGCCAGACGGAACAGAAGCAGAAAGCTCCATGTGGTGATTGCCCACATCACCAGCCACTGGCGGGAAAAGGTGGCGCTGGTTTTGGTCATGAAGGCGATGACGATGAGGGCCAGCAGTACGGATCCCCAGGAAACGGTGAGCACTCTCAGCTGGAACAGGCGGCTCTTGCCCCGCCAGGAGTGGTACATCCCGAAGTGACCGAACATCATGGCGGTCAGCAGTGCCGCTATCAGCACCGCCACCTGATAGTTGGGGTAGAGCGACCACTCGCCGAAGCGCAGGCCGAAGGCCACCATCCCGCCGAGCACCACCGCCAGGACGTCGATCAGACGCATGACGGTGGAGAGCGTTGATGAGTGATGCCTCAGGAGGCCGGTGGTGAACATCGTGTTTTCCGGTTCGTCCCTGCCGCCTCTTCAGGCCAGCTGCCTTAACACATAGGGGAGGATCCCGCCGTGGCGATAGTACTCCGCTTCCTGCGGGGTGTCGATGCGGATCCTGGCGGTGAACCGGGTCACTTCCCCGTTCTCGCCCCGGGCGACGACGGTGACCTCGCTGGCATTGCCATCTTCCAGGCCGGTGATGTCGTAGCTCTCCTGGCCGGTGAGCCCCAGGCTCTTGGCACTCTCCCCCTCCCGGAACTGCAGGGGAAGGATGCCCATTCCCACCAGGTTGGAGCGGTGGATACGCTCGTAACTCTCCGCGATCACGGCCCGGACCCCCAGCAGCCGCGGCCCTTTTGCGGCCCAGTCCCGGGACGAGCCGGAGCCATACTCCTTGCCCGCGATGACGATTTGGGGGACTCCTTCCCGCTGGTAGCGCATCGCGGCGTCGTAGATGAACATCTGCTCTCCGGAGGGCTGGTGACGGGTGACTCCTCCTTCCGTACCTGGAGCCAGGCGATTACGCAGGCGGATATTGGCAAAGGTCCCCCGCATCATCACCTCGTGATTGCCCCGCCGGGAACCGTAGGAGTTGAAATCGGCAGGCCGTACACCACGTTCGCGCAGATACTGCCCCGCGGGACTGTCCGGCTTGATGGCCCCTGCCGGGGAGATGTGGTCCGTGGTCACCGAGTCCCCCAGCAGTGCCAGCACCCGCGCTCCCCGGATGTCGGTCACTGCAGCAGGCTCCTTCGACATTCCCTCAAAGTAGGGCGGATTACGGACATAGGTGGAGTTTTCGCGCCACTCGAACAGCTGGCCCTCCGGTGAGTCCAGCCTCTCCCAGCGGCCGTCGCCGCCGAATACGTCCCGGTAGGTCTCACGGAACCCTTCGGAGCTCAGCCCTTCGCCGATGGCCTGGCGAATCTCCTCCTGAGTGGGCCAGATCTCCTTGAGATAGACCGCATTTCCCTCGCTGTCTTCACCCAGCGGCTCGTTGTACAGATCGATATCCATCCGCCCCGCTATGGCGTACGCCACTACCAGAGGGGGCGAAGCCAGATAGTTCATCTGTACCTCGGAATGGATCCGTCCCTCGAAGTTGCGGTTTCCGGAGAGTACCGAGCAGACCACCAGGTCATCGTTCCGGATGGCCTCACTGATGGGCTCGGCGAGCGGACCCGAGTTGCCGATGCAGGTGGTACAGCCATAGCCCACCACGTGGAAACCGAGAGTTTTCAGCGGCTCCATGAGGCCGGTGCGGAGCAGGTAGTCGGTGACCACTCGCGAGCCGGGTCCCAGCGAGGTCTTGACCCACGGTTTCACCTTCAGTCCTCTCGCCGTGGCCTTTCTTGCCAGCAGCGCCGCCCCCAGCATTACCGAGGGGTTGGAGGTGTTGGTACAGGAGGTGATGGCGGCGATCACCACCATGCCGTCGTTGAGATAGAAGGTCTCGCCGCCGAGCGTCACCGGCATCCGGCCGCGATGTTCCCCCTGTTGTTCCACCCCCACCGCGGTGTGTCCTCCTTCGTCGCTGAAGCGGTCGATCTCCAGGGCATCCTTGGGCAGCAGTCCGTTTTTCTCCAGCAGGGAATCGATGGCCCCGCGGATCGAGGGCTTGGCGGTGCGCAGCGGGATGCGATCCTGGGGGCGGCGGGGCCCGGCCAGGCTCGGTTCGATGCGGCTCATGTCGATTTCGATGATGTCGCTGTAGTCCGCGGCCGGTGAATCGGGGAGGCGGAACAGCCCCTGCTCCCTGGCATAGTGCTCGATCAGAGCGAGCTGCTCCTCGCTGCGGCCGGTGAGACGGAGGTAGTCGATGGTCTCCCGATCGATGGGGAAGATGCCGCAGGTGGCTCCATACTCCGGGGCCATGTTGGCGAGGGTGGCACGATCCGCCAGCGGGAGGTGGTCCAGTCCCTCTCCGAAAAATTCCACGAACTTTCCTACCACGCCATAGGTGCGCAGACGTTCCACTACCGTGAGCACCAGGTCGGTGGCGGTGGTGCCCTCCGGCAGCTCGCCGCTGAGCCGCACTCCGATCACCTGCGGAATCAGCATCGAGACCGGTTGGCCCAGCATCGCCGCTTCCGCCTCGATGCCGCCCACGCCCCAGCCCAGTACCCCAAGGCCGTTGATCATGGTGGTATGGGAGTCGGTTCCTACCACCGTGTCCGGATAGGCTTGCCGGATGCTGCTTTTCTTTTGAGAGAACACCACGCGCGCCAGATACTCCAGGTTCACCTGGTGCACGATACCGGTCTCCGGCGGCACCACGCGGAAGTTGGAGAAGGCCTGTTGTCCCCACTTCAGGAAGCTGTAGCGCTCCTCGTTGCGCTGGTACTCCAGCGTCTCGTTGTGGGCGAAGGCGTCATCGGTACCGGCCAGGTCCACCTGCACGGAATGGTCGATCACCAGTTCCGCCGGTTGCAGGGGATTGATCTTTTCCGGGTCACCCCCCAGTGCGCGCATGGCATCCCGCATCGCGGCGAGATCCACCACCGCGGGAACGCCGGTGAAATCCTGCATCAGCACCCGGGCCGGCCGATAGGCGATCTCGCAACAGGGCTCCGCCTTGGGGTCCCAGGCGGCCAGAAAGCGAATGTCCTCTGCCGTTACGGTGTGACCATCCTCGTGGCGCAACAGGTTCTCCAGCAGGATCTTGAGGGAATAGGGGAGCCGGGCGCTGTTGGGTACGGCGTCGAGCCGGAATATTTCGTACGGGGTGCCTTTGACCTCGAGCAGGGATTTCGCATTGAAGCTGTCTGTCATGAGGGGGATGTACTCCAGTTGTTGTCAAAATTCTCAATGAGGAATCGGTTGATTATGGCCCAGTTTCCAGATCGCGCAAAAGCCTTCCGGCCTCCTCGACGAACCGCCCGCGCTGCAGCAGGATCTGCCACCGCCTGCCGCCGCACTGGCTCCAGAGTACGGCGGAGCGCATGGCAGCGAGCAGCAAGGCACGCACCGTGCTGGCATTGCCCGGGTTGGCCAGGTGTCCCTGCTCGCCGCTGACGATGATGCGCGGCGTCAGGGTGCTTATGGTGCTGGTGTATGTCTCCGCCAGGCTGGCGATGAGGTTGGCGTGGGGCAACGGGTAGTGCTCCATCTGTCCGCGGGCCCGCTCGATCCCTTCGCCGATGGCGCGTAACAGATCCGGCTTGCGGCGGAGTTTTCTCTCCAGGTGCAGGATATTGATCAGGTAACGGGTCAATTCGGCATCGGGACTCTTTTGCAGCTGTTGGGCGACCAGTTCCAGCCCCTCCCGAAGGTTGTGGAGGTTGCCATATACGGAGAGGGCATCCGGCGGATCGGTGATGAAGAGGGTATTCAGCATCCGTTCCAGCGCTTCCGGTTCGGCGCCGCCGTGTCGCGCCACCTGTTGTACCAGGCGACAGGCCTGATAGATACCTGCGAGTGCCAGAGTTCTGTCCGTAAAATTGCTCAAACCCGCTACTCCTGAACATCGGGTGGTGGTGCATCGGTCCAGCGGATGATTCCACCACCCAAACACTCCTCTCCATCATAGAAAACGATCGACTGCCCCGGCGTCGCCGCCAGTTGAGGCTCGTCGAAACGGACTTCGCAGCCCCCTCCATTCAGCCGGACGATGGTGCAGGGCTGTTCCGCCTGCCGGTAACGAATCTTCGCCCGGCAGCGAAATGGAACCGCCACCGGCGCACCGGTCACCCAGTGCAGCTGCTCCGCCTCCAGTGTGCGGCTGTAGAGCATGGGATGCAGGCCCTGGGCCACATAGAGCCGGTTTCTGGCCACATCCTTTCCCACCACGTACCACGGGACGCCCTGCCGGGCCCCGGGGCGGCCGCCGATTCCCAGGCCCTGCCGCTGGCCGAGCGTATAATACATCAAGCCGGCGTGTTCACCGACCACTTCTCCTTCCGGGGTGCGCATTTCACCGGGTCGGGCCGGGAGATAGCGGCCGAGAAACTCCCGGAAGTTGCGCTCCCCGATGAAACAGATCCCGGTGCTGTCCTTCTTGGCGTGGGTGATCAGTCCACGGTCGGCGGCGATGCCCCGCACCTCTTTCTTGGTCAGGTCGCCGAGGGGGAAGAAGGTGCGGGAGAGCTGCTGCTGTCCCAGCGTGTATAGGAAGTAGCTCTGATCCTTGTTTCCGTCCCTGGCTTTCAACAAATGGAAGAGGCCGTCTCTCTGCACCACCCGGGCATAGTGGCCGGTGGCGATGCGATCGGCACCGCGCTCCAGGGCGTGATCCAGGAACACCCTGAACTTGATCTCCTTGTTGCAGAGAATGTCGGGATTGGGGGTCCGGCCGGCCTGGTACTCCTGCAGAAAATGGCGGAATACCCGCTCCCGGTACTGGCGGGAGAAGTTGACCGCCCGCAGCGGAATACCGAGCCGATCGCAGACGCTCTTCGCATCCCGGAAATCGGCCTCTGCGGGGCAATGGCCGTCACGGTCGTCCTCTTCCCAGTTCTTCATGAACACCCCCTCCACCCGGTAGCCCTGTTCCAGGAGCAGGGTGGCAGCCACGGAGGAATCCACGCCGCCGGAGAGGCCGACGGTGATTCGTTGCTGGAAATGGTAACCGCTCTCTTTCATCTTGATCGGTAAATCCATCTATTTTAACCGAAACCGGGAGGGGGATTCGAATCGCCGGCCGCGCGTATGCGGATTCGATGATGAAAAGCCGCCGGCGGGGTTGTCCTGTACACTATGGGCATGGATTCCAACCTGCACCTGTTCGCCACCGCTCCGAAAGGGGTCGCCTCGCTGCTGTTCGACGAGCTCGCTGCCCTGGGAGCGGCCGGACTCAAGGAGCAGCCCGCCGGAGTGTTTTTTCAGGGGAGCCTGGAGCTCGCCTACCGGGTCTGTCTCTGGTCCCGCTGTGCGGGGAGGGTGCTGCTGCGCCTCGGGCAGTTTCCCGCCGCCTCGGCCGAGGCGCTCTACGACGGGATCCAGGCCATCGACTGGGCGGAGCACCTCTGCGACGAGGGCTCCCTGGCGGTGGACCTGAATCTCTCCCGTTCCAGTCTCACCCACAGCCACTTCGCCGCCCTCAAGGTCAAGGATGCCGTGGTGGATCAGTTCCGGCAGCGTACCGGCAGGCGGCCCTCGGTGGACACCCGGCGGCCGGATCTGCGCATCAATGTCCATCTGCACCGGGACCAGGCGGTGGTGAGCCTGGATCTCTCCGGAGAGAGCCTGCACCGGCGGGGCTATCGGACGGCGGGAGTGGAGGCGCCCCTGAAAGAGAACCTGGCCGCCGCCATCCTGATCCGTGCCGGCTGGCCGGAGTTGGCCCGGGAGGGCGCGCCGCTGCTGGATCCCATGTGTGGGTCGGGTACGCTACCCATCGAGGCGGCCTTGATGGCGGCCGACATCGCACCGGGTCTGCTGCGGGAGCGTTTCGGCTTTCTCGGCTGGAAAGGACACGATGAGGCGCTGTGGCAAAGGCTGCGGGAGGAGGCCCGGGAGCGGCAGGAAAAGGGGAAGCGCCGGTTGCCGCCAATCGTTGGATACGACACCGACCGGCGGGCGGTACGGGCCGCCATCGCCAACCTGGAGGCAGCCGGTCTGCGGGGAGGAGTCCACGTGGAGCGGCGGGATCTGGCCGGACTGCGGCCGCCGGGGAGTGGTTGCGGGCTGGTGGTGGCCAATCCCCCTTACGGCGAACGACTCGGTGATGCAGCATCACTCGGCGGACTCTATACCGACCTGGGGGAGCTGCTGAAACGGGAGTTTACCGGCTGGCGGGCGGCGGTGTTCACCGGCAATCCCGAGCTGGCCAAACAGATGGGGCTGCGGGCCCGAAAGCAGTATGCTTTCTATAACGGGGCGATTTCCTGCAAGCTGCTCCGGTTCGAGGTGGAGACACAGTGGTTTCGGGAACCGCCGGTGGTCTCCGGAAACATGGTCATGCCCCGGCCGGCGACGCCGGAAGCGCTCGGGGAAGGGGCACAGATGTTCGCCAACCGCTTGCGCAAGAATCTGCGTGAGCTGGGTCGCTGGGCGCGGCGGGAAGGGATCACCTGTTACCGTCTCTATGATGCCGACCTGCCCGAGTATGCATTGGCCGTCGACCTCTACCGGGCCGAGGTGCTGTCGGTCCATGTCCAGGAGTACGAGGCGCCCGCGAGCATCGATCCGGAGAAGGTGGCGAGACGGCGCAGAGAAGCCCTTGCGGTGCTGCCGGGGATCCTGGAGCTGCCCATGGAGCGGATACATTACAAGGTCCGGCGCCGGCAGAAGGGGGCGAGCCAGTACCGGCGGCAGGCGGATGAGAGAAACTTCCAGGTGGTGGAGGAGGGGGGCTGCCGCTTCCTGGTGAATCTGACCGACTATCTGGATACCGGCCTGTTTCTGGATCATCGCCTCACGAGGGCACTGATCGGCGAGCTGGCCGAGGGGCGAAGGTTCCTGAACCTGTTCGCCTACACCGGCACCGCCACGGTCTATGCCGCCCGGGGCGGAGCGCTGGCCACCACCACGGTGGACATGTCCCGCACCTATCTGACCTGGGCGCAGCGCAACATGGCACTGAACGGTCTCGAGGGGAGGCAGCATCGTTTCGTCCGTGCCGATTGTCTCGAGTGGCTGGAGAGAGAGGCCGGGACAAAGGCGCGGTACGATTTGATCTTCCTGGATCCCCCGACCTTCTCCTCATCGAAACGAATGAGCGGTACCTTCGACGTACAGCGGGACCATGTGGCGTTGATCCGTACGGCCGCCCGCTTGTTGAGTCCGCATGGAGTCCTGATTTTTTCCAATAACTTCCGCCGCTTCAAGATGGACCGGGAGGCGCTCGAGGGGTTGTCCGTGGAAGAGATCACCCGGGCTACCCTGCCCCGGGACTTCGCACGCAATCCGCGGATTCATAACTGCTGGCGCATCACGCGAGCCGGGTGAGAGGCGGACGTTTTCCACCGCGGCCGTTCTCCTGATAAAATTGGTCAACTATTGGGTCGAATCCAACGAGGGGAGTGACAGTAGAGTCGTATGTTCGAGCGTATTCGAGAAGACATCCATTGCGTGTTCGATCGTGATCCCGCTGCCCGCTCGGTCTTCGAGGTGGTGCTCTCCTATCCTGGGTTTCATGCCGTCCGTTTCCATCGTCTCAGCCACTGGCTGTGGCGCAAGGGTCTGCGGCTGCCGGCGCGGCTGCTCTCCACCTTCGCGCGCTGGTTCACCGGTATCGAGATCCACCCGGCAGCGGAGATCGGACGACGGTTCTTCATCGATCACGGGATGGGAGTGGTCATCGGCGAAACCACGCGTATCGGCGACGACTGCACTCTCTATCACGGTGTCACCCTGGGGGGTACCAGCTGGGAGAAAGGCAAGCGCCACCCCACCCTGGAAAACGACGTGGTAGTGGGGGCCGGTGCCAAGGTGTTGGGTCCCGTCACCATCGGGCGGGGTGCCCGGATCGGTTCCAATGCGGTGGTGGTGAAGGATGTGCCCGAGGAGGCCACCGTCGTCGGGGTCCCTGGCCATGTCATTGGCCGCAAGCTTCCCGGAAAGGCGCAGCAGCGTCATGCCATGGCGAAGAAGATAGGTTTCGATGCCTACGGAACCACACAAGACATGCCGGATCCGGTGGCGCGAGCCATCGACTGCCTGCTGGACCATCTCCATGTGCTGGACCTGCGCAACGAAAAGATCTGTGAGGCTCTCAACCGTCTGGGAGAACGGCTGGATCTCCCCGATCTTCCTCCCTGCGAGGCGACGCTGGATGAGGAGACGGAGCAGAAGGGACATTGACTCGCCGATACCGCGGCGAGATGTTCGAGCGGTGTCGTCTACCTCCTAAGTGATACACCCAATAAATACTTGACAAAAACAGTGGGTATTCTAGAATCTCTCTTACTGCTTTAGTGCCCACGGTTGCTGAAGTTCCTCTACCGGGCGTATGAGCGCCTGGAGGGGGTGCCAACGCGGCGGCATGAAGGCAGCGCATTCCGCGGGTAACAGGGCTGGCTAGCGAGGAGCATGATATGCGACTTACCACGAAAGGCCGGTATGCCGTAACGGCGATGCTGGATCTGGCTATACACTTCGACAAAGGCTCCATCACCCTGGCTGATATCTCCAGGCGCCAGGGTATCTCTCTCTCCTATCTGGAGCAATTGTTCGCCAAACTTCGCAAGAGGGGATTGGTCAAGAGCACCCGGGGGCCTGGCGGCGGTTATCGGCTGAGCCGGCCGCCCAGCGAGATCCCGGTGCTGGATGTAATTACGGCGGTAGATGAAAAAGTGGACGCAACTGCATGTGATGGCGAAGGAAATTGTCAGGATCACGCACGTTGCCTGACCCATGAGCTGTGGATGGATCTCAGCCGCCAGATCTATGACTATCTGGGGAAGATCAATCTTGGCAAGCTGATGGACGATCGAGACGTACAGGAGATCTACCGACGCCAGGACGAAGAGTGGGTCTGTTTCAACAGGAAAAGCGCCTGACACGATATCTGACACGATGAAAACACCGATCTATTTCGATTACTCTGCAACCACACCGGTCGATCCGCGTGTCGCAGAAAAGATGTGCCGTTATCTGACACTGGATGATGGTCTGTTTGGCAACCCCGCCTCACGCTCCCATCCGTTCGGGTGGCGGGCCGAGGAGGCTGTGGTGCAGGCGCGCAAGGAGGTTGCTGCACTGATCAACGCCGACAGCCGGGAGATCATCTGGACCTCGGGAGCGACCGAATCCGACAACCTGGCACTCAAGGGCGCCGCCCATTTCCACTCCAGGAAGGGCAAGCACATCGTCACCTGCAAGACCGAGCACAAGGCGGTGCTGGATTCCTGCCGTCAGCTCGAGCGGGAGGGGTTCGAGGTGACCTATCTGGACCCCGAGCCCAGCGGGTTGCTGGATCTCGGCAAACTGGAGGCTGCGCTGCGGGAGGACACCATCCTGGTTTCCATCATGCACGTCAACAACGAGATCGGGGTGATTCAGGATATCGAAGCCATCGGTGAGATCACGCGCAGTCGGGGGATCCTCTTCCATGTGGACGCGGCGCAGAGCGCAGGCAAGGTACCCATCGATCTGCAGAAGATGAAGGTGGATCTGATGTCCCTTTCGGCCCATAAGGTCTATGGGCCGAAAGGGATCGGTGCTCTCTACGTACGTCGCAAGCCGCGAGTCCGCATCGAGGCGCAGATGCACGGCGGTGGTCACGAGCGGGGCATGCGCTCCGGCACGCTGGCCACCCACCAGATCGTGGGCATGGGAGAGGCCTTCCGTATCGCGCGGGAGGAGATGGCGGAAGAGAATGAGCGCATCCGCCGGCTGCGGGATCGCCTGCTGAACGGGCTGCAGGACATCGAGGAGCTCTATATCAATGGGGATTTGGAGCAGCGGGTGCCCCACAACCTCAATATCAGTTTTGCCTACATCGAGGGTGAATCGCTGATGATGGCATTGAAGGACATCGCGGTTTCCTCGGGTTCCGCCTGCACCTCCGCCAGCCTGGAGCCATCCTATGTACTGCGTGCTCTGGGGCGCAGCGACGAACTGGCGCACAGCTCTCTGCGTTTCTCCATCGGTCGGTTTACCACCGAAGAGGAGATCGACTACGCAATCAAGCTGTTACATGAGAAGGTTGATAAACTGCGCAAGCTTTCTCCCCTGTGGGAGATGCACCAGGAGGGTATCGATCTGGATTCGGTCCAGTGGGCGGCCCATTGAGCAGGGGCTGTTACCCATCGACGCATTTTTTAAGAGAGACATATTGCCATGGCATACAGTGAAAAACTGATTGATCACTACGAAAATCCACGCAACGTCGGAACCTTCGATAAAAACGATCAGAAGGTGGGGACCGGGATGGTGGGTGCACCTGCCTGTGGCGACGTCATGCGGCTGCAGATCAAGGTCAATGACGAGGGGATTATCGAGGACGCCCGTTTCAAGACCTACGGCTGCGGGTCGGCCATCGCCTCCAGCTCTCTGCTCACCGAGTGGGTGAAGGGCAAGACGCTGGAAGAGGCCGCAGAGATCAAGAACAGCGATATCGCCGAAGAGCTGGCCCTGCCGCCGGTGAAGATCCACTGTTCCGTGCTTGCGGAAGATGCCATCAAGGCGGCCATCTCCGATTATCAGAGCAAGCAGAAACAGCAGCGGGAGGCCGGCCAGGACGACAGCGAGGAAGAGGTAGCCTGATGGCCATCACTCTGACGGAGAAAGCGGCCGAGCATGTGAAGAAGTTCATCGCCAGGCGTGGCAAGGGGATCGGTCTGCGCTTGGGGGTTAGAACTTCCGGCTGCTCCGGAATGGCCTATGTACTGGAGTTTGCCGATGAGATCGAGCCCGAAGATCAGGTGTTCGAGCAGCATGGTGTCAAGGTGATCGTCGATCCCAAGAGTCTGCTCTATCTGGATGGAACCGAAGTGGACTACCGCCGGGAAGGGCTCAACGAGGGTTTCCGCTTCGACAACCCCAATGTCGCCAACCAATGCGGCTGTGGTGAAAGTTTCAGCGTGTGAACTATTTCGAACTCTTTGGGCTACCGATCCGGTTCGAGCTGGATCCCCGGCTGCTCGCCGAGCGGCACCGGAAACTGCAAAGCACCTTCCATCCCGATAGATTCGCCGACGCCAGTGCCTTCGAGCGGCGCCTTGCAGTGCAGCGGGCTGCCGAGATCAATCAGGCGCTTCATACGCTGAAAGATCCCGTCGAAAGGGCCCGTTACCTGCTTTCCCTTCGCGGCTTCGACGTGGATGGGGATGTGCCGCAGGTCGAACAGTCCTTCCTGATGGAGCAGATGGAATTGCGGGAAGCACTGGCGGAGGTCCGGGATCGGCCCGACCCGCTTTCCGCCCTCGAGGAACTGACCGCTCACATTGCGCGCCGTACCGATGCCATTCTCCGGGAGTTGGCGGAGCAGCTCGACGAGGCATCGGAGGCCTCGCATGCCGCCGCTCGGGAGAGTATCGCAAAGCTCATGTTTCTCAGAAAGATTGAGCGTGAGGCGAATGAAATACATGATGAACTACTGGAGAGCTGAACGTGGCATTGTTGCAGATCAGTGAGCCTGGCCAGTCCGCGGCACCCCATCAGCGGCGGCTGGCGGCAGGGATCGATCTGGGCACCACCAACTCCTTGATCGCCACCGTCCGTAACGGCAGCGCCGATACCCTGCCGGATGAGGGTGGGGCGCATCTGCTGCCTTCGGTAGTGCACTACCGCAACGAAGGTCCACCCCTGGTGGGGGAGGCAGCAAAGGCCCACCTCGCCACCGATCCGCAAAACACCATCGCTTCGGTCAAGCGATTGATGGGCCGGAGTGGTGAGGAGTTTGCAGGGAGCGGGTTTCGCCTTCCCTACCGCCTTGTGGAGATCGACTCTGCCGTTCCCCGGCTCCGGACTGCAGCGGGAGATTTCAGTGCGATGGAGATCTCCGCCGAGATCCTTCGGGAACTGCGTCGTCGTGCCGAGGAGACCCTGGGCGGGGAGCTGTATGGCGTGGTGATCACCGTGCCGGCCTATTTCGACGATGCCCAGCGGCAGGCTACGCGCGATGCGGCGCGGCTGGCCGGTCTCAATGTGTTGCGGTTGCTCAATGAGCCCACCGCGGCGGCGGTGGCCTATGGCCTGGAGCATGCCGCAGAGGGGGTCTATGCTGTATACGATCTGGGTGGTGGAACGTTCGATATCTCCATATTGCGTCTGAGTAAAGGGGTGTTCGAGGTGATGGCCACCGCCGGCGATACCGCATTGGGTGGCGATGACATGGATCACCGGGTGGCCGAGTGGATCATGCAGCAGGCCGGAATCGGTAGCGAGGCCGGTCACCATCAGTTGCGCCGACTCATGGCGGTGGCTCGCGAAGCAAAGGAGCGCCTCACCGTGGTGGATACTGTTCCGGTGAGGGTGGAGCTGGAGGATGGCACCCACTGGGAGGGGGAACTTAGTCGGGAGCAGTTCGATCGGCTGGTAGAGCCCCTGATCGACAAGACCCTGATCCCTTGCCGCCGCGCGTTGCGGGATGCCGGCGTTGGCAAAGAGGAGATCCGCGAGGTGGTGATGGTGGGCGGTTCCACTCGGGTGCCGCTGGTCCAGCAGAAGGTGGGAACGTTCTTTGGTCGTACGCCACTGACCAGCGTCGACCCCGACAAGGTGGTGGCCATCGGGGCCGCCATCCAGGCGGACATCCTGGCCGGCAACAAGCCGGACGAGGAGATGCTGTTGCTGGACGTGGTGCCCCTTTCGCTGGGGCTGGAGACCATGGGTGGGCTGGTGGAGAAGGTAATCCCGCGTAACACCCCGATTCCGGTCGCGCGGGCGCAGGATTTCACAACCTACAAGGATGGTCAGACCGCCATGGCCATCCACGTGGTGCAGGGGGAGCGGGAGCTGGTCAGTGACTGTCGTTCCCTGGGGCGTTTCGAGCTACGCGGGATTCCCCCCATGGTGGCTGGAGCTGCGCGGATCCGGGTCACGTTCCAGGTGGATGCCGACGGTCTGCTCTCGGTGTCGGCGCAGGAACAGACTACCGGTGTGCAGGCGAGCATCCAGGTCAAGCCTTCCTACGGTCTCACCGATATGGAGATCGAGCAGATGCTGAAGGATTCGCTGGCTCACGCCAGCGAGGATGTGGCGGCACGCAAGCTGCGGGAGCAGCAAGTGGAAGCGGATCGGGTGCTGGAGGCACTGGAGGCGGCGCTGGCGAAGGATGGCGAGGCGTTGCTGGACGAAGGAGAGCGGGCCGCCATCGGGCAGGCGATGGAATCGCTGCGGCTGGCGCGCGATGGCAGCGATGCCAGAGCCATCGAGCGGGCCATCGAGGAGCTGGAGCAGCGCACCCGGGAGTTTGCCGCACGGCGTATGGACGCCAGCATCAAGCAGGCACTGCAAGGCCACGCAGTCGATGAGTTGAAGGTATAAGTACAGTTCCATGCCGAAGATCATCTTTCTTCCCCACGAGGAGATCTGCCCGGAAGGCGCCGTGATCGAAGCCGAACCGGGTACCACCATCATCGATGCCGCGCTGGAGAATGGCATCGAGATCGAGCATGCATGTGAGAAATCCTGTGCCTGCACCACCTGTCACGTCATCGTGCGTGAGGGGTTCGATTCCCTGAACGAAGCCAGTGAAGCGGAGGAGGATCTGCTGGACAAGGCGTGGGGAGTGGAGCCCGACTCCCGGTTGAGCTGTCAGGCGGTGGTGGACGAGGAGGATCTGGTGGTCGAGATCCCGAAATACACCATCAACATGGTCTCCGAGAAACGCTGATCATCCGGAGTGTGAGATGAGCCTGAAGTGGACCGATACCCTCGATATCGCCATCGCCCTGGATGAGGCGCATCCCGACGTGGATCCCCAATACATCCGTTTCACCGACCTCCACCGCTGGGTGTGCGAGCTGGAGGAGTTCGACGACGATCCCAACCGCTCCAACGAAAAGATCCTCGAAGCGATCCAGATGGCCTGGATCGAAGAGCGGGAGTGACGTGAGCGGGCCCCTGCCTGTCTGGAACGTAACTATTCGGCCATAGTACTGAAACAGGCTGGTAACTGTCCCTGGAACTTCAGTCCGGCAGGGAACGAAGCTCACCCGTTTCGAGCAGCCGGGAGAGGTGGCTCTCTGCGGCGGCCAGATGTTCTTCCGCCGCCGCGCTCAGCGGTTTTCCCAACCCGAACCGCTCCCCTCGAATGCGGAGCAGGAGGCAGGGAGGGGGGGATTGTTGCAACACCCTTTCGTAGATGGCGAGCAGTGCACCGGGAGTCAGTACATGACTGCTGTAGCTGAAATCGGCATCCGCTTTCACCCGCGTCAGGTCGAATGGCGCAGATATTGCCATGCTGGCATCGATGAAAACCACCAGATGCCGGTTCTCCATCTCGAACACCTGTTCCGGCTGTAGCTGGAGGCAGGGCAGCCGTTCGCACTCCTTCCTCTCGCCGAGACGCTCCAGTAACAGCGGTCCCAGCGCATCGTCCCCCCGGCTCGGATTGCCGTATCCTATCAGCAGGATTTTGCGTTCCATCGGAACACTTTACCACTTACCCACCGGAACATCGGCGCGTTCGGCGGTGAGAGAGTGAAATATTCGGGGGCGATGATTGAGGTAACGGGTCGGTGCCCCCATTGAGAAAGAAGAGTGGATTGCTCAGTGAGTGGTCACGAAGAACGAATCGACTAAAATGGAGGAGGCCGTGCAGATACCCTTGCAGATCACCTATCGCCATGTCGAGCCTACCGAGGCGATCGAGAACCGGCTCCGCGAAGAGGCCGCCAAGCTGGAGAAGTTTTACGACCGAATCATCAGTTGCCGAATCGCGGTTGAGCTGCCACACGTCCACCACCGGAAAGGGAAGTTGTATCGTGTGCGAATCGACTTGAAGGTACCGGGCAAGGAGCTGGTGGCAGGACATGGTCACAAGAACGATCACGCTCACGAGGATCTCTACGTGGCCATCCGCGACGCCTTCGACGAGATGCGGCGGCAGCTCGAGGACCACGCGCGTCGTCAGCGAGGGCAGGTGAAGAGGCACAATGCCGTTCCGCCCGGTGAATGAGATCCCGGGTGCCGTTTGCCGGGGCAATGATTCGTTGCCACGGATGGTGATACGAATTGGAGTCGATGGTGGGCAATCGTAGCCGTACCCTCTTTTTCCTGCTGTTCCTCACCCTGGTCGCCGGGATAGCGATCGGCTGGTGGTTCTGGTTCCGTCCCCAGCCGCTGCCGGAGGGGCTCATCCAGGCCAACGGCCGCTTCGAAGGGGATCACTACACTGTTGCCAGCCGTGTTCCGGGAAGGGTGGTGGCGCTGCTGGCGCGGGAAGGGGATGCCGTGACCAGGGGGCAGCTATTGGTGCGGCTGGACGACGCCCGGCTCCGCGCCCGGCTGGATCAGGCGAGGCAGGCGGTGGCCGCCGCCGAGGCGACGTTGCAGTCGGCGCAGAGCGCGGAGCGGCAGGCGCGGCGGGACCGGGATCGGCTGCGGAAACTGCATGCCAGGGAGACCGCCTCCCGGCAGGAGGCGGAGCAGGCGGAACTGGCCTGGCAGATGGCCCGGGATCGGCTGGAGGCGGCCCGCGCCCGGCGCGATCAGGCGCGGGCCGGGGTGGCGGAGGTGGAGACGCTGCTGGATGACCTGGAGATCCACGCCCCTGCCGCCGGGGTGATCACCACCCGCGTGGTGGCGGAAGGGGAGGTGGTGGCGCCCGGCAGCCCGCTGCTCGACATCGTCGATCTGGACCGGCTCTACCTCAAGGTGTACGTCCCGGCGAAGGAGATCGGCAAGCTGCGCCTCGACCTGCCGGCGCAGATCTGGGTGGACGCCTTCCCGGAACGGCCTTTCCCCGCCGTGGTGCGCTACATCGCCTCGCGCGCCGAATTCACCCCCAAGGAGGTACAGACCCCCGACGAGCGGGTCAAGCTGGTCTACGCGGTCAAGCTCTACCTGGACGAGAATCCGGACCACCGGCTGGTGCCGGGGCTGCCCGCCGACGCGATGATCCGCTGGCGCGAGGCCACGCCATGGGCGAAGCCGCGCTGGTGAGCGCCGCGCCCGAATCGCTGATCCGGTTGCGCGGGTTCGGCAAGCGCTACCGCAAGGAGGTGGCGGTGGACGGGGTGGAGCTGGAGGTCCGCCGCGGCGAGATCTACGGTCTGATCGGCCCGGACGGCGCCGGCAAGAGCTCGCTGATGAAGGCCGTCGCCGGGGTGCTCAGCTTCGAGGCGGGGGAGGTGGAAGTGTTCGGTGTCCGGCTCGACAGCGAGGCGGCGGCGGAGCGCATCAAGGGGCGCATCGGCTTCATGCCCCAGGGGCTGGGACTCAACCTCTACGCCGAACTGTCGGTGGAGGAGAACATCGACTTCTTCGCCCAACTGCGCGAGGTGCCGGCGGACAGGCTCGCCGAGCGCAAGCGGCGGCTGCTGGCGATGACCCGCCTCGCGCCGTTCCGGGACCGCCCCATGAAGCATCTCTCCGGCGGCATGAAGCAGAAGCTGGGGCTGGTCTGCACCCTGATCCATGAACCGGAGCTGGTGATCCTCGACGAACCCACCACGGGCGTGGATCCGGTCTCGCGGCGCGACTTCTGGGCCATTCTCGCCGAGCTGCTGCGCGAGCGGGGCATCACCGCCCTGATCTCCACCGCCTACATGGACGAGGCGGCCCGCTTCCACCGGCTGTCGCTGATGTACGAGGGCCGGGTGCTGGCGGCGGGGGAGCCGGACGGGATCCGCCAGGTGGTGCCGGGCACCCTGGTGACGCTGCAGGCGAGGCCGCAGATCGAGGCGCTGCGCCGGCTGCGGGAGCACTATCCCCAGGTGGAGGCGGTGGGCCCGCAACTGCGGGTGTTCGTGGAGGAGGCGCAATCCGCGGAGGCCGAGGCAGCGGTGCGCAGAGAACTCGAGGGGCTCGAGGTGACCGCCGTAATGGCGGACGAGCCGGAGCTGGAGGATGCCTTCGTGGCGCTGCTGCGCCGGCGCGGGCTGGCGGGCAAGGCCACCGCGGAGGCCTCGCTGCTGGTGGGCGACGATCCGCCCGCCGGCGGGGCGGTGGCCATCGAGGCGCGGGAGCTGACCCGTGATTTCGACGGTTTCCGCGCGGTGGACCTGGTGAGTTTCCGTGTTGCGCAGGGGGAGATCTTCGGCCTGCTGGGGGCCAACGGCGCGGGCAAGACCACGGTGATCAAGATGCTCACCGGCATCCTTCCCCCAAGCGGCGGCGAGGGGCAGGTGGCCGGAGCGGAGATGCGCAGTGCCGGGCAGGCCATCAAGGAGCGCATCGGTTACATGTCCCAGGCCTTCTCCCTCTATCAGGACATGACGGTGCTGGAGAACATCCGCCTCTACGCCCGCATCTACGCCGTGCCGCGCCGGCAGCTCGAGAAACGCATCCAGTGGGTGATCACCATGGCCGGGCTGCAGGGGGTGGAGCAGCGGCTCACCGGCCGCCTGCCCATGGGAATCCGCCAACGCCTGGCGCTGGGATGCGCGCTGGTCCACCGGCCGCGGGTGCTGTTTCTGGACGAACCCACCTCCGGGGTGGATCCCGTCGGCCGGCGCCGCTTCTGGGACATCCTGGTGAAGATGGCGCGGCTGGAGGGGGTGGCGATCCTGGTCACCACCCACTACATGAGCGAGGCGGAGCACTGCGACCATCTGGCGCTGATGCATGCCGGCCGGATCATCGCCGACGACCCGCCGGAGCGGCTGAAGCAGGCGCTGGAGGCGGAGGCGGGACGGCTGCTGGAGATCGCCACCGACCGCCCGCTGCTGGCCCTGGAGTTGCTTGAGCGGGCCGGTTTCCAGGGGGTGGCGCTGTTCGGGCGGAAGATCCACCTGCTGGCCAGGGATCCGGAACAGGCCCGTGGACGCATCGAGTCCCTGCTGCGCGCGGAGGGGGTCGCGCTGCAGCACATCACGCCCCGTCAGCCGACCCTGGAGGATGTGTTCGTCTACCGCATCATGGCGATGGAGAAGAAGGAGCAGGCGGCATGAATCTGCGGCGCACCTGGGCCGTGGCCTGGAAGGAGTGGCGCGAGGTGATGCGCGACCGGCTGTTCTTCGCCATGGCCTTCGTGGTGCCCAGCATGATCCTGCTGGTGCTGGGCTACGGTCTGTCGCTGGATGTGGAGAACATCCCCTTCGCCGCCATCGATCAGGACAAGAGCGCCCTCAGCCGCGACTACCTGCACCGTTTCATCGACTCCCGCTACTTCGACTACCGCGGCGAGGCGCGCGACGAACAGGAGCTGGACCGGCTGCTGGCCGCCAGCCGCATCCGTTTCGCCATCATCATTCCGCCCCGCTTCGAGGAGCGGCTGCTGGCGGGCCGGCCGGTGGCGGTGCAGAGCCTGATCGACGGCATCTTCCCCTACCGCACCCAGGTGAGCAAGGGGTACGTGGCGGCCATCAACGCCGATTTCAGCACCACCCTGCTGGTGGACTATCTGGCCCGCAAGCAGGGAATGAGCGAGGCACAGGCGCGGCGGCGCATCGAACCGGTGCGGCTCGAGACCCGCTACCTCTACAACCAGGCCATCCGCAGCACCTGGTCCATGAGCGCCGGGCTGATCATGCTGGTGCTGATGGTCTCGCCCCCTTTCCTCACCGCGCTGGGGGTGGTGCGGGAGCGGGAGAACGGCTCCATCTACAACATCTACGCCTCCACCGTCAGCCGCGGCGAGTTCATCCTCGGCAAGCTGCTGCCCTACGTGTTCATCTCGGCGATCAACATCTTCGTGCTGTGGGCCTTCGTGGTCTGGCTGTTCGGCGCGCCCTTCAAGGGAGACCCGATCTTCTTCTACCTCGCCTCCCTGGTCTATGTGATCTGCACCGCCGGCATCGGTCTGCTGGTGTCGCTGATGGTGCGCACCCAGGCCGCCGCCGCACTGCTCACCCTGGTGATCACCTTCATCCCGGCGCTGCTCTACTCCGGCCTGCTGGTGCCGGTGGAGTCGATGAGCGCAGACGCCCGTTTCCAGGCCCATCTGTTCCCGACCCTCTACTATCTGCAGATCGTCTGGGGCAGCTTCCTCAAGGGGCTGGGCTGGTCGGTGCTGTGGGGCAACGTGCTGGCGCTCATGCTCTACGCCGTGGTGCTGTGGAGCATCGGGTTTCTCTCTTTTCACAAGCGGCCGCGGCAATGAAGGGGATACTGCTCTGGCTGGACCGCGTTGCGGTGATGACCCTCAAGGAGCTGAAACAGCTCTCCCGGGATCCCATCCTGCTGGTGGTGATCGGCTACTTCTTCACCGCCGACATCTACATCGCCGGGGCCGGAATCAGCATCGACCTGAAGAACGCCCCCATCGCGGTGATCGACCGCGACCACAGCGCCGCCTCGCGGGAGCTGATCTACCGCTTCCAGCCCCCCTATTTCAACTTCCAGCAGGAGCTGGAGAGCAACCGGCAGGCGGTGCGGCTGCTGGACGAGGGGAGGGTGCTGGCGGTGATCGACATCCCCGAACACTTCCAGCGGGACCTGCTGGCCGGCCGCCAGGTGGCGGTGCAGATGCAGGTGGACGCCAGCAACGCCACCCTGGGGACCCTGGCCACCACCTACGCCGCCCGCATCGTGGCCCGCTTCGGCATGGAGCTGGCGGAGCGGGGCATGGGCCCCGTGCAGCTGCAGGCGCTGCCCGTGGTGGAGGACCGCCAGCGGGTCTACTACAACCCCAACCAGGCGGATACTTGGTTCATGTCCATCTCCGAACTGATCACCGTAATCACCATGCTGTCGCTGATGCTGCCCGCCGCCGCGGCGGTGCGCGAGAAAGAGCGCGGCACCATCGAACAGCTGGCGGTCTCGCCCCTCAGCCCCACCCAGATCCTGCTGCCCAAGGTACTGGCGATGGGGCTGGCGGTGATGGGCGGCGTCGCAGCCGCCCTGTTCCTGATCATCGAACCTGTCTTCCACGTACCCATCAAGGGCAGCATCCCCCTGTTCTTCCTCGCCACCGCCCTCTACGTATTCGCCAGCTCCGGCCTCGGCCTGTTCATCGCCACCCTGAGCCGCAACCTGGGACAGGTGGTGATGCTGGTGCTCCTGATCATGATGCCCATGCTCCTCCTCTCTGGCGCCTGGACCCCACCTGAGGCCATGCCCACCCTGCTGTGCGAAGCGATGCACCTCTCACCGCTCTTCTACCTCACCGAGATGAGCTATGCCATCCTGCTCAAGGGAGCCGGGATGGAGATCCTGTGGAAGCAGATGCTGCAACTGGCCCTGCTGGGGTGTGTGGTGTTTGCTTTTGGGGTGTGGCGGTTTCGGCGGCAGTTTGGGTGAGGGATGGGTAATATACCCGATTCTGGGTTTGTTGTTGTGAAGAGGAAAAACGGGTTCAATTGCTTGAAATATCGCTGAGCCATCCGAAGACTGTCCCGAAAGGCCATCGTGGCCTGCTTCGAGAAAAAATCGGGACAGGTCGAAAAACTGGGAGACGATCTGATCAACCGGCTCCACCGGTGGCTCGTGGAAATCGCCTGAGGGTGTTCGGAACATGGCCATCCGCAAACCACTGCCCCGGCTCCTGTGCTATGATATCGGTGATCCGAAGCGGCTGGGGCGGGTGCACCGCATCGTGCTGGAGTACGCCATGCCGGTCCA
>Ga0256832_1000013_pt1 | contig 130746 bp, 127 predicted proteins | sample 134614metaG_FD_190534 | JGI IMG/M metagenome (GOLD analysis project Ga0256832, IMG submission 190534) | Hydrothermal vent microbial communities from Lau Basin, Pacific Ocean - 134-614 | ecosystem: Environmental > Aquatic > Marine > Hydrothermal vents | place: Pacific Ocean: Lau Basin...
TTTAGTCCCTATGCTTATGCGTTGGATAACCCGTTGAAATATTTTGACCTGGATGGACGCGCACCAAGCGGGGGATTTGAGATGAGGGCTATGTGGGCTATGAAAGCAAATATGAACTCAAGACAATGGGATGCATTTATTAATTCACAAATAGAGTTTAGCCAAAAATATGGTCCTTATATAATTGGAATTCCTAGTTTGTCAATCGGGGCAATTTACGGTGGTCCAATTCTTTATTCAGCTTTACTGGATGCAAAAGCTTTTATCGTTACTTCTTTTTATTATGGTCTTGCAAATGGTTACCAAATTTTTCGATTTTTAAAAACAAATTATCAACAATTTGAAAATTATTTAAATAGAATAAACAAACTAAATTTTGGAAAATATGAAGTTTCGTATGCAATAAGAGATATTTTTGAAATTTACCGTGGGATTAACACTATTCTATTACCACCTTATTCTTCTCAACTATTACCTTTTTTTGATCCGAGTCGAACCGAGTTGGCTCGGACTTTTTACTATTCTGGAGTGATAATAGGTATATTTGGTTACGATTCATTTTATTGGTCTGAAGAGGAAAAGACTGGTGAAGTAATCGTTGAAGGTATTTTCCCAGTAAATCAGGATGAGCAGGAATAAAAATGGAAAAACTAAATTATTTGTTAATAGTTTGTATAGTATTGCTATTTCTTTATGATTTAAGTTTAAATAAAAAATTAAGTATCATAAAAAAATATAAAATTAAAAACATAGATTTTTTGTTAATAATGCTCAAAAAACTGGGAAAATGTATGAATGGGCAGGTACTTACAATAGAATATAATAATGTAAAAATAATGGATTTTATCAAATATCAAAAAGATAATCTATGGGGGATAGAATTGATTTATGATTTATCAAATAAAAAAAATGAATACTTCGTGTTAAAAAATTGGTTAATTGAAAAAGAAATACCATTTAAACATAAAATGTTTAATAAAGATATTGAAGGACTTGTTATAGATTGTAAAAATAACTTAAATAAATTAACTGAAATTTTTGAGTTTATAGTGTATGATATAGAACATTTATCTTCAAATGCAAAACTTGTATGTTACTTTTTGAAAACCAGTATTGAATATTAAAATATTAGTAATATAGATGTTATTAACAATAATTCTAATATTAATTCTCCTATTTATAATATACAATATAAGAATTCATATTAAATGGGGAAAAATATATTATACGAATCATATATTGACATTCAACGAAATTAGCTATTGTTTGAAATTATTAAGAGATGCAAATGTTGGTGCTATTGCATCAATTATTTTTCCTAAAGCACAATTAAAATTTGAAATAGTAAAAACCCAAAATGAAAAAGAATGGTGGTTTGAACTACAGGTAAAAAAAAGCAAAAGAAATCTTTTTGATAAAACTTATGCGAAGTATTTTAAAAATGAAATAATTAACAAGAAGAGGAAAGTAACATATAATATTGGGCATGATGTTAACAAAATATATTCATTTTTAGAAGAAGTTTTTATTAAGAATTTGAAAGTAAATGAAAATATGAAAATATCCATAAGTTTTAATAATACAAGTGTATTAAACGGTATTGATTATTATAAGAAAAATTCTATTGTTACTAATAATAACTAAAAATAAAGCTAAAGTATTTCCCCTGCCGTCGAGGCCCATGCCTCGACGGTTTTTTCTACTCTGCCGAGGTGTGGACCTCGGCAGCCATGAGAATAGATAAGTTAATTAAAAGATTAAACGATGCTGGCTTTAAAGTCCCGAAACACAAGTAAAACAAGGAGAAATTAAAGTGAATGTTGAAAAGTTAAAAAAGCTAAAAGAAGAATGGGAAAAGAAAGGTATATTAACAACGAAGGAAATTAATCGACTCTATTTTTTCTTGTTTGAAATTACTGAATCATGTGAAAAAATAAGTAACCGTATAAATAAGGATATTAAAAATGCATCAAAATCTTCCGATTCTTTAAATTTAGCTAATGAACTTATTGATTTTGATATTGAGTTAGGTATTGCAATTGATTATTTCAAAGATGCGAGAAAGTTTCTTAATAAAGTTACAGATAGACTTTATAAAAAATACTCAGAAGAATCATGATTTTTTGTTAACAATGTTGTTGTCGTCTAACCCATACTCCCACTGCAAAAGCCAAGGGGACGTAAATATTGCACTCCAAAAATATATTTGATTTCCCCTGTCGTCGAGGCCCATGCCTCGACGGTTTTTTCTACTCTGCCGAGGTGTGGACCTCGGCAGCCGTGAGCCAGGGTGTTGACCTACCGGCAAGAAAATTTCCCTATTTAACGAATTTATTTTATATTAAAACATTGTTAAATCAATTTTTGGAAAGATATGTCCGTCGAAGAAAAAATAAGAGAATTTGGTTACGAGCTTAAAGAACCCCCGAAACCGTTGGCATCTTATATCCCGGTGATAAAAACCGGAAATCTTGTTTTTACCGCAGGTCAAATTCCCATGAGCGGGGGAAAGCTGCTCTTTTCCGGGAAAGTGGGGAAAGACTTGAGTTTGGAAGAGGGAAGAAAAGCCGCGGAACTCTGTGCGGTTAACTGCTTGAACGTAATAAAGTCTGAGATAGGAAGTCTCGACAATATCGAAAGAATAATTAAAGTAACGGTGTTTGTTAATTCAGCCGACGGTTTTACGGATCAACCGAAAGTTGCTAACGGCGCATCCGATTTTCTGGTAAAAATTTTCGGGGAGAATGGAAAGCACGTTAGAAGCGCCGTAGGTGTAAACGAATTGCCGGTTGATTCCGCCGTGGAAATCGAAATGATTGCAGAGGTAAAATAGTAAAGTAAATCTGAAACATTTGACCGGTTCGGATGTCAAATTAACATAAATACCAAACTTGAAGGTGAAACAATGAAAAAGGTTTTTATAATTTTTTTGATAGCGTTTACCGCTGCCAATGCCCAATTTAAAAGCGAAGGCAACAAACCCGTCGATATTAAAAGTAAATTGGTAAACAACAATCCGTCAAGTTTTTTGTTAAGTTTTATCAATCCGCAAAATTTCAGCATGCGGCACTCCTTTAGTTTATCATACTCGGCATTCGGCGGAAACGGTGTGGCATTGGGAATTTACACAAACAGAATGGCTTACAAATTCAGCGATAATTTGAATCTAGAAGTGGATGCGAGCATAGTCAATTCGCCTTACAGCACTTTCGGTAAAAAATTTTCCGATAGAATAAACGGCATATACCTTACGCGCGCGCAATTAAATTATAAACCTTCCGAAGATTTCCAAATTTCTATTCAATACAGAAATTCTCCGTTCGGATATTACGGATATCCGGGATATTCGCGCTATCCGTATTATAATCCGTTCTATAACGACTTTGACGATGAGAATTAAAAAGTTAATTTTATTAAATTTGCTAACCGGGTTCAGCTCGGTTATTTTTTTATTTAAACAGATGTAAAGTGAAAAAGAAAAAGTCTGTAGCAAAAAAAAATAAGCAAAACCCGAAAGAGACATCGGTAAATTTGTTTTTGAATCTTATTATTTTTGCGCTCGTTGCCATAATAATTTTTATGTCTTATTCGCTTTTTCTTAAATTTTCCGATAGATTCGGGTTTAACGGCAAGCAAGGAAAAAAACAAGTCGCATCCGAAATTATTCAACTCGAGGTGCTCAACGGTTGCGGAGTTTCCGGGGTTGCCGACAGGTTTACCGATTTTCTGCGCGAACATAAATTCGATGTGGTGAACGTTGGGAATTATGTTTCGTTTAACGTGGACGAAACTTTGGTAATCGACCGGATTGGAAATATGGCAAACGCCAAAAAAGTGGCGGAAGAATTGGGTGTTCCGCGCACTAACGTAATTCAACAGCTTAACGATAATTATTTCCTTGACGTTTCCGTGATTATCGGTAAAGATTATTATAAACTGAAACCCATAAAAGGAGAAGAATAAAATTAATGGATAAGTTCACAACCAAAGTAGCGGATATAATTCTATCCAAAAAAGGTTACGATATAAAAATTCTGGATTTGCGCGGGTTGACGACTATCGCCGATTATTTCGTGATTTGTTCGGCGGATTCCGATGTCCAAGTGAAAAGTATTGCGGATGAGATAGACGACAAACTGAGGGAAGAAGGAATAAAGTGTTACCACAAAGAAGGCTACGAATCTCTTAATTGGGTTCTGCTCGATTATTTCGATGTTGTAGTTCATGTATTCAGAAAAGAAGCCAGAGAGTTTTATAACTTGGAAAAATTATGGCTGGATGCACCCGCCGAATCGGTGGAAGATAACATTAAACCGTTAATTGATAATGACTAAATCCAAGGTGGAATTTTGAAAGAATATCTTGCACGACTGTTCGAACAACTGAAAAACAATTTAAATTATCTTGAAGAAGTCGAAATAAGTTTTAACGTTCCGCAAAATTCCGTTAACGGCGATTATTCAACAAACGTTGCAATGATGCTTGCCAAAAAATTGAAACGTGCGCCGAGGGAAATTGCTTCGGAGATAGTGGAAAATTTGCAAATTGATAAAAATATTTTGGAAAAGGTTGAAATTGCCGGTGCCGGATTCATCAATTTCTTTTTTACGCCTTCCTTTGTTGCCGGTATAACCAAAACGATACTCGAAAAGGGTGAATCGTTCGGAAGGTTTGATACTTATAAAGGTAAAAAAGCCAATGTGGAATTTGTATCCGCCAATCCTACCGGACCGTTAACAGTCGGGCACGGAAGAAATGCCGTTCTCGGCGATACGATAGCCAATTTGCTGGAATGGATTGGTTACGAAGTTGACCGCGAATATTATTTTAACAATGCGGGCAGACAAATGCGGGTTTTGGGCGAATCGGTTAAAGCCCGTTATTTGCAACTTCTCGGCAAAGAAATTGATTTTAAAGAAGAATATTATCAAGGCGAATACATAATCGATATTGCTAAAAATTTGTTCGAAAAACACGGCGATAAACTTATTGATGAACCGGCTGAAGGAATTTTTAAAGACGAAGCGGAAAAAGAAATTTTCGAAAACATAAAAAATACGCTCCGGAAAATTAATATTGAGTTCGATACGTTTTTTAACGAAAAGTCTTTATACGACAGCGGAAAGATCGATTCCGTGTTGAAAATCTTCAAGGAAAAAAAATTATCGTATGAAAAAGACGGCGCCACTTGGCTTAAATTAACCGAATTGGGTCAAGAACAAGATAAAGTAATAATAAAATCTACCGGCGAACCGACTTACAGATTGCCCGACATAGCTTATCACTCAACTAAATTCGAGCGCGGTTATGATTTGATGGTCGATATTTTCGGCTCCGACCACATGGCTACATACCCCGATGTGCTTGCCGGAATCGAAGCACTCGGTTTCGATAAAAACAAAGTGAAAGTAATTATTCACCAATTCGTTACCATAATGGAAAACGGTGAAATTATTAAAATGTCTACCCGCAAAGCTAATTTTGTTACGCTCGATGAATTGATTGACGAAGTCGGGAAAGATGTTGTCCGGTATTTTTTCAATATGAGAAGTTACTCGAGCCACATGAATTTTGATTTGACTCTTGCAAAAAAACAATCGGATGAAAATCCGGTATTTTACTTGCAATATGCACACGCTCGAATCAGTTCTATTTTACGCACGGTTAAAGATGAAGGCTTGCAAAGTTCCGTTGAAAATTTGGAATTGTTAAACAGTGAAAGCGAGCAAAACCTTTTGAAGCATTTGCACAGATTTCCCGACGAAGTTTTTTATGCCGCGGTGAATTACGAACCGCATAAAATCGCAAATTATCTCGAACAGCTTGCGGCGTTGTTTCATAAATTTTATACGGAATGCAGAATTATCGGTTCGGAGAAAAAATTAGCAGAGGCAAGGTTGGCGTTAATTATTGCAACGCAAACAGTTTTGAAGAAGGGACTTTCCATACTTGGTGTTTCCGCTCCGGAGAGAATGTAACTATTCGGCAATAGCCGTTGAAACCGCGTAAACCTTTTGTGCGCCGTGTGATTTCAATATTTTTCCGCATTCGGTTACCGTTGAGCCGGTGGTTATTACATCGTCTATCAAAATTATTTTCTTTCCCTTAATTTCTTTGGCGTTTTTAATTGCGAATGCGTTTGCCATATTTTCTTTTCGTTCTTCCAAATTTAATTTTGTTTGAGTTTCCGTATAGCGCGCGCGTTTAATAAGATTGTTTTTAACGGGAATGTTAAGAACTTTTGAAAATCCTTTTGCTATGTAAAACGATTGATTGTAGCCCCTTTCCGCTTTTTTAAGATGAAACAGAGGAACGGGCAAAAGCAAATCCGCATTCCAGTTTCTGATTTTTTCTTTTAATAAACCGGCAGCGGTTTCCCCGATGAATACTCCGATCCGGAATCTCCCGTTGTATTTCAAAGAATGGATTAACGATTGAAACGGTGAATCTTCCGTGAAAATAAAAGCGGAATAAAATCCGTCTATAATTTTATCGTAAGAAAATTTCCTTTCGTATTCGTGTATAATTAATTCTTCGGATGCGGTTTTAAGTTGAGCAAAACAATTATCGCATAAGATTGATTCGGTTGCAGTTAGCTTGTCTCCGCAATGTTCGCATAATCGCGGCAGAAAAAAATCGAAGACCGGTGTTAATTTAATTGCAAGCAAAAATTATTTGTTAGATAAAAACATACCGAGTTTACTGTCTTGAAAATTATGATGATTTTCGAACCATCTTTTATAAGAAGCGAAAAAGTCTTTATCGAGTTCTAGTTTCTTTTTCTTTAACATCGAATCGACCCAAGACGAATATTTTCTAAGCGCCCGTTCGTGTTCCAGTTTATGAGAGAAAAACCCCGGAAAGTCCGATTCTTTCATTAAATTATTTTCCGTGTCGAAATGTTCTTCCAACTTATCGACAAAATCGTTTAACAGCTTGCGTATTTGTTTGGAATCTTTTTCCGGATCGAGTTCGTATAATTGGTTAATTATTTCGTTAAGTTCTTTGTGTTGGGAATCGATGAGTTTGTTTTTTACCGAATAGTCGCTTTTCCACCGTATAAATTTCATTTCACACCTATTAATTTATGGTAAAATAATTAAAGCATTCCCGTTATTTTTCTAATTAACCATTCGAACGCAAATAACAAAATTAAAGATATTAATATCCAGTAATTCGACCAAATTTTAATTTCTTTAATTTCCGTCTTATAAATTAAATTATTTTCCCGGATGTTTTCAAGCAAATCGTTGATATTCGTTTCGTCCGTTAAATAAAAATATTTTCCGCCGGTAATATTTGCAAGCAGTTTTAAATATTCCGAATTTAATTTTGTATTTGTCAATTCCGGATTTAGTTCCCCAACGTTAAAAAGTCCGGAAGCTTTCCCCATAATTTGGTTATCAATTTTAGCCATTGCGGAAAACGAATAATCGCCGCTTCCGGAAGGTTCAAACGAGCCTTCGTAAAGTCCGTTGCCAAGTGAATTCAAACGTAAATCGGTTACGTTGCCGTTTATCCGGATTTTAACGGAGATATCGGCATTGTCAACAGGTGTAAGGGTTTCGTCGTATAGCTGGGCGGAAAACGTAACCTTTTCCCCTTGAGCGTATAGCTTTTTATTTGTATTAATCTTAAATAATTTGTTTTTTAAGTCTGTTCTTAGCCACTTTACCGCGTTTGCTAAAAAATTTTCGAAAAGGGGAATGTTCTTATCGGGAATTTGTAATTTCCATTTCCAAAAATTCTTTCCGAGCAGTGAAATCGATTTGTTGCTTCCCTTCACTTGTGAAATTAAAAACGGTTTGTCGAGTTCAATGTTATTGATTTTTACGTTAGCTAAAACTTTCGCGCCGGGTTTGGGTTTTATATCCGATTGTGTAATATTCACCGGGGGAAGCGAATTCCAAGTTTTAATGTAATTGGCTGACGAATGTTTGAATAAAGGATTATTTTCGTCAACGATTTGTATTTGCCCGGTAAGATATTTATCGCTTGAATTAACAATATTAAAATTCAAAATATCATCAAGGCTTTTCAATTTATCAAAATCGATAGCGCCTGAAAGTGAAATGAAGAAAGGTTTCTTATCGTTTAATATTGCCGAACTTATCTTACTCATTAAACTTACGGGAGTAAACTTTCCCGGAAAGCCGGTTAAAAACATAACGTCGCTGCTATCGATTAACGAATAATTGTTACCGGAAGGTAAAAATTTATTCCGCGCGATTTGGATTAACTTATTTACTTCCAAATCGGTATTGCGTTTCAACCCGTTGATTACGAAAGAAACATCGGGCGAAGGGCTGGATGAAACCACCAAAACTTTTATTTTGCTTTTCAAAACTTTTACATAAACTATTTTTCTGTTGTTTCCGTAATTGTCTTCGCCTTTAAGTTTGCTTACTTCCACGGTAATTTTCTGCTCACCCGCTTTTTCCGGTTTGTATTCGAATTCTACATTCTTTATTCCGCTGTTTTCAAAATCAATTATTTTTTTGGAAACAATCTTTGAATTTTCTTTTAGTGTAATTGCGGTTTTCGTTTTCCCGAAGTTTTTATTCGAGACAATAATTTTTATCGTGGTTGGTTTTTTCTGATAAATGTAAGAGTTATACAAGACTTTGGATATTGTAATGTCCTTTGGCTTGGTTGTGTCTCCGGTTCCCAAAACAAAAAACGGAACGTTTAACTTTTCAAATTTATTCAACGGGTTTTCGCCTTCGTTGATATTGCCATCCGAAATTACGGTAACCGAAGCAACAGGCTTTTCAAAATCATTAAAAGTCTTATAAATTAAACTAAAATTTGTAGCCGGTTCGTTGAATTTTAACTTCTGTAAGCTGTCAATCGGAATTTCCCGGGCAGACTGACCGAACGAAAAAATCAATGGTTTCTCATCCAAATCCGCAAGCCTTGAAATAAAATTCTTAATTCTTCGGGCGCGTTGCAGACTGTCTTTGCTTACAATTGATTGTGAATTATCAACAAATACCAAATTTACGGGTCGGACGGTAATATTTTTTTTAACGCTTATTACGGGTTCAAAAATCAGAACGGCTAGTAAAATTAAAATCAGTGTTCTTAATGAAATTAAAAACCATCGTTTTAATCCCGAAACTACGGGCAAAGTGTTTTTATAAATATAGAAAGCATAAAAGAAAACAAGAACGGCAAAAATCAGCAGGTAATACCAATCAACAGAAAACCGGACATTTATTTTATCGAAGTCAAACATCTAAATTATTTAAGAATCTCTTTTATTTTATTTACACCCCAATTTTGAATTTGGTCATAAGCTGAATAATCAGTCAGATCGAAATGCACGGGAGTAATCGCTACATAATTATTTTTAACCGCAAAATGATCTTTATCCAATTCGAAATCCATTTCTTTCGGTTGCCCGGTTAGCCAATAATACTTTTTGCCGTAAGGATCAATTCTCTCTTCGTAAACATCATCCCATTTGGTTTTCCCTTGTTTGGTCGGCAGAATCCCGGCTATTTCGTTTTCGGGAACATCGGGAACGTTAACGTTCAACAGTGTGCCGGTCGGTAGTTTATGTTCGCAAACAAGTTTTACCAATTCTTGCGCAACCTTTCCCGCAACTTCAAAATGTTGGGGGTTGTGACTGTTAAGCGAAATGGCAATGGCCGGAATGTCCATTATCGCCGCTTCTCTTGCCGCCGAAACCGTTCCCGAATACACAATGTTAATAGCCGTGTTAGCGCCGTGGTTAATTCCGGATACAACAATGTCGGGAGTTTCTTTCAAAATGTTCGTTATCCCGATTTTAACACAATCGGCGGGCGTTCCGTCTACGGCATAACCGAAAAATTCTCCGTTTTTGTAATATTCGTTTACTCTTAAAGGAATACTCATTGTTATAGCATGCCCGACCGCGCTTTGTTCCGTTCGAGGCGCAATTATCGTTACATCTCCTACATCTTTTAAATATTTTGCGAGTTCGTTAATTCCGCGTGCGTCAATTCCGTCGTCGTTGCTAATTAGAATTTTCATTACTTCTCCGTGTTTACCAGATTTTTTGAAAATAAAAAATAAAATATACTAAACTGTTTGCTCAATATTTTATTCCGTTAAATTATAAGTTACTTCTAAGAAATAAGTAAATTTGGTTTGGAAAAAACTTAATTTTAAAAACCAAAGCCGGATTGTATTCATGAAACACTTTTTGATAATATTTTTAGCCTTTCAGTTTTTTACGGCCATCGTCTCTGCGCAAGACGAAAACAAAACGGAAGTATTTTTAATTGATGCTTACGCAACTCCTGAACCGCCGCATAAATTTATCTTGTCGTTTTTTACAAGCGATAGCGTAAAATCGAAAGTTGTAATTAATAATAAATTTGAATTTACCGTATCGGAAAATTTTAACGAAGATCATAAAACCGAAATTGATTTATCGGGTTTTGAGTTCGATTCCGCATCCGTTCCTTTCTATATTGTTGTTACAGACAAAAACGGAAAGGAAAGCAGAAGCGAAGACTTTGAATTATTATTGCCATATAATAACGAAATGGCACATAGGGAAGTTGCCAGTCCTTTTTCGCAACTTTGCATCGGCGGTGTTCTTTTTCTTATGCCTTCGCCGGGATTGGTTTGGGAAAACGGAAATTCCAATTTCTCTCTTTCCAAGGAAATTCCTTTGTTAACTTTTTACGGCGGCGGTTACAATTATCCTTCGGGTTATGTTTCGCTTGAGTATTCCTACGTATTTAATGCGGAAAAGAGAAATTACTTAAGACTCGGTTACAATCATATGTTCCCTACGAAGTATATAGAGTTTGTTTCCCCGGCTTTGAAAGGATACACGGATTTTCAAGGGAACAACGGAATAAGCGGAGAAATAAGTTTCGGGCTGTTCAAATTTTATAAAGTTTATGCCGTTTATTTAAGGTATCGTTATAATTATCAACCCGTTGAACCATTTAAAAGTTTTCAGGAAATATCAATCGGTTTGTTTTCGTCATTCTTTTCAATAAATTTTTAATACCATGAAACTTGTAACATATTCAACCGGACTTTTTAATATAGCTTACTACGTTTGCAAACACGGAATGGAATTGGATAATATTACCAAAGATTTGCTGCGTCAAAAAATAGAAGAAGATCCCGATTTTGAACCCGGACTTACCCTTCTTGCGGTCGATGAAAAAGATAAACCGCTAGGTTTTATAATGGGAGTAATCCGTAAAAGGAAAAACGGGAAGACCGGTTATATTAAACTTCTCGCAGTTTTAAAAAATTTCAGAAGGCGCGGAATTGCTACGCAACTTTACTCTGCAATCGAAAAAGAAATGAGAAAGAGAAAGGTTAAAGTAATCAGAGTTTACGAATCCTATCCGAATTATTTTATGCCCGGGGTCGATCCTTTTTACACCGAAGCCGTTTGTTTTTTTGAGAGAAACGGGTTTACCAAATTCAACGATTGCTCAAACCTTAAAGCCGATTTGGTTAAGCAAGATTTCAATACGGAAAAAGAAGAAAGAAAATTGAGAGCCGGCGGAATTTCAATTAAAAGGGCAACGAAAAAAGATTTTGAACCAATGATTAAATGGATACGAAGAAACTTTGCGGCATGGGAACCGGAAGTAAGAGCCGCTTTTGAAAATAAACCGATATCTCTTCACATTGCAAAAAAGGACGGGAAAATAATCGCGTTCTCGGCTCACGAAACCAATAACCGCGGAACCGGTTGGTTCGGACCGATGGGCACGAGCAAAGCCGCAAGGGGAAAGGGAATCGGCGGAGTTTTGTTGAAAAGGTGTTTGAAGGATTTGAAAAATGCCGGTTTTAAATCTTCGATTATTCCTTGGGTTGGACCCATACCCTTTTATATGCATTACGTGAATTCAAAAGTGGAGAGAGTATTTTGGCGATACCAGAAAGTTCTCAAAAATTAATTTACTTCATAAAGCAAATATGAATAAAAAAACAGAATTTATCGATTTGGGTGAACGGGGTAGATATAATCCCAAAAACAAACTTAACGATTTAACGGGAAAGGAATGGATCAAGTTTACAAAGTCTTGGTTTATTCACCGACCGAAAAAAAGGAATGATGACGAAATTCTGCATCCGGCAAAATTTCCGGAATCTCTTGTAAAAGATTTTATAGAATTTTTCACTAAAACAAACGGTTGGGTTCTCGATCCCTTTTCGGGAACCGGAAGCGCGTTAATTGCCGCCGGCGAGTTAAACAGAAATGCCGTTGGAATAGAACTGCAAAAAAAATATCATTCGATTTCTGAAAAAAGGATTGCCGCAAGTAATTTTAGGTCTTCCGTTAAATCTGTTATGGGCTCTGCGTTTAATCTCAAAAAGGTGCTTGAGCAAAACGGCTTCGGTGAAATAAAATTCGATTACGTGATAACTTCGCCGCCGTATTGGAATCAGCTTGAAAGAAACAACATCAGACAAAAAGACAGAAAGGAAAAAGGATTGGATACGTTTTACTCAGCCGAGCCGGAAGATATTGGAAATGTTAAGGAATACGAAGAATTTATAGAAAAGCAAGCGCAAATATTCGATCAAGTTTACGGCGTTTTGAAGAATCGCGGTTACTTGACAATCATTACAAATAACATTTACTTTAACGGCAGACTTTATCCTTTGGCTTACGATACGGCAATTTCGTTAACGCGCCGGGGGAAGAAAAGCTGGATATTAAAAGATGAAAAAATCTGGCTGCAAGACGATAAACCGCTGATTGCGCTCGGAATCAATAACGCTTGGGTTGGAAACCGGCATCATCAATATTGTTTGATTTTCAGAAAGGAAGAGAATGAGTGAAGCTTTATACACCGTAAGCGAATTAACTTCGGAAATAAAATTTACACTCGAAGAGCATTTTGCTTCGTTAAATGTGATTGGTGAAATTTCGAATTTTAAAGCTCACGTTTCAGGGCATTGGTATTTTACGTTAAAAGACAACAATGCACAAATTAGCTGCACAATGTGGCGGGGAATTAACAATTATGTTTTCTTTACTCCGCAAGACGGAATGAAGGTAATTGTGAAGGGAAGATTAACCGTGTATCCGCCGCGCGGATCATACCAGATTGATGTCCGTTCGATGCAGCCTGCCGGCGAAGGCGAGCTCCAAGCGGCATTCGAAAGGCTTAAGAAAAAATTGAAAGAAGAAGGTTTGTTCGATCAGGATTTGAAAAAACCCATACCGCAATTCCCGCAGAAAATAGGAATAGTAACCGGACCGGGCACCGCGGCATTGCGCGATATGATAAGTGTCGCGAAAAGACGCTATCCGGTTGTTGAATTAATTATAGCCGGGGCGCGGGTTCAGGGCGAAGGAGCTGCGGAAGAAATTACGAGTGCGATTAAAGAGCTTAACAAATTTAAAGATATCGATTTGATAATTGTCGCAAGGGGCGGTGGATCGCTCGAAGACCTTTGGGCTTTTAACGAAGAGATTGTAGCCCGCGCTATTTTTGAATCGGAAATACCGGTAATCAGCGGTGTAGGTCACGAAATAGATTTTACGATTGCGGATTTTGTTGCCGATTACCGTGCTCCCACTCCTTCGGCGGCAATGGAAATTGCCACGCCCGATATTAATGAAATCTTTGCCTTTCTTAACGAATTTTCATATAATACAACGATTAATATTTTTGATAAAATTAATAATTATAAATCGGTCGTCGAGCAAATTACAGGTTCTTACGGATTTAGAAATCCTTACAACAGAATCAAAAATTATTATCAGTATCTGGACAATTTGATTTATAAACTTGAAGGCTTAACGACTAACAAACTGAAACACTTGAATAATGTTTTGAATTTAAAAAATCAAATTATCAAATCTCATAGTATTGAGAGAACGCTTAAAAAAGGATTCACGTTGGTAAAACAAAACGGAAAATATATCCCACGCGCAAATTTGTTGAATCCCCAAGAAAATTTCTCTATTAAATTTTTCGATAACGAAGTGAAGATAGGTGAAGATGCCTAAAAAGAAAAAAGAAAATTTTGAAGAACTTCTGCAAAGACTGGATGAAATTTCGCAATTGCTCGAGAACGACGATGTCGGTTTGGAAGAATCGATTGAATTATATGAAGAAGGAATCAAGCTTTCCGAAAAATGTTATTCTATTTTAAGGGATGCGGAATTGAAAGTTACCGAATTAAAATCAAAATTTGACGAATCAATCAATAAAAATTCAGAATAAATACGAAGGGAATAAATCGTGGCAGAACAAAGTAAATACCAATTGTTATTCAATGTAAACGATCCGAAAGACATAAGGGATTTTTCTCCCAAGCAACTAAAACAATTAAGCAGCGAAATCCGGGAATACATGATCGATGTTATATCGCAAGTCGGAGGGCATTTCGGCGGCGGTTTGGGAGCCGTGGAACTCACGCTCGCGCTTCATAAAGTTTTCAATACACCCGAAGACAAAATTGTTTGGGATACCGGACATCAAGCATATCCGCATAAAATAATTACCGGCCGAAGAGATAAATTAAAAACTATAAGGCAATTGCACGGGATTAGCGGATTTCTGAAAAGGTCCGAAAGCGAATATGACGTTTTCGGCGCCGGACACGCTTCAACGTCAATATCGGCAGCCTTGGGTATTGCCGCGGCAAACGATTTGCAACAAAACAAACAAAAAGTCATTGCCGTTATCGGAGACGGAGCGATGACCGGCGGAATGGCTTACGAAGCAATGAATAACAGCGGTATTCTTAAAAAAGATTTGGTTGTTGTGCTTAACGATAACAGAATGTCTATCGCGCCTAACGTTTGGCAAATATCGAACTATTTTAATGAAATTATTTCCCACCCAGATTATAATAAATTCAAAGGCGCTATTTGGGATTTAACAGGAAAGCTTGATCAGTTCGGCGACAGGTTAAGAACCGTAGCATCGAGATTGGAAACCGGGGTGAAAGCGGTTATTACGCCCGGAATGCTTTTCGAAGCGTTGGGCTTCAGGTATTTCGGTCCGATTAACGGACACAATATTTCCAAACTGGTAAAACTTTTCGAGCATATTAAAAATTTGCAAGGACCGATACTTGTTCACGTTGTTACCCAAAAAGGGAAAGGATATAAACCGGCAGAAGGAGACAAACCCAAATTCCACGGCATTTCTCCTTTTGATAAAGTAACCGGAAAAGTTCTGAAAAAAGCGGGCGGACCACCGTCGTACACATCGGTTTTCGGAAACACGCTGGCTAAATTGATGGAAGCAAACGAAAAAATTGTTGGAATTACCGCCGCAATGCCGGACGGTACCGGTCTTAATAAAATAGTAGATAAGTTCCCGAACAGATATTTCGACGTGGGAATTGCCGAAGAACACGGCGTAACTTTTGCCGCCGGTTTGGCAACTCAGGGAATAATTCCGGTTGTTGCAATTTACTCCACATTTCTACAGCGCGCAATCGATCAAATAATTCACGATGTGGCTTTGCAAAAATTACACGTTGTGTTTGCATTAGACCGAGCAGGTTTGGTTGGTGCAGACGGACCGACGCATCACGGAACATTCGACCTTACGTATTTACGTATGATTCCCGGCATGGTTGTTATGGCTCCCAAAGATGAAGACGAATTGAAAAATATGCTTTACACTGCCGTTAATTATAAAGGCGGACCTATCGCATTGCGTTATCCGCGTGGCAGCGCTCTGGGTGTGGAAATTAAAGAAGAGTTCGAAACCATTCCGATAGGCAAAGCCGAATTGTTACACGAAGGCGATAATGTTGCAATGCTTGCCGTCGGGAAAATGGTGGAATACGCACAAAAAGCGGTTGACCAACTTCACTCCTTGGGCATAAGTTGCAGACTTTACAATATGCGTTTTATTAAACCGCTCGATACCGGCGTTATTGACGAAGTGGTTGAGAAATTTGATAAAATTGTTACGTTGGAAGAAAGCGTTCTCACCGGCGGATTCGGTAGCGGCGTTTTGGAATATATGAATTCGAAAAATTATAAAAACGATGTTCTCAGAATCGGTTTACCCGATGATTTTGTTGAACACGGTACTCAAGCCGAGTTGCACAAAATGTTGGGAATTGATGCCGACGGTATAACTAAACAAGTAGAAGCTTTCGTTCACGGTAATAAGAAAATTGCTCCCGGAGTTGTTGCTTAATGAAAGAAACAAAAATCGGTATTATCGGTTTGGGCGGCGTCGCTCAGTTGGTTCATCTTCCAATTTTAACCAAATTAAAAAACGTTAAAGTAGAAGCTGTAGCCGAAGTAAATAAAAACAGATTGAAAACCGTTGCGGAAAATTTCCACATAAAAAACCGGTTCACCGATTATAAAAAAATGCTTAACGAAATTGAACTGGATGCCGTAATAGTTGCAACTCCCACCAAATCACACTCCGAGATTGCAATTGAAGTGATGAAAAACGGACTTGATGTAATGATTGAAAAACCGATTGCCGTTAATTATCTGGAAGCAAAGAAGATAGACGATGCGGCAAAAAAATATAAACGTAAAGCGATTGTGGGAATGAATTTTAGATACCGCCCCGATGCAATGTTGTTAAAAAGTTTGATTAATTCCGGTGAAATAGGCGAGCCGTTTTATGTACGCTGCGGTTGGACGCGCAAGCAGAGCAGTTCGCAAAAGTGGATACAAAGAAGAAAAGAAGCAGGCGGCGGAGTTCTGTTCGATTTAGGAATCGTTCTGCTGGATTTGGGAATTTGGTTGATTGATTACCCACCGATTAAAAGTGTTTCGGCTCAAACTTTTTCCCATAAAGTTAAAGGCGTCGAAGATTCGGCGGTCGGGTTTATCCGGTTTAAAAATTCTGCCGTAATGAATTTTGAAGTAAGTTGGTCGCTTCACTCGGAAAAAGACAGTTTTAATCTCACCGTTTTCGGAACCGAAGGCACAGGCCATCTCAATCCTTTCAGGGCATATAAGAAAATCGAATCCACGCGAATCGATTATACACCTTCCAGTACTGCAAATTCCAAAAATCTATTCAAAAAATCTTACGAAAATGAGTTAAAATATTTCATAAGTGTAATTCAAGGTAGCGCTAATATTCTTTCTTCAAGTTCGGAAGCGTTAACCCGTATGAAACTACTCGAATCATTATACGAATCGGCCGCGAGTCAAAAAGAAATAAAAATCGGTTGAATTGCAGAATCAGATTTATAGCGAGCTAACATCCGGAAAAATTTACCAAAAGCGTTTCAGCCTTGATTTTTTCTTTGGTTCGTTAATGCTTGTCCCGATTTATCGGGAACAAAACAAATGAACATTCCGTTTCACTCCGCTGGAGTTTTGGTTTTATGTTAGGAATGATTGTTCTATAAATATTTCACGCCATACGGCGTTTTCTGGTTGAAATAGAGAGTTCATTTTAGATACCGAAACAAGTTCGGGATCATTCTGTTATGGCATTTTTAAAACACGTCATGCCGAACTCGGTTCGGCATCTGTTTGTTTTTTTTCAGATCCCGAAACCATCCGCCACGGCGGACGGAATGACAAGTTTTTCTTGCTGTCATGCTGTTCGCCGCAAACGAACTGGATGATAAGGTATCATCTATGACATGCTGACCTAAAACCATGTCATGCTGTTCGCCGAAGGCGAATTGTTTCAGCATCTCATTATTCTTCTATAGATCCCGAAACCATCCGCCACCAGCGGACGGGATGACAAACAAGAACTTCCAAATAACAAACACCAAAATCCAAACCGTAAATTGTAGGGGACGCAAATTTAGCGTCCCGTATAATAATTTTTAATTTGTATATTCGTTGCAATTTTCCAACATCGAAACCGACCGAACCCCGTAGGGGTGGCATATTTATAATAATCAAATCCCCCTTAACGTTAGAACCCCAGCGGGGTGACATATTGAATTCCAAACAACAAATTATAAAATGTTTCCCTCCGCCTGAGGCAAGCGGTATGACGATTTTAGATTTTGAGACAGTTTCTTGATTTTTAATCCGCCCCGTAATCATTTTCCCGCATTTTGAACAAATGTTATTGTTTTGAAATAATAATCCTGGGAATGAGAAATAATTGACATAATTCCATTATTTTCATAACTTTAAGGCTCGAAATTAAAAGAGTAGGAGAAATATATGTTTGCCGTTGTAGATATCGCTGGCTCTCAGTTTAAAGTTGAAGAAAACGGAAAATATTACGTTCCAAAATTAAACGTTGAAGCGGATAAATCCGTTACTTTCGAAGATGTTTTGCTTTATTCGGATGATAAACAAACATTGGTTGGCGCACCCGTGGTAAAAGGTGTAAAAGTTAAAGCAAAAGTGTTGGAACACGTAAAAGATGATAAAGTAATTGTATTCAAAAAGAAAAGAAGAAAGTCCTATAAAGTGAAAAAAGGGCACCGCCAACAACTTACAAGAATAGAAGTTCTCTCGATAAGTAAAGCAAAAGCTTCGAAACCGAAGGAAAAAGTAGAAGAGGAGGGTAAATAATGGCTCATAAGAAAGGTCAAGGTTCATCCAGAAACGGACGCGACAGTAATCCACAATATCTTGGAGTGAAAAGGTTCGGCGGTGAAAAAGTTAAAGCCGGAACCATTTTAGTAAGACAAAGAGGAACAAAATTTCATCCCGGTAAAAATGTAATGCGCGGAGGAGACGATACTTTATTTGCCGTAGCCGATGGTTTTGTTAAATTCGAAAGAAAAAGAAACAACAGAAGATTCGTTAGTGTTTATGAAAGTTTGGGATAAAATTAATAATTAATATAAATGAAAAAAGCCCGGTTTTAAGCCGGGCTTTTTTTTGTATCTCTATCCTTAGTATCCTAATCGTTTCATATCTTCAACCAAACCTTCCACCGCTTTAATCGATTTATCAAGTGCCGCTCTTTCTTCTTCGTTTAGCGAGAGTTCCACAACCCGTTCAACACCGTTTTCGCCGAGAACTACCGGAACTCCAACGTAATAACCGTTAACACCGAATTCACCTTGCAAGTAAGCGCTTGCGGGCATTAATCTTTTTTGGTCTTTTAGAATCGAAGTAGCCATAGAAACGGCTGCAGCTGCGGGGGAATAGAATGCGGAACCCGTTTTCAATAATTTAACAACTTCACCGCCTGCCATTTTGGTTCTTTGTACCATTGCATCCATTACTTCTTTTGCTTTTGCGGGATCGCCATATTTTCTTTCCAGCATTTCCATAACGGGAATTCCGTTAACATTAGCGTATCTGGTAAGGGGAACCATAGTGTCGCCGTGACCGCCGAGAACCATTGCGTTTACGTCTTGTACGGAAACATCCAATTCCCATGCGATGAAAGTTGCGAATCTTGACGAATCCAAAACTCCCGCTTGACCCATTACACGGTTGTGTGGGAATCCGGTAACTTTTTGGAATAAAGTAACCATTGCATCCAAGGGATTGGAGATAATAATAACAATTGAATTCGGTGCGTGTTCTTTAACTCCCTCGGCTACGGATTTCATAATTTTGGCGTTTGTATCCAACAAGTCGTCCCTGCTCATTCCGGGTTTACGGGGAACTCCGGCAGTGATTATGACCAAATCGGCTCCGTCAATATCTTTATATTCGTTGGTTCCTTTTAATACTACATCCGTTCTGTCAATTCTGGATGCTTCGGCTATATCAAGCGTTTTGCCTTGAGGTAAATCTTCCACGATATCGAACATTACGACGTCTGCTAATTCTTTTTGTGCAATCAATTGGGCTAATACGCCCCCGATTTGTCCGCCGCCTATTAATGCAATTTTTTTCCGTGCCATAACTCACTCCTCTGAATTTTATTTTTTAAAATATTTTAGGATTCCAATGTATTAATATATGAAGATTTCAAGGAATTATCATTTTTTAGTGTAAAATAATTTTAGAAAAAAGGATTTATGCGGAAAAACCGGCGGGGGAAAATTAATTTTTACCAAAATTCATTGTAAGAATAACTTCGGTTCCGGAAGGCGTAAAATTGAATTCCAGTTTATCCGAAAAAGATTTCATTATATAAATTCCGCGACCGCTGTCTTTTAATAAATTTTCGGGTAAAGTCGGATCGGGAACGTCTTTCAAAATAAAGCCGGAACCTTCGTCTTTCAAAGTTATAACAATTCTGTCGGAATAAATCTTAACCGTAACGTGTACTTTTTTATTTTTATCCGATTTATTCCCGTGCTTTATTGCATTGGAAGCCGCTTCGGCAATCGAAAGGGACAAGTCGTTAATTTTTTTATTGTCTAAACTTGTTTCCTTCGCATGCTCGATTACAAAATTTTCTATATCGGGTAAAAGCTCGGGATCGCTCTTGAATGTTTTGTTGTATGTTTTTATCGGTTTATCTTTCATTAATTTTTACGACAAGTATAATTATTTACATCCAATCAAATTAATTTATATAATACCGGAAATCAACTTATTTTTAACGGCTATAAATTCCAATCGACCGTAAGATTTAAATTTGCAATTTCTTTTTTTATATCTGTTTCGGTATTGATGAATTCGTACCATCCGTAAACCGCAATATTCAAATTATCGATAATTTTGTAACCCATTTTAGTTACGGGTCCGATGCTGAAATAATTGCTGCTCTTGTACTTTACGTTATTCTCGTTGTATTTGAATGTAGTTAGGGAAAATAATCTAAGTCCGGCTCCCAACTCAATATTGTTTTTTCGTATAACTAATTGCGGCAGTGCGAAATATTCAGCTAAAAACCTTTCCGGTTTGCTTGAAAAACTTGTCCATTTGAAACTGCCTTGTTCCGATAATTTGGCGTAACCTTCGAATTCTAATGAAAAATCACGCATTAAATTAATTTTTGAAGAATCGCGGAATGCAAATTGTCTAAATACGAAACTTCTTACATTTGGAATTATATCTTCAAAATCGTAAACCGTATAATTAGCCGATACTTCAAAAATATTTTCCGATGACAAGAAACCGTTATCGTAATTTCCACCGGACGAGAGCTTGAGAACCCTTCTTATATTATTATTCGAACTTCTTTCCGCAAAAATATAAACGATATGATTCAAGCTCCCTTCCAAATTTATGAACCACGTGAAAACCGGATTTAATTTTCTCATATAGCGCAATCTTAAAATAGTTAAAAGTTCGTCGCGGTCGTCGAAATTCGATTCGCTCGGAGTATCGTAAACCAATTTTCTGTGCAACAGGCTAAAATTAATTTTATCTTTTTCGGTCAATTTATAACTTACGGATGTAGCCAAAACGGTAAGCTGCGATTTGTTATTCTTGTTGTTTTCCAGCTCTTGCCGTTTTTCGAAGAAAATTGAATTTGCTTCTTTTATGTTTTTCGCTTTATGTTTTTCTTCCCGTTCTGAATATTCAAGTTTAAGCATTCCGTTGAAATTTTTACTCTTGTAAATTACGTTACCGTCAAAGTTCAACTTGAATTCTTCGATTTTGGAATCGAATGAAGAAGGGGAAATTTTGGAAAGCAAAACGTACCGGGTATTTCTGTCAATTTCCCTCCAAAACACTCTGCCGTTTAAGTTTACGGATAAGTTGGATGATAAAGGAGCAATAAAAATTCTGTCCGATATGAGATAACTGGTTTCGGTTCTGCTTTGAATGTTGTGGTTAATGTTAAATGCGGAAAGCAGCAGGGAATCGCTGTCGAAGTAAAAGTCTTTTCTCACTTCAGAATATTTCGCCAAAATTTTATTTGAAAAATTTTTGCCAACATTGTTGACAAGGGAAGCATTAACAAAACGCAAAGTATTTTTTCTCGGGGAAATATCTTCGTTTTGCAATTTCAAATTTGCGTTTAATTCCAATTCGTTCTTGGAAAAATAATCGAATGTAGCCTCGCTGCCGTAAATAAAACCGCGGTCGTCTTCGCCGACCTGTTTGTTTATCGAGAATCCGCCGTAAGGTATAATTTTAATGTTTTCCTGAAAATTAAGTTTTGTGTAAATGGAAGAGTTAAGAATTGATGCTTCGTTAATACCTATTTTTCTGTCGTCCGAATAAATATTGTTATTTGTTAAAACTCCGAATTTAACGTAAGGGGAAAACGAGTATTCCCCGAAAAGCGAAAAATTTTGTTCGTCCCGAATATTTTTAGATTTAAGCTTTATGACGGTTGATTTGTATAATTCGTTAACTCCGACAAAGAATTTATCCGACCGGTAACCGTAACGAAATGCCGAACTCAAATTAGTAGTGTTCAGTTGCTTATCTAATTTTGTGGAAAGAATCTTATTTGCATAGTTGGAAGACAAAAAACTTAAACTGTCGCTTTGGGTTTGTGCGCAGAGCAAAACCGGAGTTGTAATCCAGAAAAATATTTTAGCGATAATCTTTATCATAAATCCGGAATAATTGTAAAACTGACTTGCTTGCTAATGCTGTTCGGTTCGTCGGAACTTTTCGTAAACGTGTGAATTTTCCAATAATAAGTTTTATAAACTTCAAAAACAAGGGAAGTAGGCGGAACGGAAACCGTATCGGAGATTGCTTCCGACCGGAAACCTATTTCGCCGACGGTCTCACCTACAGGGCTGGAAGAAATTATAATCTTGTATCTTGCGGGATAAGATGCCGATATCAATTTGAACTCGGTAAAATAAGGTGTATTTGAACTGTCCGGCGGAAATACGGGAGTTGGTTTATCCAATATAATATCGTAATCGGTGTTGCTTGGTTTGCCTTTCAATCCGCCTTTATCCACTGCTACAATTCTGTAATAATATTTAGTTAAAATTTTTAAGTTGGTCGTATCGGTAAAAGTAAAACTTTTGGAAGTATCGATAAAAGTGGAATCGGAAGGAATTACCTTTCCGGATAACGAACGGTAAATTTCATAATGCGAAATATCCGTCTCCCTGTTTGGAATCCATCTTAATTTGATTTCCGGCTTGCTTGTCCAATTATGAGCGTGGACTTGCAAACTCCAAATCCGCAAAGGGTGGAAACGGTTTACCGGTTTAGCGGAGACCGTATCGGAAGGTTCGCTTTCCCTGTCGAAAATATCGACTGCAGTTATGCGGTAAATGTAAAGCGAATCGTATTCCAAACCTGTATCCCGGTAGAAAATGTCTTCCGTAAAACCTATTCCATCAAATTTTGCGGTGGAATTTACTGCCCGGTAAATTTTGTAACCCGCAATTCCTTCTTCGCGGTTGGCAAACCATTCCAAACCGATTTCTCCGTCATAAGCAAATAAAATTTTTAAACCAGCCGGTTTTCTCGGGGGAGTCCCGTCATCGATAATTTCGGTTATTCTTTCCCTTTGGCATCCGAACATTAAAAAAATACTAAATAGAAAAAACGTCGCCTCTTTCGGGAATCGTAACTTTCTTAAAACCGTTTTCATATAATCTTGTTTGGAAAATTTCCTGTTGGTCATAATCACCGTGCACGAGAAAGATATTTTGCAATCTGCTTTTATCGAACTGATTTACATAACCGATTAGTTCGTCGGAATCGGCATGGGCGCTGAACGAATCAAATACCAGTACTTCCGCCCGCAATTGATATTCTTCACCGAAAATTTTTACGAACGGACTTTTTTCCATAATTCTTCTTCCGAGTGTATTTTGTGCGGAGTACCCGACCATTAAAATAATATTGTTCGGATTTTCTATATTGTTTTTCAAGTGATGTAAAATTCTTCCCGATTCGCACATTCCCGAGCTGGAAATTATTATGTGCGGACCTTTAAGCGAATTCAACTTTTTCGATTCTTCAACGTCTCTGATGTATGTAAGTTGATTAAAACCAAACGGGTCTTCGTTCCTAATCAGAAAATCAGCGGTCTCGTCGTCAAAGCACTCGGGATGAAGTCTGAAAACCTCTGTGGCATTAACCGAAAGCGGACTATCGACGTAAACCGGAATTCTGGGAGCTTCGTTTCTTTCGAAAATTTTATGAAGAGCATAAACTAATTCTTGCGTTCTGCCCACGCTGAAAGCAGGAATAATAATTTTAGCTCCCCGTTTGTAAGCCCTTTTTACCGCGCGCGCTAAATGGTGTTCGGAGTTTTGCGGGTTTTCGTGTTTCCTTCCGCCGTATGTGCTTTCGCATATAAAATAGTCCACGTCCGGAATTTTTTCGGGGTCGCGCAAAATCGGTAAATTCGGTCTGCCGATATCTCCGGAAAAACCTATTGTTGTTACTTTTCCGTTTTCGTTTATGGTTAAATGCGTTATTGCGGAACCGAGAATATGCCCTGCATCCGCAAACATAATTTTGATACCGTCGCCAATTACAAATTCATGATGATAGTTTAACCCAACGAATAAATCGATGGTCCGTCGTGCATCGGCTTGTGTGTATAAAGGTTCGAAAGGTTTTTTGCCTTTCCTGATTCTTTTTTTGTTAACGTATTCAACGTCTTTTTCTTGAATGTGCGCGCTGTCCCTTAACATAATGCTTGCTAAATCGCGGGTTGCAAAAGTGGAAAATATGTGACCTTTAAATCCGTTTTTAACCAAAGTGGGTAAATTGCCCGAGTGATCGATATGTGCATGGGTTAAAATAACAAAATCGATTTCCGCAGGATCAAAAAAATCGAAGGTTCTGTTTAATTCAAACGCTTCTTTTCTTTTACCTTGATATAAACCGCAATCTACTAAAAATTTCAGACCGTTTACTTGAACGTAGTGCATTGAGCCGGTTACGGTTCTCGCGGCTCCGATAAATTGAATATCCATATATTTCCCGGTTTATGTGAGTATAATGACAAACCATTTGTTTACAATTTGATAATCTTATATTGTTTGAACGCGAAGTAAATTTCACGGGTTGCGGTTTTAATTACCGTTGCGGTCGGTACCGCAAGCAACATTCCGAGTACTCCGAGAAGTTGCCCGCCCATTAAAATCAAAATTATAATTGCCAACGGATGAAAATCGGTTGACATGGAAAAAACTTTGGGTTGAACGTATCCGTTATCGAATGAATAAATTATTAAAAACAAAAGCGCAATACTCGGAAATCTGGAAAAATCGCCGAATTGAATAAGCGAAATTGTAATTGCCGGAATTCCGCCTATTACCGGTCCGAAATATGGAATTAAATGACCTATTCCTGCAATCAATCCGATTGTAATCGAATTTTTGATTCCCAATATTGTTAAACCGATTGCAACTGCGGAACCGACTATGAAGGCATCCAGAATCCAGCCGCTTACGTATCTTCCCAATTGTGTAGCTACTTTTCTTATAACCCAGTAGGACATTTCGAAATATTTGTTGGGTACCAGATTAATTATACCTTTAATAATTTGTGTTTTATCCTTTAAGAGAAAAAACGTCATAAACGGAACGATAATCGATATCGCAAGTATTGAGAAAATGCTTGTAAGAATTGAGCTGAGATTGTTTAAAGAACCTAAAACAAACGACGAAATTACTTCGTTTACTTTTTTTACTAAATTTCCGGTATCCAAAAACGGAATGTAATTATGAATTTCGTTTTGAACTTCCAGAAAAAATTGATTGATGTCTTCTCGGTTCAAACTTGCCGAAATGGCATTCATTTGCGCAACCACTTTCGGAATCAATACAGACAATGCTGTTAAAATAATTAGTGTAGTACCGAGCAAAACCACCAAAACAGCAACCAGTCGCGGCATTCCTCTCTTTTCGAAAAAAGATACGACCGGATTGAAAATCAATGCAATTAATAAAGAAATAATTAGCATCACTACGAGATCGAAAAACAAAAATAAGATGTACACAGTGAGTGCAATAAGAAATGCGATTGAGATAATTCGCAGACTTTTCCGTAATGATAATTCGGATATATTCATATAAAGTTTGTCATTGTTTAATTCTCATCTTAAATATAACAGAAAAGTTCAGAAAATTCATAAGTTGAAATATTTTGATTAGATTTACGACAAATAAATCCGAAATTTTGAAAAAATATTGAGGTGGAAAATGACGGGCAACAATTTAATAGAGCAAATCAAAACGAAAGCTGCCGGACTTAAAAAAACAATCGTGTTACCGGAATCGAACGACGAAAGAGTGTTAAAAGCCGCAGAAAAAATTATAAAAGAAGGCATAGCAAAAGTTATTGTGTTGGGTAACGAAGACGAAATTCGTGCAAAGGCATCCGAATTGAATCTCAATTTACAAGGTGTACGGATTATCGATCCGCAAAAATCGGAGATGAGTTCCGATTTCGCAAACATATTTTTTAATCTGAGAAAAAGTAAAGGAATTACGATTGAAGAAGCGCGGGAAACCGTTAAAAGAAATTTATATTTCGGCGCCATGTTGGTTCGCGAAGGTATGGCAGACGGTTCGGTTGCCGGTTCCGCTTCTCCCACCGCGGATGTTTTAAGAGCCGCCATTCAGTGTGTAGGTATGCCCGAAGGCATTTCGATTGTGTCGAGTCTTTTTCTTATGATTTTTCCCGAAAGGGTATTCAGTTTTGCCGATTGCGCCGTTGTGCCTAATCCGGATGCAGCACAATTAGCCGATATTGCAATTTCAACTGCCGGTAATCATAAAAGGTTAACCGGCGAAGAGCCGTATGTGGCAATGCTTTCGTTCTCCACCAAGGGAAGCGCAAAACACGAATTAATAGATAAAGTTGTTGAAGCTACTAAAATAGCTAAGGAAAAACGTCCCGATTTGAATATTGACGGTGAACTCCAATTCGATGCCGCAATCGTCGATTCGGTTGCGCAAAAAAAAGCACCAGGCAGCCCCGTTGCCGGCAGGGCAAACGTACTGATTTTCCCCGATCTGCAAGCCGGAAACATTGGATATAAAATAGCTCAAAGGTTGGGCGGAGCGGAAGCTATCGGTCCGATTGTTCAAGGTTTGAAAAAACCGCTCTTCGATTTGAGTCGGGGTTGCAGCGTGGATGATATTGTAAATACGTCCGCAATCGCGGTATTGATGGCTGATTGAGTGGTTTTTACGGTTTAAGCTAAAATTACTATATTTAATTTTCAAAAAAATTACGGAAAACAAGTGGAAAAAGAAAAAGTATTAGTCACGTCGGCTTTACCTTATGCTAACGGTCCAATTCATTTGGGTCATCTCAGCGGCGCTTACTTGCCCGCAGATATTTATGTAAGATATAAAAGGTTAAAAGGTGACGATATAATTTATGTTTGCGGTTCCGATGAACATGGCGTGCCGATTACGATTACCGCCGATAAAGAAAAAGTATCGCCCAAAGTTATAATCGACCGTTACCACGAAATGAATAAAAAAGCTTTCGAAATGTTCGGTATGGATTTCGATATTTATTCCAGAACAAGTTTACCGTTACATCACGAAACCGCCCAAACATTCTTCAAAAGTTTTTATGATCAAGGAATTCTGAAAGAGAAGAAAACCCTCCAATTTTACGATGAAAAGGCAAAGATGTTTTTGCCCGATAGATATGTTGAAGGCACATGTCCGCGCTGCGGATACGAAGAAGCAAGAAGCGACGAATGTGAAAACTGCAGCGCACATTATGAACCGACCGAACTCATAAACCCGAAAAGTAAAATTACGGGGGAAACGCCTGTACTTAAAGAAACATCCCACTGGTTTTTCCCGCTCGGTAATTACCAGCAATGGCTTGAAAATTATATCGAAGAAATGGATAAAAAATACGGTTGGAAGGATAACGTATTACAGCAATGCCGCAGCTGGTTTAAAGACGGATTAAAAGACAGAGCGGTAACAAGGGATTTGGATTGGGGTGTTAAAGTTCCGTTACCCGACAGCGAAGGGAAAGTATTATACGTTTGGTTCGAAGCCGTTTTGGGTTATATCTCCGCAACTAAAGAGTTGGGTTTGCAAAGGAACAATCCGGATTTGTGGAAAGACTATTGGCAAAATCCCGGAACAAAATACATAGCTTTCATCGGAAAGGATAACATTGTTTTTCATGCGATAATGTTTCCGGCAATGTTAAAAGCTTGGAACGACGGTAACGACGACAAGTATATTTATCCGCAAAACGTTCCCGCTAACGAGTTTCTGAATTTCGAAGGGAAAAAATTTTCCAAATCGCGCGGATGGGGAATCGATGTAATTGAATTTCTTAATTTATTCCCTGCCGATCCGCTTCGCTATACCCTTGCGGCAAATCTTCCCGAAAACAAAGACACAGATTTTTACTGGAAAGAATTTCAAGCGCGGAACAATAACGAGCTTGCGGATATTTTGGGAAATTTTGTTAACCGCACTTTTACTTTTGCCCATAAGCATTTTAACGGCGAAGTTCCACCGAAAGGAAAGTTGGAAGAAATCGATATTCAAATGTTAAAAGCAAATGAAGAATATCCCGTTAAAATTTCCGCACTTCTTGAAAAATTTAAAATCAAAGATGCGGTTCTTGAAATGATGAATCTTGCGCGGGCGGCAAATAAATATTTCAACGATACAGAACCCTGGAAAACAGTGAAATCGGACAAAGAAAGATGCGGGACAACGATTAACATTAGTCTGCAAACGGTTTATACTCTAGCCGAAATGTTTTCCCCCGTAATACCGTTTACTGCGGAAAAGATGTTTAAAATGTTAAATACGGAAAAACGCGGATGGTTCGATGCGGGGAAAGAAAATTTACCTCCCGGTCATAAACTTAACAAAGCCGAAATATTGTTCGTCAAAATTGAAGATAAAACAATCGAAGAACAAATAGCCAAATTACCACAAAGCGAAGAAACCGAAGAGAAGAAGAAAGAAATTTCATACGAACAGTTTTCGGAAATCGATTTGCGCGTTGCAAAAATTATCTCCGCCGAAAGAATTCCCAAAGCCGAAAAACTGCTTAAGCTGCAAGTCGATTTAGGTTATGAAAAAAGGCAAATTATTGCCGGCGTTGCGAAATTTTATTCTCCCGAAGATTTGATTAACAAGAGAGTAATTGTTGTTGCCAATTTAAAACCGGCTAAATTATTCGGTTTGAAATCGGAAGGAATGCTTCTTGCCTCGGAAAACAATGACGGAAAACTTAAAATTGTGGAAATTGATAACTCGGTTGAAATTGGTGCAAAAGTTAAGTAAAATTTAAGAACTTAAAAATTTTACTTTATGAAGAAAAAATCACCGAGAAATCAAACAATCGAACTTTCCGAATCCGAGATCGATTATTTTTCAAATAAATTGATTAAGGTTAACGGTCCTGTTTCGGTTAGCGAAATATTGAATAAAACCATTAATCAAGATTTATTGGAAGTTCTCGATTATTTACCCGAATCTTTTGTGGATTTGCTGATAGTTGATCCGCCGTATAATTTAACCAAATCGTTTAATAATAGTTTATTCAGCAGAAAATCGATAGAAGAATATGCGGAATGGATTGACGGTTTCCTTTCTAAGCTGAGAAAAGTTTTAAAACCTACTGCCACGGTTTACCTTTGCAGCGATTGGCATTCGTCAACCTCAGTTCATCTTGTGTTGAGCAAGTATTTTATCGTACGTAACAGAATAACCTGGGAAAGGGAAAAGGGAAGGGGTGCAAAAACAAATTGGAAAAACAGTTCGGAAGATATTTGGTTCTGTACGGTATCCGATGATTATTCTTTTTATCCTGAACGCGTAAAACTAAAAAGAAAAGTTCTGGCGCCTTACAAACAAAACGGAAAACCGAAAGACTGGATAATAGAAAACGGGAAAAGTTTCAGACTGACTTATCCGTCGAATATTTGGACGGATATATCAATCCCGTTTTGGTCAATGCCGGAAAATACCGAGCATCCTACACAAAAACCCGAAAAACTGATTGCAAAATTGATACTGGCCAGTTCGGATGAAGGCGATATTGTTTTTGATCCGTTTCTCGGTTCGGGTACAACTTCCGTTGTGGCGAAAAAACTGAAACGTAACTATATCGGAGTTGAAAGGGAGAAAATTTATGCATGCCTTGCGGAAAAAAGACTTGAGCTGGCTGAGAAAGATTCTTCCATCCAAGGATTCCGGGACGGAGTTTTTTGGGAAAGAAATACTCTCAATAAAATTCATACCTCCAAATAAAAGAAACTAAAAAGAATTGTCATTGTAAAACATTTTATTATTATAAAAATAAGCGAATAACTTACCTTGATTTTGAAGTAACCTATAAGTAAACTTTGAAGTTAAGTTTTAATGAATAAGGAGAAACCAGATGATTAATCGCAAATTGCTGCTCACATTACTTTTGGCCGTTACTTTCGGATTGTTTTCTTGCACACCCGAACATTCTAAAATAATTGTTGCTGAATACGACGATGCCGAAATTACAATGGGTGATTTTGAAAATGCCTACGTTAAAAATGTTGGAAGCATCGAAAAAGCCCGCAAAGATTCTTTGGAAGATTATAAAAACTTTCTCGATTTGCTCGTTAACTATAAAATGAAATTGAAAGACGCTTATGTAAGAGGTCTCGATAAAGATCCCGATTTAAACAACGAGATGGAACAATACCGTAAAAATATTGCAGTTACGTGGTTCCTTGATAAAAATTTAGTTGAGAAAGGAATTAAAGATTTATACGAAAAACGTAAAAATGAACTTAGGGTCAGTCATATCATGATAAAGACTGACACTTTATCGGATGAAGAAGCAAAACGCAGAGCGGAAGAAGTAATAGCACGAATTAAAAAAGGCGAAAAGTTCGAAGATCTGGTCAAAGAATATTCGGATGACAAATATTCCGTAAATCAAGGCGGGGATGTTTATTATTTTGTTGCCGGAGAAATTTTAGCCGACTTTGAAGATGCGGCTTACGCTACGCCGGTCGATTCCATTTATCCCGAACCGGTAAAAACCCGTTTCGGTTATCACATCATAAAAGTAACAGATAGAAAACCTTATCGACCGCAAATCAGAGCTAAGCACATATTACTGGCATTCAAAGATAAAAACGGTAAAATGCGGAATAAAGACTCCCTCCTAACTTTGATAGAAGATATCCGTAAAAGAATTGCAAACGGCGAAAAATTCGCCGATCTTGCAAAGAAATATTCCGATGATACAATGAGTAAATCTTTAGGAGGCGATCTCGGATATTTCGAACGAAGAAAATTTGTTAAACCTTTCGATGAAGCCGCCTTTAATCTTAAAAAAGGTGAAGTTTCCGGTGTAGTTAAAACCCGTTACGGTTACCACTTGATTAAATTGGTCGATGAAGTACCTTATCCCCAGTTTTTCAGAGTGAAATCTTCATTGAAAAATATTTATAAACGTACAAGATATAAACGGGATTTGGATAAACTGGTAAACAAACTTGCCAAACAATACAATTTGCAAACAGTTGAATCTACCGTCAATTATATTTTAAGTATGGCTGATACACTTAAATTTCCGGAATATTTTGACAGCCAGCTCAGAGAGAAAGTTAAAGATAAAGTATTGTTTACATTTGCTGGAAATAAAGTTATTTGCGATACGGTGTTCAATCGTCTGAAAGAAGATAAATCTTATAACAATTGGAAAATAAATAAAAGATTTCTCGATGCTGCAATTAAAAAGGTAAGTAAAGATTTAATGCTCGAAGAAAGAGTTAAAAATTTGGAGAACGAAGATCCCGAATTTGCAAAACTGATGGACGATTACAGGGAAGGCTTATACATTTTCGAACTGCAGAAAAAAGAAGTATGGGATAAGCTGAAGATCGACAGCACTGATATTTATAATTATTATCAAAATCACAAAGATAAATATTTCACAACCGAGAAAGTCGATTTCAGTGAAATATTCTCGCGTAATGATTCCCTGATTAATCTTTATTACGATAAATTGAAAAGCGGCGCCGATTTCGATTCGTTAGCCGAAAAAGTTACCGAACGCGTGGGATATAAAAGAAAAAAAGGTCACTTCGGCGAAATGGAAATAATGAAAAACGAATTGGCTATGAAAGCCGCATCGTTGGAAAAACCCGGTGAGTTTACACGCCCGTTTAAATACGGTAACGGCTGGTCCATTGTTAAATTAAATAAACACGAGAAACCGCGACAAAAAACGTTCGAAGAAGCAAAGGCCGAAGCCGCCAGTGACTTTCAAGATATGGAAAGCAAAAGACTCGAAAACGAATATATTGAAAAATTAAAAGCAATCTATCATCCGGTTTACTATTACGATAGACTAAAAGATGCATTTAAATCGCAAACTAAATAGCGTTTTAATTATTCTTGGGTTTTTATCTCTTGTTTCTTGCGGCGAGAATAAAAAGTCCGAAATAATTATTGCTCGGGTTGGCGATGCGGTATTAACCAAATCCCAACTCGAGAAAGCTTTGGCGTCGGATAGATACAAGCGAAAATATAAAGAAGAATTTATCCGCCAGTGGATTGAAACCGAACTGTTGTTCAAAAAAGCCATTGATGAGAATATTCTTTCCGATTCTTTATTTAATGAAATTTTATCCGAATCTAAAAAAGAACTGGCCGGGGCACTTCTGATTACCAAAAAGTTAAATGAAAAAACTTTCCGGTTTACTGAAAAAGAACTGCGGGATTATTACAAAAAAAACAGAAGTGAATTTTTAGCCCCGTACGACGGATATGTTTTGAACATTGCCAAATTTAATTCCCAGAACGATGCCATTAATTTCAGAAAAGAAGTTTTGAAAAACAAATGGAAATATGCCGGCGAAAAATTTAAGGATAAAAATTCGCTTATAAACATTGTTGAGAATAAGTTAATCTACAAATATGAAATTCAACCCGTACATTTGCTTCGCGTTATCGAAAAATTAGCTCCCGATGTGGTTAGTATAATTATTAAAACAGACGAAAACGAATTTACCGTAGTTCAAATGATTGATAATATTAAACAAAACAAACCGGTACCGGCAAAATATATTTGGGATGAAATAAGCGAACGGTTGAAAATATTTAAACAAAAACAATTCTATAATAAGTTTTTGGAAAGCTTATACGAAGAATACAGCGTACAACTAAAAAGAGATTCATTATGAAGAAATTAATTTTATTTCTGTTACTTCTTGCGCCGTCACTGTTTGCCCAGGAAGTAATAGATAAAATAGTAGCGGTAGTTGATGATGAAGTAATACTCAAATCCGAATTGGATTTTCAAACATTTATATTTGCTTCACAAAGAAGATTAGACCCCAATAATCCAAAATTAAGAAAGCAAATTCTAAACAAAATGATTGAAGATAAATTGGTTTATGCCGAAGCCGTTTTGGATTCGGTTGAAGTATCTGACGATGAAGTAAAAGCCCAGATCGAGAGGTTGGTGAATTTTTATATTCAACAATACGGTTCCAAAGAAAAATTGGAAGAAGCCTATGGAATGAGTCTTGAGAAAATTAAAAGGGAAATGCGCGACGATACGAAAAAAAATCTGATGGCCGAACAATTAAAAAATAAAAAGTTTGCAAGCGTAACTGTTTCCAGAAGGGAAGTGGAAGAGTTTTTCGAGACGTATAAAGATTCGCTTGGTCAGATCCCGGAAAAATTTAAAATTGCTCATATCTTTATCAATCCCAAAGCAGGCGAACGGTTGAAGAAAAAAGCGAAAGAATTTGCTGAAGCATTACTCGATTCGCTTAAGAATGGCGCGGATTTCGCAAAACTGGCTAAAAAATATTCGGACGATCCGGGAAGCGCTTCTGCGGGCGGTGATTTGGGATATGTTAAACGCGGAGTGTTTTATCCCGAATTCGAATCGGTGGCGTTTGCCCTGAAGAAAAATGAAATTTCGGGAATTGTGGAATCGCCCGTGGGATTTCATATTATTCAATTGCTCGACAGAAGAGGCGAGACAATTCATACAAGACATATTTTAATTAAACCCAAAAGTGATGCGCAAGCGGATATTAAAGCTATTGAACTTTTAACGGAAATACGCGACAGCATAGTGAACGGAGTAAACTCATTTTGTTATTATGCTAAAAAATACAGCGACGATAAACAAACCGCCGTCAATTGCGGTGTGCTTGGTACTTTCGAAACGGGACAGCTTGATAAACCTTTGCTCGACCAAATCTATAAATTGAAAGAAGGTGAAATCGGCTTTCCGAAAAGATTGAATTTGGGTCCCGGCGAATACGGATTTCACATAGTAAAATTAATTAAGCATATTCCGGCGCACGCACCCGATTTGAATAAAGACTACGATGAACTTAAAAAACTTGCGGAATTTAAAAAGAGGGAAGAGCTATTTAAAAAATGGATTAAAGAACTCAAAGAAAAAATTTATTGGGAAATTAGAGTTTAAGGAATAAGTGTGGAAAATATCAATCAAAACCAAAACGATGCCAAACTTGTTGAACAGTTAAGCGGTAAAGTAAAAGAACTGAAAAAAGAAATTGCAAAAGTTATTGTCGGGCAAGAGGAGATTATAGATAAACTGCTTTTAAGTTTATTGGCGCGCGGTCATTGTTTGTTGGTGGGTGTTCCGGGATTGGCAAAAACATTATTGATTAAAACCCTTGCCGAAGTACTGGATTTATCTTTCAGCAGAATTCAATTTACTCCCGATTTAATGCCGAGCGATATTACCGGAACGGAAATAATCGAAGAAGATCAAACTACAAAGAAAAGAACATTCCGGTTTGTTAAAGGTCCCGTTTTTGCTAACATTATTCTTGCCGACGAAATTAACCGTACGCCGCCCAAAACGCAATCCGCTCTTCTCGAAGCAATGCAAGAGCATAAAGTTACTGCTGCAGGCGTGACTTACGCTTTGCCGGAACCGTTTTTCGTATTGGCAACTCAAAATCCTATTGAGCAAGAAGGAACTTATCCGTTGCCCGAAGCGCAACTGGATAGATTTATGTTTAACCTTTGGCTCGATTATCCTTCGTTCGATGAGGAAATTGAAATTATCAGAACGACCACGGCGGAAAGCAATTATAAATTGAACAAAGTAATTTCGGGGGAAGAAATTACGCTGTATCAAGATTTGGTGAAACGTGTTCCGGTTGCGGAAAACGTAATTGAATTTGCAGTTAAAATTGTTAATTCAACGCGACCCGGAAATAACGAACTTAAATTTATCAATGAATGGGTAAGTTGGGGCGCAGGTCCGCGCGCTTCGCAATATTTAATTCTTGCCGCAAAAACAAAAGCAATTGTTGAAGGCAGATTTACACCGAATATCGATGATGTTAAAGCGGCGCTTGTTCCCGTTTTGCGACATAGAATCATACCGAGTTTTAACGCCGAAGCCGACGGACTTTCGAGTCTCGATATTATCGATAAATTAATTAGTCAGTTTTCTTAATTTGATTTTGCGGTATTAAAGTGATTTATCGTGTTGCCCGGTTATTTATTTTAATTTTAATATTTCAAATAGCATCATCTTGCTCTTCCGGTGTAAAGCAACCCGCCACGCCGGTAATAAAGCCCGTTAACCATAATGACGAATACGGAATCGATACAACGAAATATAGCATTTCCGTTGACAAAGTAAACAGAAATGAAACTTTGGCCGATATTCTTCTGAAGTACGATATTCCGTATGCGAGAATTACAAAAATTGCAGAAGTTTCCAAACCCGAATTTAACGTAAGGAAAATTAAATCCGGAAACACTTACCGCGCATATGTTGCGGACGATTCTGCCAAAACGCTTGCTTATTTTATTTACGATAAGGATAAGATAAATTACATAAAGTATTTTTTGAAAGACACCATTATTGTTTCGAACGGAAGTAAAAAAGTTAATAAGAAAATAAATTACGCAAGCGGTGTGATTAATTCTTCGTTGTATGAAACATTGCAAAACGAAAACTTGAGTCCTTTACTAGCAGTTGAGCTTGCCGATGTTTACGCTTGGCAAATAGATTTTTACACAATTCAACGGAGAGATAGATTTAAAGTAATTTACGAAGAAAAATATATTGGCGACCGATTCATCGGCATTGGGGAAATCCTTGCGGCAGAATTTGTTCACATGGGAAATAAATTTTATGCTTTCCGGTTTGAACAAGACGGCAAAACGGAATATTTCGACGAAGAAGGGAAAAGTCTTCAAAAAGAGTTTTTAAAAGCACCGTTAAAATACAGGAGAATCAGCTCACGTTTTTCCAGGAGAAGATTTCATCCGATTTTAAGAATTTACCGTCCGCACTTGGGAATAGATTATGCAGCTGCGATAGGAACTCCCGTTCAAGCCGTTGGCGATGGAGTTGTGGTGGAAGTTAAGTACAAGGGGCAAGCCGGCAGATTTGTTAAGATAAGACATAACAGCGTTTACACTTCAGGTTATTTGCATTTATCGAGATATGGCAAAGGAATAAAACGGGGAGTGAAAGTCAAACAAGGGCAAGTTATCGGTTATGTAGGAAGTTCGGGTTTATCAACAGGACCGCATCTTGATTTCCGGTTTTGGAAAAACGGAAGATTGGTTAATTATATGACGCAGCATTTTCCTTCTTCGCAGTCCGTTAAAAAAGAAAACATGGAAAGATTTAATCAAATTAAAGATGAGTACATTAAAAAGTTAAATGCCATTAACTACAACATGCCGGAAGAAAATGTTTTGGGAACAAAATAAAATTAATCCGGTACGTGAACCAGAAAATACTCTTCAGCCGTTTTACCTATTTCGCTTGCTTGCTCAATCGTCATATGTAAATCCGTAGAACTTTCATCTTCCGCACCCGCTTCAATGATTGCCAAATCCGAACCTTTCGCCATTTTAACCAGAGTTTCCGTGTATGCGGTATCGCCGCCGTAGCAAATCGATTTTCCGTTATATGTAAATTTAAAACCTAGCGAAGGAACGGCAACGGGATTCCCGTCGTCGTCAATTTCTTTATGATTAACCTTAAAAGGTTTAATTTTAACCGATTTTCTTGTGAAACTTTTGCTGTTGTTAATCGGGTGAAGATTAATTTTGTAAGTAAGTTCATCCGCATAAACCTGAAGAAATGCATTATGAATACTTTCGATTTCCACGCATCCTTCGGGATAAAAAATATTTAGCGGGGTTCTCTTTTTCATTACCGAAAGGTATGTTAGCAGTGACCAAACTCCGCCGACATGGTCATGATGACCGTGTGAAATGAAAATATCGGAAATACTTAAAATTTCCGGAGCGGATTTGTCGCGGTTTAAATCCCGCAGAATGCCGTCTCCCGGATCAATTACAAAAGCGGATTTTTTTGTTGTTAAAATTATCCCGGTAGCAATATTCGGAATGGAACAATATATTTTTATAAAAAAATCGTCTTTTTGCCATACCAATGGGTATTTAGGTTTATATTTTTTCTTCATCCGCTTTGTCTTTCTCTATTTGTTTTTGGCTTTGTTGTGTTTGAAGTGCTTACAGTTTTCCGGGTCTTTGCATTTACCGAAAATATTGAACGAATAACCCGCTTCTTCGTAGCCGAGCGTTTCGCAGATTTCTTCAACTATTTCTTGTATTTTCGGACTTGTAAATTCTTTAATTTCCCCGCAATTTATGCAAATAAGATGATCGTGGTTTTTCCGGTTGAAACTCGATTCGTATCTCGTTTTTCCGTCCCCGAAATTTCTTTTTGCCAGCAGATTACATTGAACGAGCAATTCCAAAGTACTGTAAACCGTGGCTCTTGAAATTTGGGAATCTTTATTTTTCATCTCAATGTACAGATCATCCGCCCCGAAATGACCTTTGTAATCGAGAGCAAAATCAAGCACTTCGAACCTTTCCGAAGTTATGCGGTGGTTTTTCTCTTTAAGAAATTCCCTTAATTTTTCGTGTGCTTTTTCTTTGTTCACTTTTAAACGGCTTATTTTTTTTCTAAAACTAATCACAAAATTTAGAATTGTCAAATATCGGAACTAATGTCGTTTGGTTAACAGTTTAGTTTCAAAAAGATTTGTTAAATTTGTATCTCGAAAATAAAAGGAGGATATCATGAGCAAAACATACGAATTAACGGACAGAGTTGGGATTTCCACAATCAGTTTATCCGATGCCATTCAATCGGTAGTAAAAGAAGCCAACGAGGAAAAGCGTGTTTCATGGTTCGAAGTACTTGAACAAAGAGGACGCGTTACTTCCGAAGGGGAAGTGGAATTCCAAGTAACGGTAAGAATAGGAAGAAGATTAAAAGATTAATTCAAAAAAGAAGAAAGGAAAAAATCTTGATAGAAGAAAATAAAAAAGCCCCGCAGTTTACGTTACCGGATCAAACCGGAAAGAAAATTTCCTTGAAGGATTTTAAAGGGAAAAAAGTAGTTTTATACTTTTACCCGAAGGATAATACGCCCGGGTGCACAAAAGAAGCTTGCGATTTCAGAGATTCAATCGAAGATTTTAAAAAAATAAAAGCTGTTGTTTTAGGGGTAAGCCCCGATTCGATTGAGTCCCATAAAAAATTTGCCGAAAAATACGATTTACCTTTTCCGCTTTTAAGCGATCCGGAAAAGAAAGTGCTGAACAAATACGGAGTGTGGAAAGAGAAAAGCATGTACGGCAGAAAATATATGGGAGTTGAACGAACCACCGTTGTTATTGATGAAAACGGGAAGATTATGAAAATATTTCCCAAAGTTAAAGTTAAAGGTCATGTCGACCAGGTAAAAAAAATATTGGAAGGCAATGAATAACAAATTGGTTTATGTAACCCGGCGTGAAGTGTTCAGCGCTTCGCACAGATTATATAATAAAAAATGGACCGAAGAACGTAACGTGGAAATTTTCGGTAAATGCAGTAACGTTTACGGTCACGGTCACAATTACGTTTTAGAGGTAACCGTTGCCGGAACCGTAGACCCGGAGACAGGCTACGTTATTGATACGAAAGAGCTGAAAAAAATTATCAGAGAAAATGTTGTTGATAAAATGGATCATAAAAACTTGAATATGGATGTGGATTTTATGACCGATGTTATTCCCACGGCTGAAAACATTGCGATAAAAGTTTGGGAACAGCTTGAAGATAAAATTACAAACGGAAAACTGTATTCGGTTAAAATTTACGAAACGGAAAATAATTATTTTGAATTTAAAGGTTAGGAAATGGATTTAAAAAAAGTTGAAAAAAATATTGAATCGATACTTTTGGAAATCGGAGAAGATCCTAAACGACAAGGATTGTTAAAAACTCCGGAAAGAGTTGCTAAAGCTTACGAGTTTTTAATGCAAGGTTACAATCAAAATATCGATGAAGTATTAAACGGCGCTATCTTCGATGAAAAATATGATGAGATGGTGATCGTGAAAGATATAGACTTCTACAGTATGTGCGAACATCATATGATACCGTTTTACGGGAAAGTGCATGTAGCTTACATTCCCAACGGAAAGATAGTCGGATTAAGTAAAATTCCGAGAATAGTGGATGTATTTGCGCGCAGGTTACAAGTTCAGGAAAGAATGACACAACAAATTGCCGATACTTTGCAAAAATATTTAAATCCGCTTGGTGTGGCCGTGGTTGTGGAAGGTTACCACATGTGCATGATGATGCGCGGGGTGGAAAAACAAAATTCGTATTCCATTACCAGCGCCGTCCACGGGGATTTCAAAGAAGATGCAAGAACCAGAAGCGAATTTATGGAATTGATTTCACATAAAAGAATTTGATATGAAAAAGAAAAATCCTGCAGTATTGCTAACCGGCGCTTCTTCGGGAATAGGAGCCGAAATTGTTAAAGCTTTTACCGCGAACGGAATTAACGTGGTGGGGATTTCGAGGAAAATCGGGAAATTGAATTCGCTTCGCAAATCCTTGCCGCAAAATTCTTCCGATTTTTTTCCCTTCAAGTGCGATGTGGGAAATTTAACAGAGCTGAAATCCGTTATTAAAGAAATAAAAAAATCACATGACATAACGGCATTAATAAACAATGCCGGAATAACGGCGTTCAAGCCTGCAGTTAAACATTCCGAGAAAGAAATTGAAAATATTATAAGCGTTAATTTGCTCGGAGCCATTCACTTATCGAAAATGATTTTACCCGGAATGTTAAAAAACAATAAGGGTATAGTTATAAATATTTTGTCGGTTGCGGCAAAAGATATTTTCGCCAATAGCAGTGTTTACTCCGCATCCAAAGCCGGTTTGTTGGCTTTTATGAACGTACTCCGGAAAGAAGTTAAAGATACAAATATCAAAATTATAAATATTCTTCCCGGAGCAACTGCCACACCCATTTGGCCTGAGAAAGCTCTCAAGAATTTCGGGGAACAAATGATGACGTCGAAGGATGTCGGCAAATTTATTTATCAAATTTATAATCTCGATTCCACCGTTGTTCCCGAAGAAATCATTATCCGTCCAGTTCACGGGGATTTATAATTTTTATACGTTTATCGAAAAATTGTTTGATTTATTGTATAAATTTTATAAATTCACTATAAACTGATAATTGAATAAAAGTAGAAACTTTAACAAATAGATTGAAAGGAGAACTCATGAGAAAATCCCTACTTTTGGTTTTCTTAATTATTTCGGTTGTTTCACTTTTTTCGGCAAATCTTTTTGCACAAGAAGACCAAGCGAACAAAGTTGATTATACGTTTACGTTAAAATCCGATTGTCTTCCCGAACCGGTTGAAATTACTTCCGGCTCTTTTATGGAGGGAGAAGTCTTCACATTGCCCCCGTTCGATTTCCCAGAATATATTCCTAATTGGCAGCAGCTATATAATGCGCTTGTTGGCACAACATTCGGCCTGGAAAGCGGGGCAATTAACGAAAATATTCATCTTGATATTCAACTCCAGCAACTCGATTGCAACGGAGGCGGATTTGTAGATCCGACGGGTGAAGGTAACCCGTTCTTTGTTTTCCTCGGTATTAAAGTAACAGGCGAGCAAAGCGGCGAAACTGCATTGGAAGATTTTTATTACTTCAACGAAGGGAAATATGCAACAATTTGTTTCCCGATGACCCCGGAATTTTTGGCTTTTCTCGAATCCATGGGCATAGATCCTAACGATATCAGTTTCGCATATTTCTTAGGAGGCGAATACTTTACCGAAGGAATGACATGGGAGGTTGTGGAAGGAAACCCCGATAAATTGTGCTTGTACCTTAGTCACTTTTCGCAAATCGTTGGCGGAAACGGAAAACTGGTGGGCATTGCAGGTAAAGACAAAAATATTCCCAAGGATTATTTCTTAGACCAAAATTATCCGAACCCGTTTAATCCGTCGACGGTTATAAAATTCGGTTTGCCGAATGCTGAAAACGTAAAATTGGAAATCTATAATTTGTTAGGTCAGAAAGTTGACGAACTGATTAACGCAAAACTTTCGGCAGGCGTACACGAAGTTACATTTAATGCGGATAATCTGCCTTCCGGTATTTATCTGTATAAATTGACAACCGATAAATTCTCGGAAATTAAAAAGATGATGTTGATGAAGTAAAAAATATTTTACTTTAGTGAAATAATTTTAAGGGGCTCGAAAGAGCCCTTTTTTATTTTCATTGATAACTTTAAATCATACCATGCCCCCTTTTGGGATATTAAAATATTAGAATGATTTTAGCACTGGAAAAAAATTATAATCCCCAAATAAACACTAAACATTTTCTCCGTTAAACCGATAATGAAAATGGGAAAGTGTACCTTGTCAAAAAAAAATAAAGAAACGCATGAATATTTACGAACTGAATTACCATAAAATTAAATTTGCATTGGAGTTAATTTCCTCACCCGAAGAGAAGCTTAGTTATCTCTATCAAATAAAAATAGAGATAAACCGTGTAATTCAGTGCTTCACTAAAAAAAAGTTTTTACCCTTGCGCAAATATGCTATGGATAACATTTTTTTGGAAGACGGATGCCCCGAATTAAACAAATTTATGAAACAACTTTTGGCATTTTACGATTCGCGCCCCAACGAACAACGATACCCGAACGAAGATATTCTGTTAAGGCACATAAAAAAGGAAATTAAGAAATATGAACGGCTGGGAAAATTAATAGATGCCGAAATCGATTATTTTACTAAAAGAAGGGATCAAAAGATAAATATTTCCCAGAATGAATCGAATATAAAACAAGGAAATAAAAATATTTCGGAAAAATTAAAATTATCGGAAACAGAAACCATGGAAGAACTTGAAAAGAAAAATAAAGTTGACCAAGCCAGAAAAGAGGTTGCGAAAAATACCACTTCAATTCGCGAATTAAAAGAACAACAGAAAAAAATTGTTTGGCAAGGTTCGCAAACGGAATTGATTTATTTTTTCGATCAACTGTACGACATGGATTTCATGTCCATTAAAAGTTATGACGAAATTTTCGCAATTATCTCAAAGTTTTTTGTAGACAAAGACGGGCAACCGTTTCGTACAGATAAAGTTGCCGAAATGAAACTACAGCAGAGAAAAAGCAGCATGCCGAAAGGTTATGCGCGGTATATGAAAGTAATAGATAAATTAAAAGCCAAGGGCAGCGGTAATCCTAATTTATAAAAGAGGAAGCGTGCCGTTGACACGCAACCTCTTAATGTTCGTTAAAATTTTGGTTTAAAGAAATTTCCGAACTTTCCTCTCATTCCCATTCGGTGATGTTCGAACTTTCCGGGTCTATGCATTTCAACAAATCTTTTGAAATTGGAAATCCAAATTTTTTGCTGCTCCGGTTTTAAAATTTTATAAACCGCAAACCATGTATTCAATTTCGATCGCATAATCTTTCCTTGTAAATCATCTATCTTATCCGAAAGCGAAAGGATTTTATCTTCATCAATATTTCCTGTGTTCATCATTTTGTTTATTTCCAATTTGGTTTTCCGGATTTCCGCTCTCAAATCTATAGCTTTTTTTCTGTGCCCGTATGTTATTTCGTAAAATTGATTTTTTTGGGATTCGTCCAGATTCAACTTATTGATTATTTTTCCGTGTTTGAAATTCGCATCGACCGGCGGTTTGGGTCGCGGCTGAGCAATTACACTTGCGGTTAGAATTATTAATAAAAATAAGAAAGACGGGACAAAATTCTTAACTTGAACTTTCATTTTTTCCTCCTTTAATGAATGATGATTTTGGTATTTTTACCGTTAGACAAACCCATTAAAGTAAAGGTTTAATTAAACCTTTCCGGCGCGGGAGTTGTCTAACTATTTCAAAGGACGGAGAATATGGCGGAAGAGAAAGACGAAATTCTTGTTCGGAAATTTTTGGATGGTGATGAACGTGCTTTCAACGAAATTGTTATCCGTTATAGGAAAAAAATCTATTGGCATGCAAGAAGAATGCTGGGTAATCATCCCGATGCGGACGATGTAACGCAAGATGTATTGGTTCAAGTTTACAAAAAATTAAAAACATTTAAGTTTAATTCGTCGTTATATACATGGATTTTCCAAATAACGAGCAGAAGATGTTTGAACAAAATAAAGAAAAACAATATTAAAAAGTTTTTATCGTTGGATAATGAACATGAAAATTTTTTACGCAATAACGACGATATTATAAAATCTTATGAAGATAAAGAAAAATTGGAAAAGCTAAACAAAATATTGAACGGAATTCCCGCCAGACAAAAGGAAGTATTTTTGCTTAAACGGTTTGAAGGACTTACATATAAAGAGATTTCCGGAATAACCGGCAAGAGTATCGGTTCGTTGAAGGCAAGTTATCATTTGGCTTTACAAAAAATTTTAGAGAGAATGAGCAATGAAGAATAAAGAGAAAATATTAAAATATTTAAGTTACCGGATGAACGAAGTTGAGAAAGAGAAATTCGAGAAAGATTTGCAAAGTTCGGAATCTTTAAAAAGAGAATACAACGAAACTGTCAAACGTCTGAAAAACCTTGAGGCTTTGGGTAATGTTGAAACCCGTGAAGATTATTTTTCTTCGCTGTTACCAAAAATTCGTGAAAAATCGGAAAAACAAAAGAAAAGGGTCTATACAATTTCGTATGGCTTGGCAATAGTGCTGAGCGTATTTGTTATTATCTTTTATTTCGTCGGACAAGGTAATAAATCTTTTCTTACCGATTCCGATTTCGATAAAATATTCGACGATACTACGTCCGTAACTCTTGTTTCGGATATTATTGATAATGAACAAATCGACTTGGATGATTCCTATTTCCGGTTGAACGATTTCGATTTGACTGCGGAATATTTCCGGAATTTACCTGAAAGCGATTTAATGTTAATACTTAACTCTCTCAACGAGGAAGAGTTAACCGAATTGGAAAAAGAAATTTCAGTAAAAAAATTATAGGTGAAACAATGAAAAAAATTGCGATGACCGTATTTATTCTGATATTGTTTACAATAGTCAGTAACGCACAAATTGAACACAGGCGACCGCACCATTTCGGTAAAGGATGGGCAAAAATAGAACAGCTTGAGAAATTAAAACTTTTGGAAATACTTGACTTGGACGAAGAAACTTCCGTGCGTTTTTTTGCAAGAAAAAATAAACATCATAAACTTCAGAAAAAATTAATGGAGCGGAAAGACAGCTTGATTTCGGTTTTGGAAAATTACGTTGATGATTCCGCAGGGCAAAATAAAATAATGTCGTTGGTAAACGAAATTAACGGAATTGAAATACAACTTGCGAAAAACAAAAAAGAATTTATAGCTTCTCTCACAGATATTTTAATTCCCGAACAAATTGCAAAAATGGTAATTTTCGAATCCCGGTTCAGACGAAAAATTGCCGATTTCCTCGTTAAGAAACGGAAGAGAAAATAATTAGCGGTAATCAATTTCTTTAGACCATAAAAGATATTTTGTCACATTTATTGTGAATCTTTGAAAAATTGGAACTTCAAAGGAAAATTTCTGTTAAAGAATTGATTGCGGTACTAAACTTTCAGGTGGCAAAATAAAGTATTGATTTTTTACTTTCGATAATTTATCTTTCAAGTTCGATTATGCGGAAGTGGTGAAATTGGTATACACGCTACTTTGAGGGGGTAGTGCCCGCAAGGGCGTACGGGTTCAAGTCCCGTCTTCCGCACTAGTCATCTAAATTAAAAAAAAGGGGAAAGTATGAAGAAGGTTGTTTTTTTAATACTTAGTCTGCTTTTGTTATCGGTCGGTTTTGTCTCCGCGCAGAATAAGGAAATGGATCCGGAAGCGGCAAAATTATATAATTCCGGCAACAAAATGTTGAAATCGGGAAATTATGAAGGCGCAATTGAAGATTATTCCAAGGCGCTTGAAATTTCGCAAGATTACAGAATTTACTACCAGCAAGGTATTGCATATAAAAAACTCCGTAAGTTCGATAAAGCTCTCGAATCCTTCCATAAATGTTTGGAAGCTAATCCCGAATTTACAATTGTTTATAACAGTTTGGGTACAACGTATTATGCCAAAGGCGATTACTTAAAAGCCATCGAATATTTTACAAAATTCGAGGAATCGGTTAAAAAGCCCAAACTTAAAAAACGCGCTAAAAAATATATCAGTCTTGCTTATACCAAATTAGGCGATAAGGAAGCAAGGGATAAAAATTACAAAAAAGCCATCGAATATTTGGAAAAAGCGGTTGAAGCTTATAATTACGATGCCGCTTACTTAAAACTTGCCGATGCTTACATTGAAATGGGTGAATATCAAAAAGCTTTGGAAGCCGCTGACAATGCAATTAAATATCGAAGTAAAAAATCCAAAGTTCCGAAAGGCGCACCTTATTTCTATAAAGGCTTGGCGTACAAGGGTCTCAAAGACAAAGCAAACGCTAAACAAAATTTTGTTATTGCTTCCAAAGATAAATTATACAGAGACAGAAGTAAACACGAATTAAAATACTTGAATTAATATTTAATTTTATGCTAAATATAAAAGCCCTCGTTCGCGAGGGTTTTTTATTTTAAAATTTATTTGAATTTTTTCCCGCCTGAAAACTGTGCGAATCTTTCTTTTTGATTTTGCCGCAACCACATTAACTCGTTGAATAATAAGGAATTATAACAATTAGCAGAGAAAATATTTTAACTTATCCATATATTTTTATATATTATAAGAAAATATAAAAATGTTTTCTGAACCGGTAAATTTAATTTTAGCTGTAACATTAGCGTTCTTTATTTCGTCTTTAGCTTATAAGAAAGAATCGCTTAGTAAAGACGGAGCCGTTGCCGCATTTTTGCTGGGCAGTTTAATATTCGGTTTGGGGGGAATAAAATGGAGCGTTCCGCTTTTAACGTTTTTTATTACGTCCAGTTTTTTCTCGAATTTGAGGAAAAAAAGAACAAACCGGATGGATGAAGTTTTTGAAAAAACCGGTAAAAGGGATTTTTGGCAAGTTGTTGCAAACGGCGGATTCGGCGGAATACTTGTTATGGTGAACTTTTTTTATCCCAACGAAATATGGTTTTTGTTATACACGGTTTATTTGGCGGTCATGACAGCAGATACTTGGGCAACCGAATTAGGAACACTTAAGATGAGGAAAACGTATAACATTACAACGTTCCGCCAGGTAGAACAAGGGGTTTCCGGCGGAGTTTCTGTTGCAGGCATGTTAGCGGCTCTTATCGGCGCAGCGGTTATAGGGCTGAGTTCCGCTCCGTGGCTTAGCAATTTAATATTTCTCATTCCGGCGATTACATTTACCGGTTTTGGGGGAAGTATAATCGATAGTTTCCTTGGCGCAACTGTTCAAGTGCAATACGGTTGTAGGGTCTGCGGGAAGGTGACGGAGAGAAAAAGTCATTGCGGTTCAAAAACCGTTAGAGTGAAAGGACTAAGTTGGTTTAATAACGACTGGGTTAACTTCGTTTCCGGAATGGCGGGCGTGTTTATTTTTTACATAATATTTTCGGCAATAGCTTAGTGGTTAAATATATCCGGCATATAGTAATTATTGCGATTTTGACTTTTGGAATTATCCGGGGTCAATCTTCCCGTAATTATTACGATGAAGCCCTGACTTCGTTCGGTAAAAAAGATTACGCAAAAGCATACGAATTATTTACAGCATTTATAAAAAATAATCCGCGAAGCGATTTAATTGCTTCTGCTAAATACTATTCTGCGGAAAGCCTGATTGCAATTAACGATTTTGAAGGCGCCATCCAAGAACTCACTTCACTCGTTAGCGATTATAAATATTCGGTAATCCGACCCCAAGCATTATACAAACTCGGTGAATTGTTTTTCGAGTTGGCTGAATATGATAATGCCCGTCAAAAACTTGAACTTTATCTTTTACAATATCCGTACGGTTCGTTTACAGGTTCCGTTTATTATTTAATCGGGGAAAGTTATGTAAGGCAAGAACGTTTCGATGAAGCAATTGATTTTCTGAAAAATGCGATAGAAATCAAACGCAAGAACGAATTTATGGATCAAACCGTTTTTTCGCTCGCCAATATTTACGAAAGGAAAGGCGATTACGAAAAAGCCGTTGAATATTACGATAAACTTTTGGCATTTTACAGAAAAAGTAATTTATTGCCTTACGCGCAATTGCGTATCGGAGTTTGTTATTACAATCTTGGCGAATATGAAAGTGCGATACTCGAATTGACCGACCCTTTAATTGACCGTTTGCCGGAAGATTCCCGGAAAGAAGCTATGTTTGTTTTGGGGCGGACGTATTATGCTCAAAATAATTTCGCAAAAGCTTCGGAAATATTTTCGGAGCTGCTCTCGGGCAATATCGATAAACAATTCAGAAATAAAATCAGTTACAGTTTGGCTTGGGTGCACTTCGGGAACAAGAATTACGACGATGCATTCAAAATTTTTAGTAATATCGCAAAACTTAAAACCGATACGCTTGCTGCTAATGCGTTGTTCTGGGCTGCGGAATGCAAAAGATTAAGCGGTAAGCGGGATGAAGCGGTCGGGATTTTCAACCGTTTTTTGGAAAAGTATCCGCAACATAAATTATCTGCTAAAGCCAAATTGAATTTGGGTTTGGCAAAATTGGACGATAACAATTTTTCCCTTTCGGAACGCGATTTAATTTCCGCTACTAATTCCCCCGATATTAAAACAAAAGCCAAAGCGTTTCTACTTTTGGGAAATATCAGTCTTGAGAAAAAAGATTATAAATCGGCAGAGAAGTATTTTCGTGATTGCATTGAGCTTAATCCTTCGGCGGAAATACAAAACAAGGGATTGCTCGGTTTGGGGATTGCGCAGTTTTATTTGAATAAACCGTCGAAAGCAATCAAGCGATTTAAAAAAATAATTTCCGGTCTAAATCCCGAAGAGAAAAGCAGAAAATATTTTTATTTAGCCGAATCCTGTTTTGCGTTAAAGAAATACAAACTGGCAATCTCAAACTACAATAACGTTAAAACTAAGAACAAAAATTTATTGAAAGAAACTTTGTACGGAAAAGCTTACTCTTATTTCAACTCCAAAGATTTCGCAAATGCCGCTTATCTCTTTCGTAAATATTTGAACCGGTTTAACAAAGATAAAAGGTTGCTTGAAATTAAAACAAGGTTGGCAGAATCTTATTTCGGAGTGAAAGATTTTCAAAAGGCGGCTAAGTTATACAATGAACTGATTTTCAAAAATAAACGGCTTGCCGGTTCGGATGAAGCTTATTACAGATACGGACAAGCCTTGTTTCAAGCCGGAAATTCAAATCAAGCCATTACTGTTTTCCGGGAATTGCAGAAGAAATTTCCCCGTTCACAATACGGCGACGAAGCTCAATATTTAATCGGTTGGGTTAATTTCCAGCAAGGAAATTTTGAAGAAGCGATTACGAGTTACGAAAGTGTAATAGAAAAATATCCGAGATCTAAAATTATACCAATAGCTATTTACTCCATCGGCGATTCGTATTTTAATCTCGGTCAATATGAAAAAGCCATAAGAAAATATATGGAATTAATTAAACGCTTCCCGAACACAAAATATGTTTTCGATGCAATTAACGGAATAATTTATTGTTACGAAGTAACCGACCGGACTAACGATGCGGTTAAATTTATTGACAATATAATTCAAACTAATTCGCAACCCGAATTTAACGACAAGATATTTTTCAAAAAAGGGGAAATATTTTACAGCATTGCCAACTATAAAGAAGCAATCAACAGTTACAAAGAATTTATTGTAAAATTTCCGGCGAGTAAACTTGTGCCGAACGCTTATTATTGGATTGGGAAAAGTGCATCGAACTTGGGAAGTTACGACGAAGCTTTAATTAACTTCCACAAAGTGATTAATAATTACATTCAATCCGATATCGCAGTGCAAGCGGTGATTGAAGCAGGCGCCATTTACGATAAACGCGAAAACTATGACGGGGAAATTGAGCTTTACGAATCGACTTTCGATAAGTTGAAAAACAAAGAAGGTGCCGCCGAAATTGCTTTTAAAAAAGCCGAGGTTTTTATCAAGAAAGATGAAATTCCCAAAGCATATAACTCGCTGTTAACGGTTTTGGAAATTTACCCAGGAACAATCTTTTCCGATAAAGCTAAAATTGAACTTGGCATAATTGAACTTGCGAGAAAGAATTATAAAAAAGCGGAAGAATTGTTCAGGGAAGTTGCGGGCTCACGAAAAGACGATGTTGGTGCAAAAGCCCAATATTATTACGGAGAAGCGTTATTCGATCAAAACAAAACGGAAGACGCAATTGCCGCTTTTGTGAGAGTGCGCTCGATTTTTTCCGGATACGACGAATGGTACACACGGTCGTTAATCAGATTGGGCGATTGTTACGTAAAACTTAACGATAAGAAAAACGCCAAGGAAATGTATTCGGCGGTTTTGAAAAAACACCGTACCGATAAATACGGTGCCGAAGCCAAATCAAAATTGAAAAAGTTATGAAAGTATTAATTAAAATATTTGCAACATTAATTTTTGCGGGTTCCGTTATTGCACAGCAATCGGGAGAAGGGCAAAGCGTGGAATTGCCGGAATTTGTTATTACCGGCGTCAGGAAAATTAATATTCCCGAAGTTAAAAAACAGAAACCGCCCTATATTCCGATGAACATAAAAAAATACATTTCACAATCCGAAACTCCGGAAAACTTAACTCCGGTAGAAGTTTCCAATCCGGCGTTTATTGTTGGACCGGAAAACAAAATATCGGAATACAATGCACTTTTAACCGGCGCTGTTGGAACGGTAACGTTTCCGAGAGGTGAATTTTTCTATAATAATCAATACGGCGGACTTTTTCTAAATGCCGATATTTGGGGAATGAGCGAAAGGGAATTTGTTAAAGATGCCGGCTTTAATCAAACCGGGGCAAAATTAAATTTGGGATATTCGTTTGATCACAATGAAAAAACTCTCGGCGGATTAAGATTAGGTTTATCCGGTGAATATTTTGTGAACTCTTATAATTTGTACGGTTCCGCCGTAAATTTAACCCGTGTAACCCGCAACGGAAATATCGGATTAAGTATTTCGAATAATTTTTCTTCCGTGAGATACGGAATAGGAATTTCCGGTGAATTGATTAAGTTCGACGAAAATAAATTAACGCAAACATTAACAACCGCCGGGGCATTCGTAAAATTTCCGGTGGGACTTCTTACGTTCGGGCTTACCGGTTCGGTACAAAATCAAAGTTTGGTCAATAATTTAAGCAGAAAAAGTTCTTATGATTATTTTACCATAAAACCTGAAGTGCGTCTGAAAATTTTTAAAAGGATGGAATTGATAGCCGGATTGTTCTTTTCGCAACGGGATAACAGCGGATTCTTTTCGCCGCATATAAAAGTCGGAACGAAAATAACCAAAAGGCTTTCCGCATTTGCCGAATTTGCGCCGCGCACGGAATTTTTAACTGTTTCCGATTTTATCAATCGAAACCGGTTCTACAAACTTAATAGCATTGAAAATGTTTACATGAAGAGAAATAATAATATAAAATTTTCGTTAGCTTACGGTTACTTGCAATATTTTGAGATTGACGCTGATTTGGAATTCAACCGTTACGATAATTTACCTTATTTCGAAAGACCGGATACTTCGGGTAATTTTATTCTTGCCGAACTCGACGGGGTGAATGATTTTGCGTTTAATACTAACGCATTCTTCGATTTCTTCAAGTACGGAAAACTATCAGCCGGTTTGAAATATCAAATTATAACCAAAGGCGGAAATCAAATTCCGTATTATCCGTTGTTGACGAGTGAATTTACATATTGGTACGGTTTTAACGACCGGCTTGATGCGACTCTCCGGTTGAATTACTCGGCGAAAATTTATGCCGATTTGCAAAATACAAAAACGGTTCCCGACTATTTAACTTTCGGATTCTCGGTAGGTTACGAATTATTCGAAAATTTCAAAATAACTTTCGATGCGGAGAATCTGTTCAACAGAAAAAATTATTTGTTTGAAAATTACCGCGCGAAAACATTGGATGTTATCGCGGGTTTTGAATACAGATGGTAAAATTTTAATTTGGTTCATAACATTAGAGGGCTAACATGAACAAACAAAACCTTATTTTGAAAATGGCGGAAAACCTTGGTGTTTCCAGAACGCAGAAAGACCTTGCTTTCAAAATTTTTATCGATAAAGTAACGAGTCTGCTGAATTACGGCGAAGCGATAAAAATTCCTGAAATAGGAGTTTTCCAGTTGAAAAAAGAACCCGTTGTTGCCGGAAATTCGGGACACAACGTTGGCAGCAGAATAATTTTTTCGCCTGCTTATTCTGCATCCGAAGACGAAAAACTCTCGCTCTTTTTAACTATCGACGTAGAGGAATACAACCGGGTGGGAAGGGAATATACCGACAAAATTTTCAGTCTAGGAATCGGTAAACCCCTTATCCCCGTTAGCAATACAGCGCAAGGGAATGTCGCCACCGAAGAGCTTTATATTCAAAAATCCATTCAAGAAAGAATAAACGATTTGTTAGCCCGTTCGGAAAAATTGGAGAAGTTCGATTTGTGGGATGATTACCTGAGCGAAAAAACAGTGAACGAAGCCCCGACGTTTGAACCGGATTTAAGCGAAAGCATTTCGAATGAGAAAATGGATAAAACGGACGAAGAAATTATCGACAAAATTCTTGATGCGGAAAACGAAAATAATATTGAGCCCTTGAAAGATTATAATGAAAAGGAAAATGAAAAGGAAAATGAAAATCACAATCACAATGAGAACTTAAAAGATTTCGATGAGATTCAGGCGGAGACGGAAAACGAAAAACTTATTTTCGACGAAAGTAATTTGTTGGTCGATATAGAACAAACCGATTTACAGAAGGAATACAATGAATTAATTAAAAAAGCGGAAGAAGAAAAGGGGAGCGCGGAAAAAGAAATAACGGCGGAAGATAAAATTACTAACGATGAATCAGATGAATTTTTTGAAAATAAAACACTCGATGAAGAAACCGCAAGTACAGACGATGAAAAAGTAGAAAGCGAAAAACCGGAAGCGGAGCAAGAAGAATTGAACACGCCGGAAAAAGAATTCCGCCCGGAACGGCAAGCCGAAGTTCAACAGGAGTTTGAAGAACGTGGTTATTCCCGGTCTAATCAGAAAAACGATAATACCTTTTGGTATATTCTCGGAGCTTTTATTTTTGTAACGCTTGCCGGACTGTACTATTTTGTAATTGATACGGGTAATAACGTTAGCAAACAAGTTGCGGGCGATGTTACGAACGAGAGAACCGTTACCAATAATACAACGGCGAACGGAAAGCAACCGGCGGAAAAACCACCTGTGGTTAAGCAACAAAATACAACGGTCAACCCGACCCCTGAGAAAAGCGTCCCCGTGAAAAAAGCGGAAATAACTCCGCCTGCCGAAACTAAAGCTAAAAAAAATGTTGCGGTTAACGGGAACAATTCTCCGGTTGGAAAGGAACAAGAAGTAGAAGATTTGATTTTTTACAACGGAAAGTATTACGCAGTGCAAGTTTCCTCTTGGAAAAATAAAAATTCGGCTGAGAAAGCAGCCGGAAAATTCCGCAATCGCGGTTACGAAACGGAAGTTGTTTCCGCCGATTTAGGTCCGCGGGGAACATGGTACCGTGTAAGAATTACAAAAATCAATTCTTTGGATAAAGCAAGGAAAATTAAAAAATCATTTATTAGATAAGGAAGGAAATATATGAGTGTTCTGGAAATTTTTATGAAAGGCGGCTGGATAATGCTGCTTATTCTTATTTCTTCTATTATTGCCGTTGCTATTATAATCGACAGATACATTGTAATAAGAAAATCCAAAATGAACGTTCCGGCGTTCCTTGTAAAAATAAGGGGAATGGTAAAACGCAAAGATATTTCCGGTGCAATAAGTTATTGCATTGAAGAAAATTCCGCTGCGGCAAATATCGTAAAACAAGGACTGAAAAAATACCACCTCGGCAGGGAAAGGGTTAAAGAGGCAATTGAAAACGCAGGCAAGCAAGAAATAAGTAAATTGGAAAAAGGACTTTCGGTTCTGGCAACAATTTCCGGTGTGGCGCCGCTGCTCGGATTTTTAGGCACCGTAACGGGTATGATAGCCGCATTTATGAAAATTCAAGATTTACAAGGCGCGGCAAATCCTAACGACCTTGCCGGAGGAATTTGGGAAGCGTTATTAACTACGGCATTCGGTCTTGCGGTTGGTATAATTGCTTACACGTTTTACAATTTCCTTGTTTCCGCAATTAAAAAACTTGTGTTGCAAATGGAAGTAGTATCGAACGATGTTGTGGATATACTCGACGAAGTTACTTCGGGACACGAAAGAGCCGAAGAAGAAGATATTGAAATTGAACTTTAGGGTGAAATTATGAAATTCGAAATGAGTCAAAAACCGCTTACTATTTTCAGCTTTTCCTCCTTAACGGATATTGTTTTGTTGCTGTTGATATTTTTTCTTCTTACTTCACAGTTTGTGGTGCAAACGGGAGTTAAAGTAAAACTTCCGGCGGCAAAAAATATGGAACAATCGTTACCTACAAAACTGGTTGTTTCGATTACGGAAGAAGGAAAAGTTTTTCTCGGTTCCAAGGCTGTCGATATTGCTTCGCTACCGGCCGAACTCGAAGAATTGAAACGCCAAAGCGCCGAAGATAATTTGATTATCCGAGCGGATAAGTCTGTAAACATTGAAACCGTTATTAAAGTTATCGATGCTTCGAAAAGTGTTGGAATAGATAAATTTACAATCGAAACGGAAAAAGAAGTCTTTTAGTTATGTCGAAAAAAGATTCGATAAAATCTTATTTGTATTCCGTCGGTATTCATTTACTGCTTGCTTTGGTATTTCTGTTTCTCAGTTTTACTCCCGAAGTCAATAACGACGAATATGTTACAATCGGTTTCGGAACGGTTGGGGAATTAAGCTCGCCCGGTCCTTTGGGAAACGCGAAAAAAAACGAAACCAAAGTTGTTAAACCCGAAAAACAAAAGAAGAAAAAGAAAACCGAAATAAAAAAAGTCAACGTTCCCAAAACAAAAAATACCGATGAGAAAAATAAAGTAGTGGTTGCAGCCAAAGAGAAAAAGAAAACAGAGAACGAATCGAAAAAGACTAATCCCGTTGTTAAAGACGAAACAAAAGATACGAAAGGCAAAGAATTAAGCGGGGAAGGCGAAGGTAATTTCGGATTCGAAATCGATTTCGGTGGAAAGGGGAAAAGGAAAATTTACAGTTATAAACTTCCGGAATATCCCGCGGGAGTTTCCAAAGAGATTGACGTAAAATTAAAATTCACAATTCTGCCGGATGGAACGGTAGGCCGAATAATTCCGCTTATTAAAGCCGATACGCGTTTGGAAATGGCTGCAATTAATTCATTACGCAAATGGAGATTTGAACCTTTACCCGAAACACAAAACCAAGCAGTTCAGACTGCGGTTATTGTTTTTCCTTTCCGTTTGAGGTAAAAACATCCTGGTAATAAAACCTGTAGAAGAAAAACTCGGCAATAGTTAACAAAATAAGGGAAAGCGTATCCAAGTTTAGTTCTTTGCCGAAGCCTTCCGCCGGAAAAATTATTTTTGCAATCATTGCGGAAAGCGACCACCCGACGGCAAACAAAACAATTATTAAAATTGCATTCATCATTCCCGCTGAGGCGGATTCTTCTTTCCATTTTTTATAAACAATGAAAACAAGGAAAATGAAATGGAGCAAGAATATTCCGGCGCTTATCATTTTCAGTTGTTCCGGATTTTTGAATTGATGAATTTCAAACCGATCAAAGCGCCTATCATTGCAAAAACCGGATTGATAATTAAATTGTTTACGAGAACCGACATTGAGTAAAGAAAAGAAAATCCGGTTGTTTTAATTGAGTTTACCACATCTTCGGTCAGTGCGATAACTTGCGATTTTACCGTTTCGTCCACCGGAAAACTTTCGATGAACGCATACAAATCGTTAACAACGTAAACCAAGTCGTTCGTTTTGGTAATAAGCGTAATTATTATTTCGAAAAACGTGCCGAACAATGCGGCAAACAAGCCTGTCATTAAACCTGTTATAACGGCTGTTTTGGTATCTATCGGTGTGAAAATTTTATTGGATTTTTGATAAAGGCTGAGCGCAAAGATTCCTGCAAGCGGTAAAATAATTAAGCACGAAAAACTTTTAATTACCGGAACTACTTGTAACACTCCGGCGGCAAAACCGGCAACAAGTGCGGGTAGATTCTTTTTCAAATTAGTTCCTTTTATTAGTTTGTTTTAATAAATTCATAATTCCCTCGTGAATATATAAAAATCCCACCGAACCTAAAAGGAATCCGGTAACTGCGGCAACCGTTTTGGAATAAGGGTAAACCCCGAGCGAATAGAGTAAAACGTCTCCGGCAAGCGGAACGGCGGCGATTAACAAATATTTTAAGTTCAAATTATTTTTTATCTTCAAAAATAAAACTGCAAAGGAAGAAATAAACGCACCCAAATAAATTCCCGTGCACCTTGCGCAAACAAGTGTATGGAATCCGTTGACCGTAATTAATTTTTCCGGCTGTTGATGGCAGACCGTGGCATAAGTCCTTTCCACAAACGGCAAAGCATAAAATAATTCGTTTACTCCGGGAATAAAAAACTGAATGAAAATGCCTGCCGTCCACAATAAAATTAAAAAGAAGAGAAAAATTTTAATCTTCATTTTCCGGGGAAGAATTAATGAACTTAAAAATTTTAATATCCGTTCGGGTAAGCAGGTAAAGATTGTTATTGCTTATTGCAACTTCAACAATATTTACGTTTTCCGGAAGGTTCAATTCGGTTTTCGTTAAAACGGTTATCCGGTTTGCAGTTAAATCGGTTATGGTTACTTTCGAACCGTTGTTCACGGAAAGAAAATTATTGGAAAGGTTAATATTTTCCGCTTTGAAACCGGTATTGATTTTAAACAAACCGTTGCCGTAATAATCGAATACAAGGATTCTGTTTTCGTCGAGCACAAAAATTTTCCCGTCGTTTGAAACGGCAAATTTTTGCGGGGCGGTAACGGAAAAGTCGCCTGCATCAAGTCCGCCGATTTCCTGCAGGAAATTTCCGTTCAAATCGAATTTAAGAATCCGCGAATTATCGGAATCGAGCACGAACAAATCCCCTTGGGTTGAAACGGCGCAGCTCGTTGGATAGGCAAATCCCAAATTGTTTTCATCGTTGGGTTGATTTTTAAAATCCGATAAAAAATTCAAATCCTTATCGAAAATTTGTATGCGGTTGTTGTTTTTATCCGCCACGTAAACGTTTAACGTATTGGCGAAAATATCTGCGGGCTCATCGAACTGCGATTCTTCCCAACCGTATCCGCCGATGAATCTTATTAAATTACCGAGCGTATCGAATTTGAAAATTTCGTTCGAGTAAGAATCGGCAACGAATATAAAGCCGTTGTCCGTTACGGAAAAAGCCGAAGCATTCTCGAACTTCCCGAACTCCGATGTTGGCAACAAAGAAGTTTGCGCATTTAATCCGCCGCAGAAAAATAATATGAAAATCAAAATTTTCTTCATAACATAAATTTATCGAATAAGAAGCGGATAGGAAAGGGAAATGTTTTGCGGGTAAATGTTAAAAAATGGTTATTATTTTTATAAAAAAATTAGCGAAGTTATTTTCAATTTGAATTTCTAAAAAATTTCGCGACCAATTACTTTCTATAGTTTCTTTATATAAAAATTAGCTCCTTTATACGCTAATAGTTTTTATATTATATCTATATGGAATTTGTGCAACGAGTTGTTGCACTTTTTCAAAATCGCATTTGTAGAAATTATAAAATTTCTTCATATAAAAGAGATTTCTTCTGGAAAATCCTTTTGTTTTTGGAAATTCAGCCTTTAAATCCTTTGATAAATTTTCAACAATAGAATTTCCCCAACCTTTTAATTCTTTTTAGTTCTCTTACCGTCCAATTTTCAATTTCTGCTTGTTTCTGATAAAATTTTCTTTCCAAATCATCACTTATTGTCAATAATTCTACATAATGTGACCAACTCAATTTGCCAGACACTGTCTGGCGAATTGGATAGTGCAAATAAAAAAGTCGCATATATTGTAAATTGCTACGGCTAAAACCTTTGCCATATTTTGCTGACAAATCTTTGTATAAGTTTATTAGCAATTTTTTTCCATATTCTGCTTTTAATTTTCCTTTTTGTTCAAATTCAACTATATTTTTACCAATATTCCAATAAGCATCAAGCATTTCTACATTAATAGTAGAAATGATTTTGTTTTTCGCTTTGTTATAAACAGAACCAATATTTTCTACCAGTTCATTATATTCCTTATTTTTAATTAATTCATTCATATTTCTCCATTTTTGGTATAACGTCTCACATTTTCACAAATAATTTGTATCATAATTTTGATGATTTTATCTTACTTTTATTGGCTATAACATTCGTGTGAAAAAGTAGGTGCTGTTTTTTTCGCGCTTTCTTTCATTTTTGCACTTTGCTAGCAATTACTTATACACAATGTTAACGGTTTGCTATTTCTTCTATAAGTCTTTTTTTTAAGTCCTTGAATTTCTTTTTTTCCTTTTCTTTAAATTTTTTTAATATACTTTCTAAAAGGCTTCTATCAACAGACCTGTCATTAATCAAAGTCTCAATTTCGTGATAATAAAAATAAACGGGTTTAGAATTATCATTAATTATTTCATTAACGAGTTCTGTACTTGATAGTTTCGCCAATTCTAATCTTCTTTTTAAGGTTCTTATTTCTTTTTCCTTTTGAGATAGTGTTCTTTTCAATCCTTCAATTTTTTTTTGTAGCAACCTTTTCTCTTTTTCTATTTTCTCAACTTTCATTTGATACGAGAATGCAATATCATTTTGAATAAATTCATATGCATTTTTTGATATTGCTCTAATATTTCCATTTGAATCGAAAGGAATATACCCATTACTTGTATTAATATAAGCCCAATTTGCAATTTCCAAATTTTCATCAAGATTTCTATTTTGAATTTCTTTATATAAAAACTTACCAATAGTAGCAGAACCACATAATTGAGTAAAACATTGTTCGGCAATGATAAGTCCTTTGAAAATATTTATCAATTCAACATTTGTAAAAGATTTTATATTATTCTCCTTCCAATTCACAGAACAATTAATGTAATATCCATCATCAATATTTGTTAATATATTTTTACTTTCTTTGTCAAGAGTCAATGACTCCCCTATTTTGAATAAAATATCAATATATTTCTTTTCCATTCTTTAATTCCTGTTTTGTAATTATAATAACGGTTATGTGTATGAGTAGTAGCGGGATTTTTCGCGCTTACTTTCATTTATACGCATTGTTGAACCGGCGCTTATTTATTATAAATCAAATTCACTTCGGATAATTCTCGCCCAATTTGTTGAATGCCTGCTAATATTTTTTCGGTCTGGGTTGCAGACGGTTTTTTTCTGCCTTGAATGTATTGTGATAATAAAGTCGGATTCATTCCTATTTTTTCCGCGAGAAATTTCGAATTTAAAACTTTATAATATTTGAAAAATTGTTGGAAGTCTATTTCAAACTTTATGTTATCATGGGTGATTTTTTTATTGCTGTCTTCAAAAAATAGTTGGACTGCTTCATAAACATTATTTATTAATTCGGGTATTGTTTTCCCGGTTGTGAAAATCGGGTATACTTCGGAATATGCCGAAAATCCCGTATCTGTTTTTTCAACTATCATCTTTATTTTTTTCCTCATAGTTTTCATGACTCTTTCCTCCTATCTTTTAATTCCGGCGGCTTTGAACGCTTGTTAGCAGAACCGAAGGGCGAGCCACGAAAGCGGCGAGAGTACCGCACGCTACGGTAAATATCATTTTATTACCTCGAAATCTATTTGTACTTCTTCATCCATTACAATTTTATGTATAACTTCGTTAAGTCTTTCTTTTAGTTTTTTAGCTGATAAGTCAAGTTGTAAAATACCTGCTTTCTTGTTCCATTTAGTATCCTCTTCTAAGAAATTATTAAGGTTTAAATTAGTAGGATAATCAACAGAATTATAGTAAAGCTCAGCAATTTCTTTTTGTTTTGATTCAGGGAAGTTTGGGAAAGGAATCATATACCAATATTTTTGAGCTAAACTTCCTCCATTGCCTCCGACGGCGTAAATATCAATTAATCCTTTTTTTCTCAAATAATCTAAAAAACATTTCACAAAAATTGAGATTGTTAAATCTCCTTCTTGAAGATTTAAAGTCATTCCGTGAATATTCGTTATCGTCCTCGTTAGCTCCTTAGTTACAACAATTGAACGCCCTTTCTCAAAACCTTCTGCACCAAAAACAATATCCCCTTTTTTTAATGTTTTTAATTTATTTTTATTTCCCAAAAATTCATACTTAATTATAGTACCATAGTAAGATAAATTCTTAGGCAATATTAAAGTATAGAATCCATTTTTTCTAGCTTTCGAATAAATACTTTTACCAATCGCTGAAACTTGAAGGTTTTGTCCTCTTGAGATATCAAATCCTAAATCATATATGTTTTTAACCCCATGAATATAATTTTTTATAAGAAATTCTTCTTTCTTAAAATAGGTATCATAAATAGTAGCATTTATTCTTGATAAACTTTTTAGCTCTTTTAGAGTAGGTCTTTTATACTCAAATTCACTTGGCTTTTGATTTTCTAAAAGTTCTTTTTCTATCTTTTCAAGAATTAATTTATGCTTTTTTCTGATTTCTTTTTCTTTGTTTATTATTGCTTTTGTTAAAAATTCGATATAGTTTATTATATTATTTGAGTTTTCTTGATTTGGAAATGGAATTAAGCAATCTAAAAATAATGTTTTTGCATGTCTTATAGTAGCACCACGAGAAACTAAAAAATTTAATTGTGTTTTAAAGAAATCATTCTTTATAAATGCCAATAAATAATATTTCCAATTAGAAACAAGTAACCTATAAATACCGCCTGAAGGCATATAAGTAGGTAAATCTTTATCTAAGATTACGACTTCTCCTATATTAGAATCTTTAGATATTAAAATATCTCCTTCTTTTAAATTGTAATTCTTAAAACTTTGAGGTAATATCGGGACAATACTTTCTCTATCATAATTTGGTAAAAAAGATGTTGGTTGTAAAGCTTTTGTTCTAATAAAGAAATATTTTGAGTTATAAATATATGATTTTGAACCAACTTCAAATCCTTTATCTTTTGGTTTCAACGCTCTGTCTAATAAATCCTTAACTTTCTTAACATTTTGATTCTTAATCTCTACACTTTTAAACAATGAAGGAGATAACGCAAACCCTTTATTTTCAATTTCATTTATATTCAAAGTTTTTGGAACAACAACATACGATGCCATGTTACTTCTCCTTTAAGAATAAATCTTTCAATGTTTCCTCTTGAGTAAAAGCCCATTCCCTAAATTCCTTAATGGTTTGTGTAAACTCTTCATCTAAAACAGGCCTTCCTTCCTCATCTTGCACAACCTCAAAAGTTTCTTCATCTATTTTGTAAATTGGCTCAAAGTATTTTACTCTCTTTTTTGTTTTTACTTCATAACCTACTTTTTGAATATCTTTAATAAAGACCTCATAATTTTGCTCTTTTAATCTCTTTAGTTCCCTAGGTTTTGGTTTGTAAGCAATTATCAAAGTCGTATTGACTCCAGTATCTGCAAAAACATTTGCAGGTAAATCAAACAAAGCAACAATCCTCATTTTAGCTATTAACCATTTTCTTGCTTTTTCCCATCTGTCTATAGAAGCAATAGAATTGGATAAAACGATCCCCAATCTTCCATTTTCTTTTAAGATTCTATATGCATTCTCCAAAAAGACAAGTCCCAAATCTATCCAATTTCCGGCTCTTGCAATATGCCATAACTCATAAAGCTCAGCTAATTTCTTTTCTTCTAATGTTTTAGGTTCCCACTTCCTATCTTCTCCAAAAGGAGGGTTTGTTAATACAACATCAAACTTCATTAACTTAGTATCGTCTCTCCAATTATCCCAATTTCCTTTATTATGTAAATCTGGAATCAGTTCCACTGGCTCATTTATTATAGTTATTTTATGGGTTATTGAACCTTTATCTGGAATATGATATAACTTAGCATTTCCGTCTCCATTAAGAAGCATATTCAACTGAGCAAGCATAATCATTTGTTCATCATTATCAACTCCATAAATGTTATTATCATCCAGTTTACTATTTGAATTCACATAAGAAACAGATAAAAAGTCTGCAATTCCTGCAGTAGGATCAATTACAGTTTCCCCGTTTCTTGGATTTACAATTTCAACTAAAAAATCAATTAAAGGCAAAGGCGTGACAAATTGTCCTTTTTGTTCTTTTGAAAAGGCACTTGCAAAACGATAAAATATTAATTGGTACAAATCGGTTTTATGTGATTTTACAAAAGAGAAATCTTGAAATTGCTTTACGGTTTTTACTAATACTTTTACATGTGCATTATTTCTAAGATTTATTTTTTGTTCTTTTAAAATTGTATAGTATGTGCTTTGTGCATCGTCAAATAGTTGCTGTATTCTTTTTAGGAAAGGTTCAATTCTTTTATCATTTAAATTAGAGTAATTAGCTTCTTCGTTTGTTATATAGAATTTTAATTTTTCTCTATTATTTTTTTCATTTCTTTTTTCATCAAATATCTTTAAAGCAAGAATCTGTATAAGTAACTCATAACCATTTTGATCAACCATGCTTACTTTGTCCATCGTTCTCAAAATATTAGACATTGCATCATTAAGTTGGGTAGAATGAACGCCAGAAATCTTCCCGAGATCATCTATACTTCGATTAGTTCTATTTAGTTCTAATGGTTTATTGACTTGATTAATAAGCTCTTCAAACGAAGGAATATTGTAATATGGATCAGTTAAATGTAATGATAAATCTTTAGTTGCACTTTTTTCAGCTTTTTGATTATAAGATTCATCATATCTCAGTATTTTACCATTCTTATTTTGAAAAATATACAGTCTTTCTGTATCATATAAATACCCTATACAGAAGTCGGCTTCAGACTCTTTCATATATGCTTTCAATTGTTGATTAAAAACAGTTTCAATATCTTTACTATCTTCTTTCTTGAATTCTATTACTCCGACTAAATTTTTTCTTAACCAATCTAAATCGTCCTGTTTTCTTTCGTTCCAAAATCTTTTGTATTTTTCAAACCAATCTTTATCGTCGAAAATTGCTCCATCTAATTTGATTGGTATAGAATTTTTATTTCCTTTAGGAAGATGAATTTCACAACCTAAATAATCTTTAGAGTATAACCCAGCATTAACTAATGCATAAAAGAATTGCCACTTATAATATTCTTCATTTGGTTCTCCTTTTGAATTTTTAATAGAGAATTCTTTATCAAGCTCAAAATGAACAGGTATAAATGATTTGAACTTGTCTTTTGCAGAATATTTTCTATTGAACTTGTTTTTTTGTTCTAAGAATGTTCCATTCATTTTTCTTCACCTTTTTCTTGTTGTATTATACACGGTGTGCGGAATTTCTGCTAACGGTTCCGGCTATGAGCATGCGGGTTTTATTGCATTTCATTTACAAATCACTATGTTTTTTATTTATACTTATTATTTTCAATTCTATCATTTTCACCTGCTTTGCTTATAGCCTTTGTTGAGCGTTCGTTATTATCTTCTTTTGGTTTATCTTCTGGTTCCTTAATTTCAGGAACTTCAAAAATCATCGGAACACTTGATTTTAAAGCTTTTCCAGCGGCTATTGCTTGTTTAAATTTTAAGTTAGGTAATACTTTTGATATTTCTTGACCAAAATAATTTGCCAAGAAATCACTACTCGTTTTGTCAAATTCTTGAAAAGAAATCACTGTGTTGCATTGCGTTAAAATTGTTTTAGAAACATTTGCTGTTCTTTGGGCGATTACTAATAAACCTACATTATATTTTCTACCTTGTAATGCTATTTGAGCAATACTGTTTAGCAATGGTTGTGAAATTTTATCTGAAACACCAGAAAAATTCCATTCTGGTATTACTGTATGTGCTTCTTCTAGAACAATACATATCCGCTTTCCAAAATTTTTTTCTGTTTTTGCAATATGAAATAAAATTCTGAAAAATGTTTTTGTATAAGTAAGAACGCCAGATGTATTTGCAACTTCTGGTAATTCAAATATAGAAATACTATTATTACCGTTTAAAAATGTTTTTATTTCTTGATAGATACTCTTTGAAACTTCTTCCTTTAATTTTTTGGATTCATCATTATCTCTATTGAAATTGTTCCCAATTATGGTTTCTATATCATCGATTTTTTTAAAAAGACCTTTTGCTGTTTCTTCATTTATTGTTTTTACAGGATTTATATCTGAAAATTTGTTTAGATATTCCCCGGTAAAATCAATACAAATAACTTTTGTGTTTTCATCTTTTAGATATTGGCGAATTAGATTACGTGAAAAAATTGATTTTCCAGTTCCAGTTACGCCAATCACGGCAAGGTGGTGAGAAAGAGCAGTATCTTTGTTAATAATTATTGGATAATTAGTATTTGGGATTTTTCCAATTATATATTCATTGTCTTTAATTTTTGGCTCATCAATTTTAGAAGCAATATATACGGGTGTATTAATTGAAGGAACCCAGCCAAATTGTTCAAATTGAAATTTTTCATTGTTCCAAGTTCCTAATTGAATAGCTTCACCGATAATTAAACCGGTTTGATTTTTTTGTTCTAATGTTTCAATTTTTGTTACACCCTCAATAATTTGATACAATACTTTTATTCCTTGAATATTTACTTCCAATAATTGACCTTCCGATATCTCTGTTTTTGAATTATAAATAAACCTAATCTTAGCAATTGTCGAATTTTCAGTAATGATTCCAATGAACTTGTCTAAATATTCCGTCTCTGGGACATCTTTGATTAAATAAATCAAATCATCAGAATGTTCAGAATAAATATTTCTATTTTCAAAAATTTCGTTTATTTCTTTTGTTGTTAATACTTTAATCCATTGTTGCTCATTTAATAAATAAGAATCTAATATCATTCCTTTTCTTATTTTTCTTTTTTCGTCGATGGAATATACAAATTCAACAAAATCAAACAATTTTATGGATTCTTTCCTTTCAGGAAATAATTTTACCAGGAATGTATTTTTTGATTGAACTCCAAATATCATTCCCAGAGCAAATTCTTGTTTTTTTTCTATATTTTTTTCAAATAATCCATTTAAAATTTTTGAAATAGAGGGAAGGTTAAAAATCATAAATAAAACCCAATACAAGAGCAAAGCATTAAATTGGTTGCTGTTTACTCCAAATTTATTAATTGCACCCCAAAGAAAGAATGCTGAAAATAAAGTTTGTGGTTTGCCAATTTCCCTATTTATTCGCGAAAAGAATTGTAGCCATTTATTTTCTTGATTTAATGGTTTATTTCGCAACCATAAAATAATATAACTGCTTATAGCTAAATAAAATGTAACCCCCAAGAATAGCCAAAAAATCCAATTTCTATTTTCTTCATTTACAAGCAACAATGAAATTCCGGCAGTAACAGCATTAATAAAAATACTTGAATCTTTTGAAAAATGTGGCTGGTCTATAAGAGAAAGCAAAATCAATAAAAGAAAACCAGAAGTAAACCAAAACTCTTTTAATAGAAATTCAAAATTACCAGACACATATCTTCCCACTATCACAAGAAGTAAAAGAGATAGTGCCAAAAAAATTAATCTTGTTCTTCTGTTCATATTATTATTCTCTTAATGACACACACCATTCCCACTAAACGCAATTACGTTCATCCCGGAATATCTCGTTAATCGTACCACATTTACCCCGCCTTAAATTTTTCTACACTTTTTTTAATTTAATTAAAATCTATCAAAATTTCACAAGCTCCGCAATACAAAATGTTAAAACGGTTTAATTATTTGAGTAATAACATTTGCGGAATCTAAGCCGGGGCTGTCTTGTTTTACGGATTGAATTAACCGCTGAGAAAAGTTAAGTTTACAATGATATTTGGAAAACAAAAAGAAAATCGGAATGACGGAAAAGGAAAGGGCAAAAAAGATATTCTCGTTGTTGAAAAAAGAATATCCCAACGTTAAATCCGCGTTGAATTTTAATTCACCGTTCGAGCTTCTGGTTGCCACAATTCTCTCGGCTCAATGCACGGACGAGCGGGTAAACATTGTAACGGAAAGTTTATTTAAAAAGTATAAAACCCCGGAAGATTACGTTAAAGCAAATCAAGAAGAATTGGAGAAGGATATTTACTCTACCGGCTTTTACCGGCAGAAGGCAAAAAGCATTAAAAAATGCTGTCAAGCTCTAATTGAAAAATACAACGGGGAAGTGCCGGCGGATTTCGATGCTTTAACAAAACTGCCCGGCGTGGGAAGAAAAACCGCATCGGTTGTTGCCGGAAATGCTTTCGGAATACCAGCAATTGCAGTGGATACTCATGTAATCAGGCTTTCCAATTTGCTCGGTTTTGTAAACACGAAAGATCCCGTTAAAATAGAAACCAAATTGAAAGAGTTGCTTCCAAAAAAAGATTGGGTAAAAGCTTCGCATTTGCTTGCAAGCCACGGCAGAAAAATCTGCATTGCACGCAGACCCAAATGTGCGGAATGCGTAATTGCGAATTTTTGTCCTGCGTTTAATAAAAATTAACTAACCAAACCGGTGGAACCATGAAAGACAGAGATTATTGTTTGAACCTGTTAAAAGAATACACAAAAAGCGAAAGTCTTTTAAAACATGCTTACGCTGTGGAATCTTGCGTACGCTTTTACGCCCGTAAATTTAACGAAGACGAAGAATATTGGGGAAACGCGGCTTTATTGCACGACTTCGATTACGAGATGTATCCGAGTCTGGAAGATCATCCGTTCAAGGGCGCGGAAATATTAAGAGAAAAAGGCTTTGACGAAGATTTTATACAAACCATTTTATCGCATGCAGATCATACCGGCGTACCGCGGGATACGCTTCAGAAAAAAGTTCTGTACGCCTGCGATGAAATAGCGGGATTTATCACGGCGGTAACGCTTGTGCGTCCTTCCAAATCTTTGGATGAAGTTTCGGTTAAATCGGTTAAAAAGAAAATGAAAGACAAAGGATTTTCCCGCGCCGTCAGTCGCGAAGATATTAAAAAAGGCGCCGAAGAGTTGGGAATTCCGCTCGAAGAACATATTCAAAATTGTATCGACGCAATGAAATCGGTTAAAGATGTATTGGGGCTGTAATCGAATATATTGCCAAGCAGTCTAAATATCCGTTTAATCGTGCCGATAATAATATAAATCAGACCGTCCGGTCATTTGCAAACCGGTTATCCGGTCGTCTTTTTTGACTTGACAAAGTAGGGTGAAGTTCCCTATTTTAAGGGCGTAAATAAAAAAGGGAAGGTAAATATAGATAATTCTGTTACTTTTTGGTAAAATTCGATTTTTTCCGGTATCGTTGTGGTTTAGAAATTAAAAAGTAAGTGTAATGAAAAACAGATTATCTATATTACTTGTTTCCCTATTTTTATATTCGGGCATAAATGCCGGAAATATAAAAGTAATATCTTCCTCCAAATCTTCACTGGTTTTCAGTTACACCTTAGGAAAATTCGATACCTCGGTTGTTACTCTTAACGGGGAAAAGTTTATTCGAATCAATTCGGGCAACCTTATTCCCGATCCGGACGTAAAATTCGGCGAACCGCAAAGTTTAATTTCCGTAGTGAACGTAGGCGTTCCGCAAGAGTTTGGCAATACCGTACAAATTTTGAAAACCGGTTTCCGTACATTAAAAGGAAAACTGATTCCCAAAATCGATTTCGATAATCCGGAAGTTGATGAACAATTATATAATGAAAGCCCGACAAACCAAGGTGAAATTGTTACTTTCGGTGAATTCGGGAAAATCAGGGAACTTAACGTACAAGAAATTATTATACGACCGGTAATATTTAATCGACGGTCAAATGAAATAAAAGTTTTCACAAACATAGTTGTAAAAGTTAATTTTCCTCAAGTGCAATTTTCCGGTGTTGAAAAAGAAAGCGACGAAATCGAATTTTTGAAAAACTCGGTACTTAATTTCGACGTTGCAAAGAATTGGATTAAAGAAAAACGTAATGTCAAAAAAACTTCTTCCCGTTCCGTTATGGAAGAGGGAACCTGGTACCGTTTCGAAGCTCCGGAAGAAGGAATTTATAAAATTACCCGCGATATGCTTTCCTCGCTGGGAATTGATGCGGATAACGTTGATCCCCGTACGATTAAAATTTATAACAACGGCGGTTATATTTTACCTTGGAAGGTTAGCGCTAAAAGACCGAACGGCATTACGGAGAACGCAATTTATATTAAAGGCGAAGAAGACGGAAGTTTCGATGCCGGTGATTATATACTCTTTTACGGAAGGGGTACTTCGTTTTTTGAATATGATAAAGACGCGGGTAAATTTGTTAGAAATAAACATTGGTACTCAAAACAAAATTATTACTATATCACTTCCGGCGGTGAAAACGGGAAAAGAATGCAGCCCAAAGTTTCTTTGAACGAAAGCAATGCCTACAAACAAACTTCCACAAAAGCATTTAAATTTTGGGATGAGGACAAAAACTATATTTTGCCTTCGGGAATCATAGTCGTAGGCGATGATTTTTCGCTTAACAACAATTCCCGTTCCTATGTTTCTATGTTGGATAACAGAATTGAGACCGAACCGGTTAAATATACTTTGCAATTTGTAAATACTACCGAAAATGTAAGTCAGCTTCAAGTATACGAAAACAGCAAACTGATTTTGGTGCGTGGATTACTCGGAAGAAGAACCAGTGTTCAACCCGACTATAATTTTGGTCGGCTTTTTAACGGAACCGCGTTATACGAAGGGGCATTACCCGAAAACAGAAGTGTGTTGAAATTCGTTTTTAATCCTTCCGAGTCAATATCGAAAGGATATTTGGATTATTTCGAAATCGAGTATACGGCGGCTTTAAGAGCGGTGAATAATTCTTTGATAATCTTCGGGGAAAAGAGAGACACCGTAGCTGAGTTTAAGGTCTCCGGTTTCTCCAGTACGGATATTTATTGTTTCGACATTTCCGATTTTTCGAACTTGAAAATTTTTAAGGATGATAAACTTAACGGCGGCGAAGTTGTTTTTCAAACAAGACTGAGTTCCGATGAACGATACAAATTCATTGCGGTGGAATCGAGCGTTTTCTTGAAACCCGAAAATTTTAAAAAGGTTGAAAACTCAAATCTTCTTTCCGAAAAAAACGGCGCCGAGTATTTAATAATTACAAACAAAAAATTTCATGATGCAGCGGAAAGATTGGCAGAATTCAGACGCAACGAATCACCTTACCCGCTTTCTTCATTAGTCGCTTATGTTGATGAAATTTTCAATGAATTTTCGATGGGAATGTTAGACCCGACGGCAATTCGCGATTATATAATGTGGGGTTATAACAATTGGAACGTAAAACCGAAATACGTTCTATTGTTCGGCGACGGAAATTACGACTATTTAAATTTATTGGAATTGGATAAAAACTTTGTCCCGACGTTCCAACACCAGCAATTAAATCCGTTCGGTACAAAAATATTCAATGAAATTTACACTTATTCGATGGACGATTATTTTTCCAGAATATCGGGCGATGACGATAAAGCCGATATAGGAATTGCAAGATTACCCGTTGTTTCGGTTGAGGAAGCGGAAAGTGTGGTCGATAAAATTATTACTTACGAAACCGGAACGGAGAAAGGATTATGGAGAAATACGATTACGCTTGTTACCGATGACGGAATCACTTCACAAGGAAGGGATCAGGCGTATCACTGGATTCAATCGGAAACTTTATCGGAAAATTACATACCGGCTTCTTTCGATCAAAATAAAATTTATTTATCGGTTTACCCGACCGTAATTTCCGGGTTCGGCAGAAGAAAACCGGAAGTGAATAAAGCCATTATCAGCTCGATAAATAACGGAACTCTGATAATAAATTATATCGGGCACGGAAGTCCCGACTTATGGGCTCACGAGCGGGTATTCGAAAAAGATATTACTATTCCGCAATTGCATAACGATAAATACTTTTTCCTCACCGCCGCAACTTGTGATTTCGGAAAATTCGATGATCCGAATAACACAAGCGGTACGGAAGAATTATTGGCAATTAAAGACAGGGGGGCAATTGGAGCTTTAACGGCAGTTCGTCCCGTTTATTCCGGTGAAAATGCTGCTCTGAATAACGTTTTCTATTCAAAACTGTTCGGCAGCAGAGACGATGAAGGATATCCGAAAAGAATAGGACAAGTTTATTTCGAATTGAAGCAGAACAAAACCGGCGAGAACGACGAAAAATTTCATTTGTTCGGTGATCCGGCATTAAGATTGGACGAACCGATCCTCCGTTCGAAAATCGATTCGGTTAATAATTTGGCTTTGGATGATACCGTTCAAATTAAAGCTTTGGGCGATGTTAAAATTGAAGGAACGGTTTACAACGTTGACGGTTCGCCCATGAATTTTGACGGCGAGGCAATAATTTCGGTGTTCGATTCGGAAAGGGAAGTGGAACTTAAAGACGTCAACGGAACAATGAAGACTCAAGGCGGAATTATCTTCCGTGGGAAAGCCAGTATTGAAAACGGAAAATTTTCTACAGGGTTTGTAGTGCCCAAAGATATCTCTTACGAAAATAAAAACGGGAAAATTATTGCTTATGTGCTAAACGATGAAGAAGACGGCGTCGGCTTTACTAAAAATATAATTGTCGGCGGAATCGATTCGACAAAAACAAACGATAAAGCGGGACCGGAAATAGAAATCTTCTTTGACGACGAAAAATTTGCCGATTCGTATTTGGTTAATCCCGATTTTACTTTGATTGTGAAACTTAAAGACGAAACCGGATTGAACACAACCGGCTTGGGCGTTGGGCATAAGCTCGAAGCTATTTTGAACGACGACGTAGAGAATTCCATTGATCTCACAAATTATTTTATCGGCGATCTTAATTCTTTCGGTCGTTCGGGTGTTGTAAAATATAAATTCAATTCTTTGGAACCCGGCGATTATAATTTGAAGATAAAAGCATGGGACGTGTTTAATAATTACTCTATCGCGGAGAGTTATTTTACCGTTGTTGAAGATAACGGTTTGGTTATACACGATTTATATAATTATCCGAATCCGTTTTCCGGTTCGACCTCGTTTACTTTTCAGCATAATCTTGCTCAGCCCGTGGATGTGAATATTAAAATCTTTACCATTGCCGGAAGAATGATTAAAGAAATAAAACGGTACGGTCTTTTGGAAAAGTTTGTTAAAATAAATTGGGACGGAACCGACGAAGACGGAAATGTTTTGGCTAACGGAACTTATCTTTATAAAGTAAGTGTAAAAACGATAGACGGCGCTTTCTCGGATAATTTACTTGGAAAATTATCTATAATTAAGTAAACTATAAATTTATTAAATAAAGGAAAAGAATATTAAAGTATTCCAGGAGGAAATAAAATGAAGCAAACAATCATGATAGTGTTAGTTCTGTTGACGTTTATGGGAATTGACAGTTATGTGCGGGCACAAGGCGAAGCGGCTGTACCGTTCTTATTATTAGCCCCGGATTCCAGAGCCGGAGGTTTGGGAGAATCGGGAACCGGATTAGCGGATAATTCCGCCGCAATCTTTTGGAACCCCGGCGGTTTGGCGTTTCAAAAAGGTACCGAAATTAGCATCACCCACAGTAATTGGCTTCCGCAATTTGGTCTCGACGATTTATTTTACGATTATTTAACCTATCGTCAATACATTGATGAATTGGAAGGTAATATTTCGGCAAGTATTACTTATATGAACTTTGGTGAATTCATCAGAACCGGGGAAGATTCACCCGACCCGTTGGGTACATTCAGATCTTTCGATGCGGCGTTAACTCTCGGCTATGCAACCAAAGTCCATCCCGATTGGGGACTTGGATTCAATTTCAGAATAATTCACAGTCGTCTTTCCGATAAACCTACCGCCGGAGAAAAAGGCGAAGGGGTTGCAACATCGGTAAGTTTCGATATCGCTACAATGTGGCGACCTGCAAAACTCGAACTGCCGTTATTGGGAGATATCGGTAACAAATTCAGTTTGGGTATGAATTTAAGTAATATCGGTCCGGCAATTTATTATATCGATCAAGCTCAAGCCGACCCGATTCCCACAAACTTCAGATTGGGAATGGCATTCAGACTGTTTGAAGACGAATATAACTCGCTTACATACACTTTGGATTTCAGCAAATTGTTGGTCGATAGACCCGACAGCACAAAACCGCGCGCAAAATTTTACGAAGCAATTTTCACCGCATGGTTCGACGATACCTTTAACGAAGAACTGAGAGATATTGTGACCTCGATGGGATTGGAATATTGGTACGGCGGGGACGATTTCAAATTTGCTTTCCGCACAGGCTATTTTTACGAAGACCCTGCATACGGAAACAGAAAATTTATTACGCTCGGCGCAGGTATCCGTTACGACTTGTACGGGTTTGATTTTGGTTACATTACCACCGACGTTTTCAAAGACGGTGAAAACCACCCGCTTTCCGATACACTTAGGTTTACGTTGCTAATCGGTTGGGGCGGCGCTTATACTCATCAAAAAGGATTTCCCAGAGGTATTTGAAAATAATGAAGAAATATATCTTCCTTTTATCGTTGATTTTCGGTTTGGGCAGTTTAGCTGCCCAAACTTTTTTACCCGAATTTAAAGTGATGCCTAAAATTTCCGTTCAACCGGACAGGACCGCTGGCAATGACACGCTCAATATCCTTGCCGTAATGGTTGAATTTCAACCCGATGATTATAATCTGACGTTCGGCGACGGAACTTTCGGTTCTATTTACACGAAAGATTACGGCACATCGATTATCGATCCGCTTCCGCACGACGAAAATTATTTCCGTAGTCATTTGGAATTTGCGAAAAGATATTTCCAAAAAGCTTCGAACGGGCGCGTGAAAATAAATTATTCCGTTTTGCCCCAAGTGATTACCGTTTCGCAAACGATGAGGAATTACTCTCCCAATAAAAAATCAAACGATTTTTCACCGCTTGGAAAATTCGCCGAAGAGGTATGGAACTTGGCGGATAAAACTTTCGGGAATGTGGATTTCAGCCGGTACGATTTATTTATAATTTTCCATGCCGGAGTCGGTGGTGAAGTTTTATTGCCGGGTTCGCTCGGGAACGAAAAAGATTTACCTTCTTTGTATTTGAGCGAAAAAAATCTAAAAGAGATTTTCGGTGAAACGTTCAACGGTTTTCCGGTTAACAACGGGAATTTCAGAATTACTAATACGGTTATTTTGCCCGAAACCGAATCGAGGGAAACTTCCAGTTTCGGAGAATCTTTTTTGTACGAACTTTCGATTAACGGATTGATTGTATCCAACATTGCAAGTTACATGGGTTTGCCAGATTTATTCGATACTGAAACGGGACATAGCGCTATCGGTCGGTTAGGATTAATGGACGGACAATCGATTTTTGCTTACGGGGGACTTTTCCCGCCGGAACCTTCCGCTTGGGAAAAAGTATTTCTCGGTTGGGAAACGCCCGTTGTACTTGAGCCGGCTTCAGCCGAAATTAAACAAACCATTGTCAACAGATTTACCGCTTCCTTTTCGGATACAACTCTTTTGAAAATACCCATTAACAGCACGGAATATTATTTGATTGAAAACCGTTTGAGGGATGCAAATTCTAACGGTTGTGTAATTACATACAGAAAAGGGAATGACACGGTAACGGTTACTTTTAACAAAGATGATGAACAAGGTTTTAACAACGATAACATTAGTTTGCTCGAAGGCGTTGTTTTGGATGTTGACGAATACGATTGGGCTTTGCCGGGTAACGGTATTGTAATTTGGCATATCGACGAAAAAGTGATAAACGAAAAGCTCGCTGAAAATAAAATTAATGCAGATAAAAACCGGCGCGGCGTTGATGTTGAGGAAGCGGACGGAATTCAAGATTTGGGGGAATTGTTTACGAATTTTCTTGGGGAAACTTCCGAAGGCGTGGCAACGGAATTGGATTTTTGGTATAAAGGAAATAAATCGGAATTGTATGAAAACAAATTCGGTCCCGATACCAAACCGAACACAAATTCCAATGACGGAGCTAATACTCTTTTAACGTTAAAAGATTTCTCGCCCGTTTCAACAAGAATGAGTTTTAAAGTAATTTTTGGCAATGAGAAATTCCGTTTGACAGAAAATAAAAAACTGAACCTTTCAACAGGAAATAAATTTATTAATCTTGCCACCGGAAATTACGGTCTGCTCGTTTTAGATGATACCGTGCTGAAAATATATGGCGCAAACGGAGAACTTGTAAAAAGCATCGACAGTTTCAGCGTTAGTAAACCGGCTAAAATCATAGATAACGGGACGGAATACTTGCTTGGTTTTTCCGGGAATAAATTAAACATTGCCGTACTTGCAGATTCGATAGAAACTTACACTTACGTATATGAAAATAATTTTACTACGCAACCGGCTGTCATTCTTGAGAATAACGGCAAGCTTATTGTTTACGGCGGGGTAACGGGTGGTTTGGTGAAAATCGGTTTTGATGTATTAACAAAAAATTTTGAAGCGATTGAAAAATACAATGTTCAAACAAACGAAAACATTTCCGGTTTTGCCGTAAATGGAAACTATTTCGTTTTGTCTGCCGGTAACAAAATATTCGATTCGGACGGAAATGTTGTTGATTGCGGAAATGAAATATTGCAAGTAACCCTTACGGAAAATACGGGCGGTGAATACTTGACCGTTGCTTTAACTCAAGGCAACAGAATATTTATTGTTAAAAACGGAACTATCGGGAATGAATTTAACATAAACGCTCCTTTAGAGTTAACACATTTTGCCCTTGCCGGTATTAGTGATGACGGGAACAGCTATATTTTATATAGCGCAGGCGGTGAATTGAATGCGGTAAATTTTCAAGGGGCAACCGCAAGTAACTTCCCGTTTGGAATCAAAGATGAAGAATTTTACGGATTGCCTGCCGTAGTTGATTTTAATAACGATAATGGTAACGAAATAATATCTTTCACCGGAAAGAATATTTACGGAATAGAAGGTAAAAGCGGAAAAACTTTTGCTCCGTTTCCCGTTTCCCTTGGCGGAAAAATTAAAGCGTTCGATATCTCCGGTAATTCAAATAATTCGTTTGAATTAGCTGTGTTGCTCGAAGATAACACTTTGTTAAAATGGGAAGGGAAGGGCGGACTTAAAACTTTATTTAAAAACTTTTACGCAAACGATGCCAATACCGGATTTGTTGCGAAGCCGGAAGCAAGAGCATTGACCGGGACTTTCTTTCCGGAAGATAGAACTTATAATTGGCCGAACCCCGTTTACGGCAACCGGACATTTATCCGTACTTTTGTTGAGGAAAACTCTCAAGTGAAAATTAAAATATTCGATTTGGGTGGAGACTTGGTGAAAGAAATTGAATTTAGTGCGGTGGGCGGAATGGAAAACGAAGTTGCCTGGGATGTTAGAGATGTTCAAAGTGGAGCGTATTTCGCAAGCGTGGAAGTAAAAAGTGTTTCCGGGAAAACCGCGAATAAAATCATTAAAATTGCTGTTGTTAAATAAAAAATATTCTAAGTATGAATTATATCCGATTATTTTTTCTTTTGATTGCATTTGTAAATCTGCACGCTCAGTTTAACGAATACGATGCCGATTACGATTGGTATACAATAAAAGGAAAGCATGTCTACGTTCATTTCCACCCCGAAGCTGAACGGACGGCAAGGGTGGTTTTGAAAATCGCCGAGGAAGTCTGGGAACCGATAACTTCTCTGTATAAGTACGAACCGGAAACAGTACATTTTGTTATCAAAGACATTGACGATTATTCGAACGGCGCCACATACTTTTTCGATAATAAAATTGAGATATGGGCTTCGGCTCTCGATTTTGATTTGCGCGGAACTCATAATTGGCTGCGCAATGTTATATCTCACGAATTTACGCACATGGTGCAAATCCAATCTTCCATGAAAATCGGTCGCTCCATTCCTGCTGTGTATTTACAATTTCTGAATTACGAAGATAAACGCCGGCAAGATATACTTTACGGTTTCCCGAACGTGATTGTTTCGTATCCGCTTGCTACGCTTAACATGCCGGCTTGGTTTGCCGAAGGTACGGCTCAATACATGAGAAAAGAATTTAATTACGATAACTGGGATACTCACCGCGATATGATTTTGCGTTCGTATGCACTCGACAATAACTTCTTGACATGGAACCAAATGGGGGTTTTCGGTAAAACAAGTTTGGGAAACGAATCCGTTTACAATATGGGATTTGCTCTTACACGTTATATCGCCCAAAGATACGGCGAAGACAAACTTAGAGAAATTACTTATAAGTTAGGCGATTTGTTCAATTTTACCATCGATGCCGCTTTCAAAGATGTTTTGGGAAAAGACGGTCAGGAAATTTACGATGAATGGACTTCGCTCTTGAAAAAAACTTATGCGGAACGTTCGGCAGCGGTTAAAAATAATTTGGTTGCCGGAAAAATAATCGCGGAAAAAGGGTTCGGTAATTTTTATCCGTTGATTTCCGGAGACGGCAATAAAGTTTATTACGTATCCAATAAAGACGCGGATTATTTTTCACAGTCGAGTTTGTTTGAATACGATTTAAAATCCGGAAAAGAAAAATTAATTAAAGAGGGCATTCGCTCATCGTTAGGATTATCGGGCGACGGGAAGTTTTTGATTTATGCCAAGTTGAGCGATGACAATCCGAAATGGAGAAAAATTCACGATGTGTATTTGTATGATTTACAAACAGAAGAAGAAAAAAGATTAACATACGGTTTAAGGGCAAATAATCCTTCTCTTTCGCACGACGGCAAACAAATTGTTTTTGTGTTTCAGAAAGACGGAACTTCAAATATCGGAACTGTTGACATTAATGGTAAAAATTTCAGAAGATTAACATTCTTCGATCACGGCGAGCAAGTTTTCAATCCTAAATTCTCCCCGGACGATTCGTTTATAATTTTCGGTTATGCAATTCATCACGGTCGCGATATCGCCCGCGTAAACACAGACGGTTCGGATTTCGGTTTCATAATTAACGATAAAAATCTGGACGAGAGAAACGCGGTATTTGCCGGAAACGGTAAATTGATTTATTCGAAGGACGAAAACGGTATTTTCAATTTATACGAATTTGATTTAAATTCGAAAAAAGAGAAACAAATTACAAATGTACTGGGCGGCGCGTTTATGCCCGCAGTGGACGGAAACGGTAATATTGCTTACGCAGGTTACACTTCAAAGGGATATAAAATATTTTATTTGCCAAAAAAATCACGAAAGGAAATTCCGGCAGAGGCAAAATATAAGAGGTTTGTAAACTATCCCGTTAAGCAAGCGTCGTCGTTGAATGATTTTCCCGAAGAATATTTTAAAAAATTAAGAAACTTCGACGATACGAAAGTTCCCGAAGTAAAAAAAGAACCGTACAAAGGCTTTTTCACCAGCCTAACGGTTTTGCCTTTCATCAGATACGACAATTATAATACAAGTAATTCGGGAATCGATAAAATCAAACCTGGTGTTTATTTGGGCTCAACCGATATGCTTAACCGTTACAGTTTGTTTGCCGGAGGTAGTATAAATAAAAGGTTTGAGCGGGATTTGTTCTTATTGGTTGAGTACAGAAATAAATTGCCGCTGTTGTATGATTTGGGATTAAAGCCCGAACTATCGCTTGAGCTTTACAGTATAAGCAGAAAAACCGACGTTGATATTTTCTTCGGAGTGGATAAAACTTTTGATCCGCCCAAATACGAAGATTCGGTTAAAACCGGAGTAACCTATAATTTATTGGAGTTTGATTTATCTGCAAAGCACAAAATTTTTAACAAGAAAAACGAATTGGAATTCCGCTTTACTTTTAGCAAATATTCCGCTGCGTTGGGAAGTTTTATTTTACCGAATTCCAATACTCTTTATCCGGCAACAAGCGATAATTACTTTATCGGCAGAAGTTTAATGCTCAAATACACATATCAAAAATTTGTTCCTTATGTAGATTCGGACATCAATCCGGTCGGAAGAAAAGTGGAATTAAAATACAATTACGATTTTGATAAATATAATCCCGACAGTGAATACGAAGTGGAAAACGGAATTTTGGTTCCTGTATTTAAAAAGTTTAATTTCCACCGTGTTGAGCTTAACTGGGAAGAACATTTGAGTTTATTCGATAATCACACATTAAGTTTGAGATTACGCGGAGGTTCTATTCTCGGTCCTACTGTACCCGACTTTTTCGATTTTTACCTTGGCGGATTGGTAGGAATGAAAAGCTATCCCTTCTATTCGGTTAGCGGAAACGAAATAGCCTGGTTAAATTTAACTTACAGATTTCCGTTATTCCGGAATATCGATACGAGAATCGGGCATATTTATATCGATAAAATTTATTTTTCCGTTTACGGTGATTTGGGAAACGCTTGGAACGGGGAAATCCCGGAATTCAATTCGTTTAAAAAGGGCGCCGGAGCGGAATTAAGAATTAAGATGAATTCGTTTTATTTATTCCCGACGAGCTTGTTTTTCAGCGCCGCTTATTCTTTCGATACTTACACGCGTAAAGTTTTTAACGAAACCGTTACGTATGGAAAGGAATGGCAGCTTTACGGCGGAATTTTATTTGACTTCAATTTTTAATTAACGGTGATAAAATGAAAACAAATGTTTTTATCTTAACTTTATTTTTTGTTTCTATCATTTACGGGCAAGAGGAAAACGTTATTCTTTCCCATAGCATGAATCTTGATAATCAAATATCTAAAAATTTAATTAAAAATAATGTTGAGGATAAAAACGAAGCGGTAAATAAAAAATTAAGAAGTCCGTTTCTTGCCGGTGTGTTGTCTTTTGCCGTTCCGGGCGCCGGAGCGATTTATAACAATCAATACTTGAAAGCCGCCATTTATTTGGGAATTGAAGCTGTTGCAATTGCAGTGGGAGTTACTTATGATAAAAAAGGCGATGACCAAACGGAGTTCTTTCAAAATTACGCAAATCAACATTGGAGCGTTGAAAGGTATGCGCGGTGGACTCTGGCAAACGCAGATAAAATTAATCCGCTCGTAAATCCTTCGGATTATAAAGTATTCGACGATAACGGGAAAGTAAATTGGAGCGAGTTAAACCGTTTGGAAGGAGATCTCGGCGGTTATTATTCGCACAGACTTGCGCCTTACGGCGATCAGCAATATTACGAAATGATTGGCAAATATTCGCAATTCAATGTTGGGTGGGAAGAATTCGGCGACGATCCCAACAAACCTTTCCGTTACGGCGATCCGCTTACAAACCAGTTTGAATATTATTCCGAGCAAAGGGGTTTGGCAAATACTTATTACGACTATGCCAAATGGGCGGTAATTTCAATTATTTCCAATCATATCATCAGCGCTTTCGAATCGGCTTGGGCAACCAAACAGTATAACAAAACCGTTCAGATGAATGTATCCGTGGAAAAAGTAAATTTCGGGTATTTTGTTGAATACTTTCCTAAATTTAATGTTAAAATTCAATTCTAAAATTTAACCGACAGTTAAAATGAAAATACCGATTGTGGTTATTGTTGGGCGTCCGAACGTCGGAAAGTCCACGCTTTTTAACAGGCTTACCAAAAGTAAAAGTTCGATTGTGGACGATGTAAGCGGTGTTACGCGTGACAGGATTTACGGCGAAGTAGAGTGGAACGGAAAAATATTTCGCGTATTGGATACCGGCGGATACGTTCCCGATTCCGATGACAAATTTGAAGCGGCAATCCGTGAACAAGTTAAAATCGCTTTGGAGGAAGCCGATGCAATTCTGTTTGTTACCGACGCAAGAACGGGCGTTACGCCTATCGACGAAGAAGTTGGCCGGTTGCTTAGAATTTCGGAAAAACCTTCGCTCTTGCTTGTTAATAAAGCCGACAACGAAAAATACGGCGAACTGAAATCGGAATTTTACAAGTTCGGTTTGGATAACGTTTTCGATATTTCGGCTCTGAGCGGTAGAAATCTCGGCGATGTTCTTGACCGCCTGGTTGAAATGTTAAACTTTAAAGAAAATGCAATTGAAAAAGAAAAAAGGTTGAAGATTGCCATTGTCGGCAGACCGAATGTCGGGAAGTCTTCGCTTACTAACGCCTTGCTCGGAAAAGAAAGAAGTATTGTTACCGATATTCCCGGCACAACAAGGGACAGCATCGATTCGGTTTTAAAATATTACGGTGAGGAAATAATTCTTGTTGATACGGCCGGACTTAGAAAAAAAGCCCGGGTTAAAGAAAATATTGAGTTTTACTCGAATGTCCGTACCTTCAAAGCATTAGGCGAATGCGATGTTGCGATTGTTCTTCTCGATGCGCAAGCGGGTTTGGAAAAGCAAGACCAACGCATTATCGATGAAGCTATAAGAAGAAGAAAGGGTTTGATACTTGCGGTTAATAAATGGGATTTAATCGAAAAGGAAACTAATACGGCAAAGCAATTTGAAGATAAGATTAGGGAAAAACTCGGCTCGGTAGATTATATTCCGGTTATTTTCATCTCCGCGTTGACGAAAAAACGGATTTTCAAATTGATTGAAATTGCCAAGCAGATTCAAGCCGAGCGTACGAAAAAAATATCCACATCGAAATTAAACGACGTATTGCTGCCCGAAATTCAAAAAAATCCACCGCCCGCAACAAAACGGGGCAGGGAAATCAAAATTAAATATATTACGCAAGTGGGAGAGAAATATCCTATTTTCTTTTTCTTCGCAAACGACGTGAACGAAATTCCCCAACATTACAAAAGGTTTATTGAAAAATTAGTGAGAAAACATTTCGGTTTCGAAGGCGTACCGCTTTCAATAATTTTTAAAGAACGGTGAAATTTGACGGAATAATTTTTAACTTAAATTTTATTTTTTATTTATCTCTGTAAAATATGAATCGACTCGGTAAGCAAAAAATTATTGTAGTTGGCGGAAATGCAGCCGGACCAAGCGCAGCGGCGAAAGCCAAGCGCGTTAATCCCGATGCCGAAGTGATTTTATTCGAAGCGGATAAATATATTTCTACGGGAACGTGCGAACTGCCTTACGTTATTTCCGGAGAAATTGAAAACGCTAACAAACTAGTTTACTTCGACGAGGAATCGTTCTACCTTAAAAAAGGCGCTAAAGTCTTCACTCAACATCCCGTGGAAAGTATAGACCGCCGCCGGAAATTTGTAGTTGTTAAAAATCTGAAAACCGGCGATTACCAAAAAGTTGAATATGATAAGTTGATTCTTACGACCGGCTCGAAAGCGAAAACTTTGGAAGCATTGCCGGATTCTCTCCAAAACGTTTTCAATCTGAAAAAAGTTACCGATTTGGAAAAAATCAAATCTTATTTAGACAATAATGTTGTGAATAACGTTCTAATTGTCGGGTCGGGATATATCGGATTGGAAACAGCCGAAGCATTTTCGGAATTGGGCAAAAATGTTTCCGTTCTGGAAATTGCCGGTATGCCGTTGCCTACTGCCGAACCTGAAATTCAACACTTGGTAAAAACATTGCTCGAAAATAAAAACGTAAGGTTTTTGGGAAATGCAAAAAATTCGGAATTCGTTCACGACGGAAATAAATTTAAAAGATTAAAATATAACGGAAGATTTATCGAGTTCGATCTTGCGGTTGTTGCGATTGGCGTAAAACCGAATGTGGATTTGGCTTTAACCGCAAACTTGGAAACGGGAAAGTTCGGCGGATTAAAGGTCGATTCGAAACTTAAAACTACCGATCCCAATATTTTTGCCGCAGGCGATAACATAGAGGTAATTAACAAAATTACCAACCGTCCGGATTATATTCCGATTGCTACTTTGGCGCATCAACACGGACACATTGCCGGAGCAAATGCGGTGGGCGAGAATCATTTCGCAAAACCGGTTATAAAAAATATGGCGGTAAAAATATTCGGCAATGCTTATGCTTCCGTCGGATTGAATTTTGAGGAAGCTAAAAATCTTTCCGTCCATGTTGCCGAAGTCCACGCCGTTGCTTACAGTCTGGTTAAAGTAATGCCCGGAAGTAAAAAAGTTTTCGGTAAGATTGTCTTCGATAAACAAACCCGGCAAATTTACGGAGCTTCATTTTTCGGCGGGAAGGAAACAACAGGTTATGCCGATCTTATTTCTTCGTTAATTCACACCAAATCGGAAACGGATATTCTGGCGGAATTATATTTCAATTATACACCGCCTTATTCTCCGTTTATAAATTTATTATCCGTTTTAGGCAGAAAAATACGGGAACTTTCAAAATGAGTAATCTTCACATTATCGATAACCCTTTAATTAAACGCGACATCACTTATTTAAGGGACAAAAACACAAAAGAATACCAATTCCGTCTTGCTTTGAAAAGGATTTCTTTTATATTGGCGGCGGAAATCGGGAAAGAATTTCCGACGAATGAAATTGAAGTGGAAACCCCGTTGGAAAAAACGACCGGGCATAAAATAACCCGTCAAATCGTATTAATTCCCGTTTTGCGTGCGGGACTCAGCATGGTATCGGCGTTTATCGAAATGATTCCGCAGGCAAAAGTAGGTCATATCGGAATGGAACGCGACGAAGAAACTTTGAAGGCAAGAACTTATTATTTCAAAACCCCTAAAAATTTGGATAAATCCAAAGTAATTGTGCTTGATCCCATGCTTGCCACCGGTGGCAGCGCCGTTGCGGTGTTCGATTATCTGAAGAAAAACGGAGCACGGGATTGTGTGTTTGCTTGTTTAATCGCTGCTCCCGAAGGAATTGACAGGTTGGAGGAAAACCATCCGGATGTACCGATTTACACGGCGGTAAAAGACAGGCAACTTAACGATAAAGGATACATTCTGCCCGGTTTGGGTGACGCAGGAGACCGGACATTTGGCACGTTATAAATTCATTCTTACAATACTTTTATTTCCTGTAATTACCTTTCCGCAAAAATTTCCCGATACGGAAATCGATAGCCTTTTAACGCTCGGAATAAGTCAGATAGTAAATCAAAATTACGGTAATGCAAATAAAACATTTAACGTTTTGGATTCGCTTCATCCCGAACTTCCGCTTGGAAAAACTTATAAAGCAGCATTGTTAATTGCAAAATCAACCGATTATGCGGAGAAGTATAACGTTAAGAGAATTAATAAGTTACTGGATTCGGCTAAAGTAAGATGTGAGGCGCTTCTGAATTCAAATGAAGCTGATGTGTGGAATAATTATTTTATGGCTTTAACTTTGGGTTACAAAGCGTATTTCCGGATTTTAACGGATAATTATATCGATGCATTTCTGGACGGTTACCGTTCCGTTCAATATTTTGAAAGATGCAAAGACATCGAACCGGATTTTTACGAATCGTATTTGGCAATCGGAACATACAAATACTGGAAAAGCGCTAAAGCAAGTTCGCTTAATTGGCTCCCGTTTTTTACCGATAACAGAAAAGAAGGAATTAAACTTCTGGAAGAAGCGGTGAGGAACTCAAGTTACAACAAATATCTTGCTCTTAACTCTCTGATTTGGATTTACATTAATGAAAAGAATGATGAAAAAGCGATTGAGGTTGCGGAGCAAGCATTGAAAGATTTTCCCGGGAGCAGATTTTTCATGTGGGGTTTGGCCAGGGCTTACGAAGATGTTGACATAGACAAAGCCATTAATATTTTTTACCGGATTCGTAAATCTCTACAAGCCGAATCTCATTTAAGTAACATTAACAACGTTATACTGCTTCATAAAATTGCCATGCTAAATCATAAAACCGGTAATCTTTCCGAATCGTTGAAACTTTTAACCGAAATTGAGAATATAAAACTAAACGGGGAAGAAAAGGAACGGTTGGAAAACAGATTGAGGCGGGTCAAACAACTTAAAAACGAAATTCTCCAATCCCTTTCCGGCCGGCAAAATCGCTAATATCTCCGGTTTGCTATTATTCCTTTTTTTGTGGAAAATAAAAATTATTTTGAGTAAGATATAAATTAATATTTTAACGCTATTAATTAAAATGGATGCACCGGTTGTAAAATACGATAGCATGTTAAATTCTCTGCTGGAAACGTGCAAGAATAATCTTTCCAGCGTTAACGAAGAATTGATACGCAAGGCTTTCAGACTGAGCTATGAAGCGCATAAAAACGACTTCAGAGCATCCGGTGAACCATATTTTATTCATCCCTACGAAGTTGCAAGAATTGTCGCCGAAGAAATGCCGTTGGATGATATTTCCGTAATTAGCGCATTGTTGCACGATGTTGTTGAAGATACGGATATCAGTCTCGATTTTATCCATCAAGAGTTCGGAAAAGAAGTTGCGGAAATAGTGGACGGCGTAACTAAAATAGGCGGCGTTTTCCGCGGGCAATATATTACGCAAGCCGAAAACTACCGTAAAATGCTTCTTTCAATGATTAAAGACGTGCGCGTTATTCTTGTTAAATTTGCCGATAGACTTCACAACATGCGTACGCTTGAGTTTGTAAGTCCCCACAAACAACGTAGAATAGCTAAAGAAACATTGGAAATATATGCGCCGTTTGCCCATCGCTTCGGGTTGGCAAGAATAAAATGGGAAATGGAAGATATAGCTTTCAAATATTTGAACAGGGAAGCTTACGAAGAAATTGCGCAGAAGTTAAAAGAAACGAGGCAGGCAAGGGAAAACTACATAAATAGAATTTGCGAACCGATTTCGGAAAGATTAAAAGAACACGGCTTGAAATTCGAAATAAGCGGCAGACCGAAACACTTTTACAGCATTTACCGGAAGATGATTAAGCAAAACAAACCGCTGGAAGATATTTACGATTTGCTTGCAATCCGTATAATCATCGAAAGCGACGACGTAAACGAATGCTATTATGTTTTGGGAATCATAAACCAATTGTTCACTCCGATTCCCGATAGATTCAAAGATTTCATCTCCATTCCGAAAAAGAACGGTTACCAGTCGATACATAACACGGTAATCGGTCCCGACGGCAGACTTGTGGAAATTCAAATAAGAACACGCCGGATGCACGAAGTTGCGGAAAAGGGTGTTGCGGCGCATTGGAAATACAAGGAAGATATTGTTTCCACCGATAAGGATTTGGAAGAATGGGTCAATTGGGTGCGCGATATTTTCCAAACCGCTTCCGACGATGAAGCTTCCAAAGAATTGCTTGCAAGTTTCAAACTTAATTTATACCAGGATGAAATTTACGTTTTCACTCCTAAAGGCGATCTGAAAAGGTTACCGATAAATTCAACTCCGGTGGATTTTGCTTTCGAAATTCACAGTCGCGTTGGTTACCATTGCATCGGAGCAAAAGTGAACGGAAAGATTGTTCCGCTTAACACAATACTTCACAGCGGGGATCAAGTTGAAATAATCACTTCGAAAAATCAACACCCGAATAAAAGTTGGCTCCAGTTTGTTCAAACCCACAAAGCAAAATCGAACATACGCAAATACATCAAAAAAGAAGAAGCGAGAATCGTTGAAATCGGTAAACAAATTTGGGAAAGAAAGATTAAGAAACTGAAACTCAGTTTTTCGAACGAAGAGATAGGTAAACTTGCAAGAAAATTGAAATTTGCAAATCCTTCGGAATTTTTCTCAGCGATTGCGCAGGACAAAGTTAATTTGGACGAAATATTAAACCCGCCGGCACCGGAAGAAAAACCCGAAGCCCATCAACTTGAATTTGATGATTTTGCGGAGCAAGCGAGAAAAACCGCAGGCGGGGTTTTGGTGGAAGGGGAACACAAAGGTATTGTTTACGAATATGCAAGATGCTGTAATCCGATTCCGGGCGATCCGATTATCGGATTTATTACGGTAGGGCACGGCGTTAAAATTCACAGAAAGAATTGCAAAAATCTAATCTCGATGTCTCAAACCGAACCCAACCGTCTCATACCCGTTGAATGGCCGAAAACCAACGGAAAATATTTTGTCGCCGGCATTACGATTAAAGGCGAAGATAAACCCGGTATTCTTAAAGATTTGTCGAACAGCATTACTTCGTATAAAAATACCAACATTAAATCGGTTAACATTAACACTACCGATTCCATGTTCGTAGGTCAAATAACCGTTTATGTTGAAAATATTGAACATTTAAACAGATTAATCGAACGGTTGAAAAAAAACCAAGGGATTTATTCCGTGGAAAGATTTGAAGCCGATTCGCGAACTTTTGTATGATTTCCAACGAAGAAAAAGAAAGAATTCTCGGTATTGATTTCGGGACCGTCCGCATCGGATTGGCAATTACAGATCCTTTACGGATGTTTGCTTATCCGCTTACCACAATATCAAACGATTCCAAACTCTGGAGCAAACTGAAAGAAATTCAGAAGGAATATAAAATCAAAGAAGTTGTATTGGGTTATCCGCTGAAGGAAAACGGGGAATCTTCGGAAAGCACAATAGCTGTGGAGAAATTCAAAAACCAATTGGAAGATAAACTGAAAGTTACGGTTCATCTTATCGACGAACGGTATACATCGGAAATAGCCAAAGAAAGAATACTTGCCACAACGGTTTCGAGAAAGAAAAGACGCGATAAAAGTCTGATAGACAAACATGCCGCGGCAATCATATTAGAAGATTATTTGAACGAAAAGGGATATAAAACCTAAAATTTATCCAATAAATATTTGACATTTTTGCGTTTATAAGCTATTTTCACAAAGAATATAAATCAAATTTGGGAGCACACTTATGACACTTGACGCACTTGGAATGATTGAAACCAAAGGTTTGGTCGGTTCGATTGAAGCGGCCGACGCAATGGTAAAAGCAGCAAAAGTTGAATTAATAGGAAAAGAAGTAATCGGAGGCGGTTACGTAACCGTTATGGTAAGAGGCGATGTAGGAGCCGTTAAAGCTGCCACAGATGCCGGTGCAGCTGCGGCGCAAAGAGTAGGTGAATTGGTTTCCGTCCACGTTATTCCTCGTCCCCATTCGGATGTTGAATTAATTTTACCGAAACGTTCATAATTGGTAAGTTAAAATGGAACTAGCGCTTGGTCTTATAGAGACCAAAGGACTTGTTGGTGCAATAGAAGCCGCCGATGCAATGGTTAAAGCGGCGGAAGTTAAACTCGTTGGTAAGGAAAAAGTAACGGGCGCTTTAATGTTGGTAAAAGTAATCGGCGAAGTTGCTGCCGTAAAATCGGCGGTAGATGCCGGATCGGTTGCAGCACAACGTGTCGGAGAATTAGTTTCCGTTCACGTTATCCCGCGCCCCGATGATCAAATCGATCCGCTGATCATCGAACAATTTAAAAAAGAGAAAAAGGCGTCAAAAGAAGTTAAAACTGTTGAACAACCTGCCGAACCACAACCGGAAGAATTTACGGAAACAAAAACGGAACCGGAAATTCCGCAGATGCCGGAGCCGGAAGAAAAATTACCGGACGAAACCGGAAGCGGTGAAGCAGGCGGAAATATTCCTCCGGAAGATGATTTGAATAAAATGAATGTTCATCAATTACGAAAACTTGCGCGGAGTTTCGAAAACTTCCCGATTCACGGAAGACAAATTTCCAAAGCTAACAGACAGCAATTGTTGGATTATTTCAAATCGATGCGCTAAATTATTTACATATTGATAAATTGAAACTCCACAACTCGTGGAGTTTTTTTATATTTAAATGATATGAAAAAAAAATTTACCCCCATATTTTTAATCTTCATGTTTTCCGTTCTCCTTTGGGTTTACGTATCCTTTTCGGGAGAATACACGATTAACTTAAGAGTACCGATCGAAATTAAAAACATTCCCGAGGGTTTTGCAGTTAGTTCTTATTCCGCCGATTATGTTTCGCTTAGTCTGAAAGGAAGGGGTTGGCAGCTGGCACAACATACCGTGGGGCGAAATCCAAAATTTTATATTTATTGCAAGGGAAAACAAAGACACCAATCGGTCTCCATACGGAATGAAGTGGAAAACAATAAATGGATTTCATCAACACTTCAAATTGTGGAAACATCGCCCCAAATTTTTGAATTTACAATCGAAGAAATTAAAAGCAAAAAAGTGGAAATAATTCCCGTTATTTCGATGGTCTTTAAGCCCGGTTACGGACTTGTTTCCGATATTGAGGTAATTCCCGATTCGGTTGTTATCATCGGTCCGGAAAGCAGAGTGGAAGACGTGGATTTGGTAAAAACGGAATTGAAAATATTCGAAAATTTGGACAGACCGGTCGAGGAAGTTCTGAAACTGGAAAAAATAAACTTTGTTAAGTTCAACAGAGATGAGTGCAAAGTAAAGTTTGATGTCCAAAAAATTGTCGATAAAAATTTTGAAAATGTAACCGTCGAAACAAGAAACGTTCCGCCTTCGCAACAGCTTGTTTTGTCACCTGCAAAAATAACGGTTGTGTTACGCGGAGGAATAAAAATACTTACTAAAATTAAGGACGAAGATATCAAGGCATATGTGGAGTTTTCTCAAGCTCTCCATGATACTTTGGGTGCAATAAAACCGACGGTTATTGTTCCCGAAAAAACTTCGTTAATTGATATTAAACCACCAAGATTGGATTATATAATTAAGAAATATTGATATGTTCATAACATTCGAAGGATTGGATTTTTGCGGTAAATCTACTCAAGTAAAACTTCTTGAAAAATACTTTACGGCGAAAAATAAAAAAGTAAAAATAATCCGCGAACCCGGAGGCACAAAAATATCCGAAAAAGTGCGGGGGATTTTGCTTGACCGGAATAATTTGGAAATGTCTCCTGAAACTGAACTGTTGCTTTTTACCGCCAGCAGAATTCAATTGGTTAAAGAAGTAATTGTACCGAGTATCGAAAAAGGTGATGTTGTTATTTCCGACCGTTTTCATCATTCATCCATTGCTTATCAAGGGTTCGGAAGGGGAATAGACTTGGAATTTGTTGAAACATTGCAAGCCTTTGCAATTAAAGGCGCTCAACCCGATATAACTTTTTTTCTTGATGTACCTGTTGAAACGGTAGTTGAACGCAAAGCTAAAAAAGAACATGCCGAACTTGACAGAATTGAAATTTCGAAAAATAATTTTTACGAAAAAGTTAGGGAAGGTTACTTTTATTTAATGAAGAAAGATAAGTATATCGTAAAACTCGACGGCACACTCTCGATAGAAGAAATTCACAAAAAAATTGTTAGTGAAATAGAAAAATATTTAAGTAGTAAAGGTATCAAATGAAAAAATCAAATAAAATATATTTGGTTTTGGTATTATTGCTTTCCGCCGGTTTGGTTTTTTCGCAGACCGACATTTACTTTAAAATATCCAAAGCCATTGATATCTTCGGAAGAATTTACAAGGAAATCACGCTCAATTACGTCGATGAAATTGACCCCGAAGAATTTATGCTTGCGGGAATAAGGGGAATGCTCTCCTCACTCGATCCTTACACCGTTTACATCGACGAAAACCAACAAAAAGACATAGAACTGATAACCACCGGAAAATACGGCGGAATAGGCGCTACGGTTTCCTTAAAAAACGGAAAAGTGACTATTGTAGATTTAATCGAAGGTTATTCCGCACAACGTCAAGGCATTAGAATCGGCGATGTAATTGTCAGTGTGGATTCGGTTAAAATCACAAAAGATAATTACGATGAGTTGGGTTCTTTGCTTAAAAAAACTCCCGGCACCGAAATAGAAGTTGTTGTAAGGCGCGAAGGCGTTGACGAAGATTTGGTTTTTAATTTGGTAAGCGAAGAAGTCGAAATAAAAAATTTAACTTATTATGCTTTTGTTCCGCCGAACAGCAATAACGCATATTTGAAATTAAGCGGCTTTACAAGAAGTGCCGGAGCAGAAGTTAAAAACGCTTTATTTGAATTGGAAAAGCAGAAGGAAATTAAATCTATTGTACTCGACTTGAGAGGAAACCCCGGCGGTTTGCTCGATGCCGCAGTTGATGTAGCGGAAAAATTTTTGAAGAAAGGAAATCTCATCGTTTCTGTTATCGGACGTGATACAACAAACGTACAAAAATATTTTTCACGCGAAGAACCTGTAGCAGGTAAAGCGAAATTGGCAGTATTGATAAACGGCGGTTCGGCATCCGCTTCCGAAATTTTAGCCGGCGCTATTCAAGATCACGATAGGGGAGTAATCATAGGTACGCCATCATTCGGTAAAGGTCTGGTACAAACGGTTGTTCCGCTTTCTTTCAATACTTCGCTTAAACTTACAACCGCTAAATATTACACTCCAAGCGGTCGTTGCATTCAGAAAATAGATTACTCAAAAAATAAAGTTTTTACGAAGCACAATCTGATTGTTGAAGAAGAATTCAAAACCGATAACAAACGTTCCGTATTCAGCAGCGGCGGTATTATTCCGGATTCTACCGTACCCGAACGTCCCGAATCGGAACAAATCGAATTTTTACTTGCTCGCGGAATGTTTTTTAAATTTGCTTCTTTCTATTTCAATACAAATAATTTTTCCGACCTGGGTTTAGTTAGTAAAAATGAATTATTCGACCGGTTCGTTGGTTATCTCGACACACAAAAAATCAATTATACTTCCAAAGAGGAAAAAGTACTTGCCGAATTGACATCAATGGTAGAAAAGAAAAAATATAATTCGGGACTCGTGGAGAAATTGAACAACATCAACGAACAGTTACAAAAAATTAAGAGGGAAGAACTTAAAAAATTTAAGGATGAAATTGTAATTGAAATAATGACCGAACTTGCGGCAAGAATCAACGGAAGGAAAGGAAGAATAGAAGAAATGCTGAAAAACGATAAGCAATTCAAAACGGCATATCACATTTTAAATAAACCCGGACTTTACAGAAAAATTTTGGAGGCAGTTGACTGAAGCACTAATCTTTACGGTTTTTACATTTACCGGTATTGTTACCGGAATAGCATCGAGTATGTTGGGGATTGGAGGAGGTTTAATATTTATTCCCGTTCTTACTTTACTATTGCCGCACTTTAATTTGCCAACCAACCGATTGATTCAAATTGTTGTTGCTACTTCTTTGTTTGCGGGAAGTTTTTCTTCTTCCGGTGCCTTTATTCAGCATTGGAGAATGCATAACGTTGTATTTAAAAAGGCTTTACCGCTACTTACGGGAAGTTTAATCTCCGCGTTTATTGTACCGGAATTTGTAATCTCGCTGGATGCCAGCGTGCTGAAAATTCTTCTTCTTGTTATTCTTCTATCCGTGGCTGTAAAACTTCTGTTTGAAAAAAACGGTGAAATCAGAATATCCAAAAAATTGAACGATATTTTTCTGTTCCCTTTCGGATTGATTGTAGGAGGTATTTCCGCATTAACCGGATTGGGCGGAGGTATTATCTTCGTACCAATTCTTACTTTCTTTTTCGCCGAAGATATAAAAAGCGCAATAGGAACATCTACGTTGGTAGTTGCCGTAACTATGATTAGCTCGGCTGTTGCCTACGGTTTGTTAAGCTCCGGTATTGAGGTTACAAAAGGTTTAATCGGTTATATTCATATCTATTCCGGTTTATTGCTCGGGATGGGTGCGTTAATCGGAAATTTTGCCGGAGCAAGGTTTTTCAAAAAATATCCGTCAAAGATTATCAAAAAATTATTTGCCGTATTTATCATAATCATTATTTTGAAATCGTTTATTTAACCATGTTTTCCTGTCAAAATTTACCGCTTATTATGATTAGATCTGGGCAACGTTCATTAAAATAACAGACAGGCTTTCTCCTTATTGCGTTTAACGAATATATTCTCGTTTCAAAATATTTAACTTATTTTAAGTAGCACAAATTTTGTATCTTTGTGATTACTTTTTATTGCTTTTAGTTGAAAAAACAAATAAATTCAAAATTCTAAATAATAGCTGATGATTGCCGAACGGATTAAAATTGTCGAAAAAAAAATTGACGAGGCGTGCACCCGCGCCGGTAGAAACCGTTCCGAAATAACACTTATTGCGGTTTCCAAAACTCAGCCGAACGAAGCAATTATTGAGGCTTTTAATTATGGTATTAAAGATTTCGGTGAGAACAAAGCGCAAGAATTCAAACGGAAAACCGATGAGATTAAAGAGAAAATTACTTGGCACTTTATAGGGCATTTACAAACGAATAAAGTTAAGGATGTGGTAAAATCCGCGGAATTTATTCATTCTGTTGATTCACTGAAATTGGCAAAAGAAATTAATAAAAGGGCGGCGAAAATAGATAAAAAGCAAAAAATTTTTTTGGAAATAAATACATCGGGCGAAGAGTCGAAGTTCGGTTTGAGAAACGAAGACGAAATTTGGGAGCTTGCGGAATTTTGCTCGGGTGCGGCAAACTTGGAGTTGGTTGGTCTCATGACAATGGCTCCGTTTGTATCCGATGAGGAAACTATCAGAAATTGTTTCCGTTCTTTGAAGAATTTGAAGGAAAAATTAAACTTAGCCGGATTCGCTGTTTCGGAGCTTTCTATGGGAATGACTAACGATTACGAAATAGCGATTGAAGAAGGGGCTACAATGTTGAGAATCGGGACGGCAATTTTCGGTTCCAGAAATTATTGAGGGTAAAATGAAATTCACACCTTACGGTATTAAAAGTCAAGAGTTCACCAAATCCGTTATGGGATACGATAAGGATGAAGTGAAAGCTTACTTGGAAAAATTAGCCGACGAGTTCGAAAAACTTGCCGAAGAAAATTCAAAATTGAATGAGGAACTCGGCGAGTTAAAAGAAAGGATGGAAGATTATAAACAAATCGAAAAAAACTTTCAGGAATCTTTGCTTTCCGCACAAGAAGCGGCTAACCGTGCAATTGAAGATGCAAAAAAACAAACGGCAATTATGATTAAAGAAGCGGAGCTGAAAGCAAAACAAATTGTGGATAAAGCTCAAGAAGAAGCTCAATTTATAAGGGAAGGCGTATTCCATTTGAAAGAGGAAAAGGAATTGCTCGTAGCAAAATTAAAAGCAATAATTAATTCGCAACTTGAATTGTTGGATGTTAAACTTTCCGAAAAAGAAATAGAAATTCCTAAAGACGAAGAACTTCAAGAAAAAGAAAACCCCGATTCAAAAGATGACGGGGAAATGGATGTTGACGATATAGTGGAGAAATTAATATGAGTGAACTAATCGAAAAAATTAACGAAACAATCGAAGTAATACGCAAAACCACAACGGATAATTACGGAATAGGCATTATCCTCGGAACCGGTCTCGGCGGATTGGTTGATGAAATAGAAATCGAACACGAAATCAACTATTCGGATTTGCCGCATTTTCCGCTGTCGACCGTAGAATCCCATAAAGGCAAATTGATTTTCGGGAAAATCGGGGATAAAAAAGTTGTTGCAATGCAAGGGCGCTTTCATTACTACGAAGGATATTCGATGCAACAAATCACATATCCTGTCCGTGTAATGAAATTTTTGGGCGTTCAAACGTTATTCGTCTCGAACGCTTGCGGTGGGATGAATCCTTTGTTCCGTAAGAGTGATGTGATGATTATCGTCGATCATATCAATCTTTTGGGCGATAATCCTTTAATCGGAAAGAACGAAGATGAATTGGGTCCGCGCTTCCCCGATATGAGTGAACCGTACAGTAAAGATTTGATTGAACTTGCGGAACGTGTGGCTCTGGAAAATAAAATTAAATTACAAAAAGGCGTTTACGTTGCAGTTCCTGGACCAAACTTGGAAACCAAAGCCGAGTATAGATTCTTGAGGGCTATCGGTGCCGATGTAGTTGGAATGTCCACAATTCCGGAAAACATCGTGGCAAACCACATGGGAATGAAAGTTTTGGGAATCAGTATAATTACAGACGAATGTTTCCCCGAAGCTCTTAAACCCGTTGACGTGGAAGAAATAATAGCAACCGCAATGGAAGCGGAACCGAAAATGACATTAATAATGAAAGAGGTAATAAATAAGCTGTGAAAGAAATAAAAAAAATTTATTACGTTACGCCTATTATTTTGGCGTTGATTATTTTCTTTTCAAATTTTCTCGGAACGGATTTAATTTCCGGAGAAATTTATAAATTTACCGTTTGGTTTGTGCTTTCTTTGTTCGCTTTCGCTTGCGGCTGGATTATCAATCTTACGCTCGGTTGGGAATTCGGTGGGAAAATAACTTTTGCTGTTATTGTCGCCGCTACGCTTTTAAGCCTTGTTCTAATTTTAGCATTCGTTGGCTATTTCGAACAGGCGGAGGAAAAAGCCGTGCTGCCTATCGATACTCTGGTTCTTTACAGTTTGCGGAATATTTTCTTGGGACTGATGGGAGTTTTTGGTATGGCAGTGTCGAACGTTTTTCAGTTGCAAAGGAAAGTGGAACAGATGTCCGCCGGGTGGCATGGAGCCGATAGAATAATACAAAATGCCGAAAAGGAAGGCGAGATAATTGTTCGCGAAGCTAAAATTACCGGCGAAAAAATAATTATGGACGCTAAAAAACAAGCAAATCAAATAATTGAAGTTAGAAATAAAATCGAAAGGCAGATTAAAGAGTTTATTCAAATAGAGAAAGATTTAATAAAAAAATACGAAGAAAACGAGTAACCAACTAAAACCGGTGAAAATTCACTATGAAATTCAAACAATATGACAAAATAAGCTATCCGAAGATTGAGGAACAAATATTAAAATTTTGGGAAGACAATAAGATTTTTGAAAAGAGCATTGAAACAAGACCCGAAAATAAACCGTTTACTTTTTACGAAGGACCTCCCACGGCAAACGGTAAACCGGGCCTTCATCATGTAATGGCAAGAACTTTGAAAGATTTGGTATGCCGTTATAAATCCCTTCAAGGCTATCGCGTGCATAGAAAAGCCGGTTGGGATACTCACGGACTGCCTGTTGAAATTGAAGTTGAAAAGCAATTGGGTATAAAAAACAAAAGCGAAATACCCGAGTTCGGAATTGCAAAATATAATGCCGAATGCAAAAGGTCTGTTTTCACATATAAAGACCTCTGGGAAAAAATGACAACCCGTATGGGTTATTGGTTGAATCTCGACGACCCTTACATTACTTGCGATAATAATTACATCGAATCCGTTTGGTGGGCATTAAAAAATTTATTTGATAAAGGTTTAATTTACAAAGATTACAAAATTGTGCCTCAATGCCCAAAATCGGAAACGGTTCTCTCTTCGCACGAATTGGCGCTCGGATATAAAGAAACAAAGGATCCGTCGGTATATGTTTTAATGGAATTGGAAGAATCGGAATTAACCAAAGACGGAAAAACATATTTTCTTGTTTGGACCACAACGCCGTGGACTTTAATCTCCAACGTTGCTTTGGCCGTTGGTCCTCAATTCGATTACGTAAAAATTAAAATCGGCGACGAATATCTGATCCTTGCTAAAGACCGGTTGGATGTAATAAAACACGATTACGAAATAGTTGATGAATTTAAAGGAGAGAAATTAGTCGGGCAGCGCTATAAACAATTATTCGATTATCTTAAAGTCGATAAAGATGCCTTTTACGTTGTGCCTGCCGATTTCGTAAGCACGGAAGATGGTTCCGGAATTGTTCACATGGCTCCCGCATTTGGCGCGGACGACTATGAAGTTTCCAAAAAATATAACTTACCGTTTCTGCAGCCTGTTACACGCGGCGGAAAATTTACGGACGAAGTTACCGATTTCAAGGGAATGTTTGTAAAAGATGCTGACGAAGGAATAATCAAAAAACTTCGTGAAATGGGCAGACTTTACAAAAAGGAAACAATCGTTCACTCATATCCGTTCAGTTGGAGGTTCGATAATGTGCCCGTAATTTATTATGCGAGGGAATCCTGGTTTATTAAAACCACAAAAGTTGCCGATCGAATGGTTGAACTGAACAAAACAATTAATTGGCATCCGCCGGAAGTGGGAAGCGGTAGATTCGGGAATTGGTTGGAAGAAAATAAAGATTGGGCTCTTTCCCGCGACAGATTTTGGGCAACCCCTTTACCAATTTGGATTAGCAGCGACGGCGATATGTTTGCCATAGGAAGTATAGATGAATTAAAGGAAGGTTACGTTGAACGGGACGGGAAAAAAATTAAAGTTGCGGATTTACCCGAGGAAGAAATAGATTTGCATAAACCTTTTGTTGACGAAGTAAAATTCGAAAGGAACGGCAAAGTATATACAAGAACTCCCGAATTAATAGATGTTTGGTTCGATTCCGGTTCAATGCCCTTCGCACAGTTTCATTATCCTTTTGAAAACAAAGAAACATTCGAACGGAATTTCCCGGCGGATTTTATTTGTGAAGGAATCGATCAAACAAGAGGATGGTTCTACACTTTGCACGCAATAGCTACGATGCTGTTTGATAGTGTTGCTTATAAAAACGTTATTGTAAACGAATTGATCCTCGATAAAAAAGGAATGAAAATGTCGAAGTCGAAAGGCAATACCGTAGATCCTTTCGAACTGTTCGATAAGTATGGCGCCGATGCAACAAGATGGTATTTAGTTACCGCCAGTCCGCCGTGGAAGACAACTTTGTTTGACGAGGAAGGAATCGTTGAAGTTCAAAGAAAATTTTTCGGAACGTTGATAAACACATATTCGTTCTTTGCGTTATATGCTAATATTGACGGTTTTAACTTTTCCGAAGAAAAAATCCCTTACGAAGAAAGACCTGAAATCGATAGGTGGATTATTTCTAAATTAAGCAGCTTGATTGAAGAATATACGAATTACATGGATAATTACGACGTTACAAAAGCCGCAAGGGTAGTTGCCAATTTTACGATTGATCAACTCTCGAATTGGTATGTAAGGCGTAACAGAAGAAGATTCTGGAAGTCGGAAATAAGCGAATCGAAAATAGCTGCTTATCAAACGTTGTATGAAGCATTGATAACGGTTGCAAAACTTACATCTCCGTTTGCTCCTTTCATAGCCGATGAAATTTATAAAAATCTAAACGATATAACGAAATTGGAAGAATATGAATCGGTTCACTTGGTCGATTTCCCAAAACCGCTTTATATAGACAAAGAACTGGAATTTAAGATGGACGTTGCACAGAAAGTTGTTTATTTAACGCGGTCTATGAGAGCAAAATCGAACTTGAAAGTAAGACAGCCGTTAAAGAAAATTATGGTCGCTACCGATACGAAGAAAAAAGCGGCTGTTCAAAGTATGAAAGACTTGATTCTTGAAGAGGTAAATATTAAAGAGTTGGTTATTCTCGATGACGATTCCGGTATTGTAACAAAGTCGGCTAAACCTAATTTTAAAACATTAGGACCGAAATACGGAAAGCTGATGAAACAATTGGCAAATGTAATACGGAATTTCTCTTCCGAAGAAATAGCTGAATTCGAAAAAAACGGTAAAATTGAAATAGACGTGGAAGGGAATAAAATAGAACTTACAAAAGACGATGTGGAAATTGTAAGTCAACAAATAGAAGGTTGGTTGGTGGAATCGGAAGACGGAATAACCGTTGCAATTGACACCGAATTGGATGAAGAACTGATTGCGGAAGGATATGCAAGGGAATTTGTAAACAGAGTACAAAACATAAGAAAAGAAATCGGATTGGACGTTGTGGACAGAATTGACGTACATGTTAAAGGAGACGAAAAATTAATCGAATATATTAAACGTTCGGAAGATTATGTAAAAAACGAAATTTTGGCTAATAACATTTTTTATAACGGCTCGGAAAAAAACGGGCAAGAATTGAAACTTGGTGAGTTCAATTGTTTTGTTGCAATTGACAAAGCAGAATAGTAACTTTCCGAGAAAGCGGAGGTAATTATGGCTAAAAAGGAAGAGAAAAAGAAAACGGCAAAAGAAAAGCCTAAAGCGGAAAAAACTACTAAAAAGAAAAATACAAAAGCAGCATCGGCGAAAAAGACTGCGAAAAAAACATCGACAAAAAAATCTTCAACAGCAAAACCGGTAAAGAAAACAACTACCGCAAAAACAACGAAGACTAAAACAACAAAAACCAAAGCGACGGCTAAAAAAACTATTGGTAAAAAAACAAAAACCGCTAAAAAAGTATCCTCGCGTAAAAGCTCCGTAAGGGAAGTTGAAGTAATTTCCCCGACGAAAAAAGTAAGGAAAATTAAAGGATACGGTAAAAAAGATTTGGCAATGTTTAAAAAAGTAATTTTGGAAAAACGCGCCGAAATACTTGACCAGCTTCAGAACCTTCGCGATCAGATGATGGATCCTACAACGGGACAGTATGTGAACGAAAACTCTCCATATTCTTTACATATGGCGGAACAAGGTACCGACGCGCAGGAAAGGGAAAAGCTTTATTTGTGGGCTCAAAGGGAAACCAAGTTTTTAAGTTATCTCGAAGACGCGTTGGCAAGAATCGAAAACGGAACATACGGAATTTGTATTGAATGTATTGACGAACCTCAAAATCTTTGTCCTACATGTCCCTTGATTCCTAAAGAACGGCTTTTAGCTGTTCCACATACTCAACATTGCGTTCAAGTTAAACAAAAAATGCAGAGGAAATTTTAAGCGTGAGAGTTTTATATATTTCTCTGCTTGTGGTTGTAGTCGATCAAATAACCAAATTGTTAGTTAAAGGTATTACAATCCCAATTTTGAATATTAACCTTAAAGGAATGGAGTACGGCTCAAACTTCGATGTGTTCGGATCGTTCTTTAAAATCTGGTATGTGGAAAATCCCGGTATAGCTTTTGGCTTTAGTGTTGGAGACGGAACCGCAAAGTTGTTGCTTTCTTTGTTTACAATTGTTGCAAGTATTTTAATTTTGTATTTTCTCTGGAAAGTACGGCATGAGAATTTACTTTTAAGAGTAGCATTGGCATTGATTTTAGGCGGCGCCGTGGGAAATCTTATCGACAGAACATTCTACGGCGTGATTTTCGGTTACGCACCGCTCTTCTACGGTAAAGTAGTGGATTTTTTCAGCGTTGACTTTTTTGATTTTACTTTATTCGGACGTACATATGATCGTTGGCCTATTTTTAATGTAGCCGATGCCTCGGTTACTATTGGTGTAATTCTGATGTTATTTGCAAATGTAAGCGCCGGCAAGCAATCAAAGAAGGAAAATGAAACATTTGCTTCATCGGTTAATGACGATGGAAGCGAAAAAGATAAATTGACGGAAGATGGCGATAATACAAGAAAAGAAATTAACGTTCAAAATACCGGAGGGTAAAAAAAAGGAACGCATCGATACTTTCCTTGCAAACTCGATTGAACATGCCTCTCGTGCGAAAGTCCAAAAATTATTAAAAAGCAACCTGGTAACCGTAAACGGTAAAGTTGTTAAAGCAAACTATAAGGTTACGCCCGGCGATATTATTAACGTAACGGTGCCGGTTTCTCCCCGTCCGGATAAAATTGAACCGGAAGATATTCCACTCAATATCGTTTATGAAGACGAACATCTGCTTGTTATTAATAAACCCGCGGGAATGGTTGTTCACCCTTCAGCCGGAAATTACACCGGAACTTTGGTTCATGCGCTTATGCATTATACCAACGAATTAAGTAAAGTAAACGAGGAAGTGCGGGCCGGTATTATTCACAGATTGGATAAAGATACCACCGGCTTGCTGGTTGTTGCCAAAGACGAATGGGTTCATCTTAAATTGGCTGAGCAGTTCAGTTCCCATACGATTAAGCGTGAATATTGGGCTGTTTGTTGGGGGCATTTCGATAAACCGCAAGGCGAAATAATCGGAAACATAGCGAGAAGTAAAAGAGACCGGAAGAAATTTGCGGTAAGCGAAACCGAAGGGAAACACGCGCATACATTTTATGAAGTTATAGAAGAATTTGAGTTTACTACGTTAGTTAAATTGAGATTGAAAACCGGAAGGACGCATCAGATACGGGTGCATCTATCAAGTATCAATCATCCGGTTTTCGGGGATCCAACTTACGGAGGGAGAAGAATCTCATACGGAACAAATCTTCCTAAAATTAAGGAAAGGGTAAACAACCTTTTGGAAATTATGCAGAGGCAAGCGCTACACGCTAAAACATTAGGTTTTATTCATCCTGTAACAAAGGAAGAGATTATCCTTAATTCCGAATTACCGGAAGATTTCGATTTACTTTTACGCGAATTGAGAAAAACCGTTAAAAATCGGGTATAACATAAATGCTTCCTTCTACTGGAAGTTTAATTTTATATGTTTTGCGTTTTTTGTTTGTTAAATAATGTTTTCTTAACCAAGGATTAAGCATTTTCAAAATTTTATAATTTATGCCGTGTGCTTTTGCAAAATCCACCCAACTCTTAACTTCTTTGTTAACGGCTATTTCGTAAGTTTTGTAAGGTTGATATAAATCCTTTTCATCAAAATAAAAGCCGTATTTCTTGGGATTAGTTAAAATTTCTTTAATAGATAAAATTCTGAAAATGTATCTCGAAGTTTCTTCCGGTAAAACAAGATTGTAGTAATTATTTGCCTTCTGTTTTTCAATTTGTTCGTCTATAGCGGACTTACCATAATTATAAGAAGCTGCAGCCATCGTCCAATTACCATACTTTTTGTACGAATCGATTAAATATTTGCAAGCGGCTTCGGTTGCTTTTTCTATATGGTACCTTTCGTCGATTTCCTTATTTACTTCAAGTCCGTATTCACGTGCCGCATCTTTTTTAAATTGCCAGAAACCTACCGCACCGGCCGGGGAAATTACGTTAGTGAGCATGCTTTCGGTAAGAGCCAGATATTTGAAGTCATCGGGGACATTATATTTTTTTAGTATCGGTTCGATAACGGGAAACCATCTGTTTGCTCTTTTTGCAGAAAGCAGAGTAAGCGAATGCCAATATGTATTTACAATTAATTCTCTTTCAAGTCTTTCTTTTACGTCAATATTTTCAATTGGAACCCGCTCGCCGCAAAAGTAGAAATCGCCTTGAATTTTGGGTGTTACAATTTTATAGTTCTGCGGAAAGAATAAAGAATCTTCCGAGTTATTTTTGGCCGGATGAATATTGCTTTTGTTTCCGGTATAAAAACTTGAGAAAGCAAAAAGAAACACGATGCCGGTAATTGTTAGAACCAATAGTGTGGTTAAAAATTTTACTGTTCTCAAAATAAATTCCCCTTAGTGTTAATTAAAACTAAACTTTCTTGAAAGATTACCGATAATATATTGATTTATACAGATAGTATATGATAAAAAAACATACTTTTTATTTAATAAGTAGTTTTATTCCCCGGAAAATGTTGACACGCGTCACATTGTCCATTAACTTGCCAATAATAATATTACCAAAATTTTCCATTTTACGGAGGGAGTATGAAAGGAATGGGTGTATTTGTACTGACTCTGTTCATTGCGGTAGTTTCCACATTGAACGGTCAATATTACCATCAATTTGAAAGAAAAGGAAGTTATGCCCGGATTTTGTCCATGGGCTCAAACGATTATATTGCCGATCCGTATTTTATAACGGTTAATCCGGCTTGGATTTCAAAGTACGATAATTTTGTTTTTGGGGATATCGGTTCAACGGTTGCAAATAATTTTGAAAGCGGTGGAATAGGTCAATTTATAGGTGTTAATTTAAGGGCAAACAGAAATTTTTCATTCGGAGCACTATTTACAAGAAGGGATTTCAACGGCGGATCGATAGCCAAACTGGATCCGTACGGTTTGGTAAACGAAACAAATGCCACAATCGGGGGTGCTCCCGTTACGCCATTAGACAATAACGTCGTGCTCCTTGGATCATATTCTTCGGGAGGTCATACTTTAGGATTAGGAATATCTTATACATCATCAACAAAAGAAAATAAACCGGCAAACGGCGGGTCTGAAGTCGGAACCGCAAGTCAATTAGGTGTAAATGTCGGTTATCTTTCGAGTTTATCGAGGGAATTGTTCCTTGATTTGGGAGCATACATGATTTTCCCCGCCACAAGTTTGGAAACCCAACAAACTTCTGAAACTACTTTTTCCCAGACAATTATCGGAGCACGAGCCCGCGCATTTTATTATACATCTGCCCGGGTTGCCATTGTGCCGGTAGTTTCATTTCTTAACTCAAAAGGAAGCGCTAAAATTGGTGATCAGGCCGGAGTTACTACCACAGATTTGCCTGCTTACACTCTGTTTTCGATAGGCGTTGGTATTAATTATAAAATAGGCGATTTCCTTTTAGCCGGAGGTCCCAGTTACGAAATATTTTCGGTGACGGAACCGGAGATATCGGGAGTAAGGCCCAAACTTACCAGTACAAAAACTTCCTTTCCACATTGGAAAGTGGGAGCCGAATGGAATTTAACCGATTGGTTTATCGGAAGAATCGGTTATAATGTTTCTACAAGTAAAGAATCGGTTCAAAGCGCTACTTCGCCCACGACAAAGAACGAAGTGATATCTACCGCTTATTCTCCCGCAAACGGAGGTCTTACGCTTGGAGTAGGATTCCGTTTCGGCGGATTTTCGTTAGATGCAACGGTTAACGAAGATGTGCTTCGCCAAGGTTTTAATAATATCGGCGGAGGCGGGGCAACGTTTTCATATCTTTCCGCATCTTTCGCATTCTAGTTGCTTAAGTAAAAATTACACGTAATTATTTTAGGTTAATTACAAAGTAGTTACGAATAGTGGGAAAATTATATGAAATTCAAACTTTTTGATTTAAATCACACTGGTATTCTTTTTGAAATAAAACTAAACGGTTCATATCATTTAATTTACCGAAGGTAATCAATGAGCGCAAAAAATTTACATCAAGTAGCCGAATGGAATACGAGAACCGCATCACATTTACTATCGAGAGCATTGTTCGGTTTTACGAAAGAGGATTTGGAATTTGCTCTTTCTCTTACCATCGATGATTTCGTTGATAATTATTTGTTGAAAGATCTTCCGGAACCACAAAGTCCGGGTTTTTGGGTAAGCGACCCTTCTAATACGAACAGAACCGAAAGGTCTTACGAATTGACCTTTTGGTGGTTTAACTTAATGTTAACGCAAGGATATTCGTTCCGGGAAAAGATGGTTCTTTTTTGGCACAATCATTTCGTATCCCAACTTTCGGTTGTGCGGTTGCCGCAGTATATGTATTGGCAAAACAAACTTTTCAGAGAATATGCATTCGGTAATTTTAAGGAATTAACTAAGAAAGTAACAACCGACCCGGCGATGCTGATATATTTAGACGGTCAGAAAAATCATAAAGACGATCCTAATGAGAATTATGCGCGTGAGTTGATGGAACTTTTCACGTTGGGAATAGGAAATTATACAGAAAACGATATTGTGGAAGCGGCAAGGGCACTAACCGGTTGGCGCGTTGAAGATCTGAACTCTTATTTCGATCCGGATAGATTCGACGATACTCCTAAAACATTTATGGGGCAGACGGGAAATTTTAATTATGAAGATATTATCGATATAATTTTTACGAAGGAGGCAGTCTCCAAATTTATTTGTCGTAAGCTTTATAAGGAATTTGTATTCGTCGAACCGGATGAATCATTGGTCAATCAAATGGCTCAGATTTTCAGAGACAATAACTACGAAATAAAACCTGTTCTTTCCGCTCTATTAAAATCGGTTATTTTTTATACCGATGAGGTAATCGGAGCTAAGATTAAAAGTCCCATTGAATTTATATTAACATTAATTAAACAATTAAAAATTAATCAACCGAATTATGATTATTTGCGGCGCACCGCAAACCTGCTCGATCAAGTCCCGTTTGAACCGCCGAATGTAGCAGGGTGGGAAGGCAATAAAAAATGGATTTCAACAACAACCTTACCGGCACGGCATGTTTACACAGATAAAATTGTTTCCGGCGATGAATCGGAAATTAACATTGTGGAATTTGCCCGGACGTTCGCTACCGCCGAAAACGCCGAGCAGTTTGTTGATGAAATAATCGGACTTTACCTGCAGTTTCCGGTTAGCGATAACAAAAGACAATTCTTGTTGGAAACATTGTTAGACGGTTCCGCCGTTTACGATTGGTCTACTCATAATGAGAATTCCGAAAAAAGATTGGAATCGTTTTTTAAAGCTTTGTTCAGATTACCAGAATACCAACTTTGTTAAAGGGAAGTAAATGGATAGAAGAAAATTTTTACGTCAATTAGGATTAATAACCGGCGCGGGTTCAATTTCGATGACTTTGGGGAATGTGCCGGTCAGGGCTTTTTCAAAATCTATTTTTAAAACCACGAAAAATAACGGCAAGGTTTTGGTTTTGGTTCAACTAAGCGGCGGTAACGACGGATTGAATACCGTTGTCCCCTTCGAAGACGATTTGTATTATAAATTCCGGCCGAATATTGCAATACCCAAATCGGATGTGCACCGCGTTAATACACTTACGGGTTTGCATCCTTCGATGGATGGTTTTAAACAACTTTACGACGAAGGGAAATTATCAATTGTGCAGAATGTAGGTTACGAGAACCAAAACCGTTCGCATTTCAGATCGACGGATATTTGGCTTTCCGCATCGGATTCCGACGAATATATAAGTGACGGATGGATCGGAAGATATTTGGGTTATTCGGTAATGAACGACCCGGAATTCAACCCGGATCATCCGATGGCAATTCAACTCGGTTCCGCACAATCTACTTTACTCGAATGTACATGCCAAAGCGGTTCATTGGGAATTGCTTTTGAAGATCCCAACAGATTTTTTCAATTAATTAACGGTAGCTCTGCCGATAACGATCCGCCGCCCGATACTTTAGCAGGTCACCAATTAAAATTTATTAAAGAGATAGAAGCGCGTTCCATTCGTTATGCGGAATTAATAAAAGAAAAAGCCGATACAGTTGAAAACAAAGTTAATTATCCGAATTCCAACTTGGCGGAACAGTTATCGATTGTTGCGCAATTGGTCGGCGGTGGTTTGGAAACACCGGTTTATTTAACTTCGATGGGCGGATTCGATACTCACTCGAATCAGCTTAGCCGGCATGCCAGTTTGCTTTCGAGACTTTCGGAAGCAATAACGGCTTTCCAAAGGGATTTGGAAGCGCTCGGCGTTGCGGACAGGGTTGTTATTATGACGTTTTCCGAATTCGGCAGAACGGTAGAACAAAACGGAAGTATGGGAACGGACCACGGCGCAGCCGCTCCGTTATTCGTAATCGGTAAAAACGTAAACGGCGGTGTGTTCGGTGATAATCCGGATTTAACAGATTTGGATAATAGCGGTGATAATAAATATCATTACGATTTCAGATCGGTTTATGCAAGTATATTACGCGACCATCTGGGAGCGGATCCGGACGATATGAATCAAAAAATACTGCTCAAAAAGTTCGATACTCTTCCACTGATTTCTGTTAAAAGTATTGCCGCGGGCGGACCAAAAACTTTCGATATCCAGCAAAACTATCCAAACCCGTTCAATCCTGTAACCACAATAAGATATACACTGAGAATACCACAAATAATTTCTCTAAAAGTTTACGATGTTAGAGGCAGGGAAGTGGAAACTCTTTTCCAAGGATACAAGGATGCGGGAAATTACACTGCCAAATTCGGAGGAAGAAGATATCCGAGCGGCATATATTTTTGTCATCTTGTTTCCGGTTCATACAGGAAAACAATCAAAATGACTCTGGCAAAATAGTAGTATATATTTATAGTATCGCTTTCTCGCGGACATCAGTTTTTAGGGCATATTCGGTTCTGCCGATATAAATTAAAGCGAAAAGAAGTATTAAACCGCCGGCAATCAGATTTACGGCATTGGTCTTTTCACCAAAAAACAAAAGCGATACGGTAACCGCAAGCGGAATTTTTAAATTGTTAAAAACGGCTAAGGTTCCTACTTTGGTTTTAACCGCGCCGGTGTTCCACAAATAAAAACCGATTCCCGAGGCAACAATTCCCAAATATATTAACGTGAAAATTTGTTTTTGTGAAAGATTTATTTGAGTGTAATCAACCGTGAAAAGCGAGGTTAAAAGGGTGAAAATAACTCCGCCGGCAAATAACAGTGCAAAAATTTCATGATCTTTTAATTCCGGACGTTTTTGTTTGTAATTTTTATAGAAAATTTGTCCCGCAGCAAAACACAAATTGGAAATTTGTAATAATACGAATCCTGCAAACAAACCGCTTAACCCGATTTTTCTGAATACGATTATTCCGGTTCCTATTATTGCCAACACGGCGGCGGTTAATGCTTTTCCGTTAAATTTTTTCTTTAAAAAATCGTTCAAAAGTGTAACGTAAATAGGCGTGAAAACCGTAAAAAGCGCTACTTCGTAAGCTTGCAAATATTGATATGAAAAAATGTAAGTAACATACATTACACCGTATTGAATTACGCCGATAAGAATTAAGCGAAATGAATCTTTAATATTTAAGGATTTAAATCTAAAGAACGGTAAAAACACAAGTAAAGAAATAAACAAACGTACGAATGAAACAAAAATCGGGTTAAGTCCGGTTAAATTTCCTTTTATTAATCCGAAAGAAAACGCCCAAATGAGTGAAGCCGTAAGTAGATAAATCATTTTCCGGTAGTGAATTAATCAAAATTAAAAAAACAAATTTACCGATTAAACTGGAAAAAATTTTAAAAATAAAATGCCGCTCATATTCAAAGGAGCGGCACCGAGGGAAATAGGTAGTTATTTTTTACATTGCTTCTTTAAATCGTCTTGCAACTTCATCCCAATTAACAACGTTCCAAAAATTGGAAATATATTCGGGTCTTCTGTTTTGGTATTTAAGATAATAAGCATGTTCCCAAACATCGAGTCCGAGAATAGGGGTGCCTTTAACTTCGGCTATATCCATTACCGGATTATCTTGATTCGGCGTTGAAGTAATTACCAGTGTATTGTTGGTAACCAATAACCAAGCCCAACCCGAGCCGAATCTGTTTGCCGCTGCTGAAGAAAATTGTTCTTTAAATTCAGCGAATGAACCGAAGACCGAATTAATTTTGTCTGCCAATTCGCCGGTGGGTTCTCCGCCTTTTTCTGGTCCCATAACCGTCCAGAACAAAGAATGGTTAAAATGTCCGCCGCCGTTATTTCTTACAGCAACCGGATATTTGGAAACGTTGGACAAAAGTTCTTCCAAAGAAAGATTTTCCATTTCCGTTCCTTCTACAGCGGCATTAAGTTTTGCAACGTATCCGCCGTGATGTTTGCCATGATGAATTTCCATAGTTCTTGCGTCTATGTATGGTTCCAAAGCATCGAAGCCGTAGGGTAACGCAGGTAATTCGAATTTACTCATTATTTTACTCCTTTTTATTTATTGATGAAAATTATTATACGCTAAAAGATTCGCCGCATCCGCAAGTGCGGGAAGCGTTTGGGTTTGTGAAAACAAATCCCTTTCCGTTTAATCCGTCGGAAAAATCCAGAACGGTACCGGTAAGGTAAAATAAACTTTTACCGTCGATTAACACTTCCAAACCGTCATATTGCAACACAGAATCGCCTTCTTTTTTGCCTTCGTCGAAAGACATATCGTACATTAAACCCGAACACCCGCCGCCCTTTACGCTTACGCGCAACGGAACATTATCGGGAATCGAATTTTCGGTTTTGATTTTTTTTATTTGTGTAAGAGCTTTATCTGTTATCGTAATTATTTGGCCGGTGTCAATCATGTTTTTTCCCTTTCGGACTTGTTATTAATTATGCGTCTTGGGTTTCGGGTTCTTTTTCCTTCAAATCAAAATTTACTACCCAAGTTTTATGATCAACTGGTAATAGTTTTTTCTCCGAAACCAAAGAATCGATAAAAAGTTTTGCAGCTTCTTCAACTTGATCGTAGGTTAATTTTACGTCCTTCATTTCAAAATAATGTTTTATTCCGTATTGGATGTCTTTCAGAAAAACGTTGGATTTGTAAACAACCGGATATTGCTCGTGTAAATACTTCAAGAAAATTTCTTCGTTACGTTTTAATTCTTCGAAAATTTCTTTTGATGATTTTCCCATTTTAAATTATTTCCTCCAATGTTGTTGAAGTGAACAGTTGTATTATTTTATTTTGAATGTTACTTAATGGACTTCTCAGCGAGCAATCGTTTAAACGTTTACAATCGTCTTCGGTAGCATTCTCAAACATGCAATCCGTTAATCTTATTTCGCTGTCGACCGCTTTGATTATTTCATTCAAATTAATTTGCTTTGGTGATTTACTTAAAAAGTATCCGCCTTTTGTGCCCTGCACGGATGAGACTATTTCGGTTTTAACAAGTTTCTGCATTATTTTTGCCAACAAATCGTAAGGAATATTCATACTTTCCGAAAGCTCTTTGGTGCTAACCAATTTATCCGATGGTATGTAATTCAGATACTTTATTGCAAACAGGGCATATTCAACGGATTTGGAAAGTTTTATCATTTTATATACGACCGATTTAGTCCGATATAAAATTAAACAATTAAACCGCTACTGTCAAGTTAAAAACTTCAATAGAGAAATGTTTTTCCGAATCCGTTTAAAAACTAAGGAATGCCAAACAACTTTCCGCAAAATTTACCAACGGAGAGAAATATATACCTAAAACAAGCACAGGAATCAGCAACACGATTACATAAACAACATTTGCGGTGGACAATTTAATTTCTTTGACTTCGCCGTTTGGTTTTGTAAGAAACATGTGTTTGAGAACGCGGATGTAATAATAGAGTGATACAACGCTGTTTAAGACTGCAATAACGGCAAGCGTTGTCATTTTTGCATCGATTAAAGCGATAAACAAATAAAGTTTTCCGATGAACCCGGCTGTTGGCGGCAAACCGGTGAGTGAAACAAGGAAAACAGCAAACGAAACACCGAGGAAGGGCGTAACGTAACCGAGACCGCTGTAATCATGAATATCTTCCGATCCGGTTTTATCTGCAATTAACATAACAATGTAAAACGAACCGAGATTCATCAACATATAAATTGCAAAGTAGATTAAAATAGCTTCAATACCGATTTGTGAGAAAACAACAACGCCTAACAAAAGGTAACCGGCGTGTGCGATGCTTGAATAGGCAAGCATTCGTTTTAAGTTATCTTGCCAAAGCGCCGCAAAGTTTCCGAGCGTCATCGTTAAGATTGCAAACACGGAAATCAAAGTTTTCCAATCGAATACCGGAACAAGGAGCCAGTTTCCGGAACCGTCCACATTGGTAACAAATGCGGTTTTGATAAATCTGATTAAAATCGCAAAGCCCGCCGCTTTACTGGCGACGGATAAAAATGCAGTGATTGAGATAGGCGCGCCTTCGTAAACGTCGGGAGTCCAAAAATGAAAAGGAACGGCGGATATTTTGTAACCGATTCCCGCAACAATTAACAAAAGAGAAAAACCGAGAACAATCAAATTAATGTTTCCCGATTGCAATGCCGCATTTATCGAGTATAGATTTGTTGTGCCGGTTAAACCGTAAATAAGTGAAATTCCGAACAGCATAACTCCCGAAGCGACGCCGCCGAAAATAATATATTTTAATGATGCTTCACTGTTTCTGTCGCGAAGTTTTATAAATCCGGCTAATACATAAGAAGAGAATGACAATAGTTCCATAGAAACATAAATCATAATTAAGTCAGAAGCGGAAACCATAAACATCATTCCCAAAATCATTCCGAACAACAAAGTATAGAATTCACCTTGACGTTTACCGGTGTTTTCGATTTCGACGGAATGTTTTGCAAAGAAAACTATAAGCACGGATGTAAGGATTATCAAAAGTTTGAAATACGATCCGAAAGAATCCAGCGCCAGTAATCCGAATTTATTGGATGTTGCGCTCATCTTGAAAGCAAAACCTTCGTTGGCAATATCCGATAGAATATAAATCCCGCTTACGATAAGTCCCAACAAAGCAAGATAGGGCACAAGTTTTTTATTTTTATCGTAAATAAGGTCAAGTACTACAATTAATACCAACGTTACGGAAATAATAATTTCCGGTTTTATCAATGCTAAAGAATCGTATAAGCTTGAAAAGTCCATAATCCGTTCAACTAAATTTTATAATCCGCCAATTGAAATATTACCGATATTTACAGAAAGAAATTCTACCAAAGTATTTACCGAAGTATTCATAATGTTTAACATTGCCGATGGATAAACCCCCAAGAAAATTATAATGATTGTTAGAGGAATAAACATTGCATATTCCCTTGCGTCAATATCGGTAAGGGATTTCCATTTTTCCGGCAATTGCCCGAAGAACACTCTTTGCAAAGTCCACAACATATATGCGGCACCGAGCAAAATTCCGAGGGCAGAAATCATCGTAAGGGTTCTCAGGGTATCCACGCCGAAAGCTCCGACAAATACAAGCGCTTCGGAAACGAATCCGCTTAAACTCGGCAAACCGATAGCGGCGAAGAAAGCCACGGTAACAAAGCCCGTATAGACCGGCATTTGATTTGCAAGTCCGCCGAATTCGTATAGTCCACGTGTATGAGCCCGGTCGTAAACCACGCCGACAATTAAAAAGAGCATTGCCGTAATCGTTCCGTGGTTAAACATTTGGAATATAGCTCCATTTATACCCGTTGTGGTTAAAGAAGCCATTCCCAACATCACGTAACCCATGTGGGAAACCGATGAATAAGCAATAAGTTTTTTGAAATCTTTTTGTGCAAGAGCGACCAATGCTCCGTAGATAATATTTATCATTCCGAACAGTCCGATGTACCAAGCTATATCATTGGTGATTTGCGGAAAAATCGGATAACTGATACGGAGAATTCCGTAAGTTCCCATTTTCAGCAATACGCCGGCAAGAATAACGCTTATAGGCGTAGGCGCTTCAACGTGCGCGTCGGGCAGCCAAGTATGGAAAGGGAACATCGGAATCTTAATTGCAAAACCGATGAACAACGCAATATAAGCTATAAATCTTAAATTATGAGGATTCAACGGCGAAAGAATGCCGTCTTTTAAGTAGTTAGCTTTATCCATCAAAACGAGAAAATCGAAAGAAAATGCTTTCGAACCGTTTGCCAACGTTTCGGTTGCGCTGAAGTATAATCCGATCATTACCAAAAGCATAAACACGCTGCCTACGAGAGTGTAAATAAAGAACTTAATTGCCGCATATTCTTTTCTGGGTCCGCCCCAAATACCAATCAGGAAATACATCGGCAACAACATCAATTCCCAGAAAATGTAGAACAGGAAGAAATTAAGCGAAACGAAAACTCCCATCATTGCGGCATCGAGTAAAAGGAAAAGAGCGAAATAGCCTTTCACGGATTTATTAATATTCCAAGAAGACAATGTTGCAATAAATGAAATCAAAGCCGTTAACAAAATCATGGGAACGCTTAATCCGTCGGCTCCGACGAAATAATCGATTTTAATAGTTCCGATCCATGAGCCGCCGAAAATTTCAATCCATTTATATTTTTCTATAAACTGGAACGAATCTTTTTGAAATATACCGCCTGCGGAATAATCGAAATTGGAAAGCAAAATAACCGCAAGGATAACCTGTATTGCCGTGGAAAGAAGCGTAACGTATTTAATCTCCTTTTCCATTTTGCCCGGCATTGCCAAAACAATTATCATTCCGATTACCGGTATAAACGTAAGCAACGTTAAAATTGGGAATCCATCCATATCGCTAATTACCTTAAATAATTAATTTTTAATTAACACAACTAAAATGGTTCGAAAAACAGTAACAAAATTATTAACGAGAAAATTACCAATACCAAATAAGTTTGGATTCTTCCGGATTGTAAACGGCGGAAACCGAGTCCTAACAGACCGCTAAGGAATGCGGTAAAGTTTACAAATCCGTCAATAATATATTTATCGAAAATACCGCTGATAGTAGAAATTACCCGCGTAACATAAGCGGTACCGTTTACTATGCCGTCAACCACATATTTATCGAATAAAGAAAGAAGATAACTCAGTTTTAAAGTTCCGCTAATAAAAGTAGCTTCGTAAAATTCATCCACATACCATTTGTTTAACGAGAATAAGTATGCTGGTTTCAATTTTTCAGCAAGTTCGTCCGGATCGATTTTTCTCCAATGATAAATTAAAAATGCGAATAAAATTCCCAATCCGCCGAGTAGTAAAGATAAAACAAGCGTTGGGATATGCGCCCAGTGCATCGCATGTTCGTATTCTTCGGAAAATGCTACTGCGCTTTCTGTTACTCCTTCGGTTTCCGTTTTCATAAAATCGAATCTCGTTTCTTGCGGAACTACAGATTCCGGAGTATGCACCCATTCGGATAAAAACCACCCTTGTTCGGGCGCCACCGGATTAGGCGTGTACCAAAAGAATAAAGAAAGCGTTGTTAAAACTATTAACGGCAGAACCATAACAAACGGGGATTCGTGAGCATGGTCGTATTTTTCTTTATTTCTCGGTTCGCCGTGGAATGTCATTATTACAAGCCGGAACATATAAAATGCGGTCATCAGAGCAACCAAAAATCCGAAGGTCGGTAAAAGCCAATGACCGGTAAGATGAGCAAACGCCAAAGAACCGGCAAGGAGTCCGTCTTTACTTAAAAATCCTGAAGTTAGCGGAATACCCGAAATTGCGAGGGACGAAACGATAAATGCCGCGTAAGTAATCGGCATTTTCTTTCTCAGTCCGCCCATTTCTCTCATGTCTTGTTCGTGATGCATCGCATGAATAACCGAACCGGAACCGAGGAACAGATTCGATTTGAAAAACGCATGCGTAATCAGATGGAAGAATGCGTATTGAAACGCTCCGACGCCAACAGCCATAACCATGTAACCGAGTTGACTGACGGTGGAATAAGCCAACACACGTTTGATATCGTTTTGTGTAATTGCAATTGTAGCGGCAAGGAATGAAGTAAATCCGCCGACTACCGCAATAACAAGCATTGCATCTGCAGTCAGCATAGCAAAAATCCGCAATGACAAATAAACACCGGCTGCAACCATTGTAGCCGAGTGAATCAAAGCGCTGACGGGCGTGGGACCTTCCATCGCATCGGGAAGCCAAACGTGTAGCGGGAATTGCGCCGATTTGCCTACGGCTCCCATAAAAATTAATATTCCCGTTGCCGTAAGCCATGCGTTACTGTCAAAGGGTAATACACCGTTGGAAATTTGTTCGAATATCGAATCGAACGTAAAAGTATGGTAAGTGGTAAATACAATTAAAATTCCAATGAACATTCCGAGATCGCCGACGCGGTTTGTAATGAATGCCTTTTTGCTTGCATCGGCGGCAGATTTCTTTTCGTACCAAAATCCGATTAATAAATAAGACGAAAGACCAACCAATTCCCAGAAAATGTAAATCATCAATAAATTATTGGCAATCACAATTCCGATCATCGAAAAAGTAAATATTCCCAAATAAGCATAGTAGCGGTTGAACCGTTTATCGCCTTTCATATATTCCAAAGAGTAGATATGCACCAACATACTGATAAGGTTCACAACGAAAAGCATTATCACGGTGATGTTATCGATTTTTATCCCGAGATCGATGTGAACATTACCGAAAACCGGCACGTTTCCAAAATCAATCCACGTGAATTGAAAATTAATATCCTGTGAAATATAATTGGATAGTTTGGCGTATAACAAAACCACCGAAAGGAAAAAATTTATTATCAGCAAACCGATTCCGGCCATATACAATTTGGGGAAGCGTTTGCTGAAAATAATAATCAACCCGAAACCGAATAACGGCAGCAGTAATGTAATAATCGAGATGTTAACTAAAATTATATCGTTCATCTAAACCGTCAAGAATTTAGTTCGTCAATTTCATCAATATTAATATGTGTAAACGTTTTGTAAAGGTTCAGAACAATTGCCAAAGCAATCGCCGCTTCCGCCGCGGCAAGAATAATTACGAAGAGTGCGGTAACTTGTCCGCCCAAACCGTAGTTTCCGTATTTTGAAAAAGCTACAAAATTTATATTTGCAGAATTTAAAATCAGTTCTATTCCCATTAAAACCATAATCGCATTCTTTCTTGTAACAACGGAATAAATTCCGAGAGAAAACAGAATGGCGCTAACGACCAAAAAATGATTTAATCCAATAGTTTCCATTTATTTATCCCCGTCTCTTCTTGCTATTGTAGCCGCACCGATCATCGCAACGAGTAATAAAATTCCGAGCAGTTCGAAAATCAAAACATATTCGGTAACCAAAGTTTTCCCGAGAGATTTAGTAGTAGTAACGGGAATCTCTGCCGGATTTACAGCCCAATGCGTCGAATACATTAATCCGATAAGCAAAGCGGCAAAAATTCCGATTATAATAACAGCCGGGATTGTTTGAACGGAACCGGCTTTAATATCGACGCTTGTAATTTTGTGAGTTAACATAACACCAAATAACAATAAAACCAGGATTCCACCGATATAAACCATTACCTGAACAATCGCTATAAAATCGGCGCCAAGTAAAACATAAAGACCCGATACGCCGAAAAATGTAAACAGCAGACTGAATGCGGCATAAACTATATTTTTAGCATTTACCACAATAAAAGCCGAAACTATTGTGATTGCAGCGAACAGATAAAATATTATGTCGTATAAATTCATTTTCTAAATTATTTTTTGTCGCTATTGTTTGGATTATCCGTTTTAGCTTGAGCAGCTTTTGCGGCTGCAGCTTTAGCTTTTGCCGCGGCTTTTTCCGCCATGAATTTTTCGTAATTTTTCTTTTTCTCTTCGGCTTCTTGCGGAGTTAAAACCGAAAAATTGTAAATCAAATCTTCTCTCTTGTATTCCGAAAATTCATAAACATCCGTCATGTAAATACATTCCGTTGGGCAAGGATATGTGCACAAACCGCAATAACAGCATTTGGCAATGTCTATATCGAATTTAGTTACCCACAACGCTTTTTTCTTTCCGTTTGAAGTTACGCCGAGATCATCCGTGGGTAATGCTTTTACTGTTTCAATTTCGATACAATCGACAGGGCACGCACGGGCACATTGATCGCAGCCGATACAATCGTCCATGTTCACATAAAGTCTGTTTCTTGCCCTTTCGGGAAGGGGAAGTTTCACATCGGGATATTGAATTGTTACCGAGGGAACGAAAAGGTGCTTAAGCGTTACTTTCATTCCAACGAGAACCGTCCATATTCCTTCCCATGTATTTTTCAAATATTCTTTCATATCAAATCAGCGTAATTATTCCGACAATTAATAAATTAAATACCGCATAAGGAATTAAATATTTCCAGCAAACCGTCATTAGTTGATCTACCCTTAAACGCGGTAAAGTCCATCTCAACCACATTTGCACAAATACGAAAAAGACGCCTTTGCTTAAGAACCAGAACAATTGTTCAAACGGAATTAGAGCAGGAATACCAAGCGTGTTTCCCAAATAACCGAAAGGCGATTGATAACCGCCGAACAGTAAAGAAACAATTATCGCCGAAACCGCAAACATATTGGCATATTCGGCTAAGAAAAACATTGCGAATTTCATTCCGCTGTATTCGGTATGGAAGCCCGCAACCAATTCCGATTCCGCTTCGGGTATATCGAAAGGTGTTCTGTTTACTTCCGCCAAAGTGCTTATAAAAAGAATAGTGAATGCAACAACCATAAAGGGAATTAAAAGTATCTGTTGAATTCCTTCGCCCGCTCCGCCGAGAATATTCCAGTTCCAGAAATATGCTGTTTGTTGTTCGCTCATTGTTCCCAAATTCAATGTACCGGTAATCATCACCAAAGTTAAAACGACAATAGCAGTGGGAATTTCGTAACTTACAATTTGCGCGGCGGATCGCATTGCACCGAGAAGCGAATATTTGTTATCGGAAGCCCAACCGCCCATTAAAATACCGGCTACCACAAATCCCGAAACGGCAAGTATATAAAAAATTCCAACTTCGGCATTTGTTCCGATAAACTTGCTTGAGAAGGGAAGTGCCGCAAAAACCGCATAACTTCCGATGAATACAAGGAACGGAGCAAGGTTAAATAATTTTTTATCGGCTTGCGGAATGATAATATCTTCTTTTTGTATAAGTTTCAGAATATCGGCAACGGTTTGCAATATTCCGTGATAACCAACGCGCATCGGTCCAAGGCGGTCTTGCATGTGTGCCGATACTTTTCTTTCCGCCAGAACGGCAATTAAAGCAAACGGAAGAACAACAAGGAAAAGCGGTAAAGCCGCAACGACAAAATATGTAATTACTTCATTTCCGACTATATTATTTAGGTATTCGTACATTATCTGTCAATCTCCCCTAGAACAATATCCAAACTACCGAGAATAGCAATTAAGTCGGCAACAAGATGCCCCTTGCTCATTTCCCCGATAACGGAAAGGTTAACGAACGAAGGCGCGCGTACCTTTACTCTGAACGGATTGACCGTTCCGTCGCTTATAATAAAGTATCCAAGCTCGCCTTTCGGATTTTCCGTACGTGAATAAACCGTTCCTTTCGGAGGTTTTATTCTTCGCGGAATTGCCGCTTTAACGTCTCCATCGGGAATTTGATCAATTGCCTGTTCAATAATTTTCAAACTTTCTTCCATTTCCCGGACCCGAACGAAGTAACGGTCCCATGAATCGCCAACGGTTCCCATACGACCGTCTCCGACGGGAATTTCAAAATCGAATTTATGATAAATCGAATACGGATCGTTTTTTCTCAAATCCCATTTCAAACCGCTTGCTCTTAAAACGGGACCCGTAACGCCGTAGTTCACTGCGGTTTCCAAAGGAAGAATTCCTACGTTTGCTGTTCTTTCTATAAAAATTTTGTTATAGGATAACAGCTCGTTCAGTTCTACAATTTTCGGTTTGAAGTATTCTATAAATTCTTTTGTAAGACGAACGAAATCGGGATGAATATCGTGGGACAATCCGCCAACCCAAATATAATTGTATAAAAGTCGCGCCCCGCAAGTCATTTCGAAGAGTGTCAGAATTTTTTCCCGTGCTATAAAGCAATAGAGAAAAGGAGTAAACGCTCCGATGTCAACCCCGTAAGTACCAAGCGCAACCAAATGGGAAGCAATTCTTTGGAGTTCGGCCATAATAACCCGTATGTATTCAACGCGTTCCGGAACTTCTATTCCCATTAATTTTTCCACGGCAATTGCATAACCGAGATTATTAGACATCGAAGCCAGGTAATCCATTCTGTCTGTGTAAGGCACTACTTGCGGGTAAGTCATTGCTTCAGCGTGCTTTTCAAAACAACGGTGCAAGTAACCGATATATGGTTTAACGTTAACAATCAACTCACCTTCGAGCTCAACGACAAGTCTCAACACTCCGTGCGTGGAAGGGTGTTGAGGTCCCATGTTCAAAACAAGTTCTTCTGTCTTTACATCAAGTGTTTTAATCTTATCCATCTCGGCTCAAATTAATATGGAACTTTCATCCCTTGGTAATACTCGGGATTTTTATAATCTTTTCTTAAAGGATAACCATCCCAATCTTCCGGCATCAAAATTCTTCGTAAGTCCGGATGATTAAGAAAAACAATACCGAACATATCGAAAGCTTCGCGTTCGTGCCAATCGGCTGCTCTCCAAACGGATTCAACCGATTCAACTTCGGGATTTTCACGGTTTACGGAAACTTTAAGAGTTACCTTGTGTCCTTTTTGAATGGAATCAAGATGATAATACACACTTAACGTTCCACCGCTGATTACATCGTATCCTTCTTCATCTTTTGTTTTTTCCCCGTTGGCGTCATCCACTCCGGATAAATTCATTAGCGTATCGAACAGTAAATCGTCGTCGTCCCTTAGAAACAAACAAACATCTTTAATTGCAAGCGGATCGACTGTAATAATCGGTTCGACAGGCAAATCCGTTTCGAATCCGGTGATTTTTTCGCCGAACTTTTCTTTTAGAATGTTAAATATTTCTTCGGAAGTTTTCATGCCGTTTTCTTTCTTAATGTTTCGTGTCTGATTTTTTCCTGTAACTTAATCAAACCTTCCAATAATGCTTCGGGTCTCGGCGGACAACCGGGAACGTAAACATCGACCGGTATTACGCGGTCCACTCCTTTCAAAACGTGATATCCGTGTTCCCAATACGGACCACCGCAATTTGAGCAACTTCCCATCGAAATTATATATTTCGGATCGGGCATTTGTTCATAAAGTCTTTTAATACGTGTTGCCATTTTAAGAGTTACAGTGCCCGAAATGATAATGATATCCGCTTGACGCGGGGACGGGCGCGGAATTACTCCGAATCTATCGAAATCATAATGGGAGGCTGATGTAGCCATCATTTCGATTGCACAGCATGCCAATCCGAAACTCAACTGCCAAAGGGATGATAAGCGTGCCCAATTCAATAAATCTTCTGTTTTCGCTATTACAATATTACCGTCTGAAAACTCTCTATCTAATAATCCCATAATTTCTCTTTCTATTCAACTTCGGAAACTGTTTTTTCTTCCACCGGTCTGGGAGCTATTTCCGGTTTGAATTTAATATCCATTTTCGGAGGTTCGATTTTGGGGCGTGCCCATTCCAAATCGCCTTTACGCCATTCGTATGCCATTCCTAAAAATAGAACAAGCAAGAAAATTGCTCCCACGATAAATCCGTAAACTCCGAAATTTTTATAGACCAACGCCCACGGAAATAGCATAACTACTTCAACATCAAAAATTATAAATATTAATGCTACAACATAAAAACGAATATTGAAACGCACCCAAGGCGAGCCTACGGGGTCTTCGCCGCATTCGTAAGTTTTTAATTTTTCCTTGGTTGGTCTTTTGGGTCGGATTAAACTTGCGGCTACTAAAGCTATTGCCACAAATCCGCCGGCGAGTAAAATAAATACGAAAATCTTTCCAAATTCGGTTAACATAGTCCTTTAAAAATTTTCTCTCAAAACTACTACAGACGCTTTACAATGTCAAGAAATCCAAATAATAACGATGTGAAAAATAGGACTTTTTTGGCTAATTAAAAAATAAAATCGACAAAAAAATCTTAATTTATTGAAGGGAAAATTTTGGAGAACACGAGTTTGTGAAGATTGATTTTCAAAACGAAAAGAAACAACGTGCTCAGTTTAACTTTTGGGCGGGCACAAACATATACGTCGTCCCATCTCGGATTAAATTTATTTTTAAAAAAGTATAATCCTTCGTAATTATAGGCGAATTTCAACATCCTTCCGGCAAGGGTAACGAACGCCGATTTGGAAAAAGGTTTTGCCGAATTTTTATTTTTTAGGAATGGCACTTCGCCCAAACTCCATTCCTTAAACCCTTCGTTTTCCAGTTTGCGGAAAATCTCGGAAATCAAAAATTCCATAACTCCAACCGGTGCATCCTTTTTCCGAAGAAGAAGTTCGGTGTGTAGTTTTTCATTCGAATTAACCGAAATTTGAACGGCGGCTAACCAGCTATTTTCTTCCGTTGTAAGAACAAACATTCTGGTATTCGGAACGAAAGATGAGAAATATAGGAATTTCAGTTGCGGTTCGTTCCCGTGTGCGGAGATTTTTTTGAACTTTTCTATTTTATTTCTGTTTTCTTCATTGTAGGGAAGTTCAATTACTTTACCGTATTTCGAACCCCGTTTTATCAATTTTTTCAAAGATTTTTTTTCGAAGTGATCCTTTCCGAATTCCAATACGGCTTCCTTTCCGATGTAAACACTACCGAAACCTTTTGATTTCAAATATTGGCGTATATCGGAATTACAACCCCGTAAAATCGAAAATTTACCGGAATGTTTTTCGATATAATCTAAAACGATATGCGGCGTTGTTTGTTTGGAAACCTTTGCCAATGAAATCCATTCGCAATTTTTATTAATGGGAACATTGGTAAAATCGAATGTGTTGTTTTCGTGGCGTATCCAACTTAACGGTAAACTTTTGGGTTTGTTGAGTATGTAATCCAAGCTTTTAAGTTTATGTTGTTAAAAAATAAAGCATAAAGATAAAAAAATAGAGGTTGCTTCCAAAACCGGAATAAATTTACCCAATTTCGCAGCAACCCCTTGGAAGATTTGAATATTAGAATTTCGTATTATCGGTGGCTTTGTTGTAAATCCATTGAACTTCTACCCAAGCCGGATTTCCCGGTTCGCCCCCGCCCCAGGCTACTATTTTTATTTTGGAGTAGTTGTGATCGTTATCGTATAAGAAAACATAATTGCTCTCCCTGTCGGACATGCTGTTTGTCCAACTGTCATCTTTAACCGGAGAATCAATACCGTCGTTCAGGTCTGTGCCCGAACCTACTTTGAACCATGTTACTCTTGTCATTTGGGAATGATCGGAAGCGCTTCGAACTATAAATCCGTCGGAGGAATAATAAATATCAACTTTATCTTTATCGGAACTCGAAATTCCGTAAGCAGAGCCTGAAGATAAATCCAAACCGCTGGGCTGATCGGCAGATGTACCAACGGTTTCCCAAAGTCTTACGGGACCATAAACTGCATATTCCGGTGTAAGTTCAATATTTACTTTTTCGGAATGTCCCGCAATAATTGTTACGGTTAATGTAGTATCTTGATAGTTGGTCAGTTGTAATGTTACGTCGTAAGTCCCTTCGGCTAAATCGGCGAATGTATGAGGGGTTGTAAAACCGGAGTTTGAGCCGTTTAACCAAATCTCCGCACCGGGGGGCATTGATTCTACTGTTAATTGACCAACCGTGGGTCGTAGATCTATCGATATCACTCCGGTTTCCGTTTCGGAAAAACTGATGGAAAAAGTCGTGTCCGCATAATTTGTTTTAGATAAAGTTATATCGTGAACTCCCACTGATGCTTGAACTGTATCGGGGGTAACTTTCCCGGTATTGCTTCCGTCGATAAATATTTTTGCCCCTTGAGGATTGGAGGAGACGAAAACTTTACCTGTAACCGGTTCAACCAAGGTGTCTTCCGAGCATCCCCAAAACGTAAGTCCTACGGCAAATAAAATCAAAGCAAAAATTTGTAATTTCTTCATTTTTACACCCCATTAAATATTAAAATAAAATTATTTTCTGCTTAAAGAAAATTGAAATTTTTTCTTTCCCACGTCCATTGTGAATATACCGCTGAAGGTTTTCCCATCTTCCGATAATGTTCCTTCGTATGTACCTTTGTATCTGCTGTGTAAAAGGTCTTTCATAGTAATTTTTTTCGTTTTCGGATTAATTGCTCCTTCCACTTTTTGTTTAATCACATTACGGTAATTTATGGTGATGTTGCCTTTAAAAGCATTACCGTTTTGTTCCGTGATAACCAATTTTGTATTACGTTTATCGAACTTACCTTGCCAAACGCCTTTTAAGTCCGGCACAGACGTAACAACTTTGGCTTCTTCCATGTTTTTTGCTTTGGATTTAATTTCGTCGATATTTTTAGAAACTTTTTGTTTAACTTCTTCTTTAACAGCGTCTGTTTTTTTCTCGCATCCGGCAAATATTACAAAGCCAATTAGAAGAACAAATACGGAAAACGCCAGATTATTTTTAATATTCGTTTTCATTTTCTCTCCTTTAATTTTATAATTTGTTTAAAATAATATAAGAAATTCCGCAAGAAAAGTATGTAACCGAATATGTTATTTGTCGGGCTCATTTTGGTTGTTAAAAGCGAGAATTGTATATTTACAATAAAGAATGGCGCGTTCGTCTAGCGGTTTAGGACGCCGCCCTCTCAAGGCGGAGATCACGGGTTCGAATCCCGTACGCGCTACAAATTCCAAGGGGTTCCCGTTTTAGCCAGCTAAATTCGTCCGTTTATACTCTTGGCTGGGTTCCCAAATCAAATTTACCGGAACTAAAGCCACACCGAAGGTCATTCAAATTTATAAACAAATCCTGCAATAAAACGGAAACGCTGATTTTCGCGGATGTTAAATTGCTAATTCATCCTGCCCGTGTTATCTTTGATGTTCACAATTTCGGAATTAAATGATATTTACTTTAGAGAAGAAAGAAAAGTATAGTAAAGCCCGGGCGGGAACTATTGTTACCGCGCACGGCGAAATTAAAACGCCGGTTTTTATGCCCGTCGGTACTCAGGGAACGGTTAAAGCGGTTAATCAGAAAATTCTTGCCGAAGAAATTAAAGCTTCCGTTATTCTTGGTAATACTTATCATTTGTATTTAAGACCGGGTACCGAAATTTTAAGTAAAGCCGGCGGCTTACATAAATTTATGAATTGGGATAACACAATTTTGACCGACAGCGGCGGTTTCCAGATTTTTAGTCTGACGGAATTAAGAAAATTAAAAGAAGACGGTGTTGAATTCAAATCGCACCTGGATGGTTCGAAACATTTTTTTACTCCGCACAAAGTTATAGAGATACAAAGGATTATTGGTTCGGATATTATGATGCCGCTCGACGAATGCACGCCTTATCCTTGCGATTACGAATATGCCGTAAATTCTACAGAATTAACTTCCCGCTGGGCGGTTAAGAATAAAGAGGCTTTCGAAAAAATAAAGCCCATGTATGGTTACGAACAAGCATTATTCGGAATTGTACAAGGAAGCACATACAAAGATTTACGGGAAAAATCTGCCAAAGACTTGATGAATTTGGATTTCGACGGATATTCGATAGGAGGTTTGGCAGTGGGCGAACCGGCGGAAACGATGTACGAAATTGTAGATTTCACAACCGGTATTTTACCGGAAAACAAACCGCGGTACCTTATGGGTGTCGGTCGCCCCGAAAATATTTTGGAGGCGATTGAACGCGGCGTAGATATGTTCGATTGCGTAATGCCAACCAGGAATGCACGCAATGCTTACTTGTTTACAAGCGAGGGAATTGTCAGCATCAGAAATGCGAGATATAAAGATGACTTCTCTCCGCTCGATCCTAATTGTAATTGTTATACTTGCCAAAATTTCAGTAAAGCTTATCTGCGTCATCTTTATACCGCAAAGGAAATCCTTGCGCTTGAACTCGGCACCATTCATAACCTGACTTTTTATCTTAATTTGGTTAGAACCGCCAGGGAAAAAATTTTAGAAGATTCGTTTTCGTTGTGGAAGAGTAAAATAATAGATAAATTAAAGAACAATATTAATTCAATTATGGAGGAATAAGTGGATTTATTATTAGCAATGGCTCCGCAAGGAGGTCAACAACAGGGCGGAGGTATGATTTCCACCTTGATTATGTTTGCCGCAATTTTTGCAATTTTTTATTTCATGATTATCAGACCCCAGCAGAAAAAAGCAAAAGAGCGCGAAGCAATGATAAACGCTTTGAAAAAAGGTGATAAGATTGTTACGACTGGCGGTATACACGGAACTATTGCGGGTATGGACGACAAAACCGTTTTGTTGGATGTTGGTAACAATACCAAAATTAAAATAGAAAAATCGGCAATCGGTCAAGTTCTTTCGAACAAAGATAAATAAGAAAAAGAGTATTAATTGATTGGAATACTGAGTAAATCCAATAATTTTTTGGGGATTGGGAGTAAACATTCTTCTTATCCGCATTCCCAAATCGTTATAGTTTCAGCGCCGCTCGAAAAAACCGTAAGTTACGGAAAGGGAACTGCGGCGGCGCCCAAAGCAATCTTGAAAGCTTCGCACTATGTGGAATTTTACGACGAAGAAACAAAAAGGGAACTTTGTTTCGAAAAAGGTATTTGCACTTTAGCCTCACTTAATTTCAATAAAATAAGAGTCGACGAAAGTTTAAATAAAACGTATAAACTTGTAAAAGAAATTTTGGAAGACAATAAATTCGTTGTTACGCTCGGAGGAGAACATACGGTTTCTTATGCACCGGTTAAAGTGCATCTTGAAAAATACCCGCGTCTTTCCGTTTTACAGATTGATGCACATTCCGATTTACGTGACACTTACGAAGGCACGAAGTATTCCCATGCTTGCGTAATGGCAAGGGTTGCCGAACATACTAAAAATATTGTGCAAGTCGGTATTAGGGCGCAAGCCGCAGAAGAAGCCGAGTTTATCAAAAAGAATAAAATCAATACTTTTTATGCGAGGGATATACGTCAAAATAAATTGGGGCGAGACTGGAAAAAGAAAGTATTATCTAAACTAAATAAAAATGTCTATATTACATTCGATGTGGACGGACTCGATCCGTCGGTCATACCCGCTACGGGAACACCGGAACCCGGCGGTTTGATGTGGGATGAAACAATGGATTTGTTAAAGTTAGTCGGTAAGGAAAGAAATATAGTCGGTTTCGATGTGGTAGAACTTGCGCCAAATAAACATCATACGGCATCGGATTTTATTACCGCAAAACTGGTTTACAAAATTTTAAATTACGCATTCATCAAAAAATGATTTTATGAACCTAAAATTAAAAATATCGATTTATTTCTTTGCCGTTATTAGTGTGTTTGGCAATGCCTTCGCACAAAACGGTTTTGTATATAAAGCCGAAATAGAGGGAATGATCGATTTGGGTTTGGCTCCGTACGTTCGCAGGGTAATAAGCGAAGCGGAATCCAACAAAGCAAAAGCCGTGATTTTCGAAGTCAATACTTTCGGTGGAAGGGTTGATGCAGCAACGCAAATAAAAGATGCAATATTAAACAGTGAAGTTTTAACAATTGCTTTCGTTAACAAGCGCGCAATTTCGGCAGGTGCGTTGATATCACTTTCGTGCGAAAAAATTGTGATGGCGCCCGGTTCGGCTATCGGAGCAACAAGCGTTGTTGATCAGGCAGGTAAAAAAATGTCGGAAAAAGCGCAATCGTATATGCGGGCCGAGATGCGTGCGACTGCGGAAAAGCGGGGAAGACGGAAAGATTTAGCGGAAGCAATGGTTGACGAACGTGTTGTTGTTGAGGGATTGGTGGATAGCACACAGCTACTTACACTTACCGCAGAAGAAGCTTTGAAATACGGAATTGCGGATACCGTGCTGACGAGCATTGACGAAATATTAAAAGTTTACGGATTGGAAGGTACCGAAGTAAAATCGTTAAAAAGCAATTGGGCAGAGGATTTCGTAAGATTTTTGAACCATCCCATTGTTTCTTCTTTGTTAATCATGATTGGACTTGTAGGTTTATTCGCCGAAATTAAAACTCCCGGTTGGGGTTTGCCCGGCACTGCTGCTTTAATTGCGTTGGCTTTGTTTTTCGGTTCGGGTTATATTTTGGAACTCGCTTCCGTAATAGAAATATTGATGTTTGTTATTGGCGTGATTTTATTGTTAATAGAAATTTTTGTTATTCCGGGATTCGGAGTGTTCGGTATTCTGGGAATTATTTTAATGGTTTCCGGATTGTTTCTCGGGTTGATCGCGGATCTTCCGATGGTCGATTTCGATATGATTTCCGTTGCCATAATTCAACTTGCCGGCGCTTTTGTTGCCGGTATTGCTTTCATTACCGTGCTTTTAAAGTTTCTTCCAAAAACAAGTATGTGGAAAAACCTTATTCTCGAAAAAAATATCCAAGCGCAATCGGGTTATACGAGTTACGAAAATTATGAAAGCCTGATAGGTAAAGAGGGAAAGGCATTAACGGTGTTAAGACCTTCCGGAACGGCATTGATAAACGGTAAACGCTTGGACGTTGTTACCACCGGCGAATTTCTCACAAAAGGAACAAAAATAAAAGTAGTGGAAGTAGAAGGCTCCAAAATAGTCGTGGAAAAGTCCAGGTAACTTCTTTCTACAATCTTTCAATCACATTTTTCGTAGAAGTAAAATCTTTTCGTGTCCCTTTCTTTAATTCACTGTCGGGGTTTTGGGTTTCTATCAACACTTCCATTGTGATGCCTGTTTCGGTCTCGGCTTTTTTAACCATTCCCGCATCGATATCAAAATCGATTGTTCCGCCGCCGGTAATTACAGGATTGGAGAAAGTGTAATCAAAACCGTTTTCGCTGATATGGTTTTGTCCTTCCCATTTCGCATTAAGCGAAGCTGCAATTTTGGCTATAGTTGAATTCTTGTCCTTTGCAATATCTTTTACTTTATAAGTTGCAATATTTTCAACTTGAAAAGAGCCGAGCGTGGAAGGGTAAGAAAATTGCCAAATGGAATCCACACCGACCGGATAATCCGGAATAATTTTGAAAAGTTGTTGTACAAGCGGAATAACGGTAATGTTTTCCAATTGTTTTTTCATTTTCGCTTTTGTCTGTTTCGAGAGAGTGTCGGGAACCATTTGAATTTCCAGTACATTTTTGAACAACCGGTTGATATCCGTTGTTTCAATAACTTTGCCCATTTTGTCTATCTTCACTGTGAAAGGTGTTTTCTTCAACGCTTCGTATTCCAGAAATTGTTGTCTTTCCCTTTTGCTGTAAAGAAATTTGGAATCGTATTTTATTTTCTGACCGTTAAAATCCACATCGGCTAAAATTTTACCAATATAAACTTTTACTTCGGCGGAACTGTCCGGTAAGACATTTTGCACCGTTAAATTAATCAGGTATTCAACATTCTGCTCGATTTTTGTTTCGAAAGTTGTATCGGCGGTAATGGTCTGAATATTTGTAAACGAAGTTTTCACGCGGTATTTGTGTTTATCGCCTTTGTTAAATTTATACCGCAGAACGTACAAATCTTCTTGCTTATTAAGGGGTTGCCCGGTTACGGCAGAATCTTTTACCGCTTGATTTTCCGAACCGGCTTGCTCTTTCTTTTTTCCGCAAGATGCCAATAAAATCAATGATATGGCTACAATCAAAATTCGTTTCATTGAATTACCTTTAATAAAGTAGATATTTCTTTCTCTCTTTTTTGAATTTTTCCAATTCTTCTTTCCACAAAGATATAATTTCTCCGGGATTTCTTCCTTCGTAAATCATCTTGGCTAAATAAGTCTTTCCGAAAAGTTTGCCCAGCCTTTTTTCTTTAAGTTTAAATTTCGAAGGATAAAGTTTATGCAAAGCGCTTAGCAGAATTACGCCGAATTTTACCGGTTGAAATGCTTTTCTGTCCGTTACTTTGAGATTAAGTCCGTAACATTTTTCGTTTTTATATTTTGGATTGTTAGACATTCCCGCAATCGGAACAGGAGTAAAAGCCGTATCGCTGTATGTCAATCCTTGAATTTTAAATTTGTTCAGTTCCAGAATCAACTCTTCCGGGTTAATAAACGGAGCGCCGAAAGTAAGGAACGGCGTTTGGGTTCCCCTGCCTTCGGAAACGTTTGTGGCTTCGAGTAAGCACATTCCCGGGTAAACGATTTCCGCTTCCACGCTTACCATATTGGGAGAAGGTTTAACCCACGGGATTCCGCAATCGTCAAAGTAAAAACTGCGTTCCCAATTTTTCATTTTGATAACGCTTAGTTTTGCCGGTTGTCCGGTTCGTAATATTTCCGGTCGGTTAAAGAACATTCCCAATTCACCGACTGTCATTCCGTGCATTATGGGTAGCGGTGCAATACCGACAAATGACTTAAGCGAATCATCAATCACGGGCCCGTCGACCTTTATTCCACCGATGGGATTCGGTCTGTCGAGAATCATAAACTCCACGCTGTTTTCTGCAGCCGCTTGCATCGACAAGAAAAGCGTTGATATGTAAGTATAAAACCTAGCTCCGATATCTTGAATATCGAAGATCAACAAGTCGATATCTTTCAAGGATTCCGCAGTAGGTTTTCTTACTTTTCCGTAGAGCGAAATTAACGGAATTCCGGTTGCGGTATCGATACTTTTATCCACTACAACGCCGCCGGGTATGTTGCCTCTGAAACCGTGTTCGGGTGTAAATATTGCTTTAATCCTTATTCCGTTTGTTTTATTTAAGGAATCAACAAGGTGGACACCGTTAGAAAGCACGGCGGAATGATTAGTTATAATTCCGATATTTAAATTCTTAATTTTATTGATTTCCGTTGAAAGTAAAACATCGGCACCGGTAAGAACAGGCAGACGCCCGGGCTGTTTTGCGCATGACGGGAATGAAGCAAGTATAGAGAACAAAAATATAAGAATCCGGTATTTCATTTTTATTATTTTATATTTATAAAGTGTTTTTTCGCCAAACTCCATGCGGCAAGGGTCAGACCGTCCCAAATTATGTTTTCGTCGATTAATCTTTGCAACTCGTCTAAATCAACCGTTAATAATTCCATGCCTTCTTCGGTTTTATCTTTTGGGAGAAGGGATTCGTATAATTCCGTTGCAATGTAAACGTTGCAAATCTCATCGCACGCACCGGTAAAGGGGGCAAAGCTCCCGATAAGCTTTAAGTTTTTAGCGGCGTAACCGGTTTCTTCCCGCAATTCTTTCATCGCGTTTTCTTCCGGTGATAAATCTTTTTCAACTCCGCCGCAAGGGAATTCCAAACTTTCTTTTTGATTCAGATAACGGAATTGGGATACCAATAAAAATTTATCTTCGTGCGTAACGGGAATGACCATTGTGGAACCGAGCGTGTGAACATAATGATATTCGTCCCCGGTTCCGTCTTCATGTTGAAATTTATCAAGCTTGTAAGTCCAATGGTCGTTGGTAAATAACGTTGTACGGCTGATTATCTTCCAATTGCGCGCAGACATTAAAAGCCGTTGATTTCAAGTAATTCTTTTCGGGTAAAAAAGTGCGCAATTTCTTTCTCCGCATTTTCATCGGAATCTGATCCGTGAATTATATTACGTTCTATACTTTCCGCGTATAGTTTTCTGATTGTTCCTTCTTCGGCATTTTCCGGATTGGTTGCGCCGATTAACTTTCTGAAATCTTCCACTGCGTTTTCCTTTTCCAATACGATCGGCACGCAAGGACCGGACGTCATATATTTCAACAAATCGTTGAAGAAAGGTTTTTCTTTATGTATTTCGTAAAATCCGCCCGCCGAATCATTTGTTAAGCGAACCATTTTCATTCCAAGCACTTTAAATCCGGCGCCGGTAATTTTAGAAATTACTTCGCCGATTAAATTTTTTTCTACACAGTCGGGTTTTAATATTGCTAATGTTCTGTTTCCCAATTTTTCCTCCATAGGTTTCTGACTTAAGTTAATGTGAAATTAGTTTATAGATATTTAACAAACTCCCGCCGGCAAATAACCGGACCGGTAATTGTTAATACCTTGAGCAGTCTCAAAATGTCATGCTGCCCCGAAACATTAAAATAACATGTCATGCTGTTCGCTGAAGGCGAATTGTTTCAGCATCTGATTGTTCTTCTTAGATCCCGAAACAAGTTCGGGATGACAAGTTTTTATTTCAGTCATGCTTTTCGGAATGCTTGTCATGCTGAACTCGGTTCAGCATCTGATTCAAATCACTGGTTCTTCTTAGATTCCGAAACAATCCGCTTTTAGCGGACGGAATGACAAGTCTTATAAACTGTCATGCTGAACTTGTTTCAGCATCTAATTCAAATTACGCATTCTTTTCAGATCCCGAAACAAACCGCCAGTGGCGGACGGGGTAGCAATTTTAAGTTTTGAGACATCCTCCGATAATTTTGTATCCCGCGGTAATTTGCAAATTTATTTTTTTGCTGTTTTCCTTTTGCCCGCAGCTTTTTTCCTTTTTGACGCCGGTTTCTTTTTATTTCCGTAAGCTTCTTCCAAAGCTTTTTTCATTGTGATGCCGATTTCCGCCGGACTTATAGCCACGCGGATTCCGGCTTTTTTCATTGCTTTTATTTTTTCGTCGGCTGTACCTTTACCACCGGAAATTATTGCTCCGGCGTGTCCCATCCTTCTTCCGGGAGGAGCCGTTCTTCCGGCAATAAAACCTACAACCGGTTTTTTAACATGTTTTTTAATGTAAGCCGCGGCTTCTTCTTCCGCCGAACCGCCGATTTCTCCAATCATTACTATTCCTTCGGTGTTGGGGTCTTCGTTAAACAGTTTTATAATGTCGATAAACTGCGAACCGATTACCGGATCGCCACCGATTCCGATACAGGTAGATTGTCCGATTTTAAGGTCGGTTAATTGTTTTACGGCTTCGTAAGTTAACGTTCCGCTTCTCGAAACCACGCCTACTTTTCCTTTTCTGTGAATGAATCCTGGCATAATACCTATCTTTGCTTTTCCCGGAGAAATAATTCCCGGGCAGTTCGGACCGATTAGTGTTACATCCTTATCACGAATTGCATCGTAAACTTTAACCATATCTTTTGCGGGAATTCCTTCGGTAATACAAACGATAAGTTTCACACCGGAGTTAGCCGCTTCGAGAATTGCATCGGCAGCAAATGCCGGCGGAACAAAAATAGCAGATGCGTTTGCCTTTTCTTTTTCTACGGCTTCGGCAACGGTATTGTAAACCGGCACGCCCAAATGTTTTGTGCCGCCTTTCCCGGGTGTTACTCCGGCAACCACTTTGGTACCGTATTCAAGCATTTGACTTGTGTGGAAAGAACCTTCGCTTCCCGTAATTCCTTGTACTACAACTCTTGTCCGTTTGTCGAGAAGAATGCTCATTTTGTTTTCCTTATGATTAATAATTTTGCAAAATTTTACTTCAAAACTTAACAAAATTTTGTTTGAAAGTAGGGAATATTTTTTCGGAAATTACCCGGAAATTAATTTGATAGTAATTTTTTTCCAAACGGGCTTTTTTGAAATAATTATCCATAACTTGTATTGAAAAAAGAGAATAAAGCTTTCATTAAACCAAAGTTACTGAATGAAAAGTATTTACATTTTATTATAATTAATTTAATTTTTCTATTAAAGATATATAGTTTAATATTATTTTTTTTTTTTTTTTTTTAAATTATTTAAAGTTAATATATACACTTATTCTTTTTTCTGATACTGTAAAAATGAAAAATTCTATTGGGCGAAAACAAATAATAGAGGTAATCAAAGAAAATTATACCGATCCGGACTTTAACGTAAACAAACTTGCCCGAATTCTAAAAATAAACCGTTCCTTTCTTTTTAAAAAAGTTATAATACAATGCAATTGCAATCCAAAGCAATTGATAGAAAATAAAAGATTGGCATATGCTTTGGAACTGCTGTCAGTAGGCGAAAAAGTAACGTATGTTGCGTATAAAACCGGATTTAATAACGTATATAACCTGAGGCGCACATTTAAGAAAAGATTTAATTTTACCCCTTCCAAGTTCCGCGAAATTTGTTTCTCCCAACCGGAAGAAAAAGCGGAAATTATACAAAACTTACTGAACAAACTTTAAAACGGAAACATTTTCACGCAACAATTTCAATCCTGTTTTTACTTGACAACAATTATACTAATTTCATAAATTGGCATTAAAACAATAAACATAAAATGGAACAAACAGCGTTAGTAAAAGATTCAAAGATAATCAAAGTTAAAGAAAGAAAGATATTTCAAATACTCTACATGGTTTTCGGCTGCCGTCGAGGTCCACACCACGACAGGAATACATTGCGTATTTGTTAAGTTCAATTCATTGAAAAGCTAGCGGGAAAAGGATTTCAACTAATATGGGAAAAAAAAATTAAATGGAAAACATAACGCAGATAGAGAAAATAAAAAGATCATATAAAATAGAAGAATTATTAAGGTTAGCCGGTTATTATTTTATAGCAGCTGTTCTTTTGTTTTCCGGCAT